>OGDR01000036.1_pt1 | contig 101985 bp, 80 predicted proteins | sample 1570501 | NCBI WGS metagenome assembly OGDR01 (sample SAMEA2582170, study PRJEB24529) | metagenome | reverse complement strand
AGCAGGAAGCTCCCACTTCAAAATCTGTAAGATTTAAGTGGCGAGAGCATGTCACCAGTTAAAAATAAAAACGTAAAGGAGAAGATAACAAATGAATCAGAGAGAAAGAATGTTAAGCGGACTTCCGTACAAAGCGTGGTTAGATGGGCTTGAAGAGGACAGACAGGCATGCAAACAGAAGATTTATGATTTTAATCAGCTGCCACCGTCCAGACAGAGCAAAGAAGCTCCACAGATGATCAAAAATATTTTGGGAAAAACAGGAGAAAGTGTATGGGTGGAAGCACCATTTCATTGCGATTACGGCTGGAATATCGAAGTTGGTGAGAATTTCTATGCCAATTATAATCTGACAATCCTTGACGTAGGCAAAGTAACCCTTGGAAAAAATGTTCAGATTGCGCCGAATGTTTCCATCTACACAGCAGGTCATCCGGTTCATCCGGACAGCCGTAATTCCGGATACGAATATGGAATTCCTGTTACGATTGGAGACAATGTATGGATTGGTGGAAACACAGTGATTCTTCCGGGAGTTACCATTGGAAATAATGTAGTGATCGGTGCCGGAAGTGTAGTTTCCAAAGACATTCCGGACAATATGATCGCTGTTGGAAATCCATGCAGAGTGATCCGTGAGATCACAGATGAGGACAGAATTTACTATTTCAAAAAACAGAAATTTGATGATGAAGCATGGAACGAGATAAATAATAAATAAACACAGATTATATATGATACGATTATTTATGCTTATGAGAAGGCTGCTGTAATGGGAATCAAACCTATCCGGCAGCCTTTTATACGGTTAATCAATGGTGATTTCGGAAAAAGCAAAGAGCAGAATCCAAAAGGGTTTGAGTCAATGACAGAAATTTTCGGAAAAATCATCGTAAGATGTTGCAAAATGACAGAAAAGAGGAGTTTTTGCGCATGACATACCATGGAAAATATGATATGATGGACACAGAGATAAAAATTCGCACAATTAGATAAAAATTAAGAAAATATGCTGAAACAGTATATGGGAAGGAGACTTTATATTATGGGATTAATCAAAGCAGCCGCCGGTGCATTTGGCGGAACAATGGCAGATCAGTGGAAGGAGTTTTTCTATTGTGATGCGATAGATAAGGATGTTCTGGTTGTCAAAGGAGAGAAAAGAGTAAGTGGTCGTTCTTCTAATAAAAAAGGAAATGACAACATTATTTCCAGTGGTTCCGGAATTGCAGTTGCAGATGGCCAGTGTATGATCATTGTGGAACAGGGAAAAGTCGTAGAAGTATGTGCGGAACCAGGTCAGTTTACCTATGATGCATCAACAGAACCGAGCATTTTCTCCGGAAGTTTAGGAGAGGGAATCAGCAGAACCTTTGAAACGGTAAAGAAACGTTTTGAATTTGGCGGAGATACAGGCAAAGACCAGAGAGTGTACTATTTTAATACGAAAGAACTGGTAGATAATAAATTCGGAACGGCAAATCCGATTCCATTCCGCGTAGTTGACAGAAATATCGGTCTTGATATTGATGTATCTGTACGTTGTAATGGTATTTATTCCTATAAGATTGTTGACCCGCTTCTGTTCTATACAAATGTATGTGGAAATGTAGAACAGCAGTATGACAGAGAAGAAATAGAAGGTCAGTTAAAGACAGAGTTTGTCAGTGCTTTACAACCTGCATTTGCAAAGATCTCAGAGCTTCAGATTCGTCCAAGTGCGATTCCGGGACATGTGCAGGAATTATGCGATGCCATGAATGAGGCACTTACAAAGAAATGGCTGGAAACAAGAGGACTTGCAGTGGTTTCTATTGCCATGAATCCGGTGACACTTCCGGAAGAAGACGCGCAGATGATTAAGGATGCCCAGAAGAATGCGATTATGCGTGATCCGACTATGGCGGCAGCTACACTTGCCGGAGCGCAGGCAGAGGCTATGAAAGCAGCGGCTTCCAATCAGGCAGGTGCTATGACTGGATTTATGGGAATGGGTATGGCAAGTCAGGCTGGCGGAGCGAATATGCAGAGTCTTTATCAGATGGGAGCACAGCAACAGGCTCAGGCAGCGCCGAAAATGCAGCCATCATCCGGTGTGGGAACATGGAAATGCGAATGTGGAGCTGAGAATACCGGAAAGTTCTGCGCAGAATGTGGAAAACCGAAACCACAGCCGGCAGAGTGGACCTGTAGCTGTGGAGCAGTAAATACCGGAAAGTTCTGTTCTGAGTGTGGTAGCCCGAGACCGGCAGGCAAATGGATCTGCAGCTGTGGAGCTGAGAATACCGGAAAGTTCTGCGCAGAGTGCGGAAAACCAAGACCATAAGAAAGGGATTGTATACGGTCATATTACCAAGGAACGGTAGTATACAGTACGAGGGGGAAACCTATGTCTGATTTAAAAGAATACAAGTGTCCTGCCTGTGGGGGTTCAATCGAATTTGACAGCCATTTACAGAAAATGAAGTGTCCATATTGTGATACAGAATTTGAACTGGACACGTTAAAAGAATTTGACGAACAGATAAAGCGTGAGGCAGCGCAGGAAGATGATCTGTCAGGATGGCAGACGGATGCCGGCGGAGAATGGCAGGAAGGTGAGACAGATGGGATGAATGTCTATACCTGCCAGTCCTGTGGCGGCGAGATCATTGCAGATGAGACTACAGGAGCAACGAACTGTCCATATTGTGGAAATCCTGTAATTATGACAGCGAAATTTAAAGGAGCTTTAAGACCTGATCTGGTGATTCCGTTTAAGTTAGATAAGAAAGCTGCGAAAGAGGCTTACTATAAACATATCAAAGGAAGACGATTACTTCCAAAAACATTCCGAAAAGAAAATCATATAGATGAGATTAAGGGAGTCTATGTTCCGTTCTGGCTTTTTGATGCGGATGTCAATGCGGATGTCCGTTATAAGGCAACGAAAGTGAGAACATGGAGCGATCATGATTATGATTATACAGAAACCAGCTATTATTCCGTAGAGAGAAATGGAGATATGGCATTTGCCTCTGTCCCTGTAGATGGATCTGAGAAAATGCCGGATGATCTTATGGAATCAATAGAGCCATTTGATATGTCTAAAGCAGTAGATTTTCAGACTGCATATCTTTCCGGATATCTGGCAGATAAATATGATGTCAGCCAGGAGCAAAGTGTAAACAGAGCACATGTCCGTATGAAGAAGAGCGCAGAGGAAGTGCTTGCCAATACGGTAAGGGGATACACTACTGTGCTTCCTGAGAATTCAAATGTATCTATGTCAGGAGGCAAGGCACAGTACGCATTATATCCGGTATGGATTTTGAACACGACCTGGAAAGATACGAGATACATATTTGCAATGAACGGGCAGACTGGAAAGATGACAGGGGATCTTCCAATCGATGAAAAAATTTATAGGAAATATCTTGCCGGTCTGACGGTAGTGTTTACTGCTATCGCTTATCTTGTAGGAATGCTGATTTTTTAGGGAGGACGAAGAATGTTAAAAAGAAAGATAATACCTGCATTTCTGGCTTCTGTCCTTGCTATATCTGCTACAGCAGGAGTTTCAGCAGAAGTATTTTCGGAGAATGCGTATGCGGCGGAAGAATTGCACACAGTAAGATTGGTGGACTATGCAGGCCTTCTGGAAGATGATGAGGCAGAGACGCTGGAAGAGAAGCTTGATCAGATCAGTGAAGATTATGACTGTGACGTTGTGATCGTTACAGAAGAGAGCATAGACGGAGCTGATCCTATGGCCTATGCAGATGATTTCTATGATTATAATGACTATGGCATGGGAGATGACAATAGCGGTATTTTACTGTTGCTGACTATGTCAGAACGTAAATGGAAGATGTCTACGCATGGTGATGCGATCCGGATTTTCACCGATGCAGGGCAGGAGTACATGTCTGATAAATTTGTTTCATCATTAACGGATGGTGATTATTACGAAGGATTTACAGAGTTTGCAGATCTTTGCGAGGAGTTTATCATACAGGCACAAAATGGAGAACCGTATGATGTGGAGAATATGCCGGACGACTCTATATCCGCAGGCTTTCTATTCCTTATGTCACTGGCAGTCGGTTTTGTTCTTGCATTGATCGTATTAGTGGTGATGCGATGTCAGATGAAAACAGTTCATATGAAACCTGATGCGGCAGATTATATGAAAGCAGGAAGCCTTCACATTAACAGAAGCCGTGATATGTTCTTGTATAATCATGTTACACGTACAGCGAAGCCAAAGAATGAAGATTCCGGCGGTGGAAGCAGTACACATACAAGTTCTTCGGGAGAGACACATGGAGGTTCCGGAGGATCATTTTAAATCTAAAGATCCTGGCTTTTGTCTTATAAAAATTATAAGTAAAAGCCGGGATTTTTCTCATATCACAGGAAATTACTCTGTAATGTTCCTATAACATAAAAAGCTCTCCTGGAGGGATTTATATATATGTAAATAGTTTTGCTGCTGCTTACACTTTGCTGTCTATGCAGAATATATTATCATGGACGGAGTGAGCCATCACATGCTTTTTGTAAAATTAGCACAAATTTCTGATGCTATATAGTTTATACGAATATGTTTATAATAGGAAATAATATAAAATATCGGGATATCAGTTGCAAGACGGAAAAGAATATGCTACAGTACAAAGTGGTTTGCTTTGTGTCAGACCACAAAACCGGCTACTGTCCAGCACATGTGAACAGTAGCAAAAATATTACGAAATGGAAACGATGGAGAGAACATGAAAAAATACGTTGATAATTTTTTGCAGTACCGCTTCCTTTTATCGGAACTGGTAAAAAAAGGAATTAAGCTGAAGTACAGACGTTCTTATCTGGGAATCGTATGGTCCATGCTGGAACCATTGCTTACAATGATCGTACTTACCATTGTGTTTGGTACCTTATATGGAAATACAGACAGGACATTTCCGGTGTATATTCTGACAGGACGATTGTTGTACAGCTTCTTTTCACAGGCAACAAAGGCGGCATTGAAATCTATCAGACAGAATTCGGCGATGATCAAGAAAGTTTATGTGCCGAAATATTTATATCCCTTGTCCAGTGTGCTTTTTAACTATGTGATTTTTTTAATTTCACTGATTGTGCTGGCAATTGTAAGCATAGTGCTTGGAGTAAAACCTACAGTTTATCTGATTCAGGCACCGATAGCATTAATTCTCATTCTTATTATGTCTTACGGAGTGGGAATGATCCTGGCAACGATTGGTGTATTTTTCAGAGATATGGAGTATCTTTGGTCTGTAGCACTTATGCTGGTCATGTATACATGTGCGATTTTCTACTATCCAACAAAACTCTTAAAAAGTGGATGGGCATGGATCTTAAAATATAATCCGCTGTATTGTGTGATTGATATTTTCCGATGCTCTGTATTTGGAGAAATGATGAATATTCATTACTTTGAATATGCATTGGGCTTTTCTATCGTGATGATTTTAATTGGATTATTCTGTTTTAAGAAGAAACAAGATGATTTTATTCTTTATATCTAGTAAGTAAGCTCCCTGTGAGGATGCGAAGAGCCATAAAGTTACTGAAAATACTGAAAACAGTATAAAAAGTAACTCAATAATTGGCGGGCAGGGACTTGCTAATTTTATGAACAATAAGGAGAAAAGATGAGCAAACCAGCGATTATTGTTGATAATGTCAGCATGAAGTTTAACCTCAGCAAAGAAAAAGTAGACAGCCTCAAGGATTATATTATCAAATCAATCAAAAAAGAGATTAAGTATAATGAGTTCTGGGCGTTACAGAATGTAAGTTTTACTGTAGAAAAAGGTGACAGAGTAGGAATCCTTGGACTGAATGGTGCAGGAAAGAGTACTCTTTTGAAAGTAATTGCCGGTGTTTTTAAACCGACAGAAGGAACAGTTACCAAGCATGGAAAGATGGTACCGCTTTTGGAACTTGGTGCCGGCTTTGATCCACAGTATACAGGAAAAGAGAACATTTACCTTTATGGAGCAATGCTCGGATATACAAAAGAATTTATTGATGAGAAGTATGATGAAATTGTAAAGTTTTCAGAACTGAAAGATTTTATTGATGTTCCGATCAAGAACTACTCATCAGGTATGAAATCCCGACTGGGATTTTCTATTGCGACAGTGGTTTCCCCTAAGATTCTGATTCTGGACGAAGTGTTATCTGTCGGTGATGCGAAGTTTCGTAAGAAAAGTGAGAAAAAAGTCCTTAGTATGTTTGACTCAGGGGTGACTGTGCTGTTTGTATCTCATTCCCTTGCACAGGTACAGAGAATCTGTAACAAAGCAATGATCCTTGAAAAAGGAAAACTGATCGCATACGGTGATATTGATACAATCTCTGAACAGTATGAAAAGATGACAAATTAAAAATAACCCAAAAAAGATCACCGGATATCAAAAGGTGACAGCAACATGACATTATGCTGCATAAAATCAAGAAGAAACAGGGAGTGCATAATGAAAATACTTCAGATTGGAATGGGAAATATTGCCGGAGGTCTGGAATCATTTGTGATGAATTATTACAGAGTTCTGGTTCATATGGATGTACAATTTGATTTTGTGTGTATGTATGATAAAATTGCATATGAAGATGAAATAAAAAAGCTCGGCGGAAAGATTTATTACATCCCAAATGTAAAGAAAAATTATCAAGGTTATGTGAAGCAATTAAAAAGAATCCTGAGAGAGACGAAATACGATGTGGTACATGTAAATATGCTGTCAGCAGCGAATATTGTTCCGCTTCGTATAGCCGGTAAAATGAATATACCAAAGGTAATTGCACACAGCCACAGTTCCTCCTGTCCGGGATTTATCCGAAAAACAATGGATTGGTGGAACCGGCCGAAAATTGCCAGATATGCCACAGAGAGAGTTGCCTGCGGGGAAATGGCCGGAAGATGGCTGTTCGGAGATAAGGCATACCAGAGTGGACAGGTGATTCTGGTCAATAATGCGATACAGGCAGAAAAATTCTGCTTTCAGGCAGAAGAGCGGGATGTACTTCGCAAAAAGATGGGCTGGGAAAATAAGATAGTGATCGGACATGTGGGAAGATTTGATATTCCAAAGAATCATGACCGCATGGTTGACATCATGAAGTGTGTTGTCACAAAGAATAAAGACGTTGTATTGTGCCTGATAGGTCCAAAAGAAGGCTTGTATGAACAAATCAGAGAAAAAGTTCAGAAAGCTGATTTGGAAAAGCATGTATATTTTGCAGGAAAGCAGGAGAATGTTTCAAGATATCTGTCTGCGATGGATGTATTTCTTTTCCCGTCTCTTTTTGAAGGAGTACCGTTTGCGTTGATCGAAGAACAGGCAAACGGACTGCCATGTGTCATGTCGGATGCTGTCTCTGAAGAAGCAGTTATCTTTCCTGAAAGTGTAAAACGTCTGTCTCTTCAGAAAGATGATCAGACCTGGGCTGATACAATTATACAGATGGGTAATCTGAAAAGAAAACCACAGGATGTGATCTGTGAGGGGATTCGCAAAGCTCATTTTGATATTACAACAGAAGCACAGCGGCTTAAGGACCTTTATCTTGGAATAGGAGCTGGAGGATGAATAAAATAGATTTTGTACTGGCCTGGGTAGATGGGGCAGATAAGGAATGGCTGGCAGAGCGCCGTAAATATAATCCTGCAAAAGGTGCAGATAATTCAGCTGCAAGATACCGGGACTGGGAAAATCTTCAGTACTGGTTCAGGGGTGTAGAGAAATTTGCACCGTGGGTAAACAGGATATATTTTGTAACCTGCGGTCATATACCGCCGTGGCTGAATACTTCTCATCCTAAATTGAAGTTGATCAGGCATTCAGATTATATGAAACCGGAATATCTGCCTACTTTTAATATCAACTCTATTGAATTGAACTTTCACAGGATACCGGAATTGTCAGAGCAGTTTGTCTATTTTAATGATGATATGTTTCTGTTAAAGTCTGTGAAGGAAGAAGATTTCTTTAAAGACGGACTTCCGCGGGACTGCTGTATTGAGACTGCGTTGGTGCAGGATGATATCAGAAATCCGTTTGCATCAATGCTGATGAACGATGCGGCGTTGATAAATATGCATTATTCCAAGCGTGAGGTAATAAAAAAACACTGGAAAAAATGGTTTAATCCATCTTATGGAAAGATGGCACTAAGAAATCTGTTGATGCTTCCTTACAGAGACTTTTCAAGTTTTAAGTATACACATCTGCCGAGCGCTTTTCTGAAAAGTACATACGAGCAGCTGTGGGATGAAGAAGGTTCATTCCTGGATGAAGTATGTAGAAATCGGTTCCGGACATCATTTGATGTAAATCAGTATGTACTGAAATATTGGCAGTATATGGAAGGAAAGTTTGTACCTCAATCTCCGAAAATTGGAAAATTTTATACGATCGGTCTGCATGATGAACAGATTCATTCAGCCATCAGAAAACAGCAGTGCCAGATGATCTGCATTAATGATACGGCAGATGTAGGTGATTTTGAAAAGCAGAAAAAACGGATCATTCAGTCCTTTGAAAGTATTCTGCCAAAGAAATCATCTTTTGAATTATAATAATGCGAGAATCGTAGGATTTTGTGTTACCGGGCATGGAGTGAAAAGTAACGATTTTGTCCCTGATATTTCATAATCTGTATCTCAGGAGGAAAGAATGATATTAGATTCCATTAAGGAACAATTTAAGAAAAAAGGATTCTGGAAAACGATAGAATTTTATTTCTGTCGGGTCATGTCGAAAGCGGCACTTAAAGTAGTTGGGACTTATGCTGCAAATCATGGAAAACTGCATAGAAATTATATTGTATTTAAAAACAGGACGATGCAGGATATGACAGATAATGCCAGGGCCTTCTTTGAATATTTGGTCCATAATGAAGCGTATAAAAATTACCAGATTATCTGGATGGTTTCGGATAAAAGAAAATTTCGGAAATGCAAATATAAGAATGTAAAGTTTGTAACAGCAGAGAGCAGGAATGGATGGACCAGTCCGTTGGCGTATTATTATGGGGCTGTTTCCGGATTTTTCTTTTATACGAATAATACTGCCTATCTGAATCTGCATCATTGTCCGGGACAGATTACAGTGAATCTGTGGCATGGATGTGGATATAAGGATGTTCCCAGAGAGAAACGTGAGAATACAGGGGCAAGTATGATGCATTTTGATTATGCACTTGTGCCTGGAGAGGCATTTGTGGAAACAAAATCCCGTTACTGGAAATGCCCGAAAGAGAAGATACTTCCGCTCGGATATCCAAGATACGACTGGATGCTGCATCCATCTATGAATAGTCAGGATATCATCTGGAAAATGTTTGGAATGAAGGCAGATAAGGCGATCTTGTGGATGCCTACATTCAGAAACAGTGAAGTTCTGGACAGTGCAGAAAGTAAGATCAAACTTCCGTTTCCACTGCCGGGATTTAAGAATGAAGAAGAGCTGAGACATCTTGATAAGACGCTGAAACATTTGAATGTTTTGCTTATTATCAAGAAACATCCGGTGCAGAAAGAATGGGACATAGAAGAGGATGCTTTTGAGAATATTCGTTTTGTGAATCAGGAAATGCTGGATCAGAAAGAAATACAGCTGTATGAACTGATCAGTGCCAGTGATGGACTGATTTCAGATTATTCATCGGTAGCCGTCGATTATATGCTGCTGAATCGGCCACTGGCTTTTGTGCTGTCAGATATGCAGCAATATAAAGAGACCAGAGGCTTTGTATTTGAGAATCCACAGGAATATATGCCAGGCGAGAAAATTTATGATCTTAAAGGTCTGGAGGAATTTGCTGTACATGTGTCAGGAGAAAAGGACCTGTACCGGGAAGAACGAAGAAAATTGCTTCCGGTTATGCATCAGATGCCTGTCAAAGAAAATTATTCTAAGGCATTGGCAGAGTTTCTGAAATTATAAAGTCCTATGATTTATCGGTTGAAGACATCATCAGTAATAGCTTAGAACGTGTTTGAAAAATGCAATAAAAATGTAAGAAATGGAGAACATTATGGAAAAGGTAATTGGATACACACAGGGAACTTTTGATATGTTTCATATTGGCCATCTGAATCTCATCAAAAACGCAAAACGTCATTGTGACTATCTGATCGTTGGTGTAAATGCTGATGATCTGGTGGAATCATATAAACATAAAAGACCAATCATTCCGTTGGAAGAGAGAGCGGAGATCGTTCGTGCGATCAAATATGTAGATGAGGTAATTGTTACTACAACTCTGGATAAGAAAAAAGTATGGGAAAAAATACGATTCAATGAGATCTATATCGGAGATGACTGGAAAGGTAACGAGCGCTGGGAAAAAACAGGAAAAGAGATGGAAGCACTCGGAGCAAAGCTTGTATATCTTCCATATACGAAAGATACTTCATCAACCATGCTTCGTGAAAAATTAAAAGAGTTTTAAGGAGTGTTCATATGGGAATCCAGAAGAAAGTCAAGAAGAAAATAAAGAAAATTAAAAATGCGGCAAAAAAAATCCAGAAAGTAAAAGCCCAAAAGGGCAGAAAAGCAATGCTTTCTGAATTGTGGGCAACCATCACATATGGAATTTATGATGGACGTACGATCAGACGTATGAAGAAGTTTCCACCGGCATTAATAGAAAACAGAATGCTTTTTGAGACAAATGATGATTTTACGGATAATGGTCGTGCACTGTTTGATTATCTGATTGAAAATGGATACAACAAAAAATACGAAATCATATGGCTGGTTCATGAGCCGGAAAAATATAAAGAATATGCCGTAGAGAATGTGAAATTCGTAAGAAACTTTAAGAAAGGTTCTACGATCCGAAGAGCAGAAGCGTATAAATATGCTCTGACATCCAAATATATTTTCTATACTCAGGCATTTAACTGGATTGGAATGTCAAGAAGAAATCAGCTCTTTATTGATCTCTGGCATGGATGCGGATATAAGGCAAATAAAAATGGACGTAAGGTATTCTTTGATTATTGTCTGGTTCCCGGAGATATCTTTATTAAAACAAAGATGGAATTCTTTGGATGTACTTCCAAGAAACTTCTCTCTTTTGGATACCCGCGTTATGATATGATGCTCAGAGGAAGCAAAAAGGCAGACGAGTTTAAGGAGAAGCTGCTGAAAGAAACGAACAGTGAGAAAATGATTCTCTGGATGCCGACATACAGACATGCTTCCAGCGAACGTCTCAATGAGGAAACATTGAATAATGAATTTAATATTCCGATCATTGACGATGCAGACAAACTTCTTGAACTGAATAATTTCTGTAAGGAAAATCATATTCTGATCGTTATCAAGAAGCATTATCTCCAGATTCCGTATGATTTTGGTGAGAATGTTCTTACAAATATTGTTTATCTGGAAAATAAAGATCTTGCTGATAACGAATTACAGCTTTATGAATTCATCAACTGCTCAGATGCGCTTGTTTCAGATTATTCATCTGTTGCGATTGACTATCTGCTTCTGGACAGACCACTGGGCTTCACACTGGATGATTATGAAGCTTATACAGAGTCCAGAGGATGGGTATTTGATGACCCGCTGGAATATATGCCTGGTGAACATATGTACAATATGCAAGATTTTGAGAATTTTATTTTGGATATCAAGAATGGAAATGATAAGTATAAGGAACAGCGTGCCAGTGTAAGAGCGAAAACACATAATGTGTGCGATAATTACTGTCAGCGTGTACTGGATTACTTTAACATCACTATGTAAAGCCATAACAGGAGAAGAAAGATAAATGAAAATATGTATTTGGTGTACTAAGATATTTGATCTTGGCGGAACTAAGCGAGTTGTCACACTCCTTGCAAATGAACTTGTAAAAGAACACGATGTAACGATCATGATATACCAGGATAGATTTAAAGAAGACCGCAATATGTACCATATGAGCGAAGATATCAAAGTGGACTTTATTGACAACAGTAAATTTGTCAATCGCCATCATACACCGGCTTTCTGCTGGCGTTATCTTGTTCAGAAACTGAATGCGAAATATGGAATTTTTAATAAAGAAAGATTTAACGATATCTTGGCAGATGCGATTTTCCCTAAGAAGACCAGGGAAAAATGGGTGAAGTATTTAAATGAGCAGAACTATGATATCATTATTACAACTGCCGCTCTGAGTCTTCGCCTTGGTATGCTGGCACCGGAACTGAATGCAAAGACGATTGGCTGGCAGCATAACTGCTATGCCGGATATCTGGATGTGCCTAATGTTGTATTCTGGAAACAGGAATGTCTGCTTCAGGAATATCTGCCCAAATTGGACAGATATATCGTCCTCAGTGATTACGATAAACGCGATTATAAGAAATTCCTGGATATTGATACAGAGGTTAAAATCAATCCGAGAAGTTTCGTAAGCGAACGCAAATGTGATCCAAAATCCAAGCGTTTTCTTATGGCTACCCGTTTCGTATATGCCAAGGGTCTTGACTTGATGATGGAATCCTTTGAGGAATTCTGCAAACAGGATGACGAATGGCAGTTAGATATTATCGGAGCCGGTGATCTTTGGAATCAGATCGTGGCAGATGCCAAAAGACGTGGTATTGAAGACAGAGTTAACTTTGTTGGCTATACCAATGAACCGGAGAAATATTATCTGAATTCATCTATTTTCCTTCTTCCGTCAAGATGGGAAGGGTGGCCGATGGTTATCATGGAAGCTTTTGAGTTTGGTCTTCCGGTTATCGCATTCCATACAGGTGCGATGGATCTGATCATAGATGATGGAAAGACAGGATACCTGCCGGAAGCTTTTGATACAAAGAAATTTACAGATGCAATGTTAAAACTTGCCCATGACGAAGAGCTTCGCAGGGAGATGTCCAGAAATGCAATCTGGAAGTCAGAAGATTTTGCAATTGAAAAAGCTGTCAAAGAATGGAACCGTCTTTTCAACCGTGTGATGGGAATTGAGACATTTTATCAGAAGAATGAAAAGAAGATTCTTGAATGCAGGGAAAAATATCCGTTGAGAACCAGTTATGCTGAATTTGTAAAGGAATATCAGCTAAGGGATAAAACCATTCTTTACGAAGCGTTTGGCGGACGTGGAATGATCTGTAATCCGTATGCTCTTTTCCTGTACCTTCTGGAAAAAGAAGAGTATCAGGATTATACACATATCTGGGTTTTAGATGATTTTGAAGACAACAGGAAGCAGATTGAAAAATACGAGAAATATCCAAATGTAAGATTTGTAAAATATAAGTCAAAGGAATATTGTAAAGATCTTGCAACGGTAAAATATCTGGTAAATAATGTAAGTTTCCCAAGTTATTTCCTTAAGAGAGAAGGACAGGTGCTGATCGATACCTGGCATGGTACTCCGTTAAAGAACATGGGATTTGATATTCCGGGAGCTAATATTTCTCAGGGAAATACAGCAAGAAATCTTCTCAGTGCAGATTATATTGTTTCTTCAGGCCCTTACATGACTGAGACGGCATATAAGAATTCTTATAAAATGCAGAATCTGTATGAGGGAACAATCCTTGAAGAAGGCTTCCCGCGCAATGATAAACTGTTTGAGAATAATCGCGCAGAAATTATTCGGAAACTTCAAAGTTATGGCGTAAATGCAGAAGCGGATAAAAAAATAATCCTTTATGCTCCGACATGGAGAGGTGAGCAGTATAGTCAGCCGGATACAGATTTACAGGACGTATATAAACTGATTCAGATCATAGAAGACAGCATAGATACAAAAGAGTATCAGGTATTGGTTAAACTTCATCAGATCGTATATCATTATCTGAAAGAGAATCAGGTGGAACTGGGAGATGCTCAGGCGAAATTTATCCCTGCTACAATGGATACCAATAAGATTTTGTCTGTAACAGATGTACTTATTTCTGATTATTCCAGTATTTTCTACGATTTCATGCTGACAGGAAAACCGATTCTGTTCTATGTGCCTGATGCAGAAAACTTTGAAGATTACAGAGGATTATATTATGGATTTGACAATCTTCCGGGACCGGCGGTATCTTCACCGGAGAAACTGGGTGAGTTGCTCAAAGATATTCCGGCAGCAGTAAGTTCTTATCAGGAGAAATATGCGAAAGCCAGAGTACAGATATGTCCAAGAGATGACGGAAATGTCTGCAGACGAATCGTTGATGTGATGTTTGACGGGAAAGAACCGGTAAATCCGGTATACCTGAATAAAACAGATAAAGTAAAACTTTTGGTATATGCAGGTGATTTTAGTGATGCACCTGAGACAACGGCATTTTATGAATTCCTGAACAAAGTAGATTTTGAACATTTTGATGTCACTCTGATTGGTAATGGCGCAAAGGAAGAGGAATCTGCAAAGAAATTGAATGAACTGTCAAAAGAAGTGAGGGTATTATACTGGAAACGTTCTTATCCTGCTACAGATGAGGAATATGTATGCCATAAGAAGTTCATGAAAGCAGAGGAAACAGAAGTGCCTGAGATGCTTCTTGATTTCTATAAACGTGAGCTTCGAAGAATACTGGGAATGTCAAAGTTTGACTATGCTGTAGTATTTACAGATATGAAGAAGTTTTTCCCTGCAATGTCTGGTGCACTGGATGTGAAGCAGATATATGACATAGAAAACTGGCAGGAAGTTCTGAAATTTTAAAAAAGTATGTAAGCAGTCTGGTAAGTATAAATACTGGACTGCTTTTTATATTATAGAAATTTTTTTTGTAGTATTTCTATGACAGGAAAATATGATAAAGCTTTTCGGGTGCTACTGAGAACGGAGTGAACAGTAACTTTCAGGTGCGCAGATAATTGCGCATGGATTTTAAGGCATTTTTCTCCAGGCGACTGACCTGTGCCTGGGAGATGCCTATTTCCTGAGCCACTTCCATCTGAGTTTTTCCTTCGTAAAAGCGCAGTTCTATGATATGTTTTTCACGTTTGCTTAGACGCTTCATGGCTTCCCTGAGAGACAGATCTTCAATCCAGCGATCTTCTTTATTTTTGGTATCGCTGATTTGATCCATAACATAAAGAGTATCTCCTCCTTCGGTATAAACCGGTTCAAAGAGGCTTACCGGATTTTGAATCGCGTCCAGAGCGTATACGATCATTTCTTTTTCGATACCGATTTCCTGTGCAATCTCGGTGACTGTCGGTTCTTTAAGATGCTGTTTCATATAAGTTTCGCGGGTATAGATCGCTTTATATGCAATGTCGCGAAGAGAGCGGCTTACACGAATGCTGTTATTATCCCTTAGGTATCTTCGGATTTCTCCAATGATCATGGGAACGGCATATGTTGAAAATTTTACCTGTAGAGTTGTGTCAAAGTTATCGATTGCTTTGATCAGGCCGATACAGCCGATTTGAAAGAGGTCATCTGCATTTTCGCTGCTGTTTTGAAATCTTCGTATCACACTGAGGACCAGCCGCAGATTTCCTTTGATGTATAATTCACGCGCCTGTTCATCACCTTTTTTGATACGGCTGAACAGTTCTTCTTTTTCTTCTGCATTAAGAACAGGAAGTTTCGCCGTATTGACTCCACAGATTTCTACTTTGTTCAGTGCCATCTTTTTTGAATCCTCCTTATTATCCTTAAACGTAAAACAGTAAAATTTACCTGATAATGTTTCAGTAAGAATGATTCTCAGATGGAGGAATAATTATACTTTTAACTGGAAAATATAAAAAATATTGCCCCTTGACAAAATAAAGGCTTAAAGCATATCGCTATATCCGCCTGACGCCGCAGCAGATGTGGTTATATGGTTATTTATGTAAACATTTTTCTTCTTCAATCTCCACAAGAATAATATCATCACCAATTCGGCAGATACATTCCCAGGGAATGAGATATTCGCTGTCATGTCCAAAAAGACAACACAGTTTTCCGGGACCAGGCACGATCAAAGCTGTCAGACGATTGGTTTTGCAGTCGAATTCTATATCAACAGGACATCCAAGACTTCGACAGGTACAGGTATTGATTACTTCTTTTTGCTTTAATTCGCAGATTCTCATAGAATTGGAAGATCCTTTCTGAATACAAAGAGTTATCCGTTACCGAGATTGAAATGAACAGTAACGTTATCTGATAACAATTTATGTATTTTTGCGAAAATTTATGCAAGTCCTTTTATTGACACTTCAAATAGAAATACAGTATAATAAACTCATACATAACTGTTCAGTACCATGTTTCTATGTGAAAATATCTCATGGGATAGTAGAATGCTGAATAGTTACAGCTATACAACATAATCTCACAGAAAACGTGATATGACTTAAAAAGGGGGGACGTCCTATGAAGTGTCCATTTTGTAATCAGGATAACACGAGAGTAGTTGATTCCAGGCCGGTAGAGGATACAAACTCTATTCGCCGCCGCCGTTTATGCGATGCCTGTGGCAGAAGATTTACTACATATGAGAAAGTGGAGAGTATTCCGCTTACGGTGATCAAGAAAGATCAGAACAGAGAGCAGTACAGTCGTGCCAAGATTCAGGCAGGCATTCTGAGAGCGTGCTATAAAAGACCGATATCTATAGATAAAGTGGAAGAAATGATGGATGCCATCGAAGGGGAAATTTTTAATACGGAAGAAAAAGAAATTTCCAGCACAAAGATTGGAGAGATCGTGATGAATCATCTCAAAGATCTGGATGCGGTTGCTTATGTACGTTTCGCATCAGTGTACAGAGAATTTAAAGATGTCAGTACATTTATGGATGAACTGAAGAAGTTTATGAATTAACACATTAATATTGATCAGATGCTGTGAAAAAAAGATAGCTGCTGTTTTGAGATAGCGGGGGAAAGACCGTATATATCAGACAGCAGTTTTTATATTACAGGTAAGCGGATTTCGAATATCCGATTGACAAATTATTTGGAAATATCCAAAATACAGACGAAAAATGGAGTATATTTTTACATTATAAAAAGCCGGCAGAATTAATTCCACCGACTTTTTATGTGTATTTTTTATGGGGTAGTTAACGAATTAAAAATTAAACAATACCCTGAGCTTTCATAGCATCTACAACTTTCTCAAAGCCTGCGATGTTAGCACCTACAACGTAGTTGCCTTCCATTCCATAACGTTTGGAAGCATCATCAACTTTGTTGAAGATGTCAACCATGATCTGATGAAGTTTTGCATCAACTTCTTCAGCTGTCCAGGAAAGTCTTGCAGAGTTCTGGCACATTTCCAGCGCGGAAGTAGCAACACCACCGGCATTAGCAGCTTTACCAGGCATAAATGTTACGCCGTTTGCCATAAGATAATCTGTTGCTTCACGGGTAGTAGGCATGTTAGCACCTTCTGCAACATATTTGCAGCCGTTTGCGATAAGAGTTTTAACGGCGTCAAGATCAAGCTCGTTCTGTGTTGCGCATGGAAGATAGATATCGCATTTGATATTCCAGATACCTTTTCCTTCTGTGTAAGTAGCGCCTTCAACACGATCAGCATATTCTTTGATACGTCCACGTTTTACTTCTTTGATATCTTTAACGATGTCAAGTTTGATTCCTTCCGGATCATAGATATATCCGTTGGAGTCGCACATAGCAACAACTTTACCGCCAAGTTCAGTAGCTTTTTCTACAGCGTAGATAGCAACGTTACCGGAACCTGTTACGATAAGAGTTTTACCGGAAATTGTATCGTTTTTAGCTTTAACCATCTCGTCAAGCATATATACAAGACCATATCCTGTAGCCTGTGTACGGATTAAAGATCCACCATAGGAAAGACCTTTACCTGTGAGAACACCTTCATATAATCCACGGTTCCTCTTGTACTGTCCGTACAGATAACCGATCTCACGTCCGCCTACACCGATATCACCTGCAGGAACGTCCATGTCAGCGCCGATATATTTGGAAAGCTCTGTCATAAAGCTCTGGCAGAATGCCATAACTTCTCTGTCAGATTTTCCTTTAGGATCGAAGTTGGAACCACCTTTACCGCCACCGATTGGAAGACCTGTAAGAGAGTTCTTGAAGATCTGCTCAAAACCTAAGAATTTAAGAATTCCCTGGTTTACTGACGGATGGAATCTTAAACCACCCTTGTATGGTCCGATTGCGCTGTTGAACTGTACACGATAACCCTTGTTTACCTGTACAACACCCTTGTCATCTACCCACGGAACACGGAAAGAAATGATTCTTTCTGGCTCAACAAGACGCTCCAGAATGGAAAGTTTGCGGTATTCTTCTTCATTTTTGTCGATTACGACTTTAAGGGAGTCTAAAACTTCCTTTACTGCCTGATGGAATTCAGGCTCATTTGGATTCTGTGCTACGACTCTCTCGTATACCTCTTCAGTATAAGACATAATGATTTCCTCCTCGTCGATCGTTTAAGTTATAATTTTTAAATCGACGTTATTATACACTAAAGTGTTACAAATGGAAAGAGCCAAATGAAATTTTTTTATAAAAATTTTGTGAACAAATTTTGACTTGATAAAAAAAGTTAAATATGAGAAAATGTTAAGAATCATCCATATGATATTGGTCACTATAATTTCTGTAACATTTATGAGCCAGTAGCGAAAGCGGATTGCGAATATCCGATTGACACACGATCTGGTGAAAGAAAAAACAGTTTATATAAAATATAGACCAGATGGAAAAAAAATGCTATACTATTTATTAAATAGCTGGAAGCAGTTATTGTTTTAAGGTTACTGTTCACACACCACTATTCCGCGAGGTGTTTTGGCATGAATATGCCAAAATCCCGAGACATACAAGCCAAAATTCCATTGCCGCAGGCAATCTGGAATGAATTTTGGCTACGTTACTGTGAATGGAGTGAACAGTAACGTTTTAAGGTTTCGGTTACGATTCATTCTATACTTGTTATACCCGGTAACTTGCGGGATATTAGCAGTGAAAAGTAACATTATCGATCAGTATCTCATAACAGATCAGGGATGAAGAGGGGGATTTATTATCGACAAAATTGTGAAGAAAGGGGATTTAATTACATGGCGGGATTTAAAATGAAAGTAACACCTGAAATTGAAAATCTGACTGATATCTGCAAGGAGCATACAAGTCTGGATCTTTCTCTGTATGGAAAATATGATGTAAAGAGAGGTCTGCGTGACATTAATGGAAAAGGCGTTCTTGCGGGGCTGACACAGGTTTCCAATGTCAAAGCTACAAAGATCGTAGATGGTAAAGAAGTTCCATGTGCAGGCAGTCTTTCCTACAGGGGATACGATATTAAAGAACTGACAAAGGGCTTTATTGAAGACGACAGATATGGGTTTGAAGAAGTTACATATCTGTTGTTGTTTGGGAAGCTTCCTGACAAGAAGCAGCTTGCTGATTTTACAGAGCTTCTGGCTGATCAGCGATCACTCCCGACAAATTTTGTCCGCGATGTTGTAATGAAAGCACCAAGTAAGGATATTATGAATGCTCTTTCAAGAAGCGTGCTCACATTATATTCTTATGATACAAATCCAGATGACACGTCATTGCCAAATGTACTCAGACAATGTCTGAATCTTATCAGTGTATTTCCACTGCTGTCTGTCTATGGTTATCAGGCCTATAACCATTACATAAAGGGAAAGAGCCTTTATATCCATAATCCGAAGAAAGAACTTTCAACGGCAGAGAACATTCTGAGAATGTTAAGACCAGATAAGAAATACTCACATCTGGAAGCGAAGATTCTGGATATTGCACTTATTCTTCATATGGAGCATGGCGGAGGTAATAACTCTACATTTACAACTCATGTTGTCTCTTCATCAGGAACCGATACTTATTCTGCGATTGCGGCAGCACTTGGATCCTTAAAAGGACCAAAACATGGCGGCGCAAACATTAAAGTTGTCAAAATGTTCAATGATATGAAGAAAGAAGTTAAGGACTGGAAAGATGAAGACGAAGTCCGTGCATACTTAAAAAAACTTCTTCATAAAGAAGCATTTGATCAGAAAGGACTGATCTATGGTATGGGACATGCCATCTATTCTGTATCTGATCCGCGAGCCGAAGTGTTTAAAACTTATGTGGAAACACTGGCAAGGGAGAAGGACAGAATGAAGGATTATGGTCTGTATTCTATGGTAGAACGTCTGGCACCGGAAGTAATTGCAGAGGAACGTCGTATTTATAAAGGGGTAAGTGCCAATGTGGATTTCTACAGTGGCTTTGTCTACAGTATGCTGGATCTTCCGCTTGAGCTGTTTACGCCGATGTTTGCAGTTGCGCGTATCGTAGGATGGAGTGCTCACCGAATGGAAGAGCTTATCAATGCTGACAAGATCATTCGTCCTGCATATAAGAACGTTCTGGAACCGGCGGTATACGTTCCACTTAATGAGCGTTGATCGTAAAAAATACAAATAAAGGAATAGCTGCAAATGTTTAAATGTTTTTTTCCGGATGAATATGTGGATTCTACTTATGTGATTGACTTTGATAATCTGTATGCGCAAGGATACAGGGGGCTTTTATTTGATATAGATAATACTTTAGTACCCCATGGCGCACCGGCAGATGAGAGAGCATGCGCATTGTTTGCACATTTGAAGGAACTTGGCTTTAAGTGTTGTTTCCTGTCGAATAATCAGTATGAAAGAGTTTCCTCTTTTAATGATGCGATAGGAGAATATTTCATAGAAGATGCACACAAGCCTTCAACGAAGAATTATATCAGGGCGATGGAACTTCTTGGAACTGACAGGAGTAATACGATTTTTGTGGGAGACCAGCTGTTTACTGATATATTTGGAGCGAAACGTGCAGGAATCCGTAATATTCTGGTGAAACCACTCAATCCGAAAGAAGAGATTCAGATCGTACTTAAGAGATACCTTGAAAGAATTGTGCTATATTTTTACCGTAAAGAGGAGGGGAATTCATGAACCATATTGTTATCATAGGATTTATGGGTTCAGGAAAAACAAAAGTAGGAAAACGTCTGGCAAAGGATTTTAATCTGCCGTTTATAGATGTTGACCGCGTAGTAAGTAAAAAGATGAACCTTACAATGAAAGAGATTTTTGAAAGATTTGGAGAACCATTTTACAGAGCACTTGAGACTACTGTAATTAAGGCTTTAATCGATGATCCGGAACTGAAGGTTATTTCACTGGGAGCCGGACTGCCGATGCAGGAGCAGAATGCCAAATATATCAAGAAGCTTGGGACTGTGGTATATCTGAAAGGATCTTACGCTACATTGAAGAAGAGACTGGAGAATTCCAGCAATAATCCTTTGATCGAAGGTGAAGATAAAGAAGACAAGATCAAGAAACTTCTGAAACAAAGAGATCCGGTTTATGCGAAGTTTGCGGATGTTGAGATGGTCACAGGAGACAAGCCTTTTGAGGATCTGATCGCCCAGCTTGAAGAAAAATTAAAAACATATGTAAAAAATAGTTGAAAAAAGCGTCGGAATATTATAAAATTAAACAAGAGTGTGTCACGAAGATGAAGAATGAGAAAGACACACACTTTGAACCGGCTGTTGCTGTAAATGCCATTTCAGAATGAAAACCGGCGGGAAACAGCATCGCTGAACTTGTACTATTAAGGAGGAAATATAACTATGATTTCAGCAGGTGATTTCAAAAACGGTATCACACTTGAAATTGACGGAAACGTATGTCAGATTGTTGAATTCCAGCACGTAAAACCAGGAAAGGGTGCTGCTTTCGTAAGAACAAAATACAAAAATATCATCACAGGAGCAGTTCTTGAAAAATCTTTCCGTCCTACAGAGAAATTCCCGGCAGCACGTATCGAGCGTGTAGATATGCAGTATCTGTATGATGATGGTGATCTGTACTATTTCATGAACGTAGAGACATATGATCAGGTTGGTCTTACAAAGGATCAGGTTGGCGATTCTCTTAAATTCGTTAAAGAGAACGAAATGGTTAAGATTTGTTCCCATAACGGAAACGTATTTGCTATCGAGCCACCTCTGTTCGTAGAACTTGAAGTTACTGAGACAGAGCCAGGATTCGCAGGAAATACAGCACAGGGCGCTACGAAACCGGCTACTGTAGAAACAGGTGCACAGGTTCAGGTTCCGCTGTTCGTTAACCAGGGCGATAAACTGAAAATCGATACAAGAACAGGAGAATATCTCTCCAGAGTATAATTGCAGGTTATCATTAAGGATTTGCGGTTATAAGAACGTAATCAGACTGCCATCGGTGAAGACCGGTGGCAGTTTTTGTATAGGAGGAATGAAGTGATGGAATACGTAACACTTGGAAAAACAGGATTAAAAGTTTCCAGAATGGGGCTTGGTGGAATCCCGATTCAGAGAATTGATGCAGAAGGAACAAAAAGTCTGCTACATAAACTGGCAGATCAGGGTGTGAATTATATTGATACAGCCAGAGGCTATACAGTAAGTGAAGAGTATCTTGGATATGCGTTAGAAGGCATCAGAGATAAATTTGTACTTGCAACAAAGTCTATGGCGCGCACAAAAGAATCTATGGCGGCAGATATTGAGAAGAGTCTTCATAATCTTCGCACAGATTATATTAATCTGTACCAGGTACACAATCCAAGTATGGAGCAGTTGGAACAGGTGCTGGCAGCAGGCGGTGCTCTTGAGGCATTACAGGAAGCAAAGGCGGCAGGCAAGATCGGACATATTGGATTAACTGCACATTCAACAGAAGTATTTGCACGTGCGCTGGAACTGGACTGGGTAGAGACGATTATGTTTCCATATAATATCGTAGAGAGCCAGGGTGAGGAACTGATTGCAAAATGTAAAGAGAAAAATATCGGATTTATTGATATGAAACCACTGGCAGGGGGCGCTATTGAAAATGGAACACTGGCACTTCGCTATATCTGTGCCAATAAGAATGTCACAATCGTAATTCCTGGAATGGCAGAAGAGAAAGAAATGGAAGAAAACATCAAAGCCTGTCTTGATTCTTCTCCGTTAAATGAGAAGGAATTGAAAGAAATTGAAGAAGTCAGAGAACAGCTTGGCACAAATTTCTGCCGCAGATGTAACTATTGTGCTCCATGTAGTGTGGGAATCGATATTTCGGGTGTGTTCCTGTTCGCAGGATATCTTAACCGTTACGGACTGGGAGACTGGGCAAGAAACCGTTACAGTTCTCTTGCAGTGAAGGCTTCCGCCTGTATAGAATGCGGCAAATGTGAAACCAGATGTCCGTACCATCTGCCAATTCGCGAAATGTTGAAAGAATGTGCACAACAGTTTGGTGAATAAAAAACATCCACAGGGAATTACCCTGTGGATGTTTTTATGGACCTGGCGGGAATTGAACCCGCGTCCGAAAGCCTATTCATTAAGGCATCTCCCATCACAGTCGCTGTTTTAACATTCCCTCGGATGTACGCCCACCGACAGGCTTACAACCTTAGTAGCTTCATAATACATCTACCGGGGCAAAGCTTACCCGGCAAGGTTTCTCACATAGTCGACGCCAGATTCCTGAAGTGTGAGTGCATCAGGGCTGACGAGCAGCAATTAGGCTGCTAACGCGTACTGTTCGTCTGCGTTTATATTTAGGTTCCCGGTTGGTACGCAGTCCAGGAGTCTGCGGATGGCTTCCCCAACTTCAAAGCCCCCGTCGAAACCAGTACAAGCCCTGAATATGACTCTTGCTACGCTGTCCTTTTATAAAACAGCACTGGTGGTAAGACGAAAGCGTGTTTCTTAATGTTGGCATATATTATATGCCAGATGAATTTAATTATATGAAAGAATTTAAACGCTGTCAAGTCTATTTTTGCTAAAATTTCTTTTTGTTTCTTTTGTATGTTCACAAAACCTACATAAATCTTTGCTATAGTACCGTTATAGAAAATTACAGATGATTGTTCATATTTCAATTTCATATAAAATGAACAATGATTTAGCTGATGAAAGAAGAAGCAGCAGGGTAGGATACGAGCTGCTTTGAAAGATAAAAAAGAAAACGGAGGAGATAAAGATGGATGCATTGAAAATCCTGGTGGTAGATGATGAAAGTCGTATGAGAAAACTGGTAAAGGACTTCCTGACAAAGAAGAATTTTCAGGTGCTTGAGGCAGGTAACGGTGAGGAGGCTATGGATATCTTTTATGAAGAAAAGGATATCGCGCTGATCATTCTTGATGTCATGATGCCGAAGATGGACGGATGGGAAGTCTGCCGTGAAATCCGTAAAAATTCAAAGGTGCCGATCATTATGCTGACAGCGAGAAGCGATGAGAGAGACGAACTACTCGGATTTGATCTGGGAGTAGATGAATATATTTCCAAGCCATTCAGCCCGAAGATTCTTGTGGCGAGAGTAGAAGCAATTCTCCGACGTACTGGTCAGAGTAATCCGGAAGATGTGCTTTCGGCAGGTGGTATCGTGATAGACAAAGCCGCACATCTGGCTACCGTAGATGGCAATCCGATGGAATTAAGCTTCAAGGAATTTGAACTTCTGACTTATTTCCTGGAGAACGAGGGAATAGCTCTTTCCAGAGAGAAGATTCTTAATTCTGTATGGAATTACGACTACTTCGGAGATGCCCGTACCATTGATACCCATGTCAAGAAACTCAGAAGCAAAATGGGTGACAAAGGTGAATATATCAAAACTGTATGGGGCATGGGTTATAAGTTTGAGGTAGACGAATGACAGTAAATGAGAATACAGGTGAGAAAGGGCTTCCAGGTGAAAAAACTGATGAAAAAGAAATTCAAAAGAAATTAAAGAATGAGTCAGCGCCTGCTGAAAAATCACAAAAAAATAAGAAACGTATGAAACGAGTCAAAGCTAAAAAATTTCATTCTCTGAAGCATCAGATTTCAGTGTTGTTTATAGGATTGCTGTTATTATCTATTTTCGGCATTACTCTGATTAACGGTCTGTTTCTTGAAAAGTATTACGTGTCCAAGAAAGTGGAAGCACTAGAAGAAGCAAAAGTACTTTTATCCCAGATGAATCTGGATGATATACTGGAATATGACACAGATTCGGGAGAAGACACAAAAGAAGCAAAAGCTGAGATTCCGGATGAGATTGAATGGAACAGTTCCAGAAATAACCTTACGTGGATCATTGTAAATGAGGAGAACAGTGGATATTATTACTGGGGCGAGAATAATATGGCCAAGATGCTCCGAAGTAAATTATTCGGATATGTGAATGATCTTGATAAGGATATGGAGCGCAGCCGTATTCTCAAACAGACAGATACCTGTACTATGTGGCAGGTACATGACCGATTTGCAGGTATGGAATATGTAGAATGTTGGGGGCAGTTTGATAATGGCTATTATTTTCTGATCCGTTCTCCACTGGAAAGTATAAAAGAAAGCGCTGCTATTTCTAATAGTTTTTATTTTGTTGTAGGAGCGATCATAGTTGTGATCAGCGGATTGATCATTCTGGTAGTAACAAGTCGTATTACCCGACCAATCAGTGAACTGACAAAGTTATCAGAAAAGATGTCGGATCTTGATTTTGAGGCAAGATATCAGAGTTGGGCGGGAAATGAGATTGATGTGCTTGGTGATAATTTCAACAAGATGTCCAGAAAACTGGAAAGTACGATTTCTGAACTGAAATCGGCAAATAACAAATTGCAGAAGGATATTGAAGATAAGATTAAGATTGATGAAATGCGTAAAGAATTTCTGGATAACGTATCACACGAGCTGAAAACTCCGATCGCGTTGATTCAGGGCTACGCAGAAGGTCTGAATGAAAATATTTCCGATGATCCGGAGAGCAGAGAGTTTTACTGTGAAGTTATCATGGATGAAGCATCCAAAATGAATAAACTGGTAAAGAATCTGTTGACCTTAAATCAGCTGGAATCCGGTAAAGATGCTCCGGTGATGGAGCGTTTCGATATTGTATCTCTGATAAAAGGAGTGATTGGCTCTATGCACATTGTGATTGAGCAAAAAGAGGCAACAGTGATTTTTGAAGAGACAGAGCCCGTATACGTCTGGGCAGATGAATTTAAAACGGAAGAAGTTGTAACAAATTATACAAGCAATGCGTTAAATCATCTGGATGGAGAACGTAAGGTGGAAATCAAAGTACTCCGTGAGGGTGATTGCGTAAAAGTGACAGTATTTAACACAGGAACTCCGATTCCGGAAGAGGATATTCCAAATCTCTGGAATAAATTCTATAAAGTAGATAAAGCACGTACAAGAGAGTATGGCGGAAGCGGCATTGGACTTTCGATTGTTAAGGCGATTGTTGAGGGTATGAACCAGAAGTATGGCGTATGTAACTATGATAACGGTGTTGAGTTCTGGTTTACGCTGGATTGCAGACAGTAAGAAATTAAGAGAACATTGTCAGATGATCTTTCCTGTAAAGTAAAAGACCTGTCTTTCAGTCAGAAGTATGCGATAATGCGATAACTAATGAATAGTAGCAGATGACTGAAATAAAAGAAAATAAAAAGAAACAAAAACAGACAGTTGCAAAGAAATTATACTTTGCAACTGTCTGTTTTTGGGTTATACTGTATTATAGCTATGCAAATATAGCGGGCGGATTTCTTATCCGTCGGATCTGAATCAAAGGTAAAACAGACAGTTGATTCAGTTTGACAGGTACTCTGAGGTATACTTGGATTACTATATAATGAGGAAAAAGATAATGATATAGGAGGACAACATGATAGCGATAATCGATTACGACGCCGGAAATATCAAAAGCGTGGAAAAAGCACTTCATTATCTTGGAGAAGAAACAATTGTAACCCGTGATCCGCAGACTTTATTAAGTGCAGATAAAGTGATTCTGCCGGGAGTGGGAAGTTTTGGGCAGGCTATGGAGAATCTCCATACATATGGACTTGTACCGGTGATCCATGAGATTGTAGAGAAGAAGACCCCGTTTCTGGGAATCTGCCTTGGACTTCAGCTCCTTTTTGAAAGCAGTGAAGAAACCCCTGGGGTAGAGGGACTTGGAATCCTGAAAGGTAAAATCGTTAAGATTCCACCGGCAGCAGGACTTAAGATTCCGCATATGGGCTGGAACTCTCTGCATCTTCAGAATAATGGCAGATTGTTTGAAGGAATTCCGGAACAGACCTATGTATATTTTGTTCATTCCTATTATTTGCAGGCAGAGGATCCTGAAATCATAAAAGCAACGACAGAATATAGCACCTGCATTCATGCATCTGTAGAGAAAGACAATGTATTTGCGTGTCAGTTTCATCCGGAAAAGAGCAGCAAATGGGGACTGAAAATACTTAAGAATTTTGCTGCTATCGGAAAAACAACAGAAACTGACGAAAAGGAGGGAAGATAAATGTTTACAAAGAGAATTATTCCCTGCCTGGATGTAAATAATGGACGTGTGGTAAAGGGCGTTAATTTTGTTCAGCTTCGTGATGCCGGTGATCCGGTGGAGATTGCGAAGGCTTATGATGCGGCGGGAGCAGATGAACTGGTATTTCTGGATATTACAGCATCCTGCGAACAGAGAGACACCGTCGTAGATATGGTAAGACGTGTAGCTGCCAATGTATTTATTCCTTTTACAGTAGGCGGCGGAATTCGTACAGTAGATGATTTCAAGAAGCTGTTAAGAGAAGGCGCGGATAAAATTTCTGTAAATTCTGCGGCTATCGACAGACCGGAGCTTATCAGTGAAGCGGCAGATAAATTCGGAAGCCAGTGTGTTGTAGTTGCCATTGATGCCAAGAGAAGAGAAGATGGCGGCTGGAATATCTACAAACATGGTGGAAGACTGGATACAGGAATTGATGCTGTAGAATGGGCGAAGAAAGTGGAAGCCCTTGGCGCAGGTGAGATTCTTCTTACCAGCATGGACTGCGATGGAACGAAAGCGGGATATGATCTGAAACTTACCAGAGCAATCGCAGATGCAGTATCCATTCCGGTGATCGCATCAGGCGGTGCAGGTACATTGGAGCATTTTTATGATGCGCTTACAGAAGGAGGAGCAGATGCTGCGCTGGCTGCGTCTTTGTTCCATTATAAAGAACTGGAGATTTCACAGGTTAAGGATTACCTGGCAGACAGAGGAATTTCCGTGAGAAAGTAGAAAAGAGGTATCATAGTTATGTCAGCTATTACAGGTGACTGGCTGGAGGCATTGAAAGGTGAATTCCACCAGCCGTATTATGCCAAGCTTTATAAAACGGTAATGTCTGAATATCAGACAAGAAAGATTTTTCCACCGGCAGACGAACTGTTTAATGCGTTTCACTTTACGCCTCTTCATGAGGTGAAGGTAGTGATTCTGGGGCAGGATCCGTATCATAATGACGGACAGGCACATGGATTATGCTTTTCTGTAAAAAGAGGAGTAGAGACACCTCCGTCGCTGGTGAATATTTATCAGGAGCTCCATGATGACTGTGGATGTTATATTCCGAATAACGGAAATCTGGAGAAATGGGCGAAGCAGGGTGTGCTTCTTTTGAACACAGTTCTGACAGTACGTGCACATCAGGCTAACTCACACAGAGGAATTGGCTGGGAACAGTTTACAGATGCCGCGATCCAGGTTCTGAATGAACAGGATCGTCCAATCGTATTTTTGTTATGGGGACGTCCGGCACAGATGAAGAAATCCATGCTGAACAATCCGAAACATCTGATCCTGGAAGCACCTCATCCAAGTCCATTATCTGCTTACAGAGGATTCTTTGGGTGTAAGCATTTCAGCAAAACAAACGAATTTCTGATTGCCAACGGTCTGGAACCGATCGACTGGCAGATAGAAAATATATAAGAAAAGAGGTAATGTGTAGTCAGAAGAAAGACACACAGCAACAACATGAATCAGAAAAATAATTTAGTAAAAAATGCATCCTTTCTGATGATTGCGGCAATGGTTTCCAAGGTAATCGGGCTGCTGTATAAGAGTCCGCTTTCCAACATTATCGGAAGCCTTGGAATGGGATATACAAGTCTTGCGCAGAATGCGTACATGATTCTTCTGATGATCGCGTCATTCAGCATTCCGCAGGCAGTATCAAAACTGATTTCCGAGCGCATTGCTCTGAGAGATTACAGGAATGCGCATAAGTTCTTTAAGGGAGCTATGATCTATGCGATGATCGTTGGAGGTGCAGTAGCACTGTTTTGTCTCTTCGGGGCAGGATTGATTATTCCAAGCAATCAGAAAGATGCAATTCTTGCGCTGCAGATCCTTGCGCCGACCATTTTCCTGTCCGGAATCCTGGGCGTGTTCAGAGGATATTTCCAGGCATATAGAAATATGATGCCTACATCTATTTCTCAGATTATTGAACAGGTATTTAATGCGGCAGTCAGTCTTCTGGCAGCCTGGGGATTTATCAACGTATTTGCGGATGGAACAGAGAACAGCATTGCGAAATGGGGAGCTGCGGGATCTACAGTAGGAACAGGAGCCGGTGTGGTCACCGCATTGATTTTTATGCTTCTGGTATACGGCGTGAATCGTGGAAAGATTATGCATCGTGTAAACAGAGATCATAAGCACCAGGAAGAGTCATATAAAGATATTTTCCGCGTGATCGTACTGGTAGTTTCGCCAATCATCCTCAGCGCATTTGTATATAATGTCAATGCATATATTAATGGATATCTTTTCTCAGATATTCTTGGCAGAAGAGGCGGAGACGCAACACAGATTGGCATTCTCTATGCAGAATACGCAACTTACTTTATGACGATTATTAATATCCCACTGACCTTATCCAGTACAGCGCCGACTTCTATGATTCCTGAAGTATCTGCGTTGTATGCTACAGGAGATATTGAGGCAACCAGAGAATGTATCGATCAGACGGTGCAGCTTTCTATGGTAGTTTCTGCGCCGTGTGCGATGGGACTTGCAGTACTTGCACAGCCAATTGTATTCCTGCTTTATGGAAATTCCACAGGGCTTGCAGCGAATCTGCTCATCCTTGGATCATTTTCCATTCTCCTAAACGGAATGTCAAATATTTCCAATGGTGTTCTGCAGGCAATCGGACAGCAGAAGATTCCGGTTATCACAGCTGCAATTGCATTGGTTGTGGATATCATTGTGGTAGTGGTATTGCTGTTTACGACAAACCTGGGAGTTTATGCACTGCTGATTGCGATGGTGATTTATTCTATCGTTGTATGCGTGCTGAATGATCTGGCAATGAAGAAATATCTGCAGTACAAGAATCCATGGAAAAAGGGTTACCTGTATCCGATTCTTGCATCTGTTCCAATGGGAATCGTTGCAGGATGCATCTGCTATGGATTGAATATTTTTGTGAAATCCAACTTCATCTGCCTGATCGTTTCGATTCCAATCGCGGCAGTTGTTTATCTGCTTGCTTATCTGATCATCAGTAAGCCATCAGAGGCAGAATTGAGAAGAATACCGGGAGGAAGCTATCTTGTAAAAGTTGCTGAGAAACTTCCGTTCTGGCAGAATAATAATTAAATAAAAGTAAAAGAGCTGTATTCCAGATACTGTTACATTTCTACGCAAGAATATAAAACAGATATCTGTGTGATACAGCTCTTTTATTTGCTTAACAGATATAATTTAAATAGGGAAATATTATTTCAACTGGAAAATAAATGAATATAAAAGCCCTTATTATCTGCCGGTTATTTCTTCTGTGCTTTTTTCAGATTTTTCTGAGCAGTGGAGAGCATCAGTTTGATTCGGTTCAGCTGGTTAACTTCGCTGGCGCCTGGATCATAGTCGATGGCTACAATGTTTGCTGTAGGATATTCGCGGCGGATTTCTTTGATAACACCCTTACCTACGATATGGTTCGGCAGACATCCGAAAGGCTGGATACAAACAATATTCGGAACATCTCCATGGATCAGTTCCATCATCTCTCCTGTCAGGAACCATCCTTCACCTGTCTGGTTTCCGGTGGAAACGATCGGAGATGCCATTTTTGCCAGATCTCTGATATCAGCAGGCGGTGCGAAATGACGGCTCTGCGCAAGGGCTTCGCTTGCAGGCTTTCTCACCCATTCGATTGCTTTGATTCCCCAGTTTGCCATGGTTGCCTTGGACTTCTTGAAGCCAAGATTTTCTACCTTGAAGTTCTGATTATAGAAACAGTAGCACATGAAATCGATCAGATCCGGTACAACTGCCTCAGCACCTTCAGATTCCAGAAGCTCTGCCAGATGATTATTTGCAGCAGGCAGGAACTTGACAAGGATCTCACCTACGATGCCGACACGAGGCTTCTTCACATCGCTGATCGGAATTGTGTCAAATTCATGAACCATTTCACGGCACATTTTCTTAAACTGGCTGTGGCTGACACTGCTTCCGCTTAAGAAAGAAATCACACGCTGTTCCCAGATTTTGTGCTTTCTGTTTACGATTCCCTCTTCCAGTTCGTAAGGACGCATACGGTATACGCATTTCATCAGGATATCTCCGAATACGGCACCGTACGCAACTTTTTTCACCAGTGGAAGAGTAAGTTTGAATCCCGGGTTGCTTTCCAGACCACTTAAGTTGACGGAAATAACCGGAATCTGCTCCATACCGGCTTTCTTTAACGCGCGGCGGATAAATGCAATGTAGTTGGAAGCACGACATCCACCGCCTGTCTGTGACATGACAACGGCTGTCTTATTCAGGTCATATTTGCCGGAAAGCAATGCATCCATGATTTGGCCAACCACGATCAGAGACGGATAGCAGGCATCATTATTTACGTATTTCAGACCTACATCTACGGCGTGTTTGTTATCGTTTGGAAGTACTTCCAGATTATATCCGCAGGAATTGAAAGCTGCCTGTAAAAGGCTGAAATGGAACGGCGACATCTGCGGACAGAGAATCGTATAATCCTTTCTCATTTCCTTTGTGAAGGATACTTTATCAATAGAAGCCGGTTTGATATTACGTTTCTGTCCCTGAGCTTTCTTTGCACGGATCGCAGCGATCAGGGAGCGGATACGGATCCTTGCTGCACCGAGGTTGTTTACTTCATCAATCTTTAAGCAGGTATAGATTTTGTCGCTTCCGTCGAGAATTTCATAAACCTCGTCAGTAGTAACGGCATCCAGACCACATCCGAAGGAGTTGAGCTGAATCAGGTCGAGGTCATCACGAGTCTTAATGTAGTTTGCGGCTGCATACAGTCTGGAATGATACATCCACTGGTCATTTACACGAATCGGACGTTCTATAGGTGCCAGATGAGAGATGGAATCCTCAGTAAGTACAGCGATTCCATAACTGTTGATCAGATCCGGGATACCGTGATGGATTTCGGGATCAATGTGGTATGGGCGTCCTGCGAGAACAATACCGTGACGGCCTGTTTCCTCCAGATATTTCAGAGTCTCCTCGCCCTTTTTCTGCACATCGCGGCGGGCAGCAGCCATTTCTTCCCATCCTTTATGTGCCGCAGCTTTGACTTCTTCAACCGGGATATCCTTGAATTCCTCTATCAGACGCTTGGTCAGGATTTCCTCAGAGGTAAACGCAAGGAACGGATTGCGGAAATCAATGGACGGATCATTTAATTCATCTACATTGTTCTTGATATTCTCTGCATAGGAAGTAACAATCGGGCAGTTGTAATGGTTGACTGCATCCGGGAATTCGTTACGTTCATATGGGATACATGGGTAGAAAATAAATTTCACACCATTTCGAATCAGCCATGTCACATGACCATGTGCAAGCTTAGCCGGGTAACATTCGGACTCACTTGGGATGGATTCAATTCCCAGCTCGTAAATCTTTCTGGTGGAAGTAGGTGAAAGAACAACCTCGTACTTCAGTTCTGTAAAGAAAGTATACCAGAAAGGATAATTTTCAAACATATTCAGAACACGCGGGATACCTACCTTGCCTCGCGTTGCCTTGTCAGCACTGAGAGGTGTGTAGGAGAAAATACGTTTATATTTATATTCATAAAGGTTCGGAATATGATCTTTGTTTTTCTCTTTGCCAATACCGCGTTCACAGCGGTTACCGCTTACATACTGGCGGCCTCCGGAGAACTTGTTGATAGTCAGACGACAGTTATTGGTACATCCGCGGCAGTTTGCCATGGAAGTTGTATATTTCAGCTCATTGATTTTGTCAATGGAGAGCATAGTAGTTTCTGAGCCTTCCTGATGGCGCTCGCGGGCAATCAGTGCGGCACCGAAGGCACCCATGATTCCGGCGATATCCGGACGGATGGCTTCGCAGCCGGCAATCTTTTCGAAACTTCTCAGTACTGCATCATTGTAGAAAGTACCACCCTGTACAACGATGTGTCTGCCAAGTTCGGAAGCATCAGAAACTTTGATAACCTTATAGAGTGCATTTTTGATAACAGAGTAAGCAAGACCTGCGGAAATATCGGAAACCTCAGCTCCCTCTTTCTGTGCCTGCTTTACCTTGGAATTCATGAAAACAGTACATCTGGTACCAAGATCAATAGGATGCTGTGCAAAAACAGCAGCTTTTGCGAAATCCTGTACTGTATAATTCAGGGATTTGGCAAAGGTTTCAATGAAGGAACCGCATCCGGAGGAACACGCTTCATTCAACTGTACGCTGTCAACGGTTTTGTTGCGGATTTTGATACATTTCATATCCTGTCCGCCGATATCCAGGATACAGTCTACCTCAGGGTCAAAGAAAGCAGCTGCATAGTAATGAGATACGGTTTCAACCTCGCCCTCATCCAGGAGCAGGGCAGCCTTGATCAGAGCCTCGCCGTAACCTGTAGAACAGGAATAAGCAATCTTTGTATCTTTGGGAAGCAGTTCGTAAATCTCTTTAATAGAATGGATGGTAGTTTTTAACGGGTTTCCGTTGTTGCTGCTGTAGAAAGAGTAGAGAAGTGTTCCGTCTTCGCCTACCAGCGCAGTTTTGGTTGTGGTGGAACCTGCATCAATACCCAGATAGCAGTTTCCCTTATATGTAGCCAGATCTCCTGTTTTTACCTTGTAGGAACTCTGACGTTTTGCAAATGCATCGTATTCTTCCTGAGAAGCGAAAAGCGGTTCCATACGTTCTACTTCGAAATCCAGCTTAATGGAATTGCGGAGTCTGTCCTTCATTTCTGTCAGGGAAATAGAATTGTCTTCTTTTGCATTTAAAGCAGAACCAATGGCTGCAAAAAGATGGGAGTTCTCCGGAATGATAGTGTGTTCCTCATCCAGCTTCAAAGTACGGATAAAGGATTCTCTCAGTTCGGACAGGAAGTGGAGCGGACCACCCAGGAATGCAACATGTCCACGAATGGGTTTTCCACAGGCAAGACCGGAAATAGTCTGGTTTACAACTGCCTGGAAAATAGAAGCTGACAGATCCGGTTTGGTTGCACCGTCATTGATCAGCGGCTGGATATCAGTTTTGGCGAAAACACCGCAGCGTGCAGCGATCGGGTAGAGTGCCTTGTAATCTTTGGCATATTCGTTCAGACCTGTTGCATCTGTCTGGAGAAGAGAAGCCATCTGGTCGATGAAAGAACCGGTACCGCCTGCACAGATACCATTCATACGCTGTTCTACGTTTCCGTTTTCAAAATAAATGATCTTGGCATCCTCACCGCCAAGCTCGATGGCGACATCTGTCTTTGGTGCCAGCTTCTGCAGAGAAGTAGAAACGGCAATAACCTCCTGGGTAAAAGGAACGCCCAGATGATTGGCAAGGGTCAGACCGCCGGAACCTGTGATCACAGGATGGAGAGTCATCTCACCATACTGATCAAAGGCCTCCTGAAGAAGGTCTGCAAGGGTTTCCTGAATGTTCGCAAAATGACGCTTATAATCCGCGAAAATGAGATTTTCATTCTCATCTAAGATCGCGATCTTTACAGTAGTGGAACCAATGTCAATTCCAAGTGTTTTGTAATTCATAAAGTAAATTCAAGCCTCCTCGTATTGTATATAAACAAAGTTGAAATTTTCCTGTTACTGTTCATGCTGATATCATGCAAAGCGTGTTGCCGGACATGAAGTAAACAGTAAAAATCTATCCTGTTCTTTCCTATTAAATACCTGTTTCCAGATATGGAATATTCCGTAATATTATACGCTAATGGTCTGGAAAAGACAATATGAAAGTTTACCAAGGTTTGAGTGAATTGCAGTTGAAAATTCAGCTATTTCAAGATATAATAAAAAAAGTAATTTTTATCAAGAGGAGAAGAAAAATGGCAGAATATAAACTTCTGAAAACAGAGGGGCGTGCCAAACGTGCGGAGTTTCATACAGTGCATGGTACGATCCAGACTCCTGTTTTTATGAATGTGGGAACGATCGGTGCGATTAAAGGCGCTGTATCCACTATGGATTTACAGCAGATCGGAACACAGGTAGAATTATCAAATACTTATCATCTTCATGTGCGCCCGGGTGATAAAATAGTAAAGCAGTTAGGTGGCCTTCATAAATTTATGGTATGGGACAAACCGATCCTTACAGATTCAGGCGGATTCCAGGTATTTTCCCTTGCAAAGCTGAGAAAGATCAAAGAAGAGGGAGTCTATTTTAACTCCCATATTGACGGACATAAGATCTTTATGGGGCCGGAAGAGAGTATGCAGATCCAGTCCAATCTTGCCTCCACTATTGCCATGGCATTTGATGAATGCCCCAGCAGTGTGGCTGACAGGGATTATGTGCAGAAATCCGTAGACAGAACCACACGATGGCTTGCCCGCTGCAAGGCAGAGATGGCAAGACTGAACAGTCTGCCGGATACCATTAACAAAGAACAGCTTCTGTTTGGAATCAACCAGGGCGCTGTTTATGAAGATATCCGTATTGAGCATGCCAAAGCGATCTCTGAAATGGATCTGGATGGCTATGCTGTCGGTGGTCTGGCAGTTGGAGAAACCCATGAAGAGATGTACAGGATCCTGGATGCGGTAGTCCCTTATCTTCCTCAGAATAAACCTACTTACCTGATGGGCGTGGGAACACCGGCCAATATTCTGGAAGGTGTTGAACGTGGAATTGATTTCTTTGACTGCGTATATCCAAGCCGTAACGGTCGTCATGGACATGTATATACCAATCATGGAAAGATGAATCTGTTCAATGCAAAATATGAACTGGACACACGTCCTATCGAAGAGGGCTGCCAGTGCCCTGCATGCCGGCATTACAGCAGAGCCTATATCCGTCATTTGTTGAAAGCAAAGGAAATGCTGGGAATGCGTCTCTGTGTACTTCACAATCTGTATTTCTATAATCATATGATGGAAGAGATCCGAGATGCTCTTGATGCAGGAAACTTCGCAGAATATAAGAAAATGCGGCTGGAAGGCTTTGAAGAGGGCAAAATAAACTCGAAAAGATAATCTGTATATAAAATAATTATTAAATATGCCAAAAACTCTTGAAGTAAAGCGGTTTTTTGTGTATGATGTGTAGTGACGCTTTAATCGGATTGTTCTGTATGAAATACAAGGATTCGTACGGAAAGTAACGGAGATTATAAGTGGATTGCAAAGCAGCTCTTCAGTATGAGCAGCCGTCAAGACGGTCTGTAAATATGTGATGGACTGCAAATATGCAGAATAACAGGAAAAGTTACAGGAGGAATCAAAATGGACGCATCAAGCGGAATGGGTATGGTTGGCGCTATTGTCTGGATGGTAGTACTGTTCGGAATTATGTACTTCTTAATGCTTCGCCCTCAGAAAAAAGAGCAGAAGAGACTTCAGGCAATGTTAAATGACATGGAAGTTGGCGACAGCATTGTTACTACCGGCGGCTTTTATGGAGTTGTCATTGACATGACAGAAGAAGATGTGATCGTAGAATTCGGTAATAACAAAAACTGCCGTATTCCAATGAGAAAACAGGCAATCGCTGAAGTTGAGAAAGCCGGAAGCGCTGCCGAATAATGAAAGAGATATAAAAAAGCAGAACCTATAGTCAGTGATGACTGTGGTTCTGCTTTTTTTATAATAAAATGTCCGGAAAAAAACACTTTTATATTTTTTCACTTTAATAGGTTGAAATCTGTCGGAAAGTGCGTTATTATAATAACAATTACGCAATTAGAGTATTTTTGGAGGAAATTATTATGGATTATAAGATTGCATTGATCCCCGGCGACGGAATCGGACCGGAAATCGTAAGAGAAGCAAAGAAAGTACTGGACAAGGTATGCGAGAAATATGGACACAGCTTTTCCTATTCAGAAGTTCTGTTAGGCGGTGCATCCATCGATGTACACGGCGTACCCCTTACTGATGAGGCAATTGCCACTGCCAAATCATCAGACGCCGTACTGATGGGCTCTATTGGCGGAGATGCAAAAACTTCTCCATGGTATAAGCTTGAGCCGTCCAAACGCCCGGAAGCAGGACTTCTTGCAATCCGTAAGGCATTAAATCTTTTTGCAAACTTAAGACCGGCTTACCTTTACAATGAGCTGAGAAAAGCGTGCCCTCTCCGCGATGAGATCATCGGAGACGGATTTGACATGATCATTGTACGTGAGCTTACAGGCGGTCTGTATTTCGGAGAACGTCAGACAATTGAAGAGAACGGTGTGAAGAAAGCAATTGATACACTTTCCTATAACGAAAACGAAATCCGTCGTATTGCCATCAAAGCATTTGAGATCGCACGTAAGAGAAGAAATAAAGTGACAAGCGTAGACAAGGCAAATGTTCTGGATTCTTCCAGACTCTGGAGAAAAGTGGTAGAGGAAGTTGCCAAAGATTATCCGGATGTTACCTTAGAGCATATGCTGGTTGACAACTGCGCAATGCAGCTTGTACGTGATCCGAAACAGTTCGATGTTATCCTTACAGAGAATATGTTTGGAGATATCCTTTCAGATGAGGCAAGTATGGTAACAGGCTCCATCGGAATGCTTTCTTCTGCAAGCTTAAATGAAACAAAATTCGGTCTCTATGAGCCAAGCCATGGTTCTGCACCTGATATTGCAGGACAGGATAAGGCAAACCCTATCGCAACCATCCTTTCCGCAGCAATGATGCTTCGTTTCTCCCTTGATATGGACAAGGAAGCAGATGCAGTGGAAGCAGCAGTACAGAAAGTCCTGACAGAGGGATACCGCACAGGCGATATCATGTCAGAGGGATGCAAACTTGTAGGAACAAAAGAGATGGGCGATCTGATCGCAGCAGCTCTGTAAGAATTGATATTAAGAGGATTCAGCCGGCGCAGGCAGATTACGGGGTCAGGAATTCCGGTTGAATTATTAAAAAATAAATAAAACAGTAAGAAAAGAGGAAATAAAACAATGAGAAGTGATGCAGTAAAAACAGGCACACAGCAGGCACCTCACCGTTCCCTGTTTAATGCTCTTGGAATGACAAAAGAGGAAATGGACAGACCTCTGGTAGGTATCGTAAGTTCTTACAATGAAATCGTACCGGGTCATATGAACCTTGACAAGATTACACAGGCAGTTAAGCTTGGTGTGGCAATGGCAGGCGGTACACCTGTTATGTTCCCGGCAATCGCAGTATGTGACGGTATTGCAATGGGACACATTGGAATGAAATATTCTCTGGTCACCAGAGACCTGATCGCAGATTCCACAGAAGCTATGGCAATGGCACATCAGTTTGATGCACTGGTAATGATTCCAAACTGTGACAAGAACGTACCCGGACTTCTGATGGCAGCAGCCAGACTGAATGTTCCTACTGTATTTGTAAGCGGTGGCCCGATGCTTGCCGGACATCTGAACGGACACAAGACAAGCCTTTCCAGTATGTTCGAGGCAGTAGGTGCTTACGCAGCAGGCAAGCTTGATGAGGACGGCCTGACAGAATGCGAAATGAAGACATGTCCTACCTGCGGATCCTGTTCCGGTATGTATACAGCAAACTCCATGAACTGTCTGACAGAGGTTCTTGGTATGGGTCTGAAAGGAAACGGAACCATCCCTGCTGTATATTCTGAACGTATCCGTCTTGCAAAACATGCAGGTATGCAGGTTATGGAAATGTACAGAAAGAACATCCGTCCAAGAGACATCATGACAAAAGAAGCAATCCTTAATGCCCTGACAGTAGACATGGCACTTGGATGCTCCACAAACAGTATGCTTCACCTTCCGGCTATTGCTCATGAGATCGGAATGGACTTTGATATCAGCTTTGCAAATGAGATCAGTGCAAAGACTCCGAATCTCTGCCACCTTGCACCTGCAGGTCCTACATACATGGAAGATCTGAACGAAGCAGGCGGTGTATACGCAGTTATGAACGAACTGAATAAGAAGGGACTCCTTCATACTGAGTGCATGACAGTCACAGGCAAGACAGTAGGCGAAAACATCAAAGACTGTGTAAACTTAAATCCTGAAGTTATCAGACCGATCGACAATCCATACAGCCAGACAGGCGGACTTGCAGTTCTCAAGGGTAACCTTGCACCGGACGGCGGTGTTGTAAAACGTTCTGCAGTTGTAGAAGAGATGATGGTCCATGAAGGACCTGCAAGAGTCTTTGACTGCGAGGAAGACGCAATCGCAGCTATCAAAGGCGGCAAGATCGTAGAGGGTGACGTAGTAGTTATCCGTTACGAAGGACCGAAAGGCGGCCCTGGCATGAGAGAGATGCTGAATCCTACATCTGCAATCGCAGGTATGGGACTGGGATCTTCTGTAGCCCTGATCACAGACGGACGTTTCAGCGGTGCATCCAGAGGAGCATCCATCGGACACGTATCACCGGAAGCAGCAGTCGGCGGACCGATCGCACTTGTTGAAGAGGGCGATATCATCAGCATCAACATTCCGGAACTGAAACTGGAGATCAAGGTTTCTGATGAAGAAATGCAGGCAAGAAAAGCAAAATGGCAGCCTCGCAAGCCAAAGGTAACAACAGGATATCTTGCAAGATATGCTGCAATGGTAACCTCCGGAAACAGAGGAGCAATCCTTGAGGTACCAAAAGCAAAATAAAGATGAACAAGTACCCGGCGGGAATTACAGCATAACCTGTGATTCCTGCCTGAAAAGTTAGGAGGATACGTAAAGATGCAGCTTACAGGCGCTGAAATCATCGTTGAATGTTTAAAAGAACAGGGCGTTGACACTGTATTCGGATATCCGGGCGGTGCCATCCTGAATGTATATGACGCCCTCTATGAATATAAAGACCAGATCACACATGTACTGACTTCCCATGAACAGGGAGCTTCCCATGCAGCAGACGGATACGCAAGAGCAACAGGTAAAGTCGGCGTATGTCTCGCAACCTCCGGTCCCGGAGCTACTAATCTGGTAACAGGAATCGCAACTGCATACATGGATTCCGTACCAATGGTGGCAATCACATGTAATGTAGGAACTCCGCTTCTCGGAAAGGATTCTTTCCAGGAGGTTGATATTACAGGAATCGTAATGCCGATCACAAAGCACAGCTTTATCGTAAAAGACATTACAACTCTGGCAGATACCGTCCGCAGAGCTTTCTATATTGCAAAGAGCGGCCGCCCGGGTCCTGTACTTGTAGATGTGACAAAGGATGTGACAGGCGCGAAATATGAATACAATGCCTGCACTCCGGCAGCCATTACACCAAAAGTAGATACAATCAAAGATAAGGACATCGAAACAGCAGTCCAGATGATCAAAGATGCAAAGAAACCGTTCATCTTCACAGGCGGCGGAACAATTATCTCCGAAGCATCCAAAGAAGTGACAGAACTTGCTCACAAAATCGATGCTCCGGTATGTGACAGCCTTATGGGGAAAGGTGGATTTTCCGGCGAAGATCCTTTCTATACAGGAATGCTTGGAATGCATGGAACAAAAGCATCAAACCTCGGCGTTTCCGAGTGTGACCTTCTGATCGTTCTGGGAGCCAGATTCAGCGACCGTGTCACAGGAAATACAAAGACTTTCGCTAAGAATGCAAAGATTCTCCAGATCGATGTAGATGCTGCGGAGATTAATAAGAACATTATCGTAGATGCAAGTATCGTAGGAGATGAGAAAGAAGTTCTGAAACGAATCCTGAAAGAACTCCCGGAGATGAAACATCCGGAGTGGACAGCACATATCAGCGAACTGAAGGAAAAATATCCGCTAAGATATGATCATTCCCAGCTGACAGGTCCATACATTATCGAGAAACTTTACGAGCTGACAAAAGGTGACGCGATCATCACCACAGAAGTAGGCCAGAACCAGATGTGGGCAGCTCAGTATTTCAAATATAAAGAACCAAGAACATTCCTTTCATCCGGTGGATTAGGAACGATGGGATATGGACTTGGAGCGGCAATCGGTGCGAAGATGGGAAGACCGGACAAGACGGTAGTAAATATCGCAGGTGACGGATGCTTCCGTATGAATATGAATGAGATCGCCACAGCAGTCCGCTGCGGCAAACCATTGATTGAAATCGTACTTAATAACCATGTACTTGGAATGGTGCGTCAGTGGCAGACATTGTTCTACGACCACAGATATTCCCATACAATTTTAAATGATTCCGTTGATTTTGTAAAACTGGCAGAGGCTATGGGTGCGAAGGCAATCCGTATCACTACCATGGATGAAGTGGAACCTGCTTTGAAAGAAGCACTTGCATGTCCGGGACCAATCGTACTTGACTGTATGATCGATCAGGATCTCAGCGTATTCCCGATGGTACCGGCAGGCGCAAGCATTGATGACATTTTTGACGAGGAGGATATGAAAAACAATGAGCAGAGTGTATAATTTTTCCGCAGGACCGGCTGTATTGCCGGAAGAGGTATTAAAAGAAGTTGCAGAGGAGATGATGGACTATCAGGGAACTGGTATGTCTGTAATGGAAATGAGCCACAGAAGCGCTGATTTCCAGAAAATCATTGACGAAGCAGAGCAGGATCTGCGCGACCTGATGAAGATTCCGGATAACTACAAGGTATTATTCCTTCAGGGCGGAGCTTCTCAGCAGTTTGCTGCAATTCCTATGAACCTCATGAAGAATAAAGTTGCTGATTACATTGTTACAGGTCAGTGGGCAAAGAAAGCATATCAGGAAGCACAGAAATATGGAAAAGCAAACAAGATTGCTTCTTCCGAAGATAAGACATTCTCTTACATTCCTGACTGCAGTGACCTGCCGATCAGCCCGGATGCGGACTATGTATACATTTGTGAAAACAACACAATTTACGGAACAAAATTCAAAGAACTCCCGAACACAAAAGGAAAAACTCTGGTAGCAGATGTTTCTTCCTGCTTCTTATCTGAGCCGGTTGATGTATCCAAATATGGAATCATCTACGGCGGTGTTCAGAAGAACATCGGACCTGCGGGTATGGTAATCTCCATTATCCGCGAAGACCTGATTACAGACGATGTTCTGGAAGGCACCCCAACTATGCTGAAATTTAAAACACAGGCTGATGCAGGTTCTCTTTACAACACACCGAACTGCTACTGCATCTATGTATGCGGTAAAGTCTTCAAATGGCTGAAGAAAATGGGTGGTCTGGAAGAAATGAAGAGACGCAACGAAGAGAAAGCAAAGATCCTCTATGATTATCTGGATCAGAGCAAACTCTTCAAAGGAACAGTCGTAGCAAAAGACCGTTCTCTTATGAACGTACCATTCGTAACAGGTGACAAGGATATGGATGCCAAATTTGTAAAAGAAGCAAAAGAGGCAGGACTTGTAAACTTAAAAGGACATCGTACAGTCGGCGGTATGCGTGCAAGTATCTACAACGCTATGCCAAAAGAAGGTGTAGAAGCACTGGTTGCTTTCATGAAGAAGTTTGAGGAGGAGAATGCATAATGTTTCAGTATCATTGCCTGAATCCCATCGCAGAAAAAGGTCTGGGATTATTTGATGAAGACTATAAGAAAACAGAAGAACTGGAAGGAACCGATGCCATCCTTGTAAGAAGTGCTAAGATGCATGATATGGAACTTCCGGAGAGCGTAAAAGTAATCGCACGTGCAGGTGCAGGTGTCAATAACATTCCTGTCAAAGACTGCGCAGAGAAAGGTATCGTAGTATTTAACACACCGGGTGCCAATGCAAACGGCGTTAAGGAACTTGTTCTCGCAGGTATGCTCCTTGCATCCCGTGATATCGTCGGCGGTATCGAATGGGTTGCCAAAGAGAAAGACAAAGAGGACATTGACAAACTTGCCGAGAAACAGAAGAAGCAGTTCGCAGGCTGCGAGATCATGGGTAAGAAACTTGGTATCATCGGCCTTGGTGCAATCGGAGCAATGGTAGCAAACGCTGCATCTGCTCTTGGAATGGAAGTATACGGATATGACCCGTACATCTCTATTGATGCTGCATGGAATCTTTCCCGCACTATCAAACATATCAAGAGCCTGGATGAGATTTATTCCCAGTGCGATTATATCACCATCCATGTACCTCTTCTTGACAGCACAAGACAGATGATCAACAAAGAAGCATTAGACAAGATGAAAGACGGCGTAGTACTTCTGAACTTTGCCCGCGATCTTCTGGTTGATGAGGATGCTCTGATCGAAGCATTAGACAGCGGAAAAGTGAAGAAATATGTGACAGACTTTGCAAACCATACCGTAGCAGGTCATGTCGGAATTCTGGTAACTCCACATCTTGGAGCATCCACAGAGGAATCCGAAGAAAATTGTGCGGTAATGGCAGTGAAAGAAGTAAGAGATTTCCTTGAGAACGGAAACATCAAGAACTCTGTAAACTTCCCGAACTGTGATATGGGAACCTGCGTAGCAGTAGGACGTATCGCAATCTGCCACAAAAATATCCCGAACATGATCAGTCAGTTCACCAAGATTCTCGGTGCAGAAGGCCTGAACATCGCAGATATGACAAATAAGAGTAAAGGCGAATACGCTTATACTCTGATCGATCTGGAAAGCACAGCATCCAAAGAAGCACTGGATGAACTGAAAGCAATCGAAGGCGTATCAAGAGTACGTGTGGTAAAATAAATAGTAAGTTAGAAGCTAACGGTTCAGTATTTTTATAATGATCGTTGAATTATAATAAGGATGTATATATTTCAAATATCTCCTGGCCAATTGAGATTTTCAATTGCCGGGAGATATTTTTGCTTTTATTTTTAGGATAAAAAAGAAGCCCGGTCTGGCGGTGCCAGAGGGCTTCTTCAAAGTTTTGGATGATCAAGCGGATATTCGCAATCAGCATCCTCTTGATTTCATAAAGTCAAGAACTTCTTCTTTGGTGGACATAACGCGAAGAGCACCCTTGCGTGTAGTAATAAGAGAAGCTGCCGCATTAGCGAATGTGAGCAGTTCTTTTAAGTTCTCTTCTGTCAGATTGTCCAGACCATGTTCCAGAACATAGTTTAAGGAACTTGCGCAGAAGGTATCGCCTGCACCTGTTGTCTCGATAGTCTTTTCCTGAAGGAAAGGAGCAGCTTCCACTTTCATATCTTTGTAGTAAGCGCGGCTTCCGTCTTTTCCAAGTGTGATAAGGATAAGCGGAATGTTGTATTTCTCTTTCAGAAGTGCGGCACCTTTGTCGTAGTCTGTAGTTCCGAAGAGGAATTCAACTTCGTTATCTGAGATTTTCAGAATATCGCATTTGCCAAGGCCGTATTCGATCTCTGCCTTTGCGTCATCCAGAGATTTCCATAATGGCGGACGAAGGTTCGGGTCGAAGCTGACAATACATCCGGCTTCCTTTGCAACGTCGATGGCATAGCGGGTTGCCTCGCGTACTCCCTCGTGAGTGGAAGAAAGAGTTCCGAAGTGGAAGATTCTGGAATCTCTGATCAGGTCTTCCTGGATTTCATCTTTGGTGAGCATCATATCTGCACCCGGGTTACGGTAGAAGGAGAAATCTCTGTCTCCGTCAGGATAAGTATGTACAAAGGCAAGTGTTGTGTGTACCTCGTTGTCGATCACAAGGTTGCGGGTGTCGATCCCTACTTCCTCTACGGCATTCTTAAGCTGGGTTCCGAACATGTCGTTTCCGACTTTGCCGATGAATGCAGTTTTTTTGCCAAGCTTCTCAAGCATTGCAAGCACATTGCATGGAGCACCGCCCGGATTGGCTTCCAGCATAGGATTTCCCTGTGCGCTGATGCCGTTTTCAGTAAAGTCAATCAATAATTCGCCTAATGCGGTTACGTCAAAGGCTTTGTTTCCCATTTTGTATCCTCCTTGTTGTGATGGAAAGAAGCATAGTATCCGGAACAAGATTCCTTCCATGGTTAATAACATAAATTTAGCGCAGGAAAGGGAATTTGTCAAACAATTTTCTTTATTTTTTTGTGCAAAGATGCTAAAATAAACATAACTTGATTTGTTATTGTTTACAGGTGACGTTTAATGTACCGTAAATACGCTGCCGGTAAGAGTAACCGATCATCATATTTCTGACAATCGGGGAGGTAACGCAGCTATGGACGAAAAAGTATACGGCTATATGGACTGGCCGAGAATTGAAGCTATTGTGTATGGAGAGGAAACTGCTCCCAGAGATGTGATGGGACCAAGGATCACACAGGACGGAGTTCTTATTCAGGGATTTTTTCCTGATGCAGAAGAAGTCAGTGTGATCAGCGGAAAGAAAACCTATGCCTGCGAGAAAGAGGACGAGGCCGGATATTTTGCAGTATTGCTTCCTGTACGCAAGGTGCCGGAATACAGATTCCTTATAAAAATGGGAGAGACAGAGACAGAATGTTATGATCCCTATGCTTTTCCATGCCAGATCACAGAGGAAGAGGAGAAGGCTTTCTGCGCAGGTGTTTATTATGAGGCATATAAGAAGCTGGGTGCGCATCCTATGGAGATTAAAGGAGTGAAAGGTACTCTTTTTGCTGTCTGGGCTCCGAACGCAGTGAGTGTAAATATTGCAGGTGATTTTAATGGATGGATCGGACGTGCAACCATTATGCATCGTATGCCTATGTCCGGTATCTTTGAGCTGTTTGTTCCGGGCGTAGAAGCAGGAACACATTATAAATATGAAATTAAAGTTAAGGGTGGCGAAGTTCTGTTAAAGGCTGATCCTTATGGGAACAGTGCAGAGTATGATTCTGAGGGAGCATCTGTGGTAGCAGATGTAAGTGCTTTTCAGTGGAATGACGGAGACTGGATGAAAGAGCGTCACAGATTTGATGACAGGAAACAGCCAGTTTCTATATACGAAACATCTCTGGAGGAATGGAAATCTGCTGAGGAACTGGTGGAATTTCTGGCAGAGAAAGATTTTACCCATGTGGAACTCCATCCTGTGATGGAATACCTGGATGATATTACAGGTGGTTATTCTACATATGCATATTATGCACCTACTTCCAGATTTGGAAGCGTGGCGGATTTTCAGAAGCTGGTAGATGAGCTGCATCAGGCGGGGATCGGTGTGATCCTGGACTGGACACCTGCACAGTTTCCACGTTATGCCTCCGGTCTGGAGAAATTTGACGGAACACCTCTTTATGAGAGACAGAATCCGGCAGAGGCGATTCATCCGTTCTGGGGAACACTGCTCTATAATTACGGAAGCCCGATGGTTAAGGATTTTCTGATTTCCAATGCCTGCTTCTGGGCTGAGGTTTACCATGCTGACGGTCTGCGTATGGATGATGTGGATGCCATGCTGTATCTGGATTATGGCAGAAATCCGGGAGAGTGGACACCTAATATTTACGGAACCAATGAAAACCTGGATGCTCTGGAATTTCTGAAGCATCTGAATTCTGTGATAAAGGAGAGAAATCCCGGATTGCTTTTAGTTGCTCAGGAGAACGGACTCTGGCCGGAGCTGACAGACAGTGTGGGAAATGACCATCTGGGATTTGACTATAAATGGAGTGGTGGATGGACAAAAGATCTGCTTGAATATCTGAGCAAGGATCCTATTGAGAGAAAGAATTACCATGATCAGCTGACCATGTCCATGCTCTATGCATACTGTGAACATTATATTCTGACCCTTGGCAACAGGGATGTCGGTACATTGAAGGATTTCGCAGATAAGCTGCCTGGAAGTGAAGAACAGAAGAATGCGCAGATCAGAGAGGCTTATGCCTACATGATACTTCATCCGGGATGCAAGATGATGGCACCGGACAAAGATATGCCGAAAGAACTGGAATTATTTGTCAAAGACCTTAATAACATGTATCTTGCTCATCCTGCACTTTATCAGCTGGATGATGAATATGATGGATTTGAATGGGTTCAGCTGATGAAGTATGAGGAGAATGTGATCGTATTCATGAGAAAGACAGAGAAACCGGAAGAAACTATTCTGGCTGTCTGCAATTTCGCGGCAATTCCATATGAAAACTACAATGTGGGAGTTCCTTTTGCCGGCAAATATAAAGAAATCTTTAACAGTGATGATAAAAAGTACGGTGGTAATGGTGTAGTAAATACGAGAGTTAAAGCAGCGAAGAAGGCTGAGTGTGATGAGAGAGAGTATTCCATCACAGTGAAGCTTCCGGCACTTGGCGTGGCAGTCTTTACCTGCACTCCGGAAGAAACAGAGAAAAAGCCCGCTGCCGGGCACAGCCAGATCAAGAAATCCATTACCAAGACAAGAACTGTACGCAAGGCTGCCGGGAAAACAAAAGCAGCTGTAAAAACTGCAGTGAAACCGGTGACAAAAGAAGCACCCAAAATAGTGAATGAAACGGAGCCGAAAACAGTATCTGAAATACCGGTCAAAAAGGACTTGACAGAGAAGAAATAATATTATAAACTAAATGCTGTGGCTGTCAGAATTATCAATTTCTGACAGATTACAGCATAAGCTGAAATAGCTCAGTCGGTAGAGCACTTCACTCGTAATGAAGGGGTCGTGAGTTCGAGTCTCATTTTCAGCTTGAAAGATATTGGGCAATTGTAATTTTATAGAAAATCCGCTATACTGAAAAGCAGAGTATAGTGGATTTTTTATGTTTTTATGGAGGTTCGTATGGTGAGTACCTTAAAATTGCCGGTAGGAATTGAAATGATTGTAAAGAGAAATTTACGTTACTGTCCACACGCCACTATCCCGCGAGGTGTTTTGGCATGAATATGCAAAAATCCCGAGACATACAAGCCAAAATTCCATTGCCGCAGGCAATCTGGAATGAATTTTGGCTAAGTTACTGTGAACGGAGTGAACAGTAACAAATTTACTTGACAATCTCGGGCCTATCCTTTAATATAACTTTTGGATTATACCAAATAAATAATGACCGGGAATCTATCAAGAAGAATGGTTGATTTCCGGTTTTCTTATGTGGACATCATGGTCAGGAGTGCACACAGACTGGATGGAACAGGACGGACCGGATATATCTATAATTGGAAAAATGGACATATACAGATGCGAAACCATGCAGAGACTGGCACTGTAACAGGCGTCAGCATTGGCATAAGCCGATGTAGGGGCGAGAGCTTTTACGCATGGTTTTGTATCTTTTTTAGTTGGTAACTTTTTTACATGAAAGGAGCTGAGTATAGTTGGCAGAGATTTCACTTGAACTGAAAGAGATAAAGAAAAGTTTTACAGAAGGCGAAGCAGTTCTGGATAATATCAGTCTTGAGATCAGTAAAGGAGAGTTTATTACTTTGCTGGGATCTTCGGGATGCGGCAAGACGACAACGCTGCGAATCATTGCCGGTCTGGAACAGCCCGATGCAGGAAGTGTCTGGCTGGACGGCAGGGAAGTGACAGGTCTGGAGCCGAACCAGAGGGATGTGAATACGGTATTTCAGAATTATGCGCTCTTTCCGCATATGAATGTTGCGGAGAATATTGGCTATGGTCTGAAGCTGAAAAAAGTTCCTAAGAGTGAGATTAAGAAAAAAGTTTCTCAGATGCTGGAACTGGTACAGCTTGAAGGATATGAAAAAAGAAAGCCTTCCGAACTCTCGGGCGGTCAGAAACAGAGAGTTGCCATTGCGAGAGCACTGGTGAATAATCCTAAGGTACTGCTTCTGGATGAGCCGCTGGGAGCACTGGATCTGCAGCTTCGCCGTGCGATGCAGATAGAACTGAAGCATCTGCAGAAGAAACTGGGAATTACATTTATCTATATTACTCATGATCAGGAAGAAGCTATCAATATGTCTGACAGGATCGCGGTGATGAGGGACGGACGTATAGAGCAGATCGGAACACCGGATGAGATCTATAATCATCCAAAGACCAGTTATGTGGCAACATTTGTAGGAAATGCGAATATCCTGCATGGAGTTGCAGAGAGTATTCAGGGACAGAATGCAATCGTAAAAATTGGAAATGACAAGGTAATTGTAAAGCTTGAAACAAGTCAGCAGGATACAAAGGATACAGGGGCAAAACATCACCTTACAGCAGGAGAGAACGTAACTCTGGCTGTGAGAAGTGAAAATATATTGTTACAGGAAGCTGCCGCAATCGGTGATACCGGTACAGATAACGGAGACACTGTTGATATAAGTGTGGCAGGCGGAATTTCGGATATACATGATACGAATAGTATATCGGGTTTACAGGCAACTGTTACAGAGAAGAACTTCGCAGGAGGTCAGCTTCGTGTAACTCTGAAGCTGAGCGATGGTACACAATTGATCGCCAGCAGATACGGAATCGACGCATCCGTAGCAGAAGGCCAGACAGTAAGATGCAGTTTCCTGCCGGCAGATGCAGTACTGGTAGACAGGGAGGATATTCATGAAGAAGCGTAGAAGTCGTTCTGACAGTTCTGCATGGATGGCACTTCCGCTATACATTTTTACTATTGTGTTTGTGGTATGCCCCCTTATCTATATGGTGGCGCTTAGTTTTGCTACGCCGTCCAGAGGATTTGGGGTGATCTGGAAATTTACGCTGGACAATTACAGAAATATTCTGGAACCTGTATACCTGAACACATTTGTGGAATCATTGAAACTGGCATTTACCAGTACGATAGTGATCGCTTTGATCGGCTATCCGTTCGGGTATTTCATGGCGAGGCTGCCGGAGCACAGAAAGAAAAAGGCACAGCTTTTGTTGTCAACGCCGTTCTGGGTAAATTCCCTGATCCGTTTGTATGGCTGGATCATCATTCTGCAGAAAAAAGGACTTTTGAATTTTGTATTGATAAAACTCGGGATCATTGAGAAACCGCTGTCCATCCTGTACAGCTATCCGGCAATTGTGATCGGTATGATTTATGTGCTTCTCCCGTTTATGATCATGTCTGTATACTCCAGTGCAGAGAAGCTGGACTGGTCTTATGTGGAGGCTGCCAGGGACCTTGGGGCATCCAGACTGCAGGCATTTTTTACCATAACACTGAAGCTTACACTGCCCGGGCTGCTTTCGGGTGTGATCTTGACTTTCGTGCCATCCATGGGACTGTTCTTTATTGCAGATATCCTGGGTGGAAATAAAGTGGTACTTGTCGGAAGCCTGATCCAGGATCAGATGACAAGAGGAAGTAACTGGCCCTTTGCAGCAGCACTTGCTGTGGTGATGATGGTACTTACAACTGTACTGATCATGATCTACAGGAAAGTGACAAATGCCAGAGAACTGGAGGGAATCGGATGAAAAAGAATTCAAGATTTGCCGGATTTTATATGGGGCTGATTTTCTTTCTGATGTATCTCCCTATTGCAGTAGTGATCGTTTTCTCATTTAATGAATCCAAACTGCCGGTGAAATTTACAGGTTTTTCCCTGAAATGGTATCAGGAACTGATTCATGACAGAGCAATGCTGGAAGCACTGGTAAACAGTCTGATCCTTGGGGTATTAAGCTGTCTGGTTAGTGCAGTGATCGGTACTCTGGGTGCAGTTGGCCTGTCAAGGATTCACTGGAAGTCAAAAGGTGCACTGGAATACATTTCCATATTGCCGTTAATGATACCGGAGATCATCCTTGGTATGGTGCTGATGGCATTCTTTTATATGCTGAACCTGCCCTTTGGCATGCTGACACTGTTAATAGGTCATACGGTATTCTGTGTGCCTTATATTCTGATGGAAGTGAAGGCAAGACTGGCGGGAATGGACCCTGCGTTGGAAGAGGCGGCAAGGGATCTGGGTGCAGGACCTTTTCGGGCATTCTGGGATATTACGCTGCCGTTAATTATGCCGGCTGTAATTTCAGGTTCGTTGCTTGCGTTTGCCATGTCCATGGATGATGTGGTAATAAGTATCTTTGTAAACGGACCGCGTCTGTCTACGCTGCCAATCAAGGTGTACACACAGCTGAAAACAGGAGTGACGCCGGAGATCAATGCGTTGTGTACCATTCTGCTGGCAGCTACACTGGTTATTTTTATTGTTTATTCACTGATAACAAAGAAGAAAAAGTAAATGTTATAGTTTTTAGGAACATTCTGAACAGCCGGCAGATGCTTTTGGAACAGACGGATTATAAAAAACAGAGAAAAAAACAGAATACATTCAGAGGAAGGAAAAGATGATGAACAAACTGATTGAGTTAAAAAATCTGACCAAGAATTTTGATGATCAGCAGGTTTTGCGCGGCATCAATCTGGATATTTATGAAAAGGAATTCCTGACACTTTTGGGACCCAGCGGATGTGGAAAGACAACCACCCTTCGAATCATTGCAGGCTTTGAAGAACCAAGTGACGGAGAAGTACTGTTTAACGGAATCGAGATCTCCAAGCTTCCCCCGTACAAGAGAGAAGTGAATACAGTGTTTCAGAAGTATGCTCTTTTTCCTCATTTAAATGTGGCGGAGAACATCGGTTTTGGGCTGAACCTGAAGAAAGTCGATAAAACTGTCATCGCCCAGAAGGTGGAGCGTATGCTGAAGATGGTTGGTCTGGAAGGCTTTGGAAAAAGAGATGTAACTCTGCTCTCAGGTGGACAGCAGCAGCGAGTAGCCATTGCCAGGGCTCTGGTAAATGAGCCGAAGGTCCTGCTTTTAGATGAACCCCTGGGTGCACTGGATGCAAAGATCCGTAAACAGATGCAGGTAGAATTAAAGAAGATTCAGCAGGAAGTTGGCATCACTTTCATCTATGTTACCCATGACCAGGAAGAAGCCCTGTCCATGTCAGATACGGTTGTTGTTATGAATAACGGTGAGATTCAGCAGATCGGTTCTCCTACAGATATCTACAATGAGCCGGAAAACCGTTTTGTTGCAGGATTTATCGGTGAATCCAATATTATCGAGGGAACCATGATCCGCGATTATCTGGTTGCTTTTGACGGATTTGAGTTTGAATGTGTGGATAAGGGATTTGAGGATAATGAGGAGATTGAAGTTGTGTTAAGACCTGAGGATCTGGATATCGTAGATCCCGGTCAGGCAAAGATCAGGGGGATTGTGCGCAATATTACATTCAAGGGCGTGCATTATGAAATCCTGATCGAGACAGAACTTCGTACTTATATGGTTCATACCACAGATTATGCGGAAGTCGGAAGGGAAGTGGGACTGAAATTCGGGCCTGAAGACATCCATGTTATGTGTAAGATGGGAAGCTACTGATGAAACAGTACAGAAATCTTATCAAACCATATCTTGTGTGGGCATTTGTGGTCATTGTTATCCCGCTGATACTGATCGCATTATATGCATTTACAGAAGATGGAAACGAAGTGCTGACGTTCTCCTTTACTCTGGAAAATTTCCGCAAATTCCTGGAAGCTACGTATATGAGCGTTATTTTCAAGTCCTTTAAGCTTGGAATCCTGACGACGGTCATCTGTCTGGGACTTGGCTATCCACTGGCATACATTATTTCCAAATGTCCGGAGAAATCCCAGAGTCTTCTGATCCTGCTGGTAACTATTCCGGAATGGATCAATATGCTTCTGCGTACTTATGCATGGATGAACCTGCTGTCAGACAATGGTATCATCAACCATTTGCTTGGATTACTGGGGATTTCCCCGGTGACGATGATGTATACGGACTTTTCCGTAGTGGTTGGCTTGGTCTGTAACTTTATGCCGTTTATGATCATCCCGATCCATACATCCCTGAGCAAAATGGATAAATCCTTTATCGAGGCTGCCTATGACCTGGGGGCAAATAAATTCCAGACCTTCACAAAGGTTATCTGGAAATTGTCCATCCCCGGCGTGCTCAATGGAATCATGATGGTATTCCTGCTGTCTATTTCCACATTCGTTATTCCGAAACTTCTCGGAGGCGGACAGTACATGCTGATCGGTAACCTGATCGAGTCTCAGTTTATCTCTGTTGGCGACTGGAATTTCGGAAGTGCGATTTCTCTGATTCTGGCTGTGCTCATTCTGATTTTTATGAGCCTGATGAAGAAGATGGATAAAGATGAATAAGGGAGGACGGCATGAAACGTAATAATAAATTTTTCTCAATGTTATATGTAGTACTCTGCCTTGCTTTCTTTTACCTGCCAATCCTGGTGACGATGATATTTTCCTTTAACTCATCCAAGTCACTGACCAGATTTACAGGCTTTTCCCTGCGCTGGTATCAGGAACTTCTCGGTAATGGGGAAGTAATTAAGGCAGTTTATGTATCTGTTACCATTGCGATCATTGCGACCATTGTTTCTACAATACTTGGAACCATTACAGCGATCGGTTTATCCAAATCAAAGAAGGTAATCAAGGAACTGCTTTTGAATATTAATAATATACCGATTCTGAATCCTGAGATTGTAACTGCCATCAGTCTGATGCTCTTGTTCTCTTCTCTGGGATTTCGAAAAGGGTATCTGACTATGCTACTGGCACATATCGCATTCTGTACTCCGTATGTAATTACCAGCGTTTATCCGAAGGTAAGGGCTCTGGATCCGAATATGGCAAATGCTGCCATGGATCTTGGGGCAACTCCTTTTCAGGCTCTGACAAAGGTTATCGTGCCGATGATCAAAGAGGGTATTTTCGCAGGCGCACTGCTTGCATTCACCATGTCATTTGATGATTTCGTTATTTCCTATTTCGTATCAGGAAATGGTGTAAAGAATATCTCTATTGTTGTATATAATATGACAAAGCGTATCAATCCAACGATCAATGCTTTGTCAACCATTGTGATCGTAGTCATCATCGTGGTACTGCTTTTAGCCAATCTGCTTCCGAAGTTTAAGAATAAAGCCAGGAAGCTGAACAGGAAAGCAGTGAAAATTGTCTCTGTAGTTCTGGTTGTTGCTGTTACAGCAGGACTGATCAAATGGGGATTCGTGGCACAGTCCACTCATGTGCTGAAAGTTTACAATGCAGGAGAGTACATGGATCTTTCTCTGCTGGAGGATTTCGAAAAAGAGTATGATTGTACCATTGTATACGAGACTTTTGAGTCAAATGAGATGATGTACACCAAGCTTTCAAGCGGTGAGACTTATGATGTGCTGATCCCGTCTGATTACATGATTGAGAGACTGATCAAAGAAGAATATCTGCAGGCACTTGACTGGAAAGAGATTCCGAATAAGAAAAATCTGCTGGATGATGTCATGAACCAGAGCTATGATCCGGGCAACCGTTATTCCTGTCCATATTTCTGGGGAACAGTAGGAATCCTTTATGATAAGACAGTAGTAGATGAGGCCGACCTGAAAGATGGATGGAATCTTCTGTGTAATCCTGAATATAAAGGAAATATTTACATGTATGATTCTGAGAGAGATTCCTTTATGATAGCATTAAAGGCGCTTGGGTATTCCATGAATACTACAAATGAAGCTGAGATTGAGGAGGCTTATCAGTGGCTGATCGATCAGCGTAATACCATGGATCCGATCTATGCAGGGGATGATGTGATCGACAACATGATTTCAGGAAACAAAGCGTTGGCAGTTGTGTACTCCGGAGACGCATCTTACATTATCAGCGAAAACCCGAATCTGGACTACTTCACACCGGAACAGGGAACCAACAGATGGTATGATGCGATGGTTATCACAAAGGACTGTAGTGAGGTACAGCTTGCCCATGAATTCATCAATTTTATGATCAGTGATAAATCTGCTCTTTCCAATACGGAAGAAGTAGGGTATACTTCTACAGTGAAGAGTGCTTTTGAAACAATGAAGGAGGGGGACTATGCCGGAATCAGTTCTTATATTCCGGATACAACCAACCCGAATAACGAAATCTTTGCTTATCAGCAACCAAAGATCAAGCAGAAATTTGCAGAACTCTGGACAAAAGTAAAAGCAAAGTAAAAAAGGATAGCCGCTGTCTGCCGATACAGTGGAAGGCGGATTGGGGCTGCTACAGACAACAATGCAGGACATAAGAAGGGAGACTGTTTATGAAAAAAAGAGTACTTGCAGTAGTAATGTGTGCATTAATGGCCGGATCTGTATTTACCGGATTTAAGGATGCAGGAGATGATAAAGAACTTGTACTTTTTACATGGGAAGGAATGTTCCCACAGGAAGTTCTGGACGATTTTGAAAAAGAGACAGGTGTTAAGGTTGTCTATTCAAACTTTGATACGGACGAAACTATGCTTGAGAAACTCTCCATGGCAAAAGGCGGTGATTACGATATTGTAATCGCAGATGATTATATTCTGGAAACTGCCATTGCAGACGGACTGGCTGAGAAACTGGATAAGGATTCTCTGGAGAATATCGGAAATATCAATTCTTTATATCAGGGACAGTTTTATGACCCGGATGATGAATACACAGTTCCGTATGGAGCAGGTATTCCTCTGATCGTTTATGATCCGGAGCAGGTAGATATTGATATTAAAGGATATAAAGATCTCTGGGATCCGTCTCTGGAGGATAGCATTGCATTGACTGCCAATTATCGTGTGATCAATGGTATCACTCAGCTTTCCATGGGAGAGAGCATGAATGAAGAGGACGTAGACGTGATCAAGAAAACAGGAGAGAAGCTTCTGGAGCTTGCTCCGAATGTACGCTTGATTCAGGATGACAACACACAGAATGCACTTCTTAACGGAGAGGCAAGTGTTGCATTTCTTTATACTTCTCAGGTAACGGCAGCTCTTGCAGAGAACCCGGACCTGAAGGTAGTATATCCGGAAGAAGGACTCGGATTTGGAATTATGGGAATGTTTATTCCGAGTAAAGCACCGGATAAGGATGCAGCATATTCCTTTATGGATTATATCATGCAGCCGGAAGTTGCGGCAAAATGCACAGATTATATCGGATATTACAGTACAAATAAATCAGCAGATGAACTGGTAAATCCGGATCTTGTTGTTCCGGATGACGTTACAAAGGGCGAGATCGTCCAGAATGTAAGCCAGGACGCAGACGCACAGTATCAGAAGAACTGGACTGAATTCAAGGCTGCCTGCGACTAAGGAGTTTAACATGGATATTTACAAGGGAACCGGTGCATTTTCCGGAATCGCCATCGGTAAAATACTCTATTACCACAAGAGTGAATATCAGATACATCAATATGAGATCACAGATGTCAGGGAAGAACTGAATGTTTTCCGCCAGGCGCGTGCCAGAGTGATGGAACAGCTGACGGAACTTTATGAGAAAAACTGCACGATTCAGGAATCCCAGGCGGAACTTTTCCTCCGGCAAAAGAATCTGCTGGATGGAAAGACTTTCCAGCGTGCGATTGAGAGTATCATTCAGAATGAAAAAGTAAATTCTGCCTATGCAGTAATGACTACAAGAGATGAGATGGTTTCTACTTTTCGAACTTTGGAGGAGCCTGCGATTAAGGAGAGACTGGAAAATATACGTGAGATTTCAGACCGTCTGATCAGTGAACTTGGGGGTATTTCCCCGAGAATCGATCTTGGTGATGAGCCAGTGATTCTTGTCACAGAGAGTATCACGCCGACGGAACTGATGGAGATGGATAAAGATAAACTGATGGCGATCGTTACACACCATGGTTCCGATATTTCCCATGCTGCGATTCTGGCAAAGACCATGAATATTCCGGCATTGATTGAGATTGATACGGATTCAGAATGGGATGGACAACAGGGGATTGTGGACGGATATACAGGATGTCTGTATATTAATCCTGATGAAGAAGTAAGAAAAGAATACGAGATCCGCAGGCAGGCCGATATGGAAGAACGGGAAGAACTCCTGAAATTAAGAGAGGAGCCAGATGTTACAAAAGATGGCAGAAGAATTGAAATCTATGCCAATATCGGAAACATGGATGATTTAAACAGTGTTCTTTATTATGGCGCTGCAGGAATTGGGCTTCTGCGAAGTGAGTTTCAGTATCTTGGAAGAGAGAATTATCCTCGTGAGAATGAACTGTTTCTGGCATATAAGAAAATTGCGGAGACGATGGGTGACAGGCTGGCAGTGATCCGTACTGCAGACCTGGGAGCTGATAAACAGGCAGAATACCTGAACATTCCTGATGAGACGAATCCAATCATGGGAAACAGAGGAATCCGTCTCTGCCTTGACAGAAAGAGGATGTTTAAGGCACAGCTTCGTGCGATTTTCAGGGCAAGTGCTTATGGAAATCTGGCGCTGATGTATCCGATGATCACTTCGGAGGAAGAGATGGATGAGATCGAGGCGATTATCCGGGAAGTTGTCCAGGGGCTGGAGGAGAAAGGAATTCCATATAAAAATATCAGGACGGGCATTATGATCGAAACACCGGCTGCAGTAATGATCAGCCGGGAACTTGCCAGAAGAGTGGATTTCCTCAGTCTGGGAACGAATGACCTGAGTCAGTATACGCTTGCGATGGACAGACAGAATCCGTTGCTGAGAAATAAATACAATGACCATCATCCGGCAGTACTGCGTATGATCAAAATGGTCGTTGAAGCGGGACATGCGGAGAATAAACGTGTCTGTATCTGTGGAGAACTTGCAGCTGATACTGCTCTGACAGAAGAGTTCCTGAAAATGGGAGTTGATTGCCTTTCAGTCGTTCCGGCATGTATTCTGCCAGTAAGAAAAGCACTGAGGCAGGTTGATCTGTCCCAGGAGAAGATTAATGAAAAGTAAAGTAGTATTACTTCCTTGCGGAGAATATGATGAGGAAAAAGTTTATACATTATTGAAACAGGGACTGTATTTGGTGGGTGGAGTGGAAGCTCTGATTCCAAAAGATGCGAAGATTCTGCTGAAACCCAATCTGCTGAAACGAGCGGAAGTGGAGAAGGCAGTTATCACGCATCCGGTAGTGGTTGGTGCGTTCGCCAGAATCCTGAGAGAAAATGGATATGAGCAGATCGTTCTTGCTGATTCCTGCGGACATGGGACGACACAGGCAGTGATTCGCGGAACAGGAATGGATACTTATCTGGAAAAATATCAGATTCCGGCGATTGACTATTCAGAGGGGATAAAAGTGGACTACCCGCAGGGAATTCAGGCAAAAGAATTTATTCTGCCAAAGGAATTGCTGGAGCAGAACTGCGTGATTTCTCTAAGTAAAATGAAAACTCATGCCCTGGAGAGAATCACAGGTGCGGTTAAGAATAGTTATGGATTTGTGTATGGCTTTCACAAAGCGAAAGGTCACACACAGTACCCGAGTGCGGACAGCTTTGCCAGAATGCTGATTGATCTGAACAAATGTGTTGCCCCGAAATTGTATGTGATGGACGGTATTGTAGCGATGGAAGGAAACGGCCCCGGCTCAGGAGATCCTGTTCAGATGAATGTAATGCTTATGTCCACAGATCCTGTTGCGCTGGATAGCGTATTCAGCCGTCTGGTCTATCTGAAACCAGAGATGGTTCCGACAAACTATCATGGTGAGAAAATGGGGCTTGGAACATGGAAAGAAGAGGAGATTACTCTTCTTACTCCGGATGGAGAAATCTCCATGTCAGAGGCAGTAAAAAGGTATGGGAATCCCCAATTTAATGTAGATCGTACAGAAGTGAGAAAGAATATCTGGACGAGAATGGCCGGAGCATTAAATATTTTCCAGAAAAAACCGTATATAGAAAATGACAAGTGCGTTCACTGTGGAATATGTGTACAGAGTTGTCCGGTTCCGGGTAAAGCCGTAGATTTCCGAAAGGGAAAAGACAAACCACCGGTATACGACTATAAGAAATGCATCCGATGTTTCTGCTGCCAGGAAATGTGTCCCAAAAAGGCAATTCAAGTGAAATAACAGATTGTTTTGCAATATAAAAAGCACATGACAGAAAATGAGAGACCTCTCATATTCTACTCATGTGCTTTTATTATGCCTGTTTATCTGCCGAGAATTTTATTTACTTCTCTGATAAATTCCGGAGTCGTGCCACAGCATCCTCCGACGACAGATGCACCGTTCTCAATCAGAACCTTCATATGTTCTGCGAAATTCTGTGCATTCATGTTGTAAATGGCATTACCCTGCTCATCGATTGTCGGCATGCCCGCGTTAGGCTTGGCGATGACAGGAATAGATACGTTCTCTTTGATATTGCGGACAACGGATACCAGCTGGTCAGGTCCTACAGAACAGTTGATACCAACTGCTACGGCACCTGCACCCTCAAGGGCAATCGCAGCCTCCACAGCATTCCCTCCGCTGAAAATGCTTCCGTCAGCTTCTACGGTCATTGTACACATTACAGGAAGAGAACTTACAGATGCGGCGGCATCCAGTGCAGCCAGAGTTTCTTCGATATTGATCATAGTTTCCGCAGCGATCAGATCAACACCTGCATCCTCAAGAACCTTGATCTGCTCACAGTATGCTTCGTATGCCATCTCATAAGTGAGATCACCGGCAGGCTCCATCATCTTTCCGGTTGTGGTAATATCACCGGCAACATAGACGCTGTGTCCTACGGCTTCTCTGGAAATATTTACCAGTGCATGGTTCATCTCTTCAAGCTTATCCTGCAATCCGTGAAGTCCGAGACTGTAACGGTTGCCGCCAAAAGTAGGGGCATATACAATCTGGCTTCCTGCTTCTACATAAGCTTTCTGAAGATTCTGCAGAACCGCTTTGTGATCCATGATCCATGCTTCTGTACAGATTCCCCTCGGCATACCGGATGCCATCAGATTAGAACCGGTAGCACCGTCAAGCAATACCACATTCTGTGTCAGCTTCTGAAATTCTTCTTTTGTCATGGGAATTTCCTCCTGTTTAGTTGTTTCGTATGGTTATAAACATATTGTATTACTGATTTATGCAGCTTACAATACGACTGCCATTTCCGGCAATCTGCATCTGACTAACCATCGGACAAATGCTACCCAACATTATAGCACAACTATCAGATGAAGTGGAAAAAATTAATAAATTTTTATTTCATAGGAGGCGTTAAAAATCTCATCTACATTCAATACATTGATATTTGCCTTTTCTGAAAGGTCACCTTTAAATCCGCAGTCATCACATCTTCCCATCCATGGCTCCAGGCATACGAAAGAGGAACCAGGTACGGACCAGATGCCGAAGTTCGGGAAGCGATGGCAGGTAAGCTCCAGATATGGAGTGCCATCCGGGAAAGCAATGCCGGCTTTTTCAATCTGATTATCGAAGATCAGCGCATCATGGTCAAACATGTGTGCATCGATTTTGCAGGTACCATCCGTAAGTTCAAGTGTCTGTGTCTGACCAGGAAGAGCAGTTCCGGAAGCTGGATCCAGAAGAAGATAAGTAAGAGATTCCTGTCCGTCAAAAGTCAGCAGGTAATCTTCTTTATTGTCAGCGCTGCCGTCAGCAGGAACATTGAATGCCGGATGTCCACCAATTGTAAAGTACATTGGCTCATTGCTGTGATTGACGATTTCCCAGCATACGCTGACCTGATTTTTCTCCAGAACGTGCTTGATCTTTAATTCGAAATCATATGGATAATTTTCTCTTGTAGCATCAGAGGATTTTAATTTGTGTGTAATAGAATCCGCAGTCATATCTACGCAGGTAAATTCACTGTCTCTGGCAAAACCATGCTGTTTGGAAGGATATTCAGTGCCATTGATGCGATAGTGCTCCTCAAAGTGACGTCCTACATTGGGGAAAAGAACAGGAGCATGACGTTTCCAGTAAGCCGGATCTGCCTGCCAGATTACTTCCCTGTTATGTACTTTATCAAAAATGCTGCATAGTTCAGCACCGTGATCATCTACGGATACTTTCAGATAGTCGTTTTCAATTGTATGAATCATAAGTGTGTCCTCCTTGATATAAATATTGACAGGATGCCATGAAAGAAAACAGTTATTATTTATTTCATATTACTGAAAATGGAGTCAACAGTAACTATTTCGTTTTCAGTAAAAGGAAATATCTGCAATTGACATCATTGCTATAAGTATATCACAATGTATAAAGGAGTACAAATCACAGATCCTGGAAAATGAGTTACTGTTCACTCCGTTCTCAGTAACACGCTTCGCGATGCACAGAATTTATGTTATTCGCATAAATTCGCGCGGTATGTCTCGGGATTTTGGCATTTTCATGCCAAAACACCTCGCGGGATAGTGACGTGTGAACAGTAACGAAAATGATTTCCGTATCTGTGTCTTTTACGTTATTAATTCCCGTATCTTCCCGTATCTGAGTCCTTTTGCGCTTTTGAAAGCATGAACATTTTTTGATAAAAATAGAGTAGTTATTTGATGTAGAACCATTGGCCAAGAGCAGATTACAGATATAAACAGGCATAAAAATATAACGAAATGAGCTATTTGTACAAAAAACGATGAAAATATATAGATATAGAACGAAAAATGCAAAAACAAGATAATGTTTAATAAAAATTGTATGTATAAAAATGACAATAAAATATTGACGAAACAAATAAATTTTGTTACAATTTACCTCAACAAGTCTTATGGACATAAAACATGATAAATAAGATACAAAAATAGAACATGAAAACAAGGAGGTCATTACTATGGCGAAAAAAAGAAATATCATTGTTGGACAATCAGGAGGACCTACTGCAGTAATCAATTCCAGTCTTGCCGGAGTTTACAAGAATGCCATTGAACGTGGATTTGACAAAGTATATGGAATGCTTCATGGAATTCAGGGGCTGTTGGATGAGCAGTATATTGACTTATCTACACAGATCCATTCAGAACTGGACATTGAATTATTGAAGAGGACCCCATCAGCATTTTTAGGTTCCTGTCGCTATAAACTTCCTGAAATTCATGAAGATAAAGCAATCTATGAGAAAATCTTTGAGATTCTGAATAAATTAGACATCTACGCATTTATCTATATCGGTGGAAATGATTCCATGGATACCATCAAGAAATTATCTGATTACGCGATCCTTACCGGACAGACACAGAAATTCCTCGGTGTTCCGAAAACAATCGACAATGACCTTGCTCTGACAGACCATACACCAGGATTCGGAAGCGCAGCTAAATATATCGGTGCTTCCACAAAAGAAGTAATCCGGGATGCGCAGGGCCTTACTTATAAGAAAAATATGATCACGATCATGGAAATCATGGGACGCAATGCCGGATGGCTTACAGGCGCTACAGCCCTTGCGAAATCCGAAGACTGTGACGGACCGGATCTGATCTATCTTCCGGAAGTTCCTTTCGATGTTGATAAATTCCTTGCAAAGGTAAAAGACCTTCTGAATAAGAAATCATCTATCGTAATCGCAGTTTCAGAAGGAATCAAGCTGGCAGACGGCAGATACGTATGTGAACTTGGAAGTGTAGGTGATTATGTGGATGCATTTGGTCATAAGCAGCTTCAGGGAACAGCAACATATCTGGCAAACTTCCTGGCAGCAGAATGTGGCTGCAAGACAAGAGCAGTAGAACTTTCTACTTTACAGAGAAGTGCTTCCCACATGGCATCCAGAGTAGATATTGATGAAGCATTTATGGTTGGTGGTGCAGCAGTCAAAGCGGCTGACGAAGGAGATACAGGAAAGATGGTTGTTATCGATCGTGTTTCCGATGATCCATATATGGCAGCTACTGGTATTTATGATGTACACAGAATCGCAAATGAAGAAAAACTCGTTCCTAGAGAATGGATGAATAAAGATGCCACAAATGTAACGAAAGACTTTGTAGATTACATCAAACCACTGATTCAGGGAGACTATCAGCCTATCATGGTAAATGGTATGCCAAGACATCTGGTACTGAATCTGAAGAAGGGCAGAAAAAGATAAATAATTGCAAGTCAATCAGGCAGCGAAGCGGATATGTGTTTGGCTGCCTGGTTTTACGTTATCAGAATCTTGCCAGAATATAGAGGGCGAAAGAGATGTACTGATTATTTGTATTCAAATCGATTGTAACAGAGGGCATATTTCGTTATTTTGCAGATAATAATAAATGTGTCAGAATATTTCTTTGCAACTGTCAAAAGTAGTAATGTTAAATTTGTTTTCTTGGAAGATATCGGTTAATAAAACGAAAAAAAATTTACAGATAAAAATACAGACCAGAATAAAGGACAGTAAAAACTTTGACAATAATAGAAATGACAAAATAAATCATATTATGCAGAATGTATAAAAAAAATGCCTGATTTTAGCAGATTAACCTTGACGAAATGACATAAACTCTATAAAATAATTATGTGCGTATAAGAAACATATTTAATATATTTACTTATGTGTGAAAGAAAGAACAATAATTAGGAGGAAAATGTAAAATGGCAAAATGGGTTTACATGTTTACAGAAGGTAACGCTACTATGAGAAACCTTCTGGGTGGTAAAGGTGCTAACCTTGCTGAAATGACAAACCTTGGTCTTCCTGTACCGCAGGGCTTCACAATCACAACTGAAGCTTGTACACAGTACTATGAAGACGGAAGACAGATCAATGATGAGATCATGGCTCAGATCATGGAAGCAATCACCAAAATGGAAGGAGTTACCGGAAAGAAATTCGGTGACAAAGAAAATCCTCTGCTTGTTTCCGTTCGTTCTGGTGCGAGAGCTTCTATGCCAGGTATGATGGATACTATCCTGAACCTTGGTTTAAACGAAGACGTTGTTAACGTACTTGCTGAAAAATCCGGCAATGCTCGTTGGGCATGGGACTGCTACAGAAGATTCATCCAGATGTACTCTGACGTAGTTATGGAAGTCGGAAAGAAATATTTCGAAGAACTTATCGATAAGATGAAAGCTGACAGAGGTGTTAAGCTTGACGTTGAACTTACAGCAGAAGACCTTCATGAGTTAGCAGAACAGTTCAAAGCTGAATATAAAGCAAAAATCGGTGCTGATTTCCCAACTGATCCTAAGGAACAGTTAATGGGTGCTATCAAAGCCGTATTCCGTTCATGGGACAACCCACGTGCAAATGTATATCGTCGTGACAACGATATCCCATATTCCTGGGGTACTGCAGTTAACGTACAGATGATGGCATTTGGTAACATGGGTGATGACTGTGGTACAGGTGTTGCCTTCACACGTGACCCTGCTACAGGAGCTAACGGTCTGTTTGGTGAATTCCTTACAAATGCACAGGGTGAAGACGTTGTTGCCGGTGTTCGTACACCTATGCACATTTCCGAAATGGAACAGAAATTCCCGGAAGCATTCGTACAGTTCAAACAGGTTTGCGAAACACTTGAGAAACACTACAGAGATATGCAGGATATGGAGTTTACTGTAGAGCATGGTAAACTGTATATGCTTCAGACACGTAATGGTAAGAGAACAGCTCAGGCTGCTTTAAAGATCGCTTGTGACCTTGTTGATGAGGGAATGAGAACAGAAGAAGAAGCTGTAGCTATGATCGACCCACGTAACCTTGATACTCTTCTTCACCCACAGTTTGATGCTGCTGCTCTTAAGGCTGCTACACCAATGGGTAAAGGCCTTGGCGCTTCTCCTGGAGCTGCTTGCGGTAAGATCGTATTCACAGCTGATGACGCTGTTGAATGGGCTGAAAGAGGAGAGAAAGTCGTACTTGTACGTCTTGAGACATCTCCTGAAGACATCACAGGTATGAAATCTGCTCAGGGTATCCTGACAGTTCGTGGTGGTATGACATCTCACGCAGCAGTTGTTGCCCGTGGTATGGGTGAGTGCTGTGTATCCGGATGCGGTGATATCGCTATGGACGAAGAAAACAAGAAATTCACACTTGCTGGCAAAGAATTCCACGAAGGAGATTTCATATCTATCGATGGTACAACAGGTAACATCTATGACGGAATCATCCCGACAGTAGACGCTACTATCGCTGGTGAGTTCGGACGTATCATGGCATGGGCTGACAAGTACAGAACAATGAAAGTTCGTACAAACGCAGATACTCCTGCAGATGCTAAGAAAGCTGTAGAGCTTGGTGCAGAAGGTATCGGTCTTTGCCGTACAGAGCATATGTTCTTCGGTGAGGGACGTATCGATGCATTCCGTGAAATGATCTGCTCCGAAACAGCAGAAGAGAGAGAAAAAGCACTTGAAAAAGTTCTTCCATATCAGCAGGATGACTTCAAAGGTCTCTTTGAAGCTCTGGAAGGTAACCCTGTTACTATCCGTTTCCTGGATCCGCCTCTTCATGAGTTCGTTCCTACAGATGAAGCTGACATCAAGAAACTTGCAGATGCTCAGGGCAAAACTGTAGAGCAGATCAAGACTATCATCGCTTCTCTTCATGAGTTCAACCCGATGATGGGACATCGTGGATGCCGTCTTGCTGTAACATATCCTGAAATCGCTAAGATGCAGACAACAGCAGTTATCCGCGCAGCAATCGAAGTTAAGAAAGCTCATCCGGACTGGACAATCAAACCGGAAATCATGATCCCACTTGTTGGCGATGTAAAAGAGCTTAAATATGTTAAGAAATTCGTAGTTGAGACAGCTGATGCTGAGATCAAAGCCGCTGGTTCTGACCTTCAGTATGAAGTTGGTACAATGATCGAGATCCCGAGAGCAGCTCTTACAGCTGATGAGATCGCTAAAGAGGCAGACTTCTTCTGCTTCGGTACAAACGACCTTACTCAGATGACATACGGCTTCTCCCGTGATGATGCAGGTAAATTCCTCAATGCATACTATGACGCTAAGATCTTCGAGAACGATCCATTTGCAAAACTGGATCAGGTTGGCGTTGGCAAGCTGATGAAGATGGCTATCGAACTCGGCAAACCGGTTAACCCGAACCTTCACGTAGGTATCTGCGGCGAGCATGGTGGAGATCCGTCTTCTGTAGAATTCTGCCATAAGATTGGTCTGAACTATGTATCCTGCTCACCATTCCGTGTACCGATCGCTCGTCTTGCAGCAGCACAGGCAGCAATCGCTGAGAAGAATGCATAAATAATATAAAATATAGATTCATGCAAAAGCATGATAGTGTCCAAGCGTAAAAACTGGCACTGGAACTTAGGGCAACCTGAAGTTTCAGTGCCTTTTTTGAGTAATACAGATATTTGCAATCTACTTTTATTATCTGCTTATAACTGAATAATGCATTACTATTTTACTACATACCCAGTAACCATTTATACCTAATTCGGTAAAAAGGGATTGACAAATAGTAGAAAATCGTTTATATTAAAGCACAGATTTGGTGTGTTACTGGACAGGCAGGCATTAACCGGTCATAAATGTTATTTTTTAATATTTATGGGGGTTAGTGCCTTTTTTTGATGTATTTTTTGCGGAAAATTCCGAATAATAAGTTGTCAGAAGGTTTTAATCTCCAGAGAAATCCGGCAGTTATCACGGATAACTATGCCAACACTATCAGGAAAAGGAGAACAAAGAAACATGAAAGACAAAATCTTTGGAGTTTTGCAGCGTGTAGGAAGATCCTTTATGCTTCCGATTGCAATTCTCCCTGTCGCAGGTCTGCTGCTTGGTATCGGCAGTTCCTTCACAAATGAAACAACCATCGCAACCTATGGATTACAGAAAATCCTTGGAAGCGGCACTTTACTTAATTCCCTTCTGATCATTATGAATAAGGTCGGAAGTGCAGTATTTGACAACTTACCGCTGATCTTTGCGGTTGGTGTTGCCATAGGTATGGCAAAAAAAGAGAAAGAGGTTGCGGCTCTTTCAGCACTGATCGCATATTTCGTTATGAACGTAGCGATTAGTGCCATGCTTCTTATAAACGGTGAGATCACAGCTGGCGGACAGATTGCCAAAGATGTACTGGAAGGAACGATTACTTCTGTATGTGGAATCCAGTCCCTACAGATGGGTGTATTTGGCGGTATTATTGTAGGACTTGGAGTCGCGGCACTTCACAATCGTTTTCATAAGATCGTACTTCCGAATGCATTGTCATTCTTCGGCGGTTCCCGATTCGTGCCGATTATTTCTACAATCGTATATATGTTTGTGGGAATTTTGATGTATTTTATCTGGCCGGTAGTTCAGAATGGTATTTATGCCCTGGGCGGACTGGTAACAGGAAGTGGATACATCGGAACACTTATTTTCGGCATTATCAAACGTGCACTGATTCCGTTTGGACTTCACCATGTATTTTATATGCCTTTCTGGCAGACAGCAGTTGGTGGAACAATGGAAGTTGCAGGACAGATGGTACAGGGTGGACAGAATATCTTCTTTGCACAGCTTGCTGATTCTGCAAATGTAGCACATTTCAGTGCTGATGCGACCAGATATTTCTCCGGTGAGTTTATCTTTATGATCTTAGGCCTTCCGGGTGCGGCACTTGCTATGTATCGCTGTGCAAAACCCGAGAAGAAAAAAGCAGCAGGCGGACTTCTTCTTTCAGCAGCCCTTGCATGTATGTTTACAGGTATTACAGAGCCTCTGGAATTCTCATTCCTGTTTGTAGCTCCGGCATTGTTTGTTGTACAGGTAATTCTGGCTGGTGCGGCTTATATGATCGCACATATGTTAAATATCGCAGTAGGACTTACTTTCTCCGGTGGATTCCTTGACTTGTTCCTGTTTGGTATTCTGCAGGGAAATGAAAAGACAAGCTGGCTGAGAATTATCCCGGTTGGTATTATTTATTTCATTCTGTACTATGTAATCTTTACATTTATGATCAAGAAGTTTGATTTCAAGACTCCGGGACGTGAGGATGATGATACAGAAACCAAGCTCTATACAAAAGCTGACGTAAACGCCAGAAAAGAAGCTGGAAAGACAGATAGTGCAACTGTAACAACTTCTAATGATCCGGTAAGCGAACTGATTACAATGGGACTTGGCGGAAAGAAAAATATCGTAGACGTTGACTGCTGTGCGACAAGACTTCGTATCACAGTCGCAGAGCCGGAGAGAGTCAGAGATGATCTCCTCAAACAGACAGATTCCAGAGGAATCGTGAAAAAAGGACAGGGTGTGCAGGTCATTTATGGTCCTCATGTAACTGTTATCAAAGCAAAACTGGAAGAATATCTGGAAACTGCTCCGAATGAATTTGTAGCAGATACTGTTGAAAATGATACGGCAAATTCTGGAAATAATACAGCAGAAACTGCAAACGGATCAGACAGCAATGCAACTCAGAATCAGGCTGCAGGAACTGAAAATGAGAGCGATACAGCACAGACATCAGCACCTGTAAAAGAAGAAAAAATCAGAAAAACAGCTATCATTTACAGTCCGGTAAATGGTATCGCGGCAGATCTTTCAACCGCTCCGGATGAAGGATTTGCAGGAAAAATGATGGGTGACGGTGCAGTGGTAACACCGACAGAAGGAACTGTATATGCACCTGCAGACGGTGAAGTAGAGTTCATTTTTGACACCAAACACGCCATCGGATTCCAGACAGATTCCGGCATTCCAATGCTTCTTCACATGGGAATCGACACTGTGAAACTGGAAGGAAAAGGATTCGAAATTCTTGTAACAGAAGGTCAGAAAGTAAAGATGGGCGAACCGATGATGAAACTTGATTTAGAGTTCTTATCAGCCAATGCACCATCCCTTGTTTCCCCGATTCTCGACACCGAACCAGAAGACAACCAGAGAATCCGACTTCTCGCAAACGGTGAGATCAAAGCGGGTGAACCGTTGTTTGCGGTAGAGACACTGGAATAATAAATATAGTTTTGAGAAAACTGAAGCAAACAAGCTGCAAATATTCGCAGAACAAATAAAAGAACAGCCAGATAATCAGAGAATATCTGAATTATCTGGCTGTTCTTTACATACCGTAAAAACGAGAAATCCATGACAGGAAAGTTGGTTGGAAAAACAAAGTAAATTAAACAGACAGGTAGGATTCCTGATAAAAATATGGTACACTTATGCTTGTATAAGGTAAATCAAATAAATTTTGAATATGATAACCGTATTATTAAGGACGGAGTAAATAGTAATAAAATATATGAGATACTTTTGCCTGTCAATATGAAGATTATCAGAGAAAAAGGAGGCTTTTTATGGGTGGAGAAGAGTTATATATACTAAAGCATAAAGATCTGGACACAGCCATGGTAAAGATCAACCCTTTTTCGGGAAGAATCGAATATATCCTTGAGGTGTATCTGCCGGAAGAACTGCCCGTTGGATGTAAAAAAGACGGAACAGGACTTGCAGAATGGTGGAATATGCGTGCAGTACCTGACACAAGAAAAGGGATTCAGCAGGCGCTGAAGATTCTGAGAGAAGAAACAAGTCAGTCTTTGATGCTGGCAGCATATGGATTAAGTCTGACAGATCATTATTGGATGCAGCCAGTTTCAAAAGAACTGTACTGGAGAGATATTAATTTCTTTGAGAATGATTTTTCAGATGAACTTGGCAATTTACTGACAGATACTGGCAGAATAGATGTAGACGATCACATATCGCGTTTTTCTCCGGCTTCATCTGTAAATGGAGAGATGAAGAAAAAATGGATCATCAGGGATCATACCCGTTATCTGCTGAAAATAAATACAAATAATTATGGACAGCAGGCAGTAAATGAAAAAATTGCGACCAGACTTCATGAACGTCTGGAATGGAGAAATTATGTCCCATATGAAATTACCGGAACAAAAATAGATGGTGAAGAATTCCCCTGTAGTCTGAATGCGCTGTTTACTTCTCTGGACACAGAATTGGTTTCGGCATATCAGTTGATTAGAAATTATAAAGTGCCGAATAATTTATCAGAGTATGAGGCGATTATTCGGTTGGCAACAGAATATGGACTCGATGAGCTGGAAGTAAGAACGCAGTTGGAATATACGATTTTGACAGATTTTATTCTGAGTAATACAGACAGACATTATAATAATTTCGGATTTTTATATAACAGTGAGAAACATACACTGATAAAAATGGCGCCTGTATATGATACAGGGAACTGCCTTTTTTACAATGAAGATCCAGTTCCGGTCAAATCAGGTCTGTTAAATGTCAAAGTCAATTCATTTTGTAAAAAAGAAACAGATATGCTTTCCTATGTAAAGAATAAAGAAATAATTGATATAGAAAAACTTGAAGGATTTCCCAAAGAAGTAGAAGAATTATTAAAACAATATACGAAAATGCCAGAAGAAAGAGCAGAAAAGATAGCAGAAACCGTACAGAAAAAGATAGAGTATCTTCAGCTTTTTCAGGAAGGGAAGAAAATCTGGAAACGAGAAAAATATTGGTAAGGGGAATAGGCTATGAAACAGAAGGTTGGAAAGTACAGCGTAGAGATGGAAGGCGATAGATTATATATTGGTGATTCTCCTCAGTTGGTTGTCAATTTGAAAACGCAGAAAAATTTTATACGCTGTAAAAATGAAAATATTCCATATAAAAAAGAAATTCGTCTAAGTCCGGATTTACTAGAAGGGAAACGCCCGGAGGTTTTTAAAACGGCAGTGGGATATTATTATCAGCAGGCGTGTGAAATTGCAGATGGAATACAGATTGCCAGGGCATATGGAAGAAAGGCTAATCGCACAATTTCTGTTAAAGATTTATCTGAGAGAAAAGTATAATAAATAAAACACAAACGCAGTATGGAAAAAAATAATAAAAAATCGGACAGATATAAAGGAAAAGAAAAAGTATGATAAACAGAAATGATATGCTGGAGTTAACCCGCAGGATGACCTTATCCAGAAATTGTTTTATGCGTGCAGCAGGCGTTTACATAGACGAAAATGGATATATCGATAATACTTTTAATGTAAATTTTAAAAACATGGGAAAGCATGATCAGCAAGTTAATCTGGATCTGGCGAAAACAATCCCGTTCTCGAAAACAAATGAGCAATTGAAATGCTATAAATTTCCGGCAGGAGATCTGGCCTATGACAGTATCCATAAACTGCTGATGGCATTATCGCAATATGGTCTAAAAGATGATCTTCTTGTACAGACACTTTGCGAACAGCTGGCAGAGGGAATCTGCGGCACAGAAGACAAGCCCAACAGGACAAATTATTTACGCGGGCAGGAATTTGGAATTTATATTTATCATGGAATCTACGATATTCCAAAGAAAGGCTCAGATCAGAGCGAACAATGGGAATCGGAAGAAATTTACAGTTTTCTGGTATGTGTGGCTGCGCCTGTAGATAAGGATTATAATGCAGGAAAGCCCAAATGTGGATTTATATTTCCTGCATTCGAAGACAGATCGGCAGAGCATGGAAAGATAGATATTTTTTTTGAAAATCCGGAACGTTCGGATGAAGGATTTTTAAAGAAAATATTAGGAAGTTGTCAATAGAGAATTTAATTTATATGACTCGCGGATTTGGCGTATTCATACCCAAATACCTTGCGAGATAGTAGCCTGCTGAATAGTTACAATTAAAGGTTTTATGTTAGGTGACTAACATAGGATCTTTTTTTGCTTACAGTAATTTTGGAAAAACAATGTAGATAAAAGTAAAAAAGAGATTTATTGTAAAACAAATTGACGGTTTTTATACGTGATGATATAATCTAAAATATATAATATTTTATGGAAAAAATAAAAAAAATAGTGAAAAATATACAAATCAGACAGGGGATATTTATATGTATGCAGAATTACGAATGGAACTTGATTCGAAAGAAATAAATTTTCAACAATCTTCCAATTTCCAGGGAGTTATCATGGAAGCAATTTCGCCTGTATATGCAGCCAGACTTCATGGAAATCAGTTAAATCCCTATAGCCAGTGCATATTAAAAGAGAATGACAAGGTAATCTGGAGTATAAAAACATTGAACGAAGAAGCATATGAAAATATCATTCTTCCATTATCAAAATTCTCAGATATTACGTTGAAAAAAAGACATATATCCATACCTGTTTATAATAAGACAGTACAGGTGAAAGAAGAAAAAGAACTTATAAAAGAATTTTATGAAAAGAAATGTCCGAAATATCTGGAAATAAAATTTCAAACTTCGACATCTTTTAAACGTGATGGAAAATATGTAATATATCCAGATTTGGGACTGATATATTCCAGCCTTATGAGAAAATACAGTGCTGCTTCGCAGGAGTTTGAAATGTTTGATGAAGAAACATTGGAAGCACTTGTTGAACAGAGCGAAATAGTCAGATATCGTCTTCAGACAATTCCATTTCCTCTGGAAAAGATAAAGATAACGGGATTCGTAGGAAATATTTGTATTCATGTAAAAGGTCCTGAATCGATGGCAAGATATATTCGAATGCTTCTGGAATTTGGAGAATTTTCAGGAGTTGGTATCAAGACTGGTATGGGAATGGGAGCGATGAGATACATCAGGAGGAATGAGAATGACTGACAGAAAAATCAAATTGATCATAGGAAGCTTACTTCATGACATCGGAAAAGTGCTTTACAGAGAGGGTAGCGACCGGAGAAATCACAGTATAGCCGGATTTGATTTCTTGAAAGAAAAAGTGCGACAGGAGGACAGAGAAGTCCTTAATTGCATTAAATATCATCATATGGCTGCACTAAAAAGTGCAAATCTGAAAGAGGATGATCTGGCATATATCGTATATCTTGCAGATAATATCGCCGCTTTTGCAGACCGAAGAAAAAAGGATGACGGGGAAGAAAAAGGCTTTGATCTGTCTGTTCCGTTGCAGAGTATTTTTAATATATTAAATGGAAATCACCAGAATTTCTATTATCAGCCGGGAGATATGGACGATCAGGAAGAAATTAATTATCCTTCGCCTGAGAAAAGAGCATTTTCCAAAGAATTTTATATGAAAATCCGACAGAGAATGCTGGACAATTTCAGAGGAATGGATTGGAATGAAGAGTATCTGAATTCATTACTGGCTGTTATGGAAGCAAATCTTTCTTATGTACCATCTTCTACTTCCAATGAAGAACTGAGTGATATTTCATTGTACGATCATGTAAAACTAACAGCAGCACTTGCCAGTTGTATTTATGATTATCTAAATGAAAATCATCTGAATTATAAAAAAGAGTTATTTGACAAAAAAGATTTTTATGATAAAGAAGCGTTCTTATTATGTTCCATGGATATATCAGGAATCCAAAGTTTTATTTACACTATAAGTTCTAAAAATGCATTGAAAACATTACGTGCAAGATCGTTTTATCTGGAAATTATGATGGAGCATATCATAGATCTTCTGCTGGACAGACTGGAGCTGCCAAGAGCCAATTTGCTGTATTCCGGAGGTGGACATTGCTATTTACTTCTGGCAAATACGCATGAAACAATCAGCAAACTTCAGAAATTTCAGCTTGAAATAAAAGAATGGCTGCTTGAAAACTTTCAGATAGACCTTTTTGTAGCTTTTGGATATGTAAGATGTACGGGAAATGCTTTTAGAAATATTCCAGAAGGAAGTTACACAAATCTTTTCCGAGAAATGAGCAGAATGCTTTCTATGCAAAAACAGCACAGATATACAGCCGCGGAAATTATTCGCTTGAATCATAGAAAGGCAGAAGATTACTCAAGAGAATGTAAAGCATGCAAGAAAATTGGACAGGTGGATGAGGAAGGTGTGTGTCCATTATGTAGAAAAATAGAAAAATTATCTAAAAATGTATTGCATGCTGATTTTTTCTCTGTTGTTTTGGAAAATCCAGATGCAAAAATGGATGGCATGCCATTACCTGGCGGATATTATCTGCTTGCAGATGATGAGAAGACGTTATGCAGGCGAATGGGAAAGGATGATTATTTTGTGCGTGCATATTCTAAGAATGCATTATATACAGGAAAACATATTGCTACAAAACTGTGGGTAGGAGATTATACAACTGGAGATACTTTCGAAGAATTTGCAAAGAAAGCAGAAGGAATCAGCAGGATAGGAGTGCTGAGAGCTGATGTTGACAATCTGGGGCAGGCAATTGTCTCCGGCTTCCGTAATGAGAAAAATGGAGACAAATACATGACATTGTCCAGAACAGCTGCATTATCCAGACAGTTATCTCTGTTTTTTAAATATTATATCCGGTTTATATTGAAAAAAGGAGAATATTCGCTGGATGGTCATATTAATAACGAAGAAAGGCTGGCTACGATTGTATACTCCGGAGGTGATGATGTATTTATTGTAGGAGCATGGAATGATATTATTGAGCTTTCAGTAGATTTAAAGAAAAAATTTGAACGTTACACGCAGGGAACGTTAAGTATTTCAGCAGGAATCGGGGTTTATAATTCTTCTTATCCTATTGCAGCTATTGCAGCAGAAACCGGTGAAATGGAATCAGAGTCAAAACGTATGCCTGGAAAAAATGCAGTAACATTGTTAGAAGACGGTGAAAGACATCTGGTCGAAAATGGAGACGATGATAAAGAAATCAGTGATGGAACCTATTCATGGGATGAACTGGAACGAGGCGTTGTTCAGGAAAAATACAGAATATTGTGTGATTTTTTTGAAGGTATAGATGGAGACAGAGGAATGTCTTTTTTATACCGAATGATGGAATTGGTACGGGGACATGAAGATAAAATTAACTTTGCACGAATGATGTATCTCCTTTCCAGGTTAGAGCCGACAGAAGAAGGGGCACAAAAAGAGAAATACAGGCAGTTATCGCAAAAGATGTATCAGTGGATACAATCTGATAAGGATTGTCGTCAGTTGAAAACTGCAATTAATATTTATGCATACATTCATCGGGAGAAGGGAGCGAACATAAATGAGAATTAATGATACTAATTATGTAGAAAAGGCAGAAGAAACGATAAAAAGTTTGGCAGAAGAATCAAAACAAAGATGTAGAGGTAAAGTTAACATAGTTACAACATCTAAAATAAGGAATCTTCTGGCAATGACTGCTGATATTTATAATCAGGTTCTTACATATCCATCAGAAAAATTGAATGATGAAATTTGCGGCAGAATTGAATATCTTAGAATTCGTTTTATTTATGAATGCGGAAGAGAACCAAAAGTAAAGGCTTTTGTGAAACAGGCAGAAATATTAGAGATTTTAAAAGAAATTAACAAAAGTAAACAAAATTATTTATTGTTTAGTCGATATATGGAAGCGTTAATTGCATTTCATAAATATTATGGTGGCAAGGAACAGTAGGAGGAAAGATATATGTACGGAAAAATCAGAATCTCTGGAGATATTTTGGTAAAAACAGGAATGCATATAGGAGGAAGTGGGGCATTTGCTGCAATTGGAGCTGTTGATTCTCCGATTATAAAAGATGCAAGAACAAATTTGCCAATGATTCCAGGAAGTTCTTTGAAGGGTAAGATGAGAAGTTTGCTGGCAAAAGAGCTTAATGAAAAAATTTCAGAGCCAAATGATGACGATGAGCGCATTACCCGATTATTTGGATCTTCTAAGAAGAATAATATAAAAAGAAGCAGGATATTATTTTCAGATATGGTACTGGCAAATGCGACAGAATTAAGAGAAGCAGGACTTCAGAGCATGACAGAGGTAAAATTTGAAAACTCTATTTCGAGAGCAACTGCAATTGCCAATCCAAGACAAATTGAAAGAGCAGTACGAGGATCAGTTTTCGAATTAGATCTGATATATGAATTAGAAAATGAACAGGAATTCCTTGAAGATATGGAAATACTTGCAGAAGGAATGAAATTGTTACAGTATGATTATCTTGGGGGAAATGGTTCTCGTGGATATGGAAAAATTCAGTTCCAGAATATATATGCTGAGCCAGTTGTGGGAAATATTATTGAGGCATTGATGGAAAAATGCAATTCAATTCTAAATGAAGCTACGAAAGAGTAGTTTTGACGAAAGGAAGATTACTTTGGATTATACATTGTATTGTTTGGAGTTTACAAATGGGGTTCATTTCGGAAAAGGAAATTTAGACAGTACAGAGATCACTTTTCACGTAGATACTTTGTTTTCTGCCTTATTCCAAGAGGCTTTAAAGCTGAAAAAACAAGAAACATTTCTGCAAAGAGTTTCTGATGGAAAAATTATATTGTCAGATGCATTTCCCTATATTGGAAAGAATTATTATGTTCCGAAACCTATGATTACTGTTCAATCCCGTGATGAAAAAAAACAAGGAGATTCCCGACAGAAAAAATTATTTAAGAATCTTAAATATATTCCTGCAAATACGATTTCGGATTATGTAAATGGAACCTTTCCAGAAGAACATATGGAAGATCTGAAATATCTGGGAGTCCAAAAGATGAAAGCATCTGTGGGAATCAGAGGAATGGAAGAGCCGGAACCATATAGGGTATGTATTTGGTACTTTAATGAGGGAACAGGATTATATATATTAGCAGGATATGAAGAAAAGAAAGATTTAGAGTTATTAAATGAACTTCTGGAGAGTTTACAGTATACAGGTCTGGGCGGCAAAAAAAGTTCCGGGCTTGGGAGATTTGAATATAAAGTCTGTGAAATACCCTCAGACATGAAAAAACAGCTGACAAAAAATGCATGTCAGAAAATGCTCCTATCAACGGCATTGCCAGAAGATGAGGAAATGGAAGAGGTATTAAGAGATGCCAGTTATCTTTTACTGAAAAGATCTGGTTTCATAGATTCTCCAACTTATGCGCTGCAACAGATGAGGAAAAAAGATATTTATGTTTTTTCTCCTGGTTCATGTTTTACACATACTTTTAAGGGAAAAGTTATTGAAGAAAAAAATGGCGGCACACATCCAATATTTCGTTATGCAAAAGCTTTCTTTATGGGGGTGTAAGTATGGAGCGGAAGTTAAAAACCTATCAATTACATTTGACAGTAAAAGGCCCGGTATTTATAGGGGATGGAAATGAGATTCAGAAAAAAGAATATGTTTTTCTGAATAAAAATACAATAGGAGTTGTGGATGGCGCAAAATTTTATTCTCTGGCGAAAAAATTGCATTTGCAAAGAGATTTTGAAAAATTTATGATTGAAGATACGAGGGAGGATTTGAAACACTGGTGTATAAGAAATCATGTGTCGGTTAATGATTTAAAAAGCTGTATGAAATATGTCGAAAATGTAGGTGACAGATCAGAAGAGAAAGGAAAATTGCAAATTCTTACCTGTATTACTGATGCATATGGAAATCCTTACATACCAGGAAGTTCTCTGAAAGGGATGTTGAGAACTATTCTTCTGAGCAGAGACATCATTTGTAATGAAGAGAATTACAGCGCTGATATCAGACAGATAAGAAAAGATCTGGAAATTGAAAGGGCGAACAGGAAAATATTAAACAACAATATCACAAGAATTGAAAAGAAGGCATTTTGTATTTCGAAGCGAATAGACAATGAAGAAGTTGAATTTAATACAATGTCAGGAATTATAATAAGCGACAGTGAACCATTATCGAGAGATGATGTGATTCTATGTCAGAAATGGGAGCAGCATACAGATGGAACTTATAAAACATTAAATATTCTGAGAGAGTGTTTAAAACCTGGAACTGTAATTAAATGTACATTGACAATTGATGAAACACTATGTAATATAAAAATCAAAGATATTATGGAAGCAATACAAATGTTTTATGAACAGTATTATGAAGTATTTCAAAGAAAATTTCCTCGAAATGACAGAGGAGAAACTAATACTGTATTCTTGGGCGGCGGAAGTGGATTTGTTTCAAAGACAATTATTTATTCACTATTTGGAGAAAAAGAAGGTATTGAAATAGTGAAAAATATTTTTGACAGAACAGGTGTATCCAAGGATCATAAACATTATAAAGATACTCGAATGGGAGTATCCCCACATATTTTGAAATGCACTCGGTATCAGGGAAAAGAATATATGATGGGACAATGTGAAGTGAATATCTTTTAATTTAGTAGAATTTTGGTACAAGAATTAGGATTTTGCCACGCATGGCTTAAATACTGATTCTTGAAGTGATTTATATTTCCAGAAACAGCTACATTTCGCAAAAATTATTTTTGCCACGCAATTCCCGTATTTACACCAGACTGGAGGCGGGTTTGCGGAGATGGTTTGAGAAATGTAGCTCCCCGATAGGGGACGGAAACGAATAGAACTAACACCGTTGTGACTGCCTGCCATATTTTGAGAAATGTAGCTCCCCGATAGGGGACGGAAACGATTCCACCTCTTTCCTGTTCTAAAGCGTTATTAATAGTATTGAGAAATGTAGCTCCCCGATAGGGGACGGAAACTTCACCAAGGTTTTCAGTGAACTTATGAACAATAATTGAGAAATGTAGCTCCCCGATAGGGGACGGAAACGTAGAAGTAAAGCCATCAAACATGTTTACAATGTGATTGAGAAATGTAGCTCCCCGATAGGGGACGGAAACCTATTGCCATGATTATCTATTTCCTTTCTTAAATAATTGAGAAATGTAGCTCCCCGATAGGGGACGGAAACCCTGCATAGTGGACGAATCATAATTACCACTCCTCATTGAGAAATGTAGCTCCCCGATAGGGGACGGAAACGATACGGATAGAATCAATAAAGACGTTAACCATTATTGAGAAATGTAGCTCCCCGATAGGGGACGGAAACGACCAATGAAAGTACGGAATGAGTCTCTGAGGGCTATTGAGAAATGTAGCTCCCCGATAGGGGACGGAAACGCTTTTCGCCCAAATGTTAATAATCTTATCAATAGCTGCGTATTGAGAAATGTAGCTCCCCGATAGGGGACGGAAACCTATATCCCACTCATTCTTTGGTTTATTACTATAGAAAATTGAGAAATGTAGCTCCCCGATAGGGGACGGAAACGATGTCCTTAGATTCTACCTCTGATGAAGTAATTTTGTATTGAGAAATGTAGCTCCCCGATAGGGGACGGAAACAAGTTTGCTAAGGTCGTTAATTTCATCAACGTTTTATTGAGAAATGTAGCTCCCCGATAGGGGACGGAAACATGTTACTGCCTATAAATCAATGTAAGTTTGGATTAATTGAGAAATGTAGCTCCCCGATAGGGGACGGAAACTGTCTCATATTATTATAGGTTGGTGCGCTTACCATTGAGAAATGTAGCTCCCCGATAGGGGACGGAAACTCGTCTACTTTATTATCCGGTGTATTCCACTGTACTATTGAGAAATGTAGCTCCCCGATAGGGGACGGAAACCCATCAGCGTTTTTCATTTCGTTCATCGTTTTCGTATTGAGAAATGTAGCTCCCCGATAGGGGACGGAAACAAATTACTCGATACCCAACGTTTTGCACTTGCAATTGAGAAATGTAGCTCCCCGATAGGGGACGGAAACTGCAACTGGAATTAATCTCTCCAATGCTCCAGCTGGAATAATTGAGAAATGTAGCTCCCCGATAGGGGACGGAAACATTACCTTGCATAATGCACGAATAACACAATCACTATTGAGAAATGTAGCTCCCCGATAGGGGACGGAAACTACCAGTAAATGCACCGAAAAATTGTCTAATGTCATTGAGAAATGTAGCTCCCCGATAGGGGACGGAAACGCTGGTGTGCAAGATGTTAATGTTGTTGCTCCGATTGAGAAATGTAGCTCCCCGATAGGGGACGGAAACCCAAAAAATTTTTCTCATTCTTTTCCCCTTTCTTATTGAGAAATGTAGCTCCCCGATAGGGGACGGAAACCAGAATTTCAAAATTGTGGAAACGATACTTGTGATAAATTGAGAAATGTAGCTCCCCGATAGGAAACGGAAACCTGATTCGGTTTGCCTTGCATAAGTTTGGCATAGTGTATTGAGAAATGTAGTTCCCCGATAGGGGACGAAAAAAAAGACTTTAATCAGTGAAATTAAGAAGTGCATTGAAAACTATAGTTCCCCGGCAGGGGTCAAAAACAGAATATAGAAACGGAAGTGATAAAAATGAGCCTTCTCTATATAAATGAAAGTGGCGCAACAATAGGAATTGAAGGTAATTACTGTACTGTAAAGCAAAAAGACGGATCAAAACGTTTGTTACCAATAGAATCTTTAGATGGTATTACAATCATGGGACAGTCACAAATGACGACACAGTGTTCAGAAGAATGTATGCAAAGAGGAATCCCTGTAAGTTATTTTTCTAAAGGTGGAAAATATTTCGGAAGATTAATTTCAACAGGTCATGTCAATGTAGAACGTCAAAGAAAACAATGTGCACTTTATGACACAGATTTTGCTGTAATGCTTGCTATGAAGATTCTCAGTGCAAAAATTAAAAATCAAAGCGTTGTATTACGAAGATACGAAAAAAGCAAAGGTATAAATCTTGAAGAAGAACAAAAGATGCTAACCATTTGCAGAAATAAAATATTAACCTGTAATAAAATCGAAGAAATGATTGGCTTTGAGGGACAAGCCGCAAAATATTATTTTAGAGGTTTGTCAGCGTGCATAGATGACAATTTTACTTTTCAGGGAAGAAATCGCCGTCCGCCAAAAGATGAATTTAACTCTATGATCAGTCTGGGATATTCCATTTTAATGAATGAGGTATATTGCAAAATAGAAATGAAAGGTTTAAATCCTTATTTTGGATTTATACACAGAGATGCGGAAAAACATCCAACTCTTGCCAGTGATATGATGGAAGAATGGCGTGCAATTATAGTAGATGCCACAGCTATGAGTATGATTAACGGTCATGAAATTTCGAAAGAACAATTTTACTTTAGCATGGATGAGCCCGGATGCTATTTAACAAAGGATGGTCTGAAATTGTATTTGAATAAACTTGAAAGAAAATTTCAGACAGAGGTAAGATATTTAAAGTATATCGACTATGCAGTAAGTTTCCGGAGGGGAATTTTTCTTCAAATGGAACGTCTGGCAAAGGCAATTGAAGAAGGAGATGCAAGTTTTTATGAGCCAATTACCATTCGATGACGAGGATTACTATTTTCAGATATCTGAAGAATTGGAAACCGATAAAGAATTTGTGCTGATTATTTACGATATTGTAGATAATCGCAAAAGAGTTAAAATGGCTAAGTTGTTATCTGGATATGGAAAGCGAGTGCAGAAATCAGCTTTTGAAGCGATGCTCACTAAACAAAAGTACAATAAATTAATAGAAGAAATTCCCAGGTTTATTGATAAAACAGAGGATAATGTCAGAGTATATAAAATAACAGGAAAAGGGAAAGTAACTGCTTGGGGTGAAGTACCGGAATTTGATGAGGAGATAATATTAATATAAGATGGAAATAAAAAAAGAACTGGTATTTATTGGAATTTTGGGATTATCTATAATAGCCACATCTGCTATAGGAGTTATAAACGAAAGAGCCAGTAATGCCAGACAGGAGGATAATAAACCAGAGTTATACCAAAACGCCATAGATAATATCAATTCTGGAAAATATGAAGAAGCCATGGAGATTCTTAATAAACTTCCAAATGACTATGAAAATACAAGAAAAATATATCATTATGCAGAATATTGTCAAGAATTGAATGGGCAGGCAGACATAAAAAAATTAAATAGTATAGTATGGTGGTTCCCGGATGAAGGAACTTATTCCGGTGAATATGCGACAGAGATGAATACTGCTAAAAAGACAACGGAGCAAAAGTATGAAGAGTATGAGGCAGCAGAAGATGAAAAAGAAAGAAAAAGATTAAAGAGTCAGACACCATACGGTGGTATGCCAGAAAAATTCATACACGATACTGCATTAGGAAGGGCCGATAAAGTAGTTACAGAACAATATTGGGATACCGTATTGGGGAAAAGAAAGTAATGGCCTCAACGCAGATATACATGGTATAAAAATGGACATTTATATTATGAGGCAATATGCAGAGCCGGATCTGTTCATTCGTCGCAGGAATATAAGATATCTTCTTACAGTTCTTCTAAACATCATAAGTATTCATCGGGGAATAATGGCAGTAATTTATCAGGTAATAATAGAAATATGGATATGTATGATGTGTATGATTATGATGATCCAGAAGATTTTTATTATGATCATGAGTATGAATTTGATGATATACAAGATGCGGAGGACTATTGGGAAGAGAATCGCTAAATTTGCAATTAAAGTTAGGAGAGGAAAGAAAAATGGGAAAGAAATATTTATTTTCGCCAATTGGAAACACAGATCCCATTAAATATTTATATGATGGATCTATGTTACATATATGCCGATATTATAAGCCAGATATCGTATACCTTTATCTATCAAAAGAAATGATGGAAAATCATAAAAAGGATAATCGTTATGTACGAAGTCTGGAACTTCTTGGAGAATTTCTGCATCATAAATTTGACATTCATATTATTGAGAATCCGGAAATGATAAATGTTCAGCAGTACGATGTATTTTATAATGAATTTCACAAAATTATAGCGGAAATAGAAACACAAAAAGATCCAGAAGATATATTGCTGGTAAATATGGCTTCTGGAACACCAGCTATGAAGAGTGCTTTGCTGGTTATGGCAACACTGGCAGAATACAGATTTTTGCCAATACAGGTTTCTACTCCGCAGAAGAAAAGTAATTTGGAACATGAGGAAAGAGAAGAATATGATGTCATTACCAATTGGGAATTAAACGAAGACAATGAAGAATCTGCTGAAAACAGATGTCAGGAAGTAAAGTGTCTGAATTTGATGCGTCTTTTAAAAATAGACATGATAAAAAAACATTTGCTGTCTTATGACTATCATGCCGCTTTAGCTGTGGGAAAAGAAATCAAAGATGAACTAAATCCAACGGCATATCAGTGGCTGGAGACTGCAGATGCTCGTTCGATGTTGGATTGGGCAAGAATGAACAGGGCACTACCTGCTAATAATGGAATCATTACAACGGTACATGAAGAAAATGAAAAGAAGATTTTGTTTGAGTATATGCTGGCTCTGGATTTAAAAGTAAAACGTGGAGAATATGCAGATTTTATCAGGGCGATTACGCCATTGGGAGTAGATTTATTGGAAATTGTTCTGGAGCAGTTTTGCAATATTGACATTACACAATATTATATGCGAAATCAGCGAAACTGGGATAGGAACAGATTAAAAGGTGAAATTATGGAAATTTTAAATCAGAAATTTTCGCCATTTAGATATGGACCGGTGTATTCTTCACATTTATTGGAAATTATACAAAAGAAATGTACGGATGCACTAATGTTACAACGAGTTCAGGAACTGGTAGATATAGAACAGAAAGTAAGAAATGTAGCAGCACATAATATTGTATCTGTAACTCCGGAATGGATTAAGGAGCGTACAGGAAAAAGCATTACAGATATTTTCTGGTTGCTAAAGTATATTTGTGAGCAGGTAAAGATAAACACCAGAAAAGAAAATTGGAAATCGTATGATTTTATGAATGCGAAAATTATGGAAGAGTTAGAACGATAAAAATTTAGCTTACACTAGAGTGTGTTTGAAAAATCATTCCCGCAGTCTGCACGCCCCACTTTGCGGTATATTTTGCCTTCTTTCGGTTGGCGTAGCCCGCTACGCCGCCCTCAATCAGACAAAATCTCCCACAAATTGTGACGCACATCTTGCAGAAAGCCTTTTTCAAATATGCTCTAAGAAAATCCGGCTGACTTATTTTGTAAAATGAAAGTTGGCTGGATTTTAATTACACCAGATGCAATTCAATTTAGTCATTTTGTGCGAGAATGACTAAATTGAATTGCAGTATGACTAAATTAATGATAGAATGAAGGCAGGAAACAGAGATAATATCAAGTAATATAGGAGACACGATGCGAATTTTTAATTTTGAAAAAGAATATAGCAAATTGCTTACTCCTGATATTGTGTCATATCTTGTGCAGATTCATGAGTATAGAGGTGCATATGCAAATGGAAAGGCACAGGATGAATTACTGTCGGAACTGGTGGAAATTGCCCGAATTCAAAGTACAGAAGCATCGAACAGAATTGAAGGAATTATAACAACAGATGAGCGTCTGAGGAAAATTGTCCACGAAAAGACGATGCCAAAAACAAGAAGTGAAAAAGAAATTGCCGGATATAGAGATGTTCTTGCGGCAATTCACGAAAATTATGAATATATTCCTGTCAGTTCCAATATGATTTTGCAGTTGCACAGGGATTTATATAAGTTCAGCGGAAATGGATACGGCGGAAATTTTAAATCTACGGATAATGTAATAGCGGAAGAACTGCCGGATGGAACAAAAAGAGTAAGATTTGAACCAGTGCCTGCATGGGAGACAGCAGAAACAATTAATAATCTTTGTGATTCATTTAAAAATGCCTGCAATATGCAGACGATGGATGTATTGCTATTGCTTCCAATGTTTATTCTGGATTTTTTATGTATTCATCCATTCAATGATGGAAATGGAAGAATGAGTCGTCTGCTTACACTTCTGATATTATATAAGTCAGGATATTTTGTTGGACAGTATATCAGTATTGAGAAATTGATATCAGATACGAAAGAAAACTATTATAAAGCATTGCAGGAAAGTTCCAGAGAATGGCATGAGGGTAGAAATGACTATGCTCCTTTTGTAAAATATATGCTGGGTGTTATAGTAGCTGCATATCGTGAATTTGCAGGCAGAGTGGAAATACTTATGGACAAAACAATTTCAAAGTCAGATCGTGTCGGAGAGATTATCCGGCAATCCTATGGAAAGATTACGAAAGCTGAGATTGTAAAACAGTGTCCGGAAATCAGTCAGACAACAATACAGCGTGCGTTAAATGATTTGATAAAAAACGGTCAGATAATAAAAATAGGCGGGGGAAGATATACTTCTTACGTCTGGAACAGGGAGAACGAATGATATGGTTACAGGAGAATTAAAAAGTAAAATTGATAACTTATGGGAAATATTCTGGACAGGAGGTTTAACCAATCCCCTCGATGTGATTGAACAGATGACATATCTGATGTTCATCCGGGATCTGGATGATGCAGATAATGTTCATGCCAAAGAAGCTGCAATGTTAGGACTTCCTTATAAGAGCGTATTTGCCGGAGAAGTCCAGATTGGGGAGCGCAAAATTGATGGAAGCCAGTTAAAATGGAGTGTTTTCCATGATTTTCCGGCTGCTAAAATGTACAGCACTATGCAGGAATGGGTATTTCCGTTTATTAAAAATCTTCATGGAGATAAAGAAAGTGCGTATTCCAAGTATATGGGAGATGCCATCTTTAAAGTTCCTACTCCGTTAATGTTAGATAAGATCGTAACATCTATGGATGAAATTTATGAGCAGATGACTCAGGTAAAATCAGCAGATATTCGTGGTGATGTATATGAATATCTCCTTTCAAAATTAGCGACTGCAGGAGTAAATGGACAGTTTCGTACACCAAGACATATTATCCGTATGATGGTGGAATTAATGGATCCAAAAGCAGATGAAGTTATCTGCGATCCGGCGTGTGGTACTTCTGGATTCCTGGTTTCTGCGAGTGAATATTTGAAAGAGAACAAAAAAGAAGAGGTATTTTATAACAAACAGAATAAAGAACATTATATGAATCATATGTTCCATGGGTTTGACATGGACAGAACTATGCTTCGAATCGGAGCGATGAATATGATGACGCATGGTGTTGAAAATCCTTATATTGAATATAGAGACAGCCTGTCTGATCAGAATACAGACAAAGAAAAATATACCCTGATTCTTGCAAATCCACCATTTAAGGGCAGTCTGGATTACGACATTGTAAGTGCGGATTTATTAAAAGTATGCAAAACAAAAAAGACGGAGCTGTTATTTTTGGCATTGTTTATCCGTATGCTAAAGGTTGGCGGAAGATGCGCCTGCATTGTACCGGACGGAGTATTATTTGGATCTTCAACAGCACATAAGGCAATCAGAAAAGCACTGGTAGAAGAAAACCGCCTGGAAGCAGTAATTTCCATGCCTTCTGGTGTATTTAAACCATATGCCGGAGTTTCTACAGCAGTTTTGATTTTTACAAAAACCGGACATGGTGGAACCGACAAAGTCTGGTTTTACGATATGAAAGCAGATGGCCGTAGTCTTGACGATAAGAGAACAGAAATCAAAGAAAACGACATTCCGGATATTATAGAACGCTTCAGAAATCTTGAAAAAGAAACAGAACGAAAGCGTACAGAACAAAGCTTCTTCGTGCCGAAAGAAGAAATTGCGGAAAATGGTTATGATTTGAGCATTAATAAATACAAAGAAATAGAATATGTACCAGTAGAATACCCACCAACACAGGAAATCATGGCAGACCTCCGAGAGATTGAGAAGAAAATCGGGGAAGAAATGAGTGAGTTGGAAAAGTTGTTGGGATTATAAAAATTAAGATTTGTAGGGATGATGTAGATGGAAAAAGTGAAATTATGTGAGTTGGCTGATATATATTTAGGCGTAACACATACACCCGAATATGTATTTAATGGTGTTCCGTTTTTGTCTGTTAAGGATATTAGTGGTGGCGAAATACGTTTTGATGATTGCAAATATATATCTCAAAAGGAATATGATTCATTATCAGAAGGTGCTAAGCCTAAAGTTGGTGATATGCTTTTTTGCCGAGTAGGAACCTTAGGTAAGCCAATTATTATTCCAGAAGGAACACCATTATTTGGTTCATTTGTCAGTCTAGGATACTTAAGGAACAAGAATGCAGATAGATGCGATTTGAATTATTTGAGATACTGGATGTACTCCAATTCATTTTGGAAACAGGTAAATTCAAATGTTAAAGGAGCATCTCAGGTTAATCTTAATACAGGTTGGCTTTCTAAGTTTGATATTGATTTGCCAGATATGCAAGAACAGAAATATAGAATCTCTGTATTGGATAAATGCAAGGTGATAATTGAACAAAGAGAAGAGGAACTAAAGGTATTAGATGATCTCATCAAAGCCCGATTTGTCGAGATGTTTGGGACACTCCATGATAACGAGAATGGATTTGAGGTGGTTACTATTGAAAATGTTTGTTCATTGATTAAAGATGGTACTCATCAAACTCCACAATATACAGAAGATAGGGAAAAAGGCTATAAGTTTTTATCTTCTAAGGATGTTATGTCTCAAAAGATTGATTGGGCTGATATAAAATATATTTCGGTAGAATTACATGAAAAATTGTACGCAACTATAAAACCGCAAAGAAATGATATTTTAATGTCAAAGAACGGTGTTAATTATGGTGTTGCGGCGGTTAATGATACAGATGAAGTGTTTGATATATATGTTAGCCTTGCACTACTTAGACCAAAGAAAATAATTGATCCAGTTTTCTTTAGGTGTGTAATCAATAATCCTGAAACAAAGAGACAATTTGATTCGAGCATAAAAGGTATTGGCGTGCCTAATTTGCACTTAGGAGAAATAAAGAAAACACAGATATTACTACCACCAAAAGAACTTCAAAAAGAGTTTGTTGTATTTGTTGAACAAGTTGACAAATCAAAAGTTGAAATACAGAAAGCACTTGATAAGACACAGATGTTATTTGATAGTTTGATGCAACAATATTTTGGATAAGGAGTAGCTACATGGCAAAGATGACGGTATATCATGGTGGATATCAGGCTGTGAAAAATCCAGAAATTAGAAAAGGACGTAATACAAAGGATTTTGGATATGGTTTTTACTGCACAATAATTAAAGAACAGGCACAGAGATGGGCGAAAAGGTATGAAACAAAAGTTGTTTCAATTTATGATGTACGAATGAATTCTAATTTGAAAATTAAGGAATTTAGGGAAATGACTGAAGAATGGCTGGACTTTATTGTAGATTGCCGGAGTGGAAAAAGTCATGACTATGATATTGTAATCGGAGCTATGGCAGATGATCAGATTTATAATTTTGTTTCTGATTATATAGATGGTGCAATTACAAGAGAGCAGTTTTGGGTTCTTGCAAAGTTCAAATATCCAACGCATCAGATAGCTTTTTGTACAGAAAATTCATTAAAATGCTTGGAATACAGGGATTGTGAGGTGCTTTCATGATAGGAAGTGGGCGTGAAGATAAAAAGGATAATGATCTTTTTTATACATGTAGTTTGATTGATTATATTTCAAGAAAAACAAAAAATATTCGTTCAGAAGTTGTAAACCGATTGGGTAAGGAACGCCTTGAAAAGATATATAATCTTGCGGATGTTTATCATTGCGATAATATTGAACGCGTAAGTGATGATTTTATTGAAGAAGCTAATATAAAAACAGGAACATTTGATAATGTGGGAGAATGCAAATACGCAATCCCATCTTATTGGGACATTGGGAAGGTTTATAAACGCCTTATAAAGCAAGTGGTGCAGAGTGAGCGAATAGAACCTGTTGAGGCACTGATAAAAGTGTATAATTCTTTTATCAGTGAAAAAATAGATGATTATAACAGCAGTGTCTATTATGAAAATCCATCATATATATTCGAATGTTACAGAGAAAATAAAATGTTATAGATACAATGGTTGAAGGATGCTGGTACTTAAAAGGAGTATGCCAGCATGGAAGAAAAAGTTGTAAAAATATTAAATGAAATGTCAGAGTATCTTTCGATTGCGCAGATGAAGAAACTTCAGGAAGTGATTTTGAAAGTATGTGCAGAAAATGAAGTTGATAAAGCGGAAAGTTGCATAAAACTCATAACCCACAATTCACCCACAACAATGAAATTACAATAACAATAATAAATCCAGGAGGTATCAGTATGACGAATTTTGATTTCCTGAAAAAAGAACCAAAGTTTAAAGATTTCGCAGATGTAGCAATGTCAGCAGAGAAAATCTTACCGCTTGACTGTGCTGCATCAGTACTCAGCTGTCGGCGGGCGATGGAATTTGCTGTTAAGTGGATGTATTCAGTAGACAGTTCTCTTGTGATGCCATGGGATGAGCGGCTGGTCAGTCTGATGAATACAGATGAATTCCGGGATATTGTAGATGCAGATATTTTAAAGAGAATGGAATTTATCCGTAAGACAGGAAATTTTGCAGCTCATGCCGGTAAACAGGTAAAAAAAGAACAGGCAGAGCTGTGCCTGCAGAACTTGTATATTTTTCTGGATTTTGTTGCGTATTGTTATGCCGATCATTATACGGAGAGTACTTATGATCCTCGGCTGTTACTGGAAAAATCTCCTGAACCGGTCGCTGAAACGGAAACTGATCTGAAACTGGAAGAGCTGATAAAGGAAAATGCTGCGCTAAAAGAAGAGCTGACTGCGCGCCGAGAGGAACAGCAGCAGACTTATGTACCCAAACCACTGGATATTTCTGAGTATAAGACACGCAAGATTTATATTGATTCCATGTTGCAGGATGCAGGTTGGATAAAGGGGCAGAACTGGCTGAATGAATATAAAGTTCAGGGTATGCCGAATAAGTCGGAAGTGGGATATGCAGATTATGTTCTCCTTGGCGATGATGGACAGATTCTGGCTGTGATCGAAGCGAAGAAAACGTGTGTGGATGTATCGAAAGGAAGGCAGCAGGCGAAGCTTTATGCAGATTTAATCGAGCAGAAACAGGGAAGAAGGCCAGTTGTATTTCTTACAAATGGATTTGAAGTGCGTATCTGCGATTATCAATATCCAGAGAGAAAAATTGCTGCAATTTATTCCAAAAGAGATTTGGAAAAGCTGTTTAATCTCAGAAAGATGCATTCAAGTCTGTCAAAAATTTCCATAGACAAAAACATTGCCGGTCGTTATTATCAGGAAGCTGCAATCAAAGCGGTCTGTGACAGTCTTGATATCAGAAATCGCCGGAAAGCTCTGCTTGTTATGGCAACCGGATCCGGAAAAACGCGTACAGTGATTGCTCTTTGTAAAGTACTGCTTGAACAGGGCTGGGTAAGAAATATTCTTTTCCTCGCAGACCGTAATTCTCTTGTGACGCAGGCAAAAAGAAGTTTCGTTAATTTACTTCCGGATTTGTCAGTAACCAATCTTTGTGAAGAAAAAGGAAATTATACGGCACATTGTGTATTTTCTACTTATCAGACAATGATAAATTGTATTGATGCTATCCGGGATGAGAATGGGAAATTGTTTACCTGTGGACATTTTGACTTGGTAATCTGTGATGAGGCACATCGTTCTATTTATAATAAATATAAGGATATTTTTAACTATTTTGATGCTCCGCTGGTTGGGCTGACAGCGACGCCGAAAGACCAAATTGATAAAAATACATATGAAATATTTGAATTGGAAAACGGCGTGCCAACCTATGGATATGAACTTGATCAGGCAGTAAAAGATGGATATCTGGTTGATTTTATGTCGGTTGAGACAACGTTGAAATTTATCCAGAATGGAATTGTATATGATGAATTATCTGAGGAAGATAAGCAGGCATATGAAGATACATTTGAGAATGAAAATGGAGAAGTTCCTGACAGTATAGGTTCAGCGGCATTAAATGACTGGATTTTTAATGAGGATACAATCAAAGAAGTACTTCATGTGCTTATGACTAATGGACTGAAGATAGATTATGGAAATAAAATAGGCAAGAGTATTATTTTTGCCAAAAATCATCGTCATGCAGAAAAGATTTATGAAGTGTTTGGAAAAGAATATCCACATCTTGTAGGGTATGCAAAAGTGATTGATAATTACCTGAATTATGCGCAGAGTGCGATTGATGAGTTTTCTGATCCAAAGAAACTTCCTCAGATTGCGATTTCTGTAGATATGCTTGACACTGGTATTGATGTACCGGAAGTTCTGAATCTTGTATTCTTTAAGAAGGTAATGAGTAAAGCGAAATTCTGGCAGATGATTGGGCGTGGTACCCGTTTATGTCCGGGACTTTTGGACGGTGAAGACAAGAAAAAGTTTTATATTTTTGATTTTTGTGGTAATTTTGAGTTCTTCCGTATGAATAAAGGGCGCGCGACTGCGAATATGATTGCTTTGCAGGGAGCGATTTTTCAGTTGGAATTTGAAATTGTGTATAAATTACAGGGAGCTGCGTATCAGACAGAACGTTTGATTGCATATCGCAAGTCGTTAGTGAAACATATGACCACGAAGGTACAGGAATTAAACCGGGAGAATTTTGCAGTAAGGCAACATTTAAAATATGTGGACATCTATGCAGTACCGGATAATTATCAAGTACTTACTTATGAAGATACACTGGCAGTTCGGGATGAACTGGCTCCTTTGATTGAGCCGGAAAATGATGATGCGAAAGCATTGCGTTTCGATGCTTTGATATATGGAATTGAACTTGCACATTTGATTGGAAAGAAATATGGACGGGCACGAAAAGATTTGCTGAAAAAGGTTTCGGCACTCTCTAATATTTCTAATATACCGGAAATTATGATGCAGGCTGAACTGATTGACCAGATTCTGCATACAGGGTATCTTGAAAATGCAGGAATTGATGAGTTTGAGCATATCAGGGAAAACCTTCGCAATCTGATGAAATATATTCCTGACGTGGAGAAAATAATTTACAATACTAATTTTGATGATGAGATTCTCAGCATGGAATGGCGCGACTCAGAACTGGAAAATGATGATTTAAAGAATTATAAAGCAAAGGCTGAATATTATGTCTGCCAACATCAGGATAACGAAGTAATTTCCAAGTTAAAAACAAATATTCCGCTAACAGAAAAAGATATGAAGGTGTTGGAGAATATTTTGTGGAGTGAGCTTGGGACAAAGCAGGACTATGAATCTGAATATGGTGAAAAACCGCTGGGAGAATTTGTGCGTGAGATTGTGGGACTTGATATGAATGCCGCGAAAGCTGCATTCTCACAGTATCTGAATGATACGGACCTGGATAGCAGACAGATTTACTTTGTAAATCAGATTGTAGAGTATATTGTGCATAATGGAATGCTAAAGGATTTATCTGTTCTTCAGGAAGCACCATTTACAGATCAGGGAAGTATTGTAGATATATTTACTGATTTAAATGTGTGGATAGGAATCAGAAAAACAATTGATCAGATAAATGCAAATGCGTTGGCTGCATAAAATGGCTTATAGAGAAATCAGATATTACCGATTGGTTACTGAGAACGAAGTGAACAGTAATACTGGCGAATGAAAATGGAGGAGACAGTAACAACTTGGTGGTTTACATTGAGAAAAATTTCTGATACGATTAATACAAGATTAAATGAGGGGATCCTTAAACATGTACAGAGTAAGCAAAGTATTAAATAACAATGGCGTAATAGCTATTGATATGGAAGAAAATCAGGAATATGTCATTCTCGGCAAGGGGGTTGGCTTTGGTAAAAAAGTTAGCCAGCGTTTTGATAAACCTGCAGAGTGTACCTTGTATCGGCTGGAGCAGGAGACGGAGCGTGGATCTGCGAAAGAACTGGTAAAGGGAATCGGGCCGGAGTATCTGGAAATTGCAGATGAGATTCTGACAGAGGCGCAGAAAGTGTTTGGAGATTCTGTAGACAGAGGAATTCTTTTCCCACTTGCAGACCATATCTCTTTTGCAGTTGCCAGAATTCGCCGAAATGAGCAGATCAGTAATCCTCTGACTGAGGATATCAAAGTGCTTTTCTACAGTGAATTTAAGGTTGCAGAGACATTGAAAACAATCCTGAAAGAGAGACTTCAGATAGAAATTGATGACCATGAAGTTGGATATGTGGCACTTCATATTCACTCTGCGATCGGTGATGAGAAGGTATCTGTTGCGATGCAGACTGCAAGGGCAGTGAGAGAGTGTATTGACATGATCGAGAAGGCGACAGGCAAGCCGATTGATGTACTTTCTCTGTCTTATAATCGTCTGATGAACCATATGAAATATATGGTGGCACGCGCATCAACTGGGGAGAAACTGAATCTGGATATGAACGAATATATGCTGGACCAGTATCCACAGGCTTATGAAATCGCAGCGGAGATATGCAAGAATCTGGAAGGATGTATAGGTCATAAGCTAGATGAGACGGAGATTGGATATCTGGCGATGCATATACAGAGAGTATATAAAGATGCAGTGTGAGAAAAGTAGTAATAATAGAAGAAAGTTCCTTATTTCAGGAACTTTCTGATCAGTTTTTCATAGATTTTTCTATATGGCTGGTATCTCATAGGGAGGTCCAGCCATGTTTTTTTATCTACAATACTCTTGAAGTGAGAAAAGGTATTGAACCCGTCTCTGCCATGGTAAGATCCCATACCGCTTTCGCCAAAGCCGCCAAATCCCATCTCGCTGGTTGCCAGATGGATGATCGTATCATTCACACAGCCACCGCCGAATCCACAGCGAGAGGTGACTTTGCGGGCGACATCCTTGTCGGAAGTGAAGATATACAGAGCCAGTGGATGTGCCATGGAGTTAACGGTTACGATAGCTTCATCCAGTGAATCATAAGTCAATACCGGAAGCACCGGGCCGAAAATTTCTTCCTGCATAACGGCATCCTGGAAAGTAACATGATCCATAACGGTAGGTGAAATCTGAAGTGTTTTTGGATTGCTGTCACCGCCGCAGATTACTTTATCCGGATTGATAAGATTGCTGATACGGGTAAAGTGTTTCTCATTGATGATTTTGCCATAATTTTTATTATTCAGAGGTGCAGATCCAAACTGTTTTTTAATTTGTTTCTGAATCTGGCGGATAAGTTCATCTTTAATTTCCTTATCACAGTAGATATAATCTGGTGCAACGCAGGTCTGACCGCAGTTGAGATATTTTCCGAATACAATCCGTCTGGCTGCCAGTTTCAGGTTGGCACTTTTTTCTACGATACAGGGACTTTTTCCACCAAGCTCCAGGGTAACAGGAGTCAGGTGTGCAGATGCCTTTGACATAACTTCACGACCGACATTCTGGCTTCCGGTGAAGAAGATATAGTCGAAATGTTCATTGAGGAGCGCAGTATTTTCTGTGCGTCCGCCTGTTACAACGGTTACATAATGCGGGTCAAAACATTCGCAGATGATAGTTTCAATGACACGACTTGTATTGGGTGAGTAAGCACTTGGTTTTAATACTACGGTGTTTCCTGCGGCAATCGCATCTATCAGTGGATCGATGGTGAGCAGGAACGGATAATTCCAAGGACTCATAACAAGAACTACACCATAAGGGGACGGCTTTTTATAGCTTCTGGAGGCGAACTGTGCAAGAGGGGTTATTACGTTTTTTTCCTTTGCGTAGGATGGCGTATGGCGAATCATATAGCTGAGTTCGGAGAGTACAAGTCCGACCTCGCACATATAGGACTCGAAGTTACTCTTGCCGAGGTCGCGCTTTAATGCCTCATTGATCAATGGTTCATATTTCTGAATACAGAATTTTAATTTTTTTAAAGCTTCAATTCTTTTATCAACTGGTAAAGTTGCGCCGGTATAAAAATAGGTACGCTGTTTCTGGACGATTTCTTTAATTTCTGTTTCTGTCATTGAATAGTCCCTCCATACTTTTTCTGTATTATTTATCAGATTCAGGAATCAGCATATAATAAAATTTCTCAAGTTCTGATGCATCCATCAGCTTTGGCACAGGATACAGAGGATTTGCCTCTTTATCTGCATAATGTGACAGCTTCGGGATATCTGTTTTCTGGATCTCTTTTACAGTATCTCCGATTCCGAATTTCTGTTTCATTTCTTCGATTGCCTGAATAAAAAGTTCTGCAGCTTCATGATCTGGTGTGTTCTTATCCGCGAGTCCGGCAGCAACAGCCAGATTGTGGAGTTTTTTATCAATGCAGCATCCATATTCACGAAGCACCATAGGCAGCAGAATCGCATTGGCAAGTCCATGAGGCACGTTATATTCTCCTCCAAGTGAGTGAGCAACTGCGTGAACATATCCTACATAAGATTTGGTAAATGCACAGCCTGCATAGAAAGAAGCATGGAGCATATTCCGACGCGCCTGGATGTTATCACCATGTTCATAAACAGTGTAAATATTTTCAAAAATCAGTTTTACAGCTTTTAAAGCGTCCCTGCGGGTATCTATTGTGGTAGAGTTTCCGATGTATGCTTCGACTGCGTGAGTGAGGGCATCCATGCCTGTGGTGGCGGTGATAAATGGCGGCAGGCTTAAGGTTACTTTCGGGTCAAGTACTGCATAGCGGGGAATCAGTGGAAAGTCGTTGATCGCATATTTATATCGGGTATCTGCATCGGTAATTACAGCTGCGAGAGTAGTTTCACTTCCGGTACCGGCAGTAGTAGGAACTGCCATAAGAAGTGGAAGTTTCTTGTGTACTTTCAGGATTCCCTTCATCTGAGCCAGAGTTTGTTTTGGCTTTACTGCGCGTGCACCGACAGCCTTTGCACAGTCCATACTGGAACCGCCGCCGAAACCGATGATAGCATCGCAACCGTTTTCGTGATAAAGATTCAGTGCCTCCTTAACATTTACGGTAGTAGGGTTGGCAACTGTTTTATCATAGATTGTATAAGGAATTCCGGCTTCGTTCAGTGTTTTCTCCAGACGTCTGGTAAGTCCGAGACGGGCAATTCCCGCGTCTGTGATGATCAGCACATGTGTACATTTATGGCGCATGATGATTTCCGGAAGTTCTTTAACACTTCCGGCGATTTTCGGTTTGCGGTAAGGTAAAAATGGGATAGCGATGTGAAAAGCTTTCTGAAAAGCCCTGCAATATATTTTTCTGATAGGATTCATGATAATTCTCCTCTGTAATATGTAATCAAGAAAAATATAGCAAGGCAAAAAAGAAAAGTCAATATATTTTGATATTCAAAAAGTATGGAATGCTTAATAAATTACAGACAAGATAAAGCATACTGCAAAGAATCATCCAGATGCTTCTTCATCAACTCGCCGGCTTTATCAATATCACCGGCTTTATATGCCTCAAAAAACAGCTTATGCATATGTCCGATATTGTGCTGAGGTTCGGACTGAGTCTCATACAAATTAGAAAAAATCGTAAGCTGGCTGCGAAGCTTCTCTGCAGCGAGAAGGGGAAACATCCGATCGTTATGTATCCGGGAGAATGTTATTACTGCGGTGCCTGCGTAATGGTCTGCCCGACAGGTGCTGTTAAGCTGGCACATCCGCTTATGAACAGAGCCAAATTTGTGGAAGTGCGCCATTAAACAAACTTAGAAGTAAGCAGAATATTGATAGAACTGGAAGGCAGTTTCTACTATATGTGGATATGGTGGAAACTGTCTTTTTTATGTATAAAACTGTTCAGTGGGGACGCTATTTTTCTTCATAACGCAGATTTCTGACGGCTTAGAATATCTTAGACCGTGGAAACCGTCCCGAAAATAAAACATAGTTCTGACCGTCCCTTATGATTTGTTTATTCCCTAGCATGAGCCATACTAGCCCTCAGAGTTTCAATGAAAAATGTTACGAAACTTTACGAAACTCCGAAAACCAGTTGACAACCGAGTAAGTTTAAACTAACATAAAGTTAGCAATAGGTAACCACATGATAAAACTATACGGTTATAACAAACACATTGCTAAATTGTCTTATAAGGCAACATGAGGGAGGAGCAAAGAAAAAATGTTTCTGCAAATACAGGGAATCAAAAAATCCTTTGGCACAGGTGACAGTCGTGTTGATGTGCTGAAAGGCTTAGATCTTGAGATTGAAAGAGGAGAATTCTGTGTTCTGCTTGGTCCGTCGGGTTCAGGAAAGTCTACACTCTTAAACATTATTGGCGGAATCGATAGTGCAGACGAAGGAAACTTAGTGATAGACGGAGAACGTCTGGCGGATATGTCGGAGAAGAAACTTTCATTATACAGAAGAAAACATCTTGGCTATATTTTCCAGATGTATAATCTGATCCCAAATCTTACAGTCAGGGAAAATATTGAAGTAGGCGCTTATCTTAGTGATAAACCTCTGGATGTAGATGAGCTGCTTCATACGCTTGGAATCTATGAGCACCAGAGAAAGCTTCCAAATCAGCTTTCCGGTGGGCAGCAGCAGAGGACGGCTATCGGCAGGGCAATCGTGAAGAATCCGGATATTCTTTTGTGTGATGAGCCGACTGGGGCACTGGATTATAATACATCAAAGGAAATTCTTAAGCTGATTGAGACAGTGAATCAGAAGTATGGAAATACGATCGTTATGGTTACGCACAATGATGCAATTAAGGATATGGCGGATCGTGTGGTGAAGCTTCGAGATGGTATGATTCGAAAGAACTATATCAATGAACATAAGATTCCTGCGGCAGAGCTTGACTGGTAAGGAGGACGAAAGAGATGAAGAGTCCTTTGAGAAAGCGTTTACCCAGAGAGTTAAAAAGTGAGATTGGGAAATACCTGATTATATTTATTCTGATGGTAACTACGATTGGATTCGTTTCGGGCTTTCTGGTTGCGGATGGCAGTATGCTTATTGCTTACAATGAGAGTTTTGAGAAATATAATATTGAAGATGGAAATTTGCGTACGGCAGAGCAGATTTATAAGACGCAGAGAGAGGAAATTGAGAAGCTTGGCATAAAATTATATGAGAATTTCTATCTGGAAGAGCCATTGGATAATGGCAGTACGATGCGTATCTTTAAGAACAGGGAAGAGGTTAATAAGGTCTGCCTGATGAAAGGTGAACTTCCGGCAAAAACAGGGGAGATCGCGATTGACAGAATGTATGCAGATAATAACAGTTTGTCTGTTGGGGATACGTTGCAAAGTGGAAAAAAGACATGGAAAATTACAGGGCTTGTGGCGCTTTCTGATTATAGCTGTCTGTTTCAGAATAATAATGATTCTATGTTTGATTCTGTGAAGTTTGGGGTTTCTGTTGTGACAGAGGATGAGTTTGATTCTTTGAAACAGGATAAATTACAGTATAGTTATTCCTGGAAATATGATCAGAAACCGAAGACTGAGAAAGAGGAAAAGGAAGTTTCTGAGGATTTGATGGAGGCCATCGGAAAGATTGTTACGCTGGAAGCATTTGTGCCGCAGTATCAGAATCAGGCGATTAATTTTACCGGAGATGATATGGGTAGCGATAAGGCGATGATAATCATGTTGCTTTATATTGTAATTGTGATCATGGCGTTTGTATTTGGCATTACGATCAGCAACACGATCCGAAAAGAAGCAGGTGTGATCGGTACGCTTCGGGCTTCCGGATATACCAGAAGAGAGCTTGTCATGCATTATATGACACTTCCGGTGCTGATTACACTTGTTGGCGCATTGATCGGAAATATTCTTGGATATACAGTATTTAAGGATGTTTGCGCAGGGATGTATTATGGAAGTTACAGTCTTCCGACTTACGTGACGATCTGGAATGCAGAAGCGTTCCTTCTCACAACAGTTGTTCCTGTTGTTATTATGCTGGTGGTAAATTATGGAATTCTCAGGCATAAGTTAAAATTGTCTCCGCTGAAGTTTTTGCGCAGGGATTTGTCAGGGCGTAAGCAGAAGAGAGCAATTCGTCTGAGTCCGAAGATTAAAATTTTCTCAAGATTTCGTCTTCGCGTGATTTTCCAGAATATGAGTAACTATATCGTTTTGTTTATCGGGATTTTATTTGCAAATCTGCTGTTGATGTTTGGGTTACTGCTGCCGTCGGTATTGTCTCACTATCAGTTGGAGATTCAGGATAATATGCTGGCGAAATATCAGTACATGTTGCAGGTTCCTGTCAGTGCGGTGAGTGGAAATAAATTCGAAAGTCTGGTTTCGTTGCTTGAATTTTACATGGATTCTGAAACGAAAAACGAGGATGCGGAGAAGTTTTCTGCGTATTCTTTAAACACTTTGCCGGGGAAATATAAGAGCGAGGAAGTCTTGCTTTACGGTATTGAACCGGATAGTAAATATGTGAAAATTAATTTTGATGATACACAGGATAAGATAGAGTCTGGTAATACAGAAGAGAAAAAGAATGAAGGTAAAACAGACAAACCTGCAGATGAAATAAAAAAAGAAAGCACAGGTGTATATATTTCCAAGGCATATGCAGATAAATTCCTGCTTCATGAAGGGGATACGATTACTTTGAAGGAAAAATATGAAAAAGACGAGTATTCTTTTAAAATAGTGGGTATTTATGATTATACAGCGGCGCTTTGTGTCTTTATGCCACGTAGTGATCTGAATGACCTGTTTGATCTGGGAGATGATTATTACAGCGGTTATTTCTCTGATACAGAGATTACAGATATCAAGAATCAGTATATCGGTTCAGTTGTCAATCTGGATGCACTGACGAAGATTTCCAGGCAGCTGGATGTATCAATGGGAAGTATGATGGGTCTGGTGAATGGATTTGCCATTATGATTTATATGGTGCTTATTTATCTGCTTTCAAAGATTATTATTGAGAAAAATGCCCAGTCTATTTCCATGGTAAAGATATTGGGATACACAAATGGTGAGATCAGCAGACTTTATATTCTGTCTACGTCTGTTGTAGTGGTACTCTGCCTTCTGCTCAGTCTCCCAATTGAAACGGCAGTGATGAATGTGCTGTTTCGTGAAATGATGCTGGCGAGCATTTCGGGATGGATTACACTCTGGATTGACCCGATGATCTATGTACAGATGTTTGGGGCGGGAATTGTTACATATGGGTTAGTGGCATTGCTGGAATTCAGAAGAGTGAAGAAAGTTCCGATGGATGAAGCATTGAAAAATGTTGAGTAATGAGCGTATGATTTTTTCAATAACGCGTCAGAGGCGGGAAGCAGAATCTGACAAAAATTTGACATTATCTGGATTTTGTGTTACGGTAAGTAGGAAACTGTTAGACCAATCAGTTGGAATAGGAGATTATTATGAGAAAAAAATCAACTTCAAAAGCAACAGCAACTATCAAAGAAGCTACAACCAAAGCAACAGAGGCAGTGAAAGAAACAGTAGAGAAAACAATTGCCAAAGCTCCGGAAGTGATTGAAGAAGCAAAAGACGTTGCATCTGATATTGCGAAAGCACCAGTTGTAGAAGAAGCAAAAGAAACTGTAAAGAAAGCAGTAAAAGAAGTGGCTAAAAATATCGACATCAAAAAATTCGTAGAAACAACTATCGAATTACCTGGTTTTGCAGTTACAATGAGCTCCATCGAGGAAGCAATCAAAGAAGACATTAAAGCGAAAGACATCAAAGGAAAAGATATCAGTGTTTATGTAAACGTTGAGCAGAAAGCCGCATACTACACAGTAGACGGTCAGGGATCTGACGATTACAAGATCGACCTGAATACATTATAATCATTTTTATAACTGAAAATGAATGCCTGTGAGCGAAGGCTTGCAGACATAAAAACAGCAGGAATGTTCTCTTAATGAGCGCTCCTGCTATTTTTATGTTTTCGAAATCCGCTGATTTACTACGTAAATCGCTACTTTTAACGCCTTTTACATTTCATTCATATTGAAAAATCAGACATCTAAGAAGTTTGTTCCTGTTCAAACAAATCCTCTCTTGTAATATTCTGTGCCCATTTCCCCTGGCGATAGTGATGGAATACCCATGGCCACTTGACGAATTCGTCTGTACATAACAGGAAGTATACCCAAAGCACAGGAAGTTTCAGCACGAATGCTGCGAAGAATCCAAGTGGTACTGCATATACCCACATATCGATCGTATCGCAGATGAGACCAAATTTCGTATCTCCACCTGCCCGGAATACTCCGGCAATCAATGCAGTATTGACTGCAGAACCCATAATGTAATAAGTATTGATCAGCAGCATATATTTCAGATAATGCATTGCACCATCACTTAAAGAGGCAAATCTCATAACCAGAGGAGTGATGGCAAATACGATCACACCACCGATCGCTCCGGCGATGACAGTCATTTTCAGCATTCTGGAAGCATATACTTTTGACTTCTCCAGATCACCTTTTCCCATAACATTTCCAAGAAGAATCGTTCCGGCACTGGCAATGGCAAAGCAGAAAACAGAGCCGATATTGCGGACAACAGTAACCAGTGAATTGGCGGCAACTGCATCCGTGCCAAGGTGTCCGAGGATTACAGAATACATGGAGAATGCTACACTCCATGAGACATCATTTCCAAGCGCAGGAAGTGACAATTTAATGAAATCCCGGAACAATACTTTACTGCGGATAAACATATATGTCAGGTTCAGTTTCACATTCTTGCTCAGGGAAGATACAATCACGCAGGCAATCAATTCTATGAATCTGGAAGAAGCTGTTGCGATTGCAACACCTGTAGCTCCGAGCTTTGGTGCTCCGAACAGCCCAAAGATAAAGGTTGCATTCAGAATAATGTTCAGGACAAAAGCCAGCATATTCAAAGCCATACTGATTGTTACACGTCCAACACTGCGCAGGATCGCCAGGTAAACTTCCGTAACACCCCAGCACAGATAAGTAATGCCCATGATTCTGAGATAAGAAGAACCAATGGAGATCAGTTTAGGGTCAGATGTGAATATTTTCATCATATGCTGAGGAGCAGTGAAAGCAATCAGCGCTACAATCGCGGAAATTGCGATTGAAAAACGAAGCGCAATTCCCTCAATCGCATGAATTGCCTGTATATTGTTTTTACCAAAATATTGTGCGCACAGAAGAGAGGCGCCGGTGCCAAGTCCGTAATATACCATAAACAGGATATTGGAGTAATTGGCAGCCAGGGACACTGCGGAAATTGCAGACTGTCCGACGTAATTGAGCATAATTACGTCTGCGGAATTGACCGCTGCGCTGAGCAGATTCTGAATAATGATCGGAATCGTCAGCCGAAACATTTGCCGATAGAAATCATCTTTACCGGCTGATACTGTATTTGTCATATTTACCCCCATAATAAATTATAAATTTTTTTTTGTCTGATCAGAGCATATTATTTCATCTTTTTTTATCATAGCTTTCATGCGGGGAATGCGCTATCTCTATTTTGACAAATTTATACATTATTATGACTTTTATGGCTGCTTGCTTGTTGGTATTCCATAAATTATTTAAAAAATATTCATCTTTTTATCCCCGTTTTTTTAACCGAAT
>OGDR01000023.1_pt1 | contig 133203 bp, 129 predicted proteins | sample 1570501 | NCBI WGS metagenome assembly OGDR01 (sample SAMEA2582170, study PRJEB24529) | metagenome | reverse complement strand
CTAATTGGGTGCCCGCCTCTCTATGTATATAATCAGTAAGAGATGGTATCAGAATATTGGGTATAGGTGGTCACATAGTTCCCAGAGGAGTTATAGACCTTGACAGTCAACTTACACCGATAGTCGTAGCCGGAAGTAACAAAGCGGCTTTTTGTCAGTTTCTCACTGCCGCTGCCCGTCCAACTGGCAACATTGGACCAGGCTCTCTCGTTTGTGCTCTTCTGAAGGGCAAGGGTAATTTCCGAGTCATAGCCCGCCTTCATAGAGACATCACCCAAACAGCTTGCGTTTCCGTTGGAAGAAATCGTAAGCTGGCAATTCATTTTTACAATGCCAATCTCACGAGGTTGAACCATGACAAGTTCATTCGGAAGTATTTCCGCAGCCTGTGCCGGTAAGCTCGCCCCAAGCAAAGTGGTAGATAATGCAATCAGAAGCATTGTCTTACCAAGATATTTCTTTCCCATGTTTGTATACCTCCTGTACTTTGATGTGGGTAGTACCCACTACAGAAGACACCACTTCAACAGATGTGCAACAGAGATTATTTAAAAATACTCTCTGTGATGTGGACAATGCCATCACGGCTGATGGGGGGCGGAGCCGTGGTTGAGTGCGGAATCGAAATCACACTGAGTATATATCCCTCCGCCTCATTGAGAACAATCACCTTAATAATACCATGGTTATCTCCCTCAAGGTTGAGTTGATCAATGATATACGCAGGAAGCCCGTGAATTTGAGTCGGTTCCAGCTCTGTATCCTCTATATCAAATCGCCCGCTTGGAGACAGCTCAATCTCCAAGCGATCGCCCGGGCTGTTTTGGTAATCCACCCAATACGTACCCGCGAAAGCGCCTTCATCTATTAGTTCATAGCCATCCGGTATAAGGTTAGGATAGAGATCCTCCAGGCCAGCCCGTTCTGAAACAGGCTGTGTAGAAATCCGAAAGCTCACACCTTCATTTACCGTATCAATTAGCATATTGAGGGTGCCAACCCGAAACTCTGGGGATATAGCGAAGGCAGTCGAGAAAAGCAGTGTACCCAACAGCGCAACAAGGGCGACCTTGTTGATCACCTTCATCGTGATCCGCCCCACAGATCGGGCAGACTTTTTCCGAAAAGCGCGGTGGATCTCTTTCAGACACGCCCGGCGTACCCCCTGGGGAACCTCCGCGTCTGGATCCTCTTGAAGTACACGGTTCTCCTCCAGAGCTTTTTCCCCTTCAGATTCCGCCACGTAGTCCATCAGGAGGGCGAACATGGCGTCCTCATAGGCCTCCTGCAATTCTTCACGCCTGGTCATACTTTGTCACCTTCTTCCTCTGTCATAAGCTGGAATGCCCGCCGCCGGGCTCTAGTCAGCTTCATGCGGACGCTGCTCTTCTTGCACCCCAGCATGTCGGCCAGCTCGGCATCCGTATAGCCCAAAATGTACTTTCCCTCCAATAGCAGCCGATCCTCTTCGGGCAGACTACTCCATATCTGCATCAGGCGTTCTTTTTGCTCCGCAAGCATAATTCGCTCATCCAGCGAGGGCTCCGGAATGGCCATATCCTGCTCCTCCTGTTCCTCCAGGCTACAGCACCTGCCATCTGTGCGCCCCTGTTTCCGCATATAGTTGATGGTGGCGTTCCTAACTGTAGAGACAACATAACTGGCTTTTATGCAACGCTCTTGCCGCCTTAAAAACGAGATTTTGGGAATGAGCTTGGTTATACATTCTTGGACAATATCCTTGGCCGCCTCCGGATCCGTGAGCCGTTTCCGTACAGTGGCATACATCAACCGCTCATACTCCAGGTAAAACTGTGTCATGAATTCCTGGTCATCGGGATCTTCTATAGCTGCCGAGATCAACGCAAGCATCGCCGTTCCACACCCCTACACCCTTTCTTCGATATTACGACCTATAAGGTAGACACCTAAAAACCGCTTGCGCAACGGACGATTTCAAGTGTACCCAATTGGAATAGCACAGCATTAAATAATAGTATAGTTAAACCATATTATTTCGAATTATACTACAAATAATATTGAAAATCTATCATTTTGCGGAATAAATTTCAGAAACTATATAATAAATTTAATCTGAAATTTTGAGGTGCGAGATGGCGCAATTCGGAGAAATTTTGGCGGAGCTCCGCCAGGATCGTGGTCTTACCCAAAGGGATCTGGCAAAACTCTTTTTTGTCACCCCCGGTACAATTTCCAATTATGAAAAAGGCCGTCATCTACCTGACGCGGAACGGCTGATAAAAATAGCGGACTATTTTTCTGTCACTACTGATTATCTGTTGGGCCGTAGTTCCTCCAATCTCCCCGTCGACGTATTTTCTACGCCTCTGCTGGATGACATGACCTCCGGTGAAATGATCCAACTCGTGCAGGCACTGTCCCCGGATCGCAAAAAGGCGCTCCATCTCCTGTTGCGGGATCTGCATTTCAGTACGGTTGTGGGCCAGTACAACCACAAGGAGGCAAAATGATCCCCTATTGTATTTTAGTCATTGAGGACGATGACGACCGCGCTTTCATGGAGCAACTCTTTGTCGACTATCATCGCTTGATGTACCATGAAATCTTCAAACTGGTTCACAACCAATGGGCCGCAGAAGATGTAATGCAGTCGACCCTGGTTCGGCTGATTGACAAAATTCCCGAGCTTCGCAGCAAGGATCGGAACCATCTGGTGAACTATATTATAACGGCCTCCAAGAATCAGTCCCGCAATTACCTGCGGGATTCTGGGCGTCATTCCACATCAGATCTGCAGGAGTTTATGGAGTATGAAGATCCTGATATGGATGGAGGGGCGATAGAACTTCAGATTATCAAAAAGGAAGATTTGGAGAAGCTGGCCCATATCTGGCCGCAGCTGGATGATCGCACCCGCTATCTGCTGGAGGGGTACTACATACTGAACCTGCCCGCTGCGGAGATGGCCCGGGAGCTGAACATAAAGCCAGACAGCCTGCGCATGTCTCTCACCCGCGCCCGCAAAACCGCATACCAACTCTTGCAGGAGAAGTAATCAGTGTTTTCGCTAGTGGGGCCAACGAAGACGGTGGAGGGCCTAGATGGTGAAGTGGCTATGTCCATCCGTTGTAAAAATAGCTGAAGATTGAGAAAATGGGTATGGGGGCCTAAAGGTTCCCATACCCATTTATTGCAAAAGGAAATTATCGACATTGTAAAGCAATAAGATAGTGGAAATATCGCTGGGATAGAGCAGGGGCGACTGGTGTACGGTGGCCGAAAAGTGCACATCGGTCTGTCCGGACTTCAGGAGGGCGGGGAGGCGGCTGTCCTTCTTGGTCGCTTAGGCGGCCGCCGTGCCGTCGGAGAGCTCCCGCAGGCACCCGGCAATAAAGGTATCGGGGGACTACTTTCTCTGATTTTCTCCCCGCGCTGGTCAAAATCTAGAACTATAGAGGGATGAGTCGTCATCCTGAGACTTGTCCCTCTATTTTATTCCTGCGGTTGCGGCCGCAGGAACTCTGAGAGTCTTTTCTTTGCAGGGAGGTTTTTTGACAGGCTGCTTTTATGTTTTGGTGCGATATGGCACACGGCATAAAATGTTTCAAATGCCTGTTGCACTTTTTCATGAAACTCATCTTTATAAATAAGGACGAATAAAGATTTGCGCTTTACTTGTAGGAAATGTTTATTTAAGGGCACGACATAGCCCTAAGCATGCCGTACCCTATCGATACTTTCTAAGCGTTAGGGCTTTTTAAAAGAATCAGAGTAACATACTATTTTAGAATCTCAGACTCGATCAGAGTTTCAATTAGTGTAGCTTATAGCGGTGGATAATTTCGACGTGATCCTTTCCTGCAGTCCCCCCAGGAGTTACATTGGAAATCTTCAGGGAGGAAATATTTGCGCCTTGCAACGACCATGCATACTCCACATGTGCGTTAGAATTACCCCAGGTTACATCCGCTCCATTAGATGCCTGCACAAGTTTCAGATTGGTAAGGTCTACATTCAGAAAAGACTTATCATTCCAATCGCCCGTCTTGTCATCCTTCGGGACAAGGGAGACGAAGCGAACCCATCTCAGGAGGGGCTTCGTGGAATTTTTGCTGAAGTAATCACCCGCGGGGTCGTACAGGGTAGCAGAGGCCACGACCGAGCTGTTCTTGAGGTAGCGAGCATTTACATAGTCTCGGCCATTTTTCTTTTCAACAGAGACCTCGATGGTAACGGTTCCAGTCAAATAAGTCTTTTTGTCAGTGAGCTTAATATAAACGCCGTTTTTCTCCTTTGCGTCAATCCCAGACGTAGAAGCAGTGGAATGATCTGGAGCCCAGATCATTGGGTACCAGCCGTCGCCAATATTGCAGAGACCGATGTCGCAGTTGCCCAACCGAGTCCCACTGGCAATCATAGAGATTGCGATATACGCATTCCGATTGTTTTTGGTGTCAACCGTTACATTGCTCAGGTTAACCGTGAGCTTTGCTCCGCTGAAATTGGTGCTATTTGCAGACTGAACATAATAGTGAGCACCAGCATTAGGTTCTACAAAGCCACGAATGTGATCGGAAAAGGTATGAGGAGTGCTTCCATAAACAGACTTATACATATAGCATCCAATGGTCGCTTCAGGATAATAAGACTGGTCAATGATGTTATCAATAGGGCCGCTCTTCGTTTTGCTTTTGATGATACACTCTGGATACTTCAGTCGATCAATATACGTAGAAGTAGGCATTGATTATCGCTCCTTTTTTCAAATTTGAAATCATGTTTACTCTGATTCTCTACATATGGTCAAAGAGTTAAATGAGTTTTGTTAGTAAACCTTGTGCGGAAATAAAATGCTGATTTTATAAGGAGAACGCCATGAAACGATTTGTTTGTATGCTTTTGACGATGCTGTCTGTGGCCTTCCTACTGCCGTCTGCTATTGCAGCAGAACCTGGAAAGGAAGATGTCTACCTCCGCATTTTGGGGACAAACGGTACGATAACAACAGGTGTGCGGACGACCTACGGCGGCGATATCAGAGTTAGCGACAGTGTTATACAGGATGCTAAAAGCGAGTTTGTCTATACCGCAGACGGAATAAACTGGTCGGTTTCTGGCCCCGCCCCAAGCTATACAAGCGGAGGACGATATGACGGCACGCAGTTCTTGGCGTGCAGCTTTCAGAGCAATAAGCCTGTCCTGTACTCTGATGACGGAATTACTTGGAACCAGTTCACCATGGAAGAAATGGATACCCTTTCGCCGCTCCAGCTGGAGCGCATCGAGCTTAACGGCTATACGTTCCAATGCGATCGTGATGGGAACGTCTGGGTCACGGATGGCTCTGGCCTGCAGGCGCGGCTTGCCGAATTTGATGCCTTTACCCAGAGAGGTTTTCTCCCGTCAGAAATCCAGGCATATCCGGTGCCGCAGGGTATCCGGGTGATTGTCTATGCAAAATTTGACTATGAGATGGACTATGCACACACCTATTCTCTCCAGACACTGAACACCCTCCTGGGCGGCGGGAGGCCGGCCCAGAGCGGAATCAGCGTAAGCATCGATGGGGTGCCGGTGCCTTTTCCTGCCGCACCCTACCAGGTGAAGGGCTGCACCATGGCCCCTATGCGGGCTATGGCGGAGGCCATGGGGTATACCTTCTCTTATAACGCTGTTACCGGCACCGCCGTATGCACTAAATCCGGTAGCGCCATTGAGGTGTCCGTGGACAGTACCTGGGCCACGGTGAACGGAAAAACTACGAATTGGCTGGCCGTGCCCGCAGAGCTTCAAGGGGGAGTCTTTTGCATACCCGTCCGCTTCTTTGCTGAGGCCGCCGGAGTAGAAGTAGTGTGGGATCCCTCTGGACGTAATTTCTTTCTTTCCTTGAAGGCCAGCTCTTGAGGATTCCATTTTCACTCCTCGCTTCATCGGGACAGCCTGAAGAATTATTTGAAACTGTCGAAAAAGTGGTTTTGCCATTTTCTCGAGAAAGCTGCAGTCTGCCGCGCGCAGGGGGTGTCCGTCATAGGCCGACACTCTCACACTTGCAGCCTGATGTGTATACAGATAGAGCACCAGACCCGGCTGACTTTATCGGGTCTGGTGCTCACTTTAGAATTTGCTATGTGGAGGGGCTGCAAGGTTACGTACGATATGCAACAACGGCAGTATGGATAGAAAGCCCACCATCTTCGCTTACTTTGCCAGCAGGGCCGTAACCGGATGCAATCCGCATTTCGACAGGGCTGCCGCCATCCATGTTGACCGCGTAGTCGCAGTCCAAATCATACATCAGATTGGCAGCGTTTTTCATGGACATAGAGTCATCCGTAACGGCCATGACAAATGTCCCGTTTTCCTTATGGCCCAGAAGGGTTCGCTTGTCGGTGCTCTGATTGATGCCGGTATTATATCTGCTGTTGCTGTCCGAAGGGTTATTACGGTTATAAATGAGCTTTCCGCCCAGAACCTCTGGTTCATAGACATCCTGATTAAATACGCATTTGCCATCATAGACCAGAGGATGGCAGGCGCCGATCACATAATCACAATATTGCAGTGCCATTTCGGCATCGTCCTTGCTGGAGAACCACCGAATGGTCGCCGTTCCATCGCTCTTGATGCAGAAAGACGGGAAGTACTTGGGGTCGGTGTACATGATGCTCGAAGTAGGCAGAGTGGTATATTTAGTACCATTGATGTACATGGGATTACCGCTGCCCTGATAAAAAAATCCATAAAACTTATTTTCGTAGTACTCGTACATGCATCCGTTGGTCTTCGCGATCACATTGGAGGGGGAGACGCTGAGCGGATTTAGCTGAGACAACGGCTTTTTGGTGGTGGAAATGGCAGGCGCCACGGACTGGCCGGATTGGGTGGTGAAGACATGTACGCCAGTTGTGCTTGCGCCGCCATGGGTATAGGTGTACTTTTTATACTGGCCGTTGGACGTAATCAAAGACAAAGTTCCCATAAAATTCACTCCTTATAAAATGTTGTTTGTTGTACGCCGTACATTCTATAAAGAGAGGTTATACTTAAATTTGTAAATTACAATTTTTAAATTTTGATCTGAATTAGAAGCTGCTTCCCCAGTACCGAGTGTGGAAGACGATTGTGCTGACATAGCCGTCTTCCACCTGATAATAAAAAGAGCTGGTAAAGGCGCACTTGCCATATAAAAGCCAGGCGCGGTAGGCGGTATCGCCCACGGTCAGGCCCCGTGGGGTTCGGTATGCCGTTCCGCCGGAAAGGCGGATCGCGGCAACTTTGCCGTTCATACCCTCTACATCTTCCTGCCCATCGGGGCAGCGCATGACATATACCTCGGTTCCTTCGCATAAATACATTTCAATGTAGTAGTTCAACACAGTTCCAGCAACGCCCTGAGATTGAAAAGGCGCTCTGGTCTCGTCAGGCAGCTGGTCAAAGAGGTCGTAGAGCTGGATTCCTTCGATTCCAAGCTCATCGGTATAGCCACCCAGGATTAGCATACGGGCCTCCGGGGCCTCTCGGGTCACATTGAGCCCAAAATTAGGGCAGCCTCCGGGACAGAGATCGTGGGGAACAAAGAGAGTCCCGTTTAAAAGCTGTGGGGGAATTGCACCGGATTCTTCGTCAGAGTCCTGTGCAAATCGCAACAGGCGGTAGTTGTTGCGATAGGAAGTACCATTGACGATCACCTCGGGATCGTCGGCGGTGTATTTTACGGTTGTGCCGAAAAGCTGAATGGTGGCGGTATTGCCGTCCTGGGAGAAGCCGCCGCCGATAAGGCGAACCACATCAGCAAGGGGATAGTAGAAGGAGCCATTCTGAAGGAAGGGGGCAACAGATAGCTGGGCTTCCGTTCCGTTCACCATAGCTGTGGTCTGCCCCTCCAACAGAGTAATGACAAAGGTTTGAGGGTCAGAACCGGTAGTGTCCACGGTAGAAACAGGCCTTTGAGATAGGGCTTCTTTGGAATGGTTTCCTGGACGGATGGTACAGGAAGAGAGTACCACACTTAGGCAGAGTGTCACCGCAATGAACTTTTTTAACTGAAGTCTCATTATGAAGCCACCTTTCATGGTTCCTCCGAAAGAAAAAGAATAAAAAGGCTGCCATAGTTATTCGTGTTAGTCTGGCGAACTCGGGCTGATCCGATATCTGAAAACACTGTGCTCCTTATTAGTAAAGACATAGTTTTTTGTATTATGCAACAAAAATTTTCAGAATTTGAAGCAAGGTTTCTTCTTTCAGTGGACGCTGGCTCTTGAGGAGTTCATATTAGCTCCATACTTCGCAGGATGCCCTGACAAATTATTTTCTGCTGCCCTGGTATTTTTCAAAGTGGGACAGGAAATTTTGCAGCTTTTGTGGCAGCGGCAACCCTACCTTTCCCACGTTTTCCAATATGCTCATTGCCTCATTGGCAATGTAAAACACGGTGGTCACGGTACGAAGGACGTCCTCGGAACCCAGCAGGAAACGGTCGATTATGCTGCTCAGGGACACCAGCGCAAAAATAGCGATCTTCTTGGCGATCCCATGGGCGCCAACATCGCTGGACAGCCGCTTATTGTGGATGGCAACACATACGCCGGTGATATAATCGATCACCACAAAGGCAACTAACGTATAAAATAGGCCGTCCATGTTGCCAAATATACTCTTGCCAAGATCGCTGAGCCATGATAAGGCCATTTCTGCTTCCATTTCGTGCACCCTTTCGTTGCTTTTCTTATACCGGTATAGTATATAGGGACTGGAAAAGGACGCAGAAGTAAATATGCCAAACCTCACCGGACTACCCGACTGTCATGGCGGCGTTTTCACATGAAAAGATCTGGAAGCACAAAGCGATTTGAAGCTGCCGCAGTCGCCGGCGCACTATTCCCATCCCAGGCGTCAGGACGTGCGGCAGAAGCACACCAGCAGTCCCCGGATAAATCTCTCTCGCTTTCGATCCCAATATCCACGGAGTTCTCACTCATCGCTGGCAGCGGCGGGGACTGGTACACCATCGAGAACGGAAATTTGGTGGGCTGAGGAGAACTGCACGGCGGCACAGATTACGACAATAATTTTCTTGCTTTCCGAACAATGCCTAGTTTACAATCCCTTCGATTAGTATTCTTTATGATGTGTAGGCGCCTACAAATACTAAACAGGAAGGATGTCGACTCATGGCATACGGAACATTTAAAGGGTTGAAAAGCAAGTACTACAGTGAGGTAACGTATACTACAGACAGCGCATATTCCGGGATAAGTATCTTTATCACAGATCCTAAAACGATGTCTCTTGAAGAGGCAATTTATACGACGGGTAATAAGAAACCCCTAGCTCAGATGAATCCTCCCGGGATTGCGGCGAATAAGGTTGTCGCAAAGACAAACGCAGCAGGCTTTGATACGTATGGGCCGGACGGTATGTCCTTTGTTGGCTGGCACTATGTCGATGGAAAATATTATTTATCCGGCGAAAAGCTCAGTGGAATCAATGATACCAAGTTGAAGAACTATATCAATTATCAGCCTTGGAGAAAATATCCTGCCTTTTGTATCAAAACGGACGGAACTGCTACCATCCGCTGGATGAACCATGACCGCCTCAAGGTGGCGGCCCCGTACTGTAAGACTATCATTTCCGCCTTTCATGCCCTGGTCTATGACTCTAAGTCGGTTTTTGAGTATACTGTGCGAGACAAAGATGATGATAAGCGTATTATTGCCGATTGGGATGACCTAAATAATACGAACTATCATCACAACAACACATTGGCAAATGGAAGCACAGAGCTCAAATCTAATCGCACGCTGTTGGGACATAAGGCAAACGGAGCGTTTGTGCTAGTTTGCACATGGTGCGGAATGGATCTGAGGGTAGCCGCGAAAATGATGGCCGATCTTGGGTGCGATTACGCCGTAAATATGGACGGATCTTCGGCTATCAGAATGCGTGTTGCGAGTGGGTATACCAATGGTGTTAAAGACCCTGGCCAGGTATGTGGCAACAACAATACCAAGCAAGACTACTATGGTACAGCTTCCTGTGTTTACCTGACCTGATTTGCTTTAAGCGGCCCAAGTCGAAACTTGGGCCGCTTTTTGATAGATATGAGAGCCTGTGGGGATAGTGTTAAGAGGTATGTTTTCAGACTTATAGCTCCTAATTTCGCCCTAAAAGGGTCAGGACTCTTGATACTGTAGCAACCGCTTCTCCTCTGGTAAAAGACTCTGCAGGATAAAATTTCGTCTCCGTGTATCCGGAAATCAAGCCATTCTCAACGGCAATTTCAATTACTCCAAAATTGTCAACCTGCATATCGGGCACTAGATCATCAAATGGTGGTTCCTCCACGACCATCGTTAAGGACTCTTCAAATCGGCCGAGCATCCGTACTGCGAATATGGTCGCCTCATAGCGCGAAATGCCCTCGTCATGCGGCAGCACAAGATAACTTCCATAGTCGCCCAATACTACCAGTCCTGACGCGAACCCAAGCTCAACCCATCCTTCTTTACTGGCCCAGCCGTCATCGGCCAAAGACAGCACCTCTTTGGGCACTTCCGTAGACTGGAGCACCTCTTTTGCCCGTTGACTGCCCGGGACAATATTAAGGGCCGCCAACATCATTTTTGCATATTCCCACCTGGTTATAGGCCTGTCTGGCCAAAATCTTCCGTCTGGGCAGCCGTTTACCCAGCCATCTTCTGCTGCTTGCTCGATGAGTGCTTCATACTTGTGCCCTGAAATGTCAGAAAAGGTGCTTGTTTCAGATGCCTTAGCAACCCCTGGCCCCGTGAGTAGCAAAGACGTGATGAGCAACAGCCCCAAAGTCTTAACAATCCATCCATTCACACTTCTTGTATTCCTAATTGTGCAACCGGAATACATGCCTCCTTCCATCGTTTTATTCAGCCGAACTCGATTTTCGCAGGGGAGAAATCTTAAGCGAGTTCTTGAGATATGCTTATATTTTATAAGACAAACGATTTGCTAGTTTGCAACCGATTTCTCTAGCTGTTTAAAAATATTGTTGATTCTTTCATGTGCCAGACCGATATAAATTCCGCTCTCGCAGGTGTGCCCGAGGACACATATAATAAAGGCCAAAACTCTTATTTGAATATGTGATCTAATTGGCGAGGTTTGTGCTACTGCGATTGCGGTTGAGTTTATTGTTCGAACAAGTAAAGGATCTATAAAATAAGTTCTCCCTTCATGGTTGGAGTTGTTCCCTTCTCTTTTGTGGAGAAGGGATTTTTCAAACAATCACTGGCTCAGATTTACTCTTTGGAGCCTTTTCCCTCTCTATAAAGCATCCATCTAAAGGAGGGGAGTCCCGATGCCTTAATAGCTGATCCTAAGCAAATTACCCGGTCCCAGTTAGTGTCGTTATATCCAAGTTATATCCAATGCTCATTTACCTCGGGAATATACTTTAAAAGGAGACTTTCAAGTATGGCAACTTACACGATCAGTCCGCTGTCCGCACCGACCCGCTCCCTCAATATTGCAAGCAGCGCGAGTATCACCAATGGCACGCAGGTCAACATCTACGCGACCTCCGGCAGTAATGACCAGAATTGGGTTGTTGATTCCCTTACCTCCACTAGCAGACAATATATCAAGCACTTTTCCAACCAGGCCTATGCCCTGAACGCATACCGTTCCGGCACCAATTGGAACTGCACCTTGCGTAAAGCTTCGGGCAATATTGACGGCTACGTAATTCTTACCAAGGTTGCGAACAAGACCAACGTTTACACCATCAGACTGTCTGAGTACTCTAACCGCTATTTGACTGCTGACGGAACGGGGAACAGCGCTAAGTGTTCCTGGCGAGCTTCTACCGGAGGTACTGAACAGCAGTGGAAGTTTACTAAAGTAAGTACTGGAGGTTCTGGAAGCGGTGGAGCTACTAATGTATCAGAGATTCGAGCCAAATTCCAGAAGGTGGGGAACTATGATGGTGTAAATGGACTTCAGTGTGTAGACATTGTAAGATGGTATATTGATACATATACCACACTGAAGTCTACATCCGGACACGGCAAGGATTTAGTCGCAAATCTTGCGAATAACTATGGTCTCGCAATTGATAGCACTCCAAAAGCACCAGGGATTTTTAGCGTGGCTGGTGGATATAGCAAATGGGGATCTTCTGGCTCTCAATATGGGCATACCGGCATTGTAGTTTCTGTAGATACCAAGAACAAAAAAGCTACCGTTATTCATACAGGAAACTCGTTAGACGGCAAAAATCCAAATTCTTGGGTAGATACGTATTCATATCCGGCAACCGGAGTAACCTTTGTTTACCTGGGTAATTATCTGAAATAATGTTTATAAGCAGATAAGATCTCCAAAGAAGCTCTGTTAGATATGCGCACAATCCATATGATAATTTGCGAGATGGAAAACAGCGCCACTATTTGTATCGACAGGCCGCCCGCTGCCAATATACACAGCGGGCAGCCTGTCAAAAATTTAAGAAATAAATACACATCATCTGAATAATGTGTTTTCAAGACATGGGTTCATCAAGCATAACCGCATCGGCTATGTCCTGATTGGTATTTGATATTTCTGGGTCTGCAATAGACACTGGAGCATTACGCTTCACGACGTCTTCTCCTGTAAAATTCCAGCCGCCGCCAGGAGTAATTTCGTTTGTGTTCACCATAACTTCCATATCTCTATACATGAAAATTAGCCAACCTTCTCCGGTTCTCACCTCTTCCCCTAGCAGGTACTCATAATCATCGACCCCGATCAGGGAAAAGAAATCTTCAAAGGACATGTCATTTTCCATGTCTGGAAAAAGTATGTCTGCGGTTGTGAGAAAACCAGCGCATTTCAGTTGATCCTCACATTCGCTCATGACCTTTTCAGCATCGCCGCCCTGCGTTCTGAAAAAGTAATAAGCAAATTCCGCCTCCGGTTCCCCAAAACATACAGCGGCATTATCTGGGAATCCCCCCGGCCTTACAATCAATTCGCCTTCCGGATGCTCATTTTTTAATTCGATGAGTGTTTTTCCAATGTCATTCAAGAATTCAGGGGGGTGGTCACTGGGAGCTGCGGGCGCGCAGGCAGAACATAAGAATGATACAAGCAAAGATAGGATTGCAAAGGCTGCATTTCGTCTCATATAAATCTACTCTCCTCTCCATTCTGCGATCTCATTTTTATTGGGCTTTCAAATACTTAAGCAGTTTCCTTAATCCGTATTGCGGGATTGCTGCTGTGAATACCAAGACTCTGGAACCCAAATATCATCGCACAGATGTACCGCATCGGCAGAGCCGTCGCCCTCCTGGGGATGCAGCCAAAGCCCGCCATCCCAGTCCAGGGCTAAAATTCCTTGTTCACCATTTACTGCGCAGGCCACATTGTTCATGATCATGCTTGGGGTATCTGAGGCCAAGTAAATTGCCAATTCCGTGAAATAGTATTAAGACCAGCTCCAATCAGCCACTCTATAATAAGTGGGAACAGAAACCACATTCAAATCAGGATTCCAGGCGGAGCAGACGGGAGGGACTACCATGGGAAGCTGACAATAGGTTGCCATGACCTCATTGTAGAGCTCTGTGTAGACTGCTCGACGATCTTCTTCATTGGTGAGCCGTTCGCCTTCGGCAAAGAGCTCCTCAAAATGCTTGTAGTCGAACTTATCACCCACAAAGGAAATGGTCATAATACCAACGGATTCGCTGTGGGCCTGTTGACGGAAGTTATTAAAATCATAATTGCCGCTATCGTAGGCTACATAAAGATCGAAATCTTGAATAGCGGAGCGATCTACGGCGGCACCGTATTCCAAAGCGGTCAGTTTTGCAGTAATACCGGCCTCGGCCAAATTAGCTTGGAGCACAGTGGCATATGCTTCATTACGGCCGGCAGCCACTACAATTTCCCCAATATCAACGCCGTTAGGGTAGCCGGCTTCCGCCAAAAGCTCCTTGGCCTTTTCTACATCGTGGGGATATGTGATATCACATTCGGTCGGCGCAGCCTCAGCATAGTTTGGATTAATATATAGGTTGGTTACTGTGCCCAGGCCTTCGCATACGATCTGGTTCATGGCTTCACGATCCATTGCGTAGGCAATGGCTTCGCGCACCTTGTCATTGGCAAGAATATCGCTGGCCTCCCAGTTGATGGAGAGGAAGAAAATCTCATTAGATTGCCGTTCATCGGTGGCAAATTTGCCGGAATTTTTAATATCGTCCCAGTTAGCCAGGGGAACCGTCATCCAATCGATTTCTCCATTCTCCAGGGCGATCACTGCGGCGGCGTCATCTTCAATTACAACATAATTGATGGTTTTGATAGAGGGAGCACCCTGCCAATAATCCTCAAAAGCATTCAGCGTCCAGCTTGTGGTAGGTTTGTAGGCGTCTAGATCCCAGCTATACGGCCCGGTTCCGGCCAGATTTGCTACGGTGCCAAATTCGTCACCCTGTGACTCTACCTCTTTCTGGCTAAGGATTTTTACCTTATAGAAAGTATGAAGTATGGGGGAATACGGACGATCAAGGGTGATTCGTACATGCGTATCGTCTACAGCTTCCACATCTACAATCATATTGGTATAAGTGTTGTACTTGGAATTGGCCATGAAGTGCTCGTAACTGAAAACGACATCGGCTGATGTCATGGTTTCGCCATTATGAAACTTTACTCCATCCTGAAGAGTAATGTCATATATGGTTCCGTCATCACTGATTTCCACTTCTTTGGCCAAAAGTTTGTCATAACCGCCTTCAGCTTCGTTTAAAGCATAAAGCCCCTCATAAATTTGCTCGTTGACGGTAAGTACACCCGTCTCATTGGTATCTGCAGGATCAGTTGTCGGAAGAGCCATGTAATTGCGCAAAGTAATACTGCTGTGCTCGCCGTTTTCCTCTCCTGTGTTGGGTTCAGGTGACTCCCCACATGCAGATAAAGAGGTAATTAGCAGCATGCCTGCCAGCAGCAAAGAAGCTTGCTTTTTCATCTTTGGTCCTCCTTTTCAAAAAATAGAACGTATATAAGAACTCGTTCAATTATTCGCCCTTAAAAGAAACATACAACGTTTTTTGCTCTTTGTCAAGTGTAATATAGAAAAAAACAATTTCAATTTTATATTAAGAGAAATTGCACATAGAAATTAATATTTGCTCTTGTAACTTGCTAACTTTTGGGATAAAATTGATTCGGATATAGGAATTATTTCAGAAATAAGGAGTGAAATATAAATGGCAAATATTGGGCATCGTTCGACTCAGCGAGTAATGGAGATTCTAGAGTTAATCGCATTTTCTGGCGTAGAGGATGGTTTTTCTTTGACGCAGGTTGCAACAGTTCTTAAATGCCCTAAAAGCAGTATTTCTCCCATTTTACACACGCTTGCAGCCGGAGGTTATCTTTCCTATGACCAGGCGCAAATGAAATATACGATTGGCAGGCGCCTATTTGAGGTAGGAAATACATATTTAAATAATGACGATTTTTATGTGCAGACGTTGGCGATCATGCGCAAAGTAGTGGATCTCTGCTCAGAGTCCTGTCATTTAGCGGAATTGCGGGACGATAATGTCCTTTATCTGTTGAAAGTGGATTCTCCAGAACCCATACGCATGTTTTCGGCACCCGGTAAACGGTTGCCAGCCAATACTACTGCATTGGGGAAGGCGCTACTTTCAAAGAGTACATACCAGCAGCTGGAGAGCCGCTTTCCAAATGGGCTACCGCAAATTACTCCGCATACCATTACTTCCTTGGATGAACTCTACAAACAACTTCTCACAGTTCGCCAAACTGGTTTTGCATATGAAAAGGAGGAGAATTCTGAGTTTGTACAATGTATTGCGGTTCCGATAGAGAAAGAGGAGATGCCGGTAATGGCTTTAAGTGTTTCCATACCGACTTTTCGCTATACAGAAGAGAAAGGGGAGCGAATTAAACTTTTGCTCCAAGATGCACGGCAGGAAATTGAACGACTGCTTGTATGAAGAGCTGATTTTGTGTGAAATTTATATGTAATATTTGTCTATCTGGTAAACATAGTAAGAGTAAATTGTGCAAAAAGTACGAGGTAACTCCTTGGGGGGAATTGTCTCGTACTTTTTATATAAAAATGAAAAAAACTATTGACAATATTCGTGAGTATAGATATTCTACAGATAGACGTATATAAGAACCTGTACCTATATAAGTACAATTGAGGTTCGCCCGACCTCTTGCACAATGAAAGGAGTTATATTTATGATTATTGGCATTCCTAAAGAGCTGAAGGATAAAGAAACGCGTGTTGGCCTCATTCCTAAATGGGTTTTCAGACTGACAGAGCAGGGGCATACTGTTTATATTCAGAAAGGACTTGCTGAACCTGCCGGTATTGCGGATGAGGAGTATATCAACGTCGGCGCAAAAGTCTTGGAGACAATGGAAGATGTATATAACGCATGTGAGATGATCGTTAAATTTAAGGATTTAATGCCCGGCGATCTTGAGATGCCTTTCCGTAAGGGTCAGATGCTTTTCACAGCGTTTCATATGGCAGAAGGCACTGCCAAGCCGGAACAAGTGAAGCGTCTGTTGGAGGCAGGCATTACTGGTGTCTCTTATGAGGTTACCCGTTATCCTGATGGAAGTCGTGCTTTAACACGGCCTATGGGTGAGATTGCAGGTCGTATGGCACCTATTTTAGGTACACAGTATATCCAGCGTCAGTATGGCGGCAGCGGTGTAAGTGTGGTGCCAATTACTGGCGTAAAACGCGCCCGTATCGTAATTTTGGGTGGCGGACATGCTGGACTGTCTGCTGCGCAAGTAGCAGAGGGCTTGGGCGCTGAGGTTGTGGTATTTGAGAAGTCTATCGCACGACTGGAGTATTTGAGGAATATTTTGCACCACACTGATTTGCGCTATATGGATAAGATTTCCTTCGCGGCTGAAGTGGCACGAGCTGACATTCTGATCAACTGCATTTACTCTTATCCGGGGCTGGAGGTTCCCATTGTTACCCGCGAAATGGTGCGTACTATGCGCAAAGGATCTGTGATTGTAGATTTGGAAGGCGAGGGCATTATTGAAACTGCAAAATATACGACTATCAGCGATCCTTATTTTATTGAAGAAGGAATTGTGCATGTTGGTGTGACCAATATCCCCGCCATGGTACCGGATGCGGCTAACGAAACGTTTTCCCGCTATATTTTCCCCATTGTGGAGGACACGGCTAATTACGGCCTGAAAGAGGCATGTAAACGGAACCCGGTGCTTCGCTCTGGCGTCATTATGGTAAACGGCAAGATTACGCAGAAAGAGGTGGCTGATAGTCAGGGAGTTCCGTATACGCCCCTGGATGTTGATACGATGCTTTAATATTTAATAGGCGCTTATCGGCGGGCAGAACTGTCAAATACTTGGGCCGGTCTGCCCGCCTTTTATTTGCATTTACAGATATACGGAACGAGAGGTTTACTATGCAAGACGTATTTAAATGCATTTCAGATATTGGCATTGTACCGGTTGTTAAACTAACAAATCCACAACGAGATGCCGTTCCGTTGGCACGCGCACTGATTGCGGGTGGAATACCCATTATGGAAGTGACATTTCGCGCTGCTGGTGCAGCCGATGCGATTGGAATGATACGAAATAATTGTCCAGAGATGCTCGTTGGGGCTGGCACAGTCCTGAGCCTATCTCAAATCGATGAAGCACAGGCGGCAGGTGCGCAGTTTCTCGTGACACCTGGAATGGATCCCTTGCTAGTTGAATATGCCAAAGAAAAGAGAATCCCTGTTATTCCTGGGTGCTCTACAGCATCAGACTGTCATGCAGCATATCGTCTAGGGCTGTCAATTATTAAGTTTTTCCCGGCAGAGGCATCTGGCGGGATTAAAAAGATGAAAGCGCTTCATGGCCCTTTCCCTATGTTTCAAGTCATGCCGACAGGAGGGATCTCGCTGAAGAATCTGAGAGAATACAGTGCGTGTTCCTTTGTCGCGGCTTGTGGCGGTTCCTATATGGTTGCAGAGGATCTGGTAAAACAAGGCCACTGGGATGAAATTTCTGAAATCTGCAAGCAGTCTATTGTGATGGTGAAAGAAGGTAGAGCGCATGCCTAAAATTATAACATTTGGTGAGATTATGCTGCGGCTATCTCCACATGGATACCAGAGGCTATTCCAAAATGATCAGATGGAGGCTACTTTCGGTGGTGGGGAAGCCAATGTTGCAGTTTCTCTCTGCAATTATGGCGATGAGGCAGTTTTTGTCACGAAGCTGCCTTCAAATGCGATAGGTCAGGCCGCAATCGATTGTCTCCGATCCTTTGGTGTGGATGTATCCTACATTGTGCGCGGTGGTGATCGGGTTGGTATTTACTATTTGGAGAAAGGTGCCTCACAGCGAGGATCTGTCTGCCTATATGATCGGGCCCATTCATCTATTCAAGAGGCAATCAGCAAAGAGTTTGATTGGGACACCATTATGGACGGAGCAGATTGGTTCCATTTTACTGGAATTACGCCTGCACTTGGAAACAATATGCTGGATGCGTGCCTAAAAGCATGCGAAGCTGCACATAGAGCTGGAGCAAAGGTTTCCTGCGATATCAATTACCGTAGTAAACTATGGAGCCGGGACGAGGCTCGCGACGCCATGACGCGTTTATGCCATCATGTAGACGTATATATTGGAAATGAAGAAGATGCCAAGGATGTATTTGGCATCATTGCCGATGATAGCGATATTACAATGGGCAAATTAAGTAAAGATGGGTATAAATCGGTTGCTGCCAAACTGGTTCAACAGTTTGGCTTTGAAAAGGTTGCATTTACTCTTCGCAGTTCTACATCGGCCAGCGACAATGAATGGGCCGGTATCCTGTTTGACGGTAAGAGGTGTTATTTCTCTAAAGAGTATCATTTGCACATTGTGGATCGTGTGGGCGGCGGTGATTCTTTTGCGGCAGGCTTAATTCACGGCTTGCTAACGGAATCTGAGCCGCAGGCTGCATTGGAATTTGCTGTGGCCGCTTCTGCTTTGAAGCACTCAATCGAGGGAGACTTTAATCGAGTAAATGTTTGTGAAGTAAGGCGACTTGCCCAAGGAGATGGTTCTGGGCGGGTACAGCGATAACGGTAAAATACGAAAGCAGAGTAAGCGGGTTTAAGGAAGCAGCTCTACTCACCTTCGGGTGGGGCAAGCAGAGAACCTAGCTTGCCGCAAGCGGCAGCCTGGCGCATTTGCGGGCGTGGCCCGCACCCACTCTCCGGGAAGGGGCAGACGCCCACAGGAAGACCCCTGTCACGGCCGTGTGAGCCCTGTGTGCCGTTTTCGGAGTGAGGATGGAGCGGTGCCCATGTCAAGGGTACTTGGACGGCGTTGGGCCGTGTGTGGGGCGGCGGCTGTCTGGGACAGTCATGACGAGATGATCCTGGCCATCCAGAGCATCCAATTCCAGAAGAAGAACGCCTCCGGGAGCCCTGTTTGGGGCCCTTTGGAGGCGTTCGATTTTCGTACTAGGATAAAGAACCGCCGTGGTAACCCCGGCGGTTCAGCCACAAAGCCCCACAGTGCGGGGCTTTTTCAAAGACCGGATACCGCCGCTATTTTTGCCTGCCCAAGGGTTTAGCGCGGTGGTCTTAGAAGAAAACCAAAGCTTATCAACCGGTTCCGGCCTTTTTGACCGCCGCTGTGGCCTGAAGGATGCAAAATTTGCGTCGCAAAACAAAGAAAAAAGCCCTTTCCGAAGTACAACTGCGATGGTGTTGACAATGAGAAGCTTTTCCATAAAGGCCAGTTCTCAAATGTGAATTGTTTGATAACTCTGCGCCGTTGACCTGGCTATTTTGTGCCTTTTGCGGTATGTTGTGTTGCTGCGAAGGAGGCGAAAGCCATGAGGAAAGTACTGGAGGATTTGTACTACGGCGAAATCCGGACCCACGACCGGGAGATCGATATGGACTCCGAGCTGGGGAAAGCCGTGGGCCGGGCGGAGCGGTGTAAGGAAAAGCTCGCCGCCCTGCTGGAGGGGGAGGCCAAGGCCCTTCTGCTGCGGCTGATCGATGCGGACAGCGAAATCAGCAACACCCTGGCGCTGGAGAATTTCATCCAAGGCTTCCGGCTGGGGATGAGGCTGGCAATGGAGGGCCTAGATGAGGCAGAGGGGGTGGACAGAGCATGAGCAAGCGGAGAGCCAACGGGGAGGGAAACCTCCGCAAGCGCAAGGACGGCCGCTGGGAGGGCAGGTACACCGCCGGCCGCGACCCAGAGACGGGCAAGGCCATCTACAAGAACGTTCTGGGTAAAACCCAGGCGGAGGCCAAGGCAAAACTGAAACAGGCAATCGAGGAAGCGAAGGGGCTGGATGCGGCCAAGGTTGGCCGGTACACCGTGTGCCAGTGGATGGAGATATGGTTTGAACACTACGCCAAGGTGAAGGTGCGGCCTTCCTCCCACCAGACCTACCGGGGTTATATCGACAACCACATCAAGCCCAGCATTGGCAAAATCCCGCTGGAAAAGCTCACTTCTCTGGAATTGCAGAAGTTCTACAAGAAGCTGCTGGAGAAGGGCAGAGTAGACCGGCTGGAATCCAGGCACCAGTCCAAAGGACTCAGCGCCAAGACGGTGCGGAACATCCACCAGATCATTTCCTCGGCCATGCAACTGGCCCGGGAGCAGAAACTAATTACCGCCAATCCTGCGGAGGACTGCGCCCTGCCCAGGCTGGAGCACCGGGAGATGCAGACCCTGCCGGTGGAACAGCTCCAGTCCTTCCTGAGAGAGGCCAAGGACAGCGGGGTGTTTGAGCTCTACTACCTGGAACTGACCACTGGCCTCCGACGGGGAGAACTTCTCGGTCTCAAATGGGAGGATATTGATTTAGAGCGGGGCGACCTCCGGGTTCGGCGGCAGATCGCCCGGATCAACGGCGAGGTGGTGGAGGCGCCTCTGAAAACAAAGAACGCCTACCGCACCCTGCCGCTGGCAGAGGATACGATAGGCGTTCTGGAAGCACAGAGGAAGAAAACGGGAGACAGCCCCTGGGTATTCCCCAGTCCCACCGGCGGGCCGATCTCCCCGGACAGTGTGCTGCGCATGCTCCACCGGGTGCTGAAACGGGCGGGCCTGCCCAGGGTGAGGTTCCATGATTTAAGGCACACATTTGCCACCCTGGCCCTGCAGAACGGGGTGGATGTGAAAACGGTGTCTGGGATGCTGGGGCACTTCAGCGCCGGGTTCACCCTGGACACTTACGCCCACGTGACCACGGCATCCCAGCGGCAGGCGGCAAAAACCATGGGAAACCTGCTCTCCAGCAGCCTCCAAACTTGATTGAGCCAGACTGTCGTGTCCAGTCTCTAGGGAACAACTTAAGATCCCGTATGGGTCACGGTTTGGGTCAAATAAAAACAGCAAAAATAATGAACCAAGAAAAGTGATGAAAACAAGAGAAAACCCGTCAGAATCCACGGATTCTGACGGGTTTATGGAGTGTAAGACCAATTGAGATATTTGCGGAAATCCATGATTTTCAAGGCTTTGCGGGTCTTCACCCATTATTTTTTGGCGTTTTCGCTGCGATGGCTGTGGATTTTCCACCCGAGGGTCAATTTTAGTGTTCGACCAAAAAAGATGTCTGCTTTATCCATGCCGAAAGATTGACTGAGTGAAGCGCCTGCTTCATCGGACACATTATCCAAGGAGTTCGTCCAGCAGGTAGTTGTATTCCGGCAGCTGATCCGTGTACTCTTTCATCCATTCCCGCATAGCTCGCTTTTCCAGATTGGTGGCTTCCGTGTAATCCTCGCTGTGCCCTTCCTGCTCCATAAAGTCGTATGCGAGATTCTGATAGATCTCTTTCACCAATGTTTCGGGATCTTCCAGTCGTGTTACATCGGAGTCATCAATGGAATCCGCCGCAGGCAGGCCAAGCAGAACATACCCGAACTTTTTCGAATAGACCACATCGAGCAATTCAGAGCCTTCAATGTAGTTCTGGAATACCCCAAGGACCCTCTCAAGCTCACTTTTCTTTTCCTCTAATGAACTCATGGCAACATCTCCTTCCTGCCGGAATGAGCAACTTTCCCGGTCTGGTGTATGTGGTTCTTTTATTATACCGCATTTTATTTGGCCGTGGAAGAGAGGTGGGACGGGAACTTTTCCCAATCACATGGTCTGTTCCATCGTTGCCACCCGGAAATAACCATGAGAATATGCGGGGGCCAGATCAATTTCGCCATCTGGGCAATAGACCCGAATTCCTGCTGCGGTCAACTTTTCTCCAATTGCCGCCAAACCTTCGGCGTCACGAGCCAGACGGTCGCCGTTCATCACCAGCACACGGTCATAGACTCCATGTCGTGCATCACGGATCAGCGTTCGAATGCTCTGTCGGTTTGCGTCCAAGCCGCTCTCATATTGGAGCATCTCTGCGGAAATCGAAAAGCCAAGCTGGCCGGCGAGGCTTCGGAGTGCGGTGAGCTGCTGGTTTATGGCGAGACGATTGCTTTCCGTAGACGCTCCATCTACCCGGCAGTATAGGCAGCACTTAGACATCTGATTTGACCTCCTTGAACGAATTTGGGGAGACGCTACCACTCAGCCCTGACATTCATCCCGGATGAAATCATACAGGGCTTCCGGTTCCTTCAGGCACCACTTAGTTTTTTCATCATCGGTCCAGACTTCATAGTCCGGGGCGGCATCGTAAAGCCACCAGCTGATATAGTCGTACTGGTCGTTGACCGCTTCCTTCAGTACATCCAGCAAGGCGGCAAGAAGCGGTGCTCCGCCCTCAAATACGAAATGTCCGTCTCCCATCAGGGTGAGTGCCTTACTGAACTGTTCGTCTCGATCCTTTTGCGCTTGGATCTTTCGCAGGGCTTCACAGAAGGTTTCCTTGGACAGCATTAAAGTCCCCCTCCCGGATTCTCCCCCTCCGCTTCCTGTTCGGCTTTCCATTTCAGAAGCAAGGAGATGGCCAACTCCTGAGTAGCGGGATCGACGCAGAACTCGAAGAACTTCACAGCCAACATTTCTGGCGTCAGCCCCATCGGGGCGATTACCGCTTCCAACTGTTCCAGAAGCTCCGCATCTACTTGGATTTCCACGAGCTCATATTGCTTTTCATCCATGGTGCGTTTCCTCGCCTTCCGAAGATTCCTTCCGCAACTCGTCCAGTCGCTGCCGGAACAGCTCCTGGAGCTCCTTCCAGACCTGCGGCTGCTTGAGGGTCACTATCGGCTGGTTCAGTTCCCGCTCCAGATCGGCGACAGCCACCGAAAGCGTCTTTTCATCGAACAACTGGTAGTGGCGACGAAGATACTGGACGACCGCCGCACTCTCCTCATCTTCGCTGCGCATGGCATAGCGGAGGGCGCTGTTGATGACACAGGAAAAGTCATCCACATAGTCAAGGTTGAACCAGGAGGCTGGGCAGAGAACCAGGTCATCTTTGCCTTCCTCGGTGATCACCAGCCCAATGTCCTCGCGGCTTATCCTTTCCAGCACGGTGTCCAGGTCATCTGCCAGTGCTTGGCGTGAGATGCGTTCCATGCTTTCCAGAGGTTGTAAAATCGGCATCCTTTCCTTCCTCCTATCGTCTTCTTTGATTTTGCCAGATGTGAGCACCCGACTCAAGCTGTGCCACAATCGAGGATATGGCTCCTGTTCTCCATATCGGTTTAAATGTGCGCGGATCTCTGCCACAGCGGTGAAACGGGTAGCTTCGTCCAGACGGCTCAGGTTCCGGCAGGTGAATTCCGCGACTATGCCGGGCATATAAGTGTGCCGCCCCAGACTGTACTGGATCGCTGCCAGAACGATATGCCGCAGCCCTCCATCTAAAATGGGAGCGAGGATTCTCACGGAGAACAGCAGCCCGGTGCTTCCTTTTTGGGACTGGAGAGAGAGGCCGTTTCGCTCGGCTCGTTCCATCGTGTGCGTCCAGTCCTGCCGTGCGATGAAACCGGCTACAGGAGCCACCTCATAAAAGCCTTTTTTATGTCTCACGGCTGCACCTCAAGCCCGGCTTTTGACTGACCTTTATACAGAAGATTGTTGGCCTCCATCTCCTCAAAGGTGACCGGCTCGAAGTGATTGACATCCACTCCGGCATTCAGCATTCTCTCGTTTGCCTGGATGAGCGGCCAGTAATCCGCGTCGGTATTGCCGTGGATGTGGCCAAAGACCATGTAGCAGCGCATGATGTGAGGCCAAGACATCATGGGGTAGTGACAAAGTGTGTACTGCCGCTTCTCGTCTGCGACATACAGCAGGTTATTGACGCTTTCAAAGAATCGTTCTGTCTGACAACTCCTGATCCATCCCCTGTCATGATTCCCAAGGATGAGATGTTTCTTCCCCCGCAGCCGCCGCAGGTATTCCTCCGGCGGCTTTTGGCTGCGGTAGATCAGGTCGCCGAGGATATAGACAGTATCCTTCCCTGTGACCTTGTGGTTCCAGTTTTCGATGAGAGTTTCGTCCATCTCCTCGATATTGGAAAAGGGCCGATTGCAAAGGCGGATGCAGTTTTCGTGACCGAGATGCAGGTCAGAGGTAAAGAATATCATGGGGTTTCACCCTCCTTCTTCATCCTGGGAACTGGGATTGGCTGCCATCGGCAGTATTTTGCAAGTTCATCCTGACGCTCCCGAGGCAGGTTCATAAAATCGACAATGCTCTCTCCCGGAAACCTGTCGTGGCAGTAGGCGGGAAAGACTCCATCCGGCACGATGCCGATGGACTCCGCTCCGGTCAGGCGGGCCTTCAGTTCCTCTGTGTTTCGGATGCATACGGGAACGCCTGCCCGATAAAGCGCCAGGAAGAAACGGACCGCCTCAATCGTCCGGGTCTCCGCAAGACCGGCCACCACCAGATAGTAGCCATGCGCATCTTGGTGTACGATGCAGTCGATGTGGGTGCTGTTGCCGCCCCGGCATACCTCCCAGGGGTGACCGGTGCGGGGACGCTCCTTCAGCCACCGTGCAAAAGCTTCGGGGGAATCTCCGTCCAGCTTGGACAGTCCCTCGTCCCGCCCATCGGCGTGGAGAGCGTACTGCTCTTTTTCCGATTTCTCCGTTCCAGTGTATCCCATGGCCCGATAGCCCAGGGCACAGAAGTGATAGAATTCGTTTGCGGTCACGGATGGGAGCCGCTTGTTATTTTCCAAAGGATACCCAACCGCCGAGGTGAGAAACTCCTCCACCTCCTGCTGGGAGAAGTCCTGGAAGAACTCCTCCTTCCACTGTGGGAATACCCTCCACAGATCCCGGCGCAGGATGGTTCCGGTTCGATGCCAGATGGGCAGCTCCCGCTCCACCAGTTCCTGATAAGAACCGGTTTCCACCATCTGAACGGTGTCCCGTACCGCACCCTCCAGCCAGGCGGTGAATGGGGCGATGTCATAGGGGAAGGCGCGCTCTTTGCGGCTGTCCACCTCCAGCACATGCCGATGCCCCAAGAATATTGCCCGATACCCGATCTTCTGATCCTCGCCGGCGGCAAAGTGGAACCACGCTGCCTCCTCCGGGAACTCGGAATGCCACCAGGTTTCAAACTCCTCAAAGCTCTCCACCTGGCCGTCCGCCCGCAGCTCCTCAAAGCTGCCGAAGTCTTCAATGGTACCTCGCTCCGCACGGAGCCATAGTTCCCAGCTTGTGTTCTCCGGGCCTGGCTCCAGCCGGTGGAGAAGGCGGAAGATCCGGTCGATGGCCGCATAGGATGTCTCGTCATAGGTGAAGGAGCAGTTGATGTTTCGGTATTCCACCCGACCCAGCCAGTTGATGTAGTGCTTGATCTCCGGCGCTTTCATGTTTCCACCTCCTCAGTATCCGTATCCCCATCCTCCGTTTCCTCAAACTGGAGCCGGAAGAGGGCAGTGTGCTCTCCCACAAGAGCGGGATATTTGTAATAGACATGGCGGCAGAGGGTTTTGTACAGTTCGAGGAGCCTCGGATTATCTCCGAAGTCCACAAGCCCGTCCATGATTCGCTCGATCTCCCGCTCCTCGGTGATCCTGCCGTTCAACACCTGTTCTACCAAACGGCTGTATTGCTGATATGCGGCGTCCATTAGGCGGGAAATCTCCTGGACGATCTCACGGATTGCGGCAAAGCACGCCTCCTGCTCCTTGGCCTCCGGCCTTTCTTCCTCTGTCATAATGTGTCCCCTCCCGTCAAGAGCTGCGGCGCAGCCTCCACACTGTGGAAGAGGAAGTGCATCCGGTCGACGCGCTTGTCAATATGCCAGTGCCCACAGAACCAGTGGTCGTATCTGAGCTTCTGCTCAATCTCCTCCAGCCATTTTTCGGTAGAGTCATCCACGGTACTCTGGTCGATCATCGGAAGAAATGCTTCCTGCGGTTCATACTGATAGGGACAGGTGTGGGAGAGAACGGTGTCTACCTGCCAGCCGCAGGAGCACAATGTCTGGATGACCTTGTCCTTGATCTCCTGGGAAGGCTGCTCATCCGGCCACCAGCCGTAACCTCTGGCCAGCCGGTAGAATTTGTCCACGCTGTAAGCTCCGCCGATGACCAAATGTCGGAGACCTTCCAGATCAAAGATCTCACCATCCATAGCAAACAGCAGGCGGGGAAAGGCTTCCTCTACCCAGACTGTCCCGCCGTTCCACTGCTTCGTGCGATAGGAAGGGATGCTGGCCGGCCGGATCTCATGGTTGCCGTGGATGCAGAGCATCGTCGGCTTTACGGCGGCAAGAACTCTCTTCATCTCTGTGTCTCGCCGGTTTCGGTAGTAGTTCGCTCCTACATCTCCAAGCAGAACCAGAGTATCCTGCTCTGTCAGCTTCTTGCTGTCGCAAAACTGTATGACCTCATAGGGGTCTCCGTGGATATCACCCGTGTAATAGATCATTGGTCATTCCACCTTTCTTTTCTCATTATACCAACTCGGAAGACCCATATCCGGGACTTTCCAAAAACATATCCACTGTTCCAAAAATATATCCACCTTTACTGGCATAGATCGACCGGCAGTCAATGCTCGTGACTTCCGGTTGATTGCTTTCTCAGGTTCAGACGGTAAAATCAAAGTTATCTGGTTTACCGTATCTGCCTTGATGCTCTTTCAAGGAGGCTTTCAGCGATTTTATAACATCCAGGAGAATCATCATCTCATAGGTACTGCAATCCGAAAGGAGCAGGGCGATTTCTTCGCTGGCGCACCGTTCAGTGCTGATGATTTGCTCCATCAAAAGCCGGTCGGGAGATACGCCCAAAGCATTGGCGATAAGCACAAAGGTGTCAAGGCTCATGCTCTTGATCCCGCTCTCTATGTAGCTGATGTAAGATGGCGTTTTATCCACCAGTTCAGAGAGCATCGCTTGCGAAAGGTGGTTGCGCTGACGGACTTCACGGATGTGTTTTCCAATGACTTTGTAGTTCAGGCTCATAATAAGACCTCCAAAAAATTTTGCAGTCTTATTATAGTGTTTAGATTATATCATCAACTCGACCTTATATCAATTTCACCCCAAGTTGATATACTCTTAGAAATAGATAATCTGGAGAATATATTTGAGGGGGGAAGCCGATGACGGAACATGAATTGACCGAGAGCCAGTTGGTCGGCTCCCGTATTCGAGATGCGCGGATCAATCGCCGGATGAGCCAGGCCGATCTTGCTGCAAAGGCCAATATCTCGCTGCCCCATGTCAGCAATATCGAAAAAGGCAAGACGAGCATGAAGTTGGAAACCTTTATCCGAATCATCGAAGCCCTGCAAGTGTCTGCTGATTCCCTTCTTCGGCCCGATGTGCCGGAGGTGAGAAGCCTATACCAGAGCGAGTTTGACGAGCTGCTGGCCGACTGCTCTCCCAAGGAGCTGGATTCCATCCTGAAGATTGTTCGTGAGTTGAAATCCACTATGGCCAGACGGGATGACAATACCTGAAAAATTGCGAGCTGGAATTGCCGGCTCGCTTCTTTTTTTCTCATCTATCGACCAGAAGTCAAGGTGTTGACTTCTGGTCGATTTTGTTATTAGTCTGCAGATTATATAATGGCCTGGAAGAGAAATAACACAGGGGGAGCAAATATGTCAGATCTGGCCGTTCAAAATAGAGAGTCAGAGCAGGAAGTTATGCCCTCATTTGATTTCCTGCTGGAAAGGGAGACGGAACGAAACACCCTTTTAGCGGAACATCGTGCCTGGTTAAAGGAAATCAAGCGGGAACGCCCGCTTCCCAAAACACATTACCGTGTGGCGGTATACATCCGCTACTTCAACCAGACCCGCTATGAGGACTATCTCTCAGCTCATAAAAAGCAATTTCTTGATACACTGGCTCTCTGCCCAAACTGGAAGTTTGTCGGTTTCTATGTGGACGAGGGCAGCACTGCGCCCAATATGGAGAACGCTCCGGAGTGGTCAAGGCTCCTTCAAGACTGCTACGAGGAAAAGGTCAATCTGATCATTACCCAGAAAGCAAGCAATATCTCGAAGAAGCTCTCCGAGCTCTCTTTCTGTACGCGCCTCTTGGCAGCACTCCCAAAGCCAGTGGGCGTTTACTTCGTTTCGGAGGATATTTATACGCTGGCTTCCTATTACCAGGAGGATCTACACGACCCCTACTTTTTGCCAGATCCCGGTTGGAAGATACTCCCTGATGACGAACCCCGGAGGGAAATGCTGCATGATTGACAAGTCCACACGCAAACAGCTTGCGGAACGGAAAGAACGGGTCCGCCGGCGTATCAACACAAAAGTTGACCCGGAGAACTATGAATTCATTCCGGCTAAAAAGCCCATCGACTATTACGATAATGATATAAGGCAGCGGGTCGCCGTGTATGCCCGTGTCTCCACAGACAATGTCCAGCAGACTTCCTCCTATGAGCTGCAAAAGAAATACTATGAAGATTTTGTTGTGCATCATCCCAACTGGACATTGGTCAAAATCTATGCGGATGAGGGGATTAGCGGAACTTCTCTGGCTCATCGGGACGAGTTCAACAGCATGATCGCCGATTGCCGCAGCGGGAAAATCGATATGATCATTACCAAAAGCGTGTCTCGCTTTGCCCGAAATGTGGTGGACTGTATCAGCATGGTGCGAATGCTTGCGGAGCTGCCCAGTCCCGTCGGAGTGTTCTTCGAGAGCGAATGTATCTTCTCCCTCAAAGACGATTCCCAGATGGCGCTTTCGTTTCAGGCCACCATGGCTCAGGAGGAGTCTCACATCCGCAGCCGGAGCATGGAAACCTCCTTGCGGATGCGGCTGGACGGAGGTCTGCCATTGACGCCCAAACTGCTGGGGTATTCTCACGACGCAGATGGAAACCTGGTCGTCAACCCGGATGAAGCCCCCACGGTAAAACTCATCTTCTATATGTATCTGTATGGATATTCCACCTCCGACATTGCGGCGGCGCTCACCGAGCTGGGCCGAAAGACTTATCTGGGAAATGTCAAGTGGACATCCAACTCCATTGTCCAGGTCCTTCGCAATGAGCGGCATTGCGGGGATGTACTGACCCGGAAGACCTTCACCCCCAACTATCTGAACCACAAGGCCAGAAAGAATCGGGGGGACAGACCCCAGAGCCTTTACCGGAACCACCACGAGGGCATTGTTTCCAGAGATGATTTCATTGCGGTTCAGCATCTTCTGAACAACTCCAAGTATGGCAACCGCTCCATCCTCCCGGAGCTGCGGGTGATCGACAGCGGCCTGCTCAGAGGGTTCGTGACCATCAATCCCCGCTGGGCTGGATTTAAGCCGGCGGATTATTACCAAGCGTCCGCCAGTATCCATCCGCCCGATGAGCAGCAGGCGGATGCATCCCTGCCCTCGAGCATCACATTGGTTCCGGGAGATTTTGATATGAGAGGCTTTGAAATCGCCCGCAGTGAATTCTTTGATAATTATCACCGTCCCTATGTACTGTTTCAAGATAAGAGAATCAAGTTCAGCACCACATGTGTTCGGTCTTTTGGGAAAGACAACCATGTGGAGCTGCTGGTCAACCCTGTGGAGATGAAGTTCGCCGTCCGTACAGCGGCGAAAAGCAGCCGCAACGCAGTCGTGTTTTCCAAGCTGTCAGACGGAAAGTATCAGCCCAGGGATATCGCCGGTGCGGCCTATGTAGAAACGCTTTTTCAGTTATTCGGCTGGAGTCCGGATTTAAAATACCGGATCGCCGGAGCGCTGTTTCAAACTGAAACTGAATCTGCGTATATTTTTGATGTCAATGATGCGGAAGCGTTTATTAAATCGTACCTGCTTTCCGGTTCAAAAAGCACGGAACAGGCAAAGGAGCCTGTACAGCCCCTTTCTGTCTCCGGCAAACGGGTGCGGGCAGTCCCGGAGGAGTGGATCGGCTCTTTTGGCAAGCAATATTACCTCCACCAACAGTCTTTCCCGCCCGTCTGCGATCAGAGTGAGGAAGACTGGAAAATCCGCATGGAGGGCCAGTTGTATGAAACCGGGCAGAAACTCCGCGTGACAGGATTTGACGTGCTGCGTGACTATATCTGTCAGGAACTCGGTCAGTACGGGAAGGAGGAATCCTAAATGTTCGAAGAAAGTCGGGAAAATACCGGCGGTGTAATCGCCGGAATGCTTCGTTCCCTGGAGGACGGGCATTTGGATATTGTTCCGTCTGCTGAATTAAAAAAAGCGGAACTGGCAGCTTCTCCCGCAAACAACAGTAGTGATGAGGTCCTGGAGATGGCCGGTGACTTTAACTACGATGGCTACCAAGTGGTACGCCGTGAGTTCTTCGCCCATATTAATGAGCCGTCTGTAACTTTCAACAATTACAAATTTTATGTAAATACCGCCTGCCTGAACCGCTTCCCACAAGTTGATTATGTGCAGGTATTGGTCAATCAGGAGAGCAGGATCTTGGCGATCCGTCCATGTCGGGCGGAAGATCGGGATGCCTGCGCCTGGTGCACCAACGGCTCCGGCAGACGTAAACCGAAACAGATTACCTGCAAGATTTTTTTCGCCAAAGTGTTTTCACTGATGGACTGGAATCTGGACTATCGATATAAACTCCTCGGGCGGATAATCCATGCCAAGGATGAGTGGCTCATCGCATTTGATCTCACAGCGACCGAAGTGTATCAGCGGGTGCAAAAAGACGGCCAGAAGCCCAAGTCTTCTCGAACTCCCGTGTTTCCGGAGGGCTGGAAGACGCAGTTTGGACTCCCGTTCCGGGAACACCAGAAATCTATGCAGGTAGACATTTTTGAAGGATATGCTGTATATGGGTTGCGCGATAACATAGCTCCTGCTGCATCAGAGCAGTCAGACGAGGCTGCCTCTGATACTGGTAGTAAGTCCGTTTTGGGAGGACAAGGACATGAATCATGAAAATCAATTGCAGGCTTACTTAACGCTGGACCCTGCGCGAAACCGGATTCGAATCCACAGGCAAACGATTCGTCTCTTGAAGAATCCTGCGTATGTGCAATTCCTGGTAAACCCTGAAGAGCTGTATATCGCCGTTCTCGGATCGGACAAACCTATTTCAGGCGGGACCGCAAACAAGGTTCGGATGTCAAACACATCCCAGCAGTCTATAGAATTCTATAGTACGATCCTTATTAAAAACTTTTCCGAACTGCTGGGTGGCTTTGACCTGAGATTTAATTACCAGCTGACCGGTGAGATCGATCAAGTCAACCGGGTCGCATATTTTTCCCTCAAAACCGTCAAACAGCTGGAACGCAGGAGGCTACATGACAGAGAAAGCATTTAGGCAGCTTAACATCGATCCGGAATTCAAAAACTTGATTCGTCCACTTCGCCGGGAGGAATACCGGCAACTGGAGCTGAATCTGGTCATGGAAGGATGCCGGGAAGATATCATCGCATGGAATGATACCATCGTCGACGGTCATAATCGCTATGAAATATGCAATAAAATGCGCATTCCTTATGGAGTCAAGGAGCTGGATTTTCCAAGCAGAGATGCTGCCATCGCCTGGATCTGTGCGAACCAACTTGGGCGCCGCAACATCTCAGAAGAAACCAGGAAATATCTGATTGGGAAACAATATGAAGCGGAAAAGAAAGTACAGCGAAATAGGAATGGCTATAATCAGTACCGTCCGAACCCCAACATTACTGTGGGGAGAGGCCGCCCAATAGATGAAGAGAGTGGCCGGCGAACAGCAGCCCGGCTGGGAAGGAAGTATCATGTGTCCGGCGCAACCGTACAGAAATATGCGAAATACAGTGCAGCATTAGATACCATTGAACAAAATGCTCCTGAGCTTGTTCCGCACATTCTTTCCGGGGCATATAAGATTTCTTTCGAAAATATCGTTGCTCTATCAGAAATGGAACCCGAAGAATTGAAAGCACTTAGTAAAAAAATCGGAAAAAATCCCTATGCGTTTGCTCGTTACAGTGAATCGAGACGATGCCTTTATTCCGACGCTTCTGCCAAGCCCGGTACAGCGGCGGCAGAACAGCCGGCAATCAAGACGATGCCCGCCTATGACCCGGATGCGGAAGTTGCTGGACTTACTCTTACGATCCCCTCCTGGATGAGCTCCATCGACCGGACAAAGTCCATGGCACATTTGGAAGCGATCTCACCTGCTGCAAGACAAAACCTCTTGGCGGCGTTGACTGAATTAGAAGGAAAAATCCAGGAAATGCTCAATGCAATTGAGGTGGAATCCTAATGGAAGATTATAGTATGTTTGTTCCCAATGTTCACTTCGAACAGATTCCCATCAAGAACCTCGTATCCAATCAGGAGTACCAGAGGAATATTTCCGAACAGCATGTGCTGAATGCTGCGGCACACTTTGATCTGTATCAGATCAACCCCGTGAAGGTAAGCCGTCGAAATGGGGTCAACTATGTCTTCAATGGCCAGCACACGGTGGAGATCGTCGCCCTGGCCTCTGGCTCTCGTGAAACGCCAGTCTGGTGCATGATATACGATGATCTGAACTACGAGCACGAGGCAGATATCTTCGCCAACCAGATGAAGTTTGTCAAACCGCTCCGTCCCTATGAAGTGTTTATGGCAAATGTGGAAGCCGGGAATCAGGAACAGCTTATGATCAAAGATCTGGTAGAGTCTTATTCTCTTTCCATTGGCCAGGTCAGAAACTATGGCGTTGTCTGTGCTGTCTCCACGCTTGAAAATATATATGAGCGGTTCGGTTACCATGTACTTGATCGAACACTCAGACTCTGCGTAGGCACCTGGGAGGGCGATATGAATTCGCTGTCTGCCAATATGCTCAACGGAATCGCCAGATTGGTCTACACGTTCGGCGATGCCCTGAAAGATGAGACCTTTAAGGAAAAAGTGGGGGAAATGTCGGTCAAGCTGCTTTCGAGAACAGCCAAGGAACGACGCCCCGGTTCTATGGGCTATGCTGAGGCGATGCTTCTGGCCTATAACCGCAAATGCAAATATCCGCTCAAATGGACCAAGCTCTACGAGAAGAATGTGGGGAACAATGAAGGACTGGACATTGATACGGATATGGACGAGGATGAGGGCGAGGACTCTTTTGAGGGAGTCGCCAAAGAATAAGCAAACGGACGGTTCCACCAGGAATCGTCCGTTTGTGATCTTATCATGGAAGGGAAAAGGCAGGGCGCATATACTCTATCGCTCCTCGGCTGAGACCATACTGCCCGGCCAACTGTTCCCAGTGTCCGGATACTGTTTTGCAGACCTCCTCTGCAGCCTGTTCCGCTTCCTGAGGGGCCAGGCCGAAATAATCGGCTACTTCCAGAGCCAGTTCCAAGTCAATGGTGTTATCATACTCACTCACATTGAGGGAAAGCCGGTCCCCCGAGGGGACTGGGTTCACATCATAGAGAGGGGCCAGCCGCCAGCCGGTGGGTGTCAGAAGGAAACCATGGTTGCGCAGGTGGTCGTCAGTATTGGATACCGCCATGCTGAACACGATCCGCTTCCACAGCTCGACCAGATCCTGCCGGGGTGATGCCCCGTTGGCCCGGATGAACGCCGCCAGATCCAGATAGCTGCTTCCGTCCGCTGCAGAGGCTCCATCGGTCTTGCCCAGCAGGGTCATGGCGGAGGCGAAGTGGATGCGGCGGCTACCGTTTCGGTCAAATCGCTTGACGAGAAAGGTACTGCCGGTCTTGGAGAACGTCTCCAATTTGGATTCCGGAACATCCAGTCCGCAGAGCCGTGCCAGGTCATGGACGACCTTCTCCCACGCGCCGCTGTTATATTCATCATGCTTGGAAGGGAACTTGGCAATCCACAAGGCGCCATCTGTGGCCTGCACCGTAGCTTTGGGTCTTGCGCCTCCCAAGGAGGAGCCGGGGGCCAGAAGCTCACGCAGCCATTTTTCATTCAGGCCGCTCTCATCATTCTCGAAAGCGATAGAGGCGTTTTCCAGCGTCCGAAGGTTTACCCATGGAGGCGTCGCAAACGCTTTATCGTTCGAAAGAAATTCGCCCCCTTCTTCCAAGCTGAACCGCAGCGCACCCATACGGGATTCATCGTAGACCCCCAACAGGAAGTCGCTCTCGGTGAGCTTACGGGGCTTGCGGTCCTCTTTGCGAGCGTCGATGGCCTCCTTGCGCTTCATCAGCAGACGCCCCCAGCGATCCGGACAGGAGTCGGAAAACAGGCCAAAGAGCTGCTTGTTCAGCGGCACATACTGCCGCCCGCGGTAGAGAGCCAGATCCGGGTCCAGAGAGAAGGAACTCTCGGCGGATGACAGCCAGGCCGGATCATACTCAAAGGAAAAGGTCTCCTGTCCGCGGACGAAGCCGCAGCGCAGCCGCCCCAGCAGAGTGGGTGCCTCTCCACGCCAATTTTCATATACATAGATGGTCTTTTCGTCCTGCGCCATGGGCTACTCTCCTTTCTTGGGCGCCCGCCGTCTGGTGGGCAGCGCCAGATCTTGCAGCTTCCTGCCGAATTCATCATCTTTTGCAATAAGCAGCAGGTCGCTGTCCATATTGTTTAATGCGTGCAGCACAGCGGCATAGGAGCCGATGGATACCGTAGGGGTGCCTTTCTCAATGGATATAAGAGTGGCTCGGCTGATCCCGGCACGCTCTGCTACCAATTCCAGGCTCAACTTCCTGCGCAGGCGGGCCAGGCGGATCTGCTCACCCATCTGTGCCAGGATCTCCCGTGTTTGCGGCATGATGACCGCAGCTTTTTTTGCCATGCACAATCGCCTCCTAACATAAATTATATTATATTATTTCAGCGATTATGTCAATTATATTTGAAGTTATCAATTTTCTTTTTCCAGGCGTTCTTCGATAAGGTACCCTCCTCCGAAGATAATGTCCAGTCTCCCGTCGGGATACACCTTCACACACTCAATCATTTGGTGGACGATGGTATCGTCGTACTCCATCTTTTTGGATGCTCGGTCGGCGATGATCTGCTGTAGTTGAAGGATTCGGCTGTCATTCACCTGATCGGAAGCAAGTGCTTCTTCGAGTTTCTGAATCCGTCCTTGCAGGAGTTCAATGGTATCGGAAAGTTCTTTGAATTCAGCTTCGTGACTCTCGATACCCTCTCCGCTTTCCACGCTCTCATTGATAAGAGATACCATTTTCCGATTCAGCCCATCTATTTTTCGCCGGAGCAGGTCGATCTCATCTGTGCCTCCGGTTAGACCGATTGCTTCACCAATGGTTGCCCGCATGAGTGCCATATAAGTGGACTCGTCTTCCTCGTTGAATCGGTTGATTGCCCGAACAATAGCGGCGTGGAGGGCGGTCTCATCTACCGTGAGCGAGGTTTTGCAGTAGCGCTTTCCATAGTCTAAGCGGCTGATGCAGCGCCAGACAACTCGCTTTTTTCCTCGGGATGTCCAGGTCACGCGCTTATATCGACTTCCGCATTCGGCGCAGATCATCACATTGGATAGTGCGTACCGGGAGTATTTTCCGGTGGCTGTGGTAGCCGTTTTGGTGGAATTTGGCTCCCGGCTCATCCGCCTGGCGAGTTCTTCCTGCGTTTTGTGAAAGAGCTCTCGGCTGATGATACCAACATGGCTATTCTGTACATAGTACATGGGTGCCTCACCGGTGTTTTTGCGGCGAACCTTGCCAATACAGTCAATTGTGACCGTCTTTTGAAGGATGCTGTCCCCGCAGTATCGTTCATTCCGGAGAATACCCTTAATCATGCTCGCAGAGAAGGAGAATCGTTTTCCTGGTATCTGGAGATTTTCTTCTCTGAGTTTGGTTGAGATCCGGTTGATGGTTTCACCTGACAGGTACATATTAAAGATCCTCTCCACGATGGATGCCTCCTCCGGGACGATCTCCGGTTCTCCGTCTGCACCCTTGCGGTATCCCAGAAGGCACTTATAGTTGAATATGGGCTTGCCCTCCTGAAATCGCTTACGAAAAGTCCAGGTGACATTCTTGCTGATGCTTTCGGATTCGGACTGTGCGAACCCTGCGTAGATGACCAGATAGAGTTCGCTGTCGATTTGCAGTGTGTCTATATTTTGCTCCTCGAAGTAGATGCCAATCCCTCTTGCCCTGAGCATTCGCACATGGTCCAGGCAGTCCACTGTATTACGGGCGAAGCGGGAAACGGATTTCGTGATGATATAGTCGATTTTCCCAGACAAGCAGTCGTTGATCATCTTCTGGAACTGGGGGCGCTTATCTGCACGTGTCCCGGAGATGCCCTCATCTGCGTAGAGTCCGGCGAACTCCCATTCGGATTTAGCGGCAATCATCTCGGTATATACCTTCTTCTGGTTGGTATAGGATGTGAGCTGCTCCTCGCTGTCGGTGGATACCCGGCAGTAGGCAGCAACCCGCCGCTGATGATACTGCTCCCTGTTGACGATCAGAGAGCGTTTTGGCTCAATAACCGATATTGTTTTCTTGGGTATCTTGGTTACATTCATTTTCTTCATCTCCGATCTCGACATCGGTCTTGGTATGTAGGATCACCTTTCCTCCGCTGCCAAGCGTCAGGTAGGCGGCGATGTCACTAAAGTAAGCCGGGCTGAATTCCTCCTGGGGAGTCATAAGGCTAACCCGCTTCCTGGCGATGGATGCGGTGATCTGCAGATGGGCATCGGTCTCAGCATAGAGCCGCTCTGCCATTTCGATTGTTTTGACGATAATCAGCGCATCGCTTGGGTCATCCCGCTCCAGCTCGGCATCTATTTCCCGGTTGATCTGCTTAGCTTCCGCCGACAGTTCTTTTCGTTTTTTGGGGCGAGGGATGAGGAGATAGCTATTGGCTATGATGCGGTTCATCAGGATTGTCACCTTTTCCAACAGGTGGGTATCAGAAATCCGGATGCGCTGACCGCAGTCTGGGTTGGTGCACTCCCAACCCTCCCGAATACGATGCTTACTGCTCACCCTTCGCCGCATAGGGGCCCCGCACTCCTCACATCGGACCAGATCTCGAAATAGGTCGATCCCCTTCAGATTTTTCTCGAATGTATTCCGTTGGCGGGCGGTTTTTACGGCAGCTGCTTCTTCATACTGCTCTTCTTCAATGATAGGATCATATTCCCCATCGCCAATGTATTTGGCGTTTCCAATGATTCGTGCGATACGAGCTTTATCCCACACATCCGTTCTCTCACTATAGGGGATCTTCCTCTCAGTCAGCAGTTCGGCAATACTTTGGAGGGATGCGCCGTTGATGTAGGCGCTGAATATCTCGCGGATAACCGTAGCTTCATCCTGTGCGATGACTGTCCTTCCATTTCTCATGGTGTAACCATATGGGATATAGCGTATCTTCTTCATAGCGAGGTTCCTCTCTATCAGAGCATTTCTGTGAATCTCAGCCCGCCAATGAGGGTGACTGTCATTTCATCCCGGCGGCTGATACTGATGGCCTGAACGATCTCAGTAAACAGCTTCTCATCGAAGCGGTCCAGTGGTTCCTCGAGCTCTTCCAGCAGCTTTTTCAGCCGCGTCAGTTCCTCTATCATATGGGTAATGCCCGAGGAGAATTCACATTGGCGCTCCCGCTTGAGCTGGCGCAGTTGGTCGTTAATCTCCCGCACCTGAGCTTTGTGGACCTCATCTTTGAGGTATCCCTTTGCATGGAGCTGCTCCACCATCACCAACTTGGCGTTCAGATCTGCAATGTTCCGGCTGAGCTCCCTTGCGGCCGTGTTTTTCTGCTTTCGCTTCAGCTCGGCGGATTCCAGACGGAGTAGCGTCTGCCCCATGATGTCGTATTCAGAGAACCGAAGCTTATTGACCATGGCGACGAAGGCATCGTAGATCCTCTCCTCGCTGTAGTAGTTTGAGCCGCACTGGGTACGATCCTGAATGTGTTTGGAGCATCCCCACTTTACTGTCCCGGAAACCTGCCTCCTGCGAAAATACGAGCCGCACTCAGAACACTGAATGCGGCTCGTAAGAGGGTAGATATTTTGCGTTGTAGATTTTCCAAAGACATCCTGACGCTTTTTCAAGAGGAGCTGGACCTTGTCAAAGGTATCTCGGTCAATAAGAGGAGCGTGGGTCATGGAGGCGTAGAACATATCCTCCTGACCTCGATTTCGGAACTGTTTGAAGGGGACTGTGGTGTCGCGGTAGGTTTTCTGATATTTGCAATCGCCGCAATACCGCTCATTTCCAAGGATGTATGCCACCTTGGTGGAGCGCCAGGTGGATTTCCCGGTTTTGGTTTTGATGCCGCGGCTGTTGAGATCCCGGGCGATCTCCGATGTAGACTGGCCGCTCAGGTAGTTTTCGAACATCATGCGGACGATGGCCGCCTCCGGTTCATAGATCACCAGCGCCTTATCCACCAGCCGGAAGCCGTAAGGAGCGTTGCTGTCCACATATTCCCCAGACTGCATCCGCTTCACGATGGAAAGCCGCTGGTTCTGGGAAATTGCCTTAGACTCCTCCTGTGCGATGGCAGAGAAGGTATTGAGCAGCATCTCATCTCCGAGGGCCAGGGTGTAGATTCCCTCTTTCTCAAACTGCACCCCCACGCCGAGCAATTTCAGCTTCCGGACATATTCCAGAGACTCCTTGGCGTTTCGGGCGAAGCGGGAGACGGATTTGGTGACGATCAGGTCGATTTGGTGCTGTTCGCACATCTTGATCATTCGCTGGAATTCGGTGCGGTTCTGTGCGTTCATGCCAGAGAGCCCTTCGTCAGCGAATATCTCCACCAGCTCCCACTCTTTTTTTCTCTGAATGAGGCTGGTATATACCCGAATCTGGTTGGCGTAGGAGTTCTGCTGATCCGCTGAATTGGAAGATACCCGGCAATAGGCGGCAACTCGGATTTTGCGGATTTCCTGCCTGGTGATGGGCGAGATGAGTTTGACCTGCGGCATCAACAGCCCTCCTTTCTGGCTGAATTTTGGATTGTACTACATTTTGGTACCATCCACTTTTCCGGTTCAAGCAACATTATAGTCAACGGCAAGGCAAAGTCTATTGAAAGAACGCAGAGAAGTAAATTTTTACACAAGCGACAAGACCTGATGCCCAAAATACATCAATTTAGACGGTTCCTTCTGAACATTTAATCTGCGATGACGAGATCGGAGCCGGTGAGCTTCTGGTAGTAGCGCTTGGCTCGCTCATACTCGGCCTGAGTGATCACGCCACCTTCCCGCATCGACTTCAGCACGGCCACAATAAACAGGTAGTTTGCACTCTTGGTTTGCGACACAGCAATCATGATGTGATCCCTCCTAAATATGAATATGAATTGATACCACAAAAATAGGGGTCACCCGATTTGGTTGAGGAAACCTTGGCTTTCCTGCTACATGATGGGTGACCCCCATTGCTTCTGATATCAAGACATTTGAATGTCTTTTTGTTGCCTGTATTCGACACTACTTCCCCAGGCAGGGCGGTCAGCTAAACTGCGGCGGGCGCCGCACTCCGGGAATCTAACCCCTCCGAGGATCTCTCCGAGCTGCCCCCATTGCTTGAGACTGTGGCTGGACAGGGGTACCATTATAGGCAGATGAGGTCTTGGCGAAACAGGCTGCCATGCCTGCTTTTGGATCGGAGGACCCGCTGGGCACCTTATTGGCCGTCATTGATAGGAGAAAAAGAAAAGCATTTCCTTTTTGTCTCCTACAGGTGGTCATCGCGCACCGTCCGCATCGCTCGCTCATCGCTGATGTTATTTAGCTGCCGGATATTCAGTTGAAAAGGTTCAATGAAGGCGTCTTAAGGCCCCTTCACTTTACAACGGACATATTTGCAGCAAACCACAACCATCAGCCAAAAATATTTTTTGCTTTTTTCTGAATGAGGCGGATTGCATTCTGGACGCTCTGATAGCTAACACCCATCAGGTCTGCATAAGCCTTGTAGCTGATCCCATTCAAAATGCAGGCTTGATAGATGCCATATTGGGTAGGAGTCAAGCTTTCTCGCAAGCTACTCTCCAGCAGTTTCGTGGAAATCTCCTCCGTATAGTCGCAGGTGTCAGCTAACCAGCTGGAGTCTGCCACATCTTCGGGAAGCATATCCAGAGAGAGAACCGTTGGAGCGGTTTTCCCTTCTCTGGATGGACCCTGCTCCGGAGATATGGTGCGCCGGAGACGCTTCTCCTCTGAGCGCAGAACCTGCATGACAGAGCGTTCCACCTCCGTTATCTCGCCGGTAGCTTTGATCCGAACCATGCATTTTCCTTCCTCTGTGGTCCACAGGTCGTAATCGAATTCAACTGGGGTCTTCGGAATACTCATTGTCTTGTCCTTTCCGCTGGCACGAAGCCGCGGAAAGGCAAGACAACAAAAGAGCCGCATGACGGTGGTCATTCTGTCCGTGCCGATAAACAGAGTCTTTCGACTCTGTCCATGCGGCATCAGGATGACTACACCTATCAGGCGGCTCCACAGCTCAGCTATGTGATTCAGTTTTAATTTAGTTCTCCTTCGGGCGAAGGCGAAACATGATTTTTCTCATGCTCAAAACATCAAAGACGGTGACTTTTCCGCACTTTTTGCACTTTGTTTCGACATGACCTCTTGTGTCCTCATATACGACGATTGAGTTATGCTGGCAGTACGGGCATTTGATATATCGCGGCTTTTGCGCCGCAATCGCCTCCCGCGCCCGGATAATTTTGCCCAACATTTCTGCGGAAGGCTCTGTAATGCGAATGTTTTTGCTCATGCCCACACCTCCAGTGGATCAACAAACTCTGCATACGGGCGTTCTTCCAGATACCCAAGCTGCCGGAGCCGAATCACGGCGGCAGACTTGGACACGCCAAGAGCTTGACAGAGAAGTGAAAGTGCCAGCTTGTCCGCATATGAAAACCTCCCTTCATAGCTAATCAGTGTGCGATTTTGAGCGAAAAACCGCATGGCCCGATTTATCTCTGCCTGGGGCATGAGCAGGGCGGCCCCCAAGGCATTGGCCTGCCACTCGTTCCAGTCCTCTCTGCTCTTTAGGTCTCGTAGGGAGTAGGATCGCCGATCCGAGTAGAATCCACGGCACTTTTGCTGGGACTCCTCGGACTCCATCTGAAACAGGATTTGATGTGCGCACTCATGCGCCAAGGTAAAGCGGCGCTTGCCGCACAATTTTTTGACCTTGCCGGCCTCCAGAAAGCTGGAATCCAGAAGAATTTGATTTTGTTTGAGTTCGATGGTACGAACTACTCCCATTTCCTCAATGATATATTCGGCATCAGCATAACTGGTCAGACCGCAGATACGCCCATCTGCGGACAATCGGGCAAATCGAACGCTTAACCCCAGGTACTCGCGAGCGAACTGGTCGATGGGTGTTGCGCGAACTTTATTATTCCTTAGGGCATTGCTGCCGCAGTAGAAGAACTTGTTGAAGTCCTGAATTACAGCTGCACCGATATCCTCTATTTGGCGTAGAGAAAGAATCATTGACTTGCCTCCTTTGCTTCCACGAACCATTTGTTTCCTTCGCTGAACAGGAAGGTTTCTTTACCGTGGATCATGACAGTATATCGGATTCCACCTCCGCTCACCCGGGAAGAAGCGGCTCTGCACTTGTACTTCAGCCGGTCAATTTGATAGATACGACCATTTGTCCAGCGGATGAACCGGGGATGAACCACACCGTTTTGGTCTACATCAAGATTGACAGAGACATATTCTTTCCTGCATTGTACCTCCATTACAATACCCTCCGTTTTTCTGCCCGCTTCACGAACAATTTTTCGTGTTTTAGATTGACAAAATCTCTGTTCATGTGGTAACATTTACACGAACAGAATTTCGTGTTACGTTCCCATTATAGCCAGAACAGATTTTCGTGTCAATCCCGTTTTGCGAAAAAGTGTTCGTGTTGATGGCAGAGAAACAGAAAGAGGTGCCTTTATGGGGTTTAAAGAACGGCTGAAAGAAAAGCGGCTTGAAGCAGGATTAACACAGGCTGAACTTGCAGAAAAGGTTTCTGTAACTGCGCGGACGATTCAGAATTACGAAATGGGTTCAAGGAAACCGGGCAACATGAAGGTGGTCGGTGATATTGCTACTGTCCTTGGCACTACTCCAGAATACCTTCTCACCAGCGCAGATGTCTATTCCGTAGAAGCCCATCAGAAGGGTGGAGCAAAAGCAGCGCGAGACATCGATGAACTGGTCGGTGAGGTGACCGGCCTGTTTGCCGGCGGCCAACTTTCCGAGGATGCGCTTGAGGGGGCAATGCGAGCCCTCAACGATGCCTATTGGATGGCCAAGGAGAAGAACAAGAAATTTACGCCCAAAAAATATCGCCAGCAGGAGGAGTAAGTCCATTCTGTGGGGCCTAAGATGTGAGATAATGATGAAAAGCATCCGCAGGGTGGAGGTGGGCTTATGACCGGTAAAATGCTCTCCAAAGTCGGCGCATCCCTGGTGCGGCGCTTCGGAACACGCGATCCCTTCCAGATTGCGAAAGAGTTGGGAATCTCTGTTCTTCTTTGTGAGGATTTTGGCTCTCTAAAAGGAATGTACCGCGTCGTCAAACGCAATCGATTTATTTTTCTGAACAAGGATCTGGGGGACAGAATGCTCCGCATCGTCTGTGCCCATGAGCTGGGGCATGACCAGCTTCATCGGAAGCTGGCACAGGCAAACAGCCTTCATGAATTCATGCTGTATGACATGACCACACGGCCAGAGTATGAGGCGAACATTGTTGCTGCAGAAATTCTGATTGACAACGAGGAGTTGCTGGACTACATCTATACCTATCGCTATTCTGCTGAACAAATCGCCAGGGCGATGGATACGGATATCAACCTGGTTGCCTTAAAAATAGCGCACCTGGCGGAACTCGGATACGATTTGCGGCCTGTGAATCATAGAAGTGATTTTTTGCGGTAGTTCTACTGGGAAGGAGTTTCTCCATGAAGTACAAGTTGTACCGATCCTTCGGGAATTTGGATAAAGATGTCCGTAGACATGAGCTGGTTGCCGTGGAGTATGGCATGAACCTGGAGGCAGTGACGAATGCACTAATTCGTGCGGTAGCCGATGATCTGGCTGGAACGCCTGAATACGCAAATTATGAAACCGCCGCTTTTGCGCCGGAGCCGGTCAAGGGGTTCCGCCGTGTTCGGAGGTACGACTATGAGATGACAGGAATTGTTTATCCAACTTATGCGGACAAGAATATCCTGATTGACTACGGTATTGTTGAGGAAAACGAACTCGAGAATTAATGTTACACCCAATTTCGAGCAGCGTTTTGGCGTTAAATAGCGAGAATCCAGAGGGGGCAGTTTTAGTATGAAGCAAAGGTCCTATATCGCAATCGACCTCAAGAGCTTCTATGCCTCCGTCGAGTGCCGGGAGAGAGGTCTCGATCCTCTGGATACCAACTTGGTGGTTGCCGACGAGAGCCGTACCGACAAGACCATCTGCCTTGCCGTTACGCCGTCCTTAAAGGCCTATGGGATTTCAGGTCGTGCTCGTCTGTTTGAGGTGGTCCAGCAGGTGAAGGAGGCCAACCGTGGTCGGCTTCACGATGCGCCTGGGCATCGATTTTCTGGAAAGTCTTGCTTTCTCTCTGAATTAAATGCCACACCGGGGCTGGAGATCGACTATCTGATTGCACCACCGCGTATGGCCTACTACATGGAGTACAGCACACGCATCTACAGCATCTATCTGAAATACATTGCTCCAGAGGATATCATCGTATACTCCATTGATGAAGTGTTCATGGATGTCAGCGATTATCTATCCACCTACAAACTTACCCCCAGAGAACTTGCAATGAAAATTATCCTGGATGTGATCGAGAATACCGGAATTACAGCCACTGCAGGTATTGGTACGAATCTTTATTTATGTAAAGTCGCAATGGATATCTTGGCAAAACATATCCCTGCGGATGAGAACGGCGTGCGCATCGCAGAGCTGGATGAGATGACCTACCGTCAGACCATGTGGTCGCACCAGCCACTCACCGATTTCTGGCGGGTTGGACGTGGATACGCCAAGAAGTTAGAGGCACACGGAATGTTTACCATGGGCGATGTTGCGCGAATGTCGGTATGCAATGAGGATCTTCTCTACCAGCTCTTTGGGAAAAACGCTGAGTTGTTGATTGACCATTCGTGGGGCTGGGAACCCTGTACCATCCAAGCGGTTAAGGCATATCATCCCAGTGAAAACAGCCTTGGTTCCGGTCAGGTTCTGCATTGCCCGTATTCCGCAGAAAGGGCTCGGTTGGTGCTGAGAGAAATGGCAGAGCAACTGGCACTGGATTTGGTGAGTAAGAAGCTGATGACCGACCAGATTGTCCTGACGGTCGGCTATGACATTGAGAACCTAACTGATCCGGCGCGGCGAAATCGGTATCATGGCCCAATAGTCAAGGATCACTATGGCCGCGAGGTTCCAAAGCACGCCCATGGAACCGAGCGCCTGAACGATTATACCTCCTCTACAAAGAAAATCATGGGGGCAGCTACAGCGCTCTTTGATCGTATTGTGAATACCGACCTCATGGTGCGGCGACTTAACATCGTTGCGGGTCGGGTGATTTCAGAGAGTGAGGCGATGACCAGAGAGGGCGAATTTGAGCAGATGGATCTGTTCACCGATTATGCTGCCGTTGAGGCTCGTCGAAAGCAAGAGCAAGCAGAACTGGATCGGGAACGAAAAATGCAGGAGGTTATGCTCACTATTAAGAACAAATACGGGAAAAATGCCATCTTGAAGGGAATGAATTTAGAGGAAGGCGCAACAGGCAAGGACAGGAATGAGCAAATTGGAGGCCATAGAGCATGACGGAGAAGTATGAAGATATCATCAATCTGCCCCACCATGTTTCTAAGACAAGGCCACAGATGTCTATGCTGGAACGAGCTGCGCAGTTTTCCCCTTTTGCAGCTCTCAATGGTTATGATGATGCTGTCAAGGAAACTGGGCGCCTGACAGATGAGAGAATTGAGCTCGGAGATGAAGAACGAGACCTGCTGGATAGGAAGCAGCAGTATCTCCAAGAGATTATTGCTGATAGGCCGGAGATTACAGTTACCTTCTTCGTCCCAGACGAGAAGAAGCCTGGCGGTTCTTATACCGCCATCACTGGCAACCTAAAACGAGTTGATCTCTATGAGCGCCTTCTGGTTCTGACCGACGGGAAGAAGATCCCGCTGGATGACATTGCCGATATCAAAGGAGATTGCTTTCATGACGTTCTGTAATCATCGCCTATGCCAACCATGAGGGCTCAACAATTCTGGGAAATTTAGCCATCCATAAGGATATGGTCGAGTAGTCACATTGATTTCTCAGCCAATGCCATGTCCTGGTGTTGAGGCTGAGGAAATCTTTTTTTGCGCAAATTGTTCTTTAGAATTATGCTTCGTTCTTTGGCTTCTGTATGAAAGCAGCCATCTCCACTATACTATCTTTAGAGCAAAATCAAGTTCTAAAGGAGGAGGTGGAACGATGGACGCAAAGGCAGTTGGACAACGTATTAAAGCTGCAAGAGAGAAAAAAAGCATGACACAAGAAGACCTTGCCGCCCGTATCAACATCAGCCCAACTCATGTAAGCGTCATTGAACGCGGTACGAAAATTCCGAGGATAGATACATTCGTTGCGATTGCGAATGTGCTTGAAGTGTCTGCGGATGAGCTGCTGGTGGATGTGGTGGATCGTGCGGCAACTGGAGTCGCTTCAAATCTTTCTGCCGTCATCGAGGTTCTCCCTCATGAAGAAAAAATGCGCGTTTTGAAAGTTGTGTCTGCGTTGATAGATAGATGAGTGTGGAAGAGCTTGTGGCTCCTTCCACACTTTTTTCTTCCCTCCGTCAAGATTTTCGCTTATTCGACATTCTTTCGGTGCTATGCTTGCGCTAAAGAACAAGTTAGAAATCTAAAGACGGAGGAGTTAGTATGAGAAGCTTTGATGAAATCCTTGCTAAGATTGCCCACGACAACGGAACGACACCTGAGGATGTGCTTCACGAAATGCAGGTGGCAATTGATGATGCCTATGACCACCACGACCAAGAAGCACAACAGTTATGGGACAGGATGACCTTTAAGGGGGATAGGCCGACGCCGGAAGAATTTATCTTTCAGGTTGCAATGATGCTGGATGAAGGCAATGGCATACTACAATAAAGCAAAGCTCCCCCGCGACTGCAGGGGAGCTTTCGTCCATATTATTGGGAGGAGGCTTCCACAGTATAAAACATCGAAATCAATCTGATTAAAGTCAAGCGTTTGTTACATTCGTTGTGGCCTGCCAACTGGTTATACTGCAGTCTTAGGTATGACCTGCAGAGGGTGCCAGGTGAACTGACCACCCTACAACCCCATATTGCTGGTTCTGACAGGACTCGTTTTTTCCAATCATGGTTCTCTACGCATACATGAAAAGAGCAAGATTGGTCGTCCATCACAGAAGTCCTCATTTTGACCGTAGTAGGTATCTATGATATTCTTATATTAGATTTCCCTGTATGAGGAGGCGCACTTATGAGGAAACCAGAGAACTTCCCATTCAGCGGTCACATTCAAAAATTCCAGCTCACATCAGGTAACATTGCATATGGTCCTCGCCCTGAGACCGATAAGGAAGTCGAGCAGCGAATCACAATCACGAGGAACGGCTCAGTATGGCTATCTCGGTGGGCATACGGTAATGGAATCAGCCTCAAATTGATTTCCCGCGAACAGTACAAGGTTGAAAGCCATGCTGTTATCCAACTGTTTGATAGAATAGAAAATCACTTCCGGACGGAACTCATGGTAGCTATGGCAACGGATGTTGATGTCTGGAATCTGAGACTAATCAATGACGAAAACGAGGAATTTCGCTACCACGGATCTGTGAGCACTGGGATGGATACGGAATTAGATGAGATATCCGAAAGACTACGGCTTACAACGGGAAAACCAGATCTGATTGCATTTAATGGCCTGCCAGAAAAATGGTAGTGTTGTGTCAAAGATCGATTTCCGAGGCGGAGGTACGGAACAATCAGTTGATTAGGAAAGAGAGCAACAACACAGACGCAAGGTAACATGAATTAGAGAAGCTCTTGAAAGAAGGAAGAAAGATCCTTTGAGAGCATTTCCCAGGGGACCCCCTTGCAGCCGTGAGCATAGGTGTAGACTACGCCATCGCTCAGGAAGATGGGGTCCCCATTTACGGAGGCAAAGACAAACATTTCGGGCGTCACCTCATACGCTTCCTGCTGCTGCTGAAGCTCGGCGGCGGGGAAAAACCGGACGGAGCCATAAGCGCCAGAACGGATCTCCACATCTATCGGGTCGGTGTCCCGATAGAAGGCCTGGAACGCGTCGGGGATGAAATCGACCGGGCCGTCATAGGGGGAAAAGCAATTCCGCTTATCCTGGGCCAATGCCTTCTGAACAAAACTCTCAAACATCTCGACACCTCCTATGCAAACACCGGCCGCGCACCGTCAATGGCACACTCCCGGATGCGGTCTGCCAGCTTCCGCCCCTTCACGGTCTTAATCAGGGCGCTGGACGCCGTTGCCAGGCCAAGGCCAATCGTAACGGCAGCGGCAGCCTTGTTCCCAGCGATGCACTGGATGGCGATACCGACCACGAGGATGGCAACGGATACCAGCGCTTGCTTTGCTGTATTGGTGAGGGCCAGCTTTGTCCCCATTCCCTGCCGTTTCAGAGTGGCGAACTGATACACGGCAAACACGGCAATTGTCAGGCCACCCATGACGCCGGCGGAAACCGCCTGTGCCAACTGCGTGGTAACTGCCACACCGGCATTCTCCAGGGCGCCTACCACGGCACAGGAGGCGACTTGGCCAAGCGTGCGTGAGAGCGCGTATCCGGTGACAGAGAGGCCGGCAGCCGTAAGGCCGCCCTGCAAACCGCCCTTGAGGGCATCCTGAATTGTGCCGACAGAGATTCCACTCTGGGCCAATGTCGCCGCGAATCCAATACTGAAGCCGATGCCAAGACCAATGGCTGCGGTCAAGCCGATGCCACGCACCTCATTGCGGAAGACCCGGCGGGCATTGGTGCGGGTCAGCATTTTGTCGCGGTTAATCATCGGGGCATCGGATTCATTGCTCCAGGACCCTTTATGGCCATTCTGCAGATGTTCCCTTTGAGAGCGGTAGAATTTGATGTTATGGGGATTTGCCTGGTCCTCCGGGTGGAGCGCAACGTTCCGCTGATGATGGCCCTGGGAGCCGCGCAGGGAGCCGGTCTCCACGATTTCCCGGCGTTCCGCAGCGGTCCAATTCTCAGAGCCTTTGCCTCCCATGAGAATAGACTTCTTCTCGTAGCGCCAGGCCAGCTCTACGCCACGCTGTCGGGCGGCAGAATTTGGGGTAAAGAGCTTGTCCCCATAGCGGGCCGCGTCTGCGGCCTGCGTAGCTCTCATATCGCACAGGAAGCTGTTCAGTTCTTGGTTATAGCCTCCGGTGACCGCACTGGTCCGAGCACACGTGCTGGCGGCAGTATAGGTCCCCATCCGCCCGAATCCGGTGGCCCCGGCAGACCCGGGGAAGTCGAACAGGCTTTTTCTCTTCTGCGATGCTGATACCATGTTTACCACCTCGTGCGATCTTTCTCTGTGGCAAGCCTCGTCAGGAACAGCTTCCCGTCCTCAGAGAGCTTGTCAAAAATGTACTGATAGATGTAGTTGTAATAGGCGACGGTCGCAGGGAGGAGCCGATTGGCGTCAAAGGCGAAAAGATAGGTGTCCGCCAGACTTTTCAGAGCATCTTCGTTTTTGGTATAGCGGTTCTCATCCTTTTTAAACTTGGAGAACGCATCCGCGAAGAAACTGACGGCCCGGCTGTTATAGTCCATGTTCTCCTCCCGCTCCAGTTCGGCCGTTTTTCCGGTAATCAGGGACGTATGCGCACGGGAAAGGGTGTCATAGACCCGCTTCTGCTCCTCCGTAAATGCATCCTGGTCCAACTTACCGTCTTCCAACCGGATACGGTTCAAAACGTCATCAAACGCATCCCGTGTCTTAACCTCCTGGAGCTCGTCTCTGAGGTCGAACAGGCGCTTGAGGACGGTGTTGTTCTCGTTTTCAACGTCCAGAGCCTGTTTCTTCATCAGCTCGTTGTCCTCACGGGCAAGGGCCTCGTAGCAGTCCTCCAGGCTCGTCTGCTTCGCCAAAATCCACTCCACAAGCTTCTCGTCCAGCTCCGCATTCTCCTTGAAATACTCCAAGGCGACAGCCGCTTTATCCAGCGCCGCCTGACGGTCCAGAAGGGAGGGGAGGCTCGTGCCAAGCGAACAGACAAAGGAAAAGTACTGCTCAAAAGCAGCCTTATCGCCGGGAGCTTTGTTGAACTCATTATTGGCCACCATCAGTGCGGCTTCATCGTTGCCTGCACTGCGGTACTTCTCAAACAAATTGGACATATTGAACATCCCTTTCTCTAAATCGACAACTGCGGGGAGAGTTTCTGCGGGCACTGGCCCAGGAAGACAAGCAGCGAGCGGAGCTCCTCTGACTGCTCCCGGATGGAACTCTGGTCACAGGACTGAATCAGCGTACTCAGGTTCTGCAGGTACTGCTCCCAGTCAGCGTCTACTTTCTTGGCACTAACGTCGAAGGCCGTGGCGATTTTGCTCCAATACTCAGAGATGACCGAATTATACTTGCTGACGACATCGGCCTTTTCGAAGGCCTTGACAATCTTCTTGGCCGCGCTGGTCTCCCAGCTGACGCCGGCGAACCGGGTGGCCGTTATGGCGGCGAGTAGCGCCGCACCGATGCTGACGCCGAGCGGGGGGAACAGCAGCCCCATCAGCGAAAAGCCGACCCCGGATGCGACCGAAGCGCCAATGAAACTCGCAGACTTCTTGAAAAAGATGGGGGCGTCTATGCCGTCGATGAAGTCATCCCAGCGAGAGAAGAAGTTCAGGAAGGCCGAATAGATACACCAGGTAGCGTCAAACCCCATATCCATCTTGCATTTCTCGAAGGGGGCTTTCACCGACTCGTTGAAAGCGGCGGAATAGTCCTGGGCGACTGCCTCGATTTCGCCGGTATAGTGCTGCAAAAGCTGCTCGCAATGCCACTGTATCTCCGACTGAAGAGCACTTACAAAGAGTTCAAGCTCGTTTTTTCGGCCCTGGACCCTCTGCGCCCGCATCTCTTCCACGAGCCTATCAACAGATATCAAAGACTCGTAGAACTCGCGGAACTCATCCACGGATTTCAGGCTGTAATCCTTTATGACATGCCGGACATTCTGCTTTCTCTTGTAATCCCCCTCCTTCCGGGTCGGCTCGTTTTTTTGGATTTCCACCAGGATTTCATAGTACTTATCCCGCGCTTCGCAGACGCCGTCCATCTTCTCAATCTCCGCCTTGAGCTTTGCCGAGCGGTTCTGGACGTAATCCGACACAAAACTGCGGACGTCTTCCAGGATGAGGAGTGGGAGGGTCTCCAGCGTGGCTTTCAGTGTGGTGTTGAAGGGGGTGTATATCTCCTCAATATCCGTCGTGTAGGCAAAGAAGCGGGCCCGCAGGGCATCAAAGCCACGGTCAGGGTACTCGTAGCCGGACTTGGCCGCCCGGACATTCCAATAGGTGTCCGGCAGTGTCTTCGTGAGGTTCCTGCAGCCTACATTGAGAATGGTCTCCAGCTGGTCACGGGCGCCGCTGTTGACATTGTGGGCCTGAGAGGCCAGCACAAACAGGTTGGCAAGAGGACTCAGAGAGTTCTTCCCCAGCTTTTCCATGACCGGCAAAGCGAAAATGTTGCCTTTCAGGAAGGAGATATCCTCAATCCGCATGAAGCCGGTCGCCTGGGAGAGGTAGATGATGACATCGGCGGCCTGCGCCGTCGTAAAGGTGATGACATCATCGTTCTCCGTCTCCGTCCCAAAGCCGGGGAGGTCGATGATGCTGCAGTCCTTCAGGATTGGAGCGTCCAGAAAGAGCACCGCGGCGCTTGCCTTCTTCTCGTAGTTCTCGCCCTGCCTCGTCCCGAACGAGTTGAGCATCTCTACCCCGCCGGCCGCCAACTTCCATTCTCTGCAATAGGCCTCGTCCTGCAGGCGGGAGACATCCCAGACCGGCTCCGAACCCGTCCCCCCGCGGAACACCCAAACGTCCTCCTCAATGAAGGGAGGCTTTCCTGCTCGGTCCATGACATAGACCGCAATCGAGGTCGTCGGCGTCCACGAGGTCGGCAACCGCTCGGTGCCCAGCAGGGCATTGATTAGGGTGCTCTTACCCGTGTCGGATCGTCCGATGATGGCCACCTTTGGCTTCCGCAGCTTGGCCTTGATACCGCTTAGCAGCCCATCAACATAGTCTTTCCGTAGCTGCTCGGGGAGGCCGAGCTCCTGGTAGGCCTCGGTCAGATATTCCACAAGCCCGTTCACCTGTGTTTGGACAGGAGTCCAGGTGTCACATACATCGAGTCCATCCGGGAAAGGTCGTTTGTAGTCGGTCAGCTCCTCAAAGGAACATCCGGTCTTGTCCATTATCTTCTGAATGAATGCGTAGGTAATGCTGGTCGGGTCCTTCTCCCAGCGGGAAACGCTGGACTGGTCAACGCCAATGAGCGTCGCAAATTCGCTTTGGGTCTTTATCTTCAGCTTATTCTCCCGGAACGCTTTCAGGTCCATGCGCTCATCCGCCCCTTTCTTTCTGTGGTGAATTAAGTATAGCTCACCCAAGCAATAATTACAATATATTTTTATGCAGTTACGCATAAAAATGCTGTTGTGCATAAAACAGAAGAAAAAGAATTGGTAAACCTATACCAAAATAAACCACTGGCTACGGCAGGCCGCCGCCATCAGGCTCTCAGAACCGAACGGAGCGCACAGCCTCGCAGGAGGCTAATGCTTAGTTCTGAGGACAGTGGATCGATCCAAAATCCAATGAAGAGAGCCATGGGTTTGCCCCCTGCATCGGATTCTGATATGCTAAAGGTGGTACCGTCCTGGCCAGCGTCAGAGGGGGAAGCAAAGATGATAGAACTGCTAACGAACAACCATCTCGAAAAGATATTGGACCTCTTTGACGGGGCGAATCGAGACATCCGCATCATCAGCCCATTTCTGAGTGTGGCGATGGCCCAGCGACTGTGTGATTCTATTCGGGAGAGGGGACTGCGCTGTGCTTTTATCACTCGCTTCTACATAGAGGATATGGTGGCCAAAGCGAACAGCATTGATGCCCTGGAGATGCTCTTAAACGCGGGCGTGGACCTGTACGCGGTAAAGCGGCTGCACACGAAGCTCTATCTGTTCGATCATGACCAGGCTATCGTTGGTTCCGCCAATTTTACGACCGGGGGGTTTAAGAGCAACATCGAGTTATCCTTGGCCATTGGCGACCAGCCGGATCTTCTCTCGGAACTCAGCGGATACTTCGATGACATGGAGAAAAAGTTGAAGGCAGCAGATGACGGGCGCGTCACCCATGAGATGATAGAGAAAGCCCGGGCCATCTACATGAATGTGTACCGTAGCAAGCAAAGGACCAACATCGTGAGCCGGAACTACACAATGTTCGGTGCCGCCCTTGATCGGAAATCGGAGTTCAGGGACGGGAATGCTATTTGGGCTGAATTAGATGCATGCCAAGGAGAAACGGATTTGGTCAGCGACCTTTTCCGGGAACTTGAGCAACAGGAGCAAATCGTCTACCCCTTCAACATTTGGCTGAAGTTCGATGGAGAAGCGGATCACCGCTTGGAGGCCACTGACCCATTCCCTATGACCGATTTCGACCTGCCGAGCGGGAAGGTCTATTTATCGAACTATCCATTCCGGGTCAGCTCGATCAAAGAGGGGGACGAAGTCTATTTCGCTGGCCTCACAACCAGCAAGAACGGCCGCAATCTGCCTGTCATCATCGGAAGAGGGCGCCTAACGGGGTTCACGGGAAAGAACCACGTCACCGATGTGATGATAGCGCAGTATCCATGGATGCAGCGGTTCCCCTGGTACGTTACCATCTCCGAGTGTGATGTCCTGGACGCACCGCTGGTCGAAGGAATCCCCCTGGACGAGGTGTGGGATGCTCTGGGTTCTGGTACATACCTGGCGTCCTTCGGCCGGCACGAAAGCATCCCCGCTGTCAGCCGCAAGCACTACCAGAAAGCGCATATACGCCTCTCAGGGAATGCAAAGCAGTACATCGACAAGCGCCTTGATACGCTGTTTGAGCAGTTTGGTACCATTCACTACGTCTCCGCGACTTAATAGGAAAAGGCAGGATAGGGAGCCGGTTCGGCTTCCTATCCTGTCTTTCTTGTTTGCGTATTTCAGCAAAAGCATGTGTTCGGTGTGGTTAGCATTTGGTTTGGTTTTCAGGTGCGCAATATTTACGCATCCAGGTTAACTGCATCCTCTGCACCATGGATGATGCAGACAATAGATGAAGTCATGTAACAAATGATGTCTCAAACTGGGTTTTTCTTCTATTTCGCAGTTTCGCTGTTTGCAGATGAAAGGCCCTCATAAAACCTTCTGAGTTCATCAAGACTTTTCGTTCGGTTTTTTATTGGCAAGGATGACCATGCTATGTCATGGTATCGCTCAGCTGGTTCATCTCTCAGTCTTCGGTCTATGATACAGACAATGCCGGTATCTGTGAAATTCCGTATTAAACGCCCAATTCCTTGCTTTAGCTTGATGACCATTTCTGGAACATTGACATCCATCAACGCATCATCTGCAATCGATGCCTTATAGTTTATGATAGGATCAGGAACAGGGAATGGAAGACGGAAAATCACCACATTGGACAGGCTTTTCCCTTCAATGCTGATACCTTCCCAATATGCGCCTGTTCCAAGCAACACCGAGTTTGTATTTTCTCTGAACTCCTTGAGAACTTGATCCTGAGATGAACCTGACTGCTGCATCAGAACCTTATACGGCAATTCTTTCTGGCTCAGAATGGAATAAACATCCTCCATGTCACTCTTGGCAGTAAAAAGAACTAAGGCTTTGCCACCGGAGATATCGAGGACTTCAAGCAATCGTTGCACTCCCTGCTCGATGAACGCCTCGTGTTCTTTGGTTGGATGAGGCAGATCATCGCAGTAATAAATCATGGAATGCTCATCGTATGGATATGGAGAAGGCTTCGGTTCCGAAAGACAGCCGTGTTCGTCAGTCGGGAATCCGGTGTTACTGATGAAATAGGCGTACTGATCTTCAAGGCTGCCCTCGGTCGTATTGGTCAGTGTTGCCGAAGTCAGAATTGTCCGTGCTTTGCCGCTAAAATAAAGTCGTTTAGTGATTTCTCTAGTATTCTTAGGGCAATAGACAAGTTCTGCCTGGCTCCCTTTGCGCTCTATCCAGAGAAGGTAGTCATCCAATTCTTCAATCATTTCTGTGAGATTTTCGGTTAGTTCGTCAAGATCATCCGACGCTGCTGTTGATCGGCCATGATATTCAAAACTAGCGTAAATCTGAATACTAAGAGCTGCATTTTTTGTTGCGTCAACCATTGATCTTAGAAGGTCAATGGATTCTGCGCTGTCGTCAAAAAAGAAGCGGTCCGCATAACGCATATCCTGCTGCGCATTATTAATCTGTTGCTGTACTTGTGCTTTGAGGCAGTCAAAGAAAGTACGGATTGCCCTCTGTGCTTCATTGGCCTCTGCATATACATTTTGTCTGTCTGAAGGCTTTACCTCATTGGTAGCACTTTTAATAAGTCCAAGGATCTTGCCCTGATTAATGCGCTCTGTCGTTGCACTTCGTACCTTGTCGTCTAAGTTATGCGCTTCATCCACTACAATCAAATCAGCGTCTCTGTTGATTAAACCGTCCTGTCCGCGCCGTATTTGGCGAAGATGAGCGGTCAGAAAGTCTTGATTACATAGTACGATTCCATCGGTATATCTTAATTGGGAGCGAATGGCATAATAGAGGCATTTCTTTTCGCAAGGACCACAATTGCGCATACTGAACCGCTGGATGTTTACCTTGTCCCAGATGTTTTGCGGCAAAAAAGGGGGAAACTGTTTGCGCTCTTGAAAACCTTCCTCTATACCATCAGCAAGTTCTTTTGGAATCACGGCTCCGTCCATGCTCAGGTACTCATTTGCTCGCTTATGACAAAGATAGTGTGTCTGACCTTTTGCAAGAATGACCTCTGGATCCGTATTCAAAAGGGGCATAACATCATGGACATCATCCCATAGCTGCTCTTGAAGGGCAATCGTAGAGGTGGCAACAATTACCGGCTTCTTCATCTTTTTGTTGTAGAGCAAAACTGGCACCAAGTAACCAAAGGATTTTCCAATGCCAACCCCAGCTTCAACTGCAAAATGCTGATCATGTATGAGGGCATCTACAATTTCAAAGGACATATCTTGCTGACCTTCGCGCATTTCGAAACCATGCTCAGGGGCGACATCCCAAAAAAAACTCGTAACTTTCTCTCCGATTGCCTGTAGATCAGTCTTTTTCTTTTTTTCCTGCTCTTTTGGAGAGTTGAAAACGAAAGAAAAGTTCAAACTGTGTACCTCCGTTTGTCCCTGTTAATGCCCTGTTATGAATTTTTTACTACTCTGTCGCATAGGGCCAGGTGTTGATGCCGCCGAATTCGTAGATGTTGGTGTAGCCCAGGTCCGCCAACGCGGAGGAGGCAGTCTTGCTGCGGTTTCCACTGCGGCAGTAAACCAGCACCGTGGCGTCCTTGCCTGGGATCACCCCGGCAGCAGTTTCCTCATTGATCATACCTACCGGCAGCAGCATGGCGCCGGGGATGTGGCCGCCGTCGTACTCGTCCTGCTCCCGCACATCCAGAATGATGACCTCCTGGTTGTCCATCATCTCCTTGGCCTCTTCCTGGGTGATCTGCTGGTAGGAGCCGGCGGCGGCATTTCCACCGCATCCGGCTAGCAGCAGGAGGGAAAGCAGCAGAAGGATCGTTCGTTTCATCTGATTTCCTCCAAAAGCCCGGCGGCAAAGGCCCTGTGGCCCTTCTCCGTGAAGTGGACACCGTCATAGGCTAGGGGGATGTCCCATTTCCCGGCGTCGGCAAAGCGGATGCCCATTCGCTCCGCCATAGACTGGCAGAGCCGGGCGAAGGCGCGAGAGCCATCGATAAGCTGCGGACTGGGGACCCATTCGCCTAAGGTCACCGGCGGCGGTGCGATCAGCAGGGTTCTGCTTCGATCCAGGGAGACGCCGGAGAGGAACCGCTCCAGCCTCCCGGCGGCCTGCTCCGGGCTCCGGCCCTGGAGCAGATCGTTGGTCCCCAGCATGACGATCAGCAGATCCGTGTCGGCGAGAAAGGAGGGGGCGGAGGAGGGAATCTCCCGACCGTTCTGCCCCATGTTGCAGACGGTCCAGCCGGTCTCCGCAGCCAGGATGTCCACCCACCGGCAGTCAGTGTCATACCGCCCGCCGAAATAGGCCCGTGGGTCGTAGCCGTAAGTGTTGGAGTCGCCGAAGCAGATGACGTTCATCACTCGTGTCCTTTCTCTGCACTATTTGGAGCGCCGAAAATATTCCTGTGCAATTTCTGTGATTCAGCGGAAGCCTAGAAGGATTTTGGGGAATACAACCTGTTGATTTGGGAGTATATTACCCATCCATAAAACTATTCATTGAAGATTACCTAATTCTTCTTCATCTGCTCCCTTTATGAACCGTCCTTATTCGACGCCAAGGGCCTTGAATACCGCATCTTCGGCGCTCTGGTAGAAGATCAAATTAAAGCAGCCAATTAGATCAGACGGCACCAAGCCGAGGTCAGCTGCAGACGCAATGGGAAGCAGCACCTTCTTTGCACCGCTGTCCAGACATACTTGCAGCGCATTTGCCAGCTCATCCACTTTCATCATCGTTCCTGCAATGCTGATCTCACCCATGACCGCCAAACTGCTCACAGTAGGCTTATTCAGTGCAATGGAGGCCAGCGCAATCAGAGTGGGAAGGGCAAGTCTTGTAGTTATACCGATACCCTGCAAATCCTGATAGTTGACGATATAGTCTTTTGTTGTGGTACTGATTGTCCCGCTGATATGCCCCGCATTGGCTTTGAGAAAGTTGAAGGCGGTGTTAGTCGCTTCCTTTGCTTCTCGGTCTGAGCCGAGGCCGGTTCGTTCAAACTTCCCGTTGCCAGGAAGCATCTGCGACTCCAACCTGAACACACCGATCATCCCGGACTTTCCCTGAGAAACGGTGTAAATCTGACCAGGATTGCACATTCCCTCAGGAATCAGCTTGCCGCCGCCTTGTTCTGGTACGGACACATAGCTTTCCTCAAAACTCTCCTTGTCAATGTAGGAGAAATTCACATCGTAGAACTCCATACCACCCAGCTTTTTAAGCTGCTCTTTGACGCGGCGACGCATCTCCAGCGCAAGTTTCAGAATCTCTTCCAGTTGCTCCTTTGTGAACTCGCCGTCCGGATAGACCAGTTTGACTAGTCCATCCACCATTCTTCTGACTGCGATCGTGTCACGTTGATTGAGGTTTGAACCTAAGCGAAAATACTTGTCGAGGGCATCTCCGTACTGTTCCTTGCGTAGCTCACGGATAAACTCGGCCAGATAATCTGTGATAAAGCCGTAGTCATCAGTAAAATGCTCTGGACGGAATTTGGGAATCTCCCATCCGGGGAGATAACAGTGAATGCGGTCAAGGAAGGCAGTATCGGTTCCCATTTCCGGCGGGAAGGGGTCAAACAGGCTGGAGGTCTTGAGTAGCACATCCACGCTCTGGTTAATGTTGCCCACAAAGACCATCGAAGCACTGGCCGCTTTTTCTTCCTTGCCACGGGCAAAAGAACCAGAGGCCATATAGTCCTTCATGATTTGGACGCCATCTTTGTCCTTGAACTTGATGCCAGCAACCTCATCAAAGGCCACGCAGTCCCAAAGGCCAACCAGACCTACGGTTTTGCGACCCATGTTATAAAAGAGATTGGCGACGGTGGTCTGTCCGCCGGAGACCAGAATGCTGTTGGGAGAGATCTCTTTGTAGAGGTGGGATTTGCCAGTGCTTCGCGGCCCCAGCTCGCAGAGGTTAAAGTTGTTCTCCACAAGCGGCAGCATACGGATGATGAGCAGCCACTTCTCCCGGTAGGAAAGCGTATCCGGCTCCATGCCGATGGAGCGCAGCAGCACATTCATCCACTCGTCCTGCGTGAACGCCTTACGACCTTGTTTCAGCTCAGCAATATCTACATGGGGCATCTGGATGGGTGTGAGCTTGCGGATGCGGATCGGCGTTCCGTTCCGGTCTTCTTCCATGTACTCATAATCCAGCTGAACAATGCACCAGATACCGCCGCAGAGCAGCCGGTCAAACTTGGCAGGATATTCTTCATCAATGGGGATGTCTTTTAGGCCGAGATTGGAGAACTCGGCCTCGTAGTAGTCCCGCTTGATGTTCAGATTTACCGTGATTTTATCAATTACGGTGTAGCTGCCCCGCTGCCGGAGAATGGAGAGGATCTTCTGCGCCTCATCCGGGCGAACGAAGTTGTCGGCAAGAATGCGCTTGACATTGTTCACCCCGTCCTCAACGACTTCTGGGTCATCCGAGCTGCAATACTGCCCCAGAAGGAACTCCAACACATAGACCGGGACATTTGCGCCCTCTTTGATTTTCTTGGTCAAGTCCTTGCGGACGATTTTTCCATCGAACTGCTGCCGCAGCTTTTCTTTGATAACAGACCGTTTATCTTCGGTCTCCATAAAATCAGCCATTGATTCCGCCCCCTGTCAAGCTCTATTCTCAAAACCCGTAATCATCGGCAAACGCCAAATCCATGATGACAGGGTGACGGAACACTTCAAGCCCTGTTGCATCGTCGCATACGACAAAGAAATACTGCTTGTCCTTGTCGTACTTTTTGTCCTTGAACTGGAACTTCATGCGGAAGATGCGCTTTTGTGCATCCTGATCCCGGCTATCTGCGATGTAGCTGTTCTCGTTGGAAATGCGCTCGTTATCTTCGGAGAGGAAGAACAGCCGGTAGGTCGCGGATTTTACCACATCGCTGACTGGCTCGGACTGGATGAAGTCCAGAATGGTAATCTTGTTTGTGATTTTGCGCACCATGCTCACCAGTGCAATTCCGGCACTGCGGGTCTCCATGTGTCCACGCTCCATCTTGATGTCAAGAACCGGCACCAACATTTCCTGCGGAGACGATCCGCCGTGAACATAGTTCTGACCGCCACCGGCCACCTTGAATACATCGTCGCTGATGGGGAAGGACACCCATTTGCTGTCCGCATTTCGCAGGATTGTTCCCATATTCATGCTGGCAACGCCATCGCCGGAGATCGGCTCAGAGGCAACCACAAAGCGTCGATTGACAAAAGCGGTCTTATTCTTGATGCCGTCAATTTTATCGCTTTCTGCCACCTTATCCCGTTTGTAGATAAAGCCGTGATCTGCGGTGACAATGAAGCGATATGTGTTGGCACTGGTGGAGATGCGCCGGATCAGGTCAATAATCTCCGATACTGCTTCACTACAGGAAACAAAGACCTCATCCTCGGTATTCGGCTTGTCGCCTCGTGCGTCAATCTGATTGTGGTAAACATAGACCACCTGTTTACCGGTAAAGACACTGCGCAGCTCCGCAACTTTCAGCGACTTGATGCTATCAAACTGCACACAAACTGCGTCTGCGTTGTACTTTTGCAGGATGGTTTTCCGCTCTGAGAGGTTATCGCAGGGCAGACCGTCCACCAGCACCTTGAAGTCATCAGTCATGGTCAGCTCGGTGTGCGGGAGCAATGCCGCCATACCAAGCCGAGTGTAGGAGGGCAGCACACTCAGCTGCACCTCCAACTTTGCCGAACACTTGGGATCGTCCTGCATTCTGTGGAACAGTTCCTTGCCCACTTCATAGCGCATGGCATCCGAGATGATCACCACGGTGCGCTCCTTGGCATTCTTGACAATCCGGGCATAGAAGTCCCGCTGCAAGGGCAGCTGCGTGAAGGCATCCGGCTCCTGCATGACGCTGTTCCACTTGGGCAGCAGCGTCTCCAGATACTCGTTGGTGTAGATGTTCTCCACGAGGTCACGCAGCGGCTCAAAGGCCGTGGTGTCCTCAATCCTGTCATAGGCAGAGTAGAAGCGGCGGTACTCGTAATCAAGCCCGGAGTCTGTTTCCTGATACTGCCGCAGGATGTCCTTGAAGCTGTCCGGGCAGTTATAATTTCCGGCCTGAATCATCTGGTATGCGCTGCTGAGCACCTGATACCGGCTTTCTGCTTTCGCTCCGAAGTGCATCTTGCTTCGCTTCTCGCAGAGCTGGGGGATGGTCAGCTCGCCCAGCTTTGCACCGGTGTCCTCAGCCACCAGCCGCTCCACAAGCCATTTTATGAGGATCTGGTCGATGACAGCGAAGGTATCGCAGTTGACCAAATCCTCCGGCGGGTAATCGGAGAAAACCGACTGTGCATTCAGTCCAGCCGCGACATGAGCTGACAACTCATCGTACCGGTTGCGGTACAGGATGTTGTTCATCAGGTTGTCCATGAAGGCGATGATGTTCCCGGCCTTGTAGGAGGAAAACACCTTCCACGGCTTCGGCAGCTCGGACGGCACATACTTGGCCGTATATGTGACGAACATAGTCACAACCAGCTTTTCCAGCGTGGGTTTCATATCCGTATAGCCAAAGTGCTGTTCGCATAGCTTCCAAAAGTCGCCCAGAAGTCCGTACTTCTCGGCCTCCATCAGGAATTTGTTGTCTTCCAGCGTACTGTCGGTCAGCATGACCCGGATCACTTCCTCAAAGGAGCAAGTCCGGGTGCGGCAAATAGCCGACAGAAGGCCGGTGATGATGTTTTCCTCGTTGAAGTTCTCAATCTCCAGATCATAGAATCGCTGCGTCCGCTCCTTGCTGGCAAAGTACTTGATGTGCTTTTCGATGATGGGCTTGTACTTCTCATCGATCCCCAAGTCCACTGAAAGCAGCGAGGCGCGGTCTGCGAAGAATCGCTTGGAGTACAGCATGGTGTCCTCCAGATGGTTGTCCCGCACATCCGGCTTTGGGAAAGGGGCATAGACAAGATAGTTGGTCGTGGTGTCCTGCCGCTCCAGAAAGAGTTTGGTGGCAAACTGATTGTCCGGCTGCAAGAAGTAGACCTTGGCGTTGTCCAGCGTCACGGTCTGCATATCTTCCACGAACTCGCCGTTGTCATCGTACCAGAAGACCAGCTTGCGGGTGTCTCCCGTAAACTCGGCATTGAGCCGGTCTATGATTTGTTTGATGTTCATTTCTGCCATTCAGTGTTTCTCCTTCTGAATCTGTGCGGAGCTGTTCCCCAGCACTTGATATCATTTGTCGCATTTTAGGCATCATGGATTACTTTATACTAATTGGGAAAATAACTCATGCTTTCCCCACCACATTCAAAATAATTTGTGCAAACTCCTTCCATCCAAGCACAATACCCATAATCGAACTTATCAGGCCAACGATTGTGATAATATGCCCGAACACCTTAAACACGACACTGTTATGTACAGCGGAGTTGCTGCGTTCACTTATAATGCCCATCCAGTAAAGAATATCCGCAGGGAGTCCAACAATCCAGCGTATTCCTGATGCAAAACAGAAAAAGGGATTCCATAGCGATTTTTCTTCATTTTCGATGCGCCTTTTTAATTCGCCGCAATGCTTCACCATCGCATCGTCGCACAAGCTCAAAAGTTGTTGCATTCTCTGTCGAACACTCGGACTGTCCAACATCCCTTCAAAGAGTTTCATGTCAGGGAGCGTATTTACAAGTAACTGGAAGTCATGCCCCTGCATTTTCTTAATTGGGTCAGAAAAAACCGCGATTACTCCATCAGCACCAAGTTCCGCTTGCATGGCATTCGCGTCCTGAATACACTCTGCATACATTCCATAGTTTACTTGGTAATGCTCCATGTAATAATTCGCAAGGTCAATGAATTTATCGCGGAACTGATCCGTTTCAATGTACCTCCGCTTATAGCGGGAAATGGACACTCTTGAGAGGATATGCCCTATGAGCATAACCGCAAGAGTGGCTATTATGGGAATCCAACGATAGCTCATAGGACACCTCCATTATCAAATTTTAGCCAGAACAGAATATTTCTTTCCATCGCTGGCGGTCTGGATCTTCTCGTAGTTGACCTTCACGCCATCGTCCAAATCCAGCTCAATGCGGCTCAGGGCGAGGTGGCCGATCATCTCGTCATATTCCCGGCACTCCTTGAGCTGTTTCTGGAGCTTTTCCTTCCGCTTGGTAGCGGCAGCCACTTCACGGGCGTTGGTGCTGTGGTCGATCATGTCCTGCATACGGCCAATCTCGGACTCGTAGACCCGCTGCATCTTGTGGAGGTAGTCCACACGGAGGTTTCCAATGGTGTCCGGCGTGTAGCGGTGGAGATAAATCAGCGCCTTAAAGCCATTCTGCTTACCGCTGTCGAACAGCCAGTAAATAGGCCGCTTCTGGTAAATCTTGCAGTGATCCTTGAAGAAGTCCTTGAGGAAATAATTACGGATGATCTCCCGGCTGCTGCTTCCTCTGCCGCCGAGTGCTTTGGCAATGAAGTCCACATTTTCTTCCAGCGTATCTTCTCCATAAACAATTTTCAGCCAGCTGCACAGGCGGGTAACAATATCGTCCCCCAGATACTCTTCATCCGTAATGGGAATGATGCCATCCACATCCGGGAGGAAGGTTTTGTATTTACTCTCATCCCAGTCCCCACCGGCGTAGGCCAGTCCCTCGCTGTCCAATGAGTAACGACCAAACATACAGCCCACGGCATAGGACAGAAGGCTCTTAATGTCTCTCTGTAAGTCGGCCTTACGGACAGTCACATCCTTGTCCTCCACCTCCGGAGTCAGCTCGTCCTGCAAGCCATAGATGTCAATGAAGATTCGGTTCAGTTCTTCCTCATTAGCTTTCAGTTGATTGAAGCGACCCTCACATTCTTGCGCCCACTTATCATAATGCCATGCAATACTACCAAACTTTTCTATGCGGGATGAACGGAATTGAGAGCTTTCTTGCTCTTGACGTTCGTGTGCAAGAGGGACAAGAGGGTGTTTCTGGAAGTCCCATGAGGTTTCAAAGGAATCCCAATCATAGCGCGAGAGATTTACGCACTCTCCAACATTACCCATTATCTGCTGATTTATCTGGTCATTCCGTAACTCTACATACGGAACCCGTAAGACTGCTCCTTCAGAATAGTCAAGGGTTGGCGCAACAACACTTATAAAATATTGATAAACTTTCGTGTTCAGATATGCAAGCATCAAGTCAAAATCTATTTTAGGAGTGAGTACAGGACCTTTTGACTCATACATGAAGTAATCTGCTACTTGCCGAAATGAAATATTTCCCGAGGAAATAGATGACCAAGTTAATTGTTTGGTGAAGTTGATTTGCAAGTTCTGCGGCCTTGAGCGAAGCTTACCATTGCTATCAAAGAAGTTTTTAATTTTATAGCCATCGTTCTCCCAATCCACGATATATTCAAAATTTCCATACCAGCGTCGAAATTCTCCGCCTTTCGTACACGGAAACCATTTCTTTTCTTTGTCACCTGAAAAGCTCTCCTTATCTACGCTGCACTCATACCATAAGCGCAAAAATCTCTCATTATCGCCGGTCTTGAAACCTTGCTTTGTTTCTGCATAGGAAAATAGCAGTCCCGCCGCAAAGCATTGAAATGATAGATCACTTACCCAGTAGGCTACTGGACTGCCCGGAATTTTGGAGAAATTAGACTGTTGTGCAGTATAGCGATTTTTACCAGCAAGGAACATATCTTCCTTACCCCGCTGAGTGGGTGGATCAATCAGGCGACAATAAGTTCCTTTGTATTCGGCAACATGACTTTTCCGCATAACAAAGCTGGTCGTTTGCACCACCTCACCGCCGATTTCCTCAAAAGCTCTCGGCCCCAGATGAGCCATGTTGATCGTATCTTTGCGCAATAGCTTTTTCCGCAGTTTCTCAAAGCTGGACAGAAACATCCAAGAATGCTGTGTGATCATCGCCTGATAGCGGTTTTGTTCGGTCATTGCACTGCAACACTCGATAAATACTGCAAACAGGTCGGCTTTGCTGTCAGGGTAGTTTTTCTTGACATATTCATTAAGTCGTGCATCGCCGTTGCTGATTGCCATATAAGGCGGATTTGTTACTACCACATCATACTTTTGAGCTATCGTCTCTGCAATGTCGATGAGGGTCAGCAGCTGCGCTACCGTTACTTCCAAACCAGCACTGTCCAAGGTGACCTGATCTCCGGCATCTGCAGCGGACACAAAGCGGCGCAGCAACTCCCAGTTGTAGCTCTCCACCTTGAGAATGGAGCCGTACTCCTTGGCATCCCGCAGGGTGTCCAGCAATCCTTCCACCTGCACACGGGCGGTGTTGACCTCCAGATCATCCATCCCGGCACCGAGGTATTTCAGGTGGGTGCGGTTGATGTTATTGCTTTCCTGAATAGCATAGACCTGACAGGTAGTTTCGCCGTTCAGGATGCGGCGGTTGTACTGCCGCGCCTTCATCATCACGGCAAAGTAGGCCAGCTGATAGGCGCGGTCATCAATATCGAGGCCGTAGAGGTTGTTTTCCAGGATGCTCTTTGCCGCGTCCCGCTGGTTGTATCCTGCATCCTCATACATCTGCATCAGCACATCGAAAGCGTAGACCAAAATGTGGCCGCTGCCCATGCAAGGGTCAATGACCTTGATATCCCGCACATCTTTGTACTCACTCTGCTGCTGGATTTTATCGAGCTGTTCGCGCACTTCCTTTGTCTGCGCAGCTTCGGGCAGATAGTATTTCCACTCCATCTGCTCGGCAAGGTGCTTTTCAGCTGTGATCCGCTTTTCCTCAGCCTCGTCCCAAGTCATCTCGTCCAGACCACGCCCATCAGCAAAGACACCTTCGTTCTTCCGCTTGTCGATGAAGAGACGGCCTAAGCTGTTCTGCACCATGTAGCGGACAATCCAGTCCGGGGTGAATAGCTGGGTTACGGCGGGGATTTCATCCTTGGTGATCTTGCCGTTCTTTGCAAAGGCGGCATTCTTCGGCTCGGTGTTGTAATACTGGTACAGCCAGCCGATGATCTCCACCTGACCGCCCTTTTCGATATTGAAATCATTCTCGTCGATGTCATGGATGAGATGATAGACCACGCCGTCCTGATCCACCACTGAGAGGTTCAGCAACAGCTCGGTGTAATCATTGGTTTTCTCAAAAAGGGCGGGTAGAATCTCGTTCAGGGCGTTGCACTGCTTGATAAAGAGAAGCCGGAACAGCTCGTCCAGCGCATTGTCAGTTTTCAATCGCAGGATGTTCTCTTCCTCAGCGGGGGTGAAGTCCAGCTCCGTATCAAAGGGGGTCGTGACCAGATCTGGCTCTACTTTGCCGGTCTCAGAGGACAGAACGCGGATATGGGAGGGAAGATAATCGTTGACTTCCATAAAGCGAATGGCAATAAGCCGGTTGAACCAGGTATAGGCAACCTCTTCCAAGATGTACTTGTAAGCGGTGGCGTAGTCACTGTCCTTTTCCTTCTGACGGAGGATTTCCACCAGCTTTTTCCGCTGCTGAATAGCCTCGCCGGTAATGGAGTACGGCTCCGCAGTGCCGATGTCGTAGAACTCCATATTGGGAGTGGACTGAGGCAGGGCATTCTTGATGCCCTCCGCCGTAATGCCCATCAATCCGGCGCGGTACTGGATGTCCGCAATGAGCTTGTTCCGCGCCCAGATCGCAAAGTTTTTGATTGCAGTCTTATTCATGGCATCCTCCTGTCTGATGACTACGCATCAGAACTCCACATTCACAATGGTATCCTCATCCAGTTGCGCTTCCAGCGTTTTGCGCAAATCGGCGATATATTTGTCGATGTCCGCCTTGCTCTCCAGACGCCAAGAGGAAGTCCCAGTCATCATCTTGATGGAAACATTCTTGGTTTTGCGGATCTTCACAGGAGCGGGGGCAATCTCCACCTCATCGGTGGAGGTACCGCTTTGCTTGGCTTCCTCGGCCTTGCGGCGAGCCTCCTCCGCTGCCCGCTGCTGCGCCAGCTTGTTGTCCAACGCATCCATCTCATTGAGCAGCCGGAGCTTGAGAGCATCCGCTTTGTCTGCATAGCTCCGGAGAGAGGAAACATTGTTGCAATGTTCCGCGCCGTCCCGGATCTCTTGGAACTGTGCGAAGTAGGTGCTCCGCTTCTGGTCGTTGTATTCCTTGGTGGACAGGACTTCCAGCACCCTCGATCTTGCCTGATCGATGGAATCCAGCACAGGGGCGGATTCCTGCTGCAAAATCTTCACATAGCAGGACATGAACTTCTCCCGCAGTTCCGGCAGCTTGGGAATGTTGGCGTAGGGCTTTTCCTGACCAACGATGGAGCGCATCTGCGCCACAATGTCCTCCAGCTCGGCGTTTACGATGTAGGTCTTGCTGTCATCGTAGATTGCCAGCATATCCAAAGCACGGGTGAAAATGGTCAGCTGTTCCCCAGCGAAGAAAGCCTTGATGGGTTCATAATCCTCGGCAAAGTCGTAGAAGTCATCCCGCTTCTTGGAGATTGTCGTAAAGAAGTCCATGGCAGACTGAATCTGCACAACAGCCAGCATCAGGTTCTTGCCGGTTTCCAGCACCTTCTTGCCGGGATAGCGGTGTTCCTTGTAGTAAACCTCCAGCCGCTCTATCTCGTAGATGGTATTCTGCGCATACCGCTGGAAGTTCTTCATGATGGTGTCCTCATCCTCCGCCGAAGTAGTGGTCTGGAACACCTCCTTCATAACATCCCGGACAGCCTTTTTATCCTTATCCGGGACGCGGGTACGCTCTTCCATCAACAGCTTCTCCACAAACGCCTTTTTGGTGATGAAGCCGATGATCTCTTCCTCGGTCTTGTTGTTCAGACTTACAGTTGCTCCATTGACGGTGAAGGTCAGGTCTCCGCGCTTAAACAGACGGGCAACCAGCCAAAACACATCATCCTCCACAAATCCATAGGGGGCTTTCATAAAGCGATCCTTCACGCTCTTCATGGAGGTCTTCATATGGTTGCGGGTATTGAGAGAGATAAAGCCTTGAACATCGTCCAGCGCGTGAGCATTGCTCTCGGTGCCGTCCTCCAGTCCAAGGGACAGCTGATTACTGGTGTGGAGCAGCTTGCGGATCTCCGCCTCGCCCATCGGAGTGTCGATGTAGGACAACTTGTGGTAGACCGTTTGTACCAGACGGCCAATGGCCTCATTGATACGGGTACCGACTTCCTTGCCGCTCACACGGGCAACATCGCCGTTCACATAGATGGTAGCCTCTTTCAGCGCCTCGGTCAGATAGAGCTTTGCGTTGGCGTTACGATCCTGCATTTCTACTATCTTTGCTTGCTTTATTGTTTCATACTTTGGCAACTGAGTAGAGGTATTCTTGCGCAGAAAACCCTCTATCTTCAAATAAGCTTGCATTTCTTTTAGGAACTCTGCATCATCAGGAAGAACGACCAGAACTTCCTTTCCTTGGCCAGACATCATGCGGAGAGTGGCGTCATCGGTACTACCATCATACCACGGGGTTAGAATACGAACGCCAATATCATAGCTCTGATTTGCCTTATAGGGGCGATCATCGACGGACTGATTGAAGGAGAAGGCATAGCGTCCATTAAAGGTAGGATAGATATATTTCTTGCCGGGAAAGATGTCCTCAAAAATCATCTCTGCAACCTTATTGATGATTACAGGGGTTTCCACATTTTCCTTTTCGATCTCGTTGTTGACTTCCTGTTCCTCATCGGTCAGGAATACATAGATGCTCCCGTTTTTCTGCACAAGCATCTGCCGCATCAGGACCTTCAGCGCTTCCTCCACGCGGCCTTTCAGCTCGATACGGTCATCGTCAATGTTCTCAATCATCAGGCTGGTGATGTTATCGATGTTTGCTTCAATCTCCAGCACATACTTGATCATGAAGAGGGTTTTCAGGACATTGATGGCAAAGACATCCTTATCCTTCTTTTCCGGATTGATGTAGCTGTTGTCATAGGCGCGGATAATTACGCCGCTATGACTGTGATCCAAAAAGTTTTCCAGCGCATCATAAAAGCGGTGGAAGGGTACGATTACGCCCGTCTCTTCGTTCATGATGTTGACGGCAGACTCTTTGAACAGAGCCAGCATGGAACGCTCACCGCCGGAAAGATGCTTGCCGGATGCACCGTGGGTGCGAATGGAGGTCAACACGCTGGAAAGCAAGTTGAACTGATACGGAACAAAGGGATAGACCTCTGCAAAGTCGGTTTCACTGGCATACAGCTTTTTCTCCGCCGTGTCGTTGAAAACGATGAGATTTTTGATGATGGTCGCCTTCTGCTCATAAAGCAGCCGGAGGGACTGTGCCGCCGCATCCGTCTTTTCAAGGATTCTCTTCTTGATAACTGCATCCACATTAGCGGAAGAAAGGGAAAGACGGGTGTCAAAGCGTCCCTGAATTTTGGAGAAGTCGTTGCCCTTAACCTTGGTGATAGAGTCAATGTCCTGCTGGCTGGTCACAATGACCCATGCCTTGCCCATACATTCCTTGCCCAGTTCCTCGGTTACGGTCTGGAGGTTGAGCATGAGCTTGGAATCGTCTCCGATGTACTGGCCAATCTCATCTACGAGAAAAACAACATGGTGGTTGTTTCCCTTGCGGTCAATGTAGGATTTGACGCGCCTTGCAAAGTCCTCAATGCTGATGGTATACGGCTCCACGGCCTTTTCGCACCAGTTCCGCGCAGCGGCCTCGCTCATGAAATTCATCGAGACCAGTGCGTCTACAACACTGTCCTGAATGAAGTCAAAGTCCTGTCGAGACACTTCCCAAGGCTCACCATATTCTTCCTCAAATGCGGCTTTGAACTCGTCATAGCGGCCTTCCTCCGACAGACGGCGCTCCAAATCGGCAACCTGAGGGATAGATCCGCAAAAGCCCTGCATCTGGTTGAAGACCTTGAGGAATACATTGACGATGGCATCCTTATTCTGCTTTCCCGTAGACTCGCTCTTGGAATCAATGTTGAACAGAATGACATCGGTAGGGGTCTCGGCGGCCAGCTTCATATCGGCAAGTACCATCGGGTCGATGATCTTTTTATCGTCGATGAAGTAGTCAAGCGCCTTTTTGCTGCTCACCTGACGGTTCTCCAGAAGGTAGGAGAGTATTTTCAAAAAGTGAGATTTACCGCTTCCAAAGAAACCGGAAATCCAAACGCCCATTTTTGGGGTAGTCCCCACAATGCCCTTCTTATAAGAAGCGTAGAAATCGGCAAAATGCTTTTGCAGCTCGCGGGTGACAACATATTCTTCAAGTTCCTGCGAGACATTGGAATCCTCGCCTTGTCCGACAATTATAACGCCTTGAATCTCTCTATCGATTTTCTTGGCAAACATTTCTTTGATTTGCATTGCACGACCTCCATTACTTCACAAGCCTGAAGGCTCTATAGTAGTTATCGTCTTTAATCTCGTTGAAGAGAATCAATTCTTGCTCGTTGTATGTGCCAGGGAAGAACATTACCACCGGGGCGCGAAGGTACGATTGATGAAGATTGTTGAGCACATTATGAGAACGCAAAAGCGGATAGCATTTTCCGACTCCAGTCAAAAATACAATGGCGTTTTCAGGTGTATGCTCTTGAATATACTGAACAACCAGGCTGTCATTTTCGCTTACCTTCATGGAGTTGCTGACTGCCTTTACGATCCGCCCGAAGCCCCGCTGCTTCTCAAAGTCGTAACACTTATCTATAAAATTCTTGCGCTCCAAGAAGTCAATGATAATGTCGTAAAGGTCAAAGACAACCAATTGATATTCGTCAGTACCTTTCTGGTTTTTGTTCTTCATATACTCGATCCGCTCACGGACTTCCAGTTCCTTCTCTGGCGGATAATCAAAAATCCAGTAGTTGACCTCATTAGCCTTTCCGCTGCTCTGCCGGAAGGAAGGTTTTTTGATTGCTGCCTCCATCGCATCAAGCCTTGCTGTTAAATCCATTACTTCACCCCCGTCAGTGCCTTCTCGTAGATTGCCATATCATTTTGCTCCAACCAACGGGACAGCTCCGGGTCGAAGATTGGTTTCAATATTGTTCTGGCCGTTTTCGATTTATCAATTACCCCGGCTTCGTAGAGCATCGTTTTATAACAACGCCCCAAGCGAACCAAGGTTGCGACTGTCCATCCGGCCACTTTTTCGTTTTGCTGCTGCTTGTCTTTGAAAAAGACTCGCACATCACTGTCTGTCAGCTCGTTGCTGCCGACGATCATCTTTTCTCGGATGACCTCGTAGACAAAATCAAAGAAGAGTGTGTCATACGCCATTGCTGCAATCAATGCATAGAGTTTCTGTGTTGCAAGGTCACCGGACAGGAAGAATGGAATGAAACTCTGATCCAACGATCTTATTCTCCCGGCAACGGTGCTATATATCTGATTAGAGCGCAGTGCGGTTGGAGCTGCAAAGATATTCTCGTTCTGCGCGAGCGTTTTTATCTCTTCAATTGTTTTTCCATCATGAAGAAGCTGAACAACCTTGCGGAATTCAATAAACCAGAAGGACATCTTCACTGCACCAGCGCTATATTCTTTTCTTTTCATCCTGCTGATTGGTCCTCCCCAATATTACTCTACACTTTTCCCTGTCCCATTATTAGGACTGTCAGGTATAATTTCCATGATGTCGTCGATCCCGCAACCGAGCTTGAGACATATCTTTTCCAAGACCTCAACTGTTGTATTCTCGCCTTTTTCCAGTTTACTCATTGTAGAATAGCTGATGCCGACAAAATCTCGGAACTCTTTTTTCTTCATATCTCGGTCAATGAGAATCTTAAACAGCTTTTTATAAGACACCGCCATTTTTTGCACCTCGTCTTCAATACAAAATGGTTGCAAAAGTACGGGCTCATTATAACATATCTCATTGCGAAAAGCGAGGAAATTCATGCGAACGCATAAGTTTTTTATCAAATAAAAAACAGGGATTTGCCGGACCCCTATTCCCGGCAAATCCCTACTGTCTTAAGTGTGTATGTCTTTTCTCTGCTCTAAAGTCTCCGTTCGAGTGAGTCCTTCTGGGTGTTTCACAATGAACTGCCCATGGGTCCACCGTATGGGTGCAATTTTCCTTTGGCAAAAGTATGGAAATTAACATGGGTAGGAAAGTGGTTTGTACAACATTTTGGTACAAACCACTTTCCCTTTCATTTCATAGTATAGAGATTGGAGGTGCTGTTTCCGTTCGCTCCTTGGCGGGCAGGCTTTTCAGATATCCATGCTGCTCCAGATCGTTATCTGCCCGATTGACCGCGGAGTGGATCTTCTTAATATGCGACGATTATGGTCCCACATTACTTCGTTCAAACGCTTCGGTTTGTTGCTTGGAGCATCATGGATTACACCGCTTACATGCGTCATACCCCATAGAAATCAGCTCATCCCGAGAGCCGTAATACTCCTCTTTATTGGATGCTTTGATATCATCTGCACTGGAACATGATGGCAGGTGGAACTTCTTCGTGTTGTTGTTCAAAACATAATGTGCCTCAACGGTTGATGTTCCGGCTTGGGTATCAGAAGAAGGTTCCTGGACAACCGATGGATCTGAACCTGAAGTGGAAGCAACTCCGTCTAGGGCGCTGTCTCCCGTTGCATAGTTGATCGTCACCCCCGGCTGCACATTGTAGGCAAAGATACAGAAGCAGATGCCATCACCATCATCCTCAACGGAGTAACCTTCCATCAGGACTCCGGCAGCCAGTAGGTTGTCCCCTTCAAAGACGGGCGTGACGCGGTAGAGAACATGGTTGTTCGTTTCCTGAACATAGTCGGCAACCATATTCTCGAAAGGTAGCATTCCATCAATGTTCAAATATCTGGTTCCAGTGATCAAGTTCCTCTCATTCGCATTCTCTCCCGAGAGTTGGAAGCCGATCAAGTGACAGCGATTGTAGAGGTAATTCCCGTCAACAACACCATTATACCGCACAGTGTGCCAGCCGGAAGGCTTGACCGATCCAATAGATCCGCGTTCCTCGGTAGGCATCAGATCCTGCCCTATGCAGGCATATGCGGTGCCGCACCGGCTGAGCGAGTCGAGAGCGCTATACAGCTCAAAAGAAGTTGTTGTCAGTTCAGAAGATGTGAAATAAGGGATATTTCCATTGATTGCAACATAAGCCGATCCACTATAAGGCTTAACATCGGAAAGTGAAAAACTGGTGGCAGCAGCAATTTCAGTTGGAAGAGTCGAGGAAACTGGTTGGTCAATCTCTTGGCCGGTCATATTGCTCTGTCCATTCGACCCAGACGGATCCTCAGCCTCTACACCGGAGTCATCCGCGTCGGCAGATGACTGCTCTACACTATCAGTAGATTGCGGACTTCCTACAATTCCTGAGGATACACTGGATGGAGATTCAACCGGGTAATTGGAAGAGTTGCCTTCGTCCGTCGAACAACCAACTAAGAGGGAAAGAACAAGAGTTGCCAGCAGGAAGATAGATGTAACTTTCTGTTTCACCGTTCAAATACCTCCATAGTGATTCTTTCGTGTGAGCTGCCGGCAAAGTCGCTTGACAGAGCAAGATGCCATGCTCCTTCATACGGCTTCAAATCAAAATACCGATCAGCTGGATAGGTTCGGTTCCACTTGAAAATAATCAGTTTTTCAATGCGTTGCTCGACCGGAGCCAATGCGGCATCTTCGACAAAGCAGAAGTCCCCATTGCCGGCATCTCGTAGGAAAGTGTCCGAGACTGTCAGATCAGAATGACTAAAATCAGAAAATAATCCAGCGGAATAGTGGCTCATGTGTAAAACAGCGTGCTTCGTCAATCTTAAGATCTGCTCACAGAGAATCTTGTCCCGACTTTGCCGACGGTGATTGAACATCATGCCGCCTTTATCGTCCAAACAGACTATTACAATCATCAAACTCCCCCTTTGAGCGCACCGCACTTCATTATCCATGGGAATACTTACTCTGTATTCATCATCCGCTGCTAACCCAATTTCCCCATTTGTATATGCTCCACTCGCCTATATTCGCCCGCCAAAGGCTGACCAGTATCACGGACAATATTTGCCATCATTGTACCGTAGAATAAATGCGGTTGCAACCAATACTGGTCAATGGAGGATGCGCAGATGGAGCAAAAAATCCGTCGTGACCGCAACATGGGCTCTAACCTCAGGCGGCTGCGGGATCAGTATGGCATCTCCCAGGAGAAACTCTGTGCCGAATTGCAGCGTAGAGGCTGCGACATTGGGCGAACTGCCTATGCCAAATATGAGTCAGGGGAGCTGAATATCCGGGCAAGTGTGTTAATTGAATTGAGGAAAATTTACAGTTGCTCTTATGATGAGTTCTTCGCTGGCTTGGATAGGAACATAGAATAGCAGTCTCATACGTTTGATTTGTTTATGCCTAAAATTGAAGTTATCCGCAAACATAGATGTAAGACTATTCTCTGTACTATCTTCTCCGATAGAGTGGGATCTTCTGGGGGGACCATAATGAACCCACCCTCGGTCCAACGCCAAGGCGCATAAGCCCCTTGGCGGCAAGTTATTTAAGAAAAAGTGGTTTGTACTAGGATATGGTACAAACCACTTTTTCACTTTACCTCACAGTGTATAGGTTTGAGGTATGGCTGCCATTTGTGCGGAACCTGGGGTTCTTTAGCAGGAACCCTTTGCGCTCCAACTCGTTGATCGCTCTCTTCACAGTGCTACGTGACAAGCCGAGATCAGAGGCGATTGTCTTAATGCCCGGCCAGCAGGATCCGGATGCATTGGCCCGATCACGAAGATATATGTAAACGGTCTTGCACCGATGAGGCAATTCAGTGTCCGCATAGATCGATTCAAAATAACCCACCTGGTTCACCTCCTATTATGTTCTCAGGCTTGAATCATCGGAGGGGTGCACATGGTCATCCGCTTCCGTCATCCCCTGTCCGCCATTTTGCGGTGGTGCGCCATCTGCTTTTTTTGATTCCGCATTTTTCATTGAACGGCATAGGATACTATCCTCCAACTCCTTTCGCCCAGCGTAGTGAACCTGTGCGTTTTCCCGTGCAGGCACAGTGTATCCCTCTTTTTCGAAGGTAATGCCCCATTCCAGGAAGAGGCGAAGTCGAGTCTGCATCGGATGGCAGCCTGTTTTCATCACAACAAAGTGGCCTTTGGGAATGGACCTCAATTCGTCCGGAGTCATCAGGGGCCGCTCCACCATCTGCAGAGATTGGCTGGGATCATTCTTGCTCTGGCTCACAGAGCCGGACTGCACCGTGCGGGTGCCGAGGTTCTTGGACAACACTTCGGCAGTCTGGCTGCCGGGCGCAAAACCGCCAAAGATCGTATCCTGACAGTTGTCCTGAATAATCTCGCTGCCCTCCTTACCGTAGTTCTTTTCAAGCTGAGCCAACGATTGGATGATCGGCACCAGGGTCAATCGCCTGGAGCGCCCGGCGGAGAATAGAGGCAAGATATCAAAGGGCGGCATGGTACCAAGCTCGTCACAGAACAACACCACGCGGTTTTTTAGTTTTCCGCCGTTCTCATCGGCAACAGCAAATAGTTCTCGGCTAAGGTTCTGAATCATCAGTCCGGCCATGAAGTTTTTGGTTGTATCCTCTTCCGGCAGGATCAGGAAGATAGCGCATTTCTCACTGGCGAATGTCTCCGCGTCAATGGCGCTGTCAAAGCAAATAACCTGCTCCAGCTCACTGTCAAGAAATGCATTCAGACGGGACAGAACCGTGGACATGACAGACGCCATTGCCTGGTCCGAGGTGTTGAGTGCGGCTCCTGCAAACCATTTCGCTTTGTGATTATCGGGGAGTTTCCCCATTAGCTGCTGGAAGTAGTTTTTTTGCCTTGGCCCAGGGGACTCCAGCAGATCCTGCACCAGTTTGAACACCGAAACGATATGCCTTCTCTCACTGGAATCTTCTTTTGTTGGTGGAAGATATTCTGCTAACAAAAGTACCACAGCAGTAAGCAATCCTTCTGCTGCATCATAGAAAAAAGCATTTTGGCCATAAGAAGAAGCGTCACCATCGGGATTAACTATGGTCTTGGCAAGAATTTTGGCATACTTTTCGGCCTTTGCTCTGGCAGCCAGATTGCTGGGATCTTCCTGAGCCAAATCCATATAGCGGTTGATTAACGTCAGAAGATTATTACCATCTGATCTGGTCGGATTGCGAAGGTCAATCACGGAAATTTTATAATCGTAATACTTATTGGCAATAGCACCGTAGTTCCTTGCCAGGTTTTGCGATAGGTAATCCTTTGACGTCATCTCCAGATTTTCCCCCGCTTAGCACCGTGCGCGATAGTTTTCCATCACACGGCGCCCCATCAATGTTTACCTATTTACAATTTTACAGTTGCCAGCCAATTCCCTTAGTTTGTTCAGTCGGGCCATATTCAGCTTGCAGGATTTCAGCTTGTTCAGATACTTCTGTATAGTTTCTTCTACTTTGGCATGAATTAACTGATGTACATCCGGCGTGACGAGGATTAGATTTGCGTAATTGTCTCCGCCGCCCGCCTGTTTTGACGTGATATGGTGAACAACCATGTTCCCCAATGTCAGCGGTTCCTTACTGACTGCACATTTACCATGCTGTGCCACAAACATAGATATCCGGTTGTCGTTCAGTTCTGTACTTGCTCCCTGTATGGGATTTTCCATGAGCTGCCGCAGTATATAGGGATTCACCGCATTTTGCAGCGCATGGATTTTTGCTCTGCCTACCTCTGTGTAGCTGCATATATCCTGCGAAAAACACATTGGTGGCTTAGTCTTGACTCCGTTGATGGGGAACAACGCCAGTTTTGCCACGTAGAAAATTTTACCATTGAAGTGTCCGTAGAATTGCTGAAACGCCTGGCTTCGCAGGCCCGTGTTGCTTCGGTATCTTTTCGTTCTGCATAGAAGGCTCTTTCTGACATCAAAGGCAATACGGTCAAAGTCTGTGTATACGTAGGTTGCTGCTTTATAATAGTTGTGCAGACCCAGTACGGTGGCATTAAACTGCATAACGCTGGGCGTGCTTGGCTCTTTGCCTATCCGCCGGATTGCTCCTCGGATGGTATCCTTGCACTTGTGAAACGCCTTTTCTGTCATTTGAGACTTGACCACCCATTTTCCACTTTTGGGACGCAGTTTCAGCTTGAAACCCAGAAAGTCCGACCACCGCTTCTTCAAATTGACGATTTTGGACTTCTCCGGGCTAATCTCCAGGCCCAATCGCTCCATCAGCCATTTTTGAGTTGCGATATAAATACGCTCCGCCTCGCCCCTTGTTTTGCAAAAGAGCTTGAAGTCATCAGCGTAGCGGACGATAAAAACCTGCTTCAAGCCCGCGGACTTCAGCGCCCTATACCGCCCCATTGGGTCTTTGTACTGCTTGCGGGAGGGGAAGGTTTCCCACTGGCCGGATATCCACCAGTCCAGCTCATTTAGGACGACATTTGCCAATAATGGGCTGAGGATTCCACCCTGTGGCACACCCTTACCTGGTATGCCGATTCCGGCAATGGGTGCTTTCAGCATCCTGGACAAGACGCATAGCAATTGCTTATCCTGTATGCCTAGTGTCCAGAGTTGTTTCAATAGTTTTCCGTGGCTGACGTTGTCAAAGAACCCCTTGATATCGACATCAACTACAAAATGAAAGTGCACTCGATTTGCCAGAAACATTGCCCTTGCGATAGCGTGATGCGCGCTGCGGTTTGGACGAAACCCATAGCTGTGTTTGTGAAATTTTGCTTCACAGATTGGTTCCAGTACCTGTTTGATACACTGCTGAATGATACGGTCCTCTATTGTGGGTATTCCGAGAGGGCGTAATCGCCCATCCGGTTTTGGTATCTCTACTCTGCGGACCGCATGGGGCTGGAAATTTTGCAGTCTTTTCCGAACATAGGGAATCAACTCATCTGGGTTCTTTTCTCCCATTTGGATAATGGTAGAGTCATTTGTCCCCTTTGTCTTGCTTCCTTTGTTCTTTTTGATAGAGCGGTATGCCAGCATGATGTTTTCCTCATTGGTAATCAGCTCCATCAACTGCGTGAAGCATTTTCCCTGTTGGCTGGCCTGATAGAGTTCGTCAAAGCGGTTTTGGGTGTCATAATATTCGTTGTTACGTAGTGACTGATTTTTCTTCGGTTTCTTGGCTGCCATAAGTCGGCTCACTCCAAATTTCCTGAAGGTGTGCCTCTCTTAGTCATACTCGAACCTTATGCAGAATGACTTGTGTCATTATGAACTGTAAGATTGCTTTAATGTAAAACACTGACTAGTGGCTATCCCTCCACGGTTTTATTAGCCCCGCTTCATTGGTACTGTGCCACCACATTCCCCGGCATAAGGGCAGGTTATATCCCGCAAGACTTTCCCTGCCGGCGCTTCATAGAAATCAAGTTCTCCACGCTGCCGGCTTTCCACGTTCCGATTGTTCTATCCGTAATCAATATCCGTAGGTCTCCTCTATAAGCCTGTCTGCTTGCCGCCGCCTGTAACGGCGCAGGGACTTTCATAAAGGGCGAGTTTTACTTATCCCCACAGACCTCACTCGCTGGTGAGATTCGCCAGTTAGACGAATACACTATCTAGACCCGTACACTCAAGGATACGTCTCATGTGCGTTGTCCCCGCACACGATTCTAACCATAGATATTGCTGGACTCCCGGCCTATCACACACTCGACCACCTCTGGTTCGCTGTTCCTGTGCCACATTTCTGCGTCTTTAGGGTGTGCTCTCAGCCGACTTCACCGAGCTTATGACAATCCAGTTCTTGATAACCGTCATGCCATTCGGAGGATTAGAGCAGGCGTTTCGGGGCGTTACTCCGTCATTCCACCTGTCGAACAATCAGTTCTATGAAACCTGTTCAGAAGCTCCTTTCAATCTTCTGATTTCTTTTGGCTCCACGCCTGACCTTTTCAGTCAGGAACGTGTCGCACCGCCCTTGGTGTCCAGCGCCAAGAAGCTCATGCCGCAGGCGCAAGCATATTCCAGATTGGGATACAGAAAAAATGCAGTCTTACCAACACCGGATGCACCAATCATCAGGAAGTGAACATCATCGCAGTCTACAAGAGCTTTCAGCCCACCGTGTTTGGAATGCTTCTTGGCTTTGACAGAAGCGCGTCCGATGCACCCCAAGACGATCCCCTGTGCCTCTGGCCGATTCTCGCCTCGACGCCAATCATCGACTTGGAAAGGTACATGCTTATAAGTCTGACGGATCTCCTTAGGGGTAGCCCATCGTGCGGTTCCATGCTGACCGTCACCAACAGTTTTGGATTTGATACGGTTTAGGGAATATCGCTGAGTGAATACGGAGGCAATGATCAACACGAGCAGCATTCCGCCACACAATACAATCAGCCCCCATGCTTGTTCAGTCATTGCGTCACCCCATTTCCAGAAAAGGGACCTGTGTGTCCTCCAGAACACACAGGTCATCATTCCAGTCTTTGTTTTGGGGAGCCAAGCGATCCGAGGCGATTCCAAACTGTTCGGCAATCTGTTCAGCCATACGGATGCTTGCTGCCTGACCTGCCGCGTCATTGTCCAGGCATAAGAATACCTCCTGTGCGTGGGGAATACGGGAAAGCATTGACATTACAGGGATCGTAGACGTTCCACAGCAGGATACATAGTTATGGGATTTCCAATCTTCAGGATACATGGTGATGAAGGAGAGCATATCGATGGGGGCCTCGAACACATAGAGTTTTCCGTCAGTGCCAAGGTGATGAAAACTATATCTGGGATCGCTGCCCTCCACATTCTGCCGGAAGGACTTTCCAAAACTGTTGGCACTGCGTTTGTGAGCGTGGCGTGGAATGCCCTGTTTATCCGTCCCAACAAAGACGCAGTTGTGATATTTGCTGTCCTCAAAGAGCGTCTTTGCCTTCGCAAAATAGGCAATCACATCACGGTCAATGTGCCGCTGCTTCATCAGGTAGGCAAAGACGCGCCGCATATTGGTATTCGCTTCAGGAAGTTCAAAGGGTTTCTGTGGTGGTTTCTGCCGCTCAGCAGCAGATGGGTATATTGTACCCTGCTCACCACCCAGAAGCGCATTGACGGCTTCTGGGTAGCTGTAATTATAAAACCACCGAACAAAGCTGATCGCATTTCCGCCCTGTCGGCTGTCATGGTCGAACCATTCACAGCCACGGATAGTCACGCTATGATCTCTATCGAGTCTCTTATCCCGTCCAGAAGGAAGGAGTTTTTCTCCTCTCTGGCGTAGGAATTCTTCCAGATCCACTTCAGCTGCTCGCTGTTTCTGCTCATCGGTGAAATGAATATACTGAGCCATAGTACCTCCTTTCCCTTACATCGATGGCCCATTTTGCCATCCCTGCTCCTCATGATCATCCGCTTTATGCCCAAGGGCAAGTCGCTTGGCCATCAGCTTTTTCCTGCGCTTGGAATCAATTCGAAGGCCCAGCGGACTAGTAGGTGCCATTGCATTGTCACGGAAAATCTGGCCCATGTGATAGAGGAGACGAGTTACCGCAGCGATTACCGCCGGGTTGTGGTTGTTCACTGCCGGTGACTTAATTGGCTGTTGGGCACTATCCGTTTTCGGGGGTGTCTCGGTCAAATCAATTTCTCCTGATTCTTCGTTCGTATATGGGTTGGTGGAGTCCATCTCTTCCTGTTCCAATTCCAGACGTAGACGATCAGCCTCGCGGATAATGGAGTTCTTGATTGCCTTGAATTCCTTTTGCTTTGAGAGAGGATTATGGACACGTGGTTTGTCCTTGTAGTACCCCTCCAATTTATCACGCAGATCATTCCAGACCTGATAGCACGCTGCCACATCTGGCTGCAGTGCCAGTTCATCAGTGATAGCATCCACTAGTTCCTTCAACTTTTTAGGCAGATATCCATACTGCTTTTTCCCTTTGACACTGCCCAGGGCATTAGCCAGTTCCACCATCTTTCTGGCAATCGAATCATTATCCAGAGAGGTGGATTCCATGCGAGCAATCAGTTCCGCCATAGCGGAGCGGGACTGTTTTACCAGGTCCTGATAAGCCAAATCCTTTTTGACATAGAGGTTGTGCATCTCATCCTGGAAGATAGTGTTGGTCAGCGCAGAGCGCATGGCTGTGATTCCGGTCTTGTTCAGATACCCATGTTTCTCATCTGCAGACCACACCATCATGTGTACATGTGGGTGGTACCCTTCATCGTGGAAGGCTGCACACCACCGGAAGTCATCCACCGGGATCTTCATGGCCTGCGCCAAACGTGTACGGTGCTGCAGGAGGAGGGTGCGCCAGTTCTCAGCACTATCGTATCCAAGAGCAGACGCATCTTCTCGGCGCAGAGAAAGGATGACCGTCCAGACAGGGCCATGGTGTTCCGCGACCTCTGCCATCATATCCTGGAGCGACACATCCTGCGTGTCACTGAACAGGCCATGGTCACCGCGCTTTTCTACACGGGGACGGGTCGCTATGTACTTGAGGTAGCCATCGCCAGCTTCCATGGTATGGACATTGGCATCCAGCGCCATGGTGATCAATTCAGAGGCGTTGCCAAAGGTGGGAGAGGCGCAGTAGTCACTGTACTCGAATAGTTCTTTGGTATCTGGATAATCCTTGAGCAGTCTTTCGATGAGTTCTTTCTGAGGCTGTGTCACAGGACCCCGGCCATGAAGTTTCTCAACACCTTCTCTTGTGGCAATGTACCGCATGTACTTTGCTGCACTGCCATTGCGGATGTACCCACACTTCTGCACCAGCTTTGGCATGGCTTACAACCTCTTTTGGAACCGGAAGATCTCCTTGAAGCTGATCATGCCATGGGTACGCATCACATCCTGGACACACCGGCCACGCAGCTGTTCCAACTCATTGAGTGTTGCATCTGTGTCGTGTGCCATGAGGTGCATCATCATGGACATCTCCACCGACATTTTGAACAGCAGCTTGCCGAGCCGATCTCCCAGCGCGCCTAACGAGCCTTCCAATGTAGCTGACAGTGTGACTGGTAGATACGAGCCGTCCTGCTCCGCTTCAAGGTAGCCGGTATAGAATTGAATGGCTTTTTCAATAAATTCGCTTTGACTCTGAGAGTTGTCAAGCTGGTAGGATCGCTCCACCAGTTCTTTTGTTTTCGGTGTCAGCCAGAAAGCGAATTTTTTCTTTGTGTTACTCATGACGTAGTTCACCTCACACTCTAATGAGTCTCTGGCCAATACGAAACGCTTCCAGGTCATCGATGATGAAAAGGTCGCTACGCCATTGGCCGGGCCATACCGCAAAGAGTTTGCTGATGCCCGACTGGGCGTGTACGTATCCTTCGATTTTGTCATGATATGTGGCGAGCTGTTTGATCTCGCCAGTGGCAAACAACTCGATATAGCAGATTCGATTGCTGCCGTAAGGAAAGCCCTCTGTCTCCTTTGAGCTTCTCATCTTTGGTACCTTCTTTCTAATCAAATTTGCGCTGGGTGCGTCTTCGTCCCCGGAAGAAAGCGTGACACGGCGGGGCTTACGGGGATTCACGACCCCGCAGGCGTGATTTTTTTGCTTTCACGACCCCGGAAGGAAAAGCCTGAAACTGCCCGCACTGCGGGCAGAAGTGAGAGAGCCGGGGCGTTCACGACCCCGGCTCTTTCTGCCTGCTTTTTTTTCGTCCTCCGTCCCCTGGTGGAAAAAGCCCTCAAATGGGGGCTAACCTTCCCGATTGGGGTAGGTGGTCTACCCCCACCCATAGGAGGGCACACAGGGCCTCACAGCGGCCCACACGGGGCCGTTATCAGGTGCCCAGCATTCACCCCATCTGCATTCCCGTCAAATCCTCGTTTTCATGCTCCTGAAGGGGGACCTGCGTCATATCTTCCATGTCGGCAATCCACATGGACATACTGTCGAGCAGCGTTTCTAAGTGATCAGACACAACTTGGAAAGAGTTCTCCAATGTTTTGCTTGAGGAGAACTCCTCTTGTTGCGTTTTGTGAATCACTTCCATCTGACGCTGCACAACAAACAGGATGTCCAACAGATCATAGGCAGAGGGAGTGTGGCAACCAACCGATTCCTGCTGCACAGGAGACTGTTCTGTCTTTTGGTAGATGCCATGACTCACTCGTGCATAGGGGAACGCAGGATCTTCAAGTTTTTTACTGATAGGCAACACAAGGTTGTTCTGTTCAATGGTTCCTTCGTACTGCGTTCCTTTGGCCTGTTCACGCACATAGTCGATGATCTCGCGGTATCGATGTGGCTCACCGTCATCCAGGAGTTCCCGGAAGCAGTTGAGCACGAATTCATTTTTGCTGTTGCGATCGATCAACATCTTTCACCTCCTCACACTATTACATGCTCTGGCCATCCGGGAATGAGGAAGCACACATATCTTCGTCAAGATACTGTGCGCGATAATCATCCAGACTCAGTCCCGTCTGCTCCATGCAGTAGTCATTCATTTTGGCGCGTAGGATTGAGCGATCCTCTTCGGTTAGGGGGTAGCGGTAGGTTTCCTCAGAACCATCTCCACAGACCTGGATCACTGTGAGTGCGTCACACACTTCACCAACATCCAAATCAAAATCTGCATAGACATTGAGATAGTCATCATTGGCATCAGTAGCCACATTGGTTCCGAACACAGCGTCAGGATCAAATGTGACTGGCACATAGAAATTCAACAGACTTCCGCACTCGCTCATGTCTTCCTGGAAAGAAATCTCGTTCATAGAAAGCCGCCTGGATCCGGTCAGCACCATAGCCTCTGAGCTTGGTGTGAGTTCCTTTCCGTCGAGTTTGTCCAGCAGTCTTTCCCATCTCTGATCTGTAGAGATGTTCTGCTTTCGGAATGCATGATAGGCTGCCACACTCACATCATGGATACGGTAGGTGTGCCAGCCGTCCATAGCATTGGCTGCGGAAAATGTATCTCTGTCAAAGTCGATTTCGAATACTCCAGATACCTGTCCGGTATTCTGCAGCCGTTGGTCCAGGAGTTGATCGTATTCTGCCTGAGTGATTTCAGTGCGGTCTTTGAGCACAGCTGCAAGGGTAGCTGGCTGAGGATTATCCTCAGCAGTGAGATAGGTACGCAATCGCTTAGCGGCGGTGAGCAGGGTATCTGCTTTAGACGTTTTGAAATAAAGATCTTCCCCGTGACCTGTGATGTGGTACGCCGCCCAGGTGGTGTTGGCCATTTGATCCGCTACCGCCTCGGCATGTTCAGCATTGATGCGTTCCTGTATTGCCTGTCGTTCCTCAAAAGGAACGCACTCTGAATATAGATCGGCAAGCATTTCCTGCATTCGTTTTTCAACATCAGTTCCATTCGAAGCAAGATGCTTATCCAGTGCCTTGAGCTCATACTCATGGAGCCACAGCACGACCTCAACGGAGCCGCTCATTGGGACACCCCCTATTCCGCCGCTTGGCAGGCTTTTGCTTACTGTAGGTACTGGGTGCGGGGTAACGGATATCTTTGTGATGGCGAAGACTCAACAGCCGATTGGACGAACGAAGATCCTGGCTAAAAAAATCAGACTTTTTCATCGTGTCTACCTCCCATGTCATAGCCGGTCGAAACATCTTGGCCAGGATTGTCCTGGTCACTGTTGTTATCCTGTGTCTGTGCAGTGCGCCCGCCTTTTGCTGTACGCCTGGGGCGTGGACGAACTGCAGGCTTGTTCTTACTGTCCAGATACTCCCGAGTATCCGCTGGCACATATTTTTCATAGAGCTCTTCCAGCAACCGCTGCAGTTCTTTCTCTGGCGTTCGCTTTTCCTTTGCGGACAAAAAATACCGGAGCGCATCCAATCGCTCCGGCTCCATCGTCACTTTCAATTCAATCTTGTCCATTCTGACCTCCTTATATTGAGTAGAACTCAATCCGCAGGGCGTCCTCTACCTCACCTGGTTGGAAGGTATCCGGCTTAGCAAACACTTCACCAAAGTGTTGTATCTGCTCTTGGGTAAGAGAACAAAGATCACCGGATCGAGTATCGCCAGCCAGAAAGAATGTGCCGACAATGATGTCGTTGCCTAAGCGCCGGTTTCCTTCCAGCCCCAGCAATTTGCCGTCCTCATTGCAGACCAGGCAAACATCGCTCAGGGGGAGCACCTCGATGTAGCCACCCACCATTTTCTGCATAGCGTCCAAAGTGTTTGGCATGGTTACCGTTTCTGGTGATTTACCAGGTTCCACCTTCAAGACAGTAATCTCTTTTTCTTTCATCAAATCGCCTCCTTTAATTTGTGGGCAGGTAGGAGCGTGGATTTACACGCTGACCATTGACACGCACTTCAAAGTGTAAATGCGGACCGGTTGATCGTCCCGTGGAGCCGGACAGAGATACGGTGTCACCCGCCTCCACGGTATCTCCAACACTGACCAACAGTTTCGAATTGTGAGCATACAGTGTTACCATTCCATTGCCATGGTCAATCATTACATAGTAGCCATAGCCACCAGCATTGTAGGTTGCCTTTGTAACGACTCCGGGCAGAGCTGCACGAACTGGTGTGCCTGTGGGCACAGCGATGTCGATACCGGTATGACCTTTTGTCTGGCCGGTAAAGGGATCGGATCTGTATCCAAACTCTGATGTGACTCTACTTTCCCAGCTGGAGCCCACTGGAGAACAAAATCCATCCGCACCGATAAACGGCACTTCGGCACCGGGTATCCAGCCCTCTGTTCCAGTAGCAGAACCGTAACGGACCAGGTTGTAGATACTGTCTGCGTTGTTTCGTTGCTCCTCCGTAACTGTTTCTCCTAATGCCGTTTGAATGTTGGACCATATTGTGGCGATGTCTGTGATGGGAATTGCAACAGTGTAGGTTTCCTCCTCCGGTTCTCCTGTACTTTCGTCTTCGCTATCAGTTGAATCGAGCGGGCGGGTACGTTCCTCATAAGTGACAAAGCAATCAACAAATTGTTGGTGCGCTCGGCTGCTCGGTGACTCCGCGCCGAAATACAGAGCATAAAAAAATGCCTTGACACGTATAGCGTCAAGACTTTCTCCGTCCTCTGTCATGCTATTGATTTCCGCAATTCGCTCATCCAACAATGCAAAGCTTGCCTGCATGTCTTCGATGTAGGCTCGGTATTCTGCAGGGATATCTGCTGGTAATGTGCCACCATAGAAACACAGGTCAAGGATGCTGCTGTTGTGATCAGCGGAACCGCCCAGGATAGAACAGAATGCAGCAATGAGGAGAATGATTGGGGATAGAATCGCTACCAGAACCCAGCCTGCAGCCTTGCGTGTCTTCTCGTTTGAGAGGACACCAATTGCGGCTTTTGCAATGGCAGCAGCAGGAATTGCCATCAGCGACCACCTGCCGATCCAAAGAGCTGCTCCTTATGGGAAGGAGCATGGACCGCCAGCAAATGTCTGTCTGTCCCGCATTTGTAGAGGCAGACTCCTCTCTGGGGGTAACGAATCAGTTCGTACTCCGCTTCCTCCAACTGGAGGTTTTCCATGTAGAACTTTTTATCAATGGCACCTGCATTAAAAATAAATTGATGGGTAGGGATTGCAAAAAGGGGGCGAGTCAGCTCTCGGACGCCCGGCTGGTCAAAGTCTTCCAGGTTCTGACTGGCGAGAAATAGGGACGACTCTTTCTTTCTTACTCGTTTCAGGCAGTTTCGAATGTAGGTGACAGCTACCGGATTGGTGAGCCACAAGTACAGCTCATCAATCGCTGCCACCGTATTTCCGGCGCTGAGGAGCTGATCAGACATATATGAGAGCACACTAAACAGCAAGGTGTCCCGAAGGTTTTGCGCGACGCTGTCCAAGCCTTTGACACAGAACACAAGGAAACGCGCAGACGAGATATTCGTATGTCCGTTAAAGAATCGTGCATCCGCACCTTTGCACATAGAGTGGAGGCCCAGCAGCAGATCCCGAAGCATTTCGGGAGGATAGAGTTTCAGAGCTTCCTCGTCTTCATAGTTCTGGTAGGCATCCTCAATGGTGTCATAGAGGTCTGATAAGATAGGATAATCGGTAGGAAGCATACGTGAGAAGTCCGTCTTATCATTGATGCCCCATTTGCGGTAGAGTCGTTCTATCATCAGCTCCAAAGTGTCAATGTGGGGGACATCGAAGTCCTTATAGACACGGAAGATGTCACGAAGGAATGAGATATGCTGGGCCAAGAGAGTGCCGTGGAAGGCAGGAGGAGCGTCTGGATCATCAGGCTCACTACCATCATCCCACCGGCGCGGCTCCAATAAATTGATGCGATGTCTGCCGTCCATGAAGTCCAGAAAGCAACCTCCCAGATTTCTGCAGAGATCCTCCATTTCATGCTCCGAGTCCAGAGAGATGGCACACTTACCTGCCTCCAAGACATTGCACAGTAGGAGCCGGAGCAGATATGTTTTTCCTTGACCGCTGTTGCCAAGTATCAAGGCGCTGGCATTGGTTTTGTCGTCGGCTCGTCGGTCCAGATCCACGATAACATTGGAACCATATTTGTCCCGGCCCACATAAAAGCCCATCGGATCCGTCTTTCCCGAATAGCTGATTGGGTACAGATTGGCCACACTGGATGCAGGCAGCACACGTTCAGCAAAGGAGCCAAACGCATTTTGACCAGCAGGATTGGAGGAAAGAAATCCGTCTCTCTGACGTAAGAGTAGAGGATCTGTTCCCAATTTGGAGCGGATGAGAATTGCGTTGACCTCATCGCGCAGGGAGCGGAGCTCTTCCATGGTCGGAGCGGTGAGCTCCAAAAAACAGGAACAATGGATAAGGGGCTCGGTTTGCCGTCGCGTTGTTTTGATCAGGGTTTCGACATCCTGGATTTTTTCCTCTGCAGTCACGCTTTGCTTGATGTTACTGAAATTACTGCGCTCCATTCGGTTCTTGTTGGTGGCTGCATGAATAATAGCATCCTCCTCAGCTGTGGTAACTCGCCTGGCGGAAAGGCGCAGGGTGACACCAGCCATTTCGCCAAGTCTACGGAGTAGAGCCAGTTCCTCTGTTGTGGGGGGATAACTTCGAAGTGCAACAACACTGCGATATGTACCACCCAGAATGAAATGGTCTGTATTGAACTTAACTGCAGCCGGTGCGATCAGATCCAGGAACTCCTTGGGCCTGGATACTACGGGTTGTTTCGAGGGTGTGTTTTTCTTCTTCTGTTTTTTCTTCTTAGCCATTTTCGATCACCGCCTTTTCTCCATCCACATCTTGAAAGAAGTCTGTGGTTATATCGTGCTGGTAATAAACGGCCAGCAAGCGTTTTACATCTTGCTCATCGGCCAGGCGGACATGCAGCCCATGATCACAGATACCTTTCTCCAATTGGCGCAAGGTGCCTTCGCTCATGTCCGCCTTCAGATCCCGCCGCAGAATCAAAACAAATTCTCGTGCAGAAGCGGAAGATGACAGGATTTCATCCAGATGACGCATATCCTCAATCAGCAATTTCCGAATGGCAGGGGTCGTTTCCTCTTCCAGTCTCTTCTGATAGAATTCCTTGTTTCGTTGGAAGGATTCCCTGGAATCGACAACCAAGAGCTCCACAGCGGGCTCTGCCCGCAGGAGGTTGGCAAGCGCCGTTACTCTGGCACGGATACCCTCGGATGATAGAACGGAAAGGTTATCGGGTCGGATGAGGAAAAAGACCAGCTCCGAATTGGAAGTCGTAATTCCATGTGATGCAATACCCTGCATACCCATGAGCTGTCGTGTGGACTGGTGTTGCCGAAGAGCCAATTTTTCTTTGCGAGTCATGGGTCAAGCCTCCATTCGTAGTATTGCTGCTGCAGGATTAGGAAACAGGCGGCCCTTCGTAAAAAGTCCAGGATGCTGGAGCCGTCCACCCGAATAGTAAGGAAGGAGAATAGGACGGTAATCACGAGTGGTATCATCCCGGCCCCCTGACTCAAAGCCAGGACAGAGAGGAGAAAACCGACGCCGATAATACCAATATCCCGCAGTTCCCAAAGCCAAAGCATTGGTTTTGCTTTCAGGTTTTCAGGATAGATAAACACATCTTCACCTCCTAGATGTCATTTCGATTCGAAGAAAACAATACCCTGCCAATTACCGGCAGGGCATTGTTGAGCATTTATTCTGCCTCATCTGCAAGGGCTCGTTGGATGCAGTCCAAGAAGAATGCGTTCTGCTTGATGTGATTCTTTTCCAGATACGCCTTGAACTGTTCGAACAGATCTGCCGGGACCTGGAATGCCACGGTTCTCTTGTTGTCTGCCATATTGGGAGTTCCTCCTTTTTCGTATTCGTAGAATTGAGTGATCAGCCAGGTCATGTACTGGCCGAGGGTCTTGCCGGAAGCTTCCTGATTTTCACGAACCTGTGCATGCAGAGCGGATGGGATTGGAGCGCAAAGATTCTTGATGTCTTCCGCCATATCCTGACCTCCTTCTTGTGTAATTGCAAAGCAAGCATATATAAGTTCAGCGTAGAAAGCTATTCACGAAACCTAACAAAGAAGATGCGGTAAATGCAAGCATAATGGAAGAAGTATTATCTGGTTGTTGCCGCCTGCACGAGCGAGCGGGTGGTGTTGACAGCTGCTTGGGCTGTATAGACTGCCGACATGATATTGGCTCTGGTAGTGGTGTCCAGACCAAATGTCCCTGCAATCCTGGGCACCTCGCCAGCGGAAAGCATCAGACCTAATCCCAGCAGAGCATTCTCGCTGAATACCATCAGCCCTGCCACCAATATGGTGGCCTGCAGGAAAGCGGTAAGGCATAAGCCAATCACTTGCTTCATCCACTGGGTGAAGCCATCGGTGTATCCTCTAGGGATTGAAAACATATAGAGGCTTCCAACCGCGATCTGGATGAGAAGAATGCCGCCCCTTTTTAGATTTGCGAAAAACACCTTGATCACAGCATAGGCCATCAAAATTATGCAGAAGATCAGCATGAGTGGGTTGGTGCCAATTCCCCAGTGGCCAGCAGCCGCGATCTCCGTTAAGGAAGTAGACTCCATGTTTTCCAAAATTGCCGCGCCAAGATCTCCAATGCCCGAACCGGCTCCGGTGATACCTTGTGCAAAGGTCCCTTGCAGCGCAACGGATAACGAATATAGGCGAACTGGAACAACGGTAAACAGGTTCACTGCCAGAAAACCCTTAATGGCATTTAATGCAGCCTGTTGGATATTGCCACGGCCAGAAATATATTCTATTCCGCACTCAAAACCAGAAACGACCAGACTGACGCCATACAGAGCCCAACCGAGTTGGGAGAAGAATATGACAACAGCTTGCACCCATTCCAATTCAAAAAGTTCCGCACCCATATTGCCCATCTGGGCAAAAAATGCGCCGAGAAAGCCAACGACCTGACTGTAAAACCAATCCATAAGAGCATCCATAATGGGATTGGCTACAAAATCCCAAATAAACATTAGGCACTAACACCTCCTCTCTAAAAGGTAACCGCACCCCCTTCCTAATTAGGAGGGGGTGCGGCCTTCAATTCTTAGATGCCGATGATGCCCCAGATGTAATTGGGGGCAAGCAGTACGAAGATAAGGCAAACAAAGAGGATTGCAGGACCAGTCCATTCGAATTGTCCCCTCGTGCGGTAATCGAAGTACGACATTCCCAGCTTCACAAAGAATGCAATGGCAAGGATCATACTCAGGGCAGGAAAAACCACATTATCCACGACAGTCTTGATTTGCGTTGCGGCATCATCCCAGGTCTGTTCCACTGCACCGGCCACATCACCGCCAGCTGCAAAAGCGGGGACAGTGAGTAAAATCGCCATAAGGGAAATCACACAAAAGGCACATAAGTATTTTTTCAACTTCATGTTAATCACCCTTTCTTAAAAAATATCGAGCTGGAACCGGTGTGCCTTTCCTCCGAGCTGAAACCAGCTGAAAGGCCTTTGAACCTTTTGTTCTCCTCTGCTCATAGATAGTTCCTCCTCAAAATGGGAGGGCCGCCCAATTGGGCGACCCTCCTGGATGTAATGGAATTGGATCAATATCCCGTTCTGGGAAGGGGCTCGGAAGGCTTATAAACCTTGGTTACCCAACGGCTGGTTGCCATGATCCACTGTCCGTCATAGACACCGCCCACATCTGCCTGGTTAACGAACTGGGTGCCACCAGTGAGCCAAGAGACTACATTGCAATAGACCCTCGGTGCCTCCACCTGTCGGAAATTGGAGGGCACCACGCCGAAGGACACCATAAACTGGGTCACATACTCGTTGGAAGCCAAACCAAGTGCTGCAGGCGAGGCATCCAGCGTATAGTTCTGCATGGTACTCAGGTTGTCGTACATGGTGCGCCATGTACCGCCGCTCAGGTTGGTCTGGTAGACCACCTTGTAATTTCCAGGCACATTGTAGGTGCCGGTGATGATCTTATCCAGCCGTACCGCCTGGGTAGGCAGGGTATCCCTCCAGTAGAAGGAGGTGAGGCTGGTGGTGGAGTTGTTGCCGATGCCAGAAAAGTCATAGCGAATCTGCTGCCCAGGCATGACCTCCACATATCCGGTCTTTTTAATGCTGACGTTGGTATAGAGGCTCTTATTTGTCATGGCCGTCTTAACGATCTGACCGGCAAATTCGATCTCCGCCTCAATGGGAGTCTTGTCCAGGCCATAGAACTCGGCTGCCTGGGCTTCCACAACTTTGTACCGGCCCAGGGGCAGCGGCTTAGAGACTGCCACGCCATTTTTGTCCGTCTTGATGGTATCCACCAGCTTGCCGGTCCGATAGTTGTAGATCTCGAAGACGGTGTTGGGAATGGGGGTTCCGGCAGGCCAGCCGTTCATCGAGTTATAATCTGCCGAAGTTTTGGTAATCTGGATCTGTCCGGTAATGGGAGTGTTTTCCCACTCAACCTCGGTGGTCTCACCAGACTTCACGTAGACGGTTTTCTTCTGGGTGTCCGGGACATACCCCTCATTTTCCAACTCGCGCAGGTAGTAGCGGCCTGCCTCCAGATCTTCGATGTAGACATAGCCCCGGTCATCACTGGTGTACTGACCGATGGGGGTATTGCTGCTGTCATAGAGGAGGAAGGTCACCCCGTAGATCCCTTCGCCGGTAGTGCTGTCCGTCTTATGGATCAGGATACCGGACACGGCCTTATTGGTAATCTTGAGCGGCTCTGTCTTTCCGTTCTCCACCTCAAAGTAGTAGGGGGTGCTGTCCAGCTTGAAGCCATCCGCTGCCTCGACCTCCACCGCATAATAGGCACCGTCTTCCAGGGAAACGAAGACTCGACCGTTTTTGTCCGTGGTGACGGTATCGATCAGTTCGTCATCTACCTTACGGATCTCGAACGTGGTGCCAGGAATGCGCTCGGTCTGATCAGCTTCGTTGACCTTGATAATCTCAACCACGCCGATGGGATCGTTATAAAAAGTCAAGGTCTGCGTATCTGCCGGGTTTACCACCACGGTCTGGGACTGAGTGGCCGGATCAATGGTATAGCCATCAATGGTTTTCGTTTCCTTAACCACAATCGTGCCGGTCACACCACTGATTCGAATCTCGCCGTTGGCATCTGTGGTATAAAGGCCCTTGCTGGACAGGTGGCCGTTGTCAGCGTCCACATAGCCGCCATCGGCGTAGGTCAGCTCAAACTCCACACCAGCCAGAGGCTTTTTAGTCACGGAATCGAGCTTTCGAATGACCAGAGTGCCTTTCGCCGCATTATAGAAGCGCAAGGTCTGTACCTCACCGGCCTTAATCTCAATGGACTTGGGGGATGTATCCAGCACATAGCCCTCCACTGTTTTCACCTCTCTGGCGGTCACCGTGGTGCCGGGCTCCAAATCATCAATAACAATGCGGCCATTCTCATCGGTAATGTACTCTCCATTGCTGGAGCCAACGACCGCGCCGGAACTATCTGTGACCAAGAAAGTCACGCCCGCCAGCGGCGTTGTGGTACCCTCGATATACTTTTCGATGACCAATGTGGTACTGGGCGTGTTGGTGAAGTAGAGCGTCTGCGTATCATTGGGGTTGACCTGGACGGTCTGGGTCTTCTTTGCGGGATCAATGCTGTATCCCGGAATGGTTGCGGTTTCGGTCACTACCAGGGTGCCCACTACACCGTCAATCTGGATCTTTCCGTCCTTATCGGTAAAGTAAAGACCGTTGCTGGAGATGTAGCCGTTCTCGTCCGGCACGTACTCACCGGTAGATGTGGTCACCTTAAATGTAACTCCCTCGAGAGGTTTACCAGTAAGAGAGTCCCGCTTATCGATGATCAAACTTCCGGCCTTAGAGTTCTTGATGACCACTGTCTGTGTATCGCCGTTCTCGCCGATCACCACATTGGTGGTGGGCTGATCGATCACATACCCAGACGGAGCCTTCAGTTCAGAGATTACATAGGCACCTGGGGCCAGATTCGTGATGTGAATTTCACCATTGGAGTCCGTTGTGAAGATGCCATTCTGGGTGAGAGTGGAATCTCCAATGACACCATCCAGCCCAACTTCACATCCTGCTGCCGTAGTCACTCGGAATTCAGCACCAGGAAGAGGTTTGCCGGTGGCGCTATCGCGTTTCTGAATAATGAGCTCGCCCTTGGGCTGGTTCTTAAAGGTAAGCGAAACAGTTCGCCCCTCCTTGATCTGGATGGTCTGGGACTGGGTGTCAATCAGGAAACCTGCCGGAGCCTTCGTTTCAGTGACGACCACGCTTTTACCGGGAGCCAAGCCCTCGATGCGGATCTCACCGTTCTCGTCCGTGCGGTAGATTCCATTATTGTCCCCGATCAAAGTGCCATCCGCATACATGACCTTAAACTCGGCGTCCTGGAGAGTCACGCTGGGATTGACAGAACAAACCTTGCGAATCAGCAGGTTGCCATCCGGCATATTCTTAAACCGGACAGTGACTACCGACTGTTCTCCGCTGTCGGCCAGATAGACGGTTTCCGAAGACTGGATGATGCTATAGCCGTCCGCAGGGTCCACTTCCTCCAGAATATAGGTGCCAGGTTTGAGGCTGGTCCAAATAGCGGTGCCGTTTTTCCCGGTCACCTTCTGGCCAATAATCGTTCCACCGGTGCCAGATGTCCCGCCAAGGTAACGCAGCTGGAACGTGCAGCCCGGAAGGGCCTCACCAGTGACGCTGTCGTATTTCTCGACGATGATGGCGTTAAGGGGAGTATTCTGGAAGGTAACGGTTTTCTTTTCTCCGCCATGGAGAATGATCTTCTGAGTTGTGGGCTCTACCATCTGGAACCCAGGAGCAGGCTCTACCTCAGTGATGGTGTATTCGCCGGGATACAGCCGCTTTCCCTGCTCGTGAAGTCGGATCTCGCCGTTAGAATCCGTCAGGAACTCGCCAAAATCAATGGTGGCAGGTGCGTCAGCGGCCTCACCATTGCTGGTATAGGTTACATGGAATCGCGCTCCCTCCACGGGGGCACCGGCAACGCTATCCTCCTTGTAGATGGTGAGTTCTGGACTTTTGCTGTTCTTGAAAACAAGCTTCTTTTCATCCCCTGCATTCAGAGAGATCGTCTGGACCCGATCTGCGTCCTTATCGGGGAGGAAGTAGGGGGCCGGTACGGACAATTCAGTGACACGGTAAGTACCAGGTGCCACACGGAGGGTAACAGTACCATCCTGGCCGGTGGTGACATCATTCTGGTAATCACCATCAATGGCTTCAATCCGGAAGACGGTGCCGGAAATGGGGGTAGTGGAGTCTGCAGCATCGACTTTGGCGATGGTAAGCTGAGGCTGCTTCAAGTTATCAAAGATCAGCTGCTTCTCATCGCCAGGACCCAGCCAGATCGTCTGGGTAGGTTCCGCAGCCACCACATAGGGGTCAGGTACGGAGATTTCAGTCACTTCATAGCTGTCTACGGGAAGGCCGGTCAAAGTGGCCGTGCCGTCTTCACCAGTAGTAACATCCGTGTGGTAGCCGTGATGAATGCCCTTTACTTCAAAGACGGCTCCGGGAACAACCTGTCCGGTCTGGCCATCGCGTTTAAGAATGGTAAGGGTAGGAAGTTCTTCATCTACTGCGGAGACCGAAATCGTGCCGCCACCGTCCACATCTTCCTGATCCACATGGACGGTTACAGGCTCTTCGAGTCGGGCATAGGGAGCCGGGACATAGACTTCAACGAAAGCGTAGAGGCCCTCGGTGATATTGGTAACGGTAATAATTCCAGAGGCATCGGTTTTCTCTGTGGCAATGATCTGCCCATCTTTCAGGACATTGAATACTGCGCCTTCGATGGGCTGGTCGGAGTCGTTTACCTTCAAAAGTTCGAGCTTTACTTTTGCGTCGTTCTCGAACACAAGGTCAACATCGCTCTTGCCGTCCCAATAGAACTCCTGCCGGACCTTATCAGGATCTTTACTGATGGTGTACCCATTGGGAGGGGTGACTTCAGTGGCTACATAAGAGCCGATGGGCATCGTATCCCAGGGTACATCCTGCAGATATCCTCCAACACCAGTGGTGTAGGTGCCGGTAAAGCTGTTATCGACACCCTCGATCTTAATCACAGCACCAGCCAGCCCCTTGCTGGGATCGTCGGAATCCACTTTGCGGATGCTGCCCTCACTGGTGATGACAGGAGTATCAGTAAAGGTAACTGTGACGGTGGTACCGCTCTCGTTGGGGAGAACAACATACTGAGGTCCTGCGTTATCAATTTCGTAGCCCTCCGGAGGGGCCATTTCAGTTACGGAATAAGTGCCCGCATCCAAAGGCGACAGCGTATAGGTTCCATCGCTCCCGGTGACAACCTCCTTGGAGTAGGTGCCATTGGCGGACTGGATGAGGAATCGAGCACCGGAAAGGCCCTTGCTGGGGTTGGTGGAGTCTACCTTCTTTACGGTCAGCTCGTACTGCTCGCGGGTGATGGTGAGTTCGCCAACGAATACAGCCTGAACATCATTGGCGGGGTGGTAATTGGAGCCAGGACCAGCATATTTGTATTCATATACTGCGCAATCACCCCAAACACCCTCTGCACCGAGGTCGAGAGTGTACTGGGCCCTGTCGCGGAAAGACCAGCCATCCAGTTCCTCATCAATGCTGGTGTAGTTGGTGTGTTTGAGGTTGTTGAAAACATACATCAATTCTTCCGCGCAGGCGACCACAGGATCAGAGAGCAGACCGGCCTTATACCGCCAAACTACTGCCTGCACCCATGCATTCATAGTCCAGGTATAGTCGGAGCCCCATACTTCATCCAGGCCCAGTGCTTGTGCCCGGTCAGTGAAAATACCTTTGGTATGACAATAGAAATATGCCATCATAATTTTCACTGTGGAGTCGTTGATTTCTTTGGGGCTGTTCCACTCATGACCTTCCAAAGACCAGCCCATGCCTTTGCCTTTTTCGGAGCAAAAGCCCATGACGCTGTCGCCGTTGAAATCAAACTGCATCTGGTGCATATAGCAAATCCCTAATGCGGGAGAGTCATAGTGGACCCCGTTGTAGGTGCAGTCCTCCAACTTAATGGTGTTGGGGCTGGCAGCCAGCGCACTGGCAGGGAACAGGCCCACAATACACAGAACAGCGAGCAGCAAGGACATCATGCGAATATATACGGAATGCGTTTTCATCTTCATTTTTTGTCCTTTCCTCGAAAAAAGAAAGGGCCGCAGGGATGGAGCATTCCAGTCAAAACAGGCTGTCGGGTCCTGTATCCCTACGGCCTGTTGCTTTTCTCGATATTATTGTTTGCGGTTATTCTTCTTGAACTTGGAAAAAAGGCAGATATGCTATTGCATTACATCATTTTACTCACCTTCTTTCTTGTATAGGCACAAAAAAACGACCCCTCCAGTTTTGGAGGGGCCACACTCTACATGGATTTATCCGTAGGGATTATTGGTATTAGGCTTTCCGAGAAACAGATAGCAGTACGTAACGCCATTGTCCTTGGTTACACCTACACCAAGACTTGTTGCGTCTGGATCCGTCATGGTTTGGAAGTGACCAGGAGACTTTTCCCAGTTATCCACTGCGCGCTGTGCAATATCTGCTATTGCCGCACCTGTGAATACGGTGAGATTTGAGCCGAAGCCATAGGGATATCCAGATGCCGCCACCGCTTCACACTCTTCTTTCGTGTGATGCCAGGTAAACTTTTGATCGCTGCAGTTCTGCGCTGCTGCCATCAGGCGCTGATCGATAGTCAGTTCCTGGAGACCATTCTCGCGTCGTACCTCGTTCACGAGGACGGCGATCTCTTCTCGCACCTCCTCAAGTGTGGAGGAGGCTTCCGGTGCTTTTCCAGTGTAAGGAGCATCGCTGTCCATGTACACCGCTCCGTCCCAATACACATTGAACCCGACCATCTTGCCCACATCTGCAAGTTTGACATAGTTGTTGCCGTTGATGATATATGCTTCCATCTGAACTTTTTCCCCATCCAGGAAGAACTGGTGGGAGCTGCGAACTGCAGTGAATAGTTCTTCAGCGGCGTGTGCTGTGGGGAATGCCAGAAACGCGCCGATTACGATACCTGCCGCTACCAGGGCCAGATTCTTTTTTGCCTTCATATTCATTCCTCCTTTGCATTATGTGGATCTTTGCAAGCACACAATATCCAAGAAGGAGGTAGAAGTCAAGCAGAATCTTCCGTGTGGGCAGAGAACAAATGGCGGCGCAGCAGATCAGTTTACACAGCAGTCGCCTGGACGCACCAGCGGTAAGCACTCTGATTCATCACGCAGGTGTACAGCACGATCCGGTCCTCGCCGGTAGGCGTCATGGCACTGCGGTCCGTTTCGCTGACCTTGCTGACGGAGGTAACTTTATAGGTACGGGTGCCCAGCTTAGTGGTCAGGGTAATCTTATCCCCGATCTCCAGGGTATGGATCTTGCCGAAATGGTTGTTGACACCCCGATTGTGGCCAGCCAGGGCAACAGTGCCGTCCCAGATACTCGTGTCTGTGAAGTGGCCTGCTCCCTTGGCCAGTGTGCTGCTCCCGGTGCCCTGATAAATCTTCACACTGAGGCCAATGGCGGAGATTTTCAGAGTTCCCAGATAACCACCAGAATAGTAGAGATCATCGGTCACATAGGTATAACCGCCAGAGGTACTGGATCCGCCAGAACTGCCAGAGCTGGTATTGCCTGTGTTTTCGCCAGACGTAGGCGGGAATACGATGGGCATATTGCCGCCGGAGATAGTACCAACCGCCATGCCGCCAGGGGCCAAGTTGGGGGTAAGATAGGTACCTGTTCCAAGGGCATCTGCGCTGGGGCTGCCAAAGGAAGGCGGGATCAGGGCTGCATTTTTGCTGATATCCTCATTCTTCATTGCCCCACCATCAGCCGTGTGGACTACCTCGATAGAAGTAGGATCCCCGTAATCCGGATTACCGGGGGCGTCAATGCTGTAGTCCAAGGCGCTGGCAGGCAAGGCCAATGCCGCAGACAGGCAAAGCGTCAGGCAAGTGGAAATTACTCGTTTCATTCGCTCTCCTCCTCCGTTGTCTCGTGGCGACGCTTCATAAACAAAGCGGCACCTGTTCCTACACCGACTAGGGCTACGATACCGAAGGGGACTGCAATGGCCAACCAATTAAACTGCGCGGGGCCAGTGCTTTCATCCTCCGTTGGCAGAATAGGCTCCAGCGGTGTTCCTTCAAAAATAGCCACATAGCGCACCTTATTCAGGGCGATGCGGCTGACGGTTCCGGTATAGTCCGCAGTCACGGTATAACCTTTCACATAGGAACTGGTCGCAGTTCCGGTATAGGTGGCGACAGCGGTGAAACGGTCGCCAACGGCATATCCATCCATGTTTGCGGTATTGTCTGTCTGCCAATTGACCGTTTGAAGCGTCAGGGTCCGACCGTCCTCTTCGATGGTCTTGGGGATGTACTGGGTATCCTGACCAGCCAGATTGGGGTAGGAGCGTGTGGCAGAGACTTCCTTGGTGGAGCTGCCATACCCAGCAACCTCCACCCGGACTGTGGACAGGTCCAGGCTCAGAATCCCGGTCAGACCGTCATCCGTAACGAATTCCTTTTCGGCGGGCAGCAGCGCCAGCACAGACTCCATATCCTTATTCTTGCTGGGCAAGGAGACCGTTTCAGTGTGCTGCCGACTTTCGTTTTCGGGAAGCTCCTGTTTGAGCAGATCCGTCAGGGTATAGTGGAAGCCATCCTGCTCAAAATCAGAGCGTGGAATCCCTGCGGGGTCATCCTCCGGCCCCAGATCATAGATTTTTTTCAGTTCTGTGCCGTCCTCGCTGCGGCTGATAGAAGTAGGGTAACATACCTGAGCTGCAGTAGCCGCACTCCCAAGATCCGCTGCCAGTGCTGCGGGGCAGAGCGCCATTGTCAGTGTCAGAACCAGGACGCAAAGGGTCATTACTCGTTTCATGAACATTACCTCCTTACATTGCCATGGTGGGGCCGTTTTCCTCTTGACCCTCGGGGTTCGGGGCCTTCTGAGCCTCCTGAACCTGTGCCTGCTCATAGGCCTCCAGGACCTTCTGATCAAACTGCTGCTTGAAATCTTTGGTGCAGGGATAGCAGATGTCTCGATACTCTCCCTTTACCTTTCTGCTGGGCATGGAAACGAAAAGCCCATTTTTCCCTTCCATGATCCGTACATCCCGCACGGCAAAACAGCCGTTCAGCGTAACCGAAGCGATTGCTGCCACGGGGCCGTCCCCTCGATAGGGAAAGATCCTCACATCCATCTCCATAGGGGACACTGCTGCTTTCATGTCGTTCTTCATGTCTTCATTCCTCCTGAATTTGATGTATTTTGGTTAAGCCGCTCTAAAGTGCGGCGGACCAACAGGTCATACTCCCAGGGCTCAACTTCCAGAGATACAAAAGCGCCGCCCTCCGTCAGACCATCCGCCATAAACTTAAGAATCAGCGGATGCTTCGAAGCGCAGCGTTTCCATTCTCTCAAGGGGATCCAGCCTGTACCGGCGCGATACGCCAGCGTAATGGCGGATTCCTTTGCCCGGTTTGCATTCAGCCAGAGATATTTATCCTTTAATTTTGAAGATAAGGAGTCACCTTTTGGAATTGGTACAATCGCATCAGGATGGAGGACATACCGAAGCCGCAAGGTGGAAATACATGCCTGTGTTGCAGTATTGACCTCCTCCACATCGGCCCAGAGCGGAAACTGCTTGTAGTCAGAGGCCAGGATGTCTTCGCCTTCTCTGTCATATTCAAAGAGCGGGACACATCGAGCGATCTCCAGACAATGCACTCCATCCGTCAGCCCAAGAGATTTTACTCCCGTAGCAGACAGACTCGCATAATGCGTTAACGCATCATCCAAAGATAGAAAATGGGACATCCGCCACCCGACCACGCCTTTCGGATCATGTCCCAGACGAAGATCATCCACCGTGTAATAACTCAAATTCATAATTCCTCCACTTCACTCCATCTTCATGCCTTCCATGCTGTGATCAACATTCTGGCCTGTCAGCTCGTTCAGTTTTTCCTCAGCCCACTCCGGCAGAAGATTCTCCTGCAGGACTCCGATGAAGTCGGATCGGTTCCATCTGGTATGTTCTCCATCTCCCAGGCAGGTACAGCGGATAGAACGACCAATGGCATGGGGACTGCACCCAAATCCATCATGGGCATACCAAAGCTGATTTTCCTGTGTCCAGCAGGATTCTCTCAGAGTATCCGGACTCAGTACCAGCACCTTTCCTGCGTAATCCAGATCCTCCCATGAATTGGGTTCGCAGTGTTCTGGGCCGAAGAGGTTAAGCTTCTGATAGGCATCCCGCACTTGATTCACAAAACCATTCACAACCTCGGAGTGTGAGTTAACAATAAACTCCACCTTGTGACCCATATCTTCCGGGATGAAGGTGCGCTGTGCCCAACTTCTGTTGTCGGGGCGGAATCGGCCATCGCCACTCTTTTCCTGGATGGTGTTTGCCAGTACCCAGTTCACCCGCTTGAAACCGAACTCCTCCAACACCTCTTTGGCACAGTCCTCTTTGAGATGCACACCATCAAAGCCTTGGCGGATACTATCCTCAATCGCTTTTTTACAGGCGATGTTGGCCTGATGGCTGGCCCGCCATAGGGCTATCTGCCCGCTGCGCCTGGCTGCGTCCAGGCCGTCTGTGTAGAGGTAGGTATCATTCCTCATCTGCTTCATCCTCCACCGCCAGAAGTAGACGCAGACCGTCCGGGTTGGCTCCGCACTCCAGAAGATCATCCAGCAGATCCTCATCCACGGTCTCGAGAGGGTCGGGGATATCCAGGACATCGACGATTTCATTGCTGGCATCCACCAGCTGGAGAATCAAGGAGTCGATCACCTCGTAGAGATGGGTGATGGTGGTGATGGCCTGCCGCGCCGTGATGTCCTCCCGGCTGATCAGGATACTGCCTGCATCTGCCTGGATAGTCAGCTGCTCAGCGTCAGCCAATCCAGCCACCTGCATGGCGGGGAAAGGGATCTTCTGATTTCTGTTCTCAGTGTTGCGATGCAATACAAATTTCATTTCAAATTACCTCCTAGTCTACTTTTAAGATCCTGTGGGGGCGGTTCAGGATAACGGGCTCCCACATAGCGTCACTTGCCTGCCCAAAGATATCCAATTGTTTGTTTAGATAAGGGCTAGGATCATAGTTCGTGATGATCAATTCCTGAAAGGTAGAACCTTCAGTCTGTGACAGCGGATTGGTTCGTTTCAAGGAAACGATGAAAAAATCATCTTTGTACAGATCAAATATCTGTTCATGATATCCGTAAGAGATGATCACATACCCCTTACATGAACGTGCTTTGTCGTGCAGGATGATGTGGTCTTCGGGAAGGAAGCGCACATCATAGACCTTTTCTGTCATCATATAGGGCGGGTCTGCGTAGATTACTCCGTCCACACGGTCTTCTTTGGAAATCAGGACAAGGGCATCCTGGTGTTCCAGGAAAATGCTGTCCAGTCGTCTTGAAACCTGGGGAAGTTTATCCACGATTGCCTGCGGGTCCACAGTTTTAATGCCAACAGAATTTCCTGTCCCACTGGAGCTGCCGTAAGTGGTGAACAGAAAAGCCGCTGCCCGCCGCACATCAAAAAGTTTTGCGTTGCCATCCAGGATCGTGAGCAGTTCGCGGATCTCTTCTTCGGTAAAACAAGTGGACTCCGCTACAACTCGTTTCTCCTCCTCAATATGCCGATAGAAGTCCGGCTCATGAGCGGCCATATCGCGGTAGAAGGCGAAGGGTGTCCTGCCATGCACCGGCAGAAACTTCAGTTCTTTGGCCAGTGAGAACGATTTTTCTTTGACGCAGCAAAACACATTGAACAAATCGTCGTTCAGGTCGTTATAAATGTCCAACCGGCCCTTCTTTGGCTGCAGACCTAAGATGACGGCACCGCTTCCACCGAACACCTCTGTAAACTGTTTCACATGGGGCGGTATCAGCTGGTGGATGTAGGGAACAAGTTTCTCTTTGTTCCCCATCCACGGAAAGAAGGGCTTAGCCATTAGCAGCACCGTCCCTTTCCGAGTAACCATCAAGGCACCCTCGCATACTGCGGATATCTTCCATCAGGCCATCCGCCATCCCCTGGAGAAAATCCATGCTGTCACAGAGTTCCGCAGCGGTGGCGGCATAGTAATAGCCGTACTGGTCACTAGCGATGGGGTTCTTTTTCTTTCGCAGTCGTTTTACCAACTTTTGAAGATCCTTAACATTGATCCCCAGTGTCCGAGCCAACTCCCTGCCGCTTTTCCGGTTTTCACGGCCATGACAGGAACTTTTCAAATAGTCCAACAACTTGTCATCTCTCATAAATGCCTCCTTTTCCGGACACGTTTTACCGAAAAAGGGCGCAAAAAAGAAGGGGCCGTTTTGTCCCTTTCGGAAAAACGGCCCCTAATTTGGTGTGAGATTGTTACATGGTCATCTCCGGTTCATGTTCTGGCTGGCTGTATTCGTAGATGACCTCTTGCCCATTCCTGGCTGCATAGCCATGGTCTGTTGTGGACAGGCCATATTTTGCCATATGATGCTGGGCGTAGGCTACAGAGTCAAAGCACTGGTTGAGCAGCGGATCCTGGCCAAGTACACCCTCCTTTCGGGCCAAGTCCATGCCATACTGCGCAAGATCAACCCCGCGGGGAATATATTCGTAGCAATGGAGGTTTTGGGCGAGATCCAGTGCCAAATCCAGGCGGTGACAGTCTTCCAACTCCATGACACACATCCATTTTTCCAACCAGTGGGGTTCTCCCTGCCCCTGTTCCGCCCAGACATAGCCGAAGTCAATGGCGTGGCGAACCAATTCTCCTGCGGAGTCATATTGGTTGAGGATGTCGGTAATCTGGGGCAGAGCGCAGTCCACATCCACCGCCATGCACTGATCCAGTGTTTCTGCTTGCAAGGCATCCAGCCCGAGAAGCAGTTCATCCGGATGGACTGCATCCATGTACTCTCCTGTGTCGGGGAATCCAATCCAGACACCCTCCATATTGTTTCTGCTTACCAGTTTGATCCGAATTGCATACTCACCGGTGTTAGGCAGCGGCATATTGGGATTTACCTCCGGCAAGGGACGATCGGGGTTCAGCCGCTCTACATAGTGGTTCTCAACAAAACTGCCTGAACCATGTTCCCGATAGGCTGCCCCAACAATTTCCGGGTCAAGGTAGCCCCGTGCCGCGTGTGTGGGGGTGTGAATATGCTCCATGACGAATCGTCCCAGTAGCACATCGTCCTCTGCTCCATAGAGGAGCTGGTAGTGATCCAATCCCTGAAGAATTTGGATGGTCGTCTGAATGTCCCTTGGTGATTCAATCTGCATGGCACCTCGGAAGAGCAGTTCTTCCTTTGCTGTCATGCTTTCCAACCGTTGTTCCAGCCAATCATGTTCCGATTTGCCCATCTCCATCCCCTCCAAAAGAGGGGCAAGGCGGTGTTTCATGGACTCATCACCTCCATCTGCGGCCCACAATGGGACTGCGAGTAACTCACATCCAGGTCGGTGTGCTGTACCACATAGCCTTCGGAGGTGAAGACTCCGCCCTCCTCCATTCTGGCCTTTCGGCCAATGGCTGCATAGTCCAGAACCTCATACACCTCTTCCGGCAGGCCGGGCGGAATTACCGGGAAATCATTGTCCACATAGAAGTGTCCCAGCTGCTCGTCATTACCAACTCCTGGAGCAACATGACAGCAATCCGCACTGTTGGCCAGGTCGACCAGCCGACACAATGGCAGTTCCGTCATTCCTTTATCCAGATCCATGCGGACAAGGCCCTCGAAGGCCGCTTCCTGGACAGGTTCCAAGGAGGCCAGTTTCTCAGCCAGCAGATTCAACTCTGTCAGATCCATATCCTCTGGCAAATGCTCCTCAAGGTATTCCCGCCCACAGAAGTCCGATACTTCGGTATAGAGGGGGGAGCCGGTGTTCAGTTCCAGCTGGAGTGCATCCAGTTTTTCCTGTTCCATAGGCAGTTCTACCAACCGGTGAGCTGTACTGTCCATTTCCAAAGGACTTACATATACGGTGAATCCTTTATTCAAGCGTCATTCCTCCCGTCTCCTGGTTCTGATGTTCTTCATACCACTTGGGATCCGCACCAGGTACATCCCAACCGCACATGCTGCCAGTGAGCATCGCCTGTTCCTGTGCCGGTGTAATGCCCCGACGCTGGTTGTTATAGTCCGCCAGGTAGCGGTTCTGGGCCCTGTCGCCGGTACTCCAGTCGCTGGGGTAGTAGCCGCTCTCACCTTTTTTGATGCAGATAAGTGTTCCTTCACCGGGAAGCACAGACCAGCACATATCCGGCAGGCGGGTGAGAGAATCGGGGGAGAACTTTTCTTCCTCGGTCTGGATTGTCCAGTTGCTGGAGTTCCAGAGACTCACATAAAGTTCCCCCTCTTCCAGATCGATGGCCCGCTGCTCAAATCCCTCGCCCCAACCGTCCGACGCCTGACCTGAAATGTAATCAGCCAGGGCCTCTTTTTCCTCCGGCAGAAGGTCACCCACTACCTTGCATTCCGCTACGCACCACAGCTGCCCATCGCGGCTTTCTGCGTCAAACACGATGGACTGAACTTTTTCATTTACCCCATCCTGTTTATCATACCAGCGCATAAGGCCGCGACTTTTTTCCTCCGGCACCTGGTTTTCCAGAAGCGCCTCGTGAATGCACGACTGATAGTCTCGCAGATCACGACCATTCAAATCGTTGCCGTACTCCTCCAGATCTCCCCAGCTGTCACGACCGTAAAGTTGAGCGGTGAGAGGCATGTAGAATTTCAGAGTCTGGGGTTCCGGTAACAGAACGCGGAATCGGTCTTCGCCAATCCGGAGGGCAAGGCCACTGCCGTTGTCCCAACTGATATGAAACTGTGCGTCATCATCGATATATTTGAGCGTCCCCATACTTCCAGGGGACAGTGCGTAGGGATCATCTTTCATTTCCGTCAATCGAATGCGAGACCCCTTGGGATATTGCTCCCGGAGAAAGTCCAGCCACTCTTTTTGTATTTGCATCTTGCACCTCCTACATGGTCATGCCCTGATCTTGGGACATATCCTCCAATTCCTGATGGAGTTGTTCTACTGCCTCGAAAATCGTTGGATCGTTCTTGAAACTCTCCAGTTTCTGATAGTCACCGAAAAATGTCTGCTCCCCGTCCACCATTCGGACAAAGTCGACTGTTGCGAAGTCATCCTTGGTGACACCAAGCCGTTTCTCAGGATGGTCGCTGTTCTGATAGAGCTCGACCGCTTCGTCCAGGGTAAGGTTACGGTGGAGCTGCTCCTGCGGGGTGTTACAATCAGTCATCACAAACCACGCATAGGAATGGGGGAGGGACGGGTCTGCCACATCTTGAAGGGCTTGCAACCCTTTCTCGGTCAAGCCGTAGTTACAGGTTCGTCGAGGATTTTCCTCGCCCGCAAAATCCAACAGAATATCATCCACTGCTTTCTTGATCTCTGGATCTTCAGAAAGCGTTTCGTGCTTGAATCCGGTCGTATTGCGGAGTGGAAGTTCTTCTTTGATAGTTTGAAGATACTGATGTGGGTCTGTGAACTCCTGAGCCGTCCCATCTGCAAAGGTCACTCGCCCCACTATCTTGTCCTTTTGGGCCATTTCCTGCTGCCGCTTATCATAGCAGTATAGGTAGCCCTGATAATCACCCGGAGTGGGGGTACAGCGGAGACAGTAGCGGTAGTGGTCTGTTTCTGCCACATATCCAAAACTTCTGCTGTCCTCTGTGATGGTCCCGCCGTTTTTGTGACAGTAGTTGCTCATGGAGGCCAGATCTTTTAGCGGCCCGTTTGCTCGTAAGGTGTCAACGATAGCTTGGAGTTCTTCCTTGAATTCCAAAGTATTGAATCGATCCTCGTTGTGAGGCCACCAGGTATGCCAAAATTCCCTGCCACCAGAACCAAAGTCCATGCGGATGTGACCAACTGTGCCCAGAGCTTCATCCTGTTTCTGGTCCAGTTCTGAATAGAAAAGGCCCGCCTCCTCAATGGAAGCGGGCCTCAGCTGAACACCGTTTTCACATTTTTTCGTAGGTTTCTGTTTCATGGTTTTTCACCTCCTTCGTTTGGTAAGTACACAACATACCACAGTTTAGAGAGATTAGCCATGGTCAAAAACATTTTTATAAGAGAAGTGAAAATAGCCTACAACAGCAGCTCCCAGTACGGCCAGCAAAGCCACCGAGATCATGAGTTTCTTTTTCATTTGCATTCCTCCTAATCCATCAGGTGATGCTGTTCAGTATTCTTTACTTTAAGCAACATATAAGCCATCAGTTATACCAAGAGAAAATTGACTGCCCGAGTCATTATGAAAGGTATTCCATCTCTAACGTATGTGTTTCCTCAGAAAAAGGGCTGCTGCATCGGCGGATCAGGCCGAACTCGGTTCGCCGGACTCCTTCCTCTGCCATAATGTCCTCGCCCAGCTTCTCAAAATCCATATACCCGTCGATGGTATCGATTAGCTCGTCATCAGCGCCAATGCGCCGAAGGACGGTTTGGCCATATTCATAGGTGTCCTCCGTGATACGCTCATAGTCGTCCAGATTCATGGCATATCGAAGAGCATCCCGCATGGTTTCCGGCTGCTCCACAGAAAGAACCGACAGGTATTTCATCAGCTCGCTGTCTTCAAGCTGCATCCCCTCGATTGCCCAAGCCAATTCGTTTGCATCTTCCACGCATACTCCCGTGGTGGGAATATACTCGTTCAAATTGGGAACAGCAAAAGAAACCTTGGTTATTGCGGCCTCTGCAAAACAATCGATCCCCAGCAACTTTTTTACTCGCTCCAATTCCTCCTTCAATGCCGGAAGCGATACACTCGCCTGCGCTTGGGAGGAGGAGAGGTCAAGCCGGATCTTTGCCGCCTTCTCTCTGACGGGTTCGGCATCCTGCTTGAGAAGCACATAGCCAGCATGGGTGTACGCACCACCATGCTCGGCATAGTACTCCGCACCGATTTTCGCGAAGTCCAGGTAGGGCCAGGCCGCTTCGGGGAACCTGGGATCGCCCTGAATCTGGCCGGCAACAGCGACATACCGGCCAAGCGTCACATCCGAATTGACATTAGGGATGAGAATGTAGTCCGATACCTGTTCCGCCACACGGATCATATCGTTCAGATCATTGATGCTGTTGCCATCCAAGGCGCCGGCATAGATGCTCCGTTCACGAGAGTCCATTTTGGCAATGATGCTCGAAAGCAGATTCAGCTGTGCAAGCTGCGTTCTGGAATCAGGGTCGAGTCCGCCGAGATATGACGGCAGGTTGGCAATCACACTTTTGATCTCAACGATCTCTGTTTTTCCTGTTCTGTTAGCTTGTTCAAGCTGGCTGTACGCTTCTGTCATAGCGCCATGAGATGCGGGCAAATTGAGCGGGACAATGACAGAACTCCCGCTGCGGCTCATAAAGAGTTGGATCATGTCATCCCTCCCATCTGAAAGTCCTGCTCCCGCTGATAGGACTCTGCCGGGTCGTCTGCCATCAGTTCCTCCAGACTTACTGTACCGACATAGGCGATGTAGCCGCGGTCGGTAAACACGCCCGACTGATAGCCCATGTGTTGCAGGCCATACCGCTCGTAGTCATAAAACTCGTCCAGATTGGGGTCATACTCAAAATGGCCGGATCTCTGAATCATGTATTTCCCATATTCCTCGGGGGTGTGGGCGCCGGGGGCGAATTCAAACAGATCCAGGTTTTCCGCCAAGCGGCGGATCTGGCTGGCGCATTCCGGTTTAGCCATACTTACTGCTGCTCCCAGCTTTCTGCGGTCGTCACACGAGAGTTTATCTGCGACCAGCGCCAGCTCATTGAGCTCGTAGATGTTGTCGCACCGGAAGTCCAGTGCTACATCCACTTCCTCCGGGAATGAACTGTCTGCCATAAAAAGGCGCATATCCTTTGGGTCAGCAATGCCGGAACGCTGCATGGCGCGCTCAATTTGTCCTTTTGAGGCAGGGAGATAGATCCAGGTCACATTCCTGCTGTTCTCCGGCTCCCACCGGGAGGATATCCCGACAGCGGTCATATCGGCCTCATAGTGATAGCAGGGCAGGTGCTTCCCATCATAGAGCTGTGAAAGCTGCATGCCGTTGTCATAGACCACTCCGTAGCGGGTGATAGTCCCCTCATTGTCCTCAATCAACAGGACAGCGGTTTCCACTCCGTCCAGCTGTTCCAGTTCTTCCATGCTGGCACACCCGCCATGGATGTTCATGTAGTGATCACGGCCAACCTCTTTCAAATTTGTGAAGTCCGTGATCACCGTCGCCTGCTGGCAGCAGAAGGTCAGGTTGATGAGATCCTTCATGCTGGTGAGATGCAGTTTTTCAACCATCGCCTGAAATTGCGAAAACTCGCCCACAGTAAAGCTGTCCAGCCGCTTGGCCAGATAGTCCAGCTCGTCCAGGTTGACCTTGGTGCTCACCAGCCGATTCAGCACGGGCCATGCGCTGTCGAGGGAGTCCACCCGGCAGTCAGCTTCAGAGGCATCGCCGATCTCCAGTGCCTCCAACAGCGCAACGCAGTGGTCGTATTGATTTCTGGGAATGGGAAGAGGAATCGTCGCAACACCGTATTCCGGGTGGTCGGCGTTGCTCAGAACTGCTTCCATCATCACATTGCATCACCTTACTTTCCTTCAAAAATCAAAATCGCATCTCCGTACTTGGCCAGAAGCAGAGTGCAGACAATCAGGTGGAACGCCTCATCTGTGACCAATTCGGGGGATGCGAGATCGGCAAGAGTGATATTGTGGCTGCCGGTGGAGATGGCTTTGGCCGCCTGGTAAACACTGTACAGTTCCGGCTGGATGCCGGAAAGCTGGACGGACTGGAAGTCAAATCCGCGGGCATCAAACTTCCAGATCATCCTGCGCCAGATATCCTCATACGCCGTGAGGAGAAACAGCGCGGCCAGATTACGGCCTGACATTCGATAGTAGCGCTCGCGCCAGTGCTGCCAGCGCTCACGATGGCACTCATTCAGAAAAAAGCTGATGGAGCAGCAAGTGAAATTCCTCTCTAAGCGGGCCAGAAGCTGTACCCCCGCTTCAGGGAAGAAGCAATCCCTGACGAACTCATTGAGATTCAGTGCGCCGGCCGCGATCCGTTCATCCAGGCAAATGCACAGTTTCAGCGGACAAGGCTGATTGCGCCTGAAGTTTATACAGTATGGGCACTCCGTGTCCTCGCTGCTGTATTGGAAACCGGGAGAATACCGGCCGTGACCTCTGGCCTTGAAATTGGGCGGGGTCATCATCTGCTGTTCCAGCTGGCACAGCGGCGTATCTCGCATGAAATAGCGTGTCATAAGGTCATGTTCATCCCTTCCTGCTTGATTTCGCCATTGTCTTCTCTGATATCCGCATTCTCCTCCATGTCGTTCTTCTGACCGAGGACAAGGTATTCGCCCGGATAAAGTTCCATTTCGTAAAGCACGCTGCCATCACTGCTTCTGCGGTCAAGGACCTTGATGGTCGTGCCCTCAAATAAATAGTTGGATGCCTTTTCGAAATCAGAGCGGAATCCCTTCCCGTAATTACAGGTCGAATATTGATGAGACGGCTGATCCTTGACCACGGAATAGTAAGCGTTGGTCTGAACCTCAGTCACCACCCGCACAAGCCCGACCAGGGCAGGGTGCTTGCTATGGCTGGTTGCCACCAACTCTGTCCCGGGGCGGATACAGCGTTTCAACTCAGCCATATTTTTGATGCGCAGCGGCGCTTTTTGTTCGTTCTTTTGATCCAATCTTTAATCCTCCTGTCTGGTTTGAGGCAATAAAAAAGCGCCGGAGTCTTATTTCTAAAACTCCGGCGCCTGAATATTACATGATCGGTTCTTGGTTGTAGGATTCCATGGGGTGCTGCTCCTGCTCTCTTATGCGCTCCAGGGCATCGGGAGCCGCAATGGCAATCTGCTCCTGAACGCCCCGGATGCACTTTTCCTGCTCGGCAGTCAAATCAAAACCAGCGTCCAAGGTATCAGAGCAGCATCGGTAGATTTCGATAAGCTGCTCCTGATTGAAGATTTGCTGTTTGGAAATGAGGCCGGCGCGGATGGCGAAGTCCTGCTTGGCACCTGCATAATTTTCCTGAAAGTAATTGCCCTGGTTGAGACCTGTGCGGTCAAAGCTCCAGTCCCATGTGACGAATTGGACGCCAAGCCGGGTGGGATGGGCAGCCAGCACGGCTCCGTTGAAGTCAGCCAGCAGACGGTAGTCACCGGTCAGGCTTTGGGCTTGCAGGGGCGGAGCCTGTTCCAGCAGCGTCATGTACTCCCGCACGGTGCAGGCCAGATCGGTGGCTCGCTCACAGGCCCGTTCCCGTTCCGGCATCGCTACATCCTCCTGCCAGTAGCGAACGCCTCCGTCCGCTGTAATCCGGCAGAGGGGGAGACCATCCCACTCCACAGGAAGCAATTCGTCCTGCTCAGGCTGGGAGGTGAACCCCCCCCGCGTGAGCGCAATATGTAGTTCTTCAAAATACTGTTTTCGATCCAAGTTAATTTCCTCCTGTGCGTAATGCCCTTTGGGCTCTCATTTTGATTTTATCTGAAAAGAAAAAAGGCCGTCACCTTAAAAAAGTGACGGCCAAGATGTGTGGAATAGAAAAGTGGTTTGTACTACATTTTAGCACAAACCACTTTGTTCACAAAAATTTAACAAAATAATTTTCGAAGAAACAGAAATTTTTCCGTGTTGCTCACTCAAAATTGGGCGCAAAAGCCCTCAGTTTTAGTTCAAGTCCTCACCGCACGTGGAAGAAGTGGGAAGATATCTTTTTTTCGTGCAGTCAAAAATGGACGCGAAAAAACCCCGAAACCGTTGCGGCTTCGGGGTTTTCCGGTGCGATATCTTTTTTGGTCGCACAATGTGGTTGCGGGGGAAGGATTTGAACCTTCGACCTCCGGGTTATGAGCCCGACGAGCTACCAAGCTGCTCTACCCCGCGATATGGTGCCGGAGACCGGGGTCGAACCGGCACGGGATTCCTCCCACGGGATTTTAAGTCCCGGGCGTCTGCCAATTCCGCCACTCCGGCGTGGAGGGCTCCAGTCTCTTGCTTTTAAGTGCTCAATTAGAATACCACAGCCAAAGCCTCTTGTCAACCCTTATTTTTAAAAAGCCGCCCGACAGGAATCGTATACATCTTTCCCTCCCTCCGGCATATACTGATATGTACACGACTTACGAAGGAGGTATCCCCATGCAACACACGCAGCAGGACGAAACCATTCTGCGCACCGAGCCAAAGGAAGACATAGATGACCTGATTTTCCGCGCCGATCCCGGCTGGATGGTCAGTGAGCGATAAAACCGCCCGCCCTCGGGCGGTTTTTTCCTGCCACTCTCTTTACAATTTCCACTCTTTTGGATATAATATGAGGGCTATTTTATGGAAATGAGTGTGGTTTTACATGCTTCAGTTTGATGAATACAAGGTAAAGCTCAACAATCTGCGCCCAGAGCTGGACGAGCTGGACCAGGCCTTGGGCCTGGAGACGGCCATCCGGGAGGTGGAGATGCTGGAGTCGGAGAGCGCTTCCGACGGCTTTTGGGACAACCTGGAGAAGGCCCAAAAGGTGCAGCAGCGGGTCAAGCAACTACGGGACAAGATTGAGGGCCAGCAAAAGCGCAAGACCCAGTGGGACGACCTGATGACCCTGTGTGAGTTGGGCAACGAGGCCGAGGACGAGACTCTGGTTCCCGAAGTGGAGGAGGGCTTCGCCAAGCTGGAGGCCGAGATAGAGGAGGCCAAGCTGTCCACTCTGCTCACCGGCGAGTATGATGGCTCCAATGCCATCCTCACCTTTCACGCCGGCGCGGGCGGCACCGAGGCCCAGGACTGGGCCCAGATGCTCTTCCGCATGTACACCCGCTGGGCGGAGCGCCACGGCTATGTGTGCAAGACGCTGGACTACCTGGACGGCGACGAGGCCGGCCTCAAGAGCGCCACCATTTCCATCGAGGGTGAGAATGCCTACGGCCACCTCAAGAGTGAGCACGGCGTGCACCGGCTGGTCCGGGTCTCCCCCTTTGACGCCAACGCCCGGCGTCAGACCTCCTTCGCCGCGCTGGAGGTCATGCCGGAGATTCCCGACGATGTAGAGGTGGACATCCGCCCGGAGGATGTCGAGATGCAGGTGTTCCGCTCCTCCGGTGCCGGCGGCCAGCACATCAACAAGACCTCTTCCGCTGTCCGCCTGATCCACAAGCCCACCGGCATTGTGGTTTCCTGTCAGACCGAGCGCAGCCAGTTTCAGAACCGGGACACCTGTATGCGGATGCTGCGCTCCAAGCTGGTGGAGCTTCAGATGCAGGCCCATGCCGAGAAGATCTCCGACATCAAGGGTGTACAGCTCAAGATCGAGTGGGGCAGCCAGATCCGTTCTTACGTGTTTATGCCCTACCAGTTGGTAAAGGACAACCGTACCGGCTATGAGACCAGCAACATCAACGCCGTGATGGACGGCGAGCTGGACGGCTTCATCAACGCCTATCTGAAGGCGGAGGCCACCGGCAACTGGGCTGAAAAATAAATTATTTCCTACACGAATCTTTTGAGCAGCGGGCTCATAAGATTCGTGTGCTTTTTGCACACTTTTTTTCTCCGCCACCTTGTATTTTTGTTTCCAGTTTGTTACCATTAGGATGCCCCAAAAAACGCCTTTCATAGGGAAAGGCAATGAGGAAAGGTGGAATGTTTTCTATGAGAAAACCCGCAAGCAAATTCCTGTCCCTGTTCCTCGTGCTGGCTATGGTGTGCTCCCTGTTCGGGGCCGCCTTTGCCGCAGAGGAAGAAACCGCAACCCCCTATGTCATTCCCGATGTCGATGGTAAGGTTGTTATTCTCCATACCAACGACACCCACGGCGCTGATCTGGACGAGGAGGGCGCTTCCTTCGGCATGGCCGGTGTGGCCCAGCTGAAGAAGGACTTCGAGGCCGCCGGCGCCGATGTGCTGCTGGTCTCTGCCGGCGACTCCATCATGGGCAAGCCCCTGGTGAGCGCCGACCAGGGCAAGAGCGCCATCGAGTTCATGAACGCCGCCGGTTATGATGCCATGACCGTGGGCAACCATGAGCTGGACTTCGGCATCGACAACCTCAAGGCCCTGGCCAAGGATGCCGACTTCCCCATCCTGTGCGCCGACATGACCACTGAGGCCGACGGCAAGACTGTCTTCGATTCCAACAAGATCTTTGACCTCGGCGGCGTGAAGGTGGGCGTGTTCGGCCTGGCCACCCCCGAGACCCTGACCAAGGCCGACGCCTCCAAGATGCCCGGCATCACCTTCCCCCAGACCGACAAGCTGTACGCCGTCGCCCAGGCTCAGGTCGATGAGCTGAACAAGGCCGGCGCCGATCTGATTGTCTGCCTGGGCCACCTGGGCATCGATGACGAGAGCATCGGCAACCGCTCCATCGACGTGTGCGAGCACGTGGATGGCATTGACCTGTTCATCGACGGCCACAGCCACTCCACCACTGCCGATATCATTGCCAAGGTAGGCGATACCAACGTGGTCAACGGCGCCAAGATCGTCTCCACCGGCACCGCTCTGGCCAACGTGGGCGTGGTAATCTACGATCAGGAGACCGGCACCCTGACCGACGAGCTGGTTCCCGCCGCCTCCTACACCAAGACCGACGCCGATGTGGCCAAGCTGGTGGACGACCGCAACACCGCCGTTGATAAAGTCTACGGCGAGAAGATCGCCACCACCGAGGTGGATCTGAACGGCTCCCGCTCCGGCGGCGCGGCCACCGATCCCGTCACCAAGGCCGAGATGACCTTCCCCGAGGGCGAGGGCGTCCGCACCACTGAGACCAACCTGGGCGACTTTGCCGCCGACGCCATCCTGTGGCAGGCCCGCCAGACTCTGGGCGAGGAGAACGTGGACGCCGCGCTGACCAACGGCGGCGGCATCCGCGAGGCTCTGGCCAAGGGCGACATTTCCAAGAAGAGCCTGCTGGCCGTCTTCCCCTTCGGCAACACCGTGGCCACCATCGACGTGACCGGCGCCCAGCTTCTGGAGGCCCTGGAGGCCGCTACCTGCACCACCCCCGAGGCCATCGGCGCCTTCCCCCAGGTGTCCGGCATTGAGTTCACCCTCAACACCGGCGTTCCCTATGTGAACGGCACTCAATACGCCAACTCTACCTACTACGCTCCTGCCAATCCCGGCAGCCGCGTCACCATCTCCACAGTGAACGGCGAGGCCTTTGATCCCGCCGCCACCTACACCATCGCCACCAACGACTTCACCGCCAAGGGCGGCGACACCTACGGCGTGTTCAAGACCGCCGGCGGCTGGAAGGATGTGGGCGTGTCTCTGGAGGACGCCCTGATCAACTACACCACTGAGGAGCTGGACAGCACCATCACCGCCGAGCAGTACGGCGAGCCCGCCGGCCGCATCACCATTGTGGACGAGCCCGCCAACTATCCCGCCGATCTGGAGACCGGCTCCTGGTACTACAACGCCGCCGTGTATGCCTTGGACAATGGCATCATGAACGGCACCAACAAGGGCTTTGAGCCCACCGACACCGTCACCCGCGCCACCGTGTACCAGACCCTCTATAACATGGAGGGTAAGCCCGCGGTTGAAAAGACCACTGTGACCGGCACCGAGGGCGAGTGGTACGCCAACGCCATTAACTGGGCCGCCTCCGCCGGCCTGTTTGAGGGCACTGAGTACGGCACCGACACCGTAATCACCCGTTCCGGTATCGCCACTATTATCGCCGATTACGCCTCCTACAAGGGTATTACCGTGGACACCTCCGGCATGGCTATGAAGGAGACTCCCGACTACGACTCCATCCCCGCCGCCGATCTGGAGGGCATGACCTTCTGCTATTATGGCAAGGTGATGACCGGTGACCAGAAGGGCAATCTGAACCCCAACGGCCAGCTCACCCGCGCTGAGTTCGCCCAGGTGCTCAAGAACTTCAGCGTCCTCAAGCCCACCTATGTGGAGACTGTGGTTTCCATCCCTGTAGCCGCCCAGGACGGGATCCCTGCCCATGAGATTCCCGCCACCCTGACCCTGCCCGTCTCCGCCTCCAAGGACGCGAAGGTCCCCGGCGTGGTGATGCTCCACGGCACCGGCTCCAACCGGGACGAAGCCGGCATGGGTTACGCCCTGGCCGCCCCCCGTATGGCCGCCGACGGCATCGCCACCCTGCGCATCGACTTCATGGGAAACGGCGACTCCACCGCCAGCTACCGGGATTACAACTACACCTCCGCCGTCATTGACGCCAAGGCCGCCGCGGACTACCTGGCCGGCCTGGAGACTGTGGACGGCGGGAACCTGGGCGTCATGGGCTGGAGCCAGGGCGGAACCGACGCCCTGCTGGCCGCAGAGGCCCACCCCGGCACCTTCCAGGCTGTTGTCACCTGGTCCGGCGCCCTGGAGCTGAACGGCGCCTCCCTGTTTGCGGGTACCAGCTTTGAGGATGCCTATGCCCAGGCCAAAAAAGAGGGCTTTTATACGATGACCTTTGACTGGCGGGAGCCCTTGGAGCTGGGTGAGCGCTGGTTCCAGGAGGTGGCCGAAACCAACATTCTGAAGGTAACTGCTGACATCAAGGCCCCCATTCTGGCCATCAACGGCAAGGACGATACTACCGTCACCCCCGATAACGCCGAGAAGATTGTGAAGGCCGCCGCTAACGCCGACAGCCAGTTGCTGCTGGTGGATAACTGCGACCACACCTACAACGTGTTCTCTGGCGATTTCACTGCCCTCTATCAGACGGTGGACGCCACCGCCGCTTTCTTCCAGGCGCAGTTGATCCCCGCTGCCGCCCAGGCCGCGGCCTGATTGATCTCCCCCTACACACCAGGCACCCCCGGAGTCCAACGGCTCCGGGGGTGCCTTCGTATTTCTTGCTTTTCCGTATGCCGGAAGCAGCAGCTCTTTTTAGCCCCGTCGACAGGCCACAGCCCTGCAAAAAGGCCCGGAACCAAATCGGTTCCGGGCCTTTTTTCTCTCTGGCTCAGTACATGCCGCCCTTCAAAACCGCAACTTTTTGAAGCAAAACGAATATAACGGAAAACGCAGATTTTCATAGAGTTATCAAGGCTTTGAACCCGTTTTTGACGCTTCCTTGATTTTGACGAAATTCACACATTTCTACGCAAATCTACGCCACTTGACAGGGAATTGGCGTAAGTTGTGGCGTAAGCCAACCAACTTCGTACAATGAAAATTACAGGCTGCTGGCGATCTGTTCAAAGGCTCTCTCGACGGAATCAAAGCTGCTGTGCGTGTAGACGTCCAGCGTCACGCTGGCGTTGGAATGTCCCATCAGATATTGTAGGCTTTTCACGTCAAGTCCCGCCTGTTGGACGTTGGTGCAGAAGGTATGCCGCAGCACATGAGGCGTGATCCGAGGGACAGGCTTGCCGTATGCCTTTTCAAATCGCGCTTGTAGCCCTCGCATATAGTTCTCCAAGTGCATCGCAACCTTCGGCATCCCGGACTTGTCCAGAAAGAGGAACCCGCTGTGACCGTCCACCAGCAATTCCACCTTCGGGGCGGTTCTGGCTTTCACCACCCGCATCAGCGCCATGTAAACCGCGTCCGTCATAGGAACGTTTCGGATGCCGCTTTTGGTTTTGGGCGGTGTGACGAAATAGGGCTTTTCCGCTGTCCGGCATAGCTGCCGCCGAACGTGAATGCAGCGCCGGTCGAAGTCAATATCTGCCCGTGTCAGACCGTACAGCTCACTCACACGCAAGCCGGTTCCCAGCAGGATCACAATGTCATCATAGTAGTTCCCACCGCAGTCCTGCACGAATTGAAGATACTTCTCCTGCTGCTCCTTGGTCAGCGCATCGCGTATATAGGCGTCTTTTGGCACCACGTCAGACAGCTTGAACTTGAACGGGTTCTTGCGGATGATGTCATCATCCACCGCCATTTCAAATGCCGGTCTGACAACGCTTTGCAGCACGCCGATGGTGTTTTGCTTGATGCCGCTGTCGTGCAGGAACACGAACCAGCCCTTTGCGTCGGATAGCTTTACGGTCTTGATCGGGTTCTGTCCAAATGGGTCGGCGTGAATCCGTTTGACCGCAGAACCATAAGACCGCAGGGAGTTTTGCTTCAAGCCACGTTTCAGGTTCATATAGCGGTCAACCAGTTCTGCCACGGTCATGTCACCCGCTGCATAGTCGATGCCGTCTGCCATGTCGCGCCGCAGCTCGTCCTCTTTCTTCCGCAGCTCTGTCAGGGATTTGGCATAAATACAACGCCTTTTCTTGTGTATATCGGTATAACGATAGTCATAGGTGCCGTTTGCTCTCTGGCTTTCGCCGTCCTTCAGAACGCGCCCCTTGCTATCTTTGCGCTTTTCAGACAATTCAGAAACTCCTTTCCGTGAAAAGCGCGATTATAGGGATTGATACAAGTATATCATACCGAATATGCGATTTCCACTGATTTTGAACGGAAACAGACAACTTTTTCAAAGTATCGCTGTATCATGGTTTTCACATCACTTTTTCAAATAGAATACGCCTGCTCGATGAACTGATCGAACAGGCGGCGTTTAATCAGACGCTTGTTGCCCACCCAGAGGACGAATTTGCATCGGTCCTCGTTGGTGATCTCGCGCAGTTTGTTGATACCAATGCCGGAGTAAGCCGCAGCCTCCTCCAAGCTCAGATTACTCTTTTCCCAAATCGGGATTTCCTTCATAGGCAGTTTACCCTCCTTATAAAAATAGCCAGACAGGGCGAGGCGGCAACGAAGTCCGGCAACGGACTTCCAAAAACCTCGAAACATACCCGGTCTGACGGTTGATTTACGATTGTCCTTTTCTTCTATTTTTCTGTTGTTTTGGTTGTCAAAGGCAGAAAAAGCCTGACAGGACAGGGATTTCTCCGGCAACCAGCCCGGCAACGGGATCACAACAGCCTTTGCAACCAGCCGTGCTTTTCAGAACGGCATCTCGATCTGCTCCGTGATCTCCACAAAGCCGTCCGGGATTTTTGCGGCTGAGTTGCCGCTGCCGGTTGCAGCTCTTTCGCGCTCCCAGCCCTTTTGTCTGCCGTACCCTGCAAAGCTGCGGGGATTGGAGAAATACGTCCAGCCGGTCACACACTGGTTCATAATCTCGTTGATCTCGCGGATCTCCCATTGCTTCGGCTCGTCAAAAGCATGGTTCAGCGCCTCCTTGTAAAGCTGCTTGGAACAGACGGTATCGCCCGTGTAGCTGTCCAGAAACGCCTGAATCATGCCCGCTTTCGTGTCCTCCGGCATGAAGTCCTTCTGATGTTCCTTGAGATAACGTACCATTTCCGGGCTGAACGTCAGCTTCCAGCCGCCTGCCCGGTAGATGGTCATTGCCTCCGCCCACACCTGCTGCAAGTAGGCTCTGGATGCGGCTTCATCCTCCAAAATGTGAACCTCTGCCTGTTCCGGGCAGACCTGCACCGGCAAAAAGCGACGATTACCGGAGCGGTCGAGGGGCAGGAAGTCCATTGCGTTTGACGTACCGCCGAACACGCATTGCCGCAATCGATCTGCCGGATGGGTTTCATACGGGATTTTGTAGACCTCCTTCTGGCGGCTCAGAAACGACTTGATTTCCTCAATACTCTTGGCATTGGCGGTTGCGATCATTTCGGACATTTCTATAATCCAGTGCCCTTGCAGCTTACGGTATACATTTTCATCGTCCAGCTTCCGCAGATCGTCGGAAAACCACTCATCCTTGCCTGCCAGTAGGCGAAAGAAGGTGGACTTTCCTGCGCCCTGACCCCCCACCAGACAGAGCATAACCTCAAATTTGCAGCCGGGATGAAATGCCCGATGAATCGCACCCAGCAGGAACAGCCGTAATGCCTGAAAGGTATACTCATCCGCTTCCGCGCCGAGAAAGTGGTGCAGACAGTAGCGGATACGTTCTGTTCCGTCCCATGCAAGACTGTTCAGATAGTCTCGGACCGGGTGATAGCTGTTCTGATGGGCAGCGAGATCGGCGGCATCTATGATTTTCTTCTCACTTGTCAGGTCGTAATTCACTTCCAGATACAGCCGGATGTACTTCATATCCGTGTCGGTCATGGAGGCGTTGGGGCTTCGGTCATAGCCGATGGGCTTGACAACGTCGGTGCGGTCGGTCAACAGATTGTAGGCAATCGCGCCGGAGAGCAGCGGATCGTGTTGAAACACCGTCAGGCAGTTCTTGATACTGTTGCGGACACCGCCTTTTTCCGTGGTGTCCAGCATGGTTTTTACTTCTTCAATGCTCATCGGCGATGCTATACTGCCCGCCTGAATTTTGAGCTGCTGCCTCATCTGCGGCGGCAAGCTCTGCCATTCGCTGCTCAATTTTTCTCACTTCCTCTCCATATTCGATCACAACGGACGCCCGCGCCTGCATATCCCCGCCCAACAGCTCGTCCAGCAGATATGCAATCAACGAGAGCTTCTGTAATGCTTCTACAAAGTGCGGATGATAGCCGTCCTCCGGCGTCTGCGGGGCATAATCCTCCTTCCAGCGGCATAACAGCCGGTAATAGTCCAACATCACACGGAAGCAGTATCGTTCCATGTGCTGATAATTCTGTTCGTCGGTATTTTGTTGTCGCGGCTTGCTCATTTTGCCCGTGCCATCCTCATACGGAATAGCAAAATCCTGTGCCAGCAGAATTGCGGCTTCCTTGCTGCCGATTCCGCGAAGCCGGGAAACGAAGTCGATTACGTCCCCGGTAGCACCGCAGCCAAAGCAGTAATACCGGCGATCCAGCTTCATGCTGGGTGTGCTGTCATCATGGAACGGGCAGCGACACATTCCGTTTCGTTCCACCCGGATGCCGTATCGCTCCGCAGCCTGCCGGGTGGTCACAGTCTGCTTGACAGCTTCAAAAATGCTCAATAGGCAATGCCCTCCTTAGTGTTCAATTTCCTGCTTTTTCTGCCGCGTCGCGGCGTTCTGGCGCTCCTGCTCATGCTGCACCTCATAGATGTTGTAATGGATTGCCCAGAGCTTTTTCGCGTCGGCATGGAGCGGTGAAAACTCCGTCTGAATGTCCCTATATTCCTGCTTCAACTGCTCCCGTTCTCTGCGCCATGCGGTGATGGGCAGCTTGCCATCCTTGAAATACGACTTTAATTTGCGCTCTGCCATGTAGAACGTCCGCAGTTCATCGTCGTGTTCGGCTTTGTACTTCTGCCGGGATTTCTCAAATCGGATGGATTTCAGCTTGTCCGCAGCGGGCTTGCCGGACTTGTAGTAGTCCACCATCCGCAGCAGCTCATTCACTTCCTTGATGCGGGATTGCTTTGCAGACGCAGACTTTTTCAGCGTATCGATCTTATCCTGCATGGAATGAAGCGTAGTTTCCAGATCGTCCACGGTGTAAAGATTTTTGGATTGCAGGAAGTTGAACGCCTCAGCGTAACGCTGCAAATTGGCGTTCTTCGCCTTATTGCTGTATGCGCTCTTGTTGCGGATGCTGCAATGCAGCGCCAGCAGATCGTTGAGCATGGGCGGCTGGGGCTTGGCAAGCTCGGCTTTTACGTCCTTCAGCCAGCTGATCAATGCAGTGATTTTCTCTTTGGCTTCCCGCAGCAGCGCGTTGGTTTTCCGAATGAAACGGTTGAGATTGCCTTTGTCGGTGCGGATACCCTTTGCCTCCATTGCACGGACGGTGGGACCTCCGTGCTGGGTGGGAATCTGATCTACGCCCTGACGGGCAAAGCTGCGGTGGTCGATGCGGCAGTCCAAATTCTTCTCTGCAAACATGGCATTGCACAGTTCAGCCCACGACTGCCGCCACGCTTCCAGCGTTTCGGGCTTGCCCCAGTCCGTTGTGGGAACGGCGTTGAACACATAGTTGCCCGCCTCGTCCAGAACGCGCTCCCCATGCTCATCCAGCACATATTCCCGCCGCTGCTTGTTTCCCCACCTGCCGTCCGGCTCAATGGGACGGATGGGACACATGACGTGAAAGTGCGGGTTGGAAATGCCGCCGTCCTCCTTGTCTGGCTGATGCACGGCGAAGTCCGCCACCATGCCCCGGTTCACGAAATTGTCCAATAAGAATTGCCTTGCAAGATCGATGTTCTCCTGCATGGAAAACTCATTCTGCAAGGCAATGTCAAAGCTGTATGCAAGCTGGGCTTTCTTGCCGCGCTCGGCTTTCTCCACGGCGTTCCAGAGTGTTTCGCGGTCTGCGTATTCTGACGGGGCGTGTGACGGGAGCAGAATTTCAGAGCAGATCACGCCGCCTTTGCGGGTGTAGTCACTGTCCTCACCGTAATACGTGCTGTGCAGCTTTTCCCCGGCGCGGTAGGCGGCAGCAGCCACGGCAGATTGTCCCGCACTGCGCTTGATCTGCGTCACATGAAAATGAAAGAGTGCGATGCTCAGTCACCTCCTGCATAGTTGCTGACAGCTTCCGTGAGAAGCCTTTGCACATCCGGCAGAGCAAAGACCTGTTCGGCAAGGGCGTAAAACCCGGTTTCGCCCAACTCTTTCGTCTGCGGTGCGACACTCTCGATGGCTGCGCCACGGGTGATGAGCCGGTGCGCCCGCTTGCGCCGATCTCCTTTTTCATAGTAGGCAGCTCGGTTTTCAAGGCGCTGAATTTTGTGCTGTTCCTGCGCAAGCTGCCGCTCCACCTTTTCTTTCTCGGCTTGCAGCTTTTCAATTTCTTTTTCTTGCATGATTTTGACCTCCTGACGGTTAAAGATGGATGCAAAAAGACCGCCTACGTTTTCGGTAGACGGTCTGCGTGATAATATGGAATTTTCAGGCTTTGCGGTGGAAATAGACTGCACCAGCAGACTGTTTCCGCTGCAAAGTGCGCTGGGATAGCTGCTATGGCAGCGCAAGGGAGGCACTCCCTTGTTCGGAATGAAGTGACGCAAAACAGCCCGGACATTCAAACGTCCGGGCTGTCTGCCTCGCAGAGCGCACATACTCCCGTCAGGAGAGTATAGAAGTGCGCCCTTTGTTCCAAAGGGATATTTCCTCCTATTCCAGAATAGTGACGTTCAATGCTTTCTCATATATTCCGATACAAACATATCCCATTTCTTGTCAATACATGCAAAAAAGTCAAATGGAGTATCTCCAGAAATCTTATGAACCAAATCCGCAAAACCAGTTCTATCAAAGAGCATATACTTTGTTTGTCCTTTGTATATCTGGTCAATAAGTTCTTCGGAGTAGAAATCTCTGTACTGATAGATATTCCCCATTGTTTCGGAGTACGGAATAGGAGAATAACAGGCATTCGCACATATTCCCCGCAAATCCTCTTCCAACTCTTTTCTGGTCGGTTTACAAGCCTTGATTGTTGAAATTTGCTCTCGAATTTCAGGACCTTTTAATGCTTCATACAGAGTCTTGAGCGATTTTTTGTATTCTCGAAGTTTCTCTGCATCTGTCAGTTGCTTCTTAGCTGTTCTTTTCTTTTTTGCTTTTTTAGTATCAGGTTTCTTAAACTCCGGTGCAACATTTTTACCCTGCTCAATGGCTTTCTCACAATCTATCCACATATCAGCAAGCACAGACTGATTAGCCCTCAGCAGCTCAGCGCCTTTCTCAGTAAGCGCGTACACAGGATTTGGGAAAAGCTGTCGCACCCTATGTTCATCTGCATCTTCTATTAGTCGCTGAATAAGAACGCTCTTTGCCCCGCTCGCTTTCATCGAAAGATCGGACAACATTGTTTTAAGCTGTTCCCCTGTGAGGGTCGAAAGCGCTTTCCCCAAAACGGCTTCCTCCAAATATCCATCTGCAACCACAGATTGCAGATAGGCAGGAACATCTTGAATGCCGTATTGCTCCGTCCATTTCTGTGACCACGGCTGTTCTGCGGTGCGGGGTGACTTTGCATACTCTGCAATAAATACAGCTTCTATATCGTCTTTAGCAGTAGGACGGTTAAACTCTCTTCCATTGACATAAGTAGTGGTCGTTAGTTTACCAGAGTTAAGAAAGTCATCAACAGCCTTTTTATATTCGGCTTCTGCTTTTTGAATTTCCCTTTTCCGCTGTCGTTCTTGATCCTCTTTTATGGCGGAGGCAACAGATACGCCAATTCCAAATAACGATGTGGCAAGTCCAGTGAGTTCCCCAAGTGGAGATGTTCGTCTGTTTTTCCTTGCAATATCTGTGATGTCGGTCGCTGCTTTCTTCGCATCGGCAGAATTGGAAAACTGGACTTTTTCAACATTGCTGCCATAGTATATTTCCACCGTATCCTTTGAGAAAAATGAACTTGCACTAAGCTCTACATTCTTTATATCCCTAAGTGGAATAGTTTTCTTTGATGATGAAAAGAATCCGGAAGATTTGATGATAACATTCTTCTCATCAATTTCAATAGTTGCTGTCCGTCCCTTATATTGCTTCGTCATATTTGCATCAACCTCCCCTCCGTTGTAGTACAGTTCTAATTGTTATTCATACCATACTTTATTGTTTGAAAAACCCGTTTCCAATACGATTCGCGTTGAATAATATCCTCACGCTTTGTACGCATATCAAAGATCTCCAAAATGGAGTATGAAAAATTTTCTACGATGTAGTCCGCTCCATTGTTTTTCAGTTCTTCAAAAGCCTTATTGCCGCCTGTAAGATTCGTTACATCGGCATAAGATGACCAACGCTGCCAGATGCCAGCAATATCCCCCGTCGCCGATCCGATATAGAGCTGTCCTGTTGAACGGGCTGTAATACAGTAAACGCCTTTCACGCTGGAAAGAGCATTTTTCCACTCAGGAGCGTCCAGCTTGATAATGGTCTGCAAATCTTTATGGCTCAAAAGTACTTTGCTGTATCCGGGGAATGCGCCAAGTTTCGTAGCCGGAGCAAGTTCGTATACTTCGGGGTCAAAATCTCTTTGAACAGACTGATATGGCTTGTTATAAATATCTCTGCCGATTGGTTTCTCTAGTCTAATAATCAATCGCTTGCGATAGTCCACATAATCAGGAAGGAGTGTAAGCTTATACCCGACGGCATCAAATACTTCCGGGAGAATTTTTTCAACCCGGTACATTCCACCGAAAATGTAATATTGGGGACCATAAGGATAATACTGTGCAAAAGCCAGAAGATAATCCGCGTGATTCAAATTGTTATTTGCCTGTTTACGCTTGTGGGCATTCATTGCAATCCATTCAGGGGCATCATCCAGCAGATAGTCCCACGCACGCAAAGCAGTATTCCCTGCATTCATGTTAAATTTGACTTTCGTCTTATCCGGAAAATCGACTGGCATAAAGTCTGAGAATTTGATCATACGGTTTTCACCTCATTTTCGATTTTATCATATTGCACAGAACTTTTCCAGTCTCGAAGCAAAAGACTTGTTATTTGTGTTGCAAGCCAGACTAACATTTTCATTTTCGCTTCTGCCACACGATGTCATACCCCAGTGCGTCCGCCAGTTCTACCGCCTCGCCGTAGCGAAGCGAGCCACGTTTGAGCTTGCCGGAGAGATTGGGGACGCTGCGGCTCCAGCCGTACTCGTCGGAGAGGTAGTCCACCACCTCGGTCATGGTCATGCCGGTGCGGACGATGTAGGACTTGATCTCGTTGCGATAGGTTTCAGATTTTCTCATATTCAAACTTTCCTCCTGTTTTTTCGGCGCGCTCTATGGTAAAATGGGTTTATCAAATCGTGACACCTATTCGCCATAGGGCACTGGTTTTTAATACACGGCTTTTCGCTGGAACTGCCGCCGATGATGCGTTGGTCACGGGCAGCACCCTCAGCTTTTGCCGTTTGATGTGTCTTTGCGTGAAACGGCGAAATATCATGTTGAACGACAAACGTCGTTCGCTGCTGAATAGCGCTCTATTCCGTGCAGATAACCGCACAGAGCAGAAAACTATTTCGCCGTTTTCACTTGCTTTGATTTTGACTTTCGATTTTGCCGCTCTTTCCGAACGTCGTTCCTGCCCGGAGGATCGCTCCCGGCGTTTCGTTCTCCTTGGTGCGCTGGATGCGGCACTTCGCCAGAGGACATATCCCGTTCGGACGGTCATGCAATTTTCAAGGTTCAGGTGCGATTGCAAGACCATTTTAGCGAAAAATATAGCCCTCTCCCGTATATCCAAGAGGTCGGAAAACGCGCTGTAAAACGCAGATTTCCACGCTCATGGACAAGACCGGAAAAGGGCGGAAATTTGAAGGGAGGACGCCGTTATGCAGCCAAAGCTCACCATTCAGGAACGGCTCAAAGACCTGCGCGTGGAGCGCGGTCTGACGCTGGAACAGCTATCTGCGGAAACAGGTATTTCAAGGTCCGCGCTGGGAAAATACGAAGCCGACGATTTCAAGGACATCAGCCCGTTCAGTATGGTGGAGCTGGCAAAGTTCTACGGCGTGTCCACCGATTACCTGCTGGGGCTGACAGAACAAAAAAATCACCCAAACACAGAGCTGGACGCTCTGCACTTGGGTGATGATGCAATCGAAGTGTTGAAAACGGGCAAGTTCAATCACAGGTTGCTGTCGGAGTTGATCTGCCATAAAGATTTCCAGCGGTTTATGCTGGATGCTGAGATTTACGTCGACCGGATCGCGGATATGAGGGTTAACGACATGAACGCCGTGCTGGAAGCCGTCCGGCAGATGGCGCTGATGAAAAACGGCGGCGAGGAAAATGATCTGCACCTGCGGACACTGGAAGTCGCGCAGATCAGAGAGGACGAGTATTTCGGAAGCTTGATTGCAGATGATCTGAAAGGTATCCTCCGTGACATTCGAGAGCAGCATCGCCCCGACACCATGACTGCGGATGAAAGCTCCCTCGTAGCAACCGTACAGGGGCAGTTGCAGGATGCGATGAATTTTGAGGGCAGTTCCGAGGAAAAGCAAGTCCGTTCGTTCCTCGCTACCTTTGGTATTGATTATGACAAGCTCACCAAAGAGCAATTCGTCTCGCTGATTGAAATACTCAAGCTGTCCAAGTACTTGAAAAGCCCCATCAGCCAGCGTGGGAAAGCACGACCACAGTTGTCGCACGGAAAGGGCAAAAAAAAACGCAAATAAGGAAAAATCGGCACCTGCTTTTGAGGCAGGTGCCGATTTCTGTTACCCTATAATGCGCTTGAATTTTTGGCGTAAGTGGCGTAAGTTTGGCGTAAATCCGCTTTTCCGCATTCAAAAAATCAAGCAATTTCAAGGCTTTGCGGTGTCTCTTAGTACATGCCGCCCATATCGGGGGCAGCCGGAGCAGCCGGAGCGGGGGGCTGGGGCTTGTCGGCCACCAGGGACTCGGTGGTCAGCAGGGTGGCGGCGATGGAGGCCGCATTCTCCAGAGCGGAGCGGGTCACCTTGGTGGGATCGACGATACCAGCGGAGATCATGTCCACATAGGTCTCATTATAGGCATCGAAGCCGTAGCCCACCTTGTCGGCCTTCTTCACATTCTCCAGCACCACGGAGCCGTCGATGCCGGCGTTGGTGGCAATCTGGCGCATGGGCTCGGTCAGGGCCTTGGCAATGATGGACACACCGGTCTTCTCGTCACCCTCGGTCTCGGCCAGCAGCTTCTCCACGGAGGCGATGGCGTTGACATAGGCGGTGCCGCCGCCGGCCACGATGCCCTCTTCCACAGCGGCGCGGGTAGCGTTCAGGGCGTCCTCGATGCGGAGCTTCTTCTCCTTCATCTCTACCTCGGTGGCGGCACCCACGCGGATGATCGCCACGCCGCCGGCCATCTTGGCCAGGCGCTCCTGGAGCTTCTCGCGGTCGTAGTCGGAGGTGGTAGTCTCGATCTGGCTCTTGATCTGGTTGACGCGGGCCTTGATGGCGTCGGCGGAGCCGGCGCCGTCCACGATGATGGTGTTCTCCTTGGAGACCTTCACCTGGCGGGCGCGGCCCAGCATGTCCATGGTGGCCTCCTTGAGCTCATAGCCCATGTCGGAGGTGATGACGGTGCCGCCGGTCAGCACGGCGATATCCTCCAGCATCTCCTTGCGGCGGTCGCCGAAGCCGGGGGCCTTGACGCACACCACATTCAGGGTGCCGCGCAGCTTGTTGACAATCAGGGTGGACAGGGCCTCGCCCTCCACGTCCTCGGCGATGACCAGCAGCTTCTTGCCGGACTGCACCACCTGCTCCAGGATGGGCAGCAGCTCCTGAATGTTGGAGATCTTCTTGTCGGTAATGAGAATCAGGGCGTCGTCCAGAACGGCCTCCATCTTCTCAGTGTCGGTGACCATATAGGGGGTGATATAGCCCCGGTCAAACTGCATGCCCTCAACCACCTCGGAATAGGTCTCGGCGGTCTTGGACTCCTCCACGGTGATGACGCCGTCGTGGGAGACCTTCTCCATGGCCTCGGCGATCAGCTTGCCCACGGTCTCGTCGCTGGAGGACACGGTGCCCACGCGGGCGATGTCGGCGGAACCGTTGACCTTCTTGGAGTTGGCCTTAATGGCCTCCACCGCGGCGGTGGTGGCCTTGGCGATGCCCTTCTTCATGACCATGGGGTTGGCGCCGGCGGCCAGGTTCTTCAGACCCTCGCGGATGATGGCCTGGGCCAGCAGGGTTGCGGTGGTGGTGCCGTCGCCGGCCACATCGTTGGTCTTGGTGGAGACCTCCTTCACCAGCTGAGCGCCCATGTTCTCAAACGGGTCGTCCAGCTCAATCTCCTTGGCGATGGTCACGCCGTCGTTGGTGATCAGGGGGGCACCGAACTTCTTGTCCAGCACCACATTGCGGCCCTTGGGACCCATGGTGATCTTCACGGTATCGGCGAGCTGGTTGACGCCGCGCTCCAGCGCGTGACGGGCTTCCTCGCCGTAGCAGATAATTTTAGCCATAACGTATTACCTCCAAATTGAGTCGGGTGGAACTCACCCGGAAGATTTCTTGTTCCAGAGCCCCGGCGCACACTGTGCGCCCCTACACGGAAAATTACTCCACAATGGCGAGGATGTCGCCCTGACGGACGATAGTGTACTCCTCGCCGTCCACCTTGACCTCGGTGCCGGAGTACTTGCTGGTGATGACCTTGTCGCCCTTCTTGACGGTCATGGTGATCTCCTTGCCGTCCACCACGCCGCCGGGGCCGACCTCGATGACCTCGGCCACCTCGGGCTTCTCTTTGGCGGCGCCGGTCAGGATGATGCCGCTCTTGGTCTTCTCCTCCGCTTCGACCAGCTTGATAACCACACGGTCTGCAAGGGGCTTGAGTTTCATAAGGGGTTCCTCCTTCATGTATCATTCATTTTTCTTGTAAACCAATTCAGCAGGTTAGCACTCATTTTACCGGAGTGCTAACCTGCTTATAATAATAACCTCACTTGATGGATTCCGCAAGTCTTAATTTTTAAATAATCTGTTAAATTTCCATTCCGCGCGGTTCCTATTTCAATTTAACATTCAAAACCTGTTCAGATCTTCTTTTTTCTCCCGCTCTCTTCTGTTTTCTAATTTCGCACCCGTTTCTCCGGAATCCAATGGGTTCCTTCGGGAAAGAAAAAGTTTACTTTTTTAGCAGACACACGGACAGAGAGCTCAGAATCCACCAGCTCCTCGCCGTCCAGATTAACCCGTTCGGCCCTGTCACAGGCGACGTGCATCTCCCGGCCGCGGCGCAGGATAATCCGCGGAATCTCTCCGGCACCCCCCTTGGCGTACTTGCCGATCAGCGTCAGAATGGTCAGCCTGGAGACAGCCGGCACCACTACAAAGTCCAGCAGGCCATCGTCGGGCACGGCGTCGGGGCAGGGGTTAAAGCCCCCGCCATAGTAGCGGCCGTTGCAGGCGCAAATAAGGGTAAACGCCTCCCCCGGCAGGCGCTCCCCGTCGATGGTCACCCGGTAAGGCCGGTGAATCCCCTGGACAATGGTGCGCACGGCGGAGAGCTGGTAGGCCAGCGGCCCGCTCACCAGGGGCAGCTTCTTAAAGTCTGCCGCACCGAGGCCGATGCGGGCGTCGAACCCCACCGAGCAGACATTGAGGGCCAGCCGCCCGTTGCACTCAATGAGATCCACCGGCGCCTGGGGCGCGTCCAGCAGAGCCCGGAGATCGTAAAAGCGGCAGGCATCCGGGCCGAACATCCGCAGAAAATCGTTGCCCGAACCCATGGGGTAGTGGGTCACAGCGGCGTTGCCGAAGCCTGCGGCTCCGGCAACAGCCTCGTTAAGGGTGCCGTCGCCGCCGCAGGCATAGATGCGCACCGGCTCCCCCCTCTCCGCCGCCGCCCGGGCCAGCTCGGCCCCGTGGCCGGGGTATTGGGTGACCGCCGCCTCCCATGGCTCGTCCCGCCCGGCCAAGGCAGTGCGGAGCTTCTCCCGCATCTCCTGGGTGCGGTCGTATTTTCCCGCGTGGGGGTTGATTAAGAACAGGTGCCTCACAGGGCCCATCCTCCTTATCCGTTGGTCAGCTCCACAGGAGCAGGCGCTGCTCGGTGCGGGCCATGCGGGAGACAATGGCTGCCGCCTCCGCCCGGGTGAAGGTGCCCTCCGGCTGGAAGGTCAGCCGGCTGTCCACCCCGGACAGGATTCCCTTGGCGTAGAGGCTGTAGATGGCCTCCGCCCCCTCATCGCTGCTGCGGATGTCGGGCACCGACGCCTTCACCCGGGCCAGAGAGTTGAGTTCCGGCATGGCCTTGGCCAGACTGGTGGCGGCAAAGAGCTCCGCCGCCTCCCGCCGGGTGACAGCCCGTCCGTAATCCCGCTCGGTAAAGTCCCCCTTTTGAATCATGCCGCTGGCCAGGCAGTAATCTACCGCCGGCACATACCAGTACGGTCCGCCTTCGGTGCTCAGATGAAAGTCGTCCCCCTGGTAGCGGCTCTCAATCGTGGCCGCCAGCTTGAGGGCCTCCGCCACGGTCAAGGTCTGATTGGGCGCATAACGGTTCTTCCCCACGCCGGAGGTGAGCCCCACATTGTAGGCGATGTCCACCCAGAGGGCGAACCAGTCCCGGGGGGACACATCGGAGAAGGAGGGCAACTTGCCCCGGGTGAGGGGGAACTGGGCGGAGGGCACCCCCTTGGCCGCCAGGATGCCGGGCAGGTCATAGACCGGGATTTTGGTGACGGTGCTCCCTTTGGTGAGGGTGAGCACCTGAGTTCCGCCCTGCTCGGCCACCTGCACCTGGTCATAGCTCAGCTCATAGAGCACATTGGTGGTGCTCCCCGCCCCGTCCGGGAAGGGGAGTATACTGACCACGCCCCAGCCGCCCCCCTTTTGGGCGATATAGAGCCCGCAGTCAATGGGGAGAAGGGTGTCGTACTCCGGCTGGATGAGATACCGCCCATCCTGCCGGATCACCCCGAGCTTGCCGTTGAGGTTGACCGCCGCGATGCCGAGCTGGAAGGACACGATGCTGTCGTACTGGAGAGGGATGACCACATTCCGGCCAGCGTCCACATAGCCCCACTTTCCGGCCAGCTCGCACTGGGCCAGCCCCTCGCTGTAGCCCCATACCGTGGCCCCCTCCGGCGCGGCGGAGGCCGGGAGGAAAAACAATCCCGCGCACAGGGCCGCGGCCAGCAGCCCCGCCAGGGCGCGCTTTCCCTTTCCTCGCCTCATATCAATCCCTTCCTCCTATCTTCCGTACTGGAACAGGTCGCACTTGAGCATGCCGTTATACAGCTTGCGCTTCTTGTCTGCGGTACGGCCAAAGGTGCGCTCGAACTCCGTGTGGGAGGAGAGCACGCTCACCCGCCACCCCTCCGGCAGTGTGCGCACCGCCCGGCCGAACGCCCGGTAGAGCTCCTCCGCCTCCCGCTTCTCCAGGATGCGCTCCCCATAGGGCGGGTTGGTGACCACCCGGCCATAGGGCGCGTCCCGGCGGAAGGCGGCGGCGTCCGCCACCTCGAAGCGGACCACGTCCTCCACATCCGCCTTCTCCGCGTTGGCCCGGGCGATGGCCACTGCCTTGGGGTCGATGTCCCCACCCCAGATGTCGTATGCCCCGTCATACTCGCCGTCCATGGCCTCGCCGGCGGCCTGGAGCCACAGCCCGCTGTCCAGCCAACGCCACTTTTGGGCGGAAAAGGCCCGGTTGAGGCCCGGCGCCCGGTTTTTGGCGATGAGGGCTGCCTCGATGGCGATGGTGCCCGAGCCGCAGAAGGGGTCGCAGAAGGGGTCTCGCCCCCGGTAGCGGGAGAGGAGCACCATGGCGGCGGCCAGCGTCTCCCGCAGGGGGGCGGCCACCCCCACCGCCCGGTAGCCCCGCTTGTGGAGCCCGGCCCCGGTGGTGTCCAGCATCAGGGTGACCTCGTCCCGCATGATGGAGAACTGGATCTGATACAGCGCCCCGCTCTCCAGCAGGGTTTCCAGCCCGTACTTCTCCCCCAGCCGGGCAGCGGCCGCCTTTTTCAGCACGGCCTGGCAGGCGGGCACCGCGTGGAGCTGGGAGTTGAGGGAGTGCCCCTTCACCGGGAAGGCCCCCTCCCGGGGGATAAATTCCTCCCAGGGCAAGGCGCGGCAGCCCTCAAACAGCGCCTCGAAGTCGGCGGCCCGGTAGCGGCCCACCACCAGCAGCACCCGCTCGCCGGTGCGCAGGTTCAGGTTCACCCGTGGGATATCCGCCGGGGCGGCCTTGCACCGCACCCGCCCGTTCTCCGCCGCCACCTCCGGCAGCTTCAGCCGCCGCAGCTCCTCGGCGCACAGCCCCTCCAGCCCGAACAGGGTGGGGACCAGCAATTCCAGCTCTCTCATGTCCATCGCCTCGTTCCGTTCTCGTTCTCAGACAGCAGTATACCTTATTTTTCTCTGCTTGGCAAATCTGGAAAGCGAATTTGCTTCCCTTTTTCTCCGAGTTGTGCTAGGATAGCAGTAGTATTTCGAAAGGAGGAGTGCCCATGCCCATACCAAGCATCTGCTGGCTCGCCGCCCTCGTCGCCCTCCTGGCGCTGGAGGCCGCCACGGTGGGGCTGGTTTCCCTGTGGTTCGCGGTAGGCTCCCTGTGCGCCCTGCTCACATCCTTCTTTGTGAGCAACATCTGGGTGCAGTTTGCTGTGTTCCTGGCGGTGTCCTTCCTGTGTCTGGTCATCATCCGCCCCCTGGCCAGGAAGTACGCCGATCCCCGCCGGGAGAGTACCAACGCCGACCGGGTCGTCGGCGCCGAAGGTGTGGTCACCCAGGCCATCGACAACCTGAAGGCCCAGGGCCAGATCACCGTGAACGGCGCCCCCTGGACCGCCCGCACCGAGGAGGGCTGCCCCGCCATCCCCGCCGGCTCCCGGGTCAGGGTACTCCGCATCGAGGGCGTCAAGGTCATCGTGTCCCCCCTGCCCGTCCCTACGCCGGGACGGTAATTCCAAACCGAGGAAGAGAAAAAGGAGGAATCCCGCATGCCGTTTATCCCCATTATCATCATTATCCTGGTCGTCGTGCTCATTCTGGTGCTGGCCACAAACCTGAAGGTGGTGCAGCAGTCCAAGGCCTACGTCATCGAGCGGCTGGGCGCCTTCCACTCCGTCTGGGGCGTGGGCATCCACTTCAAGGTTCCGTTCCTGGAGCGGGTGGCAAAGGTGGTTTCCCTCAAGGAGCAGGTGGTGGACTTCCCGCCCCAGCCCGTCATCACCAAGGACAACGTCACCATGCAGATCGACACGGTGCTCTACTTTCAGATCACCGACCCTAAGCTCTACGCCTACGGGGTGGAGCGGCCCATGTCCGCCATTGAGAACCTGAGCGTCACCACCATGCGCAACATCATCGGCGACATGGATCTGGAGCAGACCCTCACCAGCCGCGACACCATCAACTCCCAGATGCGCGCCCTGCTGGACGAGGCCACCGACCCCTGGGGCATCAAGGTCAACCGGGTAGAGGTCAAGAACATTCAGCCCCCTCCGGACATACAGAGCGCCATGGAGAAGCAGATGAAGGCCGAGCGGGAGAAGCGCGAGGCGGTGCTCCGGGCCGAGGGCCAGCGCCAGAGTCAGATCCTGGTGGCCGAGGGCGAGAAGGAGTCCATGATTCTCCGGGCCGACGCCGCCAAGCAGGCCGCCATCAAGAAGGCCGAGGGCGAGGCCGAGGCCATCCTCAAGGTCCAGCAGGCCACCGCCGAGGCCATCAAGCTGCTCAACGAGGCCGATCCCAGGGAGGCGGTGCTGCGCATCAAGGCCCTGGAGGCTTTCCAGGCCGCCGCTGACGGCAAGGCCACCAAGATCATCATCCCCTCCGAGATCCAGGGCCTGGCGGGCCTGTGCGCTTCCGCCAAGGCCGTGTTCGACTCGGTGGAGCCCAACAAGCCCAAGCCCCCCGCTGAAAGCAAATAAAGCAGCGAATAAAGCGGAGGCCGCCCGTGATATGTACCCCCTTTACTGGACACCCAGTAGAGGGGGTATTATTATGCGGTAC
>OGDR01000019.1_pt1 | contig 155892 bp, 151 predicted proteins | sample 1570501 | NCBI WGS metagenome assembly OGDR01 (sample SAMEA2582170, study PRJEB24529) | metagenome | reverse complement strand
ATGTAGACATCAACGGTGTTATGGCAGCTAACCAGTGGGTAGCTATCGACAACGAAGATGCAGGACAGGATAATGAGCCAGATCATTACTGGTATTACTTCCAGGCAAATGGTAAGGCTTTAAAGAATGGCGACAATGCTAAGGTTGCTCTGAAGACAATTAACGGCAAGAAGTATGCTTTTGATGACGAAGGCAAGATGCTGTACGGTTGGGTTTCTGAGGACAATGCAGAGCGCGTAGATGATACAGACGGCGACGGCTTCAAGGAAGGTACCTACTACTTCGGCGGCGAAGATGATGGCGCTATGACTGTTGGCTGGCTGCAGATGGACATCACATACGATGAAGCAACCAATGATAATGAGATTGCTCCTGTATTCAACGATGATGAGGATCAGAGCCGTTGGTTCTACTTCCAGTCAAATGGTAAGAAGGTTCAGGCTAAAGATGGCGATCTCCAGAAGAGCAAGACCATCAATGGCAAGAAATATGAGTTCGACCAGTATGGCGCTATGACAGCAGAGTGGTCTCTGGATGTTGAGGCAGCTTCTACGAATGGTACAAGAGACGGCTACAGCACATCAGCTACCAACAGTGTATCTGCTAAGTATGCTGAGCAGTGGAGATACTTCAACAGCGTTGAGGATGGTTCCCGTGTAAGCAAGGGCTGGTTCAAGGTAGTAGCAGCTGAGTATCTGAACTACGAAAAGTATAATGATGATGAAGATGCTTGGTACTATGCAGACGGAAGCGGCAACCTGTATGCAGGCGAGTTCAAGACCATCAAGGGCAAGAAGTATGCGTTCCGTAATGATGGCCGTATGGTTGACGGACTTAAGTTTATCAATGATACTGGCAGTGGCCTGAGCGTGATTGCTGATGATGACGATACCTATCCATTCGATGATGAAGATAGATTCGATGAGAACGCACCTAAGCTTAATAAGCTTGGTTACAAGTGCTATTACTTCGGTGATGGAAATGATGGCGCTATGAGAACAAACAAGGCCACTGTTTCTATTGATGGTGATAACTTCAGCTTCTACTTCGAGAAGTCCGGCGGAAGCAAGGGTGCTGGACGTACAGGAGAGAAGGATGATAAGTTCTATCAGTCTGGTAAGCTCTTAAGAGCTGGATCTGATGAGAAGTATCAGGTGGTTAAGGCTGTTGATGATACTGATTCTCTGGGTTACGTAAAACTGGATGATGCAGACGATTTTGTTAAGGATCTTGGCAGTAACGTAACATCTACAGAAGTTACCAAAGAGAATATTTCTAAACTTGGTCTTAACAAGAAGGTTGACGATATTAAGGAACTGTATATTATCAACGACGGTAAGGGTATGGATACTGATAAGTACTTCCTGGTAAATACATCTGGTAAAGTGATTGACAGCAAGTCCAAGAACAAGGATGGCAATGACTTCCAGTACGTAGTAGCTAAGGGCGGTAAGATTATTGGTATCTACGTAGAAGATTAATTATAAATAATAAGTCGGTGTAGTCTGGCTATAAGGGGGAAGGCGTTGTGACTGATCTATTGTATTAGTCATAGCGCTTTCTCTTTTTTATATGAAAGACATATTACCGCAAAATATAATACATAGAAAGATTTTCCTGGAGGTATTTATGATAAGAAAAAGAATCCTTATATTGGGGACCGCAATGTTAATAGGTCTGTCAAGCACGATTCCAACATTGGCAGAGACGGCTCCGTCTATAACAATGGAAAACAGCGGGGCCTACCTTTTTACATGGCGCCCGGTAGATTATGGAAATGGACAGTCATTCGCAATCCTTGTAGGAGGTAATACCATTAACGAAAGTGATGTCATCTTGAACCGTGGCTACGATTATGGTTATACATTCCAGCCAAACAAGTATTCACGCCCATGGGGACAGGTTCCTGATTTGGTCAATGCAGGCGGTGTCTGGGCAATACCGGATAACTGGTCATCTCTTCCTGAAGGAATACAACCGACCACCCGCATTGTTTTGCTTACGAACAATAAAAATTATTCAAGCAATGAGCGTTATGTTGATGTTGTGCATTTGCCAAACGGAGTTTCTGCTTCTGAGCTGCCTCCTGAGGTCAGAAAATATCTTATTAATGTGGACGGATCAGATGCAGGAGCATATGACGGAACCATAACTTCAGGATGGATAACCGAGGGCAATCAGCGGAAATACCGTAAACCGGACGGCAATTTTGTGGCAGGCGGATGGCTCAGGGTTGATGGTGAATCCTATTATATGAATGATGAGGGTATCATGCTGGCAGATACCGTCACTCCTGACGGGATTTACGTAAATGCAAAGGGCGAAAAGACTAATTATATGCCGGGATGGAAACAGGACGAAAAAGGTTGGCGCTATCTCATGGGCACGGGCAATTATGCCGCGAATACCTGGTTCAAAGATGCAGACGGAAAATGGTATTACTTCAATATAGGAGGATATATGGTAACCGATAAGGAAACTCCTGATGGTTATTATGTAAATGCTGACGGCGTTTGGGATGGAAATGCCTCCACAATCGTGAATCAAAAGAGCGGCGGGCCTGGCGAAAACAGTGCATCCAATACCTCTCAGGAAGGTTGGGAGCAATTCGGAGACACTTGGAAATATAAATTGTCGGACGGAAGCTATGTCACCAATGCCTGGAAACAGGATACGGACGGGAAATGGTATTATTTCGGTGGGGATTCTCTCATGGTCACCAGTCAGACTACGCCGGACGGATATCATGTAGATAAAGATGGCGTGTGGGTTGAGAACGAATAAATTTCTCCCATAAAAATTCCCATGGGGAATCGGCCCAAAGTTTGTGTAAACCTTCAAACTGATGTAAGATAAAATTACTCAGTTTGGAGGTTTTTTTATGACGAGGCCGTTAACGGATCTTGAGTTAAGATATACGGGTATGATGTCAGAGAATCTCTTGGCGGCATATGACAGAGGTGACCGGATTGCTGTCATCTGGAGGTTGCAGGTCTTTACGCTTAGCTTCAGGACATCTCCTTGTAACCATGGTCATGCTCCCCAAAGTATTTATGAAATTGTAAAGTTATGTTTATTCATAAAGTTGCGGAATAAAGGGTAAAATGATATACTGTAAAATATCCTTCAAAAAATATAGGAGAGTGAATTAATATATGAAAATAGAGACAGAAGATAAGAAGTTGAAAGAAGAACAGGATTTATTAATATCCTGGAGAAGAGTGAATCAGATAATAAGTTGTGTATCGGTCATATTAGTAATTGCAGTTCTTCCGCTAGTATATCATAATTATTATTATGATATACTAACTGTAAAATATATTTTTTATTATGGTACGATTATTCTCATGGCGATAGTTATGTTAATTACTGCCATTATATTTTTATATAAAGATTCCCGTTACTACTCTAAAGAAAAGTATAAAGTTCTAAAGAAGAAATTTAGTATAAAATCATTAAGAAGCTCAGACTGGGCGATGCTTGCTTTTTTGACTTCTGTTACAATTTCTACATTTCAATCTGATTATTTTTATGAATCATTCTGGGGAAATGAAGGAAGATTTATGGGAATGTTTTTTATTCTGTTATATACTGTAAGTTTTTTTGTCATCAGTCATTGCTTGAAATTTAAACAGTGGCTGCTTGATGTTTTTTTGGCTACGGGAATGATTGCCTGTATCATAGGCATTGGGCATTTTTTTAGATATGATCCAATAGGTTTTAAAAATGGAATTTCACCATATGAATACCCTATGTTTGTATCCACGATTGGTAACATTAACACCTATACATCTTATGTAGCTCTTATTTCAGCTATTGCTGCTGTTTTGTTTTCAATCGAAAAGAATAAATATAAAAGAATATGGTATTTATTTACTGTCATTATATCATTGTTTGCATTGATTACAGGTATGAGTGATAATGCATATTTGACTTTAATGGCACTTTTCGGCCTGCTTCCCTTATACCTATTCAATAGTTTGGACGGTTTTAAGAAATACATGGTATTAGTATCAATTTTATTCTCAGAGTTTCAGTTTATTGATACCATTAGTCACAAATTCCCTAATCATGTATTGGAGATTAACGGTTTGTTCAATGTTATTGTTGAATATGACAGATTACCATATTTTGTAATTGGATTATGGGGGATTTGTATTATTCTGTATATATTAAAAGCTTGTATTAAAAAGGAAAATGTTCTAAACAGAGTAAGTAATATTGGAAGGTGGATTTGGCTGTGTATAATTGTTTTAGTTGTTTTAGCTGGCTGTTATATTCTTTATGATGCGAATATAGCAGGTAATACGGATAAATATGGTTCTTTGAGTGGATATCTTGTTATAAATGATGATTGGGGAACGCGAAGAGGATATATCTGGAGGATTGGAATGGAAAGCTATTCAAAATTTCCTGAAATTCATAAAATATTTGGTTATGGACCAGACACATTTGGTATTATTACGGTTAATAATTATTATGAGGAGATGATTAGCAGATATAATATAAAATTTGATAGTGCTCATAATGAATATCTGCAGTATCTTATCACTATAGGAATTGTTGGGCTTGTAGCTTATATGTCTTTACTGTTTACATCCATTATGGAAATGATACGAGCATCGAAGAAGGAGCCGGTAATAATGGCAATTATATTTGCTGTTGTATGCTATGGGGTTCAAGCAACGGTTAATATAAGTGTCCCTATAGTAGCGCCCATAATGATGACATTATTAATGGTGGGAGTATCAGCTTCGGGAGATATAAATAGAGAATCCCTTCATAAGCTATAGTCTGTGATGAGAGACAGGCTGTTAGTGTTAATTATTCTGATGAAATATCCAGTTCTTCCATTTTTTTATTTGCAGTGATAGTTGCGGTTATAGATTTTAAATGATATACTGTATTGAGATTTATAGGGCAGGAATCATGAGAAGTATAAAAATGAATTTTGTATGGGAGCTCTCACGATGTATAAAGAGTACTCAGTTTTGATGTCTGTTTACCAGAAAGAATGTCCGGAGTATCTTCGGGCAGCAATTACCAGTATAGTCAACCAGACTTTAAAAGCAAAAGAGTTTGTTTTAGTTTGTGATGGTCCATTGACAAATGCATTAGAGCAGGTATTGGATGAATTCTCAAATATATTAATTCTAGTAAGGCTGGAAAAGAATGTTGGACTAGGAATGGCCCTTGCAGAAGGAATGCGCTATTGCAACTGCGAGTGGATTGTTCGCATGGATAGTGATGATATTGCATTTCCAGACCGATGTAAAAAACAAATTATATATGTTCAACAGCATCCGGAAATAGATGTATTAAGTGGAACGGTGGCGGAATTTGAGGGAAGTGCATTAACGGCGGAAGATGCTAAGCAGCAGGTAGTGTCCTTAAAGTTTGTACCGGAGACAGACAGGGAAATTGCTGAATATATAAAATTTCGTAATCCAATTAATCATCCCTGCGTTATGTTCCGTAAATCAAAAGCAGCTGCGGCGGGAGGATATCAGCAGTGCCACATGTTTGAAGATTATGATTTATGGGTAAGAATGTTTAAAAACAAGTGTGTATTTGCAAATTTGACTGATACGATACTATATATGCGTGTTAATAATATGCATATGCGAAGAGGTGGGATATCTTATGCAAAGGCGGTACTACATTTTTGGTCGAGAATGTATAGACAAAAGATAATTGGCTTACCTCAATATATATTTATAATAGCTTTACGAATAATAATAAGCTTGTGTCCAAATCAATTCCGAAAGATGGTTTATGATAAGAGACTAAGGAATCATTCATTATGAAAAAAGAGAAAGTAAATAGTCGCCAATTTGAGCAGTATAAAAGAATCATAAAGTTTTTAAGTTCTTCTGTAATTGTATTGCTTGAATTAGCAATTTATTATTATGTTTGGATGAATTATTACAATAAGAATATGACGATTGCTTTCTGGCGGCGAGGAAATTGGCTTGTAACAGGGGAGTACCTTGTGTTGTCGCTCATCCTCCATCGCCTTTATGGCGGACTGAAGGTAGGGATATTTAAATACTGGAATCTTGTTTATTCTCACATGATTTCTATTTTGGGTGTAAATCTATTTTCTTATGTACAGGTTGTTTTGTTCGATAAGAAAATGCATAATCCAACGGCAATCATTGTTATGACAGTGGTGGACCTGGCAATAGTTATGATATGGGCATTTGCATTCAAAAAATTGTACGTGTTCCTTTTTCCGAGGAGACGTCTGTTGCTGGTTTATGGAAAGAATCCGATGTTTCATTTAATGAATAGGATTGATACAAGGGAAGATAAATATGAAATAGCCATGAAGATATCTATTGATGATGGAATTGAGAAGATTATCAGCTTGGCGGAAGAATATGATGGTGTTATTATCGGTGATATTTCTGCCGGATTCCGGAATCAGTTGGTGAAATTGTGTTATGCAAATAACATTCGGAGTTATACTGTTCCTAAGATTAGTGATATTCTTTTAAGAAGTTCAGTTGAAATGAATATCTTTGATTCTCCATTGTATTTATCACGGAATTTTGATGGACTTGCTTTGGACCAGGCATTTGTAAAAAGAGCGATGGATATTGTTATTGCATCATTAATGCTAGTGGTCAGTAGCCCTTTTTTTGTGGTAATCGCAGCTTTAATAAAAGGCACGGATCATGGACCGGTATTTTATACACAAAAGCGACTGACAAAAGGCGGAAAGATATTTTCTATATATAAGTTCAGAACCATGATAGTTAATGCTGAAAGCAAGAGCGGACCTGTAAAAGCTGGAGAGAGGGATGCCAGAGTTCTGCCTGTCGGACGATTCTTAAGGGCAACCAGATTGGATGAACTGCCACAGCTTCTAAATATTATAAAAGGAGATATGAGTTTAGTTGGCCCAAGGCCAGAAAGACCGGAACTGGCAAAAGTCATAACAAAAAACATTCCTGAATTTACATATAGGTTAAAAGTAAAAGCTGGTCTGACAGGATATGCTCAGATTTACGGGCGTTATTGTACGACAAGTTATGATAAATTAAAACTTGATTTAACCTATATAAGAAAGTATTCGATTTGGCTTGATTTACAATTAATTCTTATGACAATAAAAGTACTATTTATGCGAGAGTCAACAGATGGATTTGAAGATGGTAAATGGGAAGATCCAGCACTGAAGGGATAAATGGAAAGATAATGAATGATAAAATATTAACTGTAGTAGTTCCGACATACAATGCGGAGAACTATTTGAGAGATAACCTGAATGCTTTTATTTATGAAGATATACTGCCGGATGTTGAGATTTTGATTATTAACGATGGTTCTAAAGATAAGTCTCTGGATATAGCGATGGAATATGTTCAACGTTATCCGGATAGTTTTAATGTGATTACAAAAGAAAATGGGGGCCATGGGTCAGGTATCAATTGTGGTATTCAGAATGCTACAGGTAAGTATTTTAAAGTGGTAGACGCAGATGATTGGATTGAAGCAGATGCATTTAGAAAATTATTGCAGAGCTTAAAACGGATGGACGCTGATGTAATATATTCAGGGTTTTTATGGGTGTTTAATCAGGGACAGGGGGATAAGAACCTGTTTAGGAAGAAAGCAGAGATTAGTCAGCCATTTATAGGGGTGCTTTATGAACATAATTATGATTTTGACGAAATTGCAGATAAGCTTTACATGAAAATGCATAATATGACAATTAAAACAGATATTTTAAGAAAACATCATATATTAATTGATGAAAATTGCTATTATGTAGATACGGAGTATATTACGTATCCAATACCATATGTTAAAACAATCAGTTTTGTAAATGAATTTGTGTATATGTACCGGATAGGCAGACAGGGTCAGAGTGTTGGAATTGAAAAGATGCAGCAGAATGAGACAAATTATGATAAAGTACTTCGATCACTATTTGACTTTTACTTACAATTAGGAAGAGAGATACCCTGTTCATATGAAAAGAGGAGGTATATAGAAAGAATTATTGCAAGGGTAGTAGCGGGAAAAATCAAGATTATGCTGAGTTTTCCCGCCACTAGGGGGAAAAAGAAAGAGCTGCAGACATTCGACGATAAATTGAAGAAAAAATACCCGAATATATATGATGAAAATATTAATAAAGCTATAGCTATATTGCGGAAAAGCAGATATTTTTTGTATTATCCAATTAGTTTTGCTGTCAGAAGAAAATTTTCTTGAGAGTATTCAGGGGTAACCATTAACCATACATTTAGAATGGAAACGTCTATGATTCAATTGCAGAGTATTTTACTGCCAGATAAAGCGGTCTGTGAGATATCTGAGTTGTATTACCATAAAAAAGGTAATCGCATCGATTATAATGGCTATTTTAATTTGTTTTATGTAGAAAAGCGAAAGAAATACACAGACATAGAAAATCTTAAGATATCAATCCGCCTATGCGGATATGAAAGGTTGGTTCTTGTACATGATGGTATTGACGTAAAAGAAGTGACTCTTGAACCAAAAAGATATAAAGAATATTTGATTGATTTTCCTTATAGCGATTATAATAAGGGATGTTTTTGGGTTGCTTTGTATGAAGATAAAAGTAGCCCGGAAAAAGGGATAAATGGATATTATGTTACTGACCCAATGAATTTCACCCCTAGAAAGGTCAATATAGGGATTGACATTTGTACATTTAGAAGAGAAGAGTATGTTGCAAGAAACCTGAAGCAATTAAAAGAAAAAATTTTGAGTAATTCCAATTTAAATGTTTCAAATCATATCGGTATATATATTATTGATAATGGACAAACTTTGCAGGATTGTAAGGCAGTCCAGCTTATAGTGCGGGAATGTAACGATAAAGTAACTGTTGTACCTAATATGAACGCAGGCGGAGCGGGTGGCTTCTCCAGAGGGATGATAGAAATCCTAAAGAAAAGAGACTTGGAGGATTTTACACACATTTTATTAATGGACGATGATGCAATCGTAGAGCCGGATTTACTTGTCCGGATTTATGGTTTTCTTTCCACTATAAAAGAAATCTGGAAAGATATCACGATTGGCGGAGCTTTGTTAAGAGAAGATTATCCGTATTTGTTGTTGTGCGCTGGGGAGTGGTGGAAAAAGGGAAAAACGGTAAATACAGAAGCTAATCTTGATTTGAGAACGCTGAAAGCAGCTTCAAGCGAATATCTCACTGGCACTGGAAAGGAATATGACGGTCAATATTCGGGGTGGTGGTGTTGTTGTTTTTCTTTAAATGTGGTTAGAAGTGATAATATGCCCATACCATTATTTATTCATCGAGATGATATTGAGTTTGGGCTGCGCAATGCAAAGTACGGGATTACGTTTTTAAATGGTGTGGGAGTTTGGCACAGGGGATTCGAGTACACGATTGATGCTAATAGTTATTATGATACCAGAAATACATTGATTGAATTGGCGATAAACAAGGAGAAGGGTAAAAAAAGAATCGCTATGCAGGTGGTTTTAAAATCATTGTCAGCAGCGGCGGTTCGTTTGACCTATAAAGAAGCACATTTGGTATATAGAGGCATACTTGACTTTTTAAGAGGACCTGCATGGCTTTATGGTCAAAAGCCGGATAAGCTAAATACTGAGATACGTCATATGGCCTGCCAAATGTATTCGATGGAAGATTTGAAAAAGTATTTGACAAAATGGGAGTTTATTCTTGCTGAAAAACAGATTAGAGAGTATTGGAGAAACATGGGAGCTGATACTATGAAACAAGGTAAGATGCCTAAGACGAAAGCGACTATTTGGCATTATCTAACTTTGAATGGATGGATTTTGCCAGCGAAACGAAAACATATAAAAGTGATTGCTACTTCAGAATCACCGTTTGAGGCTTTCCGCGAAAAGACAGTAGTTTGGTATGAACCGCAGAACGGTAAGGTTTATCTTACACATAAACAATATAAAGAACTATTCCGAGTGTTGTGGTTGTGCGTCAAATCAATTGTGATTTTATGGGGGGCGTTTGATAAGGCGACGGTTAATTATCAAGAACATATAGGAGACATTACTACCCAGGCAGCATGGGAAAAGTATCTTGGGCTTAATTGAAATAGGGAGAAAATTAGATGAAGAGGTTAGGCAGTAGACTAGAAACGTTTAAACGATATCGTCCATTAATGGAGCAATTAGTTATAAAGGATATTAAGCTGAAATACAGAAGAAGTTTTTTGGGGTATATTTGGAGTATTTTGAATCCGTTAATGATTATGTCTATAATGGTTATTGTATTTAGCCAGATGTTTCGGTTTGATATAAAGAATTATCCGGTATATTTGATTATTGGTTCTACCATGTTTAGTTTTATGACGGATGCTACGACCCAGGCCATGTGGTCAATTACGGGGAATGCGGCATTATTAAAGAAGACTTACGTTCCTAAATATATTTTTACTCTATCTAAGGTGAGCAGCTGCTTTGTTAATACTTTGTTTTCACTGGGAGCCATGCTTATTGTGTTCATTGTTTGCAGAGTAAATTTTAACATTAATATGTTGTGGATTCCGGCTATATTGCTACAAATTTATGTTTTCAGTGTTGGTGTAGGATTTTTTTTAGCACAGGGGACAGTGTTCTTTCGTGATATACAGCATATTTACTCTGCTGTTACTACAGCATGGATGTATTTAACACCTATCTTTTACCCCATTAACCAATTACCAGAGAATATACAATGGATTATCAAGCATGTGAATCCAATGTATGCGTATATTACGCAATTTCGGACGATTGTTTTGGATGGATTATTTCCGGATGTTAGATTGATATTCTATGGCTTTACTGTTGCGGGTATTTCCTTAATACTTGGAAGCATAGTCTTTCTAAAAACGCAGGATAAGTTTATTTTGTATATTTAGGTTGGTGGAATGATGAATCAATATAATAGTGAGAATATCGTGGTTTCAGTGAATGATGTTACAGTTAGGTTTAATATGGCATCAGAACGCATAGATAATTTAAAAGAATATTTTGTTAAAATCGTCAAAAGGGAATTGATGTTTAAAGAATTTTTGGCTTTGAAAAATATTTCTTTTGAAGTGAACAAGGGTGAGGCCTGGGGAATAATCGGAACGAACGGTTCCGGAAAATCTACGTTGCTGAAGGTAATATGCGGAATCTTAAAACCATATAGAGGCAGCCTGACTGTTAAAGGGACAATAGCTCCGCTTATTGAGCTGGGGGCCGGATTTGACGGTGATTTGACGGCAAGAGAAAATATTTATCTAAACGGCGCGGTACTTGGACATGACAAACAGTTTATGGAGACACACTTTGATGAAATTGTCGACTTTGCAGAGCTAAAGGATTTTCTGGATATGCCGATTAAAAATTTTTCTTCTGGTATGGCTGCAAGATTGGGATTTTCTATTGCGACGGTTGTAAAGCCGGACATATTAATTTGCGATGAGGTTCTTGCGGTAGGAGATTATGCGTTCCAAAGAAAGTGCGAAAGGCGTATGTCCGATATGAGAGACGCAGGAACCACCTTGCTGTATGTTTCTCATTCTATGGAGTCGGTAAGAAAAATCTGCGATCATGCGCTTTGGCTGGATAAAGGCATTGTAAAAGCAAGCGGAGAAATACGAACGGTTGCCAGAGCGTATCTAAATAGTCTGAGTGGAGTGCCAGATGTCAAAGAGAATATTAACAGAATAGAGGAACTATCAGATGATAGCTGCAAATCATTGAGTATATTCTGCTCGCCAGAGGCAAGGAGAAAAGGGACGGGGCTGGTTCGTTACACAAGCATTGAATTATTAAATGGTGAAGGAGTTTCAGGTGCATGTTTTGAAACGGGAGACAAGATTACAATCCGTTTTCAATATGCAAGCAAGGTTGCCAATACCCCTTTAAGCTTTGCTTTTGGAATTGTGTCAAAGGATCACATCCCTATTTATCGCACTTCTACAAGACTCGAATACGATAAGATGGTTTTAACAGCTAATTCGGGCATGTTAACCTGTACATTAGAGTCAAATAAGCTGTTGGATGGACAGTATTATTTTGAGGCACGTATATGGGGGGAGAATGAGGTTCTGCATGATAGTGTTACTGACTTTATATTGCTTGATATAAAGACCAGGCTGATAAGAGAGCGTGGCTTTTTGCAGATGGGCCATACATGGAATATGTATCCTGAATCCTCCTTTTTTGAAAAGGAGATACGAAAAGGATTTGAAGTTTCAGAAACGAGAAAGCGTATCTGGGCTATTGAGTTAGATATGGCAAATCGCTTAATAACTGTGTGCAGAGAAAATAGTTTAGGAATTTTTGCAGATGCAGGAACTATGCTGGGAGCAGTCAGGCATAAGGGATTTATTCCATGGGATGATGATATGGATTTTGCTATGTTTCGGGAAGATTATGATAAACTGTGCGCAATCGCTCCTAGATATTTTCAAACACCGTATTTTTTTCAGAATGTATATACAGATAAAAAATATATACATGGTCATGCACAGATAAGGAATAGCTTTACGACAGGTATACTGGTAGGAGAGGAAGACAAAGAATTTAATCAGGGTATTTTCATTGACTTGTTTGTATTAGAAAGTGTATCAAGCGATAAAGAACGGCTTGAGCGTCAGAGATATGAATGCGGAGTGATTAAGGAGTGCATTTATGCGTTAGAGCAGGGAGAAAAGTATAGCTGGCCGGAAAAGTTTGAGATTCCAGAGGATTTAAAGGAAAACCTTACTGTAAAAAAATGTTGGAATTATATTGATAAGATGTTTCGTGAGGTGCCATTGAGTTCGACGAATCAGGTTGCGCCACTAAATTTTTTATTTGATACAGAAAAGCGGATTCGCGATAAGCATATTTATGACAGAACAATTATGATGGATTTTGAATATGTGCAGCTGCCTGTGCCGGCTGGGTATCATCAGTATTTGTCAAGTCGCTATGGAGATTATATGACACCACAGAATATACCGAACACCCATGGGGAAGTTATTTTTGATGTGGAGACACCTTATGATGAGTATTTAAAGAGGATACACGCAAAATAGAATTAACGATATATAAAGGAAGGTAGACTATTATGCCATTGATATCAGTTATTATGCCGACATATAAGGTGGAGGAATATTTACCGCAGTGTCTGGAGAGTGTAATGAACCAGGATTTTCAGGATATCGAGATTATTCCTGTAGATGATGGTTCACCAGATTCATGCGGCGCTATTATTGATAAGTATGCAAGTCAGGACAAGAGAATTCACCCAATTCATCAAAAAAATGGAGGATATGGAAAAGCTGTTAATGCAGGAATGGCGAAAGCTTCTGGAAAGTATATTGCTATTGTTGAGACGGATGATTATATTGAACCAGATATGTTATCGGTATTGTACAGAGTAGCAGAAAAGTATCAGGCATCAGTTGTAAAGGCAGGATTTAGAAAACTATATTCAGATGGTGGAGAATGTATTGTACATCCCCCATTTCTATTCTATGAATCTGAAATTAAAGTTGAACCACAATATAGCAATGATTTGATGGTCATGGAATCATCCATATGGGCGGCATTGTATAAAAGAGAATTTTTAGAGCAGTACAATATTAAGGTGTTAGAATCTTCCGGAGCAGCATACCAGGATGTTGTTTTCAAGTTTATGGTATATTCAATGGCAGATTCAATTATATGCATTGATAAGCCGGTATACAATTATCGGGTGATGACAGCTAATTCGTCTAGTAAATCAGCAAAAAACTGGGATGTTCAGTTCAAAAATTATGAAGTGATTAAGCAGTGGCTTGCAAAGAATGAAAAATTTGATTCTTTTAGAGATGCGTTTTATTTACATGCATACTTTGATTTTATATTTCATTATAACAGGCTTTCCGAAGAGTCGCAGGAGCAGTTTATTGAGCGGGCAAGGGAGTTTTATAGTGAAGGAAAAAGGAACGGCGTTGGAGCTGAAAATGCAAGATTTTCTGATAGTGCGGTTAGGCAATATTATTGGGATGTAGTTTATCCATTTTTAATGGGTTTAGATAAAACAACGGCGGATAGAGAAAAAAAGTTAAGTGTTACTGATGCTCAATACTGGAGAAACATTGTAAAAAATACATTACGTAGTTGTTATCATACAAAAGCGGGAATTCGGATGTGGGATAAAATTAATAGTTTTATTCATCGCCCTTTTATATGGAATAAAATTAATGAAGGCGGATATAGCTCTTATGCTTCCAATCAGTTGCAAAGTCTGGACTTTGATAACGGTATATTTGAGTTGGACCCGGTTTGTGGGGAGAAGACAGCCTTGGTCATGGTGCCATGGTATCTGCCCAATGCAGCTATTCATTATATTGAACAAATAGCTATCACAATGAAAAAGAAGGGATATAAATTACATTTGTTTATATATTGGGAACAATATGCCCCACAAAATGTTAATAGGAATGTATGGGATCGTGTTTTTTTTCAACATGCGAGCAACCCTTATTTTTCCCATTCAAATTATTCTGAAAACCGTATGGATGCGGATCACATTGATGACTGGGTTGATGCGGATTTCTTACAGTCTATAGTAAGACTAAATGAGCACTATAAATACTCCGCATGTATGGCTAATTATTTATTTTATTCGAAAGCTTTTGACATGCTTTCTCCTGCGGTTAAGAAAATTTTATGCACACATGATAAATTTGCTAATCATAATAAATCATTACATAATGCAGGCTATCCAGAGTGGAGTTTTTGGTTTGGTGTGGGTACTGAAGAAGAGGAAGCCAAAGCTTTGCGCAGGGCAGATGTTGTTCTTGCGATACAAGAAGATGATTGCAAGTACTTTAGAAGAATCGTAAATAATGAGGTTAAAATTATTACATTTCCATTTATACCAGATAAACATCAAATAAAATATAAAGGCATTGAAGACAAAGATGTGATGACAGTAGGCTATATTGCATCATCGAATCCTCCGAATTATTTTTCAATTAAAAAGATTATTGCTGAACTAGGAGGGACCCATAATATACATTTATATATTGCAGGAAGTATCTGCGATATGCTAAAAGAGAAGGATACCTCTAGTTCAGTTACAGTACTTGGGCGGATATCTTCTTTAGATGAATTCTACTCCTCTTATGATTTATATCTGAATCCAGACACGTTTTATTCAGGATTGAAGTGTAAAACATTGGAAGCTCTGTCATATGGTGTTGGAATTGTGTGTACAAAAGTTGCAAGTACTGGGATCGGGCTAGTTCAGGAGTACCACTTATTAGATACTGAAAAAGATTGCGCTCAATATCTACTTAATCTTTCAACCAAAGCATATGAAGAACGTGTTAATATAGTGTGTTCGATGAAGGAAGAAAGTTGTGAAAAATATGATGAGTTCTGTGAAAAGTATCCGATTGATGATTTAACAGCGGAAATGCTTGGTATTTGATTTTAAGTTCATTGCTTAAAGAATAAGAATTGGTAAAGACGATGATAAAAATAAAAAGAGGCTTGTTAATGTTGCTTTTAATTATTTCTATAGGGTGTATTTGCTTGCTTGTATTTTATAATATTTGCAGGAAGGGTAATAGTGTAGCATCAAGCGGAATTATCAAATATCATATTATTGCGCATAACATGGGGGGTGGGGTGGACTCGAAAGAAGGATTTGAAAATGCATATGCCAGGGGAACACGGCTATTTGATGCGGACCTTCGATTTTCAAAAGATGGAGAATTGATTTTGTGTCATGAATGGGAGGGGGTATTAGGGTATTTTTCATTTAGTAAAGAAGATATCTATTATAATGATATAAATGTGGGGCAGGTTGAGCGTTCTTTACTGCCAAGTAAAGAAGAATTTTGCAAAACAAAAATCGATAATCAGTATACAATGATTTCATTTGCTGATGTAGTTGAACAGATGAAAGAATGGAAAGATATATACATAGTTTGTGATGCAAAAGAGGATGTTGAAGAAACATATTTGAGTATATGTAAAACGGCAGATTATAATCCAGATGTTTTAAACCGTATTGTAGTGTCTTTATATCGGGCAGATGATTTCGATATCGTTAAAGACATATACCCATTTAAACATCTTGCCATTAGGCAGTATGAAAATCTTCCGCGCAGTGCCGATGAAATTATAAATATCTGTAAAGAGAAGCAGATAAACATTGTTAATGTAGGCACCGCTTACTGTGATACAGACACAATAAAGGCATATAAAGAAAATGGATTATTTGTTTATGCCGCAGTCGTGAATGATATTTCATATTTTGATAAGTTGAGAGATATCGGAGTTGATGGAATTGTGTCAGACTTTATTTATGAGGACATGATAGATGCAAAGTAATAAAAAAGAGGATTCATATTTGTTTAAATATAATGTGGGCTATACAACGGGGACATTTGATTTGTTTCATGTTGGACATTTGAATCTTCTCGAAAGGGCAAAACAACAATGTGAATATCTCGTGGTAGGGGTAAGTACGGACGCGCTGGTTGCGGAATATAAAGGAAGAGCCCCAATCATTCCGTTCGAGGACAGGATAAGAATTATAGCTGCCTTGAAATGTGTTGATGGAGTGATACCTCAGGAAAGTATGGATAAAATTATCGTATGGAATAAAATTCATTTTAATGTTTTATTTCATGGGGATGACTGGAAAAACACACCACTGTATAATGAAACTGAAAGACAATTACAAGAGAAGGGGGTAGATTGTATATATTTTCCTTACACGAAATCTATATCCAGTAGAGATATAAGAGAAAGGATAGAAAGAAAAAGTTAGATTTGAGACTGTGGGATTACTGTGGAACAGTTAGGAGCAAATAAATATGAAACTTTATTATATTCCGGTGATATCTTTTTACATTTTTACATTTTTAAAACAGTTTTATATTTTACCTTCTGGATCGATAGGAATTGGTGATATGTTCCTTGCGGCATCAGGCGTTTTTTTAATAATCCAGACAATTTGCAGTAGAAAAAAAATTTTCTATAAAATCGACATTCCATGGTATGTATTTATAATTGCTGTATGCATAATTAATGGATTCTATTACTGCTATAACCAAAATGGTCAGTTCCTTCTTTTTACTCTTTATTGGATGTATGTTACTATGGCCATATGGATATTCCGTACGCTGGCCTCAGAACAGTTCCTTTTTGGACTTGGTATAGTCTGCCAGATTAATCTTCTGGTTCAGACTATCATCTATTTTTTAGGCAAAGGTCGTTATTTTCATGAAAACTGGGGTGGCTCCAGGTTTATGGGTACATTTAACGACCCCAATCAATTTGCGTTTTTTATTTTCACAATGTTATTGATTTTAGTTTTAATATATCTGAGAAATCAGCAGAAGAAACATATCTGGTTATTTTGGGCGGATGCAGTTTTCTTAATTGGGGTTTCCAAATCAACAGGGGTTTTTACAGGGCTTTTAACATTGATAGTACTCTTGGCGGGATGCTTGATTTGGAAAAATTATAAGAAATCAAAATGTAAAACACTCTGGAATATCAGTTCGCTTTTAGGGGCTATTTTTATTATGATGGCATTATATTATATATGGCCTAAAGCAGACTTCGATATTTCTTTAACAGATTATACATTACTTGATAGAATTCGGCAAAAAATATGGAAGTTTTCTCATGGAAATTTAGCGGATTTATTATATGATCGAAGCGCTGAACGGCTGGTTCTTCATCCCAAGTATCTCCTGTATGGAGCTGGTGAAGGAATGTTTGAACGTTTTCTTCCGGGCGATTATGTTAATCAAATCACACCAGGGGTCTTTGATGTTGTACGTGTCAATGAAATTCATTCCAGTTTATTTTCAGTGTGGTTTTCATATGGCATCATTCCTCTTTTGGGGCTTCTTTATTGGGGCGGAAAAAATATTCGATTCTGTGATAAGTGGCAGCTAATAGTAGTTATGGCTTTAATAGTGGAGAGCTTTTCGCTAATGAATTGCAGGCAGCCTTTCTTCTGGTTTATTATAATATTTGCTAGCTGTTACAAAAAGATGGGGCGAGAAAGACAGGATAAAGGTGGTGTTTTTTAAACTAGCATCCCAGGCCCCCTTGGCAGGCCAGGAGAAACAACAAAAGCAGAAAAGCGCTGCTACGGCATGGGCATCAATTCGATGATAATACTTGCTGGCTGAGTCCGATAGAGCTTAATCAGCAGACACTAATTTAAGAGACTAACTATTAAAAGTCAAGTCTAAAATGAAAGTTTTTTGAATGAATTGCAGAAATGCACTTCAGATATAGCTGAACCTTGAAAACCGCATGACAACAAGAGCATCTTTACAGGTGCTCTAAAAGGAGATATTTACAGAAAAAATTAAGCTGTTGGCAGATATGTTTTTCCCGATTTCTCCATTGCAAAAATCAATCGCACAAGCTTCTTTGTGGCATGAGATAATGCGACATTATAATGCTTGCCTTCCGAGCGTTTCTTTTCCAGATATGCGCCAAAGGATTCGTCCCAATGGCAGACATATTTTGTAGCATTGTAAAGGGCATATCGAAGGTATCTGGAACCTCGTTTCTCCATATGGGAATAACAGTTATCTAACTGTCCAGATTGATAAGTGGAGGGAGACATTCCTACATATGCGAGTATCTTATCTGCGGAATCAAAACGGCTGAAATCTCCAATCTCAGCGATGATCATTGCGCCCATCCGGTAACTGATACCGGGAATGGTAAGGATTGGCGACTGGATTTGTTCATCCATGATTCGTTTGATGGCTGATTCGATTTCATCAATCTCAACGGTTAATTCCTGAATGAGTTTAATGGTGTGTTTTAGTTCCAAAGATTTGGTAGGCATATGAGAGCCGATTGAACTTCTTGCAACATCGCGAAACATGACGGCAGTATCTTTCCCGTATCTGCCTTTAGAACTCTCAGAGAGCAGGTTGGAAAGCCTTGTGAGGTGTGCGTTTGCAACAGCATCTGCACTTGGAAATTCAGAAAGCAAAGCATAAACGGATGCCAAATGAAGCGTAGGGATGAGTTTTTCCAGTTCTGGGAAAAGAGTACAGACAAGTCTTGAAACAGAGCTTTTCAGCTTTGCCCGTTCCTTGACTTTATCAAACCGATAACGAGTGAGTGACTTTAATTCTTCGTTGTGGTAAGATGTGTCTGAGTAGGACTTTAAGTTCACGTCAGACATCATCATAGTGGCAATGGTACGGGAATCAACTTTATCCGTTTTCGTCTTTCTAAGGCTAAGACTTTTTCTGTAAAGATTGGTATGTAACGGATTGATAACGTAGGTCGGCAAACCTTTATCAAGAAGAAATCCCAGAAGATTGTAACTGTAGTGTCCAGTGGCTTCTAGTCCTACTTTAATTTTAGAAAAATCTTCGGCAACAGATTTAATTCTTTGAAATAAGGTTTCAAAACCTTCCCGATTGTTCGAGATGGTAAAGGGATTAAATAATATTTCACCATCTGAGTTCGTAATAAAGCAGTCGTGCTTGTCTTTGGCAACATCAATTCCAATGTAAATCATGAGAAAACTCCTTTGAATAAATATGATACTGTTTAGAGCCACAGGAACTCCTTGCGATTGTAACCTCGTTCTAAATAAACCGTCATGCGGTATCTAACTGATTAACAAATATACAAAGAGACTGTGGTTGTAGCCTTTCAAAAACCATCGAGTGGTATGAGAAATTAAACAATCCACAGCATCTCCAACAGTATAGCATACAGTCCTTGGAGAGGGACTATAAACACTACTACTTTATAATACGAGGAGAAATTATATGTATGACTATTTAGTGGTAGGTGCGGGTCTTTATGGAGCAGTATTTGCACATGAGGCATTAAAAAAGGGGAAAAGGGTTTTAGTTATTGATAAGAGACCTAATATTGCTGGAAATATTTATACTGAGGAAATTGAGAAAATTAATGTGCATAAATATGGTGCACATATTTTTCATACAAATAATAAGCAGATATGGGAATACGTAAATCAGTTTGCGGAATTTAATCGTTTTACAAATTCACCAGTGGCAAATTATAATGGTGAATTATATTCGCTGCCTTTTAATATGTATACATTTAATAAAATGTGGGGAGTCGTGAAACCGGAAGAGGCAGAAGCTAAAATTGAAGAGCAGAAAAAGATGGCGGGAATAAAGGAGCCGAGAAACCTCGAAGAACAGGCGATTAGTTTGGTTGGCACGGATATTTATGAAAGATTGGTGAAGGGGTATACTGAAAAACAGTGGGGAAGGCCATGCTCTGAACTTCCTGCATTTATTATTAAACGGCTGCCAGTGAGATTTACTTTTGATAATAATTATTTTAATGCATTGTTTCAGGGAATTCCTATAGGTGGATATACTAAAATGGTTGCCAATATGCTGGAAGGCGTTGAAGTTAAATTATGCACAGATTATCTGGAAAATAAGGAAGCGTATGAAAAGATCGCGATGAAAGTTATTTATACAGGCCCTATTGATGCATACTATAAATTTCAATTAGGAACATTAGAATATCGTTCTATTCGTTTTGAAACAGAGATACTAGATAAACCTAACTTTCAGGGAAATGCGGTAGTGAACTACACGGATGCTGAGACTCCATGGACACGGATTATAGAACATAAGTGGTTTGAAATGGGGACGCAGCCCAAAACAGTTATTAGCCGTGAATACAGTTCTGAATGGAAACGTGGTGATGAACCTTATTATCCAGTGAATGATAAAAAAAATGGGGCATTATATGCAGAGTACAGAAAACTAGCGGATCAGGAAAAGAGGGTTTTGATTGGTGGAAGATTGGGTGAATATAAATATTATGATATGGATGCTGTCATTTATTCCGCATTAGATATGTGTGCCAGAGAATTGTCGGTAAATTAGTGTAGCCAATCCCCAAATTGATGCAAGCACATGCATGTGCGGTTCAGTCCTGCGCGAGAAGCCAGTCGCGCAGGGCTGCGATATCTGAATTGGTGGTGTTAAAGAACTTAGTGTTATAAGAAGCCGTCAAAGTGGTGGGTCAGAGGTACAGACAGCGGCAACAACCGATTTTTTATATACATCAAGGCCAGTTGATTCATGTATTGTTTGTGCCGGACGGCAGGAACGACGCAAGGAGGGCATGCCGTTCGGCATGTTTGGAAGTTTGAGATTGGAGGTAATTAGGGATGAATATAACAGCGTTAATAATGGCCGGAGGGCGCGGAGAACGTTTTTGGCCCAGAAGCCGGAGAAATATGCCAAAACAGTTTCTGACCATTACAGATGATGGTAAGACGATGATTCAGCTGACTGTTGAGAGAATAGCTTTATTGGTAAAGATGGAGGATATTTATATTGCAACAAATAAAGACTATAGGAAGCTGGTACTTGAGCAGCTTCCAGGTATACCGGAGGAAAATATACTGTGTGAGCCTGTAAGCCGTAATACAGCACCATGTATTGGACTGGGGGCTGTGCACATTGCCCAAAAGCATAAAGATGCCCTGATGTTAGTTTTACCTTCTGATCATTTGATTAAATTTAATAAAATGTTTGTATCTACATTAAGAGATGCCTGCCGTATAGCGGAAATGGGAGATAATCTGGTTACCATTGGCATCATGCCTGATTATCCGGAAACGGGATATGGGTATATTAAGTTTAATAATCATGAAATGGAGGGCCGCGCATATAAAGTAGAACGGTTTGTGGAAAAGCCAAGCCTGGAGGCAGCGAAAGAATATCTGGCTACGGAGGAGTATTTGTGGAATAGCGGAATGTTTATTTGGAAGGTTTCCTCCATTTTGAAAAATATAAAGAAATTTATGCCTGCTATGTACAAAGGACTGGAGCAAATACAGTCTGCTATCGGTACAGATGAGCAGCAGATGGTGTTGGAACAGGAATTTAATAAAATGGAATCCCAGTCCATTGACTACGGCATAATGGAACGGGCAAAAGATATCTATATATTACCAGGTGCTTTTGGATGGGATGATGTAGGCTCCTGGCTGGCAATTGAGCGTATTAAAAAATCAAATGAATTTGGAAATGTAGTGGATGGAAATGTCATTACAGTAAATACTCATAATTGTATAATTCAGGGAGACAGAAAACTGATAGCTGCTGTTGGCCTTAAGGACATAGTTGTGGTAGATACGGAAGACGCTATTTTGATTTGTGAAAAGGATAGTACGGGGGATATAAAAAGGGTATTAGAGAATTTAAAGATTTGTAACCGTGATGAATATATATAGACGAATTAAGGAGCAGGGTAAGGTGACAGAGAGAGCAAGGGACACATACAAATACTGGCTTAATCAGAATCTGGAAGATATTGAACTTACAAAAGAATTGGAGGCAATCAGCCAGGACGCAAAGGCCATCGAAGAACGTTTTTACAAAGATTTGGAATTTGGGACCGGAGGCTTAAGGGGGATAATGGGAGCTGGGACCAATCGTATGAATGTTTATACAGTTGCCAGAGCCACCCAAGGATATTGCAGTTATTTGAAAAAAATATATTCTGGGGAAATTCATGTCTCCATAGCATTTGACAGCCGATTAAATTCAGTTAATTTTGCCAGGACTGCGGGGGAAGTGTTTGCGGCGAATGGTATCATAGTTCACATATATCCGGAATTAATGCCCACTCCTTCGCTGTCATTTGCAATACGGCAGCTGCATTGTAATGGCGGTATTGTTATTACGGCGAGCCATAATCCTTCAGAATATAATGGTTATAAGGTGTATGGAAACGATGGATGTCAGATAACGACTGGTACTGCAAAGGAAATTCAGAAGGAAATAAGCCAGATTGACGTGTTTGCAGATGTGGCACGGATGCCATTTGAAAAGGCTCAGGCAGAAGGGCTGATCGCCTATATTAGTAAAGAGACAGTGGGTGCATTTATACAGGCTGTTTCAAAAGAAACATTGTGTGAAGCAGGAATGAAAAAGGATATAACAATTGTATATACTCCGTTAAATGGCGCTGGAGGTTACTGTGTCAGGAGGGCGTTGGAGGAAAATGGTTTTCAAAATGTTTTTGTTGTAAAAGAGCAGGAAATGCCGGATGGATGTTTTCCCACTTGTCCTTATCCGAATCCTGAAATTGAGCAGGCGATGGAATTAGGAATTCGCGATGCAAAGCATTTGAACTGTGATTTGCTGCTGGCAACAGATCCGGATTGCGACCGGGTTGGTGTTGGGGTGAAGTCCGGATGTGAATATTTACTGCTAAGTGCGAATGAAATTGGTATGCTGCTTCTTGAGTATATTTGCAAACGAAGGAGTGCCAGCGGTAGTATGCCATGCAGGCCTCTTATGATGAAAACCATAGTAACCATCGATATGGCTGAGCGGATTGCATCCGAATATGGGGTGGATACAGTGAATGTGCTCACTGGTTTTAAATATATTGGGGAACAAATAGGTCTTTTGGAGGAAAAGGGGGAGGAAGATAGATTTATATTTGGATTTGAAGAAAGCTATGGATATCTGTCCGGCAGCTATGTCAGAGACAAGGATGGGGTAGGCGCTTCTCTTTTGATTTGCGAGATGGCGGCATATTATAAAAACCAGGGAAAAGGATTAAAAGAAGTACTGGATGAGTTATATGCAAAATATGGCTATTGTCTCAATACTCTTCACTGCTATACCTTTGAAGGCTTGGAAGGAATAAGAAAAATGGATGGAATCATGAGTGGATTCAGAACCGCAGCTCCAAGTGAAATTGGAGGATTGAAAGTGATATCTATCAGTGATTATAAGGAGTCCCTGATTAAGTACGGGGATGGGAGGGAGACTATAATTAAGCTTCCTAAATCTGACGTGATGAAGTTTACGCTAGAAGGGAATGTATCCATGGTAGCCAGACCTTCGGGTACAGAGCCAAAGTTAAAGTTATATTTTTCAATCTGTGCAGATACCGAAGCAGACGCTAAACAATTGGAGATGAAGATAAAAGAGGATATTGAAAAGGTGCTGTTATAACTTACTAAAAATCAGTCTTCTGACATGGTTTCCTACTTTACTATATCTAAGGCTGATTTTGTTACTTTGTCAACAGGTCCTTTTCTTCACACACTCCTTAAATGTTGCACTTAAACTGTAGTTAAATAATCCCCCTATAAACACAAGCAATAAGCCCGCCATCAGGCGGGCTCATTAAAAATTCATGTTTTAGGATATCTCTGAATCGTATATTCAGCACAGCCCCGGGCTAATAAATATAAACAACTCTGTTCATTCCGTGGAAGCAAGTATCGGAGGAGTTGCCGGAGCCGTTTTCCTGTTTTTGAAAGAGCGTTCCAGGGTATATACAAAGGCTCCCATTAAGGCGCTTGATATATCCAGAACTGCAGCGGCAGCTGCGGAAAATAAAGCCATGGTATTGTATTTGGTGTGGAGCAGGTTTAATGCCTTTTCCAGAGGATTAAGGTTGGCAAGATATCTTCGCTCAAGAGCAGAAATGTCATCAATCTCTTCCGTGCGGTCCGGTTCCGGCAGGTTTATGCCCGGATTGAGGGTGACAGTGCCGTTCTCTGTATCTGGACTGTAGATGATTAAGTCCTGAGGCAGCGGGAGAGATTTTACAAGTTCACGCAATTCATTAGTCTGACTATACCAGAGTTGTTTCCAGCTTTCAATTTGCTTCTCCGTGTTTTCATCTGTTTTTGAGGTGAACATAAAAGCATTTTTATCCTGTCTCTTATTATCCAGCATATGGATGATTGCGTCAGTTTTATCCTGACACTCAAGTATTTCTTTTCTCACAGAAAGGGAGTTTTTAAAACTGAAGTAATTTGTCATTTCATAACTGCTGCTGGTAAAGCCTTCTTTTAATAACAGGGCAAACATATCGCTGGTGATTGTGTCAAGGATGTCTCCGTCGGGGGCGTCCTTATTAATTTCCACCATAAGATCATGGCGGTAGGATTCCATTGTGTTTTCTGTGTTGTAAGCGTCTAAATTTCGGACGGTAGTTCTTATGGTAGGTAGTAGTTTTTTACTTCCAAATCAAAAAGTACCCCGGCTACACATAGTAGACGAAGCACCTTGATATTCCACATAGAATTCAGCCATTTTCAAGTTCATCGGTAACCCCGGAATCCAGAAGGGCTTTCACCTCTGGATTCCACGGTGTAAAGCGTTCCAATTCCTCATCGGACATTCGGTTATTCGGCTGCTTCTCCAGTAATAGTTTTAGGTATTGGTAGACGTTTACTCCATTTGCCTTCGCGTTCTCTACCATTGTATAGATGACCGCACTCGTTTCGGCTCCTGCCTGGGTGTCACTGAACAGCCATCCCTTACGTCCTACAACAAATGGGCGGATCGCATTCTCACTTAGATTGTTCGAAAAGCTGCATCTTCCATCCTCCAGATATCTGGACAGATACGGTTCTCTGTTCCGGATATAGGTAATCGCTTTCTCCATCCGGGAGCCGCGTGTCGGTTTCTGCTGCTCCAGCCACGACAAAAATCCATCTATAACAGGCTTCTCTTTTTCGAGTCTTGCCTTTCGGATGGCTTCATAGTTCCCGGCATGTTTCTTCCGGATTTTATCTTCCATTTCAAAGAGACGGTTGACATACATGACTCCCTGAACCGATGGCTGGGTATAATCGAGCTGCTTTCCCTTTGGAATCGCATCAATCAGGTATCGGCGTATGTGCGCCCAGCATGCGGTCCGCTTTGCATCCGGCACTTTATTATAGCCGCTGTACCCGTCACACATCAAGTATCCGCTGTACCCTTCCAGGAATTCCACGGCATTGTCTCCAGCGCGCGTTGGAGCGTATTTATAAAGGATGATTGGCGGACCCTCATCTTCACCACTGCGGAACAGCCACATATAGGACTGTGTCTGCGCGCGCCGCCCCGGTTCATGCAGCACCTGGACTGGCGTTTCGTCCGCCATCGCAAATGACCGTGCAAGCAGTTTCTTTCGGAAGTAGGCATACATGGGAGTGAAAAAATCCTGTGCATTCGCGATAATCCAGTTGGCGAAGGTTGTTCTGCTGATGTTTGCACCGCACTGTTTCCAATCCCGTTCCTGCCGGTACAAGGGCATGCCGTTGAAATATTTCTGGTACATAATCCGTGCCACGGTAGATGTACTCGCCATCCCATGGATTCTATGCGCCCGGCCACCCTTCCCCTTTTTGATCTGAGGGAGGACAGCCTCCTTGCGGCATTTCGGGCAGCCATAATTCACGCTGTAATACTCAATGACCTTTACCTTTGCAGGAATGAACTTCAGTTCCCGGCGTACAAATTCCGTTCCGATTGTTTCCATTAGGGTGCCGCAGACACCGCAGATACGCTCCTCTTCTGGTACGTCAAGAAATACCTGCTCAACTGGCAGGCCCTTTAAGCGTTCTTCGTTGGCAGCGCGCTTCTTTCGGGGCTTTGCTTCTGGTTCTTCCCAGGAGGGAAGAGCTTCTTCTGAGAGGGCGGCCACTGGATCTTCTGCTGTTTCTGCTTCATTAAACAGATCCAACTGCCCAGGAATATCGCATTTGCCTTTTTCACTGGATGCACCGAAGAGGCGCTTTGTCAGATAGTCCATCTGTTCCTTTAGGTTATCCCGTTCCTGGCACAGGGCGGCCTCACGCGCATTAGCAGCTTCAATCGTCTGCTGCAGCGTTTTAATCAGCTTATTCAGTTCTGATATCGTATCCTTCAGCTCACGCATCTGAATGTCCCGTGCACTTCCTGCCATCGCGTTTCTCCCTGTTTTTGATGCTCTAAGTATAGCACGAAACAAGGGATTTTAACAGTATCTTCACTGCCGAAAACATGTGGTTTTCAATAGCCACAGTACCGCTTCCCATATCTTGTAAGACGGTTTTCATGATGGGCGGATTGCCTTTGGCTGGTCAATATCAATGCCCGACATCAGCCAGTCGAATTCCTTCCATGTAAGGTTCCGCACCTCAGACTTGTCCCTTGGCCAGCGATAGCGTCCCTGCACAGTCAGCCGCTTGTAAATCAGGACGATGCCGTCCGGTTCCTTCAGAATAGCTTTGATACGGTCGCATCTGCGGCCGCAGAAGAGGAATAGTGCATGGTCGATATCCATAGAGAACTGTTCCTGTATGATTGTGCAGAGTCCATCGATTGACTTACGCATATCAGTTCTGCCGCAGACGATATAGACCGCGTCCACACCAGAGATGTCGGCTAGCATGACTGCGCCTTCAACATCTGGAATATCATTGTAAGCAGATCTGGATTAGCTGAATTACTGATTTTTATCCGAATGTCACCCATCATAAGTTCAATCGTATGCGCAGTGTCAGGATCTGCTGCAGTCATATGTGCCCCGGCTTCTTCTGGAACCGGAGCCGGGTCTATGCCAATCCTGACCACATCCTGGTGTGAAGTAAAGTCCAGGTATACAGGTTGTCAGATTGTGCAGCTGAATCTGGAATAGCACAGGCTTTCTTCCTGAGTCTGGTAACCGCATTATAAAAGCTGCTTAGCGGGATATTGTGCCGCTCACACCAGGCATTATCAGCCATACCGCTCTGGCGGCATTCAGTAATAAGCTGGAGCCATTCTTGCTGAGAACGGCGGGGATTGTAACTGGCCATGATTGTCCTCCAAAATGAAAGTATAGTGAAATACTACTTGATTACCATTATGGAGGAATTGGAGCTTATTTACAACACGCCCAATATTTCGGCGCTTACTCTGTGTTATTCATTTTATGGGCGGTGACTTTGTTGATGCAGGTTTGCAGCGCAGATATGACTGAATCTAACTGTGTTGCCTCCGTTTTCATAGAGTTGATTTCTGTGTCACGTTTATTATTATCATTCTGCAAATCAATAAAAGCCTGGTCATTAAAGTTCCTATACTGGCTAAGACGAAGGTTTATATTGTTCCAGACTGCTTCCTTACTGCTTATATTCGATAACATGTTGTTTTTTAAAGTCTCCGCGGTATTCTTTTCGCCTTCCAGTGCAGTCAGGGCATCGTTGGCCTGCTGCTCTGTATACGAGGAAGGCAGAGAACTCTTAATGCTGTCCAGATTTTTCAGCAGAGAGCGGTGGAAAGCTGCGCAATTTGATGAAAAAGTGAAACTGCTGATATCTGTTTTGCAATCATCAAGTATTTTGGTGATTTCTGTATTACTTTCTGATGAATGGCTGACAAATGGAACGCTGCAGTATGCATCCATGGCCTCTTTTGCGTAGATCAGGTAATTATCCAGGTAATTCTGGTACTGATAGCATTTTTTGATGGTGAACTCATCCATGATACGTTCAGCGTCACTGTAGTAGAGACTTGTGTTATATATTTCATTTGAAATAAATACAAAGCTGAACAGCGAGGACGATATCAGCATTGTTGCCCATAGAATCAGGACGATTCTGGGGTTTAATGTGAAAAAATATATTAGCTTCAGGTTTAATATAAATAGTGCAGTCTGTATGGCTGCGGATACTAGAAGTGCCTGCCACATTTGAGTAAATACATATTCATGGAGTCCCTGGGCGGTTGCATAAAATTGATATGACAGCTTTTTATATAGTTACTATTTCACTACCCGCGCCCCGGACTCCGGCGCAACCGTATCCTTCTCAGTATTCCAGATTCCGTCGCTTCCCAGCCAGTAATACAAATCCTGGTCAGATGATTTTACATAACAATCAGATTCCATATACCCATTATTCCCAAAATAATACCAGTTGTCGCTGATGCAGCGCCAGCTGTTTACAGGATAGACATTGTTTGGGTATACATAGCGCCAACCCGATGAGGTCTTATCCCATGTTCCATTGGTGATAAACCAGGTGTCTTCGGTGCGGATGGTCAGGGGCTCGGAGTTATCTGTCCATGGTCCGGCCTGGGAGCTGTAGGTGCCCAATGCCCGTACTGTGAAGGTGTAATTTCCCTCCACATTGATGTAGGAGCTGAAATCATAGGTGGATTCGGTAGTCTTTTGGGTGGTCACCAGTATTTTATCCCGGTACAGGCGCACTTCATAGTTTTTGGCTCCGTTTACCTTATCCCACACAGCGGTGGTCAGGTTCCAGCTGACAGACGTGGTAGCGGGAAGATTGCCGTCTATGGCAGGCAGATACACCTGAAGAATTAAAGCACTTCCATCGCTGTCCTTTTCAGCGGTTTTAAACTGGGCTCCGCAGCCGGTCAGTGAAAAGATGCTGCGTTTTGTGCTGGAAAAATAGTATCCGTCCTTTGCAGAAAGCTCCACTTCCACGATAGGCCTCTCGCCATAGTCCCACTGGTCATCCTTTTTGTCGTACACTGCTCCTTCCACCTTGAATTCACCGTTGCTGGATACTGCATATACATTGCCTACCAGTTCGCCGCCCTTTGGGGCCGTGTCCCAGGAAAATGTCAAGGGTATGGATGTGATTGCTTTTTCCTGTCCATAGGCGGAGAACAGAGTGCCCATGGAGAGGAAAGCTGCCAAGGCTGCAATGATGAGTGATTTTTTTGCCATTGAATATCCCTCCTTGTGGTTCCGGAAAATTGACTGCCGGTATACATGTTACTGTTACTATTGTACTGTATTTTGGGGTGAAATTACAAGTTTTATTTGATAATAATATTGGGGCTGTTTGTATTGGACTTTTAGTATTGAACCCATTTGTATTCCACCTGATAAGTTAACCAATTGTAGATACATTCAGGTTTATGCATATCCTGGAAAGGCATGCGGCATACTAATCATGGAGGTGATATCTTATGAGTCCAAAGGAATTAAATTATATTGAGGATGCATTAGGCCATGAGCAGTTTTTAATGAATCAGTGCCAGGAAGCCATCCAGAATCTGCAGGATCCTGCTCTTAAAAATCAGGCACAGCAGATGGAACAGAAGCACAAGCAGATTTTTGACAGTTTTTATAATCTCGTATAAGGAGGAAGCAGAGAATGGATGACAAGTGTATTATGGAGAACCTTCTCCTGACCGAGAAGGGTGTATGTGACCTGTATGTCCACGGAACCATCGAGTCTTCCACAGCTAATGTGCATCAGACCTTTAACCAGGCACTGAATGACAGCCTGTGTATGCAGGATGACATCTATAAGCAGATGTCCGCTAAGGGATGGTATCAGATGGAGCAGGCGGAACAGCAGAAAATCATGAAGGTAAAGAATCAGTTTGCAGGAATGTAATCCGGTCTGACTGGGGTTTCAGAGACTGATTGGGTGAAAGGACGTTAAGCCATGGAATGGTCTGTGGCTTGACGTCCTTTTTCGTGCGCCGGCGCCGCTTGGCAGTGCTGGCGCACGGTGCCGTCGAACTAAGCTGGCCCACGTTGCCGTCGAACCAAGCTGGCCCACGTTGCTAGCGAACTAAGCTGCCCCACGGTGCTGTCAAACCAAGATGCCCAACACTCCTGCCGAACCAAGCCATTCAATCATGCCGCCCTCCCGTCCAACCGCGCCGTCTATAACCGGTACAGCATGGACTAGGTGTATCATGGCAGCATGAGTATAATCTGAAGGAGGTCCTTAGAGTGAAATGAGATTATTAGAATTGGACAGTTACAACATGGAAAATGACAGAACATTTTAAAAAAGTATTGAGGAGCATGTCAAAGACCCGTATATCAGGGAACGGCTGATTAACAGGCTGGAGTGGTACATGGTCATGGCGAACCGGTGCCAGTGTTTCTATTATATGTCTGCCTGTATGGGAATTGTTATGCCGACTCTCATACTTCTTCTGAATTCCATTCCGGGCAACATGCTTTCCGACGGGATGCGGCAGTTGTGTATCACGGCATTATCCGGTTTGTCGGGGATTGTTGGAGGTTTATCCGGCATTTTCGGATGGCATGAAAATATGATTCGCTACCGTTCCAATGCGGAGCGCTTGAAAAGCGAAACTTCTTTCTACATGTTGGGCGTAGGGAATTATAGAGACCGGAAACAGAGAGACCAGATGTTTTTAAACGCACTGGAAGATTTGTCTCTTAAGGAGAACCAGATGTGGCAGAAGGAGGAGAGCAGCCATTCGTCATACAGACAGGAACAGGGCGGAAGGAGAAGGCCTAATGGATGACAGGGAAAATACGGCGTGGGCATATATGGCGGATATTTATAGAAGGGATTTCAGCAGGAGAATGTAGTACGGAATTATGGTAAGAGATTATGGCAAGAGACGATGGTAAGAGATTATGGTAAGAGATTATGGTAAGAGGCTACGGTAAGAGACGATGGTAAGAGGCTACGGCAAGAGACTACAGACAGACATTATAAGAAAAAAACAGTCAGAGATTATAAGAAAAGATCAGGACCGTACAGCGTCCATCATATAACCCAATTTTATGAACAGCAGAAGGAGTGATATATACATGAATCACAAGGAACAAGATATAAAACATACTGATACGTACATAAACCATACTGCTACAGAAAAATGGGAGTTCGCTTTGCAGAAACGCCTGAAGCAGTGTTCTCCCAGCCTTCACAGAAACTATCTGGAAGCTTCCACCGGAGCCTGTATGATGCTGGACCGGTACAGGAACGTATTTCCCCAGTACACGGACCACAGCAGCCTTCATTGCCTGAATATTATGAATCTGGCCGGACAGCTGGTGGGAGATTGTCTGCTGCAGCTGAATGGAAGCGAGCTGTATGTGCTTTTGACGGGGATTCTGTTCCATGATTTGGGTATGGGGATTTCAAAAGCTGATTTTGAGGGACTGGCCCCTGTGCTGTGCGGGGAACTATATCTTGCCAAGGGCAGAGAAGCAGAGTTGATCCGGGAATATCATCAGGAATTCAGCGCCCTGCTTGTGGAAAAATACAGTGATATTTTTGAAATCCGGAAAGAGTATGTATTTCCTGTTATGCAGGCAGTAAGAGGACACAGAAAAACGGATTTGTGGGATGAAAATGCCTTTCCCGCAGCATTTCAAATAGGGACGGAGTCTGTCTGCCTTCCTTATATCGCGGGCATCATACGCCTGGCGGATGAGATGGATCTGTGCCGTGACAGGAACAGTACTCTTGGTGGGGAGGAACAGATGATTTCAGATTCATACAGCCGGCTGGTCTGGAGAACCCATGATACGGTAACCGGAATGGAGCTTACAGAGAAAGAATGTATATTGTATGCAGAGGGAGGAGACAGAGACACCTGGGAAGAATTGGGAAAATGGACACGCAAATTGCAGAAAACAATGGATGAGGTGGAGCAGGTCATTACATGCAGAACGCCATTTTTTCTGCCGAAGAGGATGGTGCGAATTGATAAAATCACACCCTGGTTAGAGCAGTGCCAGGATATTACATCAGAAACATGATATGGTTTCAGCAATTAACAGCCATTCATGCCGGTAATCATTCAAAGGATGCCGTCAAGGCGCAGTGGGCGCCATTTCAGCGGTATGATGGCTTTGCAGTCATCCGGAGGGCTGCATTGAGATAGATAGAATACAAAATAATCTAAGAAAAGGAGAGCAGCAGAATGGAAAACAACACATTAAAAGCTTCAATAGGTATTGACTTTTCCCTGATTGGGACCCAGCTTCATGCCATGTATGAAAAAAATGAGGGAGGATACGCAGTTCTTTTGATTCCGTCAGAACAGACGCCGGACAGTGGGATTTCGGTAAAGGATCTGATTGACGATATCAAGAAGATGGCCAAGGGTGTGTCTGGCAGTGATACTGCCGTGGATACGACCCAGCTTGAGACAGCCATGACCGAGGCCGCCAAGGAGGGCGGCGGCTCCACATCCATGAAACTGGAAGATATTGTAATCAAGCTGCAGATGGCGTATCTGTACATCTGTAAAAAGGGAGAGAACTCTGTCCTGGAGTATGCGTTTCAGCTGCAGGTGGTAACAGAAGGTCTGGTACCGGAAACCATTAAGCCTATTGTGGATGTGACCAACCTTTCCATTTCTGTCTGGAATACGGACAGAAAGAAGGTAGTGGACAAGATGGCCCTGATTACTGTGGACGAATACCTGGGCGTGGCCGCACTGCCGGACAAGAGTCAGGCCGCTAAGTAGCGCAGGAAACACAGTTTTGGAAGCTGCAGACAAAGCAGCATTCAAAGTAGCATTCAAAGCAGCATTTAAAGCATTACATTAAGCAATGGACAAAGCATCATGGAACGATTGCAGGAAAGGAGCGGCAGGAATGAACCAGAGGCAGATGTCGTGCAGTATAGCCGTGGAGGGAGCCGTCAAGGGCTGTCCGGCCAAGCTGGCTGTCTGGTATGATAAGAACGAAATGTCATTTTACGGGGAACTGCAGATGGACCAGAGGGGGCCCGCAGGATTATTGGAGGCTGTGAACAGTGAAATGGCTTCTAAATTCGAGGCATACGCCTCCGGCCTGGTACATGCTTCCAGTCAACGCGCCACTCTTTCCTGCATTCATGGAATCACAGCCCTGGGTTATGGAGAACCAGGGCTGTATTTCAAGGCAGCAGCAGGCAGGGGAAGCGCAGCCATTCTTTTTTCATTTTCAGCAGACAGTAATGGGGGAAATGCCCAGGTATCATCCCTTATGGATGCAGTAAAAAAGGCAGCGGACTTTTTTGGGATGGAGGAGTTTTATTTCTTCGGACGTGTGGGAAAGGGGCTGAGTCCCCGGGACCTGATGGCTGAGGCGCCGGGAGCAGAGGCCTTTCCGGCCCGGATTGACAGGTGCAGCCTTCTTACCTACTCCCATTTAAAACTGATTGGAGACAGCGTGTTTGAGAAAGCGCTCAGGGAATTGTTCGGCCTTAAGGAGGCGCAGCTTTTCCTGGGGGCGGGTGAAGATGGATTTCTGTGCATGGCGGCAATACCTGCATCTAAAAATAGTTTCATGGAGAGCAGGAATATGTGTCTGGCAGTTGAGCTAAGAAGCAGGGCCTTGTCCCTGGCCCTTCAGGGCTCCTTTCGGTTTGCTTTTGTGCCGGATATGGAGTTTCATGTTAACTGCGGCATATCCAGAATCCGCTTTATGGTGGAGGCCTTTGGAGAGGTCAGGGAACCCATTCCCCTGGCTGGTCCCTTTTCCATAGGGGATACCTGTCTGGCCGTAGGGTTTGACCGGGGGCCGTCCTTTGCCATGTTTGCCAATCTTTATATAAGGGAAATCCACTTGTTTGGGGCTGTAATGCTTACTGTGGCAGGGTCGGTCCCAAAGCTGGATTTGCTGTCCGCAGCAGTCAGTGACCTGTCCATTCCCATTTTGGTGAGAAATCTGCTGGGACTATCCTTTGACGGTCTTGACAGCATTGATTTTATACGTATATTGGGGCTTCCTTTTCAGAACATGCAGGCATTTGACCGGGAAATGGTTAAGAGTGCGGACGGAGCCCGGCTGGCTGAGGCATTTAACCAGAGAATCCATGATAACAGCCTGGTATTGGAGAGGGATCAGGTAAAGGCGTCTCACTTTGGAGATGGAGTGGACCTGGTGGACCAGCGGCGGATGCGGCATTATTACATAGACGGTTCGGGCAATATAAAGCTTACGGCCCAGTTCTACTATGCGGATGTAAATACCAGGCTGGGCAGTTACACGGTGGAGCGGGGAATCTTTGTATGCGGAGTCATTGAGATTTTCAAGGTCCGGTTCGAGGTTCTGTTTTCCTTCCGGGAGGGGGATGGGGTGCTGGCGTATGGACGCATACCGGAGGTGAATCTGGGGTTCCTGAAATTAGGTCCCTCCCAAGCAGGGCAGGAGTCCGGAGAAGCCCTTCCCGTGCCGGCGGACAGTGTGCTGAGGCAGTTTATGGGTAAGGAGCAGAGGGGGATTGTATTTTTCCTGTCCGCAGGCAAGAAGGATGTGACCTTCTGTCTGGACGGACGGATTGAACTGCTGTCCATCCTGTATTTTGAAACCAGGATTATCTTCTGCAAGGGGCTTATATCCATTGATGTGCGGTTTAACTGGCTGGCGATTTTTGATGTAAGTATTCATTTGAAGGTGAATTACCAGGATTTTAACCGGGGCGGGTTTGAATTCCGTCTGGTGATTGATACGTCCAGGCTGGCGGAAAAACTGAAGGCGGTGCAGGAGAGCATAAACAGAGCCATTGACCGGCTCAGAGATAAGATTAAAAATGCTACCAGGGAGATTGACAGGGCCCAGGCCCATGTGAATGAACTGTATGGCCAGATTGATTCCCTGAACCGTAAAATTGAGGACTGCAAACGCTCCATCAGGAATGCCAAGTGGTGGAAGAAGGCATTTGTGGCCATTGCAAAGGGAATTGAGATAGGAGCCTATGAGGTGGCCAAGGCCGGCATATATGTGGCAATCGGAGTGGCCACAGCCGCCCTTCAGGTGGCCAAAGCCGCGGTGCAGTTGGCTGGCAAGGTGGGTGAAGGCGTCATGAAAGCGGTCAATGCCGTGATACAGGGGGCATTGTCATTCTTCTATATCAACCGACTGGAGCTGTACGGCAAGGCTAATATGAGTGAACAGGAATTCAGGGCATCCATTGAGTTTGTCGCCCTGGGAAAGACCTACCGGTACGAGACAAAGATGGGCCACTCTGCCCTGAAATCCGATGCGGCAGGCGCGGTATCAGGCAATATGAACGGGCAGATGAAGAATGATTTGGACCACATTGAGGACGGGGCTTTCCGCAGCAATTTCAGGAGGTACAACCATGAGACGTATACCATAGAAGAGCAGTGCAGACGCCTGGCAGGTGCCAGGGAACAGATGAAATCTTCCACAAGGCTGATGCGTTCCATGCAGGAAGCCTATATCAGGGAGTTTAGCGAACCCATGTCTGACTTTGACCAGATGAACCAGGAGTATATGAATGCTCTGGACTGTGTGGGCGGTATTCTGAGTACGGGGGAACAGGCCGGGGATGTGAAGGCGCTGTCCGGTTCCATGGGGGGATTAAAGCGCAAGATTACCCTGAAAGAAAAGGAGGGCGTGTTCCGGGATGAGGAGCTGTCTGAGCTGAAGGATGTCATTCGCAATTACGACCAGGCAAAGCTGCTGTACGATGAGGTAAAGAAAAGCATGTCCGCGGTGGAGAGTCAGAGAAAGCAGATGCTGGCGTATGCAGAGCTTCAAAAGCAGAAAACAGGTGAGCAGAAACAGAAGAAGGCGCTGTCTGCGGCGGAAGGGAGTATGGAGCGCGTGCTGAATAAGACCGAGGAAGCCATGTACCGCAGCTTTCCTGTGGACCGCAGCGGCAAAAATTACATTAATCTTTCCCGGGAAGGATTGATTCACCAGTATATGGACGAGGCCAGGCAGGAATTTGGGGCCCGGGCTTCTGAAAATGTGCGCGTAATGAGGAACAGGAGCCGCAAGGGCAGGTATGACAGCAGGCTGTAGGCTGTGAACAGGTAAGATGCGAGTCGTTAAAACACGAAGCAGAAAAATGATTTTGGACAGATAATGAAAAGGAGATTGGCAGATGGATGAAAAAAGAAAGAGGGTCACTGCGCCGCGAATCGCGGCGGCCCTCAGCGCCCTGCTGGCAGGTGCGGCTCTCTACACGGTGAGCGGCTCTGAGCGTCAGGGCATACAGGTAAAGGAGTATACAGAGGCCGCAGAGGCGGCGGACAGTACAATCATGGTTTATATGAACGGAAGCGACCTGGAAGGGGATTACGGAGCAGCCACAGCGGACCTCAGGGAAATGATGGATGCCCTGAGGACGGCGGGACAGGAGGAAAATTTCCCCTCTCTTCATGTGGTGATTGAGGCGGGCGGATCCACCCGGTGGGAGCTGGATGAAATGGATGGTGTACCCTATGCCAGATTTTCTCTGACAGAGGATGGGATATCCTCCATGGAACCCATGGAAATCAGGAACATGGGGGATGCGGATACATTGACGGATTTTGTTAATTACGGCGTCCAGTCCTATCCAGCCAACCATTATGGGTTGATACTGTGGAATCATGGAGGAGGTCCGGTGGGTGGATACGGAAGCGACAGTCATTTTGACGGGGATGGGCTCTCGTTAGAGGAGATAAGAGCGGCTCTGGACCATTCTGTTATGGCAGACAAAGCGTTTGACTTTGTGGCATTTGACGCCTGCCTTATGGGAAGCGTGGAGATTGCTGACTGCATGGAGGGAAGGGCCGGCTATGTCATTGCATCTCCGGAGCTGGAACCTCAGGATGGATATGATTACAGCTGGATGACGGCTCTGGGAGACAATCTGCCGTCTGATATGGAATGGGGAGAAGCAGTGGGCCGGTCTATGGTGGAGACCTATGATGCCTACTATGCCTCAGGTACTGCGCCTGTTGCCATGAGCCTTTTGGATATGAAGGAATATCCGGCGTTTCATGAGGTATTTCACCAATATGTGGATGGGATACCCCAGGAACTGCGGGAAGAGCTGTACAGGGAGCTGGGAAAGGACAGAATGAAAATGCTGGCATTTGGCAGTAGACAGGCGGGAGGTTCTCCGGAGCTGGTGGATGTACTGGAATTCCTGGATGCCTGCCAGAGCGTATATCCGGATGAAAGCGCCTTTCAGACATTGAAGGAGGGGATGGGGAAGCTTGTGACGGACCAGTGGGCCAAAGGCTATCCCGGGAATCCAAGCGGTCTTACTATATACCTGCCAAGCGGTTCCAACCCCTATCTGAGCGAGGATCTTGAAACGTATGATACCACAGGATTCTGCAGTGCCTACAGGCAGCTGACGGACGGATATGCGGTGTATCTGGCCCGGGAAAGCGGCGTGGAATGGGGGAACATAAATGCACATAAGGACGGCACCGTGGAAATCAGCATAGCCCCCGAGGATGTTTCCGACGTGACAGGAGCGTATTTGGCTGTATTCTGTCCTGTGGGGGATGACGGGAACTACTACCTTCTCTGTACAGACAGTGATGTGGATATTGGCGTGGACGGTACCCTGCGGGCAGCTCCGGAGAACAGCTATATGGGAATGAAGGGGCAGGTACTTTGCCTGATTGAAACCATGAATCTGGATGCATACACGGAATATATGGCCCCGGTGCTCTATAATGGGGAGTTGTGCACGATGCGGATAGGGTTTGACGAGGAGCATGAAGACGGGCAGGTTCTTTCCGTGACACCCGCAGGGCAGACCTCCGAGGCCGCAAAGCAGATTTATGAGTTAAAGGAGGGGGATCGGGTGACTCCGCTTTATCTGGTTGAACATATGGAGGACGTGGAGGAGGAACCGGTTGATGGGGCAAAAGATAGGGCCAAAGATGAGGCCAAAGATGAGGCAAAAAATGAGGCAAAAGATGGGGGCAAAAATGAGACAAAAAATGGGGTCCAAAATGGGGCCAAAGATGAGACCAAAGATGAAGCCGGCGATGAAACAAAAGATGAAATCAGAGATGAAATCGGAAATACTGCCGGGAGCTCTCACGGAGAGACGGGTCATAATCCAGACCAAATCACGGAGGACAGGTACTACACGGACAGCTACTATATGGGAACTGAATTTTATATAGAAGAACCGGATGATATGCTTTTAGAGACAGTACCTGTATCCGGGGATGGATATTTCTACGGTTTCATGCTGATGGATGTACGGCAGAATATTTACTATACGGATTTTACCGGCATGGAGACAGAAGATACCGGTTCATGAACAGAGAGGAGAAAATAAATTATGAGCAAGACAAGCAGGGAATTGGTTGAATTCTGCAAGGGAAAGCTGGGCACACCATATGTGTTCGGCATGAAGGGGCAGGTCCTGACGGAAGCGCTGCTGAAACAGCTGGCAGCGGAAAACCCCAAGGTCTATACACCCCAGTACATAACTAAGGCCAGGAGTTTTATGGGAAAGCACTGTACAGATTGTTCCGGCCTGATTACCTGGTGCACCGGTATATTGAGGGGAAGCGCCAATTATAAGGAGACTGCCCGCGAGGTACAGCCCATAGGAGCATTGAATGAATCAATGGCAGGCTGGGCTCTATGGAAGCCAGGGCATATCGGAGTGTACATTGGAGACGGAACATGCATTGAGGCCAAGGGAATCAATTACGGTACGGTGGAGACAAGGGCGCAGGATACACCCTGGGTCAGTGTGCTGAAACTTAAAGATATTGACTATTCAGAGCAGGTATGTGAATCAGCGGTTCCATCAGTCCATCCCACGGGATGGGTCAAAGAAGACGGAGGGGTCCGTTTTTATCTGGAACCGGAACGGTATGTGGCCAATGACTGGTATCAGGACAAAGGCCAGTGGTTCTGGTTCGACGGTTCCGGCCATGCTGTGCGGGATAACTGGTATCTTTATAAAGATAGTTGGTATTATTTTGGGGCGGATTTTGCAATGGTTAAGGGCCTTCAGCTTATCAAAGGAAAGCCGTATTACTTTAACCGGGATGGACAGATGGCAAAGCTTGGGACACGGTTTATGGTACAGGTGGACAAAAACGGCGTACTGCATTTTCCGGAAGAAGAATCCGCGGAGATTCCCATTAGTAAGGGAGGAATATCGGTGGAAAATGGAGACGGCAGGGAGCCGGAACATACATCACCTGGCAAAACAGAAGGAAAAAACCCTGCGCTGGCAGCGTACGAGGGCAGCGAATATACGGCTGGTGCAGTGCAGCCTCCGGTCACAAAGGCAGGAACCGCTTCAGAAGCAGACCGTAAAGCGGGATATGCCCAGGGAGAACGAAGGATATCGGATGCAGGTATCTGCCTGATTAAACAGTTTGAGGGCTGCCGTCTGGAGGCGTACCGCTGCGCGGCAGGGGTCCCCACCATTGGATATGGGCATACGGCCGGCGTGGCCATGGGGATGAAGATTACCCAGGCACAGGCAGAGGCATATTTGAGGGAGGACCTAAGGGCCTTTGAGAAGGCTGTAAATAAGGTGCTGGAGTGCAGCGTAACCCAAAACCAGTTTGACGCCCTGGTAAGCTTTGCCTATAATCTGGGGGCAGGTGCTCTCAGGAACAGTACGCTTTTGAAGCGTCTGCACGCAGGTGATGTGAAAGGGGCTGCGGATGAATTTCCTAAATGGAACAAAGCGGCAGGAAAGGTACTGGAGGGACTCACCAGACGGCGGATGATGGAACGGCAGTTATTTTTATCCTGACAGGGGACAGAAGGGCGGTGGTTGGTATTGCCCCAGGGAAATGTCAGGTAATTATAGATAGATGTGAAAGGAAAGGGCAGATGTGGGAAACTCTGCCCTTTTAATGTGCTCGGCATAAAGTGTCCGCCTTATGTGTTTCGGATAGTCTTTTCGCTGCCGTATTCTCTCCCTGACGCCTTCCCGTCACCCGGGTCCCCTTTCCGCCATATCCCCTTCCCCATGCACATGACGCGGATGCCTGCGGAAATAATCGGATACATCATGTCTGTAGCTGCGGGAGCAGCAGCATGAAATACCGCCTGTAAAGGAAAGGATGCCCTGGTTTGGTTCAAAGGATCGGACATTTGACAGATTGGCTATGGTGGATGCCCGGACCTGGCGGAAGGGCGGCTTCAGCTTTTCTGACAATTCTTTTATGCCGGAACGGAAGGTATATACTCCGTCTGAGCAGTGTATATTGCACATATGAGTTCCTTTTACAGTTTCTATATAATAGATGCTGGAAAAGGAAAGCCGGGTGTCACGGCGGCTGCCGTGCACGATTAGAAATCCATCTGCGGAAGTTACACGGCGGTTCAGATAGGTCAGGATGTTCAGGCAGGAGCGCTCTAAGTTGTCATGGACAGGATGGATATAACCTGCAACGCCGCGGACAGAGTGGCTGTTGATGAGACGGGCTGCGGTGCTGTAATCACTGCTCACTATGCAGACCATGATTTGACTGCTGAAAGATGTAAGCCTGTCCAGGACATCCGGCCAGTCAGGACGGCTGTCGCTGTCAAAGAACATGAGCCACAGATCTGAGGGAGAGCCGGCAGCTTCCTTGATGAGTTCTTCCGGCGTCAGGCTTCTGAAGGCATATAGCTCCATGCCCCGCAGACGCCGGTTGGAGATGGCTGTGTCTGCAGCTGCGTAAAGTTGTCTGAAAAGCTGATTATGTTCAGTTGATATAACAATATTCAAACCAGATTCCTCCTTTGTTCCGGTTAAAAGCATTCATGGGGTGGTTACAAGATTCATCCGTTATATAGAACATATGTTCGATTAAAACCGGATAGAAAAGGCCGTCCAAAGCCGACAGGCATGTGAAACAAATACCTGAATGTCGGCCCGGACGGCCTTTTGTTCTAAATGACTGTGAGAATCTGTGCAGCCTCTTCCCTTCAGGCCATGAGGCTGCGCAGTTTGCGGAGGATCTTTCCATGACGGTAATGAAGGGTGGTTACGGGAACTCCGGTTTCCCTGGAAATCTGGCGCAGGGACTGGTCGTAACAGTAAATACGGCGTATGATATCCTTCTCTCTGGGGTCCAGGTCCTTCATGGCCTCAAAGAGCAGAGAGCGCTCCAGAGCTTCCTCTGCCTGTTCATCCACAGGCTTGGACCGGGTGTCCTGAAACAGATCACAGCCGTTAAAATCTTCTGTGTCCAGTGCATTATAATAAAATGTCTTGTTGTGAATATCTGATTCCCGGAAATACCGCTCCTTCCGCTCGCCTTTGCAGTAAAATTTATAAATTTCTTCTGAGACGTATACATTCCGGTTATCAATGCGTATGTAATATTGCATATTTTCCACCTCTCATGTGGAAAAGGAAATCTGTGATGTATTTTAAAGATATCACTGAGGGGGGATTTTGTCAAGAAAAATCAGAACATATGTTCGACTTGACGGATGAATGGTATAGAACAACGAAACAAAACAGGATTTTGTGGAAAGGAAGCATGTGATGTACTTTCTGTTGAATATTATTTTTTGCAGTGCTAAAGTAGATGATGAAGCGGTTGTTCCATGCCCGGGCATGACTCGGTTTATCTGACAGGAATGAGGGTTCAGTCACTCCGCGGTATGGCAGAGGAAAAAATGGGAACAATCAAGGAAAATCCAAGGAGGAGGTAAAGACAATGGGACATCTTACAACCCGTGACGCATACCGGAACCTGGGTGAACGTATCAACTGGTTTACCCAGGGGGCCCCGGCCTCTGAGACACTGTATAAAATACTGCAGGTCCTCTATTCTGAAAAGGAGGCCAAATGGGTGGCGCTGCTGCCGGTACGCCCGTTTACCATAAAAAAGGCGGCAAAGATATGGGGGACTTCGGAGTATAAGGCGGAAAAGCTGTTAGATCATCTGTGCGGCAAGGCATTGCTGGTGGACTCCTGGGACAAGGGAGTGCGGAAGTTCGTGATGCCCCCGCCGATGGCCGGGTTTATTGAATTTGCCCTGATGAGGACCAGGGGGGATATTGACCAAAAGTATCTCAGTGAATTGTATTACCAGTATATGAATGTGGAGGAGGATTTCATCAAGGATCTGTTTTATGCCACGGAGACAAAGCTGGGCCGTGTGTTTGTCCAGGAGCCGGTTCTGACCAATGATAAGATGAACCACATCCTGGATTATGAGCGGGCGACCCACATCGTGGAGGAGGCAGAGTATATCGGTCTGGGGCTATGCTACTGCCGTCATAAAATGTCTCACGCAGGCCATCCCTGCGAGATTAACGCTCCCTGGGATGTGTGCCTGACCTTTGACAATGTGGCGCGTTCCCTGGCCCAGCACGGGGATTACTGCAGACTTATCTCCAGGGAGGAGGCGCTGGATGCGCTGGAACGCTCCTACGCCAGCAATCTGGTACAGATAGGGGAAAATGTGCGGGAGCACCCGGCTTTTATCTGCAACTGCTGCGGGTGCTGCTGTGAGGCGCTCCAGGCTGCCAGGCATTTCAGTCCCATGCAGCCGGTGGCCACCACCAATTATATTCCTGATATTACCGGGGACCAGTGCGTCGGCTGCGGAAAGTGCGCAAAGGCATGTCCGGTATTGGCTATATCCATGGAGGAAGGAGAAAACGGAAGGAAGCGGGCCGTGGTGGATAAGGATATTTGTCTGGGCTGCGGCGTATGCGCCAGGAACTGCGGTGTCAAGGCCATTCACATGGAGCGCAGGCCAGAGCAGATCATCACACCGGTGAACAGCACCCACAGATTTGTTCTTCAGGCCATTGAGAAGGGAACACTGGCCAATCTGGTGTTTGACAACCAGGCGTTTTCCAACCACAGGGCCATGGCCGCCCTGTTCAGCGCTATCCTGGAGCTGCCGCCGCTTAAGCAGGCCATGGCCAGTAAACAGTTCAAGTCTGTTTACCTGGACAGGCTGCTGGCGGCGAAGCGGGAGAAGGGATGAACAGGGAGAAACAATTAATAATAGATTTCAGGGATTACAGGAGAGACGGAAAGGGAAGAAGGGTAAAATCTTCATCCCTTTCCATTTTTTAATATTGTTTATTATAATTTAAAAAATCTACAATTTACTCTTGACGAAACCGTTTTCATGAGTTAATATGTACATAACGATACAAGAAACCGTTTTCATGGGAGGGGAGGTTAAGATTTTATATGGATTCATTGTTTTCTCTTGCAGGGAAAAAGGCAGTGATTACAGGCTGTGCAACAGGCATCGGCAAAGGCATGGCAGCCGGGCTTGCCAGGGCAGGAGCAGATATCATTGCGCTGGATATCGGGGATTTGGAAGATACCAGAAGGACAGTTGAAAATCTGGGGCGGGAGTGCCGGTGTTACCATGTGGATTTGTCAGTTTCTTCTGATGTGGATGAGGTGTGGATACGCCTTTTGGAAGAAGCCGGTCATGTGGATATCCTGTGCAATAATGCAGGTATGCAGTTTCGGAAGAATGCATTTGAATATCCGGAAGAGATGTTTGATAAGGTGATTGCTGTTAATCTGAAGGCGCCGTACCGGTTGTCCCAGAAGGCAGCCATTCACTTTCGGGAAAAAGGGATGAAAGGGAAAATCATCAATACCGCCTCTCTTTTTACCACCTTCGGAGGTGTTGAGGTCAGCGGTTATACCTGCTCCAAACACGGGGTCATGGGCATGACGAGGGCATTGTCCAATGAATTTGCACCTTACGGTATATGCGTCAATGCCATTGCGCCGGGCTACATAGCCACAGAGCTTACAAAGGCAATCTGGAGTGATTCAAAGCGGCGGCAGCCCATGGATGAGCGAATTCCGGCAGGACGTTGGGGAACCCCCGATGATTTTGAGGGTCCGGCAGTATTTCTTGCCTCCAGGGCATCGGATTATATAACCGGGATCATGATTCCGATAGACGGCGGGTATTCTGCCAGGTAACAGGTTAATTATTGCATACAGATAATGCGAGGTTATTATGAGAAAGAAGACAGTAAATGCAAGAAGTAAGATTTTTACTATTATTGGAGATCCCATATCACATTCAATGTCTCCGGTTATTATGAATTCTTCATTTGACCGTTTGGATATGGATAATGTCTTTGTAGCTATAAAAGGTAATCTGGATAATTTTGATGTAATCATGCAGGGACTCGTAGCTTCTGATCTGGAGGGATATGTGTTTACTATGCCTGTGAAGGAGGTGGCTTTACGTTATATGGACGAACTTTCGGAAGAAGCGGAGATTATCGGAGCTGTGAATTGCGCATGCCTGAGAAAGGGGAAGATTATCGGCTATAATACTGATAGTTTGGGTTTTTGGAACGCAGTAAATGAGGTCAGAGAAGAAACCCAGGAAAAAATCCAGAAGGTATTTATTTTAGGTGCGGGAGGAATGGCCAGAGCAGCGGTGGCGCAGGCAGCTTTACAGGGAGTGAAGGAAATTGTAGTATCGAATAAATTTACGGAGATTCACTTCATGGAAAGTTTTAAAGCATTTATTAAGAGGCTTAAGACTAAAATACCATCAGTTAATATTAAGGTTATTGACTGGAAAACTGATGAGTGGGAACAGGAACTGCCTTCATGCCAGATCATTGCAAACTGTACACCGAATGGAATGGGAGGGAGGGGAGATTTGGGGATTATTTTTCCATATGAGTCAGTTTGTGAGAATGCGGTTTTCTTTGATGCCATTTATGAACCTATGCAGACGGAATTTTGCCTGAATGCAGAGAAAAGAGGATTTTTAACAGTTTCCGGAATAGATTTGTTGGTTCATCAGGGTATATGTTCATTTAATAACTGGACAGGCATAAAGGTTGAATCAGATCAGATGAAAGAAGATATAATGGAATTTTTAAATATCAAAGAGTAAGGGGGAAATTAAGAATGAAGAGATTGTTAGCAGCAGTATTGGCAGTATGCATGATTTCTGGTATTGTAGGATGCGGCAAAAAACCAGAGACCGGGAACGCTTCAGAAGCGAGTAGCACAACAGCGGAAAAAGAAAGTGCAGAAACAACGGAAAAAGAAGAAAGCATCGAAAAAATGGTCTGGAAACTTGGAGATACGCAGGCTGAAGACCATCCGGAAGTTGTATCTTTTGGACAGTTTGGTGAAAAACTTGAACACTTGACGAATGGCCAAATTCAAGTTGAGATTTATCCGAATTCAGCATTAGGAAATCATAGGGAGATGCTGGAAAGTGTTCAGATGGGGAATTTGGAAATTACAAAATGTATGTCTACGGACTTATCGTTCTATGTAGAAGAGTCAGCAATATTTGGACTACCTTACATTTTTACCAGCCTGGAACACATGGATGCCTGCCTTATTGGGGGCTTAAAGGATTGGTTCAACAATCTGCTGGCTGAGAAAGATTTAGTTGTTATTGCCTGGCTGGATGCAGGAAGCAGAAGTGTTTATAATTCAAAGAATGCAATTAATAAAATGGAAGATATGAATGGACTGCTGCTGAGAGTTCCGGAAAACGATGTGTTTATGTCATCAATGGCCGCATTCGGTGCAACGGGCACACCTATGCCAATGGGAGACATATACTCAGCATTACAGACGGGCGTAATTGATGGCGCAGAAAATGCCGCTCCAGTATTATATAGTATGAAGCATTATGAAGTTGCTAAGTATTTCTCACTTACAGAGCATATTCGTACACCCGATGTATTAATAATGTCAAAGAGCTATCTTGAGTCACTTCCAAAGGAAATTCAGGATGCTGTGTGGGAGGCTGGTGCTTATCTGGAGGAAGTAGAACGTCAGAATTGGGCGGATTATAATGATAAATGCCTTGAAGAGTTAGAGATGGGCGGTACGGTGATTAATGAGGTGGCTGACAAATCGGACTTTGTTAAGGCATCGGAAACAGTATGGGAAAAGTTTAAAGACGTTGTAGGCGAAGATATGATAGACCTGTGTGTTTCTTTGCAATAGATTGAATTTAGCTTCCGCTCGCCTATATGGTGGGCGAAAGCCGCATTAGGAGGATAACAATGGTAAAGAAAGCATTAAAGGTTCTGAATAAAATAGAATTGCTTGTAATTTATATAACCTTTGGTGGAATGATTTTTGCGGCGTTTGCTCAGGTTATATTCCGTCTGATATTAAAAAGCCCATTGGCGTGGAGCGAAGAAGTTTGCAGATATTGTTTTGTGTGGCTGGTGTTCCTTGGAGGAGGCTGGGCGGTTTCTGGAGATGCGCATTTCAGAGTTGATTTTATGATAGCGTTATTTCCTAAGACAGAAAGAATATTCACCTTTATTTCGCATGTTGGAATGCTTGCTTTTGGAGGGGTCATTCTGGCTTATGGAATTAGTATGCTTAGCATAGCTGCTAAACAGGTATCGCCAGCGCTTCATATCTCTTTAGCGATTCCCTATGCTGCGCTTCCTGTATCTGGGATGTTGATTATAATTCATGAACTGGAAAAATTCTATGATATGTTTAGAAAATCTGCAACTGATAATACATAGAAGAGGAGGTTGATAGGGGATTATGGGATTAATTATTTTTTTAATATTATTTGGACTTTGTTTTTTCAGTGTCCCTATTGCTGCTTCTATTGGATTTTCATCCATAGCAGGATTATTGCTAAGCGGCTATACTTTGCAGACAGTGGTGCAAAGAATGTTTACGCAGATAGATTCCTTTTCTATGCTTGCCATTCCATTCTTTATTCTTTCGGGAAATCTAATGGCAAAGGGAGGAATTTCCACAAAGCTGGTTGATTTATCTTCTGCTTTAGTTGGTCATATAAAAGGAGGATTATCACTGGTATGCGTAGTAGCATGTATGTTTTTTGGGACAATATCTGGTTCCGGTGCGGCTGCTACTTCTGCAATTGGGTCTATTTTGATACCTGCAATGCATGAAAGAGGATATGATAAAGCTTTTACGGGAGCCATAGCTGCAACCAGTGGGCCATTAGGCATTATTATTCCGCCAAGTATTGTTATGGTTGTGTATGCGACAACCGCAGGGGTATCTGTGGGTGATATGTTTCTCGCAGGCTATATTCCGGGAATTATAATTGGAATTTCACTTATGCTGGTATGCATTGGTTACTGCAGCAGACGAGGATATTCGGTGGAGCCCAAGGCAACCTTTGGACAATTAATGAGTGCATTGAAGGACTCTATATGGGCTATTATAATGGTAGTCATCATTATGGGCGGAATATTAAGCGGAAAGTTTACTGCAACGGAGGCATCGGTTATAGCAGTGGTTTATGCATTTATAGTCGGGCGTTTTGTATATAAAAAGCTGGAATTGAAAGATATTCCTGAAATTTTAAAGGACAGCGCGTTTACGACAGCTGCAGTAATGTTCTGTGTATCTGTTACAAATGCTTTATCATGGGTATTGACTGCTAACCACATTATTACAGCGATAACAGATGCATTGTTGGCATTATGCAGCAACAAAATCATTTTCTTCTTAATCTCTAATGTTATTTTATTGTTCCTTGGCATGATTTTGGATTCCACGCCTGCAATTATTCTTATTGTTCCAATCTTACTGCCAGTAGCAAAAATTCTTGGAATTGATCCAGTACATTTTGGGTTAGTAGTAACAGCAAACCTGGCAATAGGAATGAGCACACCTCCGGTAGGAATAACACTGTTTGTAGCGTCTGGGATTTCACAAACGCCTCTTTCGAAAATGATAGGACCATTGATCCCCATGTGGATCGCGATGTTTGCGTTTTTGATGATTATTACATTTGTTCCGCAAGTCACAATGTTTTTACCGAATTTATTTTAAAGCCTTAAATTTGGATAACTATAGATGGGGGAGAGTGAACCATGAGAACTGCGTTAGTGACAGGAGGAAGCAGGGGAATAGGGCTGTCTATTGTAAAGGAATTAGGGTTACATGGATATCGCGTAGCATTAATGGCAACCCGGCCTGAAGAAGAGTATCCTGAAAGTACGGAGATATTGAGAAAAGCCGGGGTAGACTATTTCTGGTTTTCGGGAGATATAAGTAACTCGGAAGATAGAAAACGTGTAGTTTTACAAGCACTAGAAGCATTAGGAACATTTGATGTACTTGTGAATAATGCGGGTGTTGCTCCAAAGGTACGGGCTGACCTTTTGACGATGACAGAGGAGAGCTTTGACTATGTAATAGGGACCAATACAAAAGCAAATATGTTCATGACGCAGGCAGTGGCGCTGCAGATGATGAAACAGCCTTTACACGGAGACAAGCGTGGAACTATCATCAATATTTCGTCCTGCTCTGCTGAAGTCTCTTCTGTAAACAGGGGCGAATACTGTGTCTCAAAGGCAGGTATATCTATGCTTACTAAATTATATGCGGACAGGCTGGCTCCAGAGGGTATATTTGTATATGAAATAAGGCCCGGAGTCATCCGCACCGATATGACCAGCCAGGTGGAAGAAAAGTATACGGAATTAATCAAACAGGGGATGTTCCCCATTGCGAGATGGGGAGTTCCGGAGGATGTGGCAAAGGCAGTCAGGGCGTTTTGTTCCGACGATTTCTGTTACACGACAGGCAATTACATAGATGTGGATGGAGGGTTCCACATCCGGCGTTTATAGGATGTGGTTTCAGCATATGGATATGAACAGGATACCTTTTTATCAATACAATACAATCATAGTCGGAACCGGAGCAGCCGGTCTTAATGCAGCCGTAACACTTCATAAGCTGGGGCAGAAAAACATTGCCCTGATTACAGAAGGACGGTACATGGGAACTTCCAGGAATACGGGTTCAGACAAACAGACCTACTATAAGATGACCCAGTGCGGCAGTGAACCGGACAGCGTCAGGAAAATGGCAAAAACCTTGTTTGAGGGCGGATGTGTGGATGGAGACATTGCCATGGCCGAGGCCGCAGGCTCTCTCAGGGCATTTTACCATCTGGTGGATATCGGGGTTCCTTTTCCTTTTAATAAGAGCGGGGAATATGTGGGGTATAAGACGGACCATGATCCTCTTAAGAGAGGTATTTCCGCAGGGCCGCTGACATCCAAATACATGACCGAATGTTTGGAACGCCAGGCAGAGGAACGGGGAATACCGTTCTTTGACGGCTATCAGGCAGTACGCCTGCTTACAGAGGAGAAGGACGGTGAAAAGAGGGCGGCAGGCATCATTGCCCTGAATAAACAAAAGGCCGCTTCGCCCGATGAACGGTATGCCGTATTTTCCGCAGTCAACATTATATGGGCCACCGGCGGGGAAGCTGGAATGTATCAGGCCAGCGTATATCCTGTCAGCCAGACAGGCGGAATGGGGGTACTGCTGGAGGCGGGAGCTGTTGCAAAGAATCTGACTGAGTCCCAGTTTGGAATTGCATCTGTAAAATACAGGTGGAATCTGTCAGGGACATTCCAGCAATGCCTGCCCCGATATCTGTCTGCGGAGCAGGACGGAAGCCATGAGAGGGAATTCCTGAATGATTATTTTGACACGCCCAGACAGCTTCTGACGGCAATTTTCTTAAAAGGGTATCAGTGGCCCTTTGACCCCAGAAAGGTTGAAGGGCAGGGCTCATCCCTTATTGACCTGCTTGTTTATCAGGAGACGGTCTTAAAGGGAAGACGGGTCTTTCTGGATTTCATGCATAACCCGTCCCCGCTGACGGAAGGGGGAAATGTCTCGTTCCGGTACCTGGCAGGTGAGGCAAGGGAATATCTTGAGAATTCCAGGGCTCTTTTGGATACACCCTATGAGCGGCTGAAACATATGAATCCGTCGGCCATTGAAGTTTACAGCAGCCATCACATTGATTTGTCCGGGGAGTATCTGGAGATAGCTGTGTGCGCCCAGCATAACAACGGGGGAATTGGAGGAAACCAGTGGTGGGAGAGCAATATCCGGCATCTTTTTGCGGTCGGTGAGGTTAATGGTTCCCATGGCATATACCGTCCCGGAGGAAGCGCGCTGAATGCGGGGCAGGTCGGCGCCATACGCGCCAGCCAGTATATTGTGAAGCGGTATGGGGGAGAACCCTGCTCCAGGGAGCAGTTCCTCAGCAGACATATGAAGGAGGTGAAAGAGGAGACTGCCTTTGGAGAACGCGTCCTGCGCGGATCTGAAGGCTGTATGACGGATGTGGCCGGCCAGCGAAGGCTGCTGGGAATCAGGATGACCAAATATGGTGCATGTATCCGCTCAGAGGAAGGGATACGGACAGCGCTTGAGGAAAACCTGAGACAGAGGGAACAGCTGGAGCAGAAGGTTATGATTAAGGGGCCGGAGGTACTTAAGGATTTGTATAAACTGAAGCATCTTCTTATAAGCCAGTTTGTATATTTAGAGGCCCTGAGGGATTATGACGCCAGAGTGGGCATCAGCAGAGGATCCTATCTGGTATATAATGCCGGGGGGCAGGTACCTAACCCGCATTTGGATGAGCGGTTCAGGAACAGGACGGAGGAGACGGACACAACCGTACTGCAGGAGATTTATTATGAGGCGGACAGAAAAGAATGCCGCGTATCCTGGAGGCCGGTAAGACCCCTTCCCGACGAGGAAATCTGGTTTGAAAATGTCTGGAAAGATTACCGTGAAGATGGTATTATAAGGTAAAAGACGGTTAAAGGAGAATACCAATGGTAGGAATTCGTGATGTTGCAAAATATGCAGGGGTTTCTCCCAGCACAGTATCCAGAGCACTGTCAGGCGTGGCATTTGTAGAGCCAGAGACAAAAGAGAAAGTGATGAAGGCGGTCAGTGATTTGAATTATAAGCCCAACCTGGCTGCCAGGAGCCTGAAAAAAGGCGGCAGCAAGCTGATCGGCCTTATCATACCGGATATCATGAATCCATATTATCCGGAGGTTGTAAAATATATGGAGGCATGCGCTACAAAGGCAGGATATTCCCTGATTCTGTGTGATGCACTGGGAGATGTGAAAAAGGAGAAGGAGTATTTTAAAACTCTTAAATATCTGTTTGTAGACGGCATACTGTATATTGCATCCACAGAGGATGTAGAACATGTGAAACCATACATAGGGGAGATTCCCATGGTGATTGTAAACCGTACCTTTGATGTGGATGCCCCCTGTATTAATATTGACAATGCCGACGCGGCTTACCAGGCAGTGAAGTGCCTGACAGACAACGGACACCGGAAGATTGCCCTTTATATTAATGATAAAGACCGCCAATATAACCGGGAACGTCTGGAAGGAGCACTGGAAGCCCTTGGGGAGTGCGGAATAGAGGACTATGAAAAGTATATTGTCCGCGATGTGGAATCCGAGGACGACGCCTATTATAAAACCCTTGAATTGATGCGCCATGAGGAACGTCCCACAGGCGTATTCATGTTCAATGATTTTATGGCTTACGGCGTATACAGGGGTATTACCAAAAGCGGATTAAGGATACCGGATGATATATCTGTAGTGGGGTTTGATGACATCCCTCAGGTGAAATATTTGGATCCTCCTCTGACCACGCTGCGTCATTCCCTGGCAGATACGGCGGGAATCATATTTGAACAGCTGATGGAGCAGATAAAGACGCAGACCTGCGCACATAAGAGCCAGACTTATTTTAAAGGCAGGCTGATTGAACGGGAGTCTGTGAAGAATCTGATTTCCCGGAGTGTGTCTGAACGGGATGTTCAGACACATTCCGGACAATCTGGAGGAACGAAATGGAAAAAGTAAATATATGGGATATAGAGGGAACCGAATTTCCGGCCGGCCGGCGCACCAGGGTAATACTGGGCCAGAATGGCGCCATGGAGGGCAGCAAGTTCTGCCAGGGCTATGTGGTGGTGTATAAAGGCGGCGGCATACCGGAACATGACCACGAAACGGTGGAGTCCTACACGATTATTAAGGGACATGGGGAGATGGAGGTGGACGGTGAGAAACAGCCGGTAAAGGAAGGGGACTGTATCTTTATTCCAGGTAATTTAAAACACGCTCTGTATAACACAGGTGAAGAGGAACTGCATATGATGTTTGTGTATGCTCCAAGTATCATAGTGGACCACTGGGCCAAGGAGCAGAGCGGGGAGATAAAATAAGCAGATAAGATAATACGGGTGAAAATAGCTGAATCCATCCGGCCGGGGGAATAAAATTCCGCCCCGCCGGATGGATTTTATGATATCTCACTGCAAATATAAGGATTTTAATTCCCTCACAGATTGCTTCCATCCCCCCCATATGTTATATTAGACTACACAGATTGCCGTGTAAGCCAAAGAAGGGAGGAGCCGCCATGATCATCAGTGCCAGCAGAAGGACAGACATTCCTGCGTTTTATTCAGACTGGTTTTTCAAACGGCTGGAGGAAGGGTACCTGTATGTAAGGAACCCCATGAATCCCGGGCAGGTCAGCAAGATTCTTCTGAACCAGGACACCGTGGACTGCTTTGTGTTCTGGACAAAGGACCCGGGGCCTATGATGGAGAGGCTTTCTGTTTTGGACCGGCTGGGATATCCCTATTATTTCCAGTTCACCCTGACACCCTATGGGGCAGATGTGGAACCCGGACTTCCCCATAAGAATGAGCTGGTAAAAACCTTCCGGGAGCTGTCGGCCAGGCTGGGACCTGAGCGTGTCATATGGAGGTATGATCCGGTGCTTCTCAGTCCGTCCTATACCATGGAGTACCATTTCCAGTGGTTTTCACGGCTGTGCAGCAGCCTGGAGGGATATACCCATACCTGCGTCATCAGTTTCCTGGATATGTACCGGAAGATAAAAGGACGGATGGAGCGGATTCAGACCCGGGCAATGACAGGGGAGGACATGGTATCCCTGGCATCCTTTATGGGTCCGGAGGCAGAACGGCATGGCATGACCGTCCGGACATGTTCGGAGGCAGCGGATTTGTCCGGTTTCCATATACAGAAGGGAAAATGTATTGATGACCAGCTGATTGCCGGATTGCTGGGCCGTCCCCTGGATGTAAAAAAGGACAGTACCCAGAGGGAGGAATGCGGCTGTGTCAAGAGCGTGGATATCGGCGCTTACAACACCTGTCCCCATCTCTGCAGATATTGTTATGCGAATTTCAGCCCGGATCAGGTGGAGGTAAAACGCAGGTTACATGACCCGGACTCTCCCCTTTTGTGCGGCCGGCTCACCGGGGAGGAACGGATTACGGTGCGTGAGATGAAATCAGTTGTCTGTCCTGCCGGCGACGGCCAGATGCGCCTTGCATTTGACGTTTCGGAGGATGGGGAACCGGAATAGACAGCATTTGAAAATGAATACAGATGGAGCTTTGATATGATGCGGAAGGTTGATATGGTACGGAATGTTAATATAGTAAGGAGTGTTAATATAGTAAGGAGTGGTAATATAATACGGAAAAAAAACATGGCAGCAGCCCTTTTAGGCGCTGTGCTGATTGTATCCATGATGCCGGTCCGGGTCCTGGCAAAGGACCGGACTGGGGAGGGATGGAGAGACAAGGTGGAAATCACTGCCCACAGGGGGGACAACACCCAGGCGCCGGAGAATACCATGCCGGCTTTTAAAGCCGCAGTGGAAAATGGGGCTGACTGGATTGAACTGGATGTGACGCAGACAAAAGACGGGGTCCTGGTAATTTTCCACGATTCGGATTTGATGAGGATGACAGGAAAACCGGATAAGATATGGGAAATGAGCTATGAGGAACTGAGCCAAATCAATACCGCCAGCCATTGGGGGCCGTTTTTCAAGGATACCAGGATACCCACGCTGGAGGAGGTATTGGATTACTGCAAGGATAAGATAAAGCTGAATATAGAGGTAAAGGTCAATGACCACCAGACCCAGGACTTTATTGCGCGCCTGGTAGGGCTGATTCAGGCCAAGGGCATGGCAGAACAGTGCATGATCACTTCATTTGACTATCATTCCCTTCAGGCAGTAAAGCAGCTGGACCCGGCCCTGGAGACTGGCTTTATCTCATCCAAGGCCATAGAACAGCCGGAGTCATTTACCAGCGCCGACAATTTTGTGCTGAGCATAGACCTCATTAATCCTGAGACTGTGAGCCGTATTCATTCCCTGGGCAAGGAAGTGATAGCCTGGACTGTTAATGACGCCTACTCTGTTGACAAATGCAGGAAAGCAGGGGCGGATAATCTGATTACGGATAAACCCAGGAAAATTATGGAGGAGTGACACACGGTTGGGCCTTTTGTATAGATTTTCCATTTAAGACCATACTTTCCATATATAAGCAGGAACGGAGGAGATGGTATGAGGCTGCCAAAACACATCGGGATCATCCCGGATGGAAACCGGAGATGGGCCAAAGGCCAGGGAATGGATAAATCAGAGGGATACGGGCACGGGATTTCACCCGGAATGTCCCTGTACCGCATGTGCCGGGAGCTGGGGATTGGGGAAATGTCCTTTTACGGTTTTACCACAGATAACACAAAGCGTCCTTCCGCCCAGAGGCAGGCATTTACCAGGGCCTGTGTGGCGGCGGTTGAGGAGCTGGCAAAGGAAGATGCCAGCCTGCTTGTGCTGGGAAATACAAAATCCCCCATGTTTCCCCATGAGCTTCTTCCCTTTACCGCCAGGCATGATTTTGGAAAAGGCGGGATAAAGATTAACTTCCTGGTAAACTACAGCTGGGAGTGGGATTTGGGCTATAAGGATGGGACGATAGGGCCGGGACTTAAAACAGCTGAGGTTTCCAGAATCGACCTGATTATACGGTGGGGCGGAAGACGGCGTCTGTCAGGCTTTTTGCCGGTGCAGTCCGTGTATTCGGATTTTTATGTGGTGGATGATTACTGGCCTGACTTTAAGAGGGAACATGTGGAAGATGCCCTTAAGTGGTACGCGGCCCAGGATATTACCCTGGGAGGGTGATTTTTTGACAAATTTCAACGTGTAATCGTCTTTTTTCAACATTTTAGGATTAATAATACCAGGGGGGTGTAAAATACTAAAGATTAAAATTGCGGTACGGGGACAGGTGCATGATACAGATAGCAATATGTGATGATGACTTTCAGGTGTGCAGCCAGCTGGAGGACTATATCAGGCGATGGAAAGAGGGGCGCAGGCTGGAGGTTGAGATATTCAACACCGGTAAGGAATTTGAGGAAGCACTCAAGGAACGGCATTATGATTTGATTTTTTTGGACATTGTGATGAGGGACAGGAACGGGATTGAACTGGGCAGGTTCATTCGGGAAGAGCTGGGCAATGATACGAGCATGATTGTCTATATGTCGGCTTACGGGGATGAATACGCGCTGGATTTGTTCCAGTTCCAGCCCTTTCATTTTATAAAAAAGCCAATCAGGCCAGAGGATTTCCAGAATATATTTTATAAAGCTTGCGAAAAGATAGAGGGTGATGCCGGAATCTTTGAATTCAAATCAAGCCGGACCGTATACAGAATACCTTTAAAAGACATCCTCTATTTTGAAGGTGATAACCGGCGGGTAAAGATTGTGACTGCCGGCCATACATATCATTGCTATTCCACCTTAGAAAATTTGTTTTCCAAAATTAACATGGAGCAGGCTGGTTTCATACGGCTGCATAAGTCCTATGCCGTAAATCTCAGGTATGTGGCCACCTTCAGTGTGCGTATGGTGACCCTGTTTGACGGTTCGGAGTTTACGGTCAGCGCTCCTTTTAAGGAGAATGCGCTGAGGCAGTATGAGGGGTATATTTCCAAGACGGGAATGGGACGGGGAGATACGTCCGGAGAATAAAAGCAGGGAAAAAAGCAGATGCACAAAAACAAGGCAGGCGCCAGAAGGTTTTTCCTTCAGACGCCTGCCTTTTATGGACCGTTGGAAACAGGCCTATGGGGTTTCGTAGATTCCCTTAATGATTCTTACAGTCTTGTCCATGCCAAGCTTGCTGATGTTAAGCAGCATCTGGTGGGACTCAATGCTGCCCCATTTACGTTTGGTGTAGTTTTCGTAATAGTTTTTGCGGCGGCGATCCGTGGACTTGATGGCGTTGACAGCATCTCTCTCTGAAAAACTGTAGCGATCCATAATCCGGCGCACCCGGTCTTCCATATCGGCGCAGATAAATACGTCAATCAGATCGGGATGGCTGCGGAGCACATAATCACCGCAGCGGCCTACGATGACACAGGGGCCCTTCTGGGCCAGTGCCTCTATAATAATGGTCTGGGTGACATAAGTGCTGTCATTCAGGGATAATCCATATCCGGTTACGGAATTAGGCTCCTTGGGAATCTGATAGCCGGCCAGGAAGGAGGACAGTGCGGACTCGTCTGCCTTTTCAATGCTTACAGGAGAATGTCCCATCCTTTCAGCGGCCATCTCCACCAGATTCCGGTCATAGAGAGGAATACCCAGCTGGTCTGACAGCCTTTGGGCGACTTCGTGGCCTCCGCTGCCGAACTGACGGGCTATCGTGATAATCTTATGGCTCATAGTTCCACTCCTTTCCAACCTTAAAAATGCAAATATGCACAAAACATTTCTTATATGTACTATTATAACGCACTATTTGCACAAAAGATATATAAAATTGGAAATTTATATGTTTTTCAGATTTGGTTTTAGATTTGGATTTCCCCAAGCTGCAGCCAGCTATCTTTTGTATCCCTTTTCTGCCTCTTCGGTCTGTGACATATCGGCGGCCGCGGCCTCACTGTATGCTGCCTCTGTTTGTCCGGTGTGCGCTGTTACCTCCATGCATTCCTCCGATGGTTCCCGGTCCATGCAGTTCCCGCAGTCCCGGCAATCTCCGCAGTCCCCTGGTGCCGGCCTATTGCCCTGGCCGGATTCCCGTTTCTCATGCATCAGTTCCCATATGGTATCGTGCATCCATTTTACCGTATCGCTGAGAATTTTGTTTTCTGTATCCAGGTTCATGATTACATTGTTCATTTCAGCAATGATTTCCCGGCTGTTGTAGCGCTTATGGGGTTCGGTCAGACGGGTGATAAGGGACGGATTGGTCTTCAGGATTTCCCTGGAGAGAAATTCGTCACGCTCATCGCAGGACATCCGCATGAATTCAGTGTAATGCATCCTGACCATGTGCATGGCTTCCTGGGTGCCGCATTTGGGGCACTGGGGATGACGGGATGTCTGATAATAGGCATAGTGTCCGCATTTGGGGCAATAAAAAACAGCAAGTTCTCTCATAATGTCCTCTCCTGATTAATACTTATTAATATATATAGCGTTTCAAATCGCAAAATATACCACTTTTTTCCGCGATTTTTGTAAATTCGTCAGATTGGACAAAAAAACGGCAGACTAATTGGTTAGTCTGCCGTGGGCCGCCGGTTAAATGAACGGATGCAGGGGCGGCCTTATGGTTGCTGTGTGTCTGTTACTGGGCGGTGTTCTGAGTCTGGATGACACCTTCTGTGTTTACGGTCCATACCTTGTCATTCTCGTCCTTGAAATCCTTGTAGCCGCTGCCAAGCTCAGGCATGGCGTTTGATTTGGAGGAAGAGGTGGCCTTCTGTACGGCGCCGTTGCTGTTTACAAGATACTGATTGCCGTTTAACTCTACAGGTGCAAAGCGCAGGTCCTTGTCAGCTTCCTGACGCAGGCCGTATACATACAGCACATTGTCCTTGATGCCGTGGAAACCCTGGCCCTTTCTGGAGCCGTCGGTGTGGAAATACCAGTTCTGGGTCTCGCCTAAGTCCTCATCGAAGATGACCTGCTTGCCGGTTTTCATGACGCCCTCTTCATCAAAGTAGAAGTTAGCCACGTTGCCGTCCTCCAGGTTTACCACCTTCTTGCCGGTCTGCATTTCGCCCTTCGTGTTAAAAGCGTATTTTCTGGATTCAATGGTGAACAGTTCAAGACCCTTTTCTGCATGGTAGGGCTTGCCGTTCTTGAAATAGAAGCGGTAAAGCTCGGCTTCTTCGCTGAGTCCTTCTATGCCTTCGATGGTTCTCCATCCGGAAGCGCGCTTTCCGTCCTCATCGTAGTACTGATAGCCGGCAGCGGTCTGCTCAGACACAGGAGCTGCCTCGGAAGGGGTAGCTGTCTGGGCCTCGCCGGACTCTGCTGCTGCCTGGACAGGAAGCTTGTACCAGCCTGTCTGCATGCGGCCGTCCACGAAGGTGTAGTACTGGCCTTCAATCTTTTTGTCAACCTCATTTTCAATACGCTTGCCCGTATTGTCGAAGTAGTACCATGATTCAACGTATTCCGGATCATCGGTTTCATCTGCCAGGAGAATCCAGCCGGTTTTTCTGCTTCCGTCCTCGCCGAGATAGTAGTTGTAACCATCTACGGTGATGGAGCCGGTCTGCATGATACCGTCCTCGTTGAAATAATACCAGCTTCCATTGATGGAAGCCCATCTGGAGGTCAGGGCCTTGCCGTCCCTTCCATAATAGTAGTACAGGAATTCAGGAGCATCGTCCTCATCCCAGAAATCTTCATTTTCCACGGAAACCCACTTCATGCTCACGCGTTTTCCGTCTTCTCCTACGTAATACTCATCAATCTGTCTGTCAGCGGCGCGGATTCCGTCTGAATCCAGGTAGTACCAGTCATCGCCATTCTTCTTCCAGGTATCGGTGATTGCCTCGCCGTAAGAATCATAGTAATACCAGTTTCCGTTTTCCTCTGTCCAGCCCACGGTTTTTGCGTAAGCAGTGGAAGCGGTGCCGATGAAGTTAGGGGTTACTGCTGCCATGAACATGGCAGTGGATAATACAGCCAGAACTTTGATCTGTTTTTTCATAATAATGAATCTCTCCTTTTTGATATGTGTGTTTGTCTGTGGCCGAAAATCCGGTGTTGCATTACGTGGTTTATTATAACGGACATGAATGTGTAATGATAGTGATGGTTGCTGGAAGTTATGGAAGGCACTGGAGGGGGGCCCCTAAAGCCGCTCCGGCGGTCATTGTAAGAGAAAATATAGTATTATTTTAAGGCGTTTTATGCTATACTCTCCATAGTTGATAGACCGGAAGGGGGACCTTAATTTATGAAAATGAAGATTTCCAATTATATAGCAGGCAAGCTGGTGGAGGAGGGAATCAGCCAGGCTTTCATGGTGACAGGGGGAGGCGCCATGCATCTGGACGACGGCCTGGGGCACCAGGAGGGGCTTCACTGTATCTATAACCACCATGAGCAGGCATGCGCCATGGCTGCTGAGGCTTACGCCAGGATTCACAACCGCATCGCGGCGCTGTGCGTCACCACCGGTCCGGGAGGAACCAATGCAATTACCGGTGTGGTGGGGGGATGGCTGGATTCCATTCCCATGCTGGTACTGTCGGGGCAGGTGCGCTATGATACAACGGCCAGGTGGTCCGGTGTGGGCATCCGCGCCATGGGCGACCAGGAGTTTGATATCTGTAAAGCCATTGACTGTATGACAAAGTATTCGGAGATGGTCATTGATCCCATGAGGATCAGGTACTGTCTGGAGAAGGCCCTTTACCTGGCCCGGTCCGGTCGTCCGGGCCCCTGCTGGCTGGATATTCCCCTGAATGTACAGGGCGCCTTTGTGGAGACAGAGGAGCTTCCTGGCTTTGACGCGGCTGACTACGAGGCCGGAGGAAACGGCTGGGCCGGAAAGGACGGGGGACACGGGATACCGGAGGACGAGGCGGGAAAGGGAGAACACCGCCAGGTACTGCCGGGAAAGGTGGATGTTTCAGCCGCCCGGACTATTATAGATAAGATAAGGGCTGCAAAGCGCCCTGTCATCAATGCGGGCAACGGAATCCGCATAGCGGGAGCCCATGATTTGTTCATGGATGTGGCCGAAAAGCTGGGCGTTCCCGTGATTACGGGCTGGGACAGCGAAGATATCATGTATGACACCCACCCCCTGTACGTGGGCCGTGCAGGCAATATGGGGGACAGGCCTGGGAATTTTGCCATTCAAAACAGCGACCTGGTGCTCTCCATTGGAAGCCGTCTGAGCATCCGGCAGGTGGGATATAACTTTGAGACATGGGCCAGGGAGGCTTATGTGATTGTCAATGATATAGATGAGGAAGAGCTGAAGAAGCCGTCAGTCCACAGCGACATGCGGGTCCATGCCGATGCAAAGGATCTTCTGGAACAGATGGACCTGGTTCTGGACCGCGTTTTGGCAGAGGAAGAGGGAAATCTCCCTGAGAGCGTCAGCCGTCCAGGCAGCAGACAGGTGTTTGACGGAGGAAAGGGCCTCAGGGATATGACATGGAGCAGAACCTGCGCCATGTGGAAGGAGAAATATCCTGTTATACTGCCCAAGCATTTTGCCCATACGGATGAGGAACCGGCCAATGTGTACGCGTTTATCCATGCTGTCAGCAGCCGCCTGAGAGAGGGGCAGGTGACGGTGGTGGGCAATGGCTCCGCCTGTGTGGTGGGGGGACACGCCTATATCATAAAAAAGGGCCAGCGTTTCATAACCAATTCCGCCATTGCCTCCATGGGATATGACCTGCCGGCAGCCATAGGCGCCTGGACTGCTTCCAGGGATAAGGGCTGCTACAGCCAGGGCGGGGACAGAAGCGGAGAGGACCTGATCCTGGTGACTGGGGACGGAAGCATGCAGATGAATCTTCAGGAGCTGCAGACCATCATCCACCACAGAATGGGGATTAAGATATTTGTGATAAACAACGGGGGATACCATTCCATCCGCCAGACCCAGAAGAATTTCTTTGGGGAGCCGCTGATTGGAATCGGCGTGGACAGCGGGGATTTGAGCTTCCCGGCTCTGGATAAGCTGGCGGCGGCCTACGGCTACCCCTACGTGTCAGCAAGGCACAACAGCGAGCTGGGGAAGGCTGTGGAGAAAACCCTGGCGGCAGAGGGTCCTGCTATCTGCGAGGTATTCGTGTCCATGGACCAGAACTTTGAACCCAAGTCATCCGCCAAGAGACTGCCGGACGGCACCATGGTGTCGCCGCCCCTGGAGGACCTGTCGCCCTTCCTGCCGGATGAGGAGATGGATGAAAATATGATCATTCCCAGGATCAAGGGATAGACCTGCCAGCAGACCAAAGGACAGGCCTGCCGCGGGAGATCCGGGATAAGAAGGAGTATATGTTATGCGTGTAATCGTAACAGGAGCTACCAGTTTTATCGGAAAGGCTGTTACAAAAGAGCTGCTGGCCGGAGGCCATCATGTATTTGCCGTGGTAAGGCCGGACTCTCCGGGGCGCGGCCGGCTTGAACGGCCCGGAGCGGAAGCCGGGGAAAAGACAGGAGAAGAGACCGGGGAAGAGACAGGCAATAAGGCCGGAAAAGAAGCTGGAAAAGAAGCCGGAAAAGAAGGGGGGCGCCTTACCGTCCTTCCCTTTGCCCTAAAGGACATCGGTAAGCTGGACGCCTGCCCGGAACTGGTCTCCTGTCCGGTTTTAAAATCCCGTTCTGACTCCAAAACAAAGGCAGACCTGTGGCTTCATCTGGGCTGGGAGGGGGCAGGCAGTGCCAACCGCCAGGACCCTCATGTCCAGGCCCGCAACATCGGGTATGCCCTGGATTCCCTTCACACGGCAGCCCGTCTGGGGTGCGCCAGGTTTCTTTTTTGCGGCTCCCAGGCCGAGTACGGCATTGCGGACGGCGTTATGGGCGAGGAGATTTTGTGCCGTCCTGTCTCTGAATACGGAAAGGACAAGCTGGAGGTATGCCGCAGGGCAGGGGAAGAGGCAAAGGCCCTGGGGATTGATTATATCCATGCCAGGATATTCAGCGTTTACGGTCCCGGAGACCATCCCTGGTCCCTGGTGTCTACCTGCCTCAATACCTTTCTTAAAGGAGGCAGGATGGAGCTTGGGGCATGTACCCAGCAGTGGAATTTCCTTCATGTGAGGGATGCGGCCAGAGCCCTGACAGGGCTTCTGCTTGCCAAAGTACCGGCCGGCGTGTATAATGTGGCAGGAGAAGACACCCGCCCCCTTAAGTCGTACATTGAACAGATGCACCGGCTCTGCGGTGAAAAGGGCACCTATGAATATGGAAAACGGCCGCCCAATGCAGAGGGAGTGGTATCCCTGGTGCCGGATATCAGGAAGCTTAAGGAAGCAGCAGGATTCGCCCAGGAGATTTCGTTTGAGGACGGAATCAGGGAAATGATTGGATTATATAAGGAGAATTGTCTATGAAACGATGCATCGCCTGCGGCGCCCCGTTATGGGAGACGCCGCTGCTTACGTTAGATAATATGCCTGCCTCGGCCCAGCACATGCCGGATGCACAGGGGGTAAAGGAGGACCGGGGACTGACCCTGGATTTATGCCAGTGCATGGGCTGCGGGCTGGTCCAGTTTGACTGTGAGCCGGTGGATTATTACCGGGATGTAATTCGGGCCGGAGGTTTTTCAAAGACCATGGTGGAGCTGCGCAGATACCAGTATAAGCATCTCATTGACAGCTATCATCTGGAGGGAAAGAAATTCATCGAAGTGGGGTGCGGCCAGGGAGAATTCTTAAAGGTTCTGTCGGAATTTCCGGTGGAGGTTCACGGCATAGAGCATGATCCCCATCTGGTGGAGCTGGCAAGGGCCCAGGGGCTGGATGTGACGGAAGGGTTTACGGAGACAGAGGATACGCGGTTTGCAGGCGGGCTGTATGACGTATTCCTGTCCTTTAATTTCCTGGAGCACCAGCCGGACCCCAGCACCATGCTCCAGGCCATATACCGCAACCTGGAGGACGATGCCATGGGGCTTATCACAGTCCCCAGTTTTGAATATATCATGGACCACAACAGCTATTATGAACTGATACGGGACCATCTGGCCTACTACACCTTTGAGACCCTTACCCCCCTTCTGGAGCGCAACGGGTTCCAGGTGGAAGAGTGCGAGGTTATCAACCGGGACACCCTTTCCGTTATTGTAAGGAAGCGTCCGCAGATGGATACGGAGAACCTGCTGGAGTGTTATGTGAACCTGAAACGGGAGATGGAGACTTATATGAAGTACCTGGATGCCTGGGATAAGAAGGTGGCCATCTGGGGAGCCAGCCACCAGGGCTTTACCCTTGCAGCCACTACCAAGCTGGGGGAAAAGGCAAGGTATATCATAGATTCCGCACCCTTTAAGCAGGGAAAGTTTGCCCCCGCGTCCCATCTTCCCATCGTTGGACCGGACCATTTCCATGAACATCCGGTGGATGCCATCATAATCACGGCCCCCGGTTATACGGATGAGATAGCGGCAAGCATACGCCAGAAGTTCGGGACCGCCGTGGAAATCAGGGCCATGCGTTCCAACCATCTGGAGATGGTTTAGGAGGGATGATAACATGCGCGTAGTAATTACCGGAGCAACCGGTTTTATCGGAAGCAATCTGGCCAGGGTGTTTCTGGAGCAGGGGGTCCATGTGTACGCCCTGGTGCGTCCGGATTCCCTTCATCTGGACGCCCTTCCTGTTCATGAGAGACTGCATACAGTGGCCTGCGACCTGGCCCATGTTCTGGAATGCGTCCCTGAGGTGGGACATGCAGACTGCTTTTTCCATATGGCCTGGGGAGGCGTGAACCGGGAGGAGATAGACTCGCCGGAGGTTCAGGCCCGCAATGTGGCAGGCTCCCTGGACTGTGTGGAGGCAGCCGGACGTCTGGGATGCCGGGTATTCATGGACGCTGGTTCCAGAGTGGAATACGGGGCCGTTGACGGAATCATGGAAGAGGAAGCGCCCTGCCGTCCCATCAATGAATACGGAAAGGCAAAATGGGAGTTTTACCAGAAGGCAGCTCCCCTTTGCAGCCGTATGGGCCTTCACTATTACCATCTGAGATTTTTCAGTGTGTACGGCTGCGGGGATCATCCGTGGTCCATCATATCCACCCTGGTGCGGGATTTAAGGCAGGATAAGAAGGTTTCCCTGAGCGCGTGCAGGCATATGTGGAATTTTATGTATATTGAGGATGCGGTACAGGCAGTATATGAATTATACAGGCAGGCCCTAAATGAAGAACCTGGTTCAAAAAAGGACAATTTGCGCAGTCCCATAAGCGCTATTGTCAACATAGCCAGCCAAGATACCAGGCCCCTCCGGTCCTTTGTTGAGGAAATCCATGAAATCGTAGGATTTAAGGGAACGCTGGAGTACGGGACCTTTGTACAGGCCAAAGAGGGCGCCCTGTCCATCCGGCCTGACATTACCAGACTTAAGAGACTCACAGGCGGCAGATGGCAGGAGCGCTATACCTTCCGCCAAGGCATCGAAGAAACCATAGAGAAAGAAGAAGCATAGAGAGATATGAAGAAAATCAGCGTATTGATTCCCTGTTATAATGAAGCGGAAAATGTAGGCCCTATCAGCAGGGCAGTGACGGAAATCCTGGAAAAAGAGCTGCCGCAGTATGACTATGAGCTGGTATTCATTGATAATGATTCCACAGACGGCACCAGGGATATCATCCGGGGTCTGTGCGCGGACAACCCGCGCATCAAGGCCATACTCAATGCCCGGAATTTCGGCCAGTTCAATTCCCCCTATTACGGAATGCTCCAGGTCACCGGAGACTGCGTCATTGAGATGGTGGCGGATTTCCAGGACCCCGTGGAAATGATACCTAAATACATCCATGAGTGGGAGAAGGGATATAAAATCGTTATCGGCATCAAGACCAGCAGCAAGGAAAACCGTCTGATGTACTGGCTCAGAAGCTGCTATTACAAGACCATCAAGAAATTGTCGGATGTGGAGCAGATTGAGCATTTTACCGGTTCCGGTCTCTATGACAGGGAGTTCATCGAGGTCTTACGCAACCTGGATGACCCCACTCCTTTCCTCAGGGGAATCGTGGCTGAGCTGGGATACCGCCGCAAGGAGATTCCCTATGAGCAGCCGCGCCGCAGGGCGGGCAAGACCCATAATAACTTTTATCGTCTGTACGACGCCGCCATGCTCAGCGTTACTTCCTATACAAAAGCAGGCCTGCGTCTGGCTACGATTTTCGGCAGCATATGCGCTGTTGTCAGTATGCTCATCGCCATGGTCTACCTGGTAATGAAGCTGATTTGGTGGGACCGTTTCCCGGCAGGCATGGCGCCCATGCTGATCGGAATGCTGTTTTTGGGGTCGGTACAGCTGTTCTTCATCGGTTTTCTGGGAGAGTATATCATGAGTATTAACCAGCGGGTGATGAAGCGGCCCCTGGTTATTGAGGAAGAGCGTATTAATTTTAACGAGGAAGAGAAAAAGGGCGGTAATGAAGCATGAAATATAAGATAGACGTGGTACGCATCCGGGAGAATTCCATTACCCTTAACGGATGGGCTATAGGTAAATCCCCTGACAGCAAGGCCACCTTCCGGGTGGAGGATGAGAAGCGCCAGCCGGTAAAATTTAAACATGTAAATACCCGCAGGGATGATGTGAGCCAGATATATTTTAAGAAGGTCTATGACCGGGAATTTGGATTTGACATCCAGTTTCCCTATGAGCGGGGGAAGGATTATTACCTGCTGATCCGCTGTGAGGGACGCCAGGCAAAAATCAAGTACAATGAGGAACTGATTGCCAGGCGGGCCAGCGTGGCCCACAAGCGCATGGAGAAGCTTAAGGACCTGATGAACATGGAGACAGTCCATGTGGCCATGGATTTTTGGAAGGAGCATGGCCTTAAGGCCCTTGTGGTCAAGTCAAAGCATAAGCTGCAGGGAATTGACAATGATTACGATTACAGCGAGTGGTATGAGCTGACCAAACCAACGGACGAGGAGCTGGCGGAGCAGAGAAAGCATTTATTTGATTTTGAGCCCATGCTGTCTGTTGTGATTCCCGCCTATAAGACCCCGGAGCGCTATCTCAGGGAAATGCTGGACTCTATCATGGGACAGACCTATACAAACTGGGAGATATGTGTTGCAGACGGAAGCCCCAGGGGAGAGGGGCTGGAGCGCGTGCTTAAGAAGTACGCGGACCGTGACCGGCGTGTGCGCTATGAGATTCTGGGCAGCAACCGCGGAATCTCAGGCAATACCAATGCAGCCCTGGATATGGCCAGGGGAGACTTTGTCATCCTGGCCGACCATGACGATACGCTTCCTCCCAATGCTTTTTATGAGGTCGTGAAGGCAATCAATGAAAATCCGGACTGCCAGGTTATTTATTCTGATGAGGATAAGCTGGACATGGATGGAAAGGCCCTGTTTGACCCTCATTTCAAACCGGATTTCAACCCGGATTTGCTGACCAGCGTCAATTATATATGCCATCTGTTCATCATAAGGCAGGATTTGTTAAAGCAGGTGGGCGGATTCCGCCAGGAGTTTGACGGCGCCCAGGATTATGATTTTATTTTCCGGTGTACGGAGGCGGCAAAGAGGGTATACCATATTCCCAAGGTCCTCTATCACTGGCGCTGCCATCAGAATTCCACGGCCAGCAACCCGGAGAGCAAGATGTATGCCTTTGAGGCCGGATCCAGAGCCATCATGGCCCACTATGAGCGTATGGGAATTCCGGCGGTGAAGGTGGAGAAGGGTGTGGATTACGGTATTTACCATACCACCTTTGAGATACAGGGGGAACCGCTGGTGTCCGTCATCATCCCCAACAAGGACCACAGCCAGGACCTGGATGTGTGCGTGCGGTCCCTGATGGAGAAATCGTCATACCGGAACCTGGAATTCATTATCGTGGAAAATAACAGTTCCCAGAAGGAAACCTTTGCCTACTATGATAAGATGCAGGCGGAGCACACCAATTTCCGGGTGGTTACCTGGAAGGAGGGCTTCAACTATTCAGCCATCAATAATTACGGAGCCTCCTTTGCAAAGGGTGAATACCTGCTGCTGCTCAACAATGACACGGAGCTGATTGAAGAGGGCAGTATAAAGGAAATGCTGGGATTCTGCCAGAGGGAGGATGTGGGCATTGCAGGAGCCAGACTTCTCTATGGGGATGACACCATACAGCATGCCGGAGTGGTCATAGGCTTTGGCGGCATTGCGGGCCATACATTTATCGGACTTCATAAGGCCGAGAACAGCTATTTCCACAGAGCCATGTGTGCCCAGGACTACAGCGCCGTCACGGCGGCCTGCCTCATGACGAAGAAATCCGTCTTTGACCAGGTGGGAGGTTTGAGCCCGGAGCTGGCAGTGGCTTTTAATGACATTGATTACTGCATGAAAGTACGCGCCCTGGGAAAAATGGTAGTGTATGCGCCTTATTCATGCTTTTACCACTATGAATCCAAGTCCAGAGGACTGGAGGATACGCCTGAAAAGATAGCCCGCTTTAACCGGGAGGTGGCCATTTTCATACGGAAGTGGCCTGATATTATTCAAAATGGCGACCCCTTCTACAACCCCAACCTGACGCTGCGCAAATCTAATTTCGCGCTCAGGGACCTTCTGAAGGAAAAAATAGGTGAGCCTTATGACCTTAAGGTTTACGAACAGTTTGCGCCGGAGGACGATACGAAAGCACATGAGTGACCATAGAAATGATTATGAGGCAGAATGCGATTATAAAGCGGGACGCGGCAATGACGCGGGATGCGATTATAAAGCAGGATGCGGCAATGAAGCGGGACGTGGGAATGAAACCGGCCGAAGGACAGGCAGGCGCAGAAAGGTGACCATCGTCATACCCAATTATAACGGGCTTAAGTTTATGGAACCCTGTTTCAGAGCTCTCAGCATGCAGATTTGCCGGGATTTTGACATCCTGGTGGTGGACAACGGTTCCACGGACGGAAGCGTGGAGTGGCTGAAGGAGCAAGAGATTCCGGCCATTTTCCTGCCGGAGAACACCGGGTTCTCCGGTGCTGTGAATGTGGGCCTTAAGGCGGCGGCGACTCCCTATGTGATTCTGCTCAACAATGACACGGAGCCGGACTTCCACTATGTGGGAGAAATGATTAAGGCCATTGAGCGCTCCCCAAAGATATTTTCCGTCAGCTGCAAGATGATTCAGCTCTGCAACAGGGAGCTGATGGACGATGCCGGGGATATGTACAGTCTGTTAGGCTGGGCATACCAGAGGGGAGTGGGACGCTCATCCGCAAAATATAACAGGGCCTGCCGCATCTTCTCGGCCTGCGCCGGGGCAGCCATCTACCGCCGGGAGGTGTTTGATGAAATCGGATACTTTGACGAGATGCATTTTGCGTACCTGGAGGATTTGGACGTTGGCTACAGGGCCAGAATTGCGGGATATGACAACATCTACTGTCCCACGGCCATGGTTTATCATGTGGGAAGCGGCACCAGCGGTTCCAAGTACAATCCCTTCAAGGTAAAGCTGGCTGCCAGGAATAATATTTATCTGAATTATAAAAACATGCCCCTTTTGCAGCTGGCGGTGAACCTGGTTCCGATTCTCCTGGGAATGGGACTTAAATACATGTTTTTTAAGAAAAAGGGATTTGGAAGGGATTATGCGGCTGGTGTGAAGGAAGGCCTGGCAACCGCTAAAAAGTGCCGGAAGGTGCCTTACAGCAGGGAGCGGCTTAAAAATTATCTGGCCATTGAGTGGGAATTGATTACAGGGACCCTTATCTATGTTTATGAGTTTGCCGCAAGGCAGATTGCTAAATTATGAACTTTTTCGAAATTAAGAGAAATGTTATAGAATAATGACGGCTTATCATGTATAATAACAACGATATTTACGGTAAGAAGGGATTCCCTGAGAAACCAAGGTGAAATACAATGATAAAAGATAACCAGAAAAGGCTGAACCGCATGCATGTCCTGCTGGATATACTGGTCACTGTGGTGGCCTATGCTCTGGCATGGTTCATTGTCATCAGCGGAAAGGTATTGCCCTTAGACGAAGGCGTGCTAAAGCCCCAGGTATATTTTATGGCGCTCATTTTTATCGTGCCCATATACCTGATTCTATATGCCAGTTTCCATCTGTATGTGCCCAAACGGATTCAGGGGCGGCGTTCGGAACTGGCCAATATCTGCAAGGCCAATGTCATCGGCCTTATGCTCTTTACGTTCGTGCTTTTTGGCCTGCGAAGGTTCGTAAGCCATCTGAGCTATTTCTCCACAAAGATGATTCTGGCATTCTTTGCGGCCAATATCATCCTGCTGGAAGCAGAGCGGATATCAATACGCATCTTCCTGCGCTCCCTGCGGACCAACGGCTATAATCAGAAGCATGTGCTCCTTATTGGCTACAGCCGGGCGGCCGAAGGGTTCATTGACAGGGTCAGCGTCAATCCGGAATGGGGTTACCATGTCCAGGGAATCCTGGATGACCACCGGCCGGCCGGCTTTGCATATAAAAAGGTACAGGTGCTGGGACCCACCAATCATCTGGAGGATTTCCTGGCGTCCAATACGCTGGACGAAATAGCCATTACCCTGAGCATCAAAGAGTACTCTAATCTGGAACAGATTGTGGCTGCCTGCGAGAAATCAGGCGTGCATACAAAGTTCATACCGGATTATAATAACATAATACCGACGATTCCCTATATGGAAGACCTTCAGGGACTTCCGGTAATCCACATCCGCCATGTGCCCCTTACCGGGGTGTTTAACGCAACCATGAAACGGATAGTGGATTTAGCCGGCGCTCTGTTTGGTCTGATTGTATTTTCGCCTCTCATGCTGGTTACGGCTCTGCTCATCAAAATCACTTCACCAGGGCCCGTGCTTTTCAGCCAGGAGAGGATAGGGCTGCACAACCGTCCCTTTAAGATGTACAAGTTCCGTTCCATGGAGGTTCAGGACCCGGGCAGGGAGCGCAGCCAGTGGACAACGCCCCATGATCCCAGGGTAACGCCTGTGGGACGTTTCATACGCAAGACAAGCATTGACGAGATGCCCCAGTTTTTTAATGTCCTCATTGGTGATATGAGTCTGGTGGGGCCCCGGCCGGAGCGGCCGCTGTTTGTGGAAAAATTTAAAGAAGAGATACCGCGGTATATGATTAAGCATCAGGTGCGTCCGGGACTCACGGGCTGGGCCCAGGTCAATGGCTACCGGGGGGATACATCAATTACCAAGAGGATTGAGCATGACCTTTATTACATTGAGAACTGGAGTCTGGGTTTTGACTTCAAGATTATGTTTCTCACTGTTTTCAAGGGATTTATTAATAAAAATGCATATTGATATGCATGACGTTTGCGTTAAGAATGCTCCTGCGTTTTAGCCGTGCCCGGATACAGTCTGCGGGTCAGGGGAGCGGGGCTGCTTATGAATGATTAGCGCCTGGTTTACGTGATGGAATGAGGATGGACGAATGAATCGTGAGTTTGACAATGGATTTGATGAGGAAGAAGAGAGATTAAGAAGCCGCAGCAGGAAGCGCGATTTGGGCGCCGGTGCCGGGGCTGATTCAGATACAATGCCCCGCGGGCGTACCGGAGGCAGCGGGCAGGAGATAAGGGGCGCCGGACAGGCGGGCCGCGCAGGTTCGGGAGGCGGATCCAGGCAGGGAACGCCGGTATCTGCCGGCAGGGCGTCAGTAAGGACTGCATCAGATGGCCGCGGCTCAGGTTCGGCTGCCGGGCCCAGCTCCGGTTCCGGCGCCCGTCCGCGCTATGCCGGAGCGGGAGACGCAGAGCGTACTGCAGGTATATCGGGAAAGAACGGTATGGGAAGCACCTACGGAGGTGAGCGGATGACGGAGCGCCCTGCAGGCGGTGAGGGAAAGGCAGGCCAGCGTCCGCGGTTTGCAGGAGAGAAGCCGGCGGGCCGTCCCGGATACGCAGCCGGAGGGTCCAGTGAGCGCCCCGGATACACAGGCACAGGAGGCAAGAGCGGAGCGCGTCCCGGATACACGGGCACAGGCAGCGGATCCGGTGAACGCCCCGTATATACGGGCACAGGCAGCAAGAGCGGTGAGCGCCCCGTATATACAGGCACAGGAGGCAAGACCGGTGAACACCCCGGATATACAGGCACGGGCAGCAAGAGCGGTGAGCGTCCCGGATATGCGGGCGCAGGCGGCAAGACCGGTGAACGCTCCGGATATACGGGCGCGGGCAGCAAGAGCGGTGAACGCCCCAGATTCACCGGGGACCGGCCTGACGGAAGGCCGGGAGTCTCAGGAAGCAGGCCGGGAGAACGGCCCAGGTATACAGGCGAAGGAAAAGGTGCCAGGACGGCAGCTGGGAATTTGGGGGCTGGTGAGACTGGCGGCCGCACATACAGCCGGTCCTATGCCGGGGCGGAAGACCTTGGCGCCGGTAAGGGCAGGGATTCGTCTTTCGGAAGGAACGGGGGCGGAGCAGGAGGCCGCAGGGCAGCCAGGGAAGCGGCGGCAGCGGATCCGGCAGCAGCAGAGATCAAGCGCCGCCGTAAGTTGATAATTGTATTCATCATACTGGAAATCCTATTCCTTTTGGGAACCGGGCTTTACCGGTATGCGCAGAATAAGATGAGTCTGATTCAGCCAAGCCAGTTTAAACCGGCCCAGGTGACTAACCCTAATATCCCTCAAAAGAAGGTAGAGGAGATGGAGGGATACTGGACCATTGCCCTCTTTGGTGTGGACAGTCGGAATAACTCGGTGGGAAAAGGCAATAACGCCGATGTTATCATCATATGCAACATTGACCAGGGCACCGGCGAGATTAAGCTTGTCAGCGTGTTCAGGGACACATATCTCAGTGTAAGTGACAACGGGCTGTACAATAAGATCAATCAGGCTTATTTCCTGGGAGGTCCTGAGCAGGCAGTGGAAGCGCTGAACAGAAACCTGGACCTGCAGATAGATGATTTTGCCACATTTAACTGGAAAGCAGTGGTGGATGCGGTCAATATTCTGGGCGGAGTGGATGTGGAGCTGAGCAAGGCGGAATTTTACTATATCAATGCCTATATTACGGAGACTGTGGAGGCTACCGGAGTAGGTTCCTATCAGTTGAAACAGGCGGGGCTCAACCATCTGGACGGTGTCCAGGCAGTTGCGTACGCAAGGCTTCGTAAGATGGATACAGACTTTGCCAGGACAGAGCGCCAGCGGGAAATCATAGACCTCTGTTTCCAGAAGCTTAAGAAATCCGACTTTGCGGTGGTAAACAATGTCATGGAGGCAGTGTTCCCCCAGATTCTTTCCAGTGTTACCATTGATGACATTATACCGGCAGCCAGAAATCTGACCAAGTATACCATAGCGGATACCATGGGATTCCCGGCAGCCAGAAGCGATGCCAATATGGGCAAAAAGGGTGCCTGTGTCATTCCCCAGACACTGGAGAGCAATGTAACCCTTCTCCACCAGTTCCTGTTTGGGGATGAAAATTACCAGCCCAGTGATATGGTAAAGAAAATCAGTGCCAAGATATCAGCGGATACAGGCATGTACAATGAAGCCAAGCCAATCGATCATGTGGGAACAGACGGCGGGTATATCCCCAAGCCCACCCAGGCAACCAAGGCAACGGAAGAGACAAAAGAAAATGAGTCTGAGAGCAGCACGTCCGAGACAGATGAGTCTATCATTGACGGCGAGACGGATTTGGAGATAGAGACAGATGAGTTCGGCAATGAACTGGATCCGCCTGAGGATGACGATATATTCGGAAGGCCGGGAGAGAGCAGCGGATCCGGTACCGTTCATCCCGGAAGGCCGGGAGAGAGCAGTTCAGGCAGTATATTCCCGGGGGCTGAGACCTCAGAGGGCGACCAGACAACCGGACCAGGAGCAATCACCTATCCGGGCCAGGACCCCACCAGGGGAACCAGCGCAGCTTATCCGGGTGCCTCTAAGGGGACCACGGCTGCGTATCCCGGAAGCCAGGGAACGTCCCCGGCTTATCCTGGCAGCACCAAGGGGAGCACCGCAGCTTACCCTGGCAGCACCAAGGGAAGTACGGCAGCTTATCCGGGCGCCTCGTCCGAGGAATACGTGCCGGAGGGACCGGGGTCTGTGATCATCGGGCCGGGAAATTAATGTCAGGATTGTTCGTATAAAAGCAGCAGATATAAAGACTGTAAAAGTGCCGGCAGGGATATGTCATTCCCTGCCGGCACTTTTTAGTCTTATATAATAAAATGGTCACACATTTATCACAAATCGTTGCTAAACTGTGTACAGAATCGGGAGATTACGTGAGAAAGCGTGAGAAAGGGGAATTATAATGTACGACAACGACCAGAACTACGGGTGGAAGTCTTATGATAACCAGAGTTATGACAACAGGCAGTACGGCGGGGACCCATATGGGCGCCGTCCCCAGCCGGAGGAGATGCCCCCAAAGAAGAAAAAAGGCGGCATTTTAAAAAAAGCAGCCCTGATTACAGCGGGTGCCCTTCTCTTTGGCACTGTCTCAGGGGCGACCATGGTGGGGGTCAATGTGGCTGCATCCAGATTCATGGGAAACAGCGCGGCTGCATCGGCTGAAGCGGAAAAAAAGGAAGAGATATCAAAGGCCCAGACAGAAAGTCAGGGCAGCGGACAGGATAACGGCCAGGGCAGCGCCCAGGGTAACGGCGGATACCAGCAGGGCCAGAGGAACAATGGAAAGGCAGTGGCGGATGTGTCCGATATTGTGGAACAGGCCATGCCCACAGTGGTGGCAATTACCAGCACGGCGGTATACCAGAGCAATAATTACGGATACGGCTGGTTCTTCAGGGGCGGCCCCCAGACCTATGAGGTACCCAGCAGCGGTTCGGGAATCATAGTGGGTGAGAATGACAAGGAACTTCTCATCGTGACCAATAACCATGTGGTGGAGGATTCCACCTCCCTGAAGGTGGCCTTTATTGACAGTGAGGTAGTGGACGCAGCTATCAAGGGAACGGACGCAGAAACGGACCTGGCAGTCATAGCAGTGCCCCTGGAGCAGATTAAGGACGATACCAAGAGCAAGATTAAGGTGGCCAGGCTGGGCAACTCCGATGAACTGAAGGTGGGACAGGGCGTTGTAGCCATTGGGAATGCGCTGGGCTACGGCCAGTCCGTGACCGTGGGGTATGTAAGCGCCCTTAACCGGGAGGTCAGGGTATCAAATACCAGTACCAGGGAACTTCTGCAGACAGATGCGGCCATCAATCCCGGCAACAGCGGAGGAGCCCTTCTTAATATGAAGGGAGAGGTGATAGGAATCAATGCCGCCAAGTATTCCTCCACCGAGGTAGAGGGAATCGGCTATGCAATTCCCATATCCAAGGCAGAGGACATCATGAACCAGCTTATGAACCGCAAGACCATGAATCCGGTGGAGGAGGCCAAAAGAGGCTATCTGGGCATACAGGGAACCAGCGTGGATGAAGAGTCCGCAGCGGCCTTCGGAATGCCAAGAGGTGTGTATGTATACAAGATACTGGAGGAAGGAGCCGCGGCCCAGTCTGACCTGAGGGAAAAGGACATCATCACCAGGGTGGACGGACAGAGCGTCCGGAACATGACGGATTTGCAGGAGCTTCTGGCCTGCTACGAGATGGGAGAACAGATTGATCTGACGGTACAGTCCCAGAAGGACGGGGAATACCAGGAAAGGACGGTCACCATCACGCTGAAGGCCATGCCCCAGGAGAATACGGAAACACAGGCCCAATAACTAAAATTTTTCAAAACAATGTGAAATGAAAATGCTTCCTCTTGTTTGGGGAAGCATTTTGTTATATACTTTACGTTAAGCGGCGGGACGATGGAACGGCCCGGTACGCCCTTTAACAGAGAGGAGAACTGACTTGGACGAAAAAGAGTATACCCAGGATGTGGAGACATCCGGCCATGGTGAAGATAAAGACAAACAAAAGGAAGAAGACCGCTATGAAAAGGTGTGTTACATGTGCCGGCGGCCTGAGAGCAAGGCCGGCCCCATGATATCCATGCCCGGCGGCATGAATCTCTGCCATGACTGTATGCAGAAAGCATTTGATTCCGTGACAAAGGGGGGCATGGATTTTTCCAAACTGCCCAATATGCCCTATATGAACATGAACCTCAATGACCTGAACATGACGCCTCCCGCAGTGGAAATCCCCAAAAAGCAGAAAATCAAGAAAAAAGCCAAGGAACAGCCGGTCCTGACTATGAAGGACATACCGGCGCCCCATGTCATCAAGGCAGAGCTGGACGAATATGTTATCGGCCAGGAAAAGGCCAAGAAGGTAATGGCAGTGGCTGTATATAACCATTATAAAAGGGCATTTCTGGACCAGCCGCCTCGGGACGGGGCAGGGGAGGATGCCGGAAAAGATAAGAACATTGTCATTGAAAAGTCCAACATACTGATGATTGGTCCAACAGGAAGCGGAAAGACCTATCTGGTTAAGACGCTGGCCAGACTTCTGGATGTACCGCTGGCCATTGCCGACGCCACCTCCCTGACAGAGGCCGGTTATATCGGCGATGATATAGAAAGCGTGGTGTCCAAGCTTCTGGCTGCTGCGGATAACGATGTGGAGCGGGCTCAGAGGGGAATCATATTCATTGATGAGATTGACAAGATTGCCAAGAAGAAACAGACCAATACCAGAGATGTAAGCGGCGAATCCGTACAGCAGGAGCTGCTCAAGCTGCTGGAGGGAAGCACTGTGGAGGTGCCGGTAGGCTCCAACCAGAAAAACGCCATGACACCCATGGCAACAGTGAATACGGATAATATCCTGTTCATCTGCGGCGGCGCCTTCCCCGATTTGGAGGAAATCATTAAGGAGCGCCTGATGAAGAAAACCACCATGGGCTTTGGTTCTATACTGAAGGATACATATGATAAGGATCCCGATATTCTGGGGCAGGTGACCAATGAGGATTTGCGGACCTTTGGAATGATTCCTGAGTTTCTGGGAAGGCTTCCTGTGACAGTAACCCTTCAGGGGCTTACGGAGGATATGATGGTCCGCATCCTGAAAGAGCCGAAGAATGCCATTACCAAGCAGTATGAGCGTCTGCTGGAGATGGATGAGGTGCGGCTGGTCTTTGAGGATGAGGCCCTTAAATGGATTGCCGGTGAAGCCATCAAGAGAGGGACCGGGGCCAGGGCGCTGAGGGCCATTCTGGAGGAATTCATGCTGGATATCATGTATGAGATTCCCAAGGACCCTAATATCGGCTCTGTTGTTGTCACCCGTCCCTATCTGGAAAAAAGCGGCGGACCATTGATACAGATGCGTGGATAATTCATACCTTTGCATGGCTCATTTACCTTACTGAACAGAGGGTTATTCCCTGATACGCCGGAAGGTTTCATATAAATCCAGTGCTCCGTAGCCCCATTCTTCGTTGGGGTAGCGGAGTGCTGGATTTCTTCTTGCACCCCGGATCAAATAAGATTTCACGGACGCCTGGCTCATGGTAATCTGGTTGCTCTCCACGATTCCCCAGCCAAAGAGGCTGGCCACGGCGCCGGCCACGTGGGCGGCAGCCACTGAGGTGCCGCTGCGGGTGGTCATGGGTACGGATCCGCCAGCTCTGCGGCCTACAGAAGGCCCCATTACATTGACGCCTGGAGCTGCCAGCTCCGGCTTTACAATACCGGAAGGGGTGAAGCCGCGGCTGGAGTGGATGTAAATACTGTTGTTCAGGTGATTATAGGCCCCCACTGTAATGGGCGCGGCCGTATTGCCGGGCAGGGTAATGGTGGTGTCGGGAGTGGGACGCAGAAATACGGTCTCATCCGATACCAGTCCCTCGGAGGGCAGCCACATATGGAATTCTCCTGTAAAATATTGGGTATTATAGACCCGCACCTTCCATATGCCGGCCACAGGATTTCTAAAACGCATGAATATCAGCTGTTTTCCGGCGCCGGATTCAATGAGCTGGTAATTGACCGTAATGACCGTTGGTTCCAGAAGAAAAGGGATAGAGGTCTCGTTCCTGGCTATAATAGGAATACGGGAGATTATCTCGCCGCTGGGGGAGACAAAGCCCACAGAGTAGGTATCGGCAGTGGATGCCCAGAGCTCCAGGGAAAAACCGCGGGCGGATTCCTCCGGTCCCACCCGGATTTCCACATCATCCCACTCCTGTCCGGACGGAATGGTGCCGAAATGGTGATGGGCCCGGCCTGTCTCATTGCCTGCCGCGATGACCGCTGCCCGGCCCAGGAAACGGCTGGCATCCTGTACAACGCTGCTTAAAGGTGAGGTGCCTTCATGGCTTCCAAGGTTGGAGCCAAGGGCTATGAGGATGATGAGGGGGCGTCCCAGGCGGAATGCGGTCACTCTCAGGTATTTAATTCCCATCATGATGTCATTTTCCTGATAAGCATCTGCGTCCTGGCTGACAAGGTAGAACTCGCGGAGATAGCGTTTTGCCTGTTTCAGTTTGACCACTATGATCTCGCATTCCGGAGCCGCGCCAGTGAAGTCCTGTTCCGGCAGGGAGCCGCCGGCGGCAATACCGGCCAGGAAGGTACCGTGGCCATTGGTGTCTGTGGAGGGCACCAGGTCCAGGGGGCTGTCGGAGGCAAGGGCCTGGTTGATTTGCTCCCTGGTAAATTCAGTGCCATAAGAGGCGCCGCTGAGTTCATAATAGGCCGGCACGCCGGGAGGAATGACATCCTCTCCTGTGGGGATGCTCTGGTCCCACAGTCCGGCGATTCTGGTGGAGCCGTCCTGATAGCGGAATAAGGGGTTGGTATAGTCAATGCCGGTATCCACGATACCTATTAGGGTTCCGCGCCCCCTGTTTCCCAGGGCAGGCGCGGCAAAGGTGGTAAGTATGCCGGAGGCCTCCATGCTGGAACTGTCCAGAAGGGAAAAAAGTCCGGGTACAGTATAGTAGCTGTATCGGGCCAGGGAAATGGGGGTTACGGTATCCAGAGGAGTGTAGATGATATTGTATTCATCGTTCACATAATCCATACAGGGAATATCGGCCGGATTGCCGACTATCTGCTGCTGACTTCCAATTCTGTATATGAAATCAGCAATATTCTCGTCGGCGGAATTAAATGGGCAGTCTGCCATGGCACACCTCGGGCAGGATATTTGTTATAGTATATGCTTGAAATCAGAAACCTTTCACTGGACGGAGGTGTGAAACCATAGTAAAATGAAATAAAAGGGTGGAAAGGAAGGCGAATCTATGATTTATGGCTGGATAATAGGCGGGCTGGCTGCCCTGGACCTGGGGGTCAAGAGCGTGGTGGAAGGTCAGGAGGACGACACGTTTCCAAGGGACCTGCCGTCTGCCAAAGGATTTATAAAGCTTCATAAGAACCACAACAGCGGTTTTCCCTTCGGATTTATGAAGGAAAGACCGGAATTGGTAAAGGGGATTCCGCTTATGGTGATTTCGGCCATGGCCGGAGCACTGGCAGCCATGATGCAGGATAAGGGAAAGACCGGGGAGAAGCTGGGCCTGTCTCTTGTGATGGGAGGCGCTCTCAGCAATCTGTACGACCGTGTGGTGCGCGGGTATGTGGTGGATTACTTCACCATTGAATGGAAATCCCTTAAGAAGGTGGTGTTCAATCTGGGCGACATGTTCGTGTTTTTGGGAAGTGCTGTCTTTGTGCTGGCACAGGCTGTGGGGAGCCTGGAAGACGCGGGTGTGAAGAAGAAAAAGAAATAAGAAAAAATAAGGCCCGGCAAAGGGCATCTGATGGAAGAGAAGAGAGAATGACCGGATTCCATGGCCATGACTGGAATCAGGTATTCTCTCTTTTGAACATTAACTGAGCATCCCCCCTATGGTTCCTCCCAGCGCGCATATGCCCATGACGGTGACAGACCGCTCCATATCAATGGCTGACCCCATATTCATGGCCCAGGACACTGCAAAAAGCACCAGGAAGTACAGAAGCCCTGACAGAAGCCCCCAGAAGAACCGGCGCTGCCGGATGCGTTTGCCCGCCAGAAAACCGCCGCATAAGCAGGTCAAAAGATACACGGCATACACCATCAGGTTCACCTGTCCCTCTTTCAGGCGCAGTTTATAGAGGGCAAAGGCCAGGGCAGCCAGAAGGATTCCTGACAGCACATAGGAGATGAGCAGGGAGCGGAGCATGGGCTTCACAATACCATTTTCCATATATTGTTCTCCTTTTGAAAGAATCTATGTTGCAGTATATTCCCGGGGGAGCCTTTAATATGACAAACCTTTGAAAATACCGTTGCAAGGGACTTTAACCTGTGTTATAATTTCAAGGAATTATAGTTTCAAATAATTAATAATATTAAATGAATAGGAGGTGCCGTAGTATGAAGCACGTTAAGACATTGAATACCAATACCTTAAAAGACACAATGAAGAAGGGCGGATGCGGCGAGTGCCAGACTTCCTGCCAGTCAGCCTGCAAGACATCCTGTACAGTAGGAAACCAGAGCTGCGAGAACGCTAACCGCTAATCGCCGGTCAGAAGAGATACATACAGGAAATTGGTTGCAAGCCCCTATGGTCGATGGGATTATAGGGGCTTTACCATGCACAGGATTTGGGGCCATTGGCCCTTGGAAAGAGAGAGTAAATTCGTGATTCATCAGTATATAAATAATGGTTATCATATTGTCCTGGATGTCAACAGCGGATCCGTCCATGTGGTGGACCCGGTGGTCTACGACGCCGTACAGCTGGTTTCACAGCGGATTCCGGAGATGGAAGCGCCCGCTGCCCTGCCTTCAGATGTGAAGGAAGAGGTAAGGGTCTGTCTGAAGGACAGATACAGCCAGGAGGATATAGAGGAGGCTCTGGAGGAAATCGGTCAGCTGATTGAAGCAGAGCAGCTCCTTACCAAGGATATTTACAGGGATTTTGTGGTAGACTTTAAGAAGAGGAAGACGGTGGTAAAGGCGCTGTGCCTGCACATTGCCCATGACTGCAATCTGGCCTGCCGTTATTGCTTTGCAGAGGAAGGCGAGTACCATGGACGCCGTGCCCTCATGAGCTATGAGGTGGGGAAGAAGGCCCTGGACTTCCTGATTGCCAACTCCGGAAACAGGGAGCACCTGGAGGTGGACTTCTTTGGCGGCGAGCCCCTGATGAACTGGGATGTGGTAAAACGGCTGGTGGAATACGGCCGTTCCCAGGAGGAAGCCCACCATAAGAAATTCCGTTTTACCCTGACAACCAACGGTGTTCTGCTAAATGACGAGGTAATGGAATTCTGCAACCGTGAGATGAGCAATGTGGTGCTGAGCCTGGACGGACGAAAGGATGTCAACGATAAGATGCGCCCCTTCCGTAACGGCAGCGGCAGCTATGACCTGATTGTCCCCAAGTTCCAGAAGTTTGCGGACAGCAGAAAGCAGATGAATTATTATGTCCGCGGTACATTCACCAGGAACAATCTGGACTTTGCAGACGACGTGCTCCATTATGCGGACCTGGGATTTGAGCAGATGTCCATGGAGCCGGTGGTGGCTGACCCGTCAGAGGATTACGCCATCAAGGAGGAAGATATCCCGGCCATCTTAAAGGAATACGACCGCCTGGCCCTGGAGTTTATCAAGCGTAAAAAGGAGGGAAGAGGATTCAACTTCTTCCATTTTATGCTGGACTTAAAGGCTGGACCCTGCGTGGCTAAGCGCATGGCAGGCTGCGGTTCCGGCACCGAGTATCTGGCGGTGACCCCCTGGGGCGATCTCTATCCCTGCCACCAGTTTGTGGGCAATGAAAAATTCCTTATGGGCAATGTGGACACAGGTGTTGTGAACACGGATATCAGGGACGAGTTCAAGACCTGCAATGTATACGCCAAGCCGGGGTGCAAGGACTGCTTTGCCAGGTTCTACTGCAGCGGCGGCTGTTCTGCCAACGCGTATAACTTCAGCGGATCCATCAACGGGGCATATGACATTGGCTGTGAGATGCAGAAGAAGCGGATTGAGTGCGCCATCATGATTAAAGCTGCCCTGGCAGACGATGAGGAATAATTGAGGCATATCATATGAAATATCAAGTCATAACAAAGGACGGGCGTGCCAAGCGCGCCCGTATGGAAACAGTACACGGTACCGTGGAGACGCCTGTGTTCATGAACGTGGGAACCGTGGGCGCCATCAAGGGAGCTGTATCAACGGATGATCTGCGGGAAATCGGCACCCAGGTGGAACTGTCCAATACCTATCATCTCCATGTGCGCACCGGCGACAAGCTCATAAGGGAATTTGGCGGACTGCACAGGTTTATGAACTGGGACCGCCCTATCCTCACGGATTCCGGCGGGTTCCAGGTATTTTCCCTGGCAGGACTGCGCAAGATTAAGGAAGAAGGAGTTTACTTTAATTCCCATATCGACGGCCACAAGATATTCATGGGGCCTGAGGAGAGCATGCAGATTCAGTCCAATCTGGGTTCCACCATTGCCATGGCGTTTGACGAATGTCCTCCCAGCCATGCAAGCGACGACTACATCCGGCATTCAGTGGAGCGCACCACCCGATGGCTGGCGCGCTGCAAGACCGAGATGGAGCGTCTTAACTCCCTGCCGGATACGGTGAACCGGGAGCAGCTGCTGTTCGGCATCAACCAGGGCGGCGTGGTGGATGAGATACGTATGGAGCATGCAAGGACCATACGGGAAATGGATTTGGACGGATATGCAGTGGGCGGACTGGCAGTGGGCGAGAGCCATGAGGAGATGTACCATATCCTGGACGTGACAGTTCCCTGCCTGCCTGAGGACAAGCCTGTATACCTGATGGGCGTGGGAACACCTGCCAACATCCTGGAAGCAGTGGACAGGGGCGTGGACTTCTTTGACTGCGTATATCCATCCAGGAACGGACGCCACGGCCATGTGTACACCAACCAGGGTAAGCTGAATCTGTTTAACCAGAAATACGAGCTGGATTCCCGTCCCATAGAAGAAGGATGCGGCTGTCCTGCCTGCCGTTCATACAGCAGAGCCTATATACGTCATCTGCTGAAGGCAAAAGAAATGCTTGGAATGAGATTATGTACCTTGCATAATTTGTATTTTTATAATACAATGATGAAAGAGATTCGCGACGCCATCGAGGAACACCGTTATGCTGAGTATAAAGCGGCCAAGCTTGCCGGTATGGAAGGTTCCGGCCGTGCGACCAGTACGGCGTCTGATGAATAAGAAACTACTGCGGCGAGGCGGCGGTAGGTGTGAAGGAGGAAAATGGAATGACAAGTGGTCCGATGTTCTGGGTTCTCTATATTGTTCTTCTGGGAGGTATGTTATATTTCATGGCAATCCGTCCTCAGAAGAAGGAGAAACAAAGACAGAAGGAATTGCTGGAAAGCGTTGCAGTTGGTGATACCATTCTCACCAGCAGCGGATTCTATGGCGTTATCATTGACATGACAGATGATACAGTCATTGTGGAATTCGGTAACAATAAGAACTGCCGTATTCCTATGCAGAAGGCTGCCATTATCCAGGTTGAAAAACCGGAAGCCTAAGAGACACGAAACCCGGGGCCTTGTCCCGGGTTTTTGAATATGGTAAAATGTTCCCCTCGGAGGTTCCAAAGCCATAATATATATAAAAGAGAGCAGGAGGATAGGATGATTAAGAACATTGTATTTGATATGGGAAATGTCCTGGTGGACTACATAGCGGACGGAGTGTGCAGGCATTTCATAGAGGACCAGGAGACCAGGAAAAAGGTCAGCACTTCCATATTCGTATCACCTGAGTGGATTCTGCTGGACTTGGGAGTAATGCCGGAGGATATGGCCTTAAAAAAGATGCAGGCCCGTCTGGACACAGAGGAGGAGCGCAGTCTGGCAGCCCTGTGTTTCAACCGCTGGCATGAGTTTAACATGTATAAGAAGGAAGGCATGGAGGATGTGGTAAGATGGCTTAAGTCCATGGGCTACGGCATCTATCTGTGCTCCAATGCATCTGTGCGCCTTTTGAGCTGCTATAAGGACGTGCTGCCAGCAGTGGAATGTTTTGACGGCATCCTGTTCTCGGCCGATGTCCTGTGTCTGAAACCCCAGAAGGAAATATACGGCCATCTTTTTGAGCGGTTCCATCTGAAGCCTGAAGAATGCTTTTTTGTGGATGACCTTGAGCTTAACATTGAGGGAGCGCGCCGCTGCGGTATGGACGGATATTGTTTTGACGATGGAAATGTGGAGAAATTGAGGGAAGTTCTGGCAGGGCTGAACCGGAGATAGGTATTGCAGACAGATACCGGAGATAAAGAAAATCAGACATATGGAATACATAGAAAAAGCTCCGTACCAGGTGGTACGGAGCAATTTTCTTTAGGATTTTCGGATTTTCAAAAAGGGTTGAAGGATAGTTGTTAAACATTCGTGCATTTCTTATGTACTTAGTATAGCATGCAATCCTCCGGAATGTTTGAATGTTCTTTGAATAGATTATTAAGAAAATCTTAAAATTGATAATTCCCACCCCCCCGGACAAAGCCGCGGAAACAAATAAGGCTGCAAGGGAAAAATCAGGAGGCTGGAAAAAACAGGCTTTGGGGGATGAAAGAAAAATGAAATGGAATCGTAAACTGAAAATGGGTACGAAAAATGGAAGTAATGGGGCTCGAACCCATGACCTTTCGCGTGTGAGGCGAACGCTCATCCCAGCTGAGCTATACTTCCATGAGACTATTATAGCACGATGATGCGGAAATACAAGCATTTTAATGATAGAATGTAAAAATTTTGCAGAAAAACCAAATAGATGAAGAAGTATTGATAATTTAAATAAAAATTTAATAATATCAGAATATTGTACTTTTATATGGATTATAGTATTATGATATCAAATATATCGGGGGCTAAAGAATAGACAGAAGGAGGTATTTGTGTGAGACAATACAATGATTTGAAAAAAATAATGGACGTTGCTGCCGGAAGAAGAAAGGCATCCCTTGTGTTAAAAGGGGGGACAATCGTCAATGTATTTACGGAGCGCACAGAGATTGGGGACATAGCCATTGAGGATGGCTGCATAGCCGGCATAGGGGAATATGACGGGCTTGTCAACGTAGATATGACAGGCAGGTATATCTGTCCCGGTTTTATTGACGGGCATATACATATTGAAAGTTCCATGGTGTCGCCGCCGGAGTTTGAAAAAGCAGTCCTTCCCCATGGCACCACCACCGTGATTACGGATCCCCATGAGATTGGCAACGTGGCAGGGTGCCAGGGCGTGGATTATATGTTAAAAGCCACAGAGGGCCTGCGGCTGGACGCATTTTTTGTCATGCCCTCCTGTGTGCCCTCCACCGGACTGGACGAGTCCGGTGCTGTGCTGGGGCCGGAGGATATAAAGCCATACTATGAGAATCCCAGGGTTTTGGGGCTGGCAGAGGTGATGAATTCAGCGGGAGTGGTTGCCGGCCAGGAGGATCTGATGGAGAAGCTTACGCAGGCAGGTTGCCGCGGCAAGGTTATAGACGGCCACGCGCCTTTCCTGGGAGGGAATGAGCTGAATGCCTACGTATGCTCCGGTGTGCGGTCTGACCATGAGTGTTCGGATGCAGGGGAGGCACTGGAAAAACTTGGGAGAGGACAGTGGATTATGATACGGGAGGGCACGGCTGCCAGGAACCTGGAAGCACTTATGCCCCTGTTTGAGGCCCCCTATTATGAGAGGTGTATGCTGGTGACAGATGACAAGCATCCCGGCGACCTGATTTCCATGGGACATATTGATTATATTATTCGCAGGGCAGTGTCCCTGGGCGCGGACCCCATACGGGCCATTAAGATGGGAACCTTTAATGCAGCCCGGTATTTTGGACTGAAGGACAGGGGGGCTGTCATGCCTGGGCTGAGGGCGGACCTGGCAGTGCTTGAGGACTTGAAGGATATCCGGGTGGCGGCTGTATACAAGGACGGAGTCCTGACGGCAAAGGAGGGGGTATGTCTGGAGGCCGGGAAGGAAAACAGCCGGTACCCTGCAGCGGGAGAACAGCCGCTGTCTGCAGGCAGGGAGAATACCGAATCAGCGGAAAAAACAGCTGGCGGCCTGGAAACTGCATTTCCAAGGGTGTTTGATTCCTTCCATATGGATGAGGTAGCCCTGGAGGACCTGGTGCTGGAGCCAAAGGGGACCATGGAGCGGGTAATTCAGTTCAAGCCCCATGAACTTCTCACAGAGGAGCGTCTGGTGCCTTGGCAGAATACTCCGGGGCTGGCACCCGGCGTCAGCCTGGAACAGGATATTGTGAAGGCAGCAGTGTTTGAACGCCATCTTCACACCGGACACAAGGGACTGGGCTTTGTGGGAGGATACGGTCTTAAGAAGGGGGCCGTGGCAACCAGCGTAGCCCATGATTCCCATAACCTGATTGTGGTGGGGACCAATGACAGGGATATGGTATTGGCCGCCAACGCAGTGAGAAAGAACAGGGGCGGCCTGGCTGTGGCGGCAGAAGGACAGGTGCTAGGCGAGCTTGCGCTTCCCATTGGCGGAGTTATGAGCCGGTTATCCGTGGAGGAGGTGGAGGAGCAGCTGCAGGCTCTGAAGGTTTTGACAAGGCAGCTGGGAATCAGCAGCGATATAGATGCATTCATGACCTTGGCATTTGTAAGCCTTCCGGTTATTCCGAAGCTGAGAATCAATACCTACGGTGTGATTGACGTGGACCGGCAGAAGCAGGTTCCGCCTTCCTTTTAAAGAAAATATTTTTGCTCCTGTCAGGCGGTTTTATCTGCCTGACAGTCCTGCCGGCCTGACCGCGGCACCCGGTGCCCTGGCACAGATTCCTTCATTATAGAATATCCTAATAAAAAAGGAGAAAATCGTGATGTGAATCAGGCGAGAGAAGACATTAATTGTGAAGAAGTGTATTCCATGGGTATTACGGGTAGAGGAGTGGGTGTGGCAGTACTTGACACCGGAATTTACCTCCATGAGGATTTTAAGGATAGAGTGACAGCCTTTGCTGATTTTGTAAACCACCGCACATCGCCCTATGATGACAATGGCCATGGCACCCATATAGCTGCAATGATTGGAGGTAACGGTATCTCCTCCGACGGGAAATACAGAGGGGTGGCGCCGGGATGCAGTCTTATATCGGTGAAGGTGCTGGACCAGAAGGGAAACGGCTATGCCACAGACGTACTGACCGGACTTAAATGGATCCGGGAGAACAGGGACAGATATAATATCCGCATTGTGAATATCTCCGTAGGCTCCTTGTCCCGCAGGGACATGACAGAGAACTCAATTCTGGTGCGGGGGGTGAATGCGGCCTGGGATGACGGCCTGGTGGTAGTGGTGGCAGCCGGAAATCACGGACCGGGCCGAATGACCATCACAACTCCCGGCATCAGCCGCAAGGTTATAACTGTGGGCTGCTCCGACGATCACAAGGAAGTGGACGTCATGGGAAGCCGCATGGTGGATTATTCCGGAAGAGGCCCCACACTGGCTTGCGTCTGCAAGCCGGATCTGGTAGCGCCGGGCTCAGGCATCATCAGCTGCTGCAATGAGCCCGGCAAATATTTTTCAAAGTCAGGCACCAGCATGTCCACGCCCCTGGTGTCGGGCGCCATAGCCCTGCTGCTGGAGAAGTACCCGGACATGAGCAACAAGGATGTGAAGCTTCGTATCAGGGAACGGGCCCTGGACCTGGGCCTTCCCCATAACCAGCAGGGGTGGGGGAAGCTGGATGTGGGACGGCTGCTGGAGTAGCGTTATAAATGGGGCCCAAGCCCCGGCGGACAGAGGAGCAAACCAGTCCTGCCGGCGCAGTATCTCAAAAGGAACTGCGCCGGCAGTTTTTTGCGTATGTATCCATGGACCGGGGAGGACAATGATAAAAAGTTTAAAAAACCATTATGATTCTTGACAAAGAACAAGAGTAGGAGTATTATATAAGTATAAATACAAAACAAAGTTTTGCAATGCAAAACTTATTATTTTAACTCATTATACAAAACAAAGTTTTCTATTACAAAACAAAAAGAGGGGAAGGATAATGAGAGAAAACGATATCTTAAAAGGGGAACAGGGCGCTTTAAAGCGGGCCCTGTACAAATCCATGGGATTCACCGGGGAACAGCTGAGCAAACCAATCATTGCTATTGCTAACAGCTACACCAATGCAACGTCGGGACATTTTGTGTTGAAACAACTGTGTGAGAGCGTAAAGGAGGGGATTATCAAGGCGGGAGGAACGCCCATGGAGTTCTCCACAGTGGCTCCCTGCGACGGTATTGCGGAAGGCCATGAGGGGATGCGCTACATCCTGCCTACCAGGGATTTGATTGCGTCATCCATTGAGTGCATGGTAAGGGCCCACCGGTTTGACGGACTGGTGCTGCTGGGCTCCTGCGACAAGATTGTACCGGGCATGCTGATGGCTGCGGCCAGGCTGGAGATGCCGGCCATTTTCCTGAATGGAGGCCCTATGTATCCGGCATCCTACTGCGGCAGGCATTACGACGGGAACATTGTGACAGAGGCTATTGGGTGGAAACAACAGGGAAGAATTGATGAAGAGGAGTTCCGGCATATTGAAGATATTGCGGAACCGTGTCCAGGCTCCTGTGCCATGCTGGGAACTGCTAATACCATGAGCGCCTTATCGGAGAGCCTGGGGATGTCTCTGATGGGAAGCAGCACCATTCCGGCAGTTCTGGCAGCCCGTATGGCAAAGGGGGTTGAGACGGGAGAGAAAATTGTAGAACTGGTTCAAAAGGGGGTCACCACAAGGGACATCCTTACAGAGGACGCATTTGAGAATGCAGTTATGCTCCTTTTGACTATGGGCGGATCCACCAACGGTATTCTTCATCTCCAGGCAATTTATCATGAGGCCGGGCTGGGGGAACTGCCGCTCAGCGTATTTGACGAATTCAGCAGAAGAATTCCACAGGTGGCTTCCATTTATCCGGCTTCGGAATTTGACATGGTTGACTTTTACGAGGGAGGCGGAGTTCCGGCCGTATTGAAGGAGATAGAGGAATACCTGCACAAAGATACCCTGACGGTATCCGGCCTTACAATGGGGGAGGCACTGTCGCGGTTTTCTTATACCAATAACAGAAACATGATTAAATCGGCAGAGGAACCCTTTGCACCTACAGGCGGTGTCGCCATATTAAAGGGAAACATAGCGCCGCTGGGATGTGTAATCAAGCCTGCGGCCGTACCAAAGCACATGTTCAGATATTCAGGCCGTGCCCAGGTCTTTACCACCGAGGAGGAATCCTATCAGGCCGTACTGGAAGGCAGAGTGAAACCAGGCACCTGCATGGTCCTGATGTACGAGGGGCCAAAAGGCGGACCGGGTATGCCCGAGATGTATAAAACCATGAAATATCTGGAGGGAATGGGGCTGTCTGATACATGCGCCCTGATTACGGACGGAAGATTTTCAGGGTCCAACCGCGGACTTTTCGTGGGCCATATCTCGCCCGAGGCATATGAACAGGGGGACTTTGCTCTGATACAGGATGGGGATGTGATTGAAATTGATGTTGATGCCAGGAGCATAGAACTTAAGGTGCCGGAGGAGATACTTGAGGAACGCAGGAAATGTTTTGTTCCTGTGGAAAAAGAAGTAAAGCGGGGATATCTGAGGACATACAGAAGAATCAGCGCATCTGCATCCAAGGGAGCAGTTGTAGAATAAAGAATACTAAGAGAAGGAGTTTTGAAAAGATGAAGAAGAGAATGTTAGCAGCGTTATTGGCCGGAAGTATGTTATTGACAGCATGTGGCGGTACAGGGGGGCAGACAGCGTCACAGGCACCTAAGGGGGAGGCGCCCCAGAGCGCTTCGGCAGACGCAGGGACACAGTCTGGCCAGAAAGTTACCATGAAGGTCAGCGTAGGTGTGGCTGATAACCATTTTGAGGCGGTTGCTGTAAACAAGATGAAGGAATACATAGAAGAGCAGACCGGCGGAAACTTTACAGTGGAGATATTCACAGGAGCCCAGATTGGAAATGACCAGGAGGTTTTTGAGGGACTGAAGCTGGGAGTGGCAGACATGCTTCCCTGCGGTACGGATATCATCGGAAACTTCTCAAAGGACTTCGGACTGCTGTCACTGCCATATCTTTTTGACAACGAAAAGCAGGTGGAGGCTGTTGTGGAAGGCGAGTTCGGACAGTCGCTGTTAAAGGAGCTTGAGGACATCGGCTATGTGGGTCTGGGATTTGGAAACTTTGGCTTCCGCCATACAACCAACAGCAAACATCCAATCAACAGCGTGGAGGACATGAAAGGATTAAAAATAAGGACCATGACCACGCCGATACATCTGGAGGTGTTTGAGGCATTGGGAGCCAATCCCACTCCTATGGCATTCAGCGAGCTGTTCTCTGCATTGCAGCAGGGCGTTGTTGACGGCCAGGAAAATCCGCTAATGAACATTTACGCCAACAAGCTTCATGAGGTTCAGAAGTATCTTACCCTGGATGGACATGTATTTACCTTTGTCACATTTGTCGTCTCCAAGGATTGGTATGATAAACTGGAACCATCCTACCAGCAGATTCTGAACGATGGTATAAAGATCGCCACTGAGTATATGAAAGAGAGCTGTGAGTCTGAGGATGCATTGGCCCTTGAGAAGATGAAGGAAGCCGGAGTTGAGGTGGTGGAGCTTACTCCTGAGGCAAAGGATGAATTCAGGGAAGCTGTAAAGGGTGTCAGCGAAAAATACGGCAATGAGATAAATCCAGACAAGTATAAAGAAATGCTGGATATCATTGCATCGGTGCAGTAGCCGACTCACAGAAAGGGGTTACGTATCAATGAAAAAAAAGAAAAACTTTGAATATTATCTGATTGTTTTTCTGTTTACAATTCTGATAGTGGTGTGTTTTCTTCAGGTGCTGTTCCGTTTTGTGTTCAATCTTCCCCTGGCATGGACAGAGGAGCTGTCCAGGTATGTATTCATTATCCTGATATACTGCGGTGCCAGCGCTGCTGTGCTGGACAACGCCCATGTCAGGGTGGAGCTGATTGATAATGTACTTTCAGAGCGCTGCAGGTTTGCGTTAGACATTGCGGTAAAGCTGCTGTGCGCTGCCGTCAGCCTGGTCATCGCCTATAACTCCAGACAGATCATTTATAATGCCAGCCTTTCCAAACAGCTGTCCGCCTCTCTCAGAATTCCTATGGCAGGCCTGTATGCACTGGTTGCTGTCATGTTCTGCCTGATTGCCTTCAGATTCCTGCAGGCAGTGTTTAAGATGATAGTCCGGAAAAAGGAGGTTGAAACCAAATCATGAGCATATTTCTGATGATGATGGCAGTATTTCTGGTATTTGTATTCCTTGGGATACCGGTATCGTTCAGTATCGGACTGTCAACTGTGGCGGCGGTCCTGGCCAAGGGTATGCCCCTGGCGTTTGTATCACAGATGGCATTTACGGGATTGGACTCTTATACATACCTGGCTATCCCTATGTTCATTCTGGCCGGCTATCTTATGGAGACCGGCGGGTTGTCCAAAAGGCTGGTAAATTTTGCAGCCAGCCTTGTGGGAAACATTCATGGAGGGCTGGGAATCATAACCGTGCTGGCCTGTGCTTTTTTCGCAGCCATCTCAGGCTCATCTCCGGGTACGGTTGCAGCCGTGGGTGCGATGATGATTCCTCCCATGGTGGAGAAGGGGTATGACAGGGATTTTTCCGCAGCATTGACAGCCAGTGCAGGTTCTCTGGGAGTCCTGATTCCGCCATCTATTCCCATGGTGCTCTACTGTATTGCCGGTGAGGTGTCCATTGGTGAGATGTTCATGGCAGGATTCATACCTGGTTTCCTTATGACGGCAGCCCTGGCTCTCACCACCTATGTGATTTCCAAAAAGAACGGATACAAGTCTGATGAGGGAGAATTTGAGTGGAAGAAAGTGGCTGCCAGTTTTAAGGAGGCAATCTGGCCTCTCCTTGCCCCGGTCATTATCCTGGGCGGCATATACAGCGGTATCTTTACTCCCACGGAAGCAGCCGTGGTGGTAGTGGTGTATTCCATGTTTGTAGGACTGTTCATCACAAAGGAGCTTAAGGTGTCGGACCTGCCCGGTATTCTCTATAAAGGTGCAGTTACTGCAGGAACCACTGTATTCATACTGGCATTTGCAATGGCATTTTCACGCTATCTCACATTAAACCAGATTCCGCAGCTCATTGGAAGCGTGATTCTGGGCATCACGGGCAATGTCCATGTGATTCTGATTCTCTTTGTGCTTCTATGTTTTGTGACAGGAACCTTCCTTGAGACAGCTTCTCAGGTGCTGATTTATACGCCGTTGTTCCTGCCTACCTTAAAAGGGCTGGGTGTCAGCCCGCTGCATTTTGGTATTCTGCTTACAGTGGGGACCATGCTGGGCATGATGACGCCTCCGGTGGGAATTAACCTGTTTGTCGCGCAGGGAATCAGCGGAGCAAAGATATCAAAGATGACCAAGGCAATCCTTCCCTTCCTGTTTGTGATGCTGTTTGTGCAGATACTGTTTGTGTTCTTCCCGGGCTTTTCCACCTTCCTTCCGGGATTGTTCTCAAAGTAGGGGCAGGATTAACCGGTTGACCGCAGGCGAGCACATAAACTATAATAAATAAAAAAGGTTTGGAGTTGGGTGAATGGAACGGGAAAGTCAATATACAATCTCATCGGTAAAAAAGGCACTAAAGGTATTAAAACTCTTTGACAGTGCCCATAAAAGCATGACGCTGACTGAAATCAGCGAGAGGGCAGATATGCGCAAGGGAACCATGGTCAGGGTGCTGACGACCCTGGAGGAAGAAGGGTTTGTAAGGTACGACGAGATTTCCAAGCGCTACAGCCTTGGCATGTCCATTTACGTGCTGAGCAGCAATGCATTTCAGTTTATAAGCGTTGTGGAAGCTGCCAGGCCTTATCTGGAGAAGGTTACAACAGAACTGAATCTGATTGCCCATCTGTCTGTGCTTGAAGGCGAAAAAATCGTGCTGATTGACCGTGTGGTGCCCAATGCAAACGCTGTTGTCTTTGATTTGAACTCTAAGATAGGCGGTGAAGTGGAGGCGCATAATACGGGGGCAGGAAAGGTGCTCACTGCCTATTCTGCGGCAGAGGTCAGGGAGAAAATTATCAGTCATTGTTCCTTTGAATCATATTCAGAGAGGACCATCACGGATAAGGACGAGTACAGAAGAGTCCTGGATGCTGTCAGGAAAAACGGTTATGCTACCAATGAAGGGGAAAGTGAACCTTATTTGAAATGTATTACATATCCCATATTCGGTTATGGAGGCAAGATTGAGGCGGCTCTCAGTTTTAGCGGAATTATTCAATATTTTGATGCCGGGCTGGAGCAGAGATGCCATGAGTCGTTAAAGGAAATCTGTGAAAAGATTTCCGCGGCCATGGGGCAGAGTCTGTAATCCTGTCCCTGCCGTATGGGCAGTGAACGATTATATATGAATGAGAGGAATTTATTAAATCATGGTTGCATGGAAAAATGATGACGAGCTTTTTGCTCTCATGAGGGAAACACTGTATTCATCTGTTATAGGTGATATATTGGATAAAATGAACTATCTCCATCAGTTCCTGCCATGGAGGATTCAGCCCATGCGGGAAAATATGGTGGTGGCCGGAAGGGCCATGACTGTGCTTGAGGCAGATGCTCTGGAGACAGTATCTGAGGGGCAGAATCCAATTATGAGGCAGAGCTTTGGCCTTATGCTGGAGGCGCTGGATGACCTTAAGAAAAACGAGGTGTATATATGTACCGGATCGTCACCCACATATGCCCTGGTAGGGGAGCTGATGTGTACGAGAATGAAGATACTGGGTGCGGCCGGCGCTGTTGTAAATGGATTTCACCGCGACACCAACGGAATCCTGGACCTGGATTTTCCGTGCTTTTCTTATGGGAGATATGCCCAGGACCAGGGCCCCAGAGGAAAGGTGATTGACTACAGGGTTCCCATTGACATGGAGGGAGTGAAAATCAATCCCGGAGACATTGTGTTTGGGGACTTGGACGGTGTCCTTGTTATCCCTAAGGAGATTGAGGAGGAAGTGATTGTCAGGGCTGTTGAAAAGGCTACCGGAGAGAAGATGGTGGCTGAGGCCATTAAGAACGGTATGGCTGCAAAAGCCTCCTTTGATAAGTACGGGATTATGTAAAACGAAAGAACCAAGTGATTAAGAAGCAGGTGATAAGAACCAAGAGATTGGCACCAAGAGATTATCACCAAGCTAGAAAAAGCCCCGCATCAGCGAAGCCTGAAGCGGGACTTTTTCTTACATTATGCTTCCCAGCGCCCGGATGCCCCGCAGGGCAGCACCAGGCCTGTCTGAGTGACAGGGAGGCCTACCTCCTCGGCGCTTACTGTTCCGCCGAAACGGGGGACAATTTCCACACCTATCATGTAGGAAAGGACTGCGGGAGCCAGTCCGGTGGTGTAGGAATTAATCAGAAAGAACAGGGGCTTGTCTGACAGGAGCTGGGCGCACAGCTTGACCAGAGGATGAATGGCGTCCTCTATCTTCCAGATTTCCCCTTTTGGTCCCCTCCCATAGGAGGGAGGGTCCATGATGACCGCATCGTAGCGGTTGCCCCTGCGGATTTCCCGCTCCACGAATTTCACGCAGTCATCCACGATCCAGCGTATGGGGGCATCGGCCAGTCCTGAGGACTGGGCGTTTTCCTTGGCCCAGGCCACCATGCCCTTGGAGGCGTCCACATGGGTGACACTGGCACCTGCCTTGGCTGCGGCCAGGGTAGCCCCGCCGGTATACGCAAACAGGTTCAGGACCTTGACCGGACGTCCGGCTTCGCGAATCCTGGCGCCAAACCAGTCCCAATTGGCAGCCTGTTCGGGAAACAGACCGGTGTGTTTAAAACTAAAGGGCTTTAGATTGAAGGTAAGTCCCTTATATCCAATGGACCACTGCTCAGGAAGATGGAAGAATTCCCACTCGCCTCCGCCCTTGCTGCTGCGGTGATAATGGCCGTTCATCTTTTTCCAGCCCTTGTGGTTTCTGGGGGTGTCCCAGATAACCTGAGGGTCCGGGCGCACCAGCAGGTAATCACCCCAGCGCTCCAGTTTTTCTCCCTTTGAACAGTCTATCACTTCATAATCCTTCCACTCGTCTGCAAGCCACATATATTTATTTAACCTCGTTTCTTCCATATATAATAATGATAATAATGAGTATAGTCTAAGTGCTGCGGCTCCGTCAAGTATTCGGTACATTTTCGGAAAAATAGAAACGGTTTGGCTAAATTGTAATAGAATTGAAAGATAAATTAGGTTGAATAATTGAGGGAGCCTTGATACAATATACCATAGGATTATCAGCCCCGTCGCAAACAGGGCTGATATGGGTGAATGCAGATGGGAAGAGGAGTTGAGCATATGAAGAAAAAGATGGTGGCAGTGTGGGCCCTGGCGGCAGTGCTGTGCTTTGGTACGGCTACGATATCTGCCCTGGCAGCAGAGGGTTGGGCTCAATCGGGGAGCACCTGGGTCTACTATGACTCCAACGGGAATAAAATATATAATACATGGAAAAAAGGGGCGGACAACCAGTGGCGTTATCTCAACGGCGAGGGTGTTATGGCCACCAATGCATGGGTTGAGTCTGATTATTATATGGACAGCAACGGCATCATGCTCACTGACAAGTGGCTGAAGCTTACCGGCGACCAGGGAGAATACGAGTGGTATTATTTCAGCAGCAGCGGCAAGGTAATCACAGATGCCTGGAAAAAGATTGACAATAAGTGGTATCACTTTAACGGTGACGGCCGTATGGAGATTGGCTGGATTCTGGACGATATGTATTATACCGGTTCTGACGGCGTTATGCGGACGGGCTGGCAGAAGCTGTATCCGCCGGATGACGATGACGACAACGCAGACAAGGTGACGCCGGGAATTGACAGTGTCACAGATGATGACGGACGCTACTGGTACTATTTCTCCTCAAATGGCAAGAAATATGCGCCGGACAGCTCGGACGGCGATTACACGGCCCGTAAGATAGACGGAACCTATTACTGCTTTGACGAGGACGGCGCCATGCAGACAGGCTGGAAGAACGTAAAGTCCACAACCAATGACTCCATCCAGGATTACATGTACTTTGGTTCTGACGGCAAGGCCAAGATTGGCTGGTATTCCATTGAACCCCCTGAGGATCTGAACGGTTATGAGGAAGCCGTGGAGTGGTTCTACTTCAATAACAGCGGCAAGCCGAGGGCGGCTGATTCCGAACGCCTTACCACCAGCGACATTGTGAAGCTGAACGGGAAATCTTATCTGTTCAACCACCTGGGCAATCCGGTCTATGGACTTAAGAAGGTTTACACCGGTTCCGGAGAGGATGACTGGACCGCGTTCTACTTTGGCGATAAGAATAAGAGCTGTGTCCAAAAGGGAAAGATGAAGGTGACCGAGGACGACGGCAATAAGAGCGATTTTTACTTCCTGGACAATGGACGGGGCGTCAATGGGGTTAAGGATAACTACTTATACTATAAGGGGAAACTCCAGAAGGCAACGGACGGCCAGAAGTATGTATGCTACCGGGTGGAGGGCAGGAATTATGTGGTCAACGCTTCCGGTAAGGTTATGAAGGGCAGCAATGTAAAGAACAGCGACGGCGTCAAGTTTACAACCAACAGCTCAGGCGAGCTGACAAAGGCGGATGATGACAGTGATGTTGATTCTTACGCACAGGAGCCTACGGAGCCATACTGCACAGAGTAAACAGACTGGTGCTATGACCGGTATGTGACTAAAATGATTCATATAAGGAAAGACTTCTATAATAAATGGGAGGTCTTTCCTTTTTTGCTTGAGGAGACCCTGGTCAGCCTGAGTAAGAATGCTCCGGGAAAAGCATTGAAAAGAATCAATTAAAACCAATAAAACTCCGGGCAAAGGCTGACGAAGCACTGACGAAGAAAATTGAAAAAAATACTTGCATTTATTTGGAATGTGTGCTATCATACAAAGGCTGTGGCATGATAGCGTTGAAGCGAGAGGTTGCTGCCCACAAAGTGAGGCAGGTTTTCCGTGGAGCGAATGTCAAGTTAGGAAACTGGCGACAAGTCACTGTACCAATTAAAGAAACTGCAATGTTAGAACGCAGAATCAGTGTGGAGTTCTGTTAGGACACACACGGAAACGTGTACAGTCACCGCTTGTCGTACTTGGTTTGAAAGTGCGAAAAGGAGGCGACTTTTTTTATGGCAAGTCAAGTAATGAGAATCACTTTAAAGGCTTATGATCATCAGTTAGTAGATCAGTCCGCCGGAAAAATCATCGAGACTGTAAAGAAGACAGGATCACAGGTGAGCGGACCGGTGCCGTTACCAACCAAGAAAGAGGTAGTAACTATTCTGCGTGCGGTTCATAAGTACAAAGATTCCAGAGAGCAGTTCGAGCAGAGAACTCACAAGAGACTCATCGACATCACAGCTCCGAGCCAGAAAACAGTTGATGCGCTGTCCAGACTGGAAATGCCAGCTGGTGTGTACATCGACATCAAGATGAAAACGAAATAATCAAAGACAGGTTCGTTTTCATGCTGCGCAAGCGCAGCGCGGCTGAGTTCGCGGTTCCCGTTTGAACAGGATGGGGATGCGATAAAAATGTTTATATCCTGAAGGGTTTAAATATAGAAGCAACACTGCATTTCCTGTTGAGGAATCAACATACCGCCAGGCGGTTCATAGTGTTCCACGTATATTAGGCTGTTCTAGGATGAATGCGAAAGCATTCCGCTGTAGATCATGAAACAGGAGGTAAGACAATGAAGAAAGCGATTTTAGCAACAAAAGTCGGAATGACCCAGATCTTCAATGAGAATGGTGCTTTAGTTCCGGTAACCGTACTTCAGGCAGGACCTTGTGTGGTAACACAGGTTAAGACAGCTGAGAACGATGGTTACAAAGCAGTACAGGTTGGTTTTGTTGACAAGAGGGACAAACTGGTCAGCAAGCCGCAGAAAGGCCATTTTGACAAGGCCGGCGTTTCTTACAAGAGATATGTAAGAGAATTCAAGTTTGAGAATGCTGAAGAGTATTCCGTAAAGGATGAGATTAAGGCAGATATCTTCGCAGCAGGCGATAAGATTGATGCAACCGCTATTTCCAAGGGTAAAGGCTTCCAGGGCGCCATCAAGAGATTTGGACAGCACAGAGGACCTATGGCACACGGTTCCAAGTTCCATCGCCATCAGGGTTCCAACGGTTCCGCTACAACCCCAGGCCGCGTATTCAAGGGCAAGGGAATGCCAGGACACATGGGCAGCAAGCAGATTACCGTTCAGAATCTGGAGGTTGTCAAGGTTGATGTTGACAATAACCTGATTCTGGTTAAGGGCGCAGTACCAGGACCAAAGAAGAGCCTGGTAACAATTAAAGAAACCGTTAAGGTTGAAAGGTAAGCTTTTATAGGAAAGGAGGAACACACAAATGGCAAACGTATCTGTTTACAATATGGAAGGTAAAGAAGTTGGCACATTAGAACTGAACGATGCCGTGTTCGGTGTAGAAGTTAACGAGCATCTGGTACATCTTGCAGTTGTTGCACAGCTTGCAAATAAACGTCAGGGAACACAGAAAGCAAAGACACGTTCTGAGGTTTCCGGCGGCGGCAGAAAGCCGTGGAGACAGAAGGGAACCGGTCATGCAAGACAGGGTTCAACCAGGTCTCCTCAGTGGAAGGGCGGCGGCGTGGTATTCGCTCCGACACCAAGGGATTACACCATCAGACTGAACAAGAAGGAAAAGAGAGCTGCTCTTAAGTCTGCTCTGACCAGCCGTGTTCAGGATAACAAGTTCATCGTAGTAGATGAATTTAAGTTTGACGAGATTAAGACCAAGAAGTTCCAGAATGTTATGGATAACCTGAAGGTGTCCAAGGCTCTGGTAGTTCTGGGTGACAATGATCAGAATACAGTATTATCTGCAAGGAATATTGCAGGCGTTAAGACCGCTCAGGCCGGCACCATCAACGTATACGACATTCTGAAGTACAACACAGTAGTGGCTACCAAGGCTGCTGTTGCATCCATCGAGGAGGTGTACGCATAATGGCAGATATCAAGTACTATGACGTCATTTTAAAACCAGTCATCACTGAGAAGAGCATGAATGCCATGGGCGATAGAAAGTATACTTTCATGGTACATGTAGACGCTAACAAGTCTATGATTAAAGAGGCTGTTGAGAAGATGTTCCCGGGCACCAAGGTTGCCAGCGTGAACACCATGAACTGTGAAGGCAAGACCAAGAGAAGGGGAATGACCTTCGGCAAGACAGCTGCTTCCAAGAAAGCAATCGTAAAGCTGACAGAAGACAGCAAAGAGATAGAGATTTTCCAGGGACTGTAAGAAAATCTCACACCCGCCGGACACACCCGGACGGAGAACTTATACGGCATCCGGGATATCCCAGATATCCCTACCAAAGTCATACGCCGTGAAAAGAAAAAGAAAAGGAGTAAAATGTCATGGGAATTAAGAAGTATAATGCTTATACACCTTCCAGAAGACATATGACCGGTTCTGATTTCAAGGAAATCACAAAGGACACTCCGGAGAAATCTCTGGTAGTATCCCTGAACAAGAACGCTGGTCGTAACAATCAGGGTAAAATCACTGTTCGTCACAGAGGCGGCGGCAGCAGAAGAAAATACAGAATCATCGACTTCAAGAGAAACAGCAAGGATGGTATTCCGGCAACTGTTATCGGAATTGAGTACGATCCAAACAGAACTGCCAACATCGCTCTTATCTGCTATGCAGACGGCGAGAAGGCATATATCCTGGCACCACAGGGCTTAACCGACGGAATGAAGGTTATGAGCGGCGATACAGCAGAGGCAAAGCTTGGCAACTGCATGCCACTGTATCACATCCCGGTTGGTACTCAGGTACACAACATTGAGTTATATCCTGGCAAGGGCGGCCAGTTAGTCCGTTCAGCCGGTAATTCAGCACAGCTGATGGCTAAGGAAGGCAAGTATGCAACCTTACGTTTACCTTCAGGCGAAATGAGAATGGTTCCAATCATCTGCCGCGCAACAATCGGTGTTGTGGGCAATGGCGAACACTCCCTGATCAACATTGGTAAAGCTGGTAGGAAGCGCAACATGGGTATCAGACCTACAGTCCGCGGTTCCGTAATGAACCCCAACGACCATCCACACGGTGGTGGTGAAGGCAAGTGTGGTATCGGCCGTCCAGGTCCGTGCACACCATGGGGCAAGCCTGCTCTGGGTCTGAAGACCAGAAAGAAAAACAAGCAGTCTAACAAGTTGATCGTAAGAAGACGTGATGGCAGAACCATCAAATAGTTAAAGGAGGTTAAGAACACATGGCTCGTTCACTGAAAAAAGGACCATTTGCAGACGCGCATCTGTTAAAGAAAGTAGACGCTATGAATGCAGCAGGACAGAAGCAGGTAATCAAAACCTGGTCCCGCCGTTCTACAATCTTCCCACAGATGGTTGGTCACACAATTGCAGTTCATGACGGCAGGAAACACGTTCCGGTATATGTAACCGAAGATATGGTAGGACATAAGCTGGGCGAATTCGTAGCAACCAGAACCTATAGAGGTCACGGTAAAGACGAGAAGAAGTCCGGCGTGAGAAAGTAATTCACGGTAAATTGAAAGGAGGTTTTACCAATGGCAAAAGGACATAGATCCCAAGTCAAGAGAGAAAGAAATGCCCAGAAGGACACAAGACCAAGCGCAACACTGTCTTACGCAAGAGTGTCTGTCCAGAAGGCTTGCTTTGTATTAGATGCCATCAGAGGCAAAGATTTACAGACCGCACTTGGTATTGTAACTTACAATCCCAGATACGCTTCCAGCTTAATCAAAAAGTTACTGGAATCAGCAGCAGCAAATGCTGAGAACAATAACGGAATGGACCCGGCAAAACTTTATGTTGAAGAGTGCTACGCTAACCAGGGCCCGACCATGAAGAGAGTCAGACCGAGAGCTCAGGGACGTGCTTACAGGATCGAGAAGAGAATGAGCCACATCACTGTTGTTCTGAATGAGAGATAGGAGGCAAATATGGGACAGAAAGTTAATCCACACGGCTTAAGAGTCGGTGTTATTAAAGACTGGGATTCCAAGTGGTATGCAGAAGCTGATTTTGCTGACTGCCTGGTTGAAGATTACAATATGAGAAAGTTCCTCAAGAAGAGACTGTTCAGTGCCGGCATTTCCAAGATTGAAATTGAGCGTGCATCTGACAGGGTTAAGATTATCATTTATACCGCTAAGCCAGGCGTGGTTATCGGTAAGGGTGGTTCTGAAATTGAGAAGCTGAAGAAGGAAGTTCAGAAGCTGACTGATAAGAAGCTGTTCATCGACATCAAGGAAATCAAGCGTCCGGACAGGGATGCACAGCTGGTTGCAGAGTCCATCGCTCAGCAGCTGGAAAACCGTGTTTCCTTCCGCCGTGCAATGAAGTCCACCATGGGAAGAACCATGAAGGCTGGCGTTAAGGGCATCAAGACTGCTGTTGCAGGCCGCCTGGGTGGAGCTGATATGGCACGTACTGAATTCTACAGCGAAGGTACCATCCCGCTTCAGACATTAAGAGCAGATATTGACTATGGTTTCGCAGAAGCAGATACAACCTACGGCAAGATTGGCGTAAAGGTATGGATCTACAAGGGCGAAGTTCTTCCTACTAAAGGAAACAAGGAAGGGAGCGATAAATAATGTTAATGCCTAAGAGAGTTAAGCGTCGTAAGCAGTTCCGTGGTTCCATGGCCGGCAAGGCATTAAGAGGCAACACGATTTCTAACGGCGAGTACGGTTTAGTCTCCACTGAACCATGTTGGATCAAATCAAACCAGATTGAGGCTGCCCGTGTGGCCATGACCCGTTACATCAAGCGTGGCGGTAAAGTCTGGATTAAGATTTTCCCGGATAAACCTGTAACAGCAAAGCCAGCAGAAACCCGTATGGGTTCCGGTAAAGGCGCTCTGGAGTACTGGGTAGCAGTTGTAAAGCCAGGCCGTGTATTATTCGAAATCGCTGGTGTACCAGAGGAAACAGCTAGAGAAGCTCTGCGTCTTGCTATGCACAAGCTGCCATGCAAGTGTAAGATTGTTTCTAAAGCAGATTTAGAAGGCGGTGATAACAGTGAAAACTAATAAATTTGTAGAAGAGTTAAAGAATAAGTCAGCAAATGAGCTGAATGAAGAGTTAGTAGCTGCGAAGAAGGAACTGTTCAATTTAAGATTCCAGAATGCAACCAATCAGCTGGATAACACATCCAGGATTAAGGAAGTTCGCAAGAACATTGCCAGGATCCAGACTGTTATCACTGAGAAGGCTAACGCATAATGCGAAAGGAGACATTTACCGTGGAAAGAAATTTGAGAAAGACCCGTACCGGTAAAGTGGTCAGCAACAAGATGGATAAGACAATCGTAGTTGCTATCGAGGACCATGTAAAACATCCTGTAATCGGTAAGATCGTTAAGAAAACCGTGAAGTTAAAAGCTCATGATGAAAAGAATGAGTGCACCATCGGCGATACAGTAAAAGTAATGGAAACAAGACCACTGTCCAAGGATAAGAGATGGAGACTTGTTGAGATTATCGAGAAAGCTAGATAATGAGATGAGGAAGGAGTAACAGGTATGGTTCAGCAGGAAACAAGACTTAAAGTTGCCGACAATACCGGTGCAAAAGAACTTCTCTGCATCCGTGTATTAGGTGGTTCAACCAGAAGATATGCAAATATCGGTGATATCATCGTTGCTTCCGTTAAAGATGCAACACCAGGCGGTGTTGTAAAGAAGGGCGATGTTGTAAAGGCTGTAGTGGTACGTACCGTTAAGGGCGCACGCCGTAAAGACGGTTCTTACATCAGATTTGATGAGAACGCAGCAGTAATTATTAAGGATGACAAGACTCCAAGAGGAACTCGTATCTTTGGGCCTGTAGCAAGAGAATTAAGAGACAAACAGTTCATGAAGATTGTCTCCTTAGCTCCCGAAGTATTATAAGGAGGTGTTACTGTGAATAAGATTAAGAAGGACGACTTAGTAGTCGTAATCGCAGGTAAAGATAAAGATAAGCAGGGAAAGGTTATCTCTGTTGATACAAAGAAGAACAAAGTTCTGGTTCAGGGCTGCAACATGGTTACCAAGCACACAAAGCAGGCTCCGGGCAACCCACAGGGCGGCATTGTTAACCAGGAAGCTCCTATTGATATCTCCAATGTAATGCTGGTAGTAGACGGCAAGGCAACCAGGGTCGGATTTGAAGAAAAAGACGGCAAGAAGGTTCGCGTGGCTAAGACAACCGGCAAAGTAATCGACTAATTCAGGAGAGGAGGAAAAAAACGTTGGCTAGATTAAAAGAACAGTATCAGAACGAGATGGTAGACGCTCTGATGAAAAAATTTGGATATAAGAACGTTATGCAGGTGCCGAAGCTTGATAAGATCGTTATCAACATGGGCGTAGGCGAAGCAAAGGAAAATGCCAAGGTTCTGGATTCTGCTGTAAGGGATTTGGAAATCATCTCCGGACAGAAGGCTATAACCACCAAGGCAAAGAAGTCCATTGCTAACTTTAAGCTCCGTGAAGGCATGGCAATCGGCTGCAAGGTAACACTGCGCGGCGAGAGAATGTATGAATTCCTTGACCGTCTGGTAAACCTGGCACTGCCCCGTGTACGTGACTTTAGAGGTGTTAACCCTAACGCATTTGATGGCAGAGGAAACTATGCGCTCGGTATCAAAGAGCAGCTGATCTTCCCTGAGATTGAGTACGACAAAGTTGACAAGGTAAGAGGTATGGATATCATCTTCGTTACCACCGCTAAGACTGACGAAGAAGCTCGTGAACTTTTGACATTATTCAATATGCCGTTTGCAAAATAGTTAGGAGGAAACTTTCATGGCTAAGACTTCAATGAAGATTAAACAGCAGCGTCCGGCTAAATTCTCCACCAGAGAGTACAACCGCTGCAGAATCTGTGGCCGTCCACATGCTTATTTAAGAAAGTACGGTATCTGCCGTATCTGTTTCCGCGAGTTAGCATACAAGGGTCAGATTCCTGGCGTTAAGAAAGCTAGCTGGTAAAATAGAGAGAATTAGGAAGGAGGCATTTTAAAATGACAATGAGCGATCCGATTGCAGATATGCTTACAAGAATTCGTAATGCAAACACTGCAAAACATGATACAGTAGACGTACCTTCATCCAAGATGAAAATAGCTATCGCTGACATCCTGGTAAAAGAGGGTTATGTTGCAAAGTACGACATGGTAGAGGACGGCGGTTTCCAGACCATCAGAATCACCTTAAAGTACGGCAAAGACAAGAACGAGAAAATCATTTCCGGTATCAAGAGAATCTCCAAACCGGGTCTGCGTGTATACGCTAACAAGGAAGAGCTTCCCAAGGTACTGGGCGGACTTGGTACCGCTATCATCTCCACCAACCAGGGCGTGATTACAGATAAAGAAGCACGTCAGTTAGGTGTTGGCGGCGAAGTATTGGCATTTGTTTGGTAATGATGAGATAGAGGAAACTGAAAACAGAAGGAACGCACAGTTCCTTCCGAGAATTTAAGTAGGAGGTAAAGGCATGTCACGTATCGGTAGAATGCCAGTTGCGGTTCCGGCAGGAGTTACTGTTACAATCGCAGAAGGAAACAAAGTGACTGTAAAAGGTCCAAAGGGAACATTAGAGAGAGAGCTCCCCGTAGAAATGACCATCGAGCAGAAAGATGGACAGATTATAGTAAGCAGACCAAACGATTTAAAGAAGATGAAATCTTTACATGGTCTGACCAGAACCCTGGTTAACAACATGATTCATGGTGTTACAGAAGGGTATGAGAAGGTTCTTGAAGTAAACGGCGTTGGTTACAGGGCCGCTAAGCAGGGCAAGAAGCTTACCCTGAACCTGGGCTACTCCCATCCGGTAGAGATGGAAGATCCAGAGGGCATCGAGACCGTTATGGAAGGTCAGAACAAGATTATCGTTAAAGGTATCAGTAAAGAAAAAGTTGGCCAATACGCTGCTGAAATCAGAGACAAGAGAAGACCTGAGCCATACAAGGGCAAGGGTATCAAGTATGCTGACGAGGTTATCAGACGTAAAGTTGGTAAGACTGGTAAGAAATAATTAAGGAGAGTGTAAAAATGGTTAACAAACAGTCAAGAAGCGAAATTCGCGTAAAGAAACACAACAGAATGCGTAACCGTTTTGCTGGCACAGCAGAGAGACCGCGTCTGGCAGTGTTTAGAAGTAATAATCATATGTATGCTCAAATTATCGACGATACGGTTGGTAACACCCTGGTTGCTGCTTCCACAGTTGAGAAAGAAGTAAATGCTGAACTGGAGAAGACCAACGATAAGGCAGCTGCAGCATATGTAGGTACAGTTATTGCAAAGAGAGCCCTTGAAAAAGGTATCAAGGAAGTTGTTTTCGATAGAGGCGGCTTTATATATCAGGGCAAAGTTCAGGCATTAGCAGACGCAGCCCGCGAGGCTGGTCTGGATTTCTAATAGAGAGGAGAACAAGCATGAAGCGTACAATTATTGACGCCAGTCAGATGGAGCTGAATGACAAGGTAGTGGCAATCAAGAGAGTATCCAAGACTGTTAAAGGTGGACGTACCATGAGATTTTCCGCTCTGGTAGTAGTAGGCGATGGCAACGGCCACGTTGGCGCAGGTTTAGGAAAGGCCGGCGAGGTTCCGGAGGCCATCCGCAAAGGTAAAGAAGCCGCAATTAAGAATCTGGTAGAGATTCCTGTAGATGAGAATAAGAGTATCCCACATGATTTTATCGGTAAATTCGGAAGTGCAGCTGTTCTGTTAAAGAGAGCTCCTGAAGGTACTGGTGTTATCGCCGGCGGTCCGGCACGTTCCGTACTGGAGATGGCAGGAATCAAGAACATCCGTACAAAATCCTTAGGATCCAACAACAAGACAAATGTAGTTCTGGCAACTCTTGCAGGCCTTACTTCCTTAAAGACTCCGGAAGAATTCGCAAGACTGCGCGGCAAATCTGTGGAAGAAATCGTAGGCTAATAGGAGGAGAAAGACATGGCAGAGAAATTAAAAATCACATTAGTCAAGTCCCCTATCGGTGCTGTTCCAAAGCAGAAAGCAACGGTTAAGGCTCTTGGACTGACCAAGATGCACAAGACGGTTGAAATGCCAGATAATGGCGCTGTCAGAGGCATGGTCGCAGCAGTGCGGCATTTAGTAAAAGTTGAAGAAGTCTAATCATATAGAGTAAGGAGGTGCAGTCATGGAGTTGTCAAATTTACAGCCTGCTGCAGGTTCAAAGCATAGCGATAATTTTAGAAAAGGCCGTGGCCATGGTTCAGGTAATGGTAAGACCGCAGGTAAGGGCCATAAGGGTCAGAAAGCTCGTTCCGGAGCAACAAGGCCTGGCTTTGAAGGCGGACAGATGCCTTTATACAGACGTCTGCCAAAGCGTGGTTTCACTAATATGAATTCTAAGACCATTATTGGTATTAACGTAAGCGCTCTGGAAAGGTTCGATAATGATGCTGAGGTTACGGTTGAGACCTTAATCGAGGCAGGAATCGTTAAGAACCCAAGAGATGGTGTAAAGATCCTTGGAAATGGAGAATTAACCAAAAAGCTGACCGTTAAGGTTAATGCATTCAGTGAAGGTGCAAAATCTAAAATCGAAGCTTTAGGTGGAACCTGCGAGGTGATCTAATGTTTAAAACGATCAGAAATGCATTCAAGGTAAAAGAGCTTCGCACTAAGATTCTCTATACCTTCATGATGCTGGTAGTCATCCGTTTTGGCAGCCAGCTGCCGATTCCGGGAATCGAGACATCGTTCTTTGCGAATTGGTTTGCGAAACAGACAACGGATGTGTTTGGCTTCTTTAATGCCATGACAGGTGGTTCATTTTCATCCATGTCCATCTTTGCCCTGAGCATTACGCCATACATCACATCTTCCATCATCATCCAGCTTCTGACCATTGCAATTCCAAAACTGGAAGAGCTGCAGAAGGATGGCGAGGACGGAAGAAAGAAGATTCAGGAATACACCCGCTATACCACCGTGGGCCTGGCACTGATTGAATCAAGTGCCATGGCCATCGGCTTCGGACGTCAGGGACTTCTGATAGATTATAACGCATGGAACATCATCATCGCCATCGTCACCATGACAACGGGCAGTGCCCTGCTTATGTGGATCGGTGAGCAGATTACGGAAAAGGGCGTTGGAAACGGTATCTCAATCGTACTGTTATTCAACATCCTGTCCAGTGTGCCGGATGATATGAAAACTCTTTATTACCGCTTTATCTTCGGACAGACGGTTACAAAGATGATTTTCAGCGTTGTAGTGATTGCCCTGATTATCCTGGCTATGGTAGTTTTCGTTATCGTGCTGAACGATGCCGAGAGGAGAATCCCGGTCCAGTATTCCAAGAAGATGGTTGGCCGTAAGATGGTTGGCGGACAGGCTTCCAACATCCCACTGAAGATAAATACCGCAGGCGTTATGCCGGTAATCTTTGCTTCTTCCATCATGTCCTTCCCGGTGGTGATTTCTCAGTTCTTTACGATTGATCCAAACTCCATCGGCAGTAAGATTCTGATGGTGCTCAATTCGGGTTCATGGTGCAGGCCTGAGTATCCTATATACTCCATCGGTCTGGTGATTTATATTGCATTGCTGATTATGTTCGCTTACTTCTATACGTCCATTACGTTTAACCCGTTGGAAGTGGCCAATAACATGAAGAAGCAGGGTGGCTTTATCCCGGGCATTCGTCCTGGCAAGCCAACCAGCGATTATTTGAATAAGATATTGAATTATATTGTTTTTATTGGTGCATGCGGCCTGATAGTGATTGCGATTGTTCCGATTCTTGCGTCCGGTTTACTCAACGTCAGCCGAATCTCATTTTCCGGAACGTCCCTGATTATTATCGTTGGCGTTGTGCTTGAGACAATCAAAGCAGTAGAATCTCAGATGCTTGTGCGTTATTATAAGGGATTTTTGAACGATTAACAACCACAGTTGAATCAATCAATCTGCCTTTGTGGTATTCCACAGGGGCGGATTTGTTGTATTTATAGCTTATAACGCGCCGCTGCACTAAGCTCGTGAGGGGACCTCGCCAAGTGCCAGTGGCATGTATTGCACGTAAGCGGCCGGAATACGGCGGCTAAGTGCTCATAACGAGCCACTCCACTAGGCTCGTGGAAGACCTCACCAAGTGGAGGTGACATGTATCGCACGTAAGCGGCCAAAATACGGCCACTAAGTGCTCATAACGAGGAGGACTGGGTTTATGAAGATTATCATGTTAGGCGCACCTGGTGCCGGCAAGGGCACTCAGGCAAAAAAGATTGCAGCAAAATATCAGATTCCCCATATCTCTACCGGGGACATTTTCCGGGCCAACATTAAAAACGGCACGGAGCTGGGCATGAAAGCCAAGTCCTATATGGATGCAGGCGGTCTTGTGCCGGATGAAATTACCATCGGTATGTTGTTGGACCGCATCCATGAGGAGGACTGCAAAAACGGATATGTACTGGACGGATTTCCAAGGACCATTCCCCAGGCAGAGAGCCTTACAAAAGCTCTGGGCGACATGGGTGAGGCCATTGACTATGCAATCAACGTGGATGTTCCGGATGAGAACATCATAAACCGTATGTCCGGACGCCGCGCATGCCTTTCCTGCGGGGCAACATATCATATCGTATACAATCCTCCTAAAAAGGAAGGAATTTGTGATGTATGCGGCCAGCAGCTGGTACTTAGGGATGATGATAAACCTGAAACTGTTAAGAAGCGTCTTGATGTCTATCATGACCAGACCCAGCCTCTCATAGAGTATTATAAAAAGGCAGGCGTTTTAGCCGAGGTAGATGGCACATTGGATATGGAAGAAGTATTCCAGGCCATTGTCAGGATTTTAGGAGCATAAAGAATGGTAACGATTAAATCAGAACGGGAAATTGAATTAATGCGGGAAGCAGGGCGTATACTTGCCAAGGTTCATGAGGAGCTTGGCAGGACCCTGGTACCGGGAATGTCTACCAAAGAAATCGACCGGATGTGTGAAGATATGATAAGAAGTCATGGATGTGTTCCATCCTTTCTGAATTATCAGGGTTTTCCGGCATCTGTGTGTATATCTATTAACGATGAGGTGGTTCACGGCATTCCGGATAAGCACCGCTATCTGGAAGAAGGAGATATCGTCAGCCTGGATACAGGTGTTATATGGAAGGGATATCAGTCCGATGCAGCCAGAACCCATATGATTGGAGAAGTGAGCGGGGAGGCCAGGAAACTGGTAGAGGTGACGCAGCAGAGCTTTTTTGAAGGTATAAAGTATGCAAAAGCTGGCAATCATCTCAATGATATTTCCAAAGCCATTCAGGAATATGCAGAAAGCTTTGGCTTCGGAGTGGTCCGGGACCTGGTAGGTCACGGTATCGGTACGGAGATGCATGAAGCACCGGAGATTCCCAATTTCGCCCAGCGCCGTAAAGGCATCAGGCTGGCTGCCGGAATGACACTCGCAATTGAACCTATGATTACTGCAGGGCGCTATGATGTAGTATGGGAGGATGACGGCTGGACTGTTGTGACAGAGGACGGCTCTCTGGCATCCCATTATGAGAACACCATCCTGATTACGGATGGCGAACCTGAGATTTTATCGCTGTAGTTTGAGGTGGCCCTATGGTAGAGTTTAAGGAAGCCGGCCTGGTAAAGAGTTTAGCAGGCCACGACAAAAATGAACTGTATATCATAATCAGTGTCCAAGGGGAATATGTTTATCTGTCAGACGGCAGGAAACACCCTTTAAGTAAACAGAAACGCAAGAACAGGAAACACTTGCAGCTCATACATGAGCACGATGAAACCTTAAGGAAGAAGCTTACAGAAGGCGCGGCGGTGAGGGATGAGGAGATAGCAGGCTTTATCCGCAGCCGCAGGCAGTAGGAGGTAAAATAGAATGTCAAAAGCAGACGTAATTGAAATTGAGGGAACCGTAATTGAGAAATTACCCAACGCCATGTTCCAGGTTGAACTGGAGAACGGCCATCAGGTACTGGCACACATCAGCGGAAAGCTTCGTATGAACTATATCCGCATCCTGCCGGGAGATAAAGTAACCATTGAGTTATCACCCTATGATTTATCCAAGGGAAGAATCATCTGGAGAGATAAATAAGGTAAACAGGCTGTCTGGTGACAGAATAAAGACAGAGTAAAGAAAGAGTTCCGTTTTCCAGCAGGCCAGTGATGTCAAACACCGCCTGCCCCGGAAAAGAACATAAAACACCATAGATAAAAAAGTGCTTGCATTATTGGTAAATGTTTGATATAATGCTTTAGCAACTTTGTTGGTCTATAGAAAGGAGAATTACTGTGAAGGTTAGATCATCCGTAAAGCCGATCTGCGAAAAATGCAAGATCATAAAGAGAAAAGGCAGTATCAGAGTAATTTGTGAAAATCCAAAGCATAAACAGAGACAAGGTTAATTAAAATTAGGAGGTGTACTACACACATGGCTCGTATTTCAGGTGTTGACTTACCAAGAGAAAAACGTGTTGAGATCGGTCTTACTTACATCTACGGTATCGGTAGAGCAAGCTCCAACCGCATCTTAACGGCAGCTGGCGTTAACCCAGACACTCGCGTTAAGGATTTAACCGATGATGAGGTAAAAAAGCTGGCTAACACAATTGCTGAGACTCAGACTGTTGAAGGTGATCTTCGTAGAGAGATTGCGATGAACATCAAGAGACTTCAGGAAATTGGATGCTACAGAGGAATCCGTCATAGAAAGAGCCTGCCGGTTCGTGGCCAGAAAACAAAGACCAACGCCAGAACTTGCAAGGGTCCGAGGAAGACAGTAGCAAACAAGAAGAAGTAAGAATTTCATTAGCAACATTGTAACCGAATTCGATTTACATGTTTTAAAAACAGGAAGAGCGAATTCAAGAAAATGAGAAAGTAGGTTAGTTTAAAATGGCTAAAAAAGTGTCCACTACAGCTAAAAAAGTGACAAAAAAGCGTGTAAAGAAAAACGTTGAACGCGGACAGGCACATATCCAGTCATCTTTTAATAACACAATTGTTACATTAACTGATGCGCAGGGTAACGCTCTTTCATGGGCTAGTGCCGGTGGTCTTGGATTTAGAGGTTCAAGAAAATCTACTCCATATGCAGCCCAGATGGCGGCAGAAACTGCTACTAAGGCAGCTCTCGTACATGGCTTAAAATCCGTAGACGTTATGGTAAAGGGTCCTGGTTCAGGACGTGAAGCAGCAATCCGTGCCCTTCAGGCATGTGGATTGGAAGTAACCAGCATTAAGGACGTGACACCAGTTCCACATAACGGATGCCGTCCGCCAAAACGTAGAAGAGTCTGATTGATTTTAATTAGGAGGTAATTAAAGTGGCAGTAGATAGAGTTCCTGTTCTTAAAAGATGTAGATCCCTTGGTCTGGATCCAATCTATTTAGGAATTGATAAAAAGTCCAACAGAGAATCCAAGAGAACAAACAAAAAGTTAAGTGAATACGGCATGCAGTTAAGAGAAAAGCAGAAAGCCAAATTCATTTACGGCGTATTAGAGAAACCTTTCCGTAATTACTATGCTAAGGCATCCAAGATGAACGGTATGGTAGGTACTAACCTGATGATCCTGTTAGAGTGCAGACTGGACAACGTTCTGTTCCGCATGGGTCTGGGCCGTACACGCAAGGAAGCAAGACAGATTGTTGACCATAAGCACATTCTGGTTAACGGCAAGCCAGTGAACATTCCATCCTACCGTGTTAAGGCTGGAGATGTCATCGAAGTGAAGGAGAAATACAAATCCGCACAGAGATACAAAGACGTCCTGGAAGTAACCGGCGGACGTATGGTTCCGGCTTGGCTGGATGTAGACCAGGAGAACCTGCGCGGTACTGTTAAGGAAATGCCAACCAGGGATGAGATTGATGTTCCAGTAAACGAAATGCTTATCGTCGAGTTGTACTCCAAGTAATCCTACAATTGATTATAAATTGTACAAGGTATGCCTGTCCTTTATAGGGCAGGCGTACTTTGCAGGATGAAAAACCCGAACTTACGCCTTGGGCTGTGTTTGGGCAGTGCACTGCTTTGCAGTGCTTTATTTCCCTCGAGATTTGATAGAAACCCAAAAAGGAGGGGCTATTAGTGTTCGATTTTGAAAAACCAAACATTGAAATCGCAGAGATTTCAGAAGACAAGAGATACGGCAAGTTTGTAGTTGAACCACTTGAGAGAGGTTACGGCACTACGCTGGGCAATTCCTTAAGAAGAATTATGCTTTCTTCTTTACCCGGAGCCGCAGTGAGTCAGGTAAAAATCGATGGCGTTTTGCATGAGTTCAGTTCTATTCCCGGAGTTAAGGAAGATGTGACTGAAATTATTATGAACATCAAAAGCTTAGCGATTAAGAACAACAGCGATACCGATGAGCCCAAGGTTGCATACATTGAATTTGAAGGCGAAGGTGTAATTACTGCAGCTGATATCCAGGCAGATGCTGATATCGAGATCATGAATCCGGATCAGATTATCGCCACCTTAAGCGGCGGCACGGACAGCAAGTTCTATATGGAACTTACCATCACCAAGGGCCGCGGCTATATCAGCGCCGATAAGAATAAGAACGACGATTTACCAATCGGGGTCATAGCAGTTGATTCCATCTACACTCCTGTGGAGCGCGTGAACATGGCAGTAGCCAATACACGTGTGGGGCAGCAGACGGACTACGATAAGCTTACACTTGAGATTTATACCAACGGCACCCTGGCTCCCGATGAGGCTGTCAGCCTGGCCGCCAAGGTATTAAGCGAGCACCTGAATCTGTTCATTGACCTTTCCGAGAATGCCAAGACCGCTGAGATCATGGTAGAGAAGGAAGACAATGAGAAAGAGAAAGTGCTTGAGATGAATATCGACGAACTGGAGCTTTCCGTTCGTTCCTACAACTGTCTGAAGAGAGCCGGCATCAACACAGTGGAAGAGCTGTGCAACAGGACCTCTGAGGACATGATGAAGGTTCGTAACTTAGGCCGCAAGTCCTTAGAGGAAGTACTGGCCAAGTTAAAGGAATTAGGCTTACAGCTAAATCCAAGCGACGACAACTAAGCGACCGAACACAGTGAGGGAGCGCTGCGCAGACGAAGTGAAGCAAAGTTTGCGTTAACAGCACAGACCGAACGAAGTGAGGGAGCTTTACTCCCGGTCAGTAAGTCCAATGAAGCATGACTGAGAGAGCCAAATAGAATAAGTGGGCCAAAACGCCAATGCCAGTAAGTCCAAAGAAGCATGGTGAAGGTGTTCCACAATAATGGAGGAAAATACAATGGCAGGATATAGAAAATTAGGAAGAACTTCCGATCAGAGAAAGGCTTTAATCAGAAGCCAGGTAACAGCACTGTTATATCATGGACACATCAGGACAACTGAGACCCGTGCAAAGGAAATCCGCAAGGTTGCAGAAGGTCTGATTGCCATGGCAGTTAAGGAGAAGGATAACTTCGAGACTGTAAAAGTTACCGCTAAGGTTGCCCGCAAGGACAAAGACGGCAAGAGGGTTAAGGAAGTTGTAGACGGCAAGAAGGTTACCGTATATGATGAAGTAGAGAAGGAAATCAAGAAGGATATGCCTTCCAGACTGCATGCCAGAAGGCAGATGTTAAAGGTTCTCTACGGAGTGACCGAAGTTCCGGCTGCCGCAGCAGGAAAGAAGAGAAATACCAAGTCTGTTGACCTGGTAGCTAAGATTTTTGACGACGTTGCTCCAAAGTACGTAGGCCGTAATGGTGGTTACACCAGAATCGTTAAGATTGGCCAGCGTAAGGGCGATGGCGCTATGGAAGTTCTGATTGAATTAGTATAATTCCATTGAATCGTGCAGAAGGCTGCAGATACGGTAATCGTGTCTGCAGTTTTTTTAGTTCCTGAAATAATCGTGAAAATATCGCAAGAATATCGTAAGTTGACGCAAAACTGTCCCCTGGTCTATAATAGAACCAGGAAAAGAAGAAACAAGGAAAGTGCAGCAAGGGGGAATCCTTGGAGGAGGTTGAATTTCATGAGAAGCATGAAGCGATTGTTATGTCTGGCCCTGGCCACGGGTACGCTGATTACAGCTATGCCCATCCAGTCTATGGCATCATCTGATTATAAGTATATCACGAACATCTCTTTGAAGGTGGATATAGACCTGGATTCAGGGGATGAAATCAATGATGGTGACAGCCTGGGAACAGATTCCAGCGACAGCGGGAACAAGGTATACACTTCATCGAACAAATACAGGGTTCAGTCAGCAGAGTGGTCCAATGACAAGGAAGTGACCATTGGAGATACGCCAAAGATAACTGTGTGGCTGGAGCCGGAGAGTTCCAGCAACAGCAATTATGATTACCGTTTCCGCAGCAGCTACAGTTCAGGCAGCGTCAGTGTCAGCGGCGGAACCTTTGTGTCTGCTTCCAAAAGCGGAAGCGACCTTAAGGTGGTAATCAGGGCTAACGGAATCAAGGGCACTTACGACCCGCCGGAAGACGCGGAATGGGGCAGCACCCGGGGAAGAGCCAGGTGGGAGGAACCGGAAAACGGCGGTTCCGGCTATTACGACGTGTATTTGTACCGTGGCTCATCCGTGGTTAAGAAGCTGGAGGAGTATAAGGGAACATCCTATAATTTTTATCCTTACATGACCAAGGAAGGTGATTATTCCTTTAAGGTAAGGACCGTTCCCCACACAGAGGAGGAAAAGAAGCGCGGAAAGAAGAGCGAATGGACCGAAGCAGGAGACTTATATATCGCTGAGGATGAGGTTTCTGACGGCACCGGACAGGAGGACGGCAACGGCAGTACTCCCAGCGGAGGAAATACGGACGTTGGATGGCGCAAGGAAGGCGACACATGGTATTTTAAATATCCTGACGGCAACTACCAGAAAAACGGCTGGCTGAGATGGAATGATAAATGGTATCTGTTCGACGAGACAGGCAGGATGGTGACGGGATGGAAACAGACCAACAGCGGATGGTACTATCTGGGTGAAAGCGGCGACATGAAGACAGGCTGGGTAAAGTCCAATAATATTTGGTACTATATGAACCCCAACCAGGACGGACCGGAAGGCGCCATGGTCAAGAACAGCTGGCTCACCATTGACGGAAAGACGTATTTCATGAACGAAAGCGGCGCCATGGTGGAAGGGTGGTACAAGGTCCAGGATAATTGGTACTACTTCTATCCGGGACAGGGACAGAAGGCTGTAAACACATCCATCAGCGGTTTCCAGTTAGACGCCAATGGAGTATGGCAGCATTAGGATAAATAGGTTTGTGAGTGATTTGCGGGAAAAAGAGGTATGACGGCATTTTTCATAGATAAAGGAAGGATAGTTGAAAGGAGACGCTATGAAAAGAGGCAGGTTTTGTTTTACAGCTGCTGCCGTTTGTTTGATGGTATTTGGCCTGAGCATAAGTGCTCAGGCTAAAACCACATATAGGCTGGAGATTACCAACCAGTACGACACAGACGGCACCAGCAGGGACGACAATGACAAAGACAGGGTACATCCCCTGGAACCGGATGTGGAGGTGTCTGAAGGCTCCTCTGATGGGGTGGAGCTGGCATCCGATGTGGAGTGGTCCAAGGATCCCCTGAACTGGAGCGCAGGCAATGAGGTGACAGGAACCCTGTATCTGGGCTGCACGGGGAGCCTGGGAAGGGACGGTCTGGAGCTTCGTGTGACCAATGGAAGAAATGAAGCAAAGGTTTCCTCCGTGAAAAAGTATACAGGAGAGGACTATGAATCAGATTTGGGAAATGTATATCAGGTGAAATTTAAGTACCAGGTTGCGGCGCAGCTGGGAGAGACTGCCTGGGCCGGCTGGGACAGTGCAAACCCCAGTCTTGCCAGATGGAATGCCGTTAAGTATGCTAACACCTACCGGGTTGTACTCTATGATGACCAGGGGTCTGTGGTGAGCCAGCTTGTGGAGGGCAGTACCGAGTACGATTTTTCACCATTTATGACAAAGGAGGGGGTTCAGTATTATTTTGAGGTCCAGGCCATTGCAAGAAACGGAAACCAGCAGGATTATCTTGAGGACGGTGAAGCTGTAAGTTCCCTTACCTCCGGGGCCAATACACCGGGCATTACAGACGGCACCTGGGGTGATTACCAGGAGGGCAGGCGTTTTACCTATGAGGATGGGACCGCAGCCGCAGACAGGTGGGAGCGTATCATGGGCAAATGGTACTATTTTAACCCGGAAGGTTATGCTGTAACCGGATGGAACCAGATTCAGGATACATGGTATTACATGTATGAAGACGGCGCTATGGCGGCGGGAGTTACCACACCGGACGGCTGTCAGGTAGATGACAGCGGGGCCTGGATTCATTGACGTAGAGGCACAGTTTATGGTTTGCAGTGAAAGGGAGAGTGTGATATGGGGAGACTGAAACAGCAGGCAGTCATTTGGATGTCAGGGGCGCTGCTGATGCTTATGTGCGGGACAGCTGTGGCATCCACAAGGACAGAGATAGACAGTATATCCCTGGATGTGGAGTCCAATATTGAGGCGGGTGACAGTTACGGAGACGTGGATGTGAGCTGTGATTCCGGCGACTATTACGTGGATGATATAGAGATAACCAATGAACCTAAAAACGGATGGGATGACGGAGATAAACCAAAGCTGAAGGTTACGGTGGAGGCGGAGGATGATTATTATTTTTCTTCCGGTCTTTCTAAAAATGATGTGGATTTAAGAGGGGCGGACGGTAAAGTTACATCTGTCACCAGAAAGAGCAGCACCCTGATCGTATATATTACTCTGGATTCCCTGGACGGCAGTGACAGCGGATATGATTTGGATGTCTACGGGCTGGAATGGGATGAATCCGACGGCATGGCCTCATGGGAGGACAGCGGGGACGCAAGGAAATACGAGGTAAGGCTTTACCGCAATGATAATTCCGTTACCTCCGTACTTACAACCTCGGATACCAGTTATGACTTTTCCGGTTATATTACTAAAAGCGGTGACTATCTGTTTAAGGTGAGGGCCGTGTACAGCTCCTCCGACAAGGGCAGCTGGGAGGAATCCGATTCCTGGTATGTCTCATCGGAGGAGGCGGATGAAATCAGTGACGGCAGAAGGTCATACGGTTCCTCCTCGTCCAGTTACAAAGGCGCCTGGCTCAGGGATTCGGTGGGCTGGTGGTACTGCAATGCGGATAAGAGCTATACGGTAAATAACTGGCAGTATATTGATGACAGGTGGTATTTTTTTAATGCCGCCGGATACATGGTAACGGGCTGGATTGACTGGGGTGGCAGATGGTATTACTGCGGAGACGACGGAGCCATGTATTACAATACCACTACACCGGACGGGTATTATGTGGGGGATGACGGGGCCTGGGTGCAGTGAATTGTCAGATAAGAAAAGATGTTATTGTGTATTACAACACAAACGAATCCACGAAGAGAGGCAGCTCTTCGGGGATTCGTTTTCCTTTTAAGGAGGTATATCCCAGGCTGTCTGTTGATCATTACTTTCTGCACGGCATTTGCTGATGTATTAGCAAATCACACCGGCCGGAACAGAAATGATAATAGATGTTATGTACTGCATTGCGCCATCAGATATTCCATTCCGTCCCGGGGCAGGTCACAGGAAAACAGTTGCTTTTGACATGAGAAAAAAATATAATGAAACTGTAAGCAGAAACCAATGGGCTCATCAGGGGGTATCTCATGACAGAAGCCCTTTAGAGTGCCTGGTGAACGGTCGGAATGCAGCCATGGCGCCTGTAACGGGATTATTGCGCCGCTGCTCTTGACTTATATAGTAATATCAACTAAAATTGAGAAACGTAGCAGAACGAAGGTTTTGAAAGGACGCATATGGGAATCGTTAAAGCGGCAAAACTGGTATATGAGTATATAAGACGCGATGAGGAAGAAAATATAGAAGAAGTGAACCGGGCTATTGACGGTGTGGATGTGGATATAAAAAAGGGTGATTTTGTGGCTGTGCTGGGCCATAATGGTTCCGGCAAGTCAACTCTGGCCAAGCATGTCAACGGTCTTCTGCTGCCCACGGAAGGAACCGTATGGGTGGGGGATATGGATACCAGGGATGAGGAACATATCTGGGATGTCCGCAAGACAGCCGGCATGGTGTTCCAGAATCCGGATAACCAGATCATCGGCAATATTGTGGAGGAGGATGTGGGATTTGGACCGGAGAATATAGGCGTGCCCACAGAAGAGATATGGAAGCGTGTGGAGGAGAGCCTGAAGGCTGTTGGAATGACCGCCTACCGGCTCCAGTCCCCCAATAAGCTTTCAGGAGGACAGAAGCAGAGGGTGGCCATAGCAGGCGTCATGGCCATGAAGCCGGAGTGCATTATTCTGGACGAGCCCACGGCCATGCTGGACCCTAACGGCCGCAGGGAGGTTATACGCACCATTCATGAGTTAAACAGGGCAGAAGGCATCACAGTCCTGTTGATTACCCACTATATGGAGGAAGCCATTGAGGCTGACAGAATCATTGTCATGGACGACGGCAGGATTGTCATGGACGGACAGCCAAGGGAAATTTTCTCCAGGGTCAAAGAACTGAAGAGCCATGGACTGGATGTGCCCCAGGTCACAGAGCTGGCCTGGGAGCTTAAGGAGGCAGGAATGCCTCTTACGGATGGAATCCTTAGCAGGGAAGAGCTGGTGGAACAGCTGGTACCCCTTCTGAGATAGGGAGAAGGAGATAGAGGATGTCAATAAAAGCAGTTGATTTGAATTTTGTATATGGCGGCGGCACGGCCTTTGAGCAGCATGCCCTGTTTGACGTGAATCTGGAGATTGAGGACGGGGAATTCGTGGGTCTGATTGGACATACGGGATCGGGAAAGTCCACCCTGATTCAGCATTTAAACGGGCTGATAAAAGCCAGCGCAGGCGAACTCTACTACAACGGGGAGAATATCTACAGCCAGGGCTATGACATGAAGCAGCTGAGGAGTAAGGTGGGTCTGGTATTCCAGTATCCGGAGCACCAGCTTTTTGAAGTGGATGTGCTGACAGATGTATGCTTCGGACCTAAGAATCAGGGACTGAGCAGGGAGGAGGCCGAAGCCAGGGCAAAAAAAGCCCTGGAGCAGGTGGGCCTGGACCCTTCCTATTATAAACAGTCTCCTTTTGAGCTGTCCGGCGGCCAGAAACGGCGGGTGGCCATAGCTGGCGTGCTGGCCATGGAACCGGAGGTCCTTATACTGGACGAGCCGACAGCCGGCCTGGATCCAAGGGGAAGGGATGAGATTCTGGACCAGATTGACAGGCTCCACAGGGAGCGCCATATGACCATCATACTGGTTTCCCACAGCATGGAGGATGTGGCCAGGTATGCGGACCGTCTGATTGTGATGAACCATGGGCAGAAGGTGTTTGACGGGGCTCCAAAGGAGGTATTTTGCCATTACAGGGAACTGGAGACCATGGGACTGGCTGCGCCCCAGATAACCTATCTGGTCCATGACCTGAAGGCCCAAGGCATTGATATTGATGATGATATTACCACAGTGGCGGAGGCCAGGGAGGCCATTCTGGCGCTGAGGAATAAACTGACAGAAAGCAGCAGGGATAAAAATGTTTAGAGAGATTACGTTGGGCCAGTACTATCCGGTGGACTCGGCTGTTCACAGACTGGACCCCAGGACAAAGCTTTTTGGAACTATGGTATTCATAGCCTCCTTGTTTGTTGCAGACAATATATGGGGTTATGTCATTGCCACGGTGGTGCTGGCAGCTGTGATTAAGCTGACCAAAGTGCCGGTGCGTTTCATTCTCAGGGGACTGAAGGCTATCATGATTCTGCTGTTAATCAGTGTCAGCTTCAATCTGTTCCTGACAGGCGGACGTATACTGGTAAAGTTCTGGATTTTCAAGATAACCTTTGAAGGCGTGCGTATGGCCTTTTTTATGGGGCTGAGGCTTATCTATCTGGTGATTGGCTCATCCATCATGACGCTGACCACCACGCCGAACCAGCTGACAGACGGTCTGGAAAAGGGCCTGGGCTTTCTGAAACGGTTCAGGGTGCCGGTCCATGAGGTTGCCATGATGATGTCCATTGCTTTGAGATTCATCCCTATTCTGGTGGAGGAAACCGATAAAATCATGAAGGCCCAGATGGCCAGGGGAGCTGACTTTGAGACCGGCAATCTGATACAGAAGGCAAAGGCCATGGTGCCTCTTCTGGTGCCGTTATTTATTTCCGCCTTCCGCAGGGCCACAGACCTGGCCATGGCTATGGAAGCCCGCTGTTACCGCGGCGGCGACGGCCGCACAAAGATGAAACCCCTGCAGTACCGCCAGGCGGACCATGACGCCTATATGATATATGCCCTGTATTTTGTAGTCATTATAGCGTCCAGGGTTTATCTATAAAATGAGCACTGTGCTGCATAAACAGGAAGGTAGGACCAATGAAACGAATACGGCTTGTGGTTGCCTATGACGGCACCCAATATCACGGCTGGCAGATACAGCCGGGGGCAGTGACCATAGAATCTGTTTTAAATGAAGCCCTTACCCAGCTAATGAGGGAGCCCATCCAGGTTATAGGTGCCAGCAGGACAGATTCAGGAGTCCATGCAAGGGGGAATGTGGCTGTCTTTGACACAGAAAGCCAGATGCCGCCGGATAAGATTTGCATGGCCTTAAATCAGAGGCTTCCTGAGGACATCCGGGTTCAGGTATCCGAGGAAGTGCCCTCTGACTGGCATCCCAGAAAATGCACCTGCATCAAGACATATGAATACAGGATTTTAAACCGGAGAATCAACATGCCCATGGAGCGCCTGTACTCCCATTTCTGTTATTATAAGCTGGATGTGGACAGGATGCAGGCTGCTGCAAATATGCTGGCCGGGGAACATGATTTTAAAAGCTTCTGCAGTGTCCGCACCCAGGTGACGGATACAGTAAGGAACGTCTATAGGATTGATGTTACGAGAAATGAGGATGATATCATTACCATACGCGTGACCGGAAACGGTTTTCTGTATAATATGGTGCGAATTATTGCCGGGACCCTGATGGCTGTGGGAACAGGCCATATACAGGCAGAGGATATGCCATCCATTCTGGAGGCAAAGGACCGGAGGGCAGCAGGCCCCACGGCGCCTGCCAGGGGGCTTACCCTGATAGAAATGAAATATGAGCTGTAAATGCCGGAATATCTTTGATTATTCGGCATTTTTTCTTTGTAAAGTGGTTGACAGGGAGTGTTTGGTATTATATAATATAAAACTGTGACATTAGCAAAGAATGCTCATCCAAAGCCCCGGAGTGAGCACTTTGATTGATAAATACTTCCCATATTTATCAGGCATATAGCGGGCATCCGTTGGATGTCAGGTGTATAACAAGGTTGAGATTAACAGGAGGTTAACCAATGAAGAGTTTTATGGCTAGTCCAGCGACAATTGAAAGAAAATGGTATGTAGTTGATGCTACAGGATATACATTAGGACGTCTGTCTTCAGAGATAGCAAAGGTTTTAAGAGGAAAGAACAAGCCGATTTTCACACCTCATATGGATTGCGGCGATTATGTAATCGTTGTGAACGCTGAGAAGATTAAAGTAACCGGCAAGAAGTTGGATCAGAAGATTTATTACAATCACTCTGATTACGTAGGCGGTATGAGAGAGACAACCCTGCGTGAATTGATGGCTAAGAAGCCTGAGAAGGTTATCGAGTTAGCAGTTAAGGGTATGCTTCCAAAGGGACCTCTGGGAAGAAGCATGTTTGGCAAGCTTCATGTATATGCAGGCCCAGACCATGAGCAGGCAGCACAGAAACCAGAAGTTTTAACATTTTAATGAGGATTGGAGGAAGAAAGTATCATGGCTAACGCAAAATTTTACGGAACAGGCAGAAGAAAAAAATCCATCGCCAGAGTATATTTAGTACCAGGTACCGGCAACATCACCATCAACAAGAGAGATATCAATGAGTATCTTGGTCTTGAGACTTTAAAGGTTATTGTTCGCCAGCCATTAGTAGCTACTGAGACTACTGATAAATTCGATGTAATGGTTAACGTTCGCGGCGGCGGCACAACAGGACAGGCCGGCGCAATCCGTCACGGCATCTCCAGAGCTCTCCTTCAGGTAGACGCTGATTACAGACCAGCCCTGAAGAAAGCTGGTTTCTTAACAAGAGACCCAAGAATGAAAGAGAGAAAGAAGTACGGCTTAAAGGCAGCCCGTCGTGCTCCTCAGTTCTCCAAGCGTTAATTCTGGAGTCAGACATCTGGTTTACACCAGTATGTCCCAACAAACGTATACAGGACCTTTCGGAACCAGTTTTCCGGAAGGTCTTTTTGGCTCTCTATGTTTTTGATATCATTAGAACAGGGATGGCTGAACCTTCCGGCTCAGGCATCCCTGTTCTTGTGTGTGATATGCAATTTATGAATTACCGTACCCCGAATTTGGTACCGCGTCTGAGTGTTCCGTTGCTGTTCCACTCTGTATAAACATATGGACCGCCGTCGGTGGTTCCGTTTTCGGTGAAGGTGTGGGTCTGGCCATTGAAGGTGCGTTCTCCGGTCTGTAACTTACAGCTGTTGCTGTCGAAGTAGTAGACATTGCCGTTGATCTTCATGATGCCGCCCTGGAGCTCGCCTGTATCGGCGGCGTAATACCAGGTGCCGTCCTTCTGAATCCATCCGGTACGCATAATCTGATCCTCTCCGAAGAAGAACCAGTGGTTCTTGTAGTTTACCCAGTTATTGGTACAGTAATCTCCGGAACCCCACTGATACTTTGTTCCCTGAGAGGTGTGAACGAATCCCGCAGCAAATGATGTCATAGCGCTCCCTGCGGCCAAGGCCATGGAGAGAGCTGCGATTGCTAAATATTTCTTTTTCATAAGAAGCATGCCTCCTTGCGATTTATATTAGTGTATTGCTTTTCTGAGTAAATTCTACACCATGGAGCGGCTCCAAGGTCAATACAGTTAATATATTCGTAAGGATACGGAAAAGTTTCGGAAAGGTTCGGGAGGCATAGAAGGGGTCTGCCATCCTATCTAAATCCAACGGCCTAAATCCATCGGCCTGAACCCATCGGCCTGAACCCATCAGCCAAGCCCCGCCAGTCTAAATCCATCCTCCGTCCAGTCCGATGATCTGTCCGGTAAGGTAGGATTCCTTATAGCCCAGATGGTAAGCCAAATCAGCCACCTCCTCAGCGCGGCCAAGGCGCCCGGAGGGAATCTCGTCCACCAGGGCGATAAGGTCGTCCTCATCCATCCACTGGTTCATTTCTGTGTCAATGGCTCCGCAGGCAATTGCATTGACCTGGATATTGCTGGGGGCCAGCTCCTTTGCCAGGGCCTTTGTCAGGGCGTTGATACCGCCTTTGGTGGCTGAGTAGGCTGTCTCGCAGGAGGCGCCCACAACGCCCCATACAGAAGATATATTGACAATTTTTCCCTGCTTCTGAGAAATCATATAGGGGACCGCCAGCTTGCAGCAATTGAAAACAGATGTCAGGTTGGTGCGCAGCATACGCTCCCAGTCCGCCGGAGTCATATCCTGGAGAAGTCCGATATAGGAGATGCCGGCATTGTTCACAAGGACATCCACGCCCCCGAACATCTTTTTAATCTTAAGGAACAGCTCCTCACAGCAAGCCATGTCCCCCATATCTCCTTTGTATGCCAGGCAGGGGACCTGGAAGGATTCGATTTCTTTCCGGGTCTGCATCAGCTGTTCCTCCCTGTGGACACAGCTGATAGCCACATTATAGCCCTTCTTGGCAAACTTAACTGCCACGGCCTTGCCGATGCCTCTGGAGGCTCCGGTGACCAGTACGGTTTTACGCGGCATAAGATACACATCCTTTCTGTTATGGGTTATAACATATTTTACCATACCAATGATAGAATTGTAAGAAATTGAATTGTAATAAATAATTTATTTGTGATATAATAATTACAAATTGTTTAACAAAAGAAGCTAAAACACCCCCGCCCGAACAGGCGGATGGATGCATTGCCGGAAACAAACAGTCGTACTCTGTTTCATTACCGGGTGCGGATTGAAACAAAATAGCGAAAATATCGGCTTGGATCGAATAAAAGGAAAAGGTGAAACTATGTCTCATATTTATGATTTGATTATTATCGGCTCCGGACCGGCCGGTCTGGCGGCTGCTGTTTACGCCCAGAGGGCAAAGCTGGACACTCTTGTGGTAGAAAAGGCCATGGTCAGCGGAGGCCAGGTCCTGACCACCTATGAGGTGGACAACTATCCCGGACTTCCCGGAATCGGCGGATATGACCTGGGGATTAAATTCCGGGAACATGCAGACCGTCTGGGAGCCCGGTTCGTGGAGGACGAGGTTCTGAATATCCAGGATGGAGGAAAAGGCGCAATCAAGGGCGTGGTGTGCCAGGGAAATACCTATGAGGCCAGGTCTCTTATACTTGCCACCGGAGCTGTGCACAGGAAGCTGGGCGTGCCGGGTGAGGAAGAGCTGGCAGGAGCCGGAGTGTCCTACTGTGCCACCTGCGACGGGGCATTTTTCCGCAATAAGGTCACGGCTGTCATCGGAGGCGGCGATGTGGCTGTGGAGGATGCCATTTTCCTGGCGCGTATGTGCAGCAAGGTGTATCTGATTCACAGGAGAAATGAACTGCGGGCAGCCAAGAGCCTGCAGGAGAATCTGCTGTCCCTGGATAATGTGGAGGTAATATGGGACACAGTGGCCGACAGTATCAATGGGGATGGAATGGTAAAGAGTCTTTCCCTGACCAATGTAAAAAATGGACAGAAAAGAGAACTGGATGTACAGGGCGTGTTTATCGCAGTGGGCATAACACCGGAGAGCAGGGCCTTTGAGGGTTTGGTGGATATGGACCACGGCTATATCAGGGCCGGGGAGGATACTGTGACATCGGCACCTGGTATCTTTGCGGCAGGCGATGTGAGAACCAAGCCGCTTCGTCAGATTATTACAGCTGCTGCGGACGGTGCAAACGCCATAACCAGTGTGGAGCGGTATCTGGTAGAGAATTAGGGGAGGCAGGCTACAGATGAATAACTGGAAGAAAGTAATCGTGCTCAGCGGTCTGTGCAGCTGCGCGCTTTCTGTGAACGCTATGGCGTCCACAAACCTGGAGACAGGCTCTTCTCTGGCGGGTATATCCGTTGCGCTGAATAATTATTATGCAGGGAATACAGAGCCGGAAAAGCAGCTGGCTTCATCTTATTCCAACATACAGAACAAATCAGCCCAGTCAAATACAGCCGCTGGTTCCGCCAGCGGCCAGGGCAGCGGCAATAAGGCAAGCGGCCAGTCCGGCAGCGCGTCAGGAGACGCCGGTAAGGCAAAGACTGCCCAGGAGACCGCGTCCAAACCAAAGTCTTCAGCATATGACAACATTGCCGTGTCCAAGATAAACGGCACGGTAAACATCCGTACAGAGGCCAATACCAGCAGCGGTGTCACCGGCAAGATTAACAATGATTGCGCGGCCACCATTCTGGACACGGTGGACGGAGAGGGCGGAAAATGGTACAAGATTCAGTCCGGTTCCGTGACCGGCTACATAAAAGCTGATTACTTTGTTACAGGACAGCAGGCAGAATCCAGGGCCAAGCAGGTGGGAACCACCTATGGCACCATAGTGGGCACCCCCAGCCTGCGTCTGAGACAAAGTCCTGACATGGAAGGAAAGACACTGACACTGCTGTCAGAGGGCGCCCATTATGTGGTTACGGGCGAGGAAGGTGATTTCCTGAAGGTGCAGGTGGATTCAGATTTGGAAGGATATGTGTTCAAGGAATATATGAAGACCAGTGTGGAGTTTAACAAGGCTGTATCGGTGGAAGAGGAGAAGGCCAAGGCGGCAGAGGAGGCCAAGCGCAAGGAAGATGCGGAGAAGGCCCTGCAGGCTCTGGAGGATGCGAAGAAGGCAGATGCGGCCAAGAAGACGACGGCAGCCACCACAAAGGCCGAGAAGACCACGGAGGCTCCTGCCACCACAGCTCCCAAGAAAGAGGAGACAAAGGGAACAGACGCCGTCACCACCATCGCGGCCAATCCTGAGAACGGCAAGGACAGCACGGTGGCAGCGCCCACAACGGCAAAAGCACCTGAGACAGTGGACAGCAAGGGGCCGGGCTCACCTGGCGGAACCTCCACAGAGGTGGCTTCTGCTACCCGTAACGCAGTGGTGGCATATGCAAAACAGTTCCTGGGCAATCCCTATGTGTACGGCGGGACAAGCCTGACAAGCGGAGCTGACTGTTCCGGATTTACCCAGAGCGTATTTGCCCATTTCGGCATCAGTACGGGAAGAAGCTCCAGGGACCAGGCTGCCAGAGGAAAGTCCATACCAGTCAGTGATGCCAAGCCGGGAGATTTGCTGTTCTATGCCAGCGGCGATTACATTAACCATGTGGCCATCTACATCGGCGGCGGCCAGGTTATCCACGCCAGCAACCCCACCACGGGTATTTGCATCACGCCGGCAAATTACAGGACACCCTGTAAGGCTGTTACGTTTTTGGATTAAGAGAATTATTTCTACATATAAAAGCAAGCCCGCAGATTTGCGGGCTTGTACTTATTATAAGAAAAATATTTGGTTTCAATCCGTGGTTTAGAACTCCGGCTCAATCAGTCCGTAAGTTCCGTTCTTACGCTTATAGACCACGTTCACCTGATCTGTATCCGCGTTCAGGAACACGTAGAAATTGTGTCCCAGCATCTCCATCTGGAGGCATGCTTCCTCGGGAATGGTTGGCTTGATGGCAAATTTCTTTGTCTTGACAATCTGAATCTCGTCATCCTGTACTTCGTCCTCTTCCTCTATGAAGGCCTGGGAGAAAGAGATGGCGGCCTGTTTCTTATCAATGAGTTTCTTTCTATATCTGCGGATCTGGCGCTCAATGATTTCCTCTACCAGATCAATGGATACATACATATCAGTGCTGGATTCCTCCGCGCGGATGGTATTGCCTTTGACTGGGATAGTCACCTCGATTTTTTGTCGGTCTTTCTGTGCGCTAAGCGCTACGATTACTTCGGTGTCCGGCGTGAAGAAATGTTCCAGCTTGCCAATCTTCTTTTCAACGGCAGCCTTCAAACCTGGAGTTACCTCAATATTTCGTCCTGTTATGGTATAACGCATAAACATCAACTCCTTTTCTTGGGATAGTGACATTATATCATATTTATTGCAAAATTACAATTAGAACCTAAGAATTGTTTAACAATTTATCTTAATTTTTTATAAAAATTTGTTTCAAATGCGGTAAAAGACTATTGCATTCCTAATAGCAGACTCCCTGAAATGTCAAGAGAAAACCTTGTTTTTTCTTCCGTACTTATCAAGTTTATCAGAAGTGTACAAAAATAAAATAATTATAAAGTCTGAATGGGAGGCACAGATGAAAAGTTATAAACTTGTGGATAATGTGGATAAGTTGGTGTATAACTATTTTTTGCCTTAAAATGGACAAACTGGGATGTGGATAACTTTGGGGGTAATGTGTATAAACTTCTGGGGATAATGTGGACAGGTAAAAAATCGAACACATTTTTTGTGCAATCTGCTTGGTTGACCATAAGTTTGGGGAAAATGGATTCAAAGCAGGAACGTATATGGACAAAATGTTAATTTTTCATTAACCCGTTGAATTAATCTTTCCCAAGTGCTACAATAAGTAAGATTGTATCATAGGCGTAGTATTTGTAGTATTTTATCTGAAAGGTCCGCAATGAAAGGCATTGCGAAAGGTAAGGAATAGACAGGAATCAGCAGGCAGATAATAGATGGTAGGGCAGATGCTGCAGATACAGGCGCTGGTTGAAAATTAGTTTCTATTATATAGGAAGAAGTTAGGAGAGTATACCATGAACTTGATTGAAAAGGTGTTCGGGACTCACAGTGAAAGAGAACTGAAGATGATAAGGCCAATCGTGACAAAGATTGAATCACTGCGTCCCGAGATGATGGCCATGTCGGATGAGGAACTGCGTGACCAGACCAGAATCTTTAGAGAAAGGCTTGCAGATGGCGCCACTTTGGATGACGTTCTGCCGGAGGCATTTGCCACAGTCCGTGAGGCGGCAAGAAGAACTCTGAATATGGAGCATTTCCCAGTACAGCTGATTGGCGGTATCGTACTGCATCAGGGCCGTATTGCAGAGATGCGTACTGGTGAAGGTAAGACGCTGGTATCCACCTGTCCCGCATACCTGAATGCATTAAAGGGAAAAGGCGTTCAGATCGTAACGGTCAATGACTATCTGGCAAAGCGTGATGCTGAGTGGATGGGTCAGGTCCACAGATTCCTGGGCATGACCGTGGGTGTTGTACTGAACGACATGACAAGCGAACAGCGTAAGGAGGCATATGCCTGCGACATTACTTACGTTACAAATAATGAGCTGGGATTCGATTACCTGCGTGACAACATGTCCATCTACAAAGAGCAGCTGGTGCTGCGGGATCTGGACTACTGTATTATTGATGAGGTTGACTCCGTGCTGATTGACGAGGCCAGGACGCCTCTTATCATTTCAGGCCAGAGCGGTAAATCCACCAAGCTCTATGAGGTGTGCGATGTACTGGCCCGCCAGCTGGAGAGGGGTACCGTGTCCAAGGAGTTCTCCAAGATTGACGCCATTATGGGCGAGGAGATTGAGGAGACAGGCGATTTCGTTGTGGATGAAAAGGATAAAGTGGTCAACCTGACAGAACAGGGTGTCAAGAAGGTGGAGGAGTACTTCCATATTGAAAACCTGGCAGACCCTGAGAATCTGGAGATTCAGCATAACATTATCCTGGCTCTGCGCGCCAACAACCTGATGTTCAGGGATAAGGATTATGTTGTAAAGGATGACGAGGTCCTGATCGTAGATGAATTTACAGGCCGTATTATGCCCGGCCGCCGTTATTCCGACGGACTCCATCAGGCAATCGAGGCAAAGGAGCATGTAAATGTGCGCCGCGAGTCCCGCACCCTGGCTACCGTAACATTCCAGAACTTCTTCAACAAGTATACCAAGAAGGCCGGTATGACAGGTACTGCCCAGACCGAGGAAAAAGAGTTCCGCAACATCTATGCCATGGACGTTATCGTCATCCCCACCAACAGGCCTATGATTCGTAAGGACCTGGAGGATGCTGTATATAAGACAAAAAAAGAAAAATACAAAGCAGTTGTGGATGAGGTGGAGAAAGCACATGAGAAGGGACAGCCTGTTCTGGTGGGTACCATTGCCATTGAGACTTCCGAGCTTCTGAGCAAGATGCTGACTAAAAAGGGAATTCCCCATAAAGTGCTGAATGCCAAGTTCCATGAGCTGGAGGCTGAAATCGTAGCAGATGCAGGTATCCACGGTTCTGTTACCATTGCCACCAACATGGCTGGCCGTGGTACGGATATTAAGCTGGACGAGGAGACCAAGGCACTGGGCGGCCTTAAGATCATCGGTACGGAGCGCCATGAGTCACGCCGTATCGACAACCAGCTGCGCGGACGTTCCGGACGTCAGGGAGACCCGGGTGAGTCCAGGTTCTACCTGTCCCTGGAGGATGACCTTTTAAGACTCTTTGGTTCCGACCGCCTTATGGCTATGTTTGAGGCCATGGGTGTGCCTGAGGGAGAGCAGATTGAGCATAAGATGCTGTCTAATGCCATCGAAAAGGCACAGATGAAGATAGAGAGCAACAACTACGGTATCCGTGAGCAGCTCCTTAAATTTGACGAGGTCAACAATGAGCAGCGCGAGGTTATCTACGCAGAGCGCCGCAAGGTGCTGGACGGCGACAACATGCGCGATCTTGTACTCAAGATGATTACGGATACAGTGGAGAATGCAGTGGATATCTCCGTGTCCGATGACCAGACTCCGGATAAGTGGGATTTACAGGAACTGAACAACCTCCTTCTTCCGGTCATTCCTCTGAAGCCGGTAACTCTTTCCGACGAACAGAAGAAGTCCATGAAAAAGAATGAGCTTAAGCACAATCTGAAGGAAGAGGCCATCAAGCTTTACGAGACAAAGGAAGCTGAGTTCCCTGAGCCTGAGCAGATTCGTGAGATTGAGCGCGTGGTTCTGCTGAAGGTAATTGACAACAAATGGATGGCGCATCTGGACGATATGGACGCACTGCGTGAGGGCATCGGCCTTCAGGCATACGGACAGAGGGATCCGGTGGTTGAATATAAGATGCAGGGTTACGAGATGTACGAGTCCATGATGGCTTCCATCCAGGAGGAGACAATTCGGATTCTGTTCCATATCCGCGTAGAGCAGAAGGTGGAGCGTGAACCGGCTGCCAAGGTAACGGGCACCAACAAGGACGCATCTGCCCCAAGCGCTCCCAAGAAGCGTGCAGAGCAGAAGATATACCCCAACGACCCATGCCCATGCGGTTCCGGCAAAAAGTACAAACAGTGCCACGGAAGAATTAAATAATCGACGTATTACCAGGGCCGGTGTGATATCATCTGAACACCGGCCTTTATGAAAATGACTGCATATAACCATGAAACAGCCCTGAACAGGGGCTCACAAAATATAGATTGAAAGTGGGTGAAGCTGTGGTAGAGTTAGACAATTTTAAGTATACGTTATCGACGTATGACAAACCATTAGTGGAAGTGAGGGATTCACTTTGACCTGGACAACAAGGTCAGAAGAATCGCGGAATTAGATAAGTCCATGGAGGAGCCTGGTTTCTGGGACGAGCCGGAACAGTCCACCAGGATGGTAAGGGAGTCCAAGAACCTGAAGGATGAGGTGGACACCTACCGGGCATTGGAGCAGCAGTATGAGGATATCCAGGTAATGATTCAGATGGGATACGAGGAAAATGATTCATCCCTGATTCCTGAGATTGAGGAGATGCTGGAACAGTTTAAGGAAACCCTGGAGAATATGCGGATGAAGCTTCTGCTCTCCGGGGAATATGATTCCAATAATGCCATCCTGCGCCTGAACGCAGGGGCGGGCGGAACCGAGTCCTGTGACTGGTGCAGCATACTTTACCGCATGTACTGCCGCTGGGCTGAGAGCAAGGGCTTTAAGGCCCATGTGCTGGATTTCCTGGACGGTGAGGAAGCGGGAATCAAATCTGTCACCGTGCAGATTGACGGTGAGAATGCATATGGATATCTGCGTTCAGAGCACGGGGTGCACCGTCTGGTGCGTATATCTCCCTTTAACTCCGCGGGCAAGCGCCAGACTTCCTTTGTGTCCTGCGACGTTATGCCCAATATTGAGGAGGACATAGATATTGAGGTGAATCCCGACGATATCCGCGTGGACACCTACCGATCCAGCGGCGCCGGCGGCCAGCACATCAACAAGACGTCCTCAGCCATCCGGATTACCCATTTTCCAACAGGAATCGTGGTAACCTGCCAGAATGAGCGTTCCCAGTTCCAGAACAAGGAGAAGGCCATGCAGATGCTGAAGGCAAAGCTCCTTATGGTAAAACAGGAGGAACAGGCGGCCAAGGCAGCAGGTATCCGCGGGGATGTAAAGGATATCGGATGGGGAAGCCAGATACGTTCCTATGTGCTGCAGCCCTATACCATGGTCAAAGACCACCGTACAGGCGAGGAGAGCGGTAATGTGGACGCTGTGTTAGACGGGGCAATTGATAACTTTATCAGCGCCTATCTTCGCTGGATGAGTCTGGGATGTCCGGATAAGAATGTAAGGGAAGATGAGGCATAAGAATAGAACCAATGCGCAGGGGACCGGAATTTTCCGGTCCTTTGTGTATCCCTCATCCTCTGTATATCAAGAAAAATTAGAGAAAAACAGTTGCATTTAAAATAAAAATGTGTTAATATCTTCCTCATGAGTACAGATGTATTTCTAATACGGACACACACCAGACCTACGAAAGGATTGGACAATGGAAGACAAAAGCAAATACTTTGTGGTGAAGCAGAAAGCCGTGCCGGAGGTTCTTTTGAAGGTTGTAGAGGCCAAGAAGCTTCTGGAGACAGAACGGGCCATTACGGTGCAGGAAGCCACGGATAAGGTGGGAATCAGCCGGAGTTCTTTTTATAAGTACAAGGATGACATATTTCCCTTCTATGACAACACCAAGGGGAAAACCATTACCCTGGTGGTGCAGATGGACGATGAACAGGGACTTCTCAGTGACCTGCTTCACGTGGTGGCTGTGTACAGGGCCAACATACTGACCATTCACCAGAGCATTCCGGTCAACGGCGTGGCAACGCTTACGCTGAGCGTGGAGGTAAGGGAGAATACAGGCAATGTTTCCAGCATGATAGAGGAACTGGAAGTATTGGACGGAATCCATTACGTCAAAATACTTGCCAGGGAGTAATGACCGGGTTGTGCCTTTCAATATCAGAGGAGAATAAAACACAGGGAGCGGAAGATTATGATTAAGACAGCAGTTATGGGGTATGGCACCATTGGTTCCGGCGTGGCAGAAATCCTTGACAAGAACAGGGATGTCATAGCAGGCCAGGCAGGACAGGAAGTGGAGTTAAAGTATGTTCTGGATTTAAGGGAGTTCCCGGACAGTCCGGTGGCAGACAAGATTGTCCATGATTTCAAGGTGATTGAGCAGGACGAGGAAGTGAAGATTGTGGTGGAGACCATGGGCGGACTGAATCCCGCTTATCCATTCGTGAAGGCCTGCCTTATGGCCGGCAAGCATGTGGTCACCTCCAATAAGGCTCTGGTGGCAGCCCATGGCACGGAGCTTCTGGCGATTGCCAGGAAAAAGCATGTGAATTTCTTTTTTGAGGCCAGCGTGGGGGGAGGTATCCCTATTATCCGTCCTCTTTACCGCTGTCTCATGGGAGAGCGCATTGAGGAAATCACAGGTATATTAAACGGAACCACCAACTTTATCCTGACCAAGATGGACAAAGAGGGGGAATCCTTTGAAAATGCCCTGAAGGAAGCCCAGAACCTGGGATATGCAGAGCGCAATCCGGAGGCGGATGTGGAAGGCCATGACACCTGCCGTAAGATTGCCATTCTCACAGCCATGGCAACAGGAAAAGAAGTGAATTATGAGGATATTTACACCGAGGGCATTACGCGGATTACGGATATCGACTTTAAATACGCGGAGAAGATGGGGACATCGGTGAAGCTGTTCGGAACCAGCCGTATAAAGGACGGCAGGGTTCTGGCCTATGTGGCTCCGGTGATGATCAATAAGACCAGTCCCCTGTACTCTGTAAATGATGTATTCAACGGCATCTTAGTAAAGGGCAATATGCTGGGGACCTCCATGTTCTACGGCAGCGGCGCCGGAAAGCTTCCCACAGGCAGCGCGGTGGTGGCTGATATCATTGAAGCGGCCCAGAATCTTAAAAGGAACGTGCCCATGGGCTGGACCGGGGAAAAACAGGCCATTGAATCCATGGACCAGGCACAGTTCAGGTACTTTGTCAGGGTGGCCGGTTCCTACCGCAATAAGGAGCAGGATGTAAAAAATGCCTTTGGCCAGGTGGAGGTAATCGAGCTCTACGGAATGGATGAATTCGCCTTCCTCACCGCCCAGATGACGGAGGGAGAATTTAAGAAAGGGGCTGTTTCCTATGACGCCAGGGAACGGGAGCGGTCTGAATACGGTATCAAGCAGATGATACGTGCGGTGCTGTAGCATATGGCATCGGTTATAAGCCGGATTATCGGTGTGATTACAAGGCAGGGATTTCCCTGCCTGTTTCATCTTTTAACAGGACTTTACTGTCCTGGCTGCGGCGGCACCAGAGCGTTCCGGGCGCTGCTTGCGGGTAATCTGCTCCTGAGCATCCGGTACCACCCCCTGGTTGCCTATATGGCAGTGGTGCTGACAGCCGAGCTGGTAAGCTTCGGGGTGTCCAGGGCAGCAAAAAACCCCAGATATTATCTGGGGCATGAGAAATTTCTGGTCTACACCGGTGCGGCCATTGCGCTGGTGAACTGGGTGTACAAGAACTATATGCTGGTGGTGAGAGGCGTGGACCTGCTTCCACTCTGGCCGCGCTGAGCCGGATGAACGAAGGGGGAACCGGCAGCAATGGAATGGAAACCGGCGCCAATGGGGACGGAGCAGGCACTAAAACCAGATAAAGCCGGTGGTTTTAGGCAGCTGCATCTGCTGGTTCAGCTGTTCCTGGAGACGGTTGATGAACTCATTAATCTGGGGTCCGGTCACAGGGTCGCTGAGAGCCTCATAGTAGCTGGCCAGGGCATAGAAAAAGAAAAATGTAAGGGTGATGGCAATGACGCTTAATACCAGCCCTGCAATAGCCCTGGCATTAAAGGCTTTCCTGGGGCTCATATCGGCGTTTCTGGCCATGAGGGCAAGTAGGATGCCGATGACGCCGCAGACAAGGCCTGTGGGTATGGCGGTCTGGTTATAGGCCAGTGACATGGGCAGATAGAAAAGGCTGCACACGATTCCGATAATGCCTGCTATCATGGAACAGGTGCCCAGGCGTTCGGAGGACGTAAAGTTCTTTCCCTGCTTATTGGAAGGCGGTTTCTGGTTGTTATGAGTATCATTCATCATTCTGAATAAGGACCTTTCTTTTGTCAGGCGCGGCCGTTTCTGCCGTGCCGAAATAGTGTAACTGCTATCCTGGCTATTTTATCACGAATTACCGGCACTGTCCAGATGAAGAAGCTTTCCAGATGCGGGGAACTTTCGGCCAGAACTTGCATAAGCGGTTGGGATGCACTATAATATAACAGTTAGTTAGATTACAGATATGCGAGGTTTACCATGGATATTATTAAAAAACTGGCGGAAGAACTGAATATCGGACGCCATCAGGCGGAAGCAGCCGTCAAACTCATTGATGAGGGAAATACGATTCCGTTCATTGCCAGATACCGGAAGGAGGCAACCGGCTCCTTAAACGACGAGGTACTGCGTAATCTGGATGAGCGGTTAAAATACCTGCGCAACCTGGAAGACCGCAAGAGCCAGGTCATTGCCTCCATTGCGGAGCAGGAGAAGCTGACCCCGGAGCTGGAGCTTAAGATAAAGGAGGCCCAGACCCTGGTGGCGGTGGAGGATCTTTACCGCCCCTACAAGCCCAAACGCCGGACAAGGGCCATGATTGCCAAGGAAAAGGGGCTGGAGCCCCTGGCCGACCTTATCAGCATGCAGATGACAGCTGAGCCTGTTGAGAAGGCGGCAGCCGGTTTTGTATCGGAGGAAAAAGGCGTGGCCAGTGTCCAGGAGGCTATACAGGGAGCCAGGGACATACTGGCAGAGCGTATTTCAGATAACGCGGCCTTCCGTACCTATATCAGAAATATAACCATGAACAAGGGCGTTATCCAGTCCTCTGCCAAGGATGAGAAGGCCCAGTCTGTCTATGAGATGTATTATAATTATGAGGAGCCTGTGAAGAAGGCTGCCGGCCACCGCATCCTGGCCCTGAACCGGGGCGAGAATGAAAAAATGCTGACTGTGAAGATTCTGGCTCCTGAGGAGCAGATTCTGGGATATCTGGAAAAGCAGACCATTGTCAGGGACAACCCATATACCACGCCAATCCTTAAGGAAGCGGCAGCCGACAGCTACAGCCGCCTCATCGGCCCTTCCATAGAGCGGGAGATCAGAAGCGATTTGACGGAAAAAGCAGAGGAAGGCGCCATCAAGGTATTTGGAAAGAACCTGGAACAGCTTCTGATGCAGCCTCCTATCGTGGGACGGGTGGTTTTGGGCTGGGATCCGGCTTTCCGTACCGGCTGCAAGCTGGCGGTGGTGGACAGCACGGGAAAGGTGCTGGATACGGTGGTCATTTACCCCACAGCGCCTCAGAACAAGGTGGAGGAATCCAGGAAAATACTGAAGGATTTCATTAAAAAGTATAATATTTCCCTTATATCCGTGGGCAACGGCACAGCGTCCAGGGAATCAGAGCAGATTATTGTGGATTTGCTGAAGGAAATCAGGGAACAGGTCCAGTACGTGATTGTAAACGAGGCAGGAGCATCCGTGTACTCTGCCAGCAAGCTGGCCACCGAGGAATTTCCGGCCTTTGACGTGGGCCAGAGGAGCGCGGTATCCATTGCCAGACGTCTCCAGGACCCGTTGTCCGAGCTGGTGAAAATTGACCCCAAGTCCATCGGCGTGGGCCAGTACCAGCATGATATGAACCAGAAACGTCTGGGAGAGGCGCTGGAAGGCGTGGTGGAGGACTGCGTGAACAAGGTGGGAGTGGATCTGAATACAGCATCAGCCTCCCTGCTGGAATATGTGTCCGGCATCAATAAAACATTGGCCAGGAATATTGTGGCCTACAGGGAAGAGAACGGGGCATTTAAGAGCAGGAAGCAGCTGTTAAAGGTGGCCAAGCTGGGACCCAAGGCATTTGAGCAGTGCGCGGGCTTTATGCGCATTACCGGGGGAGAGAATCCTCTGGACGGCACCAGCGTCCACCCGGAGAGCTATGACGCAGCCGGGAAGCTCCTGGAAAAGCTGGGCTATAAGCCTGAGGAACTGTCCGGAGGAGGACTTCTGGGAATCAGCCGGAAGATAAAGGATTATAAGAGGACGGCGCAGGATCTGGGCATAGGAGAGATTACCCTGAGAGATATTGCCGGAGAGCTGGAAAAGCCTGCCAGGGACCCCAGGGATGAGATGCCAAGGCCCATTCTCAGAAGCGATATTCTGGAGATGAAGGATCTGGAGCCGGGAATGGTGCTAAAGGGAACCGTGCGCAACGTCATTGATTTTGGCGCTTTTGTGGATATCGGCGTTCATCAGGACGGCCTGGTACATATCTCCCAGATGACAGACAAGTACATCAAGCACCCGCTGGAGGCTGTCAGTGTGGGCGATATCGTGGATGTAAAGATTTTGAGCGTGGATTTGGCCAAGAAGAGGATTTCACTGACCATGAAGGGCGTAAAGTAAGGATGAAAGAGGTAGGAAATGGTAATCGAGACGCGGAAACCGGAAGAAACATATGAGCTGGGAAGAAAGATGGGAAGGGAAGCAGAGCCGGGACAGATTATCTGTCTGAGCGGTGATTTGGGCGTGGGAAAGACTGTGTTTACGCAGGGATTTGCCGCAGGCCTGGGCATAGAGGGGCCGGTGAACAGCCCCACCTTTACGATTTTGCAGCAGTATGAGGACGGACGGCTTCCGCTGTACCATTTTGACGTGTACCGTATCGGTGATGTGAGCGAGATGGACGAAATCGGCTATGAGGACTGTTTCTTCGGTGACGGCGTCTGCCTCATCGAGTGGCCGGGCCTGATTGAGGAGATACTGCCTGAGAAGGCGACCTGGGTGACCATTGAAAAGGATTTGGAAAAGGGATTTGATTACAGGCGGATTAGCGTGGAGGATAGAGGATGAGAGTACTGGGAATAGAGAGTTCATCCCTGGTGGCCAGCGTGGCCCTGGTGACAGATGATATATTGACAGCAGAGTATACAGTGGATTTTAAAAAGACTCATTCACAGACCCTGCTTCCGATGCTGGATGAGATTGTAAAGCTTCTGGAGCTGGATATGGATACCATTGACGCCATAGCAGTGGCCGGCGGCCCGGGTTCCTTTACCGGGCTGCGCATAGGTGCTGCCACGGCAAAGGGACTGGGTCTGGCTCTTAAAAAGCCCTTGGTCCATGTTCCTACCGTGGATGCCATGGCATATAATATGTGGGGGGCAGAGGGGCTTATCTGTCCTATTATGGACGCAAAACGCAGCCAGGTCTATACGGGGCTATACCATACCGGGAACGGCCTGGAGGTGGTGATGGAGCAGCAGCCCATGGATATGAGGGAGCTGGCAGGACTTCTCAATAAAAAAGGGGAGCGGGTCATATTCCTGGGGGACGGTGTGCCTGTATATAAGGACATAATCAGGGAAATGCTGACCGTGCCCTATGCCTTTGCGCCGGCCCAGATGAACCGGCAGAGGGCTGCCTCCGTGGCTGCCCTGGGGATGAACGCACTTTTGGACGCCAAGGGCTGCCCGGGCGCCCGGGTGGTGACAGCGGCGCAGTTTACGCCGGATTATCTGAGAAAGCCCCAGGCTGAACGCCAGAGAGAGGCGGAGCAGTCTGCCCTGGGGGCGGCCGCAAAGCTTCCGGGAGATTATTAAGGGCAGCAGACATAAGGATCTGATACATGGTCTGATACAAGGTACAAGGCTTGGTCGGCTGCGGCAACAGAAAGGAGCAGGGAAATGGAGCTGATTCGCGGAGTTCGCCCCATGACGGGCCAGGACATTGAGCAGGTGGCAGATTTGGAGCAGGTATGCTTTTCGGAGAGCTGGTCTGAGAATCTGATACGCATGGGTCTGGACAGCAGGCTGGATACGTATTTTGTCTATGCTGACCACGGAACCATACTTGGATATGCGGTTCTGCGGATTCTGGCAGACGAGGGGGAGATACAGCGGATTGGGGTATATCCCCATTACAGACGTCAGGGAATCGCACGGAAACTCATGGATGCCATGGTGACTTTTGCCAGGGCCAGAGGGGTCCGGTCCATTGCCCTGGAGGTCCGGGAGAGCAACCTGGGAGCCAGAAACCTGTATGATTCCTATGGTTTCAGGCAGGAGGCTGTGAGGAAAGGATATTACCATAATCCGGCCGAGGATGCCATCATCATGTGGAACCGGGCAATATGAAAGAATTACCACTTAAAATGTGAATATTTTATGTATATAATGGAGAGGAACCGGACATTCCTCTCCTTTTTTCTTTAAGGGGAAGATAAGGGAATGAATGAAAGGATACGATGACAGAGAAAGGCGAGGGTTCATATGAAAAGGTACAATAAAAATGGACAGCTGGAAACAATAATGTGCAATTGCTGCGGAAAAAAGCTGGTGGTGCAGCATGGAATCATCCGGGAAGGATGTATCAGTATTGACCATGCATGGGATTATTTTTCTGAGAAGGACGGACAGGTCCATCATTTTGATTTGTGTGAAGAATGTTATGATGAACTGGTTTCCGGCTTCAAGATACCTGTGGACAGGGAAGAACAGATTGAATTTCTGTAGGATGGGATAAGGAGAACTGCCAACGCGGTTCTCCTTAATATGTGTCCCTGGCTTTATAATATGGACTCCTGGCTTTATATAAGTGTTCCTGGCTTTATATATGTGTCCCTGGCTCTTATTCAAGAGATATGGTGAAATATTCAGGAAAGCGGTTCCGGTACAGCACCGGTACCTCTCCCTCCATAAGGGGCGTCAGGTAATCCGTCATTTCCCGGGTAATGCCGTTGCCTTCACGGTTAATCCAATGGCGGGGGACTGTCTTTTCGCGGTTGGCCACCAGAGACACGTCCGCGGCGGCAAACTGAATCCGGTAACGGTCCTTTGAGGGCAGGCGCAGCAGGGTTGCCATTTTTCCGGTCTGTCCCTGGACTGCACACTGAACTGCCTTTGTGCCCAGAAGCCGTGATTCGTTTAAATCTGTGCGGCTGGCCAGATGGGCGGCGCAGCGCTGCATGAGATTGAGCTCCAGGGAGCGTGTCTTGCATCCCAGCTCATTTCGGACAATCTGGGCCAGGACGCCTCCGGTTCCTGCAATATCCTTATGGCCGAACCGGTCGGGACGGTTGCCGGGAGTCTGTTCAGACAGATAGTTCCCATTTTCATCCCGGATGCCCTCGCTGACAGCAATCAGCAGATTCCTGTTTTCAGACTGGCGGCTTCGTATGTCGTCCAGAAACCGGCTGATGGAAAAGGGCACTTCGCAGAGGTAAATAAAATCAGGCCCGCGGTTGCCGTTTACCCTGGAAAGGGACGAGGCTGCGGTGAGCCAGCCGGCGTTGCGTCCCATGATTTCCACAATGGTAACTCCGAAGGAATCATACACAGCCACATCCCTCTCCAGCTCCGCGAAGGTGGTGGCAATATACTTGGCCGCTGAGGCAAAACCAGGGCAGTGGTCAATCTCCATCAGGTCATTGTCAATGGTCTTTGGCGCCCCGATGATTTTTATATCCTCAATCTGTTGGGAACGGCAGTATCTGGCCAGCTTATCCACTGTGTCCATGGAGTCATTCCCGCCTATGTATATGAAATAGGAGATGTCATATTTCCGGAAAATATCAATCAGAACCCGGTACTGGGCAGTGTCCTGTTCCGGCTTTGCCAGCTTATAGCGGCAGGAACCCAGGGCGGCGGCAGGGGTTTGGGCCAGTTTGTCCAGGTCCATTGTGTTATTGATATGATCCAGCAAATCTATTATTTTTTCCTGTAAAATGCCTTCAATGCCGTTGAGTCCCCCATATATCCGGTCAATGCCGCCCTGAATCATGGCTTCTGTGATGACTCCGGACAGGGTGGCGTTGATGGCGGATGTGGGGCCGCCGGACTGGGCCACAAGCAGATTGTGCATTGATGATTTCCCTCCTGCTATTTATTCATGTATAAAGGCATGACCTGGCGTATGATGCGGTTAAACTGAGAGGCGTCCCAGGCACTGCGTCCGATAAAGAGACCGTCTACATCCGGTAGCGCAATCAGTTCCTGAGCGTTTTGGGGATTCACGCTGCCGCCGTAAAGAATGGGGATGCGGCTTCCCTGTTCCTCGCCAAAGCGTCCGCACAGAATTCGCCGGATGCCGGCATGGCGCTCAGCCACATAATCACTGTCTGCGGGGATGCCGTTCACACCGATGGCCCACACGGGTTCGTAGGCAATCCAGAGATGCTCCGCCTGTTCTGCGGTGACGGAATGAAGCCCCACCTTTAACTGGGTGCTCAGGGTCTCCCCGCTTAGGCCGTATTCCCTCTGGGTCAGGGTCTCTCCTATGCACAGCAGGGGAGTGAAACCGGACTGGGCTGCCTTTGCTGTCTTTTTTTCCTGGTCAAAGTCATTCTCCCTGAAAACGTGGCGGCGTTCCGAGTGGCCGATTTCCACTACGCTTACCCCCACCTCCTTAAGCATGACTGGTGAGATTTCGCCGGTGAACTGTCCCTGATCCTCCCAGCACATGTTCTGGGCTCCCAGCCGGATGTGGGATCCGGATGTAATCCTGTTGGCGGACTCCAGGGAGGTAAAGGAGGGAATGACAAACAGGGTAAGAGGGCTGTCAGCCAGGTCCTCTGTCAGTTGACGGAGCTGTGTCAGAAATGAATTTGTTTCCGCAATGGTTTTGTACATCTTTGTGTTTGTGCCAAGATATAACCGATTCAGTTTTTTCATCAAGCCGCCTCCGCTATTTGAGATTTTCGCCTTCAATTTCTTTGATGGCCTCCACCTTGGATGTGGAAGCGCAGTCTACGAAATCCAGCTCCAGCCATTTTTCCAGAATCCGCTTTGCCAGCTCGGCTCCAATCACCCGCTCGCCCATGCAGATCACATTGCCGTCATTGCTCAGCTTTAGGCGCTCCGCCGAGAAGATGTCATGGCAGACGCCGGCGCGGATGCCTTTGAATTTGTTGGCAGTCATGGCCATGCCCAACCCTGTGCCGCAGATCAGCACACCGTGCTTCTGATAACCGCTGTTTATGATTTCCCGGCACACCTTCTCCGCCACATAGGGATAATAGGTAGAATCCTCAGTGCTGTCGCATCCCATATTCTCAACCGTATATCCCTTTTTCTCCATGAATCCCATGAGTTCATTTTTTAAATGTACAGCAGCATTGTCGCACCCAATTACAATTGTTCTCATATTTTGGCCTCCATATTGGTAAAAATGTTAATTAATGTTACTATGAGCGTATATTAACATTTTATAATACAAAAATCAAGATATATTATCAAAAAATGTGAAATTAAATGCGAAAATAACATTTTAATAACATTATATAACACTTTGGCCCAGCCAGGAACATCTGGACATTTTCTGAAAATACAATTATAATATTTTACAGTCAGATTCGTAACGCTGTGCACCCATGGGCCGCAGCAGGATTGCGACAGGAGGGGAAACAGAACTAATGGGAAAAAGGGATCTCAGGATTTACGCGCTTTTGGATACACTGAAGGAATCGCCCGTATTATCAATTAAGGAACTGGCGGACCGCTTTCAGGTCTCGGAAATGACCATCCGGCGTGATATTGATTATCTAAAAGAAAACCGTCTGTTTTACGAAAACCAGGCTTCAGAGCCGGCAGCGCGGGATCACGACGAATATCTGTATTCTTCGGAGCAGATCCGCAATTACGATAAAAAGGACAGAATCGCCCGGTTTGCGGCGGGGATGATTGAGGAGGGGGATATCCTGATTCTGGATTCGGGAACCACCACAGGCGTATTGTCCAAATATATACCGGAACACATGCAGCTCACGGTGCTCTGTTATAATTACCATATCCTGTCCCAGCTTCAGGGAAATGAGAAGCTCTCTTTGATATTTGCGGGCGGATATTTTCACAGGAACGATCTGATGTTTGAGAGCGTTGAGGGAATCGGGCTTATACGGAGGACAAGGGCCAGCAAGATGTTTGTTTCTGCCTCCGGCGTCCATGAAAAGCTGGGAATGACCTGCGCGCACAATTATGAGGTGGTCACAAAAAAGGCTGCCCTGGAGTCATCCCTGCAGAAGATACTGGTGGCTGACAGCAGCAAGTTCGGCCAGGTAAGGCCGGGATATTTTGCTGAACTGGAAGAGATTGATGAAATCGTCACAGATGACGGGCTGAGCCGGGAATGGCAGGAGCTCATTGCTGAGAAAGATATTACCCTCCATCTGGTGTAGGACGGCATCCAGCCTTTCGCGGGACAGGATTTATATAAGATAAGTGTAACTGTTACAGATAAATAGGGAGCTGCTGCGGCAGCTCCTTTTTGACGTCTGACATATGCGCCTGACTTTTTGTGTCTGCCATGTTATTTTCCGGCGATACTTGATTATTAAGAGGAAAGTGTGATATGATTTTGTGAGTTAAGTTATTGAGAGAATGAGGATTACAGTATGTTGGATATATGTTTGTTAGGAACAGGAGGCATGATGCCTCTTCCGTACCGCTGGCTTACATCTATGATGGCAAGGTGCACGGGCAGCAACCTGCTCATAGACTGCGGTGAGGGGACCCAGGTGGCCCTTAAGGAGAAGGGATGGAGTCCCAAGCCCATAGACGTTATTTGTTTTACACATTATCACGCGGATCATATAAGCGGCCTTCCCGGTCTTTTACTTACCATGGGCAATGCGGAGCGGGTGGAGCCGCTGACCCTGATTGGCCCCAAGGGACTGGAACGGGTGGTGGGAGCGCTGCGCACCATTGCGCCGGAACTGCCCTTTGAACTGCGTTTTGTGGAGCTTACGGAGAATCGGGAACGCATGCAGATGGGCCCTTATGTGATAGATGCTTACAGGGTAAACCACAATGTGCTGTGTTACGGCTACTCCATCACCATCCCCCGTACCGGACGTTTTGACGTGGAGAGGGCCAGGTCTGAGGAGATTCCACAGAAATTCTGGAGCAGGCTGCAAAAGGGCGAGGAGATAGAGCATGAGGGACGGCTTTTGACGCCGGATATGGTGCTGGGGCCGGACCGCAGAGGGCTTAAGGTGACATACTGCACAGATACCAGGCCGGTGCCGGTGATTGCTGAGTATGCAGCCGGGGCAGACCTTTTTATCTGCGAGGGAATGTACGGGGAAAAAGAAAAAGCAGCCAAGGCCAGGGAATATAAGCATATGACGTTTTATGAAGCGGCGGCCCTTGCAAAGCAGGCTAATCCAAAACAGATGTGGCTTACCCATTACAGCCCCTCCCTTACCAAGCCCGAGGAGTATATGGAGGAAGTCAGAACGATTTTCCCAAGGGCAAAGGCTGCCAGGGACGGATGGACAGCGGAGCTGGAATTTGATGAGGACTGATAGAACGGTACGAGGTACCGGAGGATACGTGGAAGTGGAGAGAATATTATGATAGGACAGGCATCAGAGGATGTTTTGATACTGGCAATTGAAAGCTCATGCGACGAGACGGCCGCGGCAGTGGTGAAAAACGGAAGGACCGTGCTGTCCAATGTGATTTCATCCCAGATTGCCACCCATACGGTTTATGGAGGCGTGGTTCCGGAGATAGCTTCCCGGGAGCATATAAAGGCGGTCAATTATGTGATCGAGAGGGCCCTGGCGGAGGCGCAGGTGGATCTTCAGGACATCACGGCAATCGGTGTGACCTACGGACCCGGTCTGGTAGGCGCTCTTTTGGTGGGTGTGGCAGAGGCAAAGGCCATTGCTTATGCAGCAGGAAAGCCTCTGATTGGAGTGCACCATATAGAAGGGCATGTTTCCGCCAATTTTATTGAGAACCAAGATTTGGAACCGCCTTTTGTGTGTCTCATTGTGTCGGGAGGCCATACTCATCTGGTGATTGTAAAGGACTACGGGGAATTTGAAATCATCGGCAGGACCAGGGACGATGCGGCCGGAGAGGCGTTTGACAAGGTGGCAAGGTCCGTGGGCCTGGGATATCCCGGCGGGCCTAAGATTGATAAGGCTGCAAAAGAGGGGAATCCCCATGCCATCCAGTTCCCCAGGGGCAAGGTGGAGGGGGCTCCCTATGATTTCAGCTTCAGCGGACTAAAGTCAGCTGTACTGAACCACATCAACCACGCCCGTATGACCGGAGAAGAAATCAATGTGCCTGACCTGGTGGCTTCCTTCCAGAATTCCGTGGTGGAGTCTCTGGTAAGCCGCGCCATACTGGCAGCCCATGAATTTGGATATAAGAAGCTGGCCATAGCCGGCGGTGTTGCCTCTAACTCCGCGCTGAGAAAGGCCATGGCAGAGGCCTGTGAGAAGGACGGGATTCAGTTCTATTATCCGTCCCCTATTTTCTGCACGGACAATGCAGCCATGATCGGGACGGCTGCCTACTATGAATATTTAAAGGGAAATATATCCGGTTGGGATTTGAATGCCATTCCCAATCTGAAGCTGGGTGAACGCTAGAGCCTGTCTGAAATTTGAAAATTGGGTCGGAGCGTACAGACGGCGGGGATGTAAGGAACAAATGGACTCCGGTCCGGGAAGGACGAAGGAGGAGGTCTGCAATGGAAAAGAAATATTGTACGGCTGTGGTCCTGGCAGCAGGGAAGGGCCGCCGCATGGGCGGGAATACGGCAAAGCAGTACATGGAAATCGGCGGCAAGCCGCTGGTGGCCTATGCGCTGGAAGTGTTTGAAGCCTCTCCTGTAATAGATGAAATCATACTCATGACAGATGCAGGGCATATGGAATATGTGCAAACGGAAATCGTGGAGGCGTATGGCCTGAAGAAGGTGAGTACCATAGGCGCCGGAGGCGGCGAGCGGTACGAGAGCGTATGGAAGGCGCTCTGTACCCTTATGGATCGGGAAGAGGGAGAGAAGGAATCCGTTGTCAGGGAAAGACAGGATGGATACGTGTTTATCCATGACGGGGCCCGTCCCTTTGTCACCGGCGAAATCATTGAACGGGCATACAGGGCAGTGTGCAAATGCAATGCCTGCGTGGTGGGTATGCCCGTAAAGGATACTATCAAGCTGGTGAACCGGGAGGGAATGATTGAGTCCAGCCCGGACCGCAGTATGGTATGGCAGGCACAGACGCCCCAGGTGTTTTCCGTGCCTCTGATTGTGGAGGCATTTACCCGCCAGATGAGGGAGGACTGCACCGGCATAACAGATGACGCCATGGTGGTGGAGGCGCAGATGGGGGTGAAGGCGCATATGGTAATGGGCAGTTATGCCAATATTAAGATTACGACGCCTGAGGACCTTTTTATGGCTGAAGTGCTGAGAAATTCCATTATTTAGGTGCGGATACCCGGTTTGGGGATACAGGATGAAATATAACCTGTATCCCCTTTTTTATCATTACTGATTCAGATGCATTTTCGTTTAGTCTATATATAACTCATAAATTAATCCCATAAAAAATACGCACATACCTGATAAAAAAATGACAATTGTGATTATTGACAGAAAAATCAGAGGTGAAATGTGCACTATATACAAAAATAAAACAATAAACAAGAATATACTATTTAATATTGACAAGCAAATTTGGAAGTGCTATATTAATCACAAGAAGATTGTATCCAAAATCCAATATCCAAAACTACATAAAGAAAACAAGGAGGAAAAAAATGAGGAAGAGAGTAGTATCAATTTTATTAACGGCTGCAATGTCTGCCATGCTTTTTACGGGCTGCAGCACACCGACAGAGGCACCAACTAACAGTGCGAAAGAGGAGACGAAGGCAGATGAAGATACAAAGAGCAGTTCTTCCGGATTGTCTGCAGCTACTGTGCTTGATGTAAGTCAGCTTCCGGTCACGGGAATCGGAGCTCAGATTGCAACCAGTGTCAAGGCGGGAGGGGATTACAAAATCGGCTATATTGCCAAGAACACAACAAATCCTTACATGGTGGCTCAGTCAGCAGGTGTGGAGGCTGCCGGGGAGGCCATGGGATTTACCGCGATCACACAGGCACCAACGACTGCGGACTCGGTTGAGGAGCAGGTACAGTTGATGGAAAACATGATTACACAGGATGTTGATGCAATTATTGTACATTGTGCGGACTCCAACGGTATCATGACAGGTGTGAGAAAAGCCCAGGATGCAGGTGTTCTGGTGCTGACCATTGGTACGCCGGCAGCAGAAGATACATTCCTCAGGACAGGCGTTGACTATTACGAGTCCGGCTACACTATGGCCAAAGCAGTGGCGGACAAGCTTGGCGGAAAAGGAAAGTTCATCATTCTTGAAGGACCGGCCGGAGCATCAAATGCAATTGAGAGATTAAATGGTATTAATACTGGCCTTTCCGAGTACGAGGGAATCGAGATCGTTGCTTCGCAGACCGCAAACTTTAAGAGGACAGAGGGAATGTCAGTAACGGAAAACCTGATTCAGCAGTATACAGACATTGATGCAGTCATTGCCTGCAATGATGAGAGTGCTCTGGGAGCGGTCCAGGCCCTGACGGCAGCCAATATGAATGATGTTCTGGTCTGCGGATTTGACGGAAGCGTTGATGCTACGAATGCCGTAAAGGAAGGAACCATGTTCGCTACCTATAACACGGATCCATATGGTTCAGGATTTGTTGCATGTGCCTATGCAGTTAAGTATCTGAATGATAAGACGGAACCGGAAGGCAAGTTCATTCCATTTCCCACAGCAGCAAATGACCCGCTTGTAATCGCTGACACAGTTCAAAATTACATTGACAACATTGCATGGTGGAAGGTCATCCAGTAGAATGCGGCAAAATTGAAAATGAACTATTTCACCTGTTTGTCCCCGCAGGAAACTGCGGGGACGAATACAGAGAAAATAAATTTCGTGAGAAGTATTGGGGTGAAACGATGGGGAAAACAATATTAACTGCGAAGCATATCACCAAACTTTTTCCGGGAATGAAGGCCCTGGACGATGTGGATTTTGATTTGCAGGAAGGGGAAGTACATATCCTGGTGGGTGAGAACGGCGCAGGAAAGAGTACGCTTGCAAAATGTCTTCTGGGCGCATATAAACCGGAAGAAGGGGAGGTCCGGCTGGACGGCCAGGTGGTTAAGTTTAACGGGACCAAGGAGGCCCTTGCCAAAGGAATCGTAGCAGTATATCAGGAGTTTACGCTGGTTCCTTATATCAGCGTTGCCCAGAATATTTTTCTTAACAGGGAATATAAGACCGGGCTGGGATTGATTGACCATAAGAAGATGGAAGAGGAGGCTGCAAAGCTTTTAAAGGCATTGAACTGTGAATACATTAATCCCAAAGATTATGTGAAGAACTTAAGCATAGCAGAACAGCAGATGGTGGAAATTGCCAAGGCGCTTTCTTTTAACCCCAGAATCATGGTGTTTGATGAACCCACAGCAACGTTGTCAGAAAGAGAAGTGGACTCCCTTTTTGCACAGATTCACAGGCTAAAGGCAGAGGGAATCGGTATTATCTATGTGTCTCACCGGATGCAGGAGTTTCCCTTGATTGGAGACAGAATCACGATTCTCAGGGATGGTGTTAAGATTAATACTGTGGGAATCAACGATTGCAGCAACGAAGAACTTGTCAACATGATGGTGGGCAGAAGTGTGGAACAAGTCTATGCACGTACAGAGAACAAGCATGAGGGGATTACCCTTAAAACAGAAAATCTGTGCGATTATAACGGGCGTGTCAGGAATGTAAGCTTTACCGTTGGGAAGGGCGAGATAGTGGGACTGGCCGGATTGGTGGGTGCAGGCCGTACAGAGACAGCCGAGTTGCTTTACGGCATTGAGAAGATTAAGTCCGGAAAAGTTTATGTACGGGGAAACCAGGTATTTCCAAAGTCGCCTGTGCAGGCTGTCAGGATTGGTATAGGTCTGGTAAGCGAGGACCGTAAAAAGCAGGGACTTGCTTTGGACGAGTCAATTGCTCTCAATATGGTGGCAGTCAGTCTCAAAAAGATATTTCCGAACTTCTTTATATCAAAAAAGAAAATTACCGAAGTTGCGCTGGGATATAAGAAGCAGCTTCGTATCGCTACAACCAGCGTTAATAAAGCATGTAAATATTTGTCCGGCGGTAATCAGCAGAAGGTGGTACTGGCGAAATGGCTGAGTTTTGACCCGGAGATTCTGATTTTTGATGAACCCACCCGTGGTATTGATGTGGCTGCAAAACTGGAAATTTATCATTTAATGGACAGGCTTGCAGCAGAGGGTAAAGCAATTATCATGATTTCTTCCGAACTTCCCGAGGTAATTGGCATGAGCGACCGTATTTATATCATGCATGAGGGTGAAATCGTGGACGAGGTCATCAGAGGAACAGACGGATTCAATTCCGAGGTGATTGGAGCGCGGATGATGCTGGGAGCAGGAGGTGCTGAGCATGCAGAGGAATAAGATTGCACAGAGAATTAAAAGTCTGCCTCCGGTAGCCTATATGCTGGTGGTTCTGATTGTGATTTTCAGTGTTATGAGCCCCAACTATCTTACACTGATGAACTTTAAAAATGTGCTGATTCAGGCAACTCCGCTAATGATTGTTGCATTTGGTCAGACATGTATCGTACTGACACAGGGAACCGACCTCTCTCTTGGTGCGCAGGTCAGCTTTGTAACCGTATTTACTGTATGGATGGCCCTGAGGGGAATCCCGCTTCCAGCTGCAATGCTGTTAGCCATTTTATCCACTACACTGGTTGGAGTGGTGAATGGGATGATTGTTGCAAAGGGAAGTATTCCTCCTTTCATCGCGACCTATGGAATGCAGAATATACTGAACAGCCTTTCGTTACTGTTGGCTGCAGGCTCTTCTATCTATTTTCCAAGTTTTACATACCGTATCATTACGGAGACCATGATTATTGGAATACCGCTTATGGTATGGGCCGCTGCATTGGTATTTATCATGGTGTGGGTGGTACTGAACAAGACCAGGTTTGGAACCAATATCCATGGACTGGGCGGTAACAGGGAGGCACTGCAGCTTGCAGGCATCAATCCCATTATCTGTCTGATTAAGACATATGCATTTGCCGGGTTCATTGCGGGAATTGCCGGAATCATCACACTCAGCCGTATTGAGGCAGGTATGCCTACGGCAGCCACGGGCTGGGAATTCCAGGCAGTGGCAGTAACACTTCTGGGAGGGACCTCTCTGCGCGAAGGAAAAGGCGGCGTTACAGGTACGATTTTTGGTGTGCTTCTTATACAAGTCATCAAAAATGGTCTGAACATAGTGGGTGTGCAGTCAATTAAGCAGAATGCAATCATTGGTTCTATCGTTCTGATGGCCATTATCATTGATGCGGTTGTCCGTACTCGTTCAAAGGAATAGGGGGGGATAGGGACATGAAAGCAAAGAAAATATTTGAAGAGATAAGGAATTCAAAAGTATTTTACAGTCTGATAGGTTTAATCATCCTGGTCATCTTTTCCGCAATTGCCGCCCCAAATTTCAGGACCGTCGACAACATTATCACAGTATTCAGGCAGGCCAGTGTATTGCTGGTGCTCAGCGCCGGCTTGACGGCAGTACTGCTGACAGGCGGTATGGATTTATCGGTGGGAGCAACCGCCGGATTCATCGGATGTATCTGTGCCCAGTGCATTAAAAATGGTGTACCCATTCCGGCAGCCTTTATTCTGGGAATTCTCATTGGACTGGTAGTGGGAGTCATCAACGGGCTGTTAGCCGGAATTCTCCCCAGCTTTATTGCTACCTACGGGACCAACTGGGTCATGAGCGGACTTGCGGTCCTGGTCATGCAGGGGGCGGTCATATATGACCTTCCCAAGGGTTTTACCCAGATAGGTGTGGGGTATACGGGTCCTGTGCCCAATTTGATTATCATAGCGGCGGTGGTTGTCATCCTGATATATGTCCTGCTTCAGAAAACCACCTACGGCCGTCAGGTGTACGCATATGGCTCAAATCCTGTGGCTGCCAAATATGCGGCGGTTCCGGTAAAAAAAGTTATGTTATCTGCATTTATGATGTGCAGCATGTGCGCAGGCCTTGCAGGCATGCTGATGACGGCAAGGTTAAATGCAGCAGATGCAGCCATGGGAGACAGTTACGGACTGCAGACCGTTGCGGCAGTGGTTGTAGGCGGAACCTCCATGCTGGGAGGGGAAGGCGGAGTACTTGGAACTGTGGTAGGAGCCTTGATACTTACAATTATTGTAAATGTAATGAACCTGAAGGGAATTTCCTCCTATGCGCAGGGGCTGGTAATCGGTATTGTAATCATTGCCATGGTGCTGTTCGACACGTACAGCAAGAGAAGACAGGAAAGCAAGGCAGCATAATTGCCGCATATAAACAGGGATTAAAACGGCCTGTGGGATAAACCCATGGCGGTTTTAAGATAGATAATTCATGAAAGAGAAAGAGAGGAAAATTAATATGCCATTAACAATCCGACCACTTAATTCTGGTTATATTCCGACCAAACCTTTGGAGTACTGGTATCATTTTTCGTGTAAAAAATTTGTAGAAAAGCTGGGAATTACCAATGACTCGGACCAGCTTCCGGATTTCACATTCTTAATTGAAGGCGGAGACCAGCTGATTCTGGTTGACACGGGTATGTCCTGGACGGAGCATGCCGATAAGTATCACCATGGCCCGTCTGTGCAGAGACCGGGAATTGATGACATTGAATCACGGCTGGCCCAGGTTGGCTTTAAGCCATCTGATGTTGATATTGTACTGTTTACGCATCTGCACTGGGACCATGTATTTTATCTTGAAAAATTTACAAAGGCACGTTTTATTTGTCATGAGACAGAGTGGGACTATGCCCATAACCCGATTCCACTTCATTACAAATCATACTGCAGACCCATTATCGCCAAAGATGGAGACGTGACCTGCAATGATGAATTCATTGCGCCATATGACCAGCCGGGAGTGAAAGAACGTTTTGAGACAGTAAAGGGCGAGGCACAGATTGCACCGGGGGTAAGTGTATATGAGTCATTCGGACATTGCCCAGGACATATGACGGTTGTGGTTGAAACAGAAGACGGACCGTACTATTGTGTGGGGGATTCTGTATTCGTTATGGGCAACATTGATGCTCCCCAGACCATGCAGGATGAGCTTCACTATGATATCTGCCCTCCGGGACGCTACGTTGATATAGTGGCCGCATGGCAGACAATCCGCGATACGGTCCGCCGCTGCCATGAGGCTGGGGTTGACCCTCATAAGCATCTTCTGCTTGCCCATGATATTATCTTATCCGCAGCAGTTGAGAAATACGAAGATACCCATGAAAATAGACTTCCGGTAATCGGGCTTAAGGACACGGACTTTGTATTTGATGAGTACAAGGGCGCAATTATTGATAAAGATGCAAAAAAAGCAGCTGCAAAGGCAAAAACAAAGTACTTCAGCCAGAAGTAATGTGAATAAGCACCTGTGAAGACGCACCTGTGAAAACGCGGGGCCCATGAGGGATATTGTGGAGACTGTTGGGGATGGTCTTCACAATATCGTATTGGAGGAGTAGTGATGAATACAATCGCAATCATAGGAAGCTGTGATACCAAGTACAGAGAGATTGCATACATGCGTGAGCAGGTTGAGAGCCAGGGAATGAAAGCCATGGTAATTAACGTGGCCACAGGCCCCAATCCGTCTTATGGATACGATGTTTCCAGGGAAGATGTCACCAAAGCAGCAGGGACAGAGTGGGCTGAGCTGGAACCCAGGACAAAGGGTGAAAAGATTGCATTTATGATGGAGGCAGTGGCGTCGTATGTGGAGAAACTGTATGCAGAGGGGAAGATTGACGGAATCCTTTCAGCAGGAGGCCTTCAGAATACGGTTATGGCCACCAACGCCATGAAGCGGCTTCCCATAGGTTTCCCAAAAGTCATGGCAACCACGGTGGCATCAGGCCGCAAAACATTTGAAAGTGTGGTAGGGGCAAAGGATATAGTAACGATTCCATCCATATGCGATTTTACCGGACTTAACATAGTGACGAGACAAATCATGGCAAATGCATGTGCATGCTGTGCGGGAATGGTGAAACATGCAGGCCAGGTCCTGAAAAAAGGCGATAAGCCGGTTGTGGGCGTGACTTTGATGGGGATTACGAACACAGGGGCGTGTGCTGCCATTGATGAGCTGGAACGGCTTGGTATAGAGCCTATCGGTTTTCATTCCACCGGTGCAGGCGGAGCAATCATGGAGCAGATGGCGGCGGACGGGCTGATAGACGGAATTTTGGATTTAACAACCCATGAGATTACACAGGAGTATTTTAAAGGCGGTTTTTCCTATGGGGAAGATGCAAAGTACCGTCTTGTCCGGGGGGTGGAGAAAAAGGTGCCTCTGGTGGTCAGCGTGGGCGGCCTGGATTTTATTGATTTTCAGGTGGGAGAGTTTCCACCCCGCATGGACGAAAGAATCTATATGATGCATAACGCCAATACGGCTCATATCAAGCTGCTTCCGGATGAAGCAGAGATTACAACAGCAAGATTTGCTGCGCGGATTGAGAAAATTGATTACCGGGTAAAACTTCTGATTCCTACAGACGGAATGCGCCATAATACACGCAAGGGCGAGGCGCTTTATTATAAAGAGGTGGATGATATTATCATTCGCCAGTTAAAGGAAATCAGAAATCCCAATGTGGAAATCATTACAATACCAGGAAATCTGGATACAGAGGAATGGGGCATTCAGGCCGCCCACCATATGGTGGACGAACTGAAAGAGCATGCTGTGATAGGTGATGAAATACAATATTAGGACAAGGAGGGCGTTCCAGGAAATGTCAGAAGATGTTAAAAAAATTGCAGAGGAACTTGTCATAGCCTGCAAAAGAGCATATACTAGAGGTATACAAACCGGAAGCGGCGGCAATGTGAGTGCCAGGGTGCCAGGGAAAGATTTGATGATTGTGAAGGCAAGCGGCAGCTCTTTTATTGACAGTACGCCGGACGGATTTGTAATCACGGATTTCGATGGAAATCTAGTAGAAGGGGAAGGAAAACCTACAAGAGAGGCTTTACTTCACGGCTTGCTATATAGAATTTGTCCCAAGGTGAATGCTGTTGTACATACACACTCACCGTATTCGATTGCATGGGCGTCCACAGGAAAGGCCTTAAGGAGAACCACATGGCACGCCCAGCTCAAGATGAGCGCGGATTTACCTTCGTTAGATGTTCCGGCAGCGATGGTAAAGAAAGAGTATTTCCCAATGGTGGAAGATATATATAGAGAGAACCCGGATTTGCCCGGATTTTTACTGGTAGATCATGGCTTAGTGGCAGTCGGAAAAGATGCAATTAATGCAGAGCATACAGCAGAATTAATTGAAGAAACCGCGCAAGTGGCGATTTTAAAAGTGACCGTTTCGAAGCTTGGCTTGTAAATATTACTTAGGTGAGAGCTATATGAAATCTAATATGCGTATTACAATGAATGATCTGGACAGGGGAATGCTTCAGCATAACAAGCTTCCGGACTTGGCCTTGGACAAGCTGATGGAATGGATTATGAGCGGAAAGCTGTCAATGGGTGACAAGCTTAACACGGAGGAACTGGCGTCCCAGCTGGGAGTCAGCAGGATGCCGATTCGGGAAGCTTTGGCCAATCTTGAGAAGAAAGGGCTTGCGGAGTCTGTTCCATATGCAGGGACGAGGCTTGTGACATTGACAAAGGATGATGTACGGCAGATATATATAGCCAGAACGGCATTGGAGCCGGTAGCAGCAAAGTATGCCTGTGAGAAGATTACAGATGAAGACATCCAAAACCTGAAAGAGATTCACGCAGAATATATTCGTATTGTCAGGCAGGAGGAGCTTGATGCAATTGATGTGTATCAGCAGAATAGGTTGTACCATTTTTCAATCTATAAAATCAGCCAGCTGGACAGAATCTGTGCGATGATAGAATCGCTGTGGGATAATCTGTCATTCTTTAAATTGATTTACGGTCAAAAACTGTTGGAAGGCCGGGAATCCAGGGAAAGGATGATTGAAGAGCACCAGAGTTATCTGGATGCCTTGAAACAACGGGACAGCGAACGAATCAGTCATTTATTGGCTCAGAATCTGAAGAAGAGAACGGAGGATATTCCTTACTCTTTGGATGTGTATTTTCATGAGAATGCGTAAATCGCGATATAAGTATATAGCAGAATCAGAGAGTGATAACAGAGCTTGGACATCGAAAACGGATGCCGGGCTCTTTTGCTTTGCCAGGCATATGAGCGTTGTGGATCAAAGGAGAAAAGATGGATTCTTTACTTTATACATTATCGGAGACAGTACACAAACAAAATTATGCAATAGCAACTTATCATATCAGTCTGCCAAAGGAAGTGGATGTCCTTAAGAAAGCGGCAGCCCTTGCAGTGGGGCAGACCATTGGAACATGGATTCCCATACCTGGAATTACGGAGGAGATTCGCGAAAAATATATGGGGAAGGTGGTGAACGTATTTGATGTGCCGTCCCTGGATCTGGCTACTCAGATTACCGGAGACCAGAGAGAATATCTGATTCAGATTGCCTATCCTGCTGTAAACTTTGGTACAGACCTGCCGTTGCTTATTACCGCCCTTTTGGGCAACGATGCCTCCACCTCAGCCCAGGTAAAACTTTTAGATATTGAGTTTCCGGAGGAGTTTGCCTGCAAATTCAGGGGGCCGCGGTATGGGATTGAAGGAATTCAGAAGTTTGCCGGAATAAGTAACAGGCCGATTTTGTTGAATATGATCAAGCCGTGTACAGGACTGACTCCAAAAGAGGGGGCAAGGATATTTTATGAGACTGCACTGGGAGGTGTGGATTTTATAAAGGACGATGAATTGTTTGGAAATCCTGTTTACAGCAAGCCAGAAGAACGGGTAAGGGCATATAGAGAAGCGGCTGAGGCGGCCTATGAGAAGACAGGGGAGCGGGTAAAATATTTTGTGAACATAACCAGCGGCGCAGGTGAAATTATGGAAAATGTAAAACGCGCAGAGGATGCCGGTGCAGATGGACTGATGATTAATTTTGCAGCCATGGGATACAGCGTGCTTAAGCATGTGTCGAAGCATACGGTTCTCCCTATCCTGGGACATTCGGCAGGTACTGGAATGTGTTTTGAAGGAGCCATGAATGGAATGGCCTCTCCCCTTGCTGTGGGAAAGCTTGCACGGCTTGCTGGAGCTGATATTGTAATGATCAATACACCCTATGGCGGCTATCCGCTTCTTCATCAAAAGTACATGCAGACAGTAGCCCAGCTCACGCTTCCTTTCTATGACATTAAGCCCTCTATGCCGTCCATAGGAGGGGGAGTCCATCCGGGGATGGTGGAAAAGTATATTCGGGAAGTGGGAAAAGATGTGGTTCTGGCAGCAGGGGGAGCCGTTCAGGGACATCCAGGCGGTGCAGCAGCAGGGGCTCGGGCAATGCGGCAGGCTATTGAGATTGTGATGAGCGGACTGCCATTTGAAAAGGCGGCGGCAGAAAAGGATGAGCTGCGTACTGCTTTGACTCAATGGAATTATATAAAATCATGATTGGATATTGTATATTTTATCCTAAAATGTTATACTATGCCCGAATAAGGAGGTATCAATATGGTACGTGAAATTATGCTGTATACATCCAATGATTTAAGAGATTTTATGCATCTGGCCTGTGCTTCTCCATTGGATATTGGAGTACATACAATGGATAACCAGATTGCAGACGGAAAATCCGTATTGGGACTGATGGCTATAGATTACAAAAAACCAGTCAAGGTGGTTTCAGAGGATAGAAGATTCCTGAAGCAGCTGGACCGCTGGGCCGTGGATAAGGACCTGTAAGAGGTTTACCAGGAATTGGAATGAATAACAGTTGGTAACGCAGGTTGAATCTTCCTAATTTTGGGAAATTCAACCTGCAGAAAAAATATTAAAAAAAATGTTGACATCTGTCGAATTACATGATAGACTAATCGAGTTGCCGCTGAGAACAGCAGCAAAACACAAAACTTAGAAAAATAAAGTTTTGAAAAAAATAAAAAAGTGCTTGACAAAACGTCGAAACTTCTGTAAAATGTAAAAGCGCGTTCGGAGAGGTATCGAAGTGGTCATAACGAGGCGGTCTTGAAAACCGTTTGTCCGCAAGGGCGCGTGGGTTCGAATCCCACCCTCTCCGCTGCAGACGAGTTTTAGTGATTTGCCTGCGAATATAAATTGAATATGAAACAAGATTCAACCAAGCAGAAGTACCCAAGAGGTTGAAGGGGCTCCCCTGGAAAGGGAGTAGGTCGTTAGTAGCGGCGCGAGGGTTCAAATCCCTCCTTCTGCGGTCGGAAGCAATGCTTCCATCGTACCTTTAAAATTGAAGACTGAATAATACACAAACCCTGAAAATTCTAAAAACAAAAGGTCTGGTTTAGACCTTTGGATTTGAGAA